>Ga0070741_10000070_pt1 | contig 366028 bp, 310 predicted proteins | sample Coa_R1_4_FD_66440 | JGI IMG/M metagenome (GOLD analysis project Ga0070741, IMG submission 66440) | Surface soil microbial communities from Centralia Pennsylvania, which are recovering from an underground coalmine fire - Coalmine... | ecosystem: Environmental > Terrestrial > Soil >...
CCCGGACCGGCCGCCCGAGCGCTTCGCGAGCGTTTCCTCGGTGCCCGCTCCTGTGACCGGCGAACGGACCCGACGGCAGCGTCGCCGGGGCCGGAGGTGTGAACCGCAGTGAACGGCCCTTCACGCGCGACGCGAACTGCGGTGTACGGCCTCGGGGCGGTTCGGGCCGGCCCGGCCTCCGGACGCCGCTACAGCGGCGAGGGAGCGATCGGGCCCGCCGGCAGCGGCCAGGCGACGGGCGCAACCGGTGACGCTTCGGCACTCCGGTTCGGCCCGCTCCGGACCCACTGCCCCGCCAGGCGCTCGACCAGGCGCTTCCAGAGGCCGTCCGGGTCGCGATCGAAGATCGCGCCCGCGTCGCCTTCCCCCACGAGCCAGTCGCCGCGGCGGACCTCGGCCTCGAGCTGACCGCCGCCCCAGCCCGCGTAGCCCGCGAAGAGCCGGAACTGGGCCTTGTCCTTCCGCTCCGCGAGAAGCCGCTTCAGGGCCTCCAGGCTCCCGGTCACGTAGACGTCGTCGAGGAGCTGCAGCGAGTCCTCGGGGCGCTTCCTCGATCGCACGAGGAGCAGGACGCGAAACGGGTCGATCGGGCCGCCGAGGTGGAGCGTGTCGGGGCGCTGCTTCAGCTCCGGGACCTGCTGCATCGCCTCGGAGATCGGGACATCGGTGTCGCGGTTCACGACCACGCCGATCGCCCCGTCCGGCCCGTACTCGAGGACGACGAGAACGCTCTCGGCGAAGTTCGGGTCGACGAGGTTCGGGCTCGCGACCAGCAGCTTGCCCTTCGAGAGCTGCCCGACCCCGACCGGCCGGATCGCGGGCGGAGGTGCCGCGGTCCTCTCCGGGGCCGCGAGCGCGCTCGCCGTGAAGCCGGCCGTCAGGCCGAGCGCCGCGCCGAGGCGGAGGGCCCGCACGAGCCGCTCGCGCCCTGCGCGCGTTCCACAGCCGCAACGGACCGAGCGCGCCATCGCTCTTCGCCTCTCCCCCAGTCATGCACGAGGGCGGCTCTCAAGCGAGTGGGGTCGGACGCTTCAGGTCGGCCGCACGAGCGCCATCAGGTCGCGGACCGGCGTTCCGAGGTCCGGCTCGGCGAGCCGGCGAGCGATCTCGTCCAGGCGATCGGAGGGTAGGGCGTCGCCGACCAGGTCCCGCAACTTCGCGACCTGCTCGTCCCAGGCGAGCGGGTTCTCGGGGTCGCCCTTCGGGTGCTCGACCGCCGCCCGCAGCACGGCGCCGGCCCGCGTCCGCACCTCGACCCACGCGGGCCACTGGCGCGGGAAGCGCGCGTCGAGCGCGGGATCACGGACGCACTCGACCTTCTTCATCGCCGCCCGGACGGCCGGATCGCGCAGCACCTCGGGCGTGAACTCGCGCACCGACGCCTTGCCGCGGACGAGCGCGACGGCCGCGCCGTACGGCATCGAGAACTGCGCGTCGACGACGCTCTCCGGCGCGAGCTTCCGCGCGCGCGGCTCGGCGATGATGTCCCACCCCGCGCCGAGCACGGCGATCGTGACGCGCTCGACGTCGTCCGCGCCGAGGCGGTGCTCGCGCACGATCGCGAGGAGGCCGTCGATCGGCGCCTGCTCGTAGCGGCAGCAGGCGTGGGCCTTGATCGACGTGCGCGCGATCTCGAAGTCGCGGCCGAGGCCTTGCAGCACGCGCTCGGGGCGCGGCGACGCGGAGTGGCTCGAGAGGAAGCCCGCCTTCCCCTCGATCGCGCTCGCCGGGCCGGTGAAGCCGGCGCGCGCGAGCCCGGCCGCGGTGATGCCCGAGTGCGCCGCCCAGCCCGGGTGGAAGCGCTTGGTCCAGGTGCCGTCGGCGAGGAACTCCATCGCGCCCGCCGCCTGGCTGAGCGCGATCCCGAGCGCAGAGACGGTGCGGTCGGCGTCGAGCTCCAGGAGGCGCGCGACCGCGGCGGCACAGCCGAGCGCGCCGCAGGTGCCGGTCGGGTGGAAGCCGCGCGCGTAGTGCTCCGCCGGTCCGAGCGCGGCGCCGAGGCGACCGACGACGTCGTAGCCGACGATCGCGGCAGTCATCGCTTCGCCGAGGCTCGCGCCCGTCGTTTCGCCGACCGCGAGCACCGCCGACCAGACCGACGACCCCGGATGCGACGACGACTCCTGGTGCGTGTCGTCCGACTCGAGCACGTGCGCCGCCTGCCCGTTCACGAGCGCCGCGTACGCGGGGTGGAGTCGGGCTGCGAGGCCGACCGCGGTCGCGTCGCCGCGCGGCGCGTCCGCCTCGGCGAAGCGCGCCATCGCCGCCGACGACGGCGCGCGCGTGCCGCCGATCGCGTTCGCGAGCCAGTCGAGGAGGAGGCGCGGCGCCGCCGCGATCGCCGCCGGCGGCACGTCGCGGAGCGCGAGCGCGGAGCTCCACGCGGCGAGGCGCTCGGTGATTCCCGGCATGCGCTCCCATGGCGCCCGCGCGCGCCCCCGTCAATCGGGTAGCCGGCCGGCGGTGATGCGGGCATCTGGCTTCCGCTCGTCGCGCCGGATACGACGTCGCGCGCATGGCACGTGCGGCGCCTGGGAGCCGAACGGGTCTCCGCGAGCCGGCCGCCGTGCGCGGCTCGCGCCCGCGGTGACGCGCGCGAGCGCGCGCCGCGGGCGGCGGGGCGAGAGGCCGCCGCGCGCGTTCGCCGTCCTCGGAGCGCTCGCGGTCGGATTCCTCGCGCTTCCGCTCGCGGCGCTCCTCTGGCGGGCGCCCTGGTCCGAGGCCGCTTCGGTGCTCGCGAGCGGCGAGGCGCTCGCGGCTCTCCGGCTCTCGCTCGTGTGCTCGCTCTCCGCGACGGCCGTCTGCATCGCGCTCGGGCTCCCGCTCGCGTGGCTGCAGGCGCGCGTCGACTTCCCGGGGCGCGCGCTCGTGCGCGGCATCGTCCTCGTGCCGGTCGTGCTTCCGCCGGTCGTCGGCGGCGTCGCGCTCCTGATGGCGCTCGGGCGCCGCGGCCTCGTGGGCGCGTGGCTCGACTCGGCCTTCGGGGTCCGGCTGCCGTTCACGAGCGCGGGGGCGGCGATCGCCGAGGCCTTCGTCGCGCTGCCGTTCTTCGTGCTCACGGTCGAGGGCGGCCTCCGCGCGGCCGATCGCAGGCTCGAGGAGGCGGCGCGGACGCTGGGAGCGGGGCCGTGGACGGTCTTTCGCCGCGTCACGCTCCCGCTCCTTCGCCCGGCGCTCGTCGCCGGCGCCGCGCTCGCCTGGGCGCGCGCGCTCGGCGAGTTCGGCGCGACCATCACGTTCGCCGGCAACTTCCCCGGGAGGACGCAGACGCTTCCGCTGCTCGTGTACGTGTCGCTCGAGAGCCGACCGGAGGCAGGGATCCTCTTGAGCGTCGTGCTGCTCGCGGTGTCGCTCGGCGTCCTGGTCGCGCTCCGCCGCCGCTTCTTCGAGGCGCTGTGAGCGTCGAGGCACGGCTCCGGGTGCGTCGCGGCGAGCTCGATCTCGACGTCGAGCTCGCGATCGCGCGCGGCGAGCTGGTCGCGCTCCTCGGCCCGAACGGCGCCGGCAAGACGACGATCGTGCACGCGCTCGCCGGCCTGGTCGCGCTCGACGCCGGCTCGCTTCGGATCGACGGCGTGACGCTCGACGATCCGGCCGCGGGCGTCTTCGTGCCCCCCGAGGAGCGCCCGGTCGCGGTCGCATTCCAGGACCTGCTCCTCTTCCCGCACCTGAGCGCGGTGGCGAACGTCGCGTTCGGCCTCCGCGCGCGCGGCGTCGCGCGGGCCGCGGCCGATCGCGCCGCGCGCGAGTGGCTCGAGCGCTTCGGGATCGCCGCGCTCGCCGAGCGGAAGCCGCGCGAGCTGTCGGGCGGCGAGGCGCAGCGCGTGGCGCTCGCCCGCGCGCTCGCGCTCGGGCCGGCGCTCCTCCTCCTCGACGAGCCGTTCTCGGCCCTGGACGCGGAGGCGCGCGGGCGCCTGCGCCGCGATCTCCGCGCGCACCTGGCGCGGCAGCCGGGCATGCGGCTCCTCGTGACGCACGATCCGGTCGAGGCGATCGCGCTCGCGGACCGGCTCGTCGTCCTCGAGAGCGGCCGCGTCACGCACTCCGGGACCGCGGCCGACATCGCGGCCCGGCCGCGGTCGCCGTACGCGGCGGCGCTCGCCGGCGTGAACCTCTTCCGCGGCCGGGCGCGCGACCGGCGCGTCGAGATCTCGGGCGGCGGCACGCTCGTCGTCGCCGAGCCGTGCGACGGGGACGTCTTGCTCGTGGTGCACCCGCGCGCGGTCGCGCTCTATCGCGATCCCCCGGCCGGCACCCCGCGCAACTGCTGGCGCGCGACCGTGGCCGGCGTGGACCCGGAGGGCGAGCGCGGGCGCGTCTGGCTCGCCGGCCCGCCGGCGATCGTCGCCGAGGTGACGGCGGAGGCGATCGCGGACCTCGGGATCGAGCCGGGCCGTGCGCTCTGGGTCGCGGTCAAGGCGACCGAGATCGCTGCATTTCCCGCCTGACCGCGCGCCGGCGTCGCCGATCGGCGCGCGTTTGTGGAGCTTGACGTACGATCGCGGGCCGGCCTAAGCGTCGCGCGGAGGATCGCAATGATCCGGCTCGATCACCTCGCGATCGCCGTTTCGGACTGGCGCCGCTCGCGCGACTGGTACGTCGAGCACCTCGGCCTGGAGCTCGAGTTCGAGGTCCCGGAGCGCGGCGTGGCGGCGCTCCGCGACGACTTCGACACGACGCTCTTCGTGAGCGAGCCGACCACGGACCTCCCGCTCGTCGCCGGCGAGAAGGGCTGCATCCTGACGATGCAGGTCGACGACGTCGAGGCGACGTGCCGCCGTCTCGCGGGGACGGCGGTCGACGTCGTCCACCCCCCGCGCAGGGTCGAATGGGGCTACGGCGCCGAGGTGCGCGACCCCGACGGATACCGCATCCGGCTCTGGGACGCGGTGTCGATGCGCGAGAAGGGCGGCGGGTAGGAGTCGCACCCTCAGCCGACGAGCGGCCGGAAGAGCAGCCAGACGCTCGCTGCGACCAGCGCCGAGGCGGGGATCGTGAGCACCCATGCCCACACGATCTGTCCTGCGACGCCCCACCGCACCGCGCGCGCGCCGCGCGTGAACCCGACGCCCGTGATCGCGCCGGTGATGACGTGCGTCGTCGAGACCGGGATGCCCATCCACGAGTTGATCAGCAGCGTGATGCCGCCCGCCGTCTCGGCCGCGAAGCCGCCGACCGGCTTCAGCTTGGTGATCCGCATTCCCATGGTCTTCACGATGCGCCATCCGCCCATCGCGGTGCCGAAGCCCATCGCGGCATGGCAGAGCAGGATCACCCAGAACGGGATCGCGCCCGCGCGCGCGGCCTCCTCACTGATCGCGCTGTTCGCGACCAGGACCATGAAGATCACGCCCATCGTCTTCTGGGCGTCGTTCAGGCCGTGCCCGAGGCTGTAGAACGCGGCCGAGAAGAGCTGGCCGACCCGGAACCACGAGTCGATGCGCTGCGGCGCGAAGCGCCGGAAGATCCACGCGATCGCGATCATGAGCGCCGCCCCGAGCAGGAGTCCGAGCATCGGCGCGATCACGATGAAGACCGCGATCTTCCAGATGCCGTCCCACTTCACGAGCCCGAAACCGTGCGCCTCGGCGACCACCGCGCCGACGAGGCCTCCGACCAGCGCGTGCGACGACGAGCTCGGAAGGCCGAGGTACCAGGTGATCAGGTTCCACACGATCGCGCCGACGAGCGCGGCGGCGAGCACGCCGAGCGCGACCGCCGTGGTGAGGGCCTCGATGTCGATGACGTCCTTGCCGATCGTCTTCGCGACGTGCGTCCCGAACCCGAACGCCGCGACGAAGTTGAAGAACGCGGCCCAGAGCACCGCGCGTCGCGGCGTGAGGACCTGCGTCGACACCACGGTCGCGATCGAGTTCGCGGCGTCGTGGAAGCCGTTGATGAAGTCGAAGACGAGCGCGATCGCGACGATGCCGATCGCGATCAGGGACATCGCGTCGATGGACACGGAGCGGGTGCCCGGTCAGGCGTGCTCGAGGACGATGCCCTCGACGAGGTTCGCGACGTCTTCGCAGCGGTCGGTCGCTTCCTCGATCCCCTCGTAGAGCTCCTTCCACTTCATGACGCTGAGCGGGTCCGTCTCGGTTCGGAACAGCTTCCCGACCGCGACCCGCAGCAGGGTGTCCGCCTCGTTCTCGAGGCGGTTGATCTCGACGCACTCGCGCAGGATCTGATCGGCGTTCTTCATGTTCCGGAGCCCGCGCACGGCCTTCCCGACCTGCTCGACGCTGAACAGGAGCACCCGTGCGAGCTCACGGGCTTCGTCGGTCGGCGACTGCATCCCGTACACGTTCATGCGGTCCGCGACCGCATCGATGAGATCGAGGACGTCGTCCATCCGGGTGATGAGGCGGTGGATCGAGTCCCGGTCGATCGGGGTGATGAACGTCCGGTGGAGCTCCTCGATGCATTGGTGCGTGATCTGGTCGCCCTCGTGCTCGATCGCCTTGATGCGTCTCGCCTTCTCCGCGACGTTGGTGCAGTCTTCGAGGAGGTCGAGCATCGCGCGTGATCCCTCCATCGTCTTCTCCGCCATGCGGTCGAAATAGTCGAAGAACATGACCTGGCGCGGCATCAGTCGCTCGAGCATCGGCTCCTCCTCTCGGACCGTACTCCCCGTTAGAACGCGGAACCGCGCGCGGAATCAAGGTCGACCGGAGCGCACGCCCGTGCGGCGCCTCCTGCTCGTCGCCGGCGTCGCCGCGCTGGCGGTCGCGGTGCGCTGCGAGCGCGCCGAGGCGCGCAGCGTGACGATCAAGGGCTCGGACACGATGGTGATCCTCGCACAGCGCTGGATCGAGGTGTACGGGCGATCGCATCCCGCCGAGACGATCGAGCTCACCGGCGGCGGCTCGGTGACCGGCATCGCCGCGCTCCTCAACGGGACCACCGATCTCGCCGCATCGTCGGTCCGTCTCGCCGACGGCGAGACCGCGCGCGCGGAGGCGCACGCGGGCCGGCGGCTGCGCGAGATCCCGGTCGCGTGGGACGTGCTCTCGATCTACGTCCACCCGTCGAACCCGGTCGACGCGCTCAGCCTCTCGCAGCTCCGCGACATCCTGGTCGGGCGGCTCCGCCGGTGGAGCGACGTCGGCGGAGCCGACGCGCCGATCGCGATCTACGGGCGCGAGAGCACCTCGGGCAGCCTTCGCTTCCTCCGCCAGGCGGTGCTCGGCGACGAGGAGCTCGCCGAGAACGTCGAGTCGCTGCCCGGCACGGGGACGGTCGCGGACAACGTCGCGCGTGATCCGAACGGGATCGGCTACGGCGGCATCGCGTACGCCCATCGCGTCAAGCACCTCGCGATCCGGAAGGCCGACGGCGCGCCCGCGGTCGAGCCGAGCGCCGCGACCGCGCGCAACGGCGACTACCGCCTCGCGCGCAGGCTCTACCTCTACGGCTTCGAGCCGCTGCCGCGCGAAGCCGAGAGCTTCGTCGCGTGGGCGCTCGGCGACGAGGGCCAGCGCGTCGTGTCCGAGGTCGGCTACTTCCCGGTCGGCGGGCCCTGAAGGGCCGCGTCTCCGCTCACGTGCGACCGCCCGACGCGTGGCTCCGCACGACGCCGGCCGGGCTCCGGGTCGAGCCGGGCGGCTTCGTGATCGACCCGATCGCGCCGGTCGAGCGCGCGCTCGTGACCCACGCGCACGGCGATCACGCGCGACCGGGGAGCCGCCACGTGCTCGCGACCGCAGAGACGCTGGCGATCATGCGCGCGCGCTACGGCGACGACGCGTACCGGCAGGGGCAGGCCGCCGCGCCCGGCGAGACGATCGCGATCGGCGGGGTCGCGGTGCGCCTCGTTCCCGCCGGGCACGTGCTCGGGAGCGCGCAGGTCGTGCTCGAGCACGGCGGCGTGCGCGTGGTGGTGACGGGGGACTACAAGCGGCGGCGCGATCCCACCTGCGCGCCCTTCGAGCTGGTCCGCTGCGACGTGCTCGTGACGGAGGCGACATTTGGGCTCCCCGTCTTCCGCCATCCCGACGACCGCGCCGAGATCGCGCGCCTCCTCGCGTCGCGCGCGGCGTTCCCCGAGCGCGCGCAGCTCGTCGGCGTCTACGCGCTCGGGAAGTGCCAGCGCGTGATCGCGCTCCTCCGGGAGGCCGGATACGAGCGGCCGATCTACCTGCACGGCGCGCTGGTCGCCCTGTGCGACCTCTACCGCGCGCACGGGGTGGAGCTCGGCGAGCTCCGGCACGCGACCGGCGTCGCGCGCTCGGAGCTCGCGGGCGAGATCGTGCTCGCGCCGCCGGGCGCGCTCGCCGACCGCTGGACGCGGCGGCTCCCCGATCCGGTCGTCGCGCTCGCGTCGGGCTGGATGCGGATCCGGCAGCGCGCGCGCCAGCGCGGCGTCGAGCTGCCGCTCGTGATCTCCGACCACGCCGACTGGGACGAGCTGAACGCGACGATCGCCGACTCCGGCGCGGCCGAGATCTGGGTGACGCACGGACGCGAGGAGGCGCTGGTCCACCAGGCGAGCGAGCTCGGGCTCGCGGCGCGCGCGCTCGGCTTGACGGGCTTCGAGGAGGAGGGCTCGTGAAGCGCTTCGCCGCGCTCCTCGATGGGCTGCTCCTTACGCCGTCGAGGAACGGCAAGCTCCGGCTCCTGCGCGAGTACTTCGCCGCGACCCCGGATCCCGATCGCGGCTGGGCGCTCGCCGCCCTCACGGCCGAGCTTTCGCTGCCCGAGGTGAAGCCGTCCCGGATCCGCGACCTGGCCGTCGAGCGCGTCGACCCGGTCCTGCTGCGGTGGTCGTGGGACTTCGTCGGCGACTTGGCGGAGACCGTCGCTCTCCTGTGGCCGGTCGCGCCGGGGCGCGCGACGGACGGCGATGCCCCGTCGCCCGACGGCGGGCCGTCGCCGAGGCTCGTCGTCGTCGTCGAGCGCCTTCGGAGCGCGACGCGGGCCGAGGCGCCCGCGCTCCTCGCGGAGCTCCTCGACGCGCTCGACTCGTCGGGCCGCTACGCGCTCCTGAAGCTCGTGACCGGGGAGCTCCGGGTCGGCGTGTCGGCGCGCCTCGCCAAGATCGCGCTCGCCGAGCTCGCCGCACCGCACGGGATCGCGCTCGACGAGGTGGAGGAGGTCTGGCACGGCCTCGCGCCGCCCTACGGCGGGCTCTTCGAGTGGATCGAGGGGCGCGCGCCGCGGCCCGCGGTCGCCGAGCGCGCGCGCTTCCGGCCGCTCATGCTGGCGCAGCCGATCGAGGAGGACGAGCTCGTGTCGCTCGACCCGGCCGCGTACCGCGCCGAGTGGAAGTGGGACGGCATCCGCGTGCAGCTCGTCGCCGGCGAAGGGGTCGCGCACGTGTATTCGCGGTCCGGCGACGAGATCGGCGGCGCGTTCCCGGAGATCGTCGCCGCGCTCCGCTTCGACGCCGTCCTCGACGGCGAGCTCCTCGTCGGGCGCGACGGCGTGCCGGCGCCGTTCGGGGACCTGCAGCAGCGGCTCAACCGGAAGACCGTGTCGCGGAAGCTCGCGGAGGAGCTGCCCGCGTTCGTGCGGGTGTACGACATCCTCTTCGACGGCGGCGAGGACCTGCGCGCGCTCGCGTTCGCCGAGCGCCGCGACCGCCTCGTGGCGTGGTTCGACCGCGTCCGCCCGGAGCGGCTCGACCTCTCGCCGCTCGTCCCGTTCCGCGACTGGGACGAGCTGCGCGCGCTCTACGCCGGCGTCGGGCCGGGCGCGATCGAAGGCCTCGTGCTGAAGCGCGCCGACTCGCCGTACGTCGCGGGTCGCCCGAAGGGCCCCTGGTTCAAGTGGAAGCGCGGTCCGGTCCTGATCGACGCCGTGCTCATGTACGCGCAGCGCGGCTCGGGGAAGCGATCGTCGTACTACTCCGACTACACCTTCGGCGTCTGGAAGGACGGCGCGCTGGTGCCGGTCGGGAAGGCCTACTTCGGGTTCAGCGACGACGAGCTCCTGCAGCTCGACCGCTGGATCCGCTCGCACACGGTCGCGAAGCACGGCCCGGTGCGCGAGGTCGCGCGCGAGCTCGTGCTCGAGGTCGCGTGCGACGGCCTGCAGCGCTCGACGCGCCACCGCTCCGGGCTCGCGATGCGGTTTCCGCGGATCCACCGCATCCGGTGGGACAAGCCCGCGGCGGAGGCGGAGCGGCTCGAGACGCTCGAGCGGATCGTCGAGAAGGCGGCAGCCGGCGCGCGCGCGTGAACGGAGCAGACCGTAGAGGACGCGGCCCGGCTCGCGCGGCTTGCGCGCTGCCGGGACGCGAGTATATTTGTAACATATGCCAACGAGCGTGCACATCCCGAAGCCCTTGCTCGCGGAGGTGGATCGCCGCGCCCGCGAGTTGGGCGTGAGTCGCAATCGCGTGATCGTGCGAGCGCTCGAGCGCGATCTGCGCGACAGAACCGAATGGTCCCCCCGCTTCTTCGACCGCCTCGCCACGCAGGGGCCGCGCCACGCAGCCGCCGTCGATGAAATGCTGCACGCGATCCGCGGCGCTCGAACCCGCAAGCGGGCGCCGTCGCTGTGAAGTACGTCCTGGATACGAACGCCGTATCCGGGCTGATGAAGGGAGACGTCTCGCTCATCGAACGACTGCGCCGCGTCGCGCGGGACGAGGTCGCGATGCCCCAGCCCGTCATCGCCGAGGTCGCGTACGGGCTGGCCCGGCTCGCGCACTCGAAACGGCAGAGGAGCCTCGCGGACATCTTCCGGACCATCTGTGCCGAGCTTGGGCGCTGTCCTTGGACGGACGACGTGAGCGCGAGCTTCGGACGCATCAAGTCCGCACTGGAGCGTCGTGGCGAACGGATCGAGGACTTCGATGTCGCGATCGCCGCGCACGCCGTCGCGCACGATGCCGTGCTGATCACCGCGAACCGGGCGCACATGGCGCGCATCCCTGGACTCCGCGTGGAGGATTGGACGGCGCCGTCGTGACCTTCAAGGCCTGGCACGAGTCGAAGCCGGCCTACGTGCGACCTCCTGCGTCGCGAAGCTGGTGGACTTCGTAGGCGGGCATGGTCCCCTCAACATCGGCCGGAGCGGCCTACGGCGACGCGCGCAAGGGTGACGGTCGCGCGTCGGATGTCGAGCTGATCAGCGGACCGCGTTCACCAGGGGCGCGTAGCGGTCGAGGATCGAAACCACCTTGTCGCGCGACTCGGAGGGCACCGCGAGGATCCCGCGCTCGACGCCGATCTCCTCGAGGCGCTTCAGCTGGTCGGCGTCGGGCGGTGTCCAGAAGAGCGTGACCGACAGCGACTTCGGATCGCGACCCGCGGCGCGCGCCTTCGCGTGGAGCTTCTCGATCATGCCCGCGAGGTCGGGCACGGCGAAGCCGATCGGGATCCAGCCGTCGCAGTAGGCGACGACGCGGTCGAGGCCCTTCTCGTCGTGCGTCCCGAGGAGGATCGGCGGGTGCGGCTTCTGGGCCGGCTTCGGCCACTGCCAGATGCGATCGAACTTGACGAACTCGCCGTCGAACGACGCCTCGTCCTCGGTCCAGATGCGCTTCATCGCGAGGATGCGCTCGCGCTGGAGCTTCCAGCGCCGCTTGTAGTCGGTGCCGTGGTTCTCCATCTCCTCGACGTTCCAGCCGGGGCCGATGCCGAAGAGGAAGCGGCCGTCGGAGAGCGCGTCGAGAGACGACACCTCCTTCGCGAGCGTGATCGGGTCGCGCTCGATCACGAGGCAGATGCCGGTCGCGACCTTGAGCTTCTTGGTCACCGCCGCCGCCGCCATCAGCGCGACGAACGGATCGTGCGAGTGCGAGTACTCCTTCGGCAGCTCGCCGCCGGCGGGGTAGGGGGTTTTCCGGCTCGCCGGGATGTGGGTGTGCTCCGGAAACCAGATCGACTCGAAGCCGCGCTCCTCGGCGGCGCGCGCGAAGTCGTCGGGACGGATCGAGTAGTCGGTCGGAAACATCGTCAGGCCGAGCTTCACGGTGGGCTCCTTCTGGTTTGGGGAACGGCGGCCACGCTAGCGTCGCCGCCGAGGTGCGACAAACGAACGGACCGCAATTTTCGCCGAGCGAGCGCGGACTCGCCGGCGTACGGCTCGTCTGGCATTGCCCGCGGCGGCGGTGAAAGCTGCGACGCCGCCCGGCGACCGCGCGAGGGACCATGCCGAAACGACGACCGACGCTTCCCTTCGATCTCGACGCCGCGATGGACCGCCTGGCGGCGCGCGACGCTCGCCTCGCGCGGCTCATGAAGGAGACCGCCCGCTTCGAGATCCCGCTCGAGGAGCGCTCGCCGTACGAGGTCCTTCTCCAGGCGATCGCCTACCAGTCGATCTCCGGGAAGGCGGCCGCGACGATCTTCGGCCGCGTCCGCGATCTCTCGGGGAACGGGCGGCTGCCGTCGCCCGAGCGCATGATCGCGCTCCGAGCCCCGGTCCTCCGCAAGGCCGGGCTCTCCGCGGCGAAGGTCCTGGCGATGAAGGACCTCGCGCGGAAGACCGTCGCCGGCATCGTGCCGACCCTCGAGCAGGCGCGCGCGCTCTCGGACGACGACCTGATCGAGCGCCTGGTCTCCGTCCGCGGCATCGGCGTCTGGTCGGTCGAGATGTTCCTCATCTTCCGGCTCGGACGGCCCGACGTCCTGCCGGTCGACGACCTCGGCGTCCGGAAGGGCTGGTGCCTCACGTACGGGAAGAAGCACATGCCGTCGGCGCGCGAGCTGCGCGCGTTCGGCGAGCGCTGGCGGCCGTATCGCACGGTCGCGAGCTGGTACATGTGGCGGGCGTGCGAGCTCGCGGGACCGGCGAAGATGCGGGAGATCGGCCCGGCGCCGCGCCCGGCCGTCAAGCCGAAGGCGCGCTGAGCGGGCCTCGCGCGCGCGCGAGGACTGCGCGCATCGCTTCGCCGACCCGCCGGGCGACGTCGATCGCCGGCTGGGCCGCGAGCTCTTCCGACCACACCTCCACCGAGACCGGCGCACGGCAGCCGCTCGCGTCAAGCCGGCGCACGAGCCCTGCGAGGTCGAGCGCGCCCTCGCCCGGGACGAGCCGCCGCGTCAGCGTGGCGCGCATGTAGTCGGGCTCGGGCGCGGAGACGCGGGGCGAGTCGCTGAGCTGGAGCGCGAGGATGCGATCCCCCGGGACTTCGGCCAGGAGCGCGTCGCCGTTCCGCGTGCGCGCGAGGTGCCACGTGTCGACGAGGAGCCCGCCGTTCACGCGCCGCGCGGCGCGCACGATCGCGATCGCCGTCGCGAGGTCGAGCGCCGACCCGGGCCAGAACTCGAGGTGGAAGAGAAGCCCGAGCGCCGAGCCGCGATCGCACACGGCGCCGAACGCGTCGGCGGCGGCGGCGACGTCGAGCGGCTCGCCCGGTCCCTCGACGACGCTCACCGAGCGCGCGCCGAGCGCGCCCGCGACGTCGAGGATCTCGTCGAGGCTCGCCGCCTTGGGATGGACGGGCGCGCCGGGGCGCCACGTCGAGAGCACCTCGATCTCCCCGACGGCAATCGCGTGGTCGGCGAGGAGCGCTCTCAGGTCGCCGTCGGAGAGGCCTTGCTCCCTCGCCTCGCGATGGTCGCGCACCCGGAGCGAGATGCCGGCGAACCCCCCCGCTCGCGCCGCGGCGACGCGCTCGCGAAAGGAAGCGCGCGGGAGGGTCCCGACGGAAAGGACGAGGTCGTCCGGCCCGAGCGATCCGGTCGTTTCCGGCACGCGGGGACGGTCGGCGCTCGGCGGTCCGCTGTCAAGCGCCCGGCGCGCGACGCGCCGACCGCCGGCGCACGGCTTCGCGCTGACGTCGCATGCGCTCCTTGCTCTCGGCCGGCCACACGGCGGCGATCCGGTAGAACGACCGGAACGCCCGCGCGCCTGCCGGAAGCTCGAGCCACTCGAGCTTCGTGCGCGTGTAGATGTGGACGTCGGGCGCGAGCGCGTCGGGCTCGTCGAGCGTCCCGACGCGGACGAAGAGGGAATCGCGCGAGCCCGAGTACCGGCTCCAGACGTACGTCCCGCACCGGGCGCAGAAGAACACGTCGTGCGGCCGCCCGCTGCCGCCGGCCAGTCCGTACGACGCCGGCGCGCCGCGCAGCGTCTCGACGAAGCGGCCTTCGATCCAGGCGTTCAGCACGAATGCGCTCCCGGTGAGGCGCTGGCAGTCGCGACAGTGGCAGGCGTGCACGATGAGCGGCCGCGCCGCGAGCCGATAGCGGACGGCGCCGCACGCGCATCCGCCGTCGAGCCGGGTCGATGCGGCCGGGGTCTTCATCTCTTCCTCCGTCCGCGGTCGCGAGCTGCTCGACGACGCGCCGCGCGGCAGCCGCGGGCGGCGACGCGGTTTGCTCGTGCCGGCGCGCGATGCCAAGTACACGTCGTCTGTCGTACCCGGCCCGGCGCCGGGTGACTTGGAGAAAGTTGCGCGCGTCGCGGACATCCGAGCGCGATCCGCTCGCGGTCGCGCTCCGGCGAAAGGCAGAGACCGGTGCGGCCGGCGCCGCTTGCGGCACCGTCGTCGCCGCCGGCGACGGGTGGAGCGTCCGCGACGTCGTGTGCACCGCGGGACCACGCGACCTGCCGTTCGAGGAGCGCCAGCCGCTCCCATCGGCGTCGCTCGTCGTGGCGGGGACGTTCGTGTACCGCGGCCCGCGCGGGAGGTCGCTCCTGTCGCCGGGCGCGATCCTGCTCGTGAACGCCGAGCGCGCCTTCGAGTGCTCGCACCGCCACGGCGAGGGCGATCGCTGCCTCTCGTTCGAGTTCGAGCTCGCCGTCTTCGAGCGGCTCGCGGCAGCGGCCGGCGCGCGCTCGCCCGAGCTCCGCTGCGATCGGCTCCCGGCGGTGCGCCCGCTCGCGCCGATCGCGGCGCGGGCACGCGCGGCGCTCGACCGACGGGACGCCGGCGCGTCCGACGCCTTCGAGGAGATCGCGCTCGAGGTCGGCGGCGCCGTGCTGGAGCTCGCGGCCGAGCCGGCGCGGAATGCGTCCGCGCCGTCGGGTCGCGACCTCGGGCGGATCGCGCGCGTCCTTCGCGACCTGGAATCGCGCATCGCCGAGCGCCACCGCCTCGCCGACCTCGCGGCGGCGGCTGGGCTCAGCCGGTATCATTTCCTGCGGACGTTCAAGGCGGTGACCGGCGTCACGCCGCACCAGTGGCTGCTGCGCGCCCGCCTGCGCGCCGCGGCCGAGCGGCTCGTCGCGACCGGCGCCCCCGTGACCGAGATCGCGCTCGACGTCGGCTTCGACGACCTTTCCAACTTCATCCGCAGCTTTCGCGCCGAGTTCGGCGCTTCGCCGAGCCGTTATCGCGCGGCCGCTTGACGCGATCGCCCGCGGGACGCGCGCGATCGGGGAGGGTCGATGGACGAGACGTTCTGGAAGCGCTGCAACACCTGCAAGTCGGAGATCGGGTTCGCGGCGCCGTACTGGGTGTGCAACGTCTCGACCTGCAACCGGCCGCGCACCGCGCTCGTGTTCTGCACGGTCGAGTGCTGGGACTCGCACGTCCCCGTGTGGCGCCACCGCGAGGCGTGGGCGATCGAGAAGCGATCCCCGACGCGCGCCGAGTGGGAAGGGCAGCGCGCAGCGGAGGAGGCGCAGGCGGCCGCCGCGCCCGCGTCGAGCGCCGGCAGCGCGACGGCGCCGCCTTCCGCGCAACCCGCGCCCGCGCCGTCCGCGCCGCGCGCGGATGCGACCGCGACGCCGGACGCGGCTCGTGCGCCCGTCAGCCTGGCTGCGGGCGCGCCGCGCGACATCCTGGTCGTCGCGTCCAAGCTCAAGGCGTACATCCGCGCGCGCTCGGACATGAACACCTCGGACGCGGTGCTCGAGGTCCTTTCCGACCGGCTGCGCGCGCTCTGCGATCAGGCGATCCGGCGCGCGGCGGAGGCGGGTCGCAAGACGGTCCTCGATCGCGACTTCTGAGCGGCCGGGCCGGCGTCGCGCCCGCTCACGATCCGCCGCGCGCCACCGCGCGCACGCCGGCAAGCGTCTGCCGGAGATGCTCCTCGAGCAGGCGTGCCGCCTCGCGCGCCCGCCCCGCGAGCGCCGCGTCGCGGATCGGCCCGTGCTCCCCGACGACGTCGTGATGGCCGACGCCCTCCGGCGCCGCGAACGCGAGCAGCGCGTAGCGCTGCGAGTGGTCCGCGAGAAGCGACGTCAAGCGCAGGAGCCAGCGCGATCGGCAGCGCGCGAGCAGCGTCGCGTGGAACTCGGCGTGGCGGTCGACGGCCTCGACCAGATCGCGCGGGAGCCTGCCCGGACCGCCGTTCGCGGCCACCAGGCGGTCATAGGCGGCCGCGATCTGGGCGCGGTGCGCGTCGTCGGAATGCGCGAGCGAGTCGCGCAGCGCGCGCGGGTCGAGGAGCACGCGCAGCTCGTAGATCTCCCCCGCGTCGCGCGGCGAGACCGGCGCGACGCGCGCGCCGCGCTGCGGCTCGATCTCGATCAATCCCTGCGCCGCGAGGCGCTGCATCGCCTCGCGGAGCGGCGTCGCGCTGACCGCGAAGCGCTCGACGAGCGCCGCCGCGACGAGCCGCTCGCCCGGGGCGAGCTCGCCGGCGAGGATGGCCCGGCGCAGGCGGCGGTCGACCCAGTCGGCGCGCGTGTCCGGCGCGGCGCCGTCCTGCCGATCGGATGCGCGCGTCGGCGCGGTCGGTCTTCGGGTGTGGGCGGCGCGCCCCGACTCCTCCGCTTCCTCCATCGGCCTGCTCGCTCCTTCCATTGCTTTCCGCTCGAACGGCTTGACTCGATAATTTATAAATTATAACGGAGGAACGCAATGAGGATCGCGAGGTTTCTCGAGGCCGGCCGCGAGTGCCACGGCGTCATCCGGGGCGACGACGTCTCCGACGTGAGCGGCTCTCCCGAGCTCGCCGGAGGCATTCCCGGGCTGCTCGCCGGCGGCTCGCGCGCGCTCGCTGCTCTCCACGACGCCGCAGCCCGGGCGCGCCGCGTTCCGCTCGCCGACGTCCGGCTCCTCGCCCCGATCGCGCGCCCGCCGAAGTTCCTCGCGATCGGCCTCAACTACGCCGACCACGTGAAGGAGGCCGGCCTCGAGCCGCCGACCTTCCCGGTCTTCTTCAACAAGCAGACGACGTGCGTCGTTGGACCCGGCGACGCGATCCATCGCCCGCGCGTGTCCGCGCTCCTCGACTACGAGGGCGAGCTCGGGGTCGTGATCGGCCGGCGCTGCCGGCACGTCCCGGCCGAGCGCGCTCGCGAGGTCATCGGCGGGTATCTGGTCGTGAACGACGTCACCGTGCGCGACTGGCAGTTCAAGGCGCCGACGATGACCCTCGGGAAGTCGTTCGACACCCACGGCCCGATCGGGCCCTGGCTCGTCACGGCGGACGAGATCGCCGACCCGCAGGACCTTCGCATCCGCACGTGGGTGAACGGCGAGCTCGTTCAGGACGCTTCGACGCGCGAGATGATCTTCGGCGTGGCCGAGCAGATCGCGACGCTCTCCACCGCCTTCACCCTCGAGCCGGGCGACGTGATCTCGACCGGCACGCCGGCCGGCGTCGGGATCGTCCGGAAGCCGATGCTGCTCTTGAAGGCCGGCGACGTCGTCCGGGTCGAGGTCGAAGGCGTCGGCGCGATCGAGAACCCCGTGATCGACGAGCCCGAGGACACGGCGATCGGGATGATCGCCGACGAGCCGGGAGGACCGGAATGAGCATGCACCGACTGACGGCGATCGCGATCGGCGTTCCGGACGTCGCGCCGGTCGCCGCGTTCTATCGCGACTTCGGCCTCGCCGAGACGTCGCCCGGCGTCTTCGCGACGCGGGACGGCGGCGAGCAGCTCCGCCTCGTGCCGTCGCCGCGCCGGCGGCTCCTCGAGCTCGGCGTCGGCGTCGATCATCCCGACGACCTCGAGCGCATCGCGCGCTCGCTCGCCGCGCTCGGCGTGCCGGTGGAGCGCTCCGGCGACGACCGCATCGCGGCGCGCGACGCAGCGAGCGACGTGCAGGTCGTCGTCGCGATCGCCGAGCGCATCGCGCAGCCGCCGTCGCGCGAGGCACGGCTCAACCTCCCGGGCGTCGTCCGCCGGCGGAACGCGCGCGCCGACTCGTTCGCGCGCGCCGAGCGCGTCGCGCCGCGGAAGCTCGGGCACGTCGTCGTCGGGTCGCTCGACGCGGACGCGAGCCGGCGCTTCCTCTGCGAGGGCCTCGGGTTCGCGGTGAGCGACGAGATCCCCGGCGTCGGCGCGTTCCTCCGGTGCTCGACCGATCACCACAACGTCCTCGTGCAGACCGCGCCGATCGCGTTCCTCCACCACACGGCGTGGGAGGTCGACGACGTCGACGACGTCGGCCGCGGCGCGAAGGCGATGATCGACGCCGATCCGTCGCGCCACGTGTGGGGCCTCGGCCGCCACTACCTCGGCTCGAATTATTTCTGGTACCTGCGCGACCCCGCCGGCAACTTCGCCGAGTACTACTCCGACCTCGACGTCATCGACGACGCCGCGCTCTGGCGCCCGGAGCCGGCGCGCGGCATGGCGGGTCTGTACTCGTGGGGACCGCCCGTGCCGGGCGAGTTCCTCGCGCCGCCCGACCTCGTCGCCTCGGCCGCGTGAGCGACCCGTTGGCCGCTTCGGCGATCGACGATCCGGTCGACGTCGCGATCGTCGGGCTCGGGCCCGTCGGCGCCGCGGCGGCGTGCCTGCTCGCGCAGCGCGGCCTCACGGTGGCCGCGTTCGAGCGCGAGAAGAGCGTCTACCACATGCCGCGCGCCGCCCACTTCGACGCGGAGATCATGCGCGTCTGGCAGGCGATCGGCCTGACCGACGCGCTCGCGTCGTGCACGACCCACATCCCCGGCATGCACCTCGTGAACGCCGAGGGCCGGAAGCTCCTGGGCTTCGACACGTCGGTCGAGGTCGGACCGCTCGGCTGGCCGCCCGACACGATGTTCCACCAGCCGGACCTCGAGACCGCCCTCCGCGGCCGCGCGCGCGAGCTCGGGGTCGCGATGCACCTCGGGTGGGAGGCGGTGGACATCGACCCGGGACGCGCGTGCGGCGGCGAGGTGCGCGTGCTCCTGCGGAACGTCGACGGCGGCGCCGAGCGTGCGGTCCGGGCACGCTGGCTGCTCGGATGCGACGGTGCGCGCTCCCTCGTGCGGAGCGCGATCGGCGGCGCGCTCGAGGACCTGCGCTGCGATCAGCCGTGGCTCGTCGTCGACGTGATCCTGAAGCGGCCGGTCGAGCTCCCGCGCGTCGCCGTCCAGTACTGCGATCCGGCGCGCCCGGCGACGTTCGTCCCGATGCCCGGCGCGCGCCGGCGCTGGGAGTTCATGCTGATGCCCGGCGATACGCGCGAGTCGATGGAGCGACCGGAGCGCGTCCGCGAGCTCGTCGCGCCGTGGGTCCGGCCGGAGGACGTCGAGGTCGAGCGCGCGGTCGTCTACACGTTCCACGCCTGCCTGGCCGCGCCGTGGCGGAAGGGACGCCTGTTCCTCCTCGGCGACGCCGCGCACCAGATGCCGCCCTTCCTCGGCCAGGGGATGTGCGCCGGCGTCCGCGACGCCGCGAACCTCTCCTGGAAGCTCGACCTCGTCGCGCGCGGGCTCGCCGCCGAAGCGCTGCTCGACTCGTACGAGCGCGAGCGCTCGCCGCACGTCCGCGCCGTGATCGACCTCGCGGTCCGGACGGGAGGGATCATCCAGACGACCGACCCGGCGCTCGCGGCCGTGCGCGACGCGCACTTCCTCGGACCGGATGCGCCGTCGCTCCGCCCGGAGCCGCTGCCGTCGCTCGCGGACGGCATCGTGCGCGCGGGCGACCCGTCGGCGGGCCGAGTCGTGCCGCAGCCGCGCGACGAGACGGGAGCGCGCCTCGACGACCGCCTGGGCCCCGGCTTCGCAATCGTCTGCCGTCGCGATCCGCGCGGCGGCATGCGGGAAGAATCGCTCCGCTTCTGGGACCGCCTCGGCGCGCGCTTCGTCGCGACCGGCGCGCTCGACATCTGGCTCGCGTCGCACGGCGCGACCGCCGTCGTCGTGCGGCCCGATCGCTACGCGTTCGGCGCCGCGACCGGCGCCCACGACCTGGACGCCGTCACCGACGACCTGCGCGCTCGGCTCGAGCGTCCCTGACGCGCGCCGCCCGGCGCGCGAGCGCCGTCGGCGTGCATTCGTCCGCGGCGACCGCCGCGCTACGATGCCTGCGTCTGGTCGGGCGGCACGGGGATCTGGATCGGTCGCGTGACGACGCGTCCGTTCTCGCACCGCACGACCCACATCGAATCGCTCGGCACGGTCGGGACGAAGCACGGGAACTGCGGCGTGTGGAACATGACGACGAGGCACTCGCTCAGCTGCGAGATCGTCATCTCCCAGCGGGTCGTGTTCTGGTCGCCCGAGATCACCCACAAGAACTCGACGGGCAGGCCGGTCTCCTTGAACTTCCGGCACACCGCGAGGAGCCCTTCCCGCATGACGGACTCGGTGTCGATCGCGGGCCAGAACCCGCCGCCGGCAGGATCGTTCAGCCAGTCGCGCTTGACGTGCTCGGCCTGCGCGTCGCTCTTGTAGAAGCCCATGTCGCGCGCGATCCGGACGAGCTTGTTCTCGGCCTTCGTGGGGTCCGCCTGGAGACGCGAGATCATCTGATCGAGGAGGGGATTTCGATGCGCGCCCTTCAGGCGCGAGGCGCGCGCGAACCGTCCGAACACGGGCGCCTTCACCAGCAGATCGGGCATTCCGGGCATGGCTTCGCTCCTCTTTCGGAGAGGCGGCGTGCCTCTCGTGCTGTCGACCGCATCAGGCGGATTGCCAGCGCACCTCGAATGCGTGAACGCGCTTCGCGAAGCCCCGGAGCGCGATGCGGCCACGGTCGACGAAGGAAATCGATTTTCCGCGCGCGAGGCTCCGGACGACGTCCGAAACCAGGATCTCCCCGGGTCGCGCACGCGCGCACAGGCGGGCCGCGGCGTTCACCGCGACCCCGTACAGGTCGCCGCCCTCGGCGAGCGGCTCGCCGGCGTTGAGCCCGATGCGCACCGCGAGGTCGGCGTCGGCGATCGTGACGTTGCGCTCCGTGATCGCGCGCTGGATGGAGATCGCGCAGTCGATCGCGACGCCGACCGACGGGAACGACGCCATGATGCCGTCGCCGGTGTGCTTGATCTCGGCCCCGGCGGAACGCTCGAGACACTCGCGAACGATCGCGTCGTGCGCCCGCAGGATGGCTCGCGCGCCGTCGTCGCCGAGCCGCTCGAAGAGGCCGGCCGACCCGACGACGTCGGTGAAGAGAATCGTTCGGAGCGGCTGGTGCTCGTCGTGGTGCTCGTCGCTCGCCGGGACGTCGGACGCCGGCGTCGCGGCGTCGGGCGTCGGGGTCGGCGCGGCCGGAAGCCCTGTGGCAGCGGCGGGCGCGCGCCGCCCCGCCTCCAGGCGCTGCCCGAGCCTTTCCGCCGCGCGGATGGATGGCACCATCGCGAGATCCTGGAAAAGCGGCCGAGCGCGAGCGACGAGCTCGGTCGCGCGGCCCCGATCGCCGCGCCGGCCCCGCTCCGCGAGCATCTCCGCCAGCCCGAGGAGCGACAGCGCGAGCTCGGGTCGCGCGCCGCGCGCCGCCGTCTGCTCGATCGCGGCGCCGAACCAGTTCTCGCCGGCGTCCCAGCGCCGGCAGAGCGCGGACGCGACCCCGAGGACGCGCGCGATCGAGACCACCCATCCGCTCGCGAACACGACGCCGCGTTCCGCGGCGCGCGCGAGGCTGTCCGATGCGGCGTCGGCGATCCCCGGCGAGCCGCAGACCACCGCGATCTCGACGAGCGCGGCCAGGACCGAGAGACCGTAGACGTCGGCCGCCTCGTTCGCCCCGATCGTCTGCTGCGGCAGCGCGCCGACCCGCTCGCGGAGCCGCACGCCCGCATCGCTCGAGTCGTCGGCCCACGCGGCCACGAGCTGGCAGTAGAGGTACGTCGCGGTCTGGAGGGCGGGACCGGGATCGTCGAAGACCTGGCCGGCCTCGACCAGCAGGCGGAGAGCTTCGTCGGCTTCGCCGAACGCGCCGCGGAGCGCGCGGGCGCGCGCGAGCGCCGGCAGCACCGTCGGACCCGCCCACGGGTATCCCGATCGCCGCAGCAGGGTCATCGCCTGCTGGGCATGGCGCTCCGTCGCCGCGAAGTCGCCGCGCGCGAGCGCGACGCACGCGACCGCTCCTTCCGCGAGCGACTGATCGCCCCAGTCGTGCAGCGCTCGCGTGAGCTCCCTGCCCTCGCGGGCGCGCGCCTCCGCTTCGTCGAGCCGCCCGAGCCAGAGGAGCGCGAGGGGCATGCGCTGCACCATCTGGCTGTCGAGCCAGCGATCGCTGGTCCGTCGCGCGTGTTCGCGGCCCGACGCGAGGTGCTCGAGCGAGCGAGCGGGCTGCATGGTCTGGCTGCAGACGAGAGCGAGCGCGCGGTGCGCTTCCGCGCAGAGGACGTCGTTGTTCGACTTCTCGCCGATCGCGAGCGCCCTGCGGGCCGCTTCCTCGGCGGCCTCCGCCCGGCGTGCGGTCCAGAACACCTGCGCGAGCTCCGCCGATACGAATCCGCTCAGCACGTCGTCGACGCCCGTGAGCCGCTTCCGCACGTCCTCGAGCGGCGCGGGGTCGATGAGCGTGCCGTAGGCGACGGAGGCGAGCGTGAACTGCGCGCGCGTCCGGCCCATGAGCGCGCGCGCGAGCCCGCGCGCGTCGCCGATCCGACCAAAGATGTCCACGGCGTGCCCGTACTGGTCGATGCACGGGCCCCCGTCCTGGTCGCGGAAGTGCGCGAGCCCGGCGTGCTCGTGGAGCTCGGCGCGCGCACGATCGTCGAGCAGCGCGCCGGCCGCTCCGCTCGCGTCGGCCTCGAGCGCGGCGCGGTAGTAGCGGGCGGCGTCGCTCCAGGCGGCCTGCGCGAACGCGCGGTCGCCCGCGCGCCGCGCGTGGTGGAGCAGGCGCCCGCCGTTCACCACCGGCCCTGCGGCGACGAGGTGATGGGCGATCTCGAGCACGTGCTCGTCGGCGCGACCGCCGTGGAGCTCCGCGAGCGCGTCCGCGATGCGCGCGTGCAGCAGCTGGCGCTGTGACGCCGGCGGCTCGGCGTAGAGGACCTGCCGGATGAGCGGGTGGACGAACTGGAAGCCGCGTCCGTCGCTCGCGATCAGGTGGCGCGCGAGCGCCTCGTCGAGATCCGCGAGCACCTCGGCCTCGCGCTTCCCGGCGACCGCGCACAGGGTCCGGAGCGAGAACGCGTCGCCGACGAACGCGGCGAGCGTGAGCACCGACCGGCAGCGCTCGCCGAGCTCGCGCGTGCGCACCGCGATCGCACCGGCGAGGTCGGGCGGGAGCACCACGTCGAGCGCGGAGACCATCGACGCCGATCGCCCACCGCGCTCGTCGATCGCGCCCCGGCGCACGAGGTGGTGCACGACCTCCTGGACGAACAGCGGATTGCCGCACGTCGCCTCGCTCACGAGGGCGATCATCTGGTGCGAGGGACGTCGAAGCCCGAGGCCGCGCACGAGGTCGGTGACCTCCGCCTCGCTGAGACCGGCGAGATCGAGGGTGTGGCACACCTCCTCGCGCCGGAAGCGCGCGAAGGCGCGCGCGAGGCGGTCGCTCTCTGCGACCGGTCGCAGCGAGCCGACGACGAGGAGCGGAAGCGGCTCCCCGCCCGCGGCGTCGGCGACCGTGAACACGAGGTGCGAGAACAGCTCGAGCGACGGCTGGTCCACCCAGTGGAGGTCGTCCAGCAAAAAGACCGATGGCTGCTTCCGCGCGAGCTCGACGATCGCTCGCGAGGCGGCGAGCACGAGACGCACCTGATCCGCGCTGCGCCAGGGCCCCGCCCGCTCCGCCGGCGCGGCCGCCCCGCCGCCCAGGAGCTCGCGGAACGCCACGGCGTCGCGGCCCAGGGCGCTTTCGACCTCCGGCCGCATTTCGCGCAGCCGACCGGCGAGAGCCTCCATGATCGGCAGGAACGGCAGCGTGAGGTCCTCGTAGCCCCGCCCCGCGAAGACCGCGCTGCCGTGCGCGCGGGCGGTCGCCGCCAGCTCGCGCACGAGGCGCGTCTTGCCGATGCCGGCGTCGCCGACCACGAGGGCGACCTGCGGGCGGCCGGCGCGCGCGTCGTCGAGCCAGCCGACGAGCTGGTCGACCTCGCGCCGGCGGCCGACGAACGGCGGCGCACTCCGCACGCGAGCTACCGGCGCGGTACTTCCGGCCCACGACGACGGCGGCGAAGGACTCACGCTCGGCTCCGGACCAACGGACGCCTTCTTCAATGCACCATTTCGACGGGTACGTCGAAGAGCTCGAACAGGCAGGAGCGGCCGGCGAGGCCGGCGAGCTTCACCCGGCGGCGATCGAGGTCCGCGAAATGGCGGACCGCGCCGGTCTCGGGATCCGGGACGTCCACGCCCGTCAAAAATCCCGAAAGCGGCGCGGCCCCACCGGGCGGAGCCGTCGGGCTCACGTGCGTGAACGCGGTGCCGGTCTCGCGGGCGTGACAGCCGTTGCAGGTGTTGAGGGAGAAGTGGAAGCGCAGATCGGGGGTCGCGATCGCGGTCGGCGTCGGGCCGGTCCAGTACGTTCCGGTCTGCGCCCGCGCGTGCCCGCCGAGAAACGGCGTCCGGGGCGGGTTCTCGTCGGGAACGACGTGCCGGTCGGCGAGGATCGCGGGTGCGTTGGCGTTGACGAAGGCCGCGAGCGCCGCCGTTCGGTCGGCCGAGCTCCTTGGCGTCCGCTGCACCGGCGCCGGCTCGAGCCAGCCGCTCGTCCGCAGGCGGAACTCGCGCATGTCCCACGCGCTCTCCCCCGGCTGGGAGAGATCCGCGAGCGCGATCTCGTTGGTCCGGATCTGCGCGAGCGCGCTCCCGTTCGGACGCGACGGGGCCGCGCCGGCGCGCGCGAACTGCTCGGTGATCGCCGCGAGCGCCGTATCATAGGCGGGCGATCCGAGCGGATGCCGGCCGAGGTCCGCCCACTGCCGCGCCCACGCGCGCAGCTCGCCGCAGCCGCTCCGCTCGATCTCGTACTCGACGATCACCGTGAAGCGGAGCGGGACGCACGACGGCGGCGGAGCGATCGCGCCGAAGACGAAGCGCGCCTCGCCCGCGCTGCCGGGCCCGAAGACGAGGTCGTCGGCGAGATCGATGCGATTGACGATCGCGAGGAGCCGGAAGGGCGCTTTCGCGAGGTCGAGCGGTCCGCCGGGCGTCGTGCGCGGCCAGGGATCGAGGATCGCGCTCTGGACGAGCGGTCGCTTGCCGACGACGTCGCCGTTCACGGTTTGATCCGATTGCCACCGCGTGAGCCAGTCGCGAACGAGGACGGAGGGATCGACCGATCCGGCCATCTGCTGCACGAGGTACCCGAACGTCCACTTGCCCATCGGCGTTCCGGCCCCGGTACACGGGTCGAACGTCCGCGACGGGTCGTTCACGACCGCGGGGTCGACGATCACGAGCGAGCGCGCGGCATCGATCTCCTCGGGCGCGACCCATTCCGCCGAAAGGGGGAACGCGCCGCCGGAGAGCGCTCGCTCGACGTCGAGCGGCGGCAGCGGGACGTCCCCGATCTTGACGCGCCCCCGATACGCGGGGAACGCGAGCGGTCGCCCGAGGGTCTCGCGCAGCGCATCGAGGTCCTTCTGGCGGGCGGCGAGTGCCCGGACGTCGAGCGGCACCGTTCCGACGAAGGCCCCGCGCTCCGCGTCGCTCCGCGCGAGCAGAACCCGCTCCCCGTCGACGTCGATCGCGACGCGATCGGGCAGTCGCTCGGCGCGCTCGAAGCGCACCCGGATGCGCGCCCGGCCGCCCTCGGACGACAGCACCTCGACGGACTCGGCGCGAGGCGGGTCGCCTCGAACGAGATCGTCGGACGGCGGCGAGGTGCGCGCCCCCAGGGTTGCGTCGGCCGGGCGCGCCGTCCCCGCCGAAGGTCCGGTGACGACGAGTGCCGCCACGCACGCCGCGCGCAAAGCGAACAATCCGCGAGCTTTCATCGCCGCGGACTGTAGTTCGGTCGTCGTCGGTGCGGCAATCACTCCACCGCCCGACGCGCCGCGCCCCGACCACCTATCTGCTCGGTTTCGGCGCTGCTAGCGTCGCACCGGATCCAGAGCACGGCTGCAGGGGCGCGGTGCTCGAGAAGCGCCCTTGCCGTCGCGCAACAGCACTTCGGGAGGAACGTCCATGGCTCACTTGCTTCGCCCGTCGTCCTGGTCGGCGGCCTTCGCGATCGGCTTCGCGATGTTTGCAGCGAGCGCCGCGCCGTGCGCGGCTCAGGACCAGGCCTGCCAGTTCGAGGTCTCGCTGCCCGGCTCCCGTACGTCGACCCACAAGATCGATGCCCCCGGGATCTACTGCCTCACGACCGATGTGAACATGGCGCCCAGCTTCACGTTCGGTAACGCCGTGGAGATCGAGGCGAACAACGTGCTTCTCGACCTGAACGGCCACAAGATCGGCGGCCAGGGTGCCGGGCTCGGCACGATGGCGATCGGCATCCGCGCCCTCCACCGGAAGAACGTGACGATCAAGAACGGCACCATCCGCGGCTTCTTCACCGGCATCGACCTGACCGACGAGTCCTCGGCAGGGCACGTCGTGGAGGGCGTTCGGCTGGATTCGAACACGCGCACGGGAATGGCGCTCGAAGGCGTCGGCCACATCGTTCGCGGCAATCAGATCGTGAATACCGGCGGCACGACCGCGCTCGGACCCGATGCCGACGCGATCGCGATCAACGTGCAGGGCAGCTCCGGCGTCCGGCTGCTGAACAACGACGTGATCGGCGTCGCGCCGACCGGCACGGGCGTCGGCCGGGCGATCTTTCTGTCGGGCGGAGCGGTCGATGCGCTCATCGTCGAAAATCGCATCACCGATGCCGACCGCGGCGTCGAGATTCTCGGAAGCGGCAAGTTTCGCGACAACCTGACGGTCAACGTCGACAACCCGTTCAGCGGCGGGACGAACGTCGGCGGGAACGACTAGCGCGCGAGAACCCGTCGCGTCGTCGCGCCTGGCAGAAATTCGGTTGACGACGACGCTCGGGTCGTCTTGACCGTCGCGTGCGCCCGGGCTCGGGAGGAGCCGTCGACCGGCACGCGTGGGGCCAAATGGACCGCAGGGGAAGATCAACGCGTTCGAATCCGACGTCGTATCGCAGCTGCGCTCCCGCCCGAGCGAGTGTGCGCGCGAGAAGCTGCAGGCCGGACGAGCTTCGAGCAATGCTGGGCCAAGCCGGTCCACTGGGGTCTTCCTGTCGACCCGGGGTGTGTTGCCGCCAACCTTGCTGCGCTTTACGGAGAGGGCGGAGTGCCTGGCGCCGGCCGACGTGACGACGGTTCGGGGCCAGATCGACTCGGTCGTGAGCGACGTCACCGGGATGCTGGTGCCGTAGGAAGCGTCGGTGACGGCGCGGCGGCGGGCCGCGCCGTCACAGGCTGTGCGTCGACGCGAAGAGCCCGTTCCGTAGCCCGGAGAACAGCGCGAGATTGTTCCGCAGCATGCGGCCGCGGAACTCCGGGAAGTCGTGGAAGAAGCGGCTCCGGAGCGCGGCGCGCGGGTCGAAGTAGAGCTTCATGCTCTCCCACAGCATCGCGCGCGCGATCTGCGCGCTCGTCAGGTGGCGCGTGCGGACGTTCGCCATGTAGCCGTTGTAGCGCGTCAGGTCGTCGGGGTTCGTGACCAGGCCCTCCGCGACCAGCGAATCGCGCATCTCGGTGCGCGGGTACGGCGTCAAGCACTGCACGATCGGGAAGTCGAGCGCGAGGTCGCGCGCGTAGCGGAAGGTGCGGCGGATCGCGGCGCGGTCGTCGTCGGGGTTGCCGACGATGAAGCCGCCGACCGCCTTGATGCCGTTCTCCTGCAGGAGCCGGACGGCGCGCGGGGTCTCGTCCTCGACCTTGCCGCGCTTCGCGCCGATGTCGAGCGCCGCGACGTTGGAGTCCTCGGCGTTCTCGATGCCCATGAAGACGGTGTCGAAGCCGGCGCGCGCCATCGCGGGCGCCAGCGTCGGGTCCTTGGCGATCCCGTGCACGGACGCCTGCACGATGTAGCGCAGGTGGTGGAGCCCGGCCGCGACGATCTCCTCGCAGAGCTCCTTGAAGCGCGGCACGTCGATCGTGATGTTGTCGTCGACGAAGAAGACGCCGCGCACGCCGCGCCGGTCGAGCGAGCGCAGGTCCTCGAGGACGCGCGCGATCGGAAAGCGGCGGAAGGTGCGGCCGTACATGCGACGGATCGAGCAGAACGTGCAGGGGAGGGGACAGCCGCGCGTCGTCTCGGCGACGTCGAACGTGCGGTCGAAGTAGAAGGCGCCGTCCCATGCGCGCGCCTCGCGCCGCGGGAGCGGGAGCGAGTCGAGCTCGAGGAGGGCGCCGTCGGCGTTGTGGTGCCAGTCGCGCGGGCCGCGCCACGAGAGGCCGGGGACGCCGCCGAGGTCGCCGCCGCTGCCGACCAGGACGTCGACGAGCTGGCGGAACGGACGCTCGCCCTCGCCGCGCACGATGAAGTCGAAGACCTCGCCGTCGCGCGCGGCGATCTGGTCGGAGAGCACGGTCGCGTGGTAGCCGCCGAGCACGTGCAGGACGCGCGGCGACTCGCGGCGCACGGCGAACGCGAGCCGGCGCGCTGTCTCGTACTGGAACGACATCGCAGAGTATCCGACCAGGTCGGGATCGAACGTCCGCACCTCCGAGAGCACCTGCTCCCGGACGCCGTGCGGCCGCAGCACGAGGTCGAGGATCCGGACGTCGTGCTCGGGCACCTGGGCCGCGATCGAGCAGAGCCCGAGGTTCGGGAACTTCATGACCCGGTCGAGCGACGCCGCCGTATCCGGCATCGCCACCAGCAGAATGCGCATGACTTCGAGCGTCGGCCCGCCGCCGCCGAGTGTCAAATACGCGAGAGCTCCCGGCGCGGGGACCGCGTCAGGTCAGCGGCGACCAGGGGACCGTCCTCAGCAATCGGCTTCGCCACTGGTCGCGGAGCTCGAGCGCGTCGTGCATCCAGGTGCCGGGCTCGCGAAAGCGATCCGGGACCTCGCGCGTGAGGAGCGGAACCAGGAAGTCCGCCCGAACCACCTTCTGCCAGAGGATCACCTCGCGCCGGCGTCCGGCGCCGTACGCCGTCCGGAAGCTCGCCTCGACCGTCAGGATCTCGCCGCGCTCCCGCATCTCGCGCGCGTAGTGCGACCCCGACCGCTCGACGTAGTCCTCGAGCTTCCCGGCATCGGGCCACACGGTGTCCTCCATGAACAGCGTCGGCTCGCGCTCCGCGAGCGCGCCCGGGAGATCGCCGAAGCGGACCTGCTGCAGCTTCGACCACGGCAGCGGGACGAGCACCTTGGCGTGCGCGTCGTAGCGCAGCTCGTCGAGCCGACGGACGGCGTCGCGCAGATCGCCCCCGTCGATGCGCCGGACGAGTCGCTCCCACGCGGCGCCGTCCTTCACCGCGGTGATCGTGACGACGCGATACGACGGACCGCTCCCGTGCGCGTGGTGGAGGAAGTAGAGAAGCCGCGCGTCGTCGTCACGCGCGAGCGCGGGGCGCCATTCGTCGCGCACGGCAGCCTCGAACTCCTTCTCGCGCCGGCCCCGGACCTCGTGCTCCTCGTGGACGAACAGCATGCCGAACCCTCCCTCGCTCCCGCGACGCTAGCACGGCCGAGACCGCGGAGTCGCGGTTGACATGGCGCCGGCAGTCGCCCAGAACGCGACGTCGGTCCGGGAGCCAGCAGATTCCGGGCGGGAGGGCGCGTGCGATGCGACGCGCAGGGGAGATGCGGATGAACGATCGAATCGGGCGGCGGCGCGCGGCGGGGGCGGCCGTGCGCTGCGCGGCGGCGGGGGCGGCGATCGCGACCGTCCTCGTCCTCGGCGCGTGCTGGCAGAACCCCACCGGGACCCGAGGCGAGCTCCGGAACGAGGAGGAGTACGCGGCCTACCGCCTGCCCGGGACGGGGGTCATCGAAGGACAGGTGCTCATCGATCTGCCCTCGGGCGAGAAGCTCTACGGCGGCGAGTGCCAGGTGCGCCTCCTTCCGGTCACGACGTCGACCAGGAAGTACTTCGAGTCGGTCGTCCTGACCGGAGAGGTGAAGCCGGTCCCGACGGAGATGGAGCAGGTCTCGTGGCTCGAGCGCGCCGACGCGCTCGGTCGCTTCCGATTCATCAATCTGCCGGGCGGGAACTACTACGTGATCTGTCCGATGGCCTGGGTGCAGAACGGTGCGACGCGCGAGGGCATCGCCTTCGCGCAGACCGCGCTCTCGCCCGGAGAAAAGGCGGCCGTCGTCGTCACGCGCGGGACGGGCAGCTCGGGCGGCTGAGCCCAGGCCAGCCCGCCACAGCACTCGACGGCGGCTTCGTCGCGACGAGGCGCGGCGCGATCCGGGCGTGGGCGGCATCCGATGGCGAAGCCGGAACGATTCCCGGTAAGCTCGTGGGATGCGTTTCGTGTCCTTCCGGTCGCTCACCGCGCCGTGCGCCGTCGCAGCGTTCCTCTCCCTGGCGCCGCATCTCGCTCGCGCGGCCGCGACCCCGGCGCCCGGGGCGCCGACGGCGACCGCCTCACCGGCGGCCAAGGGCGCGCCGCCCGCCGCGGGCGCCGGAGCGGGAGTCTACTCGGGCCACGGCATCGCCATGCACGGCGACCTCAAGTACCCGGCCGGCTTCAAGCACTTCGACTACGTGAACCCGAGCGCGCCGAAGGGCGGAGAGGTGAAGCAGTCCACGGTCGGGACGTTCGACAGCTTCAACCCGTTCATCGTGCGCGGGAACCCGGCGGCCGGGATCGCGCGCATCTACGACACGCTGCTGTCGCCGAGCGCGGACGAGCCGTTCAGCGAGTACGGCCTCCTCGCGGAGAAGGTCGAGACGCCGGCCGACCGCTCGTGGGTCGCGTTCACGCTCCGGCCGGAGGCGCGCTGGCACGACGGCAAGCCGATCACGGTCGAGGACGTGATCTGGTCGTTCGAGACGCTGCGGGCCAAGGGGCAGCCCTTCTACCGCGCGTACTACGACGGGGTCGCGAAGGTCGAGAAGACGGGCGACCGCACCGTCAAGTTCACGTTCAAGCCGGGCCAGAACCGCGAGCTGCCTCTCATCCTCGGGCAGCTCGTCGTCCTGCCGAAGCACTGGTGGGAGAAGCGCGAGTTCGACAGCACCTCGCTCGACCCGCCGCTCGGGAGCGCCGCCTACAAGATCGACTCCTTCGATGCCGGCCGCCGCATCGTCTACCGCCGCGTCCCCGACTACTGGGGCAAGGACCTCGCGGTGAACGTCGGCCGCGACAACTTCGACGCGATCGTCGTCGACTACTACCGCGACGACACCGTCGAGCTGGAGGCGTTCAAGGCCGGCGAGTACGACCTCCGTCCCGAGACGTCGGCGAAGAACTGGGCGACCGCGTACGACTTCCCGGCGATCCAGCAGGGCCTCGTCAAGAAGGAGCAGTTCCCGCACTCGCGCCCCGCCGGGATGCAGGGCTTCGCGTTCAACACCCGGCGCGCGCAGTTCCAGGACGCGCGCGTGCGCGAGGCGCTCGACTGGGCGTTCGACTTCGAGTGGTCGAACAAGACGCTCTTCTACGACCAGTACAAGCGCACGCGGAGCTACTTCGACAACTCCGAGCTCGCGGCGACGGGCCTTCCGAGCGACGCCGAGAAGGCGGTCCTCGAGCCGTGGCGCGGCAAGATCCCGGACGAGGTATTCACGGCGGAGTACCAGCCGCCCAAGACCGACGGCTCCGGCAACAACCGCGACAATTTGAAGCGCGCCGTCGACCTGCTGAAGGCCGCCGGCTGGCAGATCGACCCGCAGACGCGGAAGCTCAAGAACGCCGCGGGCCAGCCGCTCGAGTTCGAGATCCTGCTCGTCAACCCGTCCTTCGAGCGCGTCGTGCTGCCGTACGCGAAGAACCTCGAGCGGCTCGGGATCACGGCGAACGTCCGCACCGTCGACAGCGCGCAGTACCGTCGCCGCCTCGACGACTTCGACTTCGACGTGATCGTCGCGAGCTTCCCGGAGTCGATGTCTCCCGGCAACGAACAGCGCTCGTTCTGGGGATCGGCGTTCGCCGACAAGCCGGGCAGCGACAACGTGATCGGCATCAAGAGCCCGGCGATCGACGCGCTCGCGGAGGCGATCATCGCCGCGCCGGACCGGAAGAGCCTCGTCGACCGCACGCGCGCGCTCGACCGCGTACTGCAGTGGTCGCACTGGGTCGTGCCGAACTGGCACATCCCGTACGATCGCGTCGCCTACTGGGACAAGTTCGGGCGACCGGACAAGGTTCCGGACCAGGGCGTGCAGATCGACACCTGGTGGGTCGACGCCGACAAGGCGGCGAAGCTCCGCGAGCGAAAGGGCGCGCCCCCGGCCAAGCGCTCGTGACGCGGCGATGACCGCCTACCTCGTTCGCCGGCTGCTGCTCATGATCCCGACGATCTTCGGGATCATGGTGCTGAACTTCGTCATCATCCACGCGGCGCCCGGCGGGCCCGTGGAGCAGATCCTCGCCAAGGTGCGCGGCACCGACGTCCAGGCGACGGCGCGCCTCGGCGGCGCGCAGGGCGAGGCCGGCGGTCGGCCGCTTCCCGCCGCCGCGTCGAGCGCCGCGAGCCGCTACCACGGAGCGCAGGGCATCGACCCGGAGTTCATCCGTCAGCTCGAGAAGCAGTTCGGCTTCGACAAGCCCGCGCACGAGCGCTTCGTGCTCATGATGGGCCGCTTCCTCCGCTTCGACTTCGGCAAGAGCTTCTTCCGCGACCGCTCGGTCATCGAGCTGGTGCTCGAGCGGATGCCGGTCTCCATCTCGCTCGGCCTCTGGACGACGCTGCTCGTCTACGTCGTCTCCATCCCGCTCGGCATCGCGAAGGCGGTGCGCGACGGCTCGCGCTTCGACGTGTGGACCTCGGGCCTGGTCATCGTCGGCAACGCGATCCCGGGCTTCCTGTTCGCGATCCTGCTCATCATCCTCTTCGCCGGCGGCCGCTACTTCGAGTGGTTTCCGCTGCGCGGCCTCGTCTCGGACGACTTCGCGCAGCTCTCGCTCGCCGGCAAGGTCCGCGACTACTTCTGGCACATGACGCTGCCGGTCCTCTCGATGGTGATCGGGGGCTTCGCCGGCTTGACGCTCCTCACGAAGAACTCGTTCCTCGACCAGATCAGCCAGCAGTACGTGACCACCGCGCGCGCGAAGGGCCTGGGCGAGGGCCGCGTGCTCTACGGCCACGTCTTCCGGAACGCGATGCTCATCGTGATCGCCGGCTTCCCGGGCGCCTTCGTCGGCGTGCTCTTCACGGGCGCGCTCCTCACCGAGGTGATCTTCTCGCTCGACGGGCTCGGGCTCCTCGGCTTCGAGGCGGCGATCAATCGCGACTACCCGGTGATGTTCGGCACGCTCTACGTCTTCACGCTGCTCGGGCTCGTGATGAAGCTCATCGAGGACTTGACGTACGTGGCGGTCGATCCCCGCATCGATTTCGAGAGCCGTGACGTCTGACGCGCAAGCGGGCGAGGCGACGCGCCTCTTCGGCGTGCGCCTGACGCCGCTCGCCGCGCGCCGTGTCGCTCTCTTCCGCGCGAACCGGCGCGGTCGATGGTCGCTCTGGGTCTTCCTCGCGCTCTTCTTCTCGAGCCTCTTCGCCGAGGTCATCGCGAACGACCGGCCGCTGCTCGTCTCCTACGACGGCCGCCTCTACACCCCCTTCGCCGTGGCGTACCCCGAGACCGCGTTCGGCGGCTTCCTCGAGACCGAGGCCGACTACACCGATCCCGCCGTGCGCCAGCTCATCGAGGAGAAGGGCTGGATCGTCTGGCCGCCCATCCCGTACGGCTACGACACCGTCGTCCGCGACCTGCCGGGACCCGCGCCGTCTCCGCCGACGCGCCAGAACTGGCTCGGCACGGACGATCAGGCGCGCGACGTGACCGCGCGCCTGATCTACGGCTATCGCGTCTCGGTTCTCTTTGGATTGACATTGACCGTGCTCAGCTCGATCGTCGGCATCGCCGCCGGCGCGGTGCAGGGCTACTTCGGCGGCTGGATCGACCTCGGGCTCCAGCGCTTCATCGAGATCTGGTCCGGCATGCCGACGCTCTACCTCCTCATCATCCTCGCGAGCGTCGTGACCCCGAACTTCTGGTGGCTGCTCATCCTGATGCTGCTGTTCAGCTGGATGACGCTCGTCGGCGTGGTGCGCGCGGAGTTCCTGCGCGCCCGGAACTTCGACTACGTGCGAGCGGCGCGCGCGCTCGGCGTGGCCGACCGCGCGATCATGGCGCGCCACGTGCTCCCGAACGCGATGACCGCTGCGCTCACGTTCCTCCCGTTCGTGACGAGCGGAGCCGTCGTCACGCTCACGTCGCTCGACTTCCTCGGCTTCGGGCTGCCGCCCGGGTCGCCGTCGCTCGGCGAGCTGCTGAAGCAAGGGAAGGACAACCCGCAAGCGCCGTGGCTCGGGTTCACGGGCTTCTTCGTGATCGCGGCGATGCTGTCGCTCCTCGTCTTCATCGGCGAGGCGGTGCGTGACGCGTTCGACCCGCGGAAGGCGCTCGCGGGCCCGAAGGCGGCCGAGGACGCCGTCGTATCGTTCGAGGCGTCGCCGGTCGACGTCGAGTCGCCGGTCGCGGTGCCGCGACCGACGCGGAGCGGCGTCGCGCTGCACGAGCCGGCCGACGTGTCGCCGCACGGTCGATCCCGGGGCGCGCAGTCGGACGGGCCCCGCGACGACGGCACCGGGCAGGCCGAGGGACCGGGATCGCTCCTCGAGGTGCGCGACCTCGCGGTCCGCTTCGGGCGCGGACCGGGCGCGGTGGACGCGGTGCGCGGGGTCACCTTCGACGTCGAGCGCGGGGAGACCGTCGCGATCGTCGGCGAGAGCGGATCGGGAAAGTCGGTCACGGCGCTCTCGATCCTCCGCCTCCTTCCGTATCCGCTCGCGAGCCATCCGTCGGGCCGCGTGCGCTTCCGCGGCGAGAGCCTCCTCGACGCTCCGCCTGCGACCCTTCGCGAGCTCCGCGGCGACCGGATCGCGATGATCTTCCAGGAGCCGATGACGTCGCTCAATCCGCTCCACACGATCGAGCGCCAGATCTCGGAAGCCGTCCTCATCCATCGCGGCGCCGACGCGCGCGCGGCGCGCGTCCGCACGCTCGAGCTGCTCCGCCTGGTCGGGATCCCCGAGCCCGAGCGCCGCCTCCGCTCGTACCCGCACGAGCTGTCGGGCGGACAGCGCCAGCGGGTCATGATCGCGATGGCGCTCGCGAACGAGCCCGACCTTCTCATTGCCGACGAGCCGACGACCGCCGTCGACGTGACGATCCAGGCGCAGCTCCTCGAGCTCCTTTCCGATCTCCAGCGCCGCCTCGGCATGGCGATGCTGTTCATCACCCACGACCTCGGCATCGTCCGCCGGATCGCGCAGCGCGTGTGCGTCATGCGGCGCGGCGAGATCGTCGAGGCGGGTCCGGTCGCGCAGGTCTTCACGGAGCCGCGCCATCCCTACACGCAGGCGCTGCTCGCGGCGCAGCCGCGCGGCGAGCCGTCGCCGCCGGCGCCCGACGCGCCGGTCGTCGCCGCCTGTCGCGACCTCAAGGTCTGGTACCCGATCAAGAAGGGCGTGCTGCGCCGGACCGTCGACCACGTGCGCGCGGTCGACGGCGTGACCGTCGCGGTGCGCGAGGGTGAGACCCTCGGCGTCGTGGGCGAGAGCGGGTCGGGCAAGACGACCCTCGGTCTCGCGCTCCTCCGCCTCGTCTCGAGCCGGGGCGCGATCGAGTTCCGCGGACGCGAGATCGACGCGCTCCGCGCCCGCGAGCTCCGGCCGCTCCGGCCCGAGATGCAGATCGTCTTCCAGGATCCCTACGGGTCCTTGAGCCCGCGGCTGTCGATCGGGCAGATCGTCGAGGAAGGCCTCCTCGTGCACGGCCTCGCGGCGGGCGAGCGCGAGCGCCAGGACATGGTCGTGCGCGCGCTCGAGGACGTCGAGCTCGACCCCGCGAGCCGGCACCGCTACCCACACGAGTTCTCGGGCGGACAGCGCCAGCGCGTCGCGATCGCGCGCGCGATGGTGCTCGAGCCGCGCCTCGTCGTCCTCGACGAGCCGACCTCGGCGCTCGACGTGTCCGTGCAGGCGCAGATCGTCGAGCTCCTGCGCCGGCTCCAGGAGCGCCATCGCGTCGCGTACCTGTTCATCAGCCACGACCTGCGCGTCGTGCGCGCGATGAGCCACCGCATCGCGGTCATGCGCGACGGGCGCGTCGTCGAGGAGGGGCCCGCGGAGCAGGTGTTCGAGGCGCCGCGCGATCCCTACACGCGGACGCTTCTCGCCGCCGCGATCGACCTGAAGGCGGCGCCTGCGGGCGGCGCGGCCGGCCCCGGACGCGCCGCCGAGCCGGCGACCGGCACGCGCGCATGAGCGCGGCGCCGCCGACGTCCGGCGCGGTGGTGGCCGTCGCGCGCGTCGCGTTCGTGCTGTCCGCGCTCGCGACCGGGATCGCGGCCCTCGCGTTCGTCGTCGCGACCGGCGGGTGCTCCGCGATCGTCCCTGCGACCGCGGGGCTCGAGAACTGCCTGTACGTCTGCAACCGCAACCGCGCCTGCCAGGACGAGTGCCGTCGCGCCGCCGGCGTCGACGACGACGAGCCCGACGCCGGCGCGGCGGGCGCCTCGCAGGGCGAAGTGCTGAGCCGCTGAGCAGCCCTTGTACTTGACGATTGACGCTCGCGCGGGCCGCGCGTACACCGGTCGCATGCGGCTCAAGAAGCAGGTGGAGAAGCTGGTCGCTCGCGAGCGAGTCTGTCGCGTCGCGACGACGGGACGGAGCGGCGTCCCGCACCTCGTGCCGGTGTGCCACGTCGTGGCTGACGGCAAGGTCGTCTTCGCGTCGGGCGGGAAGGCGCGCAAGGTCCGGAACCTCCGCGCGAACCCGCACGCCACGGTGACCGTCGACCTCTACTCCGACGACTGGTCGAACCTGAAGGGGGTCATGATCCAGGGCCGCGCCGAGCTCATCGAGCGGGGCCCGCGCTTCCGGAAGCTCCGGAGCGCGCTCTACGAGAAGTACCCGCAGTACCCGGATGAAGCGGGGATCGAAGAGGGTGGCGTGATCGTCGAGGTCACGCCCGAGCACGTCTTCTCGTGGGGGATGGACTAGCCGCGAGACTTCAGTCGAGGTCCTTGCCGTCCATCCCCGCGTTCTTCCGCGCGCGCTTGACGAGGTCGGTCGCGACCTCGCCGATCTTGGTCGGGTCGTCGATCGGCTCGACGGTCGGGCCGCGGTGCCAGCCTTCGGCGACCGCGAGCACGCGCCCGGACGCCTCGAAGATGCGGCCCGTCACGTGCGAGGACTCCGCGCTCGCGAGCCAGGTGACGATCGGCGCGATCCAGCGCGGGTGCATCGCGGCCTTGTCGTCCTCGCTCGCCTGGCCCATGCCGAGGTCCTCGGTCATGCGCGTCAGCGCGCCGGGCGCGACCGCGTTCACCGTGATGCCGTAGCGGCCGAGCTCGCGCGCCGCGATGATCGTGAACGCGGCGATGCCGGCCTTGGCCGCGCCGTAGTTCGTCTGGCCGGCGTTGCCGTAGATGCCGGAGACCGACGTCGTGTTGATGATGCGCGCGTTGACGCCCTTGCCGGTCTGCTTCGCGCGGTCGCGCCAGTAGGCCGCGGCGAAGTGCGCGGGGCCGAACGTGCCCTTCAGGTGCACCTTGATGACCGCGTCCCACTCCGCCTCGGTCATGTTGACGAGCATCCGGTCACGCAGGATGCCGGCGTTGCTCACGACGACGTCGAGCCCGCCGAACGCCTCGACCGCCTGCAGGATCATCCGCTCGGCGCCCTTGAAGTCGCTCACGTCGTCGGCGTTCGCGATCGCCTCGCCGCCGCCGGCTCGGATCTCCGCGACGACCTCGTCCGCCGGCCCGCTCGAGGCGCCGGTTCCGTCGCGCGCGCCGCCGAGGTCGTTGACGACGACCTTGGCGCCGTGCGCCGCGAGCATGAGCGCGTGCTCGCGGCCGATGCCTCGGCCGGCGCCAGTGACGATCGCCACCCTGCCTTCACACAGTCGTGCCATGGCGACGGTCTACTGCGCCGGCCGCTCGCGACGCAATCGGCGCTACCTCCGCAGGTCCTCGGGGACGTCGGCTGGGGCGAGCTTTTCCAGCGACAGGAGCGAGCTCAGCGTCTCCTCGCCGCGGAAGAGCCCGTCGGCGGCGACCGGCCACACGACAGCCATGCGCATGACGACGAGATAGAAGCTGCCGTCGTCCGCCACGCCGTACTGCGCCATCGAGCGCGCCGGCATGACCATCCGCATGACGCCGTCGGTCACGACCGCGTCTTCGTCGACGACGAGGTGCTCCATGTCGTACTCGAGGTAGAGCTGGCCCGCCGCCGCGCGCTCCTCGTAGAAACGGCGCACGCCGGCATGGCCGCGCGGCTGGAATTCCGGGCCGGCGCCGTAGGCGCGGTACTCGCACTCCGGCGTGAGGGTGCGGAGCAGCGCGTCGATGTCGGCGACGACCTCGCCTTCCATGTGCGCGAGCAGCAGCTCGAGGTTGCGGCGGTGGCGCGGGCGCTCGGTGCGGTCGAGCCGGGCCTGCACGAACCGGATCATCTTCCGGCGGTCGATCGCGAGCGGCATGCGGGCGATTCTCGTCTGCGCGCCAGCCGCGGCGCAAGCCGGTCATGGCGATTCGGTGCCGTGCGGTGATCGAGCCGCCGACGCGCCGCGATCAGGGCGTCGTGTAGCGGATGTCGAGCGCCTCGACGCAGAGGTCGGAAATGCAGGTGTCGCGAGCCGAGGCCGTCGCCTCGGGCGCGGCAATTGCCCCGTTGACGCCGATAGGCGCGATTCGACGGTTCAGGCGGGCAGCTCCGGCTGCAGGGGGAAGCCGTGGTTCCGCCGCCCGGGCTCGCCGTCGAACTTCTTCGACGTCTTGTAGAGCTCGAAGCGGCCGTCGGCCGCGACCTGCGCGCAGCGCTGCCGGAGCGCGGCCATCTCGGAGGGCGACATCGGAGCGAAGCTCGCCGCGATCGCGACGTTCTGCTGCAGGACGTCGAGCGAGTCGATCCCGCTCACGAGCGTCGCAATCGGAAGCGACAGCACGTAGCGCAGGGCCTCGTTGACGGAGAGCGCTCCTTGCTTGACGGCCTCCCCGGTTCCGCCGAGGCTCTTCATCGCGATCGGCGCGATGCCGCGGCGGACGAGCTCCGGCAGGACGCGCTCCTCGAAGCTGCGGAAGCTTCCGTCGAACGCGTTCAGCGGGAGCTGGCAGGAGTCGAACGGGAAGTCGTGCGAGAGCATCTTCAAGTGGATCGCCGGGTCCTTGTGGCCGGTGAAGCCGACGAAGCGAGTCTTCCCCTGGCGCTTCGCCTCGCTCAGGGCGTCGACGACGCCGCCCGGCCGGAAGTGGAGGTCGGGGTCGTTGTCGTAGATCACCTCGTGCACCTGCCAGAGGTCGAGGTGGTCCGTCCGGAGGCGCTTCAGCGACTGCTCGAGCTGCTCGATCGCCTGTCGGCCGTCGCCGCCGTGCGTGCACACCTTGGTCATGAGGAAGACCTGGTCGCGCCGTCCGGCGAGCGCGGCGCCCATCCACTCCTCGCTCCGGCCGTCGTGGTACTCCCACGCGTTGTCCATGAACGTGACGCCGGCGTCGACGGCCTCCTGCACGATGCGGGTCGCCTCCGCCTGGCTGCCGGCCTTGCCGATCGCGTGGCCGCCGAGGCCGAGGAGAGAGACCTCCGCTCCGGTGCGCCCGAACGGGCGCCGCTGGAGCGCGCCGCCGGTCGCGGCCGGCGGCAGCGCGCCCGGGACCGGAACCGGATCGGGTGCGGGGACGGCGGCAGCCGCCTCGCCGGTCGCTCGCATGCCGGCGAAGCGCGCGCCCGCGGCGACGAGCGCCGCGCGGCGTAGGAATTGCCGTCGATGGAGATCCTTCACGGGAAGTCCTTTCGAAAGGTCGCGCGTGGCCGCGTGCCACCGCGGCGCGGCCGCGCCGCGCCACCCACGCCGGTCGCGAGCAGCAACGGCGGTGCCAGCGCTCGCGAAGCGGAGCGGAGCTGCGCTCAGGGCCCGATGCGCCGCCCGCCGTCCGCTTCGAAGAGGTGGAGAGCGCTCGCGGGCGCGCTCACGCGGAGCGGGATGTCCGGACCGCCCCCGAGGAGACGCACGAGGACCGACTCGACGCCGAGCGCGGCGCGCACCAGGGTTTCCGCGCCGAGCAGCTCGCACGTCGCCGGGTCGGGGCGTGCGCTCAGGCCGTCTTGGTCGCTGCCCTCAGCGGTCGCCGGCGCGAAGTGCTCGGGCCGGACGCCCACCAACACGCGACCGGACAGCGCGGACGGATCGCACGCGGGCGCGAGCCGAGCGGACGCGCTCGCGCCGGCGCGCCACGCACGCCGCAGGTCGACGCGCTGGTCGCCGACCGCGAGCACGCCGCCCGCGACCTCGCCCGGGACGAGGTTCATCGGCGGCGCGCCGAGGAACCCCGCGACGAACGCGTTCGCGGGCCGCTCGTACACGGCGAGCGGCGTGTCGACCTGCTGCATGCGGCCGCGATCGAGGACGACCACGCGATGCCCGAGCGTCATCGCCTCGGTCTGGTCGTGCGTCACGTAGAGCGTCGTCACCGAGAGCCGGCGCTGCACGTCGCGGATGTACTGGCGGACCGACGCGCGGAGGCGCGCGTCGAGGTTCGAAAGCGGCTCGTCGAGGAGGAAGAGGGCGGGGTGGCGGACGAGCGCGCGCGCGAGCGCGACCCGCTGGCGCTGCCCGCCGGAGAGCGCGGACGGCCGGCGGTCGAGCATCGCGCCGATCTCGAGCAGCTCCGCGACCTCCTGCGCGCGGCGACGGCGCTCGGCGCGCGCGACCCGCCGCATGCGGAGCGGGAACTCGACGTTCCCGCGCACCGTCATGTGCGGGTAGAGCGCGTAGCTCTGGAAGACCATCGCGACGTCGCGGTCCTCGGGCGGGAGCCCGTCGATGCGGCGCTCATCGAGCCGGATCGCGCCGTCGGTCATCGGCTCGAGTCCGGCGATGAGACGCAGCAGCGTCGACTTCCCGCAGCCCGACGGCCCGAGCACGGTCACGAGCTCGCCATCCGCGACGTCGAGCGAGAAGCCTTCGAGCGCGACGACGTCGCCGTAGCGCTTCCCGACGTTCTCCAGGAGGGCGCGCGCCATCAGCGCCCGCTCCCCGCGAGAAGCCCCGATCGGAACGCGGGCTCGAGCAGGATGACGATGACGAGCGCGGGCAGGACCATGATCGCCGCCAGCGCGCTCGACAGGCCGGGAAAGCCGAACGCGGACAGGTAGTAGAGGAGCGGCGGCAACGTCCGGTTCGTCACCTGGAGGAGGAGCGCGAAGGCAAACTCGTCCCAGGAGAGGAGGAACACGAGGAGGCTCGCCGTCGCGAGCGCGGGGCGCGCGAGCGGCATGCTCACGCGGACGAATGCTCCGAGCGCGCTCGCGCCGTCGAGGCGGGCCGCCTGCTCCAGCTCGACCGGCACGGCGGCGAACGCCGCCCGCAGGACGAAGAACGCGAGCGGCAGCCCGAGGAGCGTGTGCGCGAGCCAGAGGCCGAGCGCGCTCGGATCGTTGTAGAGCCCGGCGCGGACGAAGAGGACGGCGAGCGGGACGGCGATCGCGATCGACGGCAGGACGCGCGTCAAGACCAGCACCGCGTCCAGCCGCCGGCCGACGGCCGGCGCGCGCGCGCCGAGCCACGCCGCCGGGAGCGTCAGCGCGAGCGTCGAGATCACCGTCGCGGCCGCGACGCCGACGCTCCGGACGAGCCCGCCGAAGAGCTCCGCGCCGGCGAGCACGTGCCGGAAGTTCTCGAGCGTCGGCTCGTGCGGCAGCCAGGCCGGCGGCCACGCGAAGCTCTCGCGCTCCGGCGTCATCGCCTGCTTTGCGATGAGGAGGAGCGGCACGGCCGCGCTCGCGACGACCGCGGCGATCGCGCCGCCGAGGAGCGCCCGTCGCATCACGCCGCCTCGCGCCGGCGCAGCAGCGGGATGCTCGCCACGACCGCGATCAGCGCGAGCGCCATCGCGGCCGCGGCGGCGGCGCCGTCGTCGCCGTAGTCGGACCACTGGTGGTAGGCGTAGGTCGAGAGCACCGGCACGCCCTCGGCGCCCGTCAGGACCATCGGGGTCGCGAAGATCCGGAGCGCGTCCAGGCCGCGCAGGAGGACCGCCGCGGCGAGCGCGGGGCCGAGGAGCGGAAGCGTGACGAACGCGAGCCGGCGGAAGCCCCGCGCGCCGTCCAGCCGCGCCGCCTCGCCGATCTCCTCCGGGATCGCCGCGAGCGCGCCGAGGAGGATCAGGAAGACGACCGGCGTCGTGCGCCACGCGTCGACCGCGACGACCGTCGCGTAGGAGAGCGCCGTCCCCGGCGCGAGGAAGTCGACGGCCGGAAGGCCGGCCGCCGCGAGCGCCCCGTTCGCGTAGCCGCGTGTGCCGAGGAGGCTCCGCGCGACCGTCAAGAACACGATCTCCGGCAGCGCGAACGGGACGACGACCGCCGCGCGCACGAGCCGCCGCCCGGGAAATCGCCACGCCAGCGCGAGCGCGAGCGCCAGGCCGGCGACGACCTCGAGCGCGACGGTCGCCGCCGGCACGACGAGGTTGCCGGCGACGGCGCGCCAGAAGAGCTCGTCGCTGACGAGGACGCGGAAGCTCGCGAGGCTCGGAAACGCGCCGCCGGTCGCGTCCGTGAAGGCGAGCCGCACGGCGACGAGCGCCGGGTACGCGAGGAACGCCGCGAGGTAGAGGACGAGCGGCGCCGCGGCGAGGCGAGCGCGGAGGCCGCCGGGCGCCGCCCCGGCGACGGCGTCGGGCGCCTGCGCGCGACGTTCCGTCACGCGCCCGCGCGCCCGTCGAGCTCGCGCTGCGCGTCGCGCAGGGTGCGCTCGGGATCCGCGCCGCCGAACACGACCGCGCGGAACGCCTGCTGCCACGCGCGGCTCAAGCGCGGGTAGTCGACGAGCCGCGGGCGCGGCCGGACGTCGGCCCGCATCGCGCCGTACCCGGCGAGCAGTGCGCCCCCCGCGAGCGGCGCGTCGCGGCGCGCCGAGAACCATCCCAGGCGCTCTGCGAGCCCGGCCTGCGCGTCGCGCGACAGCAGGAAGCGGAGGAGCGCGCGCGAGCGCTCGGGGTGGCGCGCGTTGCGCGGGATCCCGAGGTAGCCGCCTCCGAGCACGGTCGCGCGCCCGGACGGGCCCGCCGGGAGCGGGGCCGAGCGGATCGGATCGGGCGCGAGGCCCTGGCTCGCGTAGAGGGACATCGCGAACGGCCAGTTCAGGTGGAGGACGATCTCCCCGCGCGCCATCGCCTCGGCGATCGTCGACTCCTTGAACGTCGCGCTGTACGGGTCGAGGAACGGCGCGAGCTCCGCGAACAGGCGGAAGGCCGCGAGCGCGCCGTCGTCGTCGAGGCGCTCTCCGCTTCCGCCGGCGGCCCACACGAACGGCAGGACGTCGCACGTCAGGCCCTCGTAGAGCGCGCCTTTGACGCCGATCCGGCCGGGATGCGCGCGCGCGACGGCGACGAGATCGTCCCACGTCGCGGGCGCGCGCCCGAGCACGGCGTGGTCGTACACGAGCGCCTGCCACGTCAGGCGGTGCGGCAGGAAGCGAAGCCCGTCGATCGTCCCGGCGTCGAGCGCCGCGCGATCGAGGACCTCGGGCAGGTCGCCGACGTCGGCCGCGTCGAGGGTGCGCACGTCGTGCGCCGAGGGCGCGAGCGAGTACACGTCGAGCTCGGCGAGGTCGATCGTGCCGCGGCCGGCCGCCGCCTCGGCGGCGAGCGCGCGCCGGATGTCGGCGTACTGCTGCGGCACGACGACGACGCGCTCGCCCGTCCCTCGCTCGAACTGCGCGACCACCTCGCGGTACGCCGGCAGCTCGCCGGGAAGGATGGCGAGGGCGAGAGTGAGCGCGCTGTCGTCTCGCTGGCAGCCCGCGAGCGCCGCGGTGCAGAGCGTCAGCGCGACGGCCACCGCGCCAGCGGCGCGCGGGTCTCGCAACGCCGCGCTCGCGGCACGCCGCGTCCCGACCATCGACGATCATCACGGCGGAGCGGGCGGCGAGGGTCAAGAGGCGACGAGCGCGCGCAGGACGCCGCGGTCCTTCGTGTACGTGTACCGGATCTGGGCGTCGTCGTAGCGATGGGCCGCGCCCACCGGACAGGCTTCGCGGGCGGCGAGCCAGACCCGCCAGCTCTCCCGCAGCTCCGCTTCGCCGGTCCCGCCCGACGCCGCGAGGGCGCGCTCGCGCGCCGCGACGCAGCTCGCGGTGCAGCCGCCGCACGGGTCCGCGAGGCTCGGCCGCGTCGCGGGACCGGGCACGTCGACGACGACGACCGCTCGCAGCGCGATCCACGGCCCGAAGGTCGGGTGAACGTTCAGGAAGCCCGATCCCAGGAACGCGAACCCGGCGAGGTGCGCGAGCCGCTGGATCGCGATCCGCCGCGGCGGCGGCTCGTGCGCGAGCCTCACCTCCCAGCGCTCGCCGAGCGGCCGGACGGCGGCGAGCACCGCGTCGCCGACGTAGTCGTCGAGCGGGTCGGGACTCTCGATGCGCGCCGGCTCGCGTCGGAGTGCCGCGACGAAGCGCGGCCAGAGGGCGCGCGAGCTCGCCAGCAGAACGGCCAGCGCGTCCCGCCGGCCGACGTCGGGCAGCGCCCAGGTCGGCTCGACGACGTCGTCGTACCAGGCGGCGTTCAGCGGGTGCGCGAGGTCGAGGCCGGCGGCTGCGGCGCGCTGCGCGATCCCGTCCGCGATCGCCCGCCAGGGCGTCATGCCGGCGCGGGGGCGATCGCCGCGCGAAGAGACGGCGGACGGCGCGCGCGGTACTCGCTGAAGGCGCCCTTCTCGACGTGCCGGCCGACCGACTCGAGCCCGGAACGGCGGAGCGCGAGCAGGACGGCCTCGGCGTCGACGCAGTCCTCGATCGTCCGCCAGTAGTACGCCATGAGCTCCTCGGCGTCGCGGCTGCGGGTGACGACGCGCGTGAGCACGGGGACGAAGCCGCGCATGTAGGCGCGGAAGATCGACCTCCCGAGGCGGGTCGCCGGCGGCGTCTGCTCCAGCACCAGGACGATGCCGCCGGGACGGAGCACGCGTCGGAACTCGCGAAAGGCGGCGACGAGGTCCACGACGTGCCGGAGCGCGTAGCCCATGGTCACCGCATCGAACGACTCGTCGCGGAACGGAAGCGCTTCGGCGATGGCGCACGCAGCGCGCCGCACGCCGCCGCCGCGCGCTTCGCGCAGCATCGCGCGGCTCGGATCGATCGCCGTGACGAGTCCGCTCGGTCCCACGGCGTCGCGCGCCGCGCGGGCCACGGCGCCGGTGCCCGCGCCGACGTCGAGGACGCACATTCCGCGCCCGATCCCCGCCCGCGCGACGGCCTCGCGCCGGTAGCGACCGTCGAGTCCGAGGCTCATCGTGCGGACGATGCGCTCGTAGTGCGGCGCCGAGCGGTGAAAGAGCGCGAGGAGCTCGCGCGCTTCGAGCGCACGGCCCGGCGGCAGCGGAGCAAGGGCGGCGACGGCAGCGGCGGCAGCGCCGCTTGCCCCGGGCGGCGCGGCGCGGGCTGGCTCATCGCGAGCGGGCGCCGCGGGCGTCCCGGGCAGGTTCATCGCTCGTTCTCTATGCCATCCGCCTGGCGGAGCGGAAGCGCCAATCACGGGCCGCGGGCGCTCAAGCGCGGTCCCACTCTCGCCGATTCCTCCGACGAGGGACGCGCTCCATGTGGAGCCCGCTCGGGCAAGCGCGCCCGAGCGTCGCCGGGGGTTGGCGATCGCCATGACGCAGCTCGACGACATCCTGCGCTTCGCGCAGTCGAAGGACGCTTCCGACGTCCACCTGAAGCTCGGCTCCGCTCCGCTGCTCCGGCGCTTCGGCCACCTCGCGCCCGAGGAGTCCTTTCCGATCCTGACGGAGCCGGACCTGCGCGGCTTCATCGCGCAGATGGCGGACGAGAGCCAGCGCCAGCGCCTCGAGCGCGACCGCCAGCTCGACCTCGGCTACGGCGAAGAGGTCCTGGGCCGCTTTCGCGTGAACGTCTACCACCAGCGCGGCGAGATCCGGATCGCGATGCGTGCGATCCCGCAGAAGATCCGGAGCCTCGACGAGCTGCAGCTCCCGCCGATCGTCGGCGAGCTCGCGATGGAGTCGCGCGGCGTCATTCTCGTGACCGGAACGACCGGATCCGGCAAGTCGACCACGCTCGCCTCGATGATCGACCTCCTGAACGTCAAGGAGGCGAACCACATCGTCACGATCGAGGACCCGATCGAGTACCTCCACCACGACAAGCTCTCGATGATCAGCCAGCGCGAGGTCGGCGTCGACGTTCCGAGCTTCGCGGCGGGCCTGAAGGGCGCGCTGCGGCAGGACCCGGACGTCATCCTGATCGGCGAGATGCGCGACCTCGAGACGATCGAGACGGCCATCATGTCGGCGGAGACCGGGCATCTCGTGATGAGCACGCTCCACACGCTCGACGCGCCCGAGACGGTCACACGCGTGATCCAGGCCTTCCCGGATCACCAGCGGGACCAGATCCGGATCGTGCTGTCCTCGGTGCTGAAGGGCATCATCTCGCAGCGCCTCGTGCCGCGCGCCGACGGAAACGGCCTCGTGCCGGCGATCGAGATCATGATCTCGACCGCCCTCGTCCGCGACATCATCAAGGACCCCGAGAGGAGCCCGCGCGAGCTCACCGACGCGATCGCCAAGGGCCACATCTCGTACGGCACCCAGACGTTCGACCAGTCGCTCATGGGGCTCTACCGGAAGGGCCTCATCACCTACGAGGAAGCGCTCCGCCAGGCGACGAACCCCGACGACTTCGCTCTCCAGGTGCGCGGCATCACATCGACGTCCGACGCGCGCTGGGACAACTTCGACAGCTCCGGGCAGACGAGCGCGGCCACAGGAGCCCAGGGAAGCGCCGTCGCCGCGGCGCAGGCACCCGCGCGCCCCGGCGAGGCGCCTGCGCCCGCACGGCCCGGCCCCCGCCTGATCAAGCGGTTCTAGGGCAATCGAACGAGGGGAACGCTCCCCTCTCCCCGTTTGGCAAAGCCAATCGGGGCCCCCGCGGGCTCGCTGCGCTCGCGCGTTGCCGATCCCGCGTGCTGGTGGAGCGGCACCGCGTCGTACTATCCAGGGCGCGTGATCCGATCGCGCTCGAGCTCGCGCGGCGGCGCGGCGGGCGGCGCAGAGCCGCGCAGCCCGGCCGAGGTGGCGCGGGCCGCGCGTGCGGCCGCGCTCCGCGCGCTCGCGCGGCGCGCGCGCACGTCGTCGGAGCTCGCCGCGATCCTCGCCCGGCGCGGCTTCGAGCGGGACGTCGCCGACGAGGCGATCGCCGCGCTGCGCGCGATCGGCCTCGTCGACGAGTCGGCCGTCGCGCACGAGGTCGCGCGCGATGCGGCGCGGCGCCGCCGGGGCAGCCGCTTCGTGCGCGAGGTCATGGCGCGGCGCGGCGTCGCGCCCGACGCGCGCGGCGAAGCGCTCGCGAGCTCGGCCGCCGAGGACGAGCGCAGCGCGCGCGACGCGCTCGCGCGCCGCTTCGGCCCGGAGCTTCCGAGGGACCGCCGGGGCGTCGCGCGCGCCTTCCGCTTCCTGGTCGCGCGCGGCTTCCCCGCCGGCGCGGCGCGCCGCGCGCTCGGGATCGACCTCGACGTGGAGTCCGCCGACGATGCCTGACGTCGAGCCGCTCGCCGCGAGGCGCGGGCTGCACTGGCACTACGCGTGGGTCGTGGTCGGTGCTTCGCTTCTCGTCGAGTTCTTCGGGATCGGGTTCGGGTTCTTCGCTCTCGTCGCGTCCTATCCGTACTTCGAGCAGCTCGGGTGGGCGCGGACGACCGTCGTCCTGTCGAGCTCGATCATGATCGTCACGATCGCGGTCCTGTCGCCGCTGACCGGCGTCTACATGGACCGGCGCTCGATCCGGTCGCTCTTCGTCGCGGGCGGCCTCGTGATGGCGGTCGGCCACGCGCTCCTCGGGTTCGCGGTCACGCCGGCCCAGTTCTTCTTCGGAGCGGCGGTCCTCGGCCTCGGGATGTCGGGCGTCACGGTCCTCCCGAACCAGGTGCTCATCTCGCGCTGGTTCCGGAGCCGGCTCGGCCTCGCGAACGGGCTCATCAGCGCGGGAACGGTCCTCGGAGGCGCGCTGTCGACGACGGTCGTCACCCGCTGCACCGAGGCCTACGGACGCGCGCCGGCGTTCCTCGTGCTGGCGGCGTGCGTCGGGATCGTCCCGCCGCTCGTCGGCCTCCTGGTCGTGCGCGACCGCCCTTCCGACATGGGGCTCGAGCCGTACGACGAAGGGGAGGCGGAGCGCGACGCCGACGCGACGCGCGCGCCGTCCGCGCAACCGGTCGCGGTCGGCGACGTCATGCGCGATCGCGCTTTCTGGCTCCTGACCGGCGGCATCCTGCTGTCGACGGTGCCCTGCTACACGAGCAACAAGCACCTGATCCTCTACCTCCGCGACCTCGGCCTCGACGCGATCGCCGCCGCCGACGTCAAGAGCATCTTCATCACCGTCGCCGGGGCGGGACGGCTGCTCGCGGGCCTCGCCGCCGACCGCTTCCCTCGCGCGCACGTGCTGGTCGCGACGTATCTCGCCGCCGCGATCGGCTTTCCGCTCGTCTTCTTCATGCCGGCGTGGCCGGCGATCGCGGGCTACGTCGTGCTGTTCGGGCTCGCCTACGGCGCGATCATGCCGATGATGCCGATCATGGCGGTCGAGTGCTTCGGCCTCGGCGCGATCGGCGCGATCCTTGGCATGATCAAAATCGGATACGACGCGGGCGCGGCGACGGCGCCTCTCGTGGCCGCCTGGGTGCACGATCGCGTCGGCGACTACGCGCTGGTGTTCGCCGTGAACGCGGCTTGTGGCTGGGCCGCGGTCGCGTGCGGGATCGCGCTCGCGCGCATGCGGGCGGCCGCGCCGCAAACCGCCTTCGTGACCGTCGCGACGCGGAAAAATGTCGTCTCGTGAGATTTTTTTTCGGCCCGCGCACCGCATGCGGAGCGCCAGAGAGCTTCGCGGGGCGCGCGAGTAGGCGAGCGCGCGGTGCCGGCGGCGCCGGACGGCGCCGCGGCCGGATCTCGCGATCGGCGTAAGCGCGCGCCGGCACCGCATTTCCGCGCTCGGCGTCAAGTAGGTCCGACGACCGATCGCTCGGCGATGTGCCCCGGCGGGGCATGCGGCGTGCGCTGTGGACGCTCGTCTGCGCGCTCGCGTGCGCGCAAGCGCAGACTCCGCGCAGCGCGAGCGTCTGCGGGCGATGCGCGCGCGAAAATGATCTTGAAAGCGCATTCCGGCTGTGGTTGTGTGTGCGCCGCTTCGGATACTTGACGCCGCGGGGGCACGCGAAAGTCGAGCGATCCGGGATGGGGGGGTGTTGTGAGAATGGGCGGGGCGTCGCGATCGCAGTTCGATCCGACCATCCGGATGCGCCGCGCCGGGCGACCGATCGCCCGGGCATAGGACGCGATCCGGAGCTCGCGCGCGGAGCGCGCACGCCTCGGCGTTCAGCGAAACGTCTGTATTGACGACAGCGCGCGCGGATGGGGCGCGTGCTGCCGTCGTTCGACGGCGAAGGCGGGGGCTTTCGCGAAGAGGCGCGCTGCTGACGCGCGCCGTTCGGAACCAAAGGGGGACACCATGACGAAGAGGACCGACAAGAGACGAAGACGGCCCGGCGTGCTCGCGACCGGCGCATTGCTCCTCGGGCTCGCGGCTTGGCCGACGGTCGCCGGCGCGTACGAGATCCATCGCGACCGCCTCGACTGCCCGAAGGGCACGACGCTGCTGCGCATCGAGGTGAACCCGCGCGAGTGCCGCGCGCAGCCGAAGAAGGGCATCCCGGCGACGCGCGGCCGGCGCGCGTGCTGCACGATCGACAACTTCGTCGGCCGCGTCCGCTGCCTGCCGTTCCCGGGCTGCCCGGCCGAATCGCCGTCCTGAAGCCGGCTCGAGGGGTGGGGAGGTGGTGATGGGGAGGTCCTCGAGGTCGCGCGCGACGGCCGCTGCCACGGCGGCGTCGCTCGCGCTCACCGCGCTCGCCGGGTGCGCGGCCAGCAGACCGAGCGCCGGCGCGCCGGCGGCGCCAGCCGCCTCCGCCGCGGCCACGGCCGGAGCGGCCGGCTCGTCCGCCGGCGACGCCGGCGCGCTGCTCGGAGCCGACGACCGCGCGCGCCTGACCGCGCTCTGCGCGCAGCGCGCGAGCGGAGCGACGGTCGACGGGTACCGCATCGGGCCGGAGGACCTCCTCGACGTTCGCATCCCCGACCTGCTCGACGCGCAGGCGCCGTCGCCGCTCGGCGCCGCCGGTGCGTCCGCGGCCGCCGCGGGCGGACGGCCGGCGGTCGCCGGCGCGCCGGTCTACCAGCAGGGGTTCCGCGTCGACGCGGGCGGCGACATCCGCGTCCCGACGATCGGCGCGATCCACGCCGCGGGCCTGACGCCGACCGAGCTCGAGAAGGAGATCGCGCAGAAGCTCGTGCGGGCGGGCGTGCTCGATCAGCCGCAGGTCGGCATCCTGGTCGTCGAGTACCGGAGCCGCGTGGCGGCGGTCGTCGGCAGCGTCGAGCGGCCCGGCGTCTATCCCGTCACGAACGCGAGCACGACCCTCGCGGATCTCGTGTGGGTCGCCGGCGGACCGACGCGCGACGCCGGCCGCATGGTCCAGTTCACCCCGGCCGCGAGCGGCGCCGACGGTGCGGCCGCAACCGCGCCGTCGGCCGCCGCCGCGGCCACGCGCGCGCCGAGCGGCATCCCGGTGGCTGCGGGCGCCGCGATCCGCATGGACGTCGATCTCCTCCTGCAGGCGCGCGGCACGGGCGATTGCGCCCTCAACCCGCCGGCGCGCGCGGGCGACGTGATCAGCCTCTCGCCCGCGGGCAGCGTGCAAGTCGCCGGCTGGGTGGACAAGCCGGGCACGATCCCGGTGACGCGCGGCCTCACGCTGAGCGGCGCGATCGCGGCCGCCGGAGGCGAGCTCTTCGCGGCCGACCCGCAAAACGTGACGGTCAAGCGCACGCTCGGGCCGGGGGAGGAGCGGAGCTGGACCGTCGACCTGCTCGCGATCGCGGAAGGCCGCGCGCGCGACGTCCCGCTCACCGACGGCGACGTCGTCACCGTGCCCGCCGCGACGGCGAAGCTCGTGCCGTACGGCATGTGGACCCTCACCAAGGACGTGATCCACGTCGGGGGCTCGATCCCGCTCTTCTAGCGGGACCGGAGAGATGCGATGGCAGGAAGCCGCATTCCGTCGACCGATCTCTTGCCGCCGGGCTTGCCCGCGGCGGCGAGCGCCGGCGCGGCCGCCGTCTCCGGCGGGGACTACATCGAGGCCGAGTTCAGCGAGGTCCGCCGGCGCGGCGCGCGCGACACGCTGCGCGTCCTCTACAAGTATCGCTGGCTCGCGGCCGTGTGCTTCGGCCTGACCTTGGGCGCGACGCTCCTCGTCACGCTTCTCACGCCGCGCCTGTACACCGCCGCCACGCGCGTCCAGCTCGCGCGCGAATCGTCCATCCAGCTCCAGCTGAAGGACAGCGTCCTGAACCTCGAGGACCCCGACCGCAACGTGAACGGCGCCTCGAGCTTCCTCTCGACCCAGGTCGCGACGCTCAAGAGCCGCGACCTCGCGGAGCGTGTCATCCGGACGCACCGCCTCGCCGACAACGAGCTCTTCCTTCATCCGGGCGCGGATCGCTCCGGGCTCCTGACGATCGGCGGGCGGATGCTCTCCTTCCTGCGCCCGCGCGGATGGAGCGCCGCGCTGTTCGAGCCCGCCGGCGGGCAGGCCGGGCGCACGGCGGGAGAGGCGCCGGCGGAGCTGCTCGACCGCTACATGCGCTACCTCCAGGTGAGCGACGTCCGCGGCACCGACCTCATCGAGATCCGCTTCACCACGCCGAGCCCCGACCTCTCCGCGATGCTCGCGGCCGCGCACACGCAGGCCTACATGGAGGCCAACGCGGAGGCGCGTCTCGCGAACGACGTCACCGCGAAGGAGTTCCTCGGGAAGCAGCTCGAGGACGCGCGCGACCGCGTCGGAACGGCGGAGGCCGCGCTCAAACGCTTCGCGACCGACCATCCGAACGTCGCCGTCAACCAGGAGCAGAAGCTCGTCGGCCAGCGCATGGGCGAGCTCACCACCCAGCTCAGCCAGGCCGAGGGCGATCGCATCTCCCTCCAGACGCAGCTCGAGCTCGTGTCGAAGCAGGACCCCGAGCAGATCTCGCACTTCCTCGATCGCCCGGGGATCGAGAAGATCCACTTGGCGCTCCTCGACCTGCGCGCCCAGCGCGCCGCGCTCGATTCGCACCTCGGACCGAACCATCCGCAGATGCTGCAGATCACCGAAGAGGAGAACGAGCTGAAGCGCCAGCTGCGCGCCGAGATCGACGAGCAGAAGCGCGCGGTCCGAGCGCGCTTCGACACGGCGCGCGCCCGCGAGCAGGGCCTCCGCACCAAGCTCGCGTACCTCGAGGAGTCCGCGATCGTCCTGCGCGACCTGGGCGCGCGCTACGAGCTCCTGAAGAACGACGTCGAGAGCGCCGAGGACCTCTATCGATCGCTCGTCAAGCAAGCGATGGAGACCGCGGTGAACGCGCAGCTCGCAGCCTCGAACGTGCGCGTGATCGAGCGCGCCGAGGTGCCGCAGAAGCCGAGCCGCCCGAACGTCCCGCTGAACCTCGGGATCGGCTTCGCCGCCGCGTTCGGGCTCGCGCTCGGCGCGGCGCTCGTGTGCGACTCCTTCGACAACAGCGTGAAGAGCAGCGCCGACGTCGAGGCGCAGCTCCAGATCCCGACGCTCGGGACGATCCCGAACTTCACGCTCGCGCGCCGCTCGCCGAATCGGCTGCCTGCGCCCGAGGGCGCGGGCGCCGTCGCCGCGCCGACACCGGCGAGCGCCGCCGTTCCGGGCGGCGCACGCGCGATCGTGGTCGTGAGCGAGCCGGCCTCGCCGGTCGCGGAGGCGTTCCGGAGCGTGCGGACGTCGGTCCTCTTCTCGACGCCGGCAGCGCCGCCGAAGGTGATCCTGCTGACGAGCGCGAGCTCCGGCGAGGGGAAGTCGGTCACGTCGCTCAACCTCGCGGCCACGCTCGCGGAGTCCGGCTCGCGGGTCCTCCTGATCGATGCCGACCTCCGCCGCCCGACGTGCCACTACTCCCTCGGCGTCGCGAATCGCCGCGGGCTTTCGAGCTTCCTCGCCGGGCAGGCCGAGCTCGCGCAGGTGATCTCGCACATCGAGCGCCCGCGCCTCGACTTCCTGCCCGCCGGCCCGACGCCGCCGAACCCGGCGGAGCTCGTCGGCTCGGTCCGCATGCGCGACGCGCTCGCGCAGCTCCGCGAGGAGTACGAGTTCGTGATCATCGACTCGCCGCCGGTCGTGCCGGTGACGGACGCGGTGGTGCTTTCGCGCGAGGCGGACGGCATCGTGCTCGTCGTCAAGGGCCACGACACGCCGCTCGAGCTCGTGCGGCGCGCGCGCGACCAGCTGGCGCTCGCGAGCGCGCACGTGATCGGCGCCGTGATCAACAACGTCGATCTCGGCTGGGGCGACCTCTACTACTACAGCCGCTACCAGGGCTACTACGGCCGCGGCGAGCCGGCCGCGCAGGAGGCGGCATGAGTACGTCCGATCGCTGCGTCCTGCGCGCGCTCCAGGTGCTCGTGCTGGCGCTGCCGCTGTTCCTCGGCGGCCGCCATCCGCTCGGTGTCGCGCTCGGGCTCGCGACCGTGCTGGCACTCCTCGCATGGACCGTGCGCGAGCGCGGCCGACGCGGCGAGGGCGCCCACCCGACCGGCGTCGCGGCGCTCGCGGGATTCGTCGCGCTCGGGCTCGCGACGACCGTCCCGCTCCCACCGACGGCGATCGAGTGGCTGTCGCCGCAGGCGGCGGAGATCTACAAGAACGCGCTTCCCGGGTGGCCGGGCGCCGGCGGCTGGTCGGAGTGGCGACCGCTCGCGCTCGACGCGTTCGGCGTCTGGATCGAGCTCTGCAAGCTCGGGATCGCGTTCGGCGCGTTCGCGGTGCTGGTCGCGTACCCGTGGCAGGGGTCGTTCGAGGAGGACGCCGACGGCGTACGCCTCCACGTCTTCGGCGTCCTCGTCGTGACCCTGCTCGCGGGCGGCGCGGCCTTCTCGCTCCTCGCGCTCGTGCAGGAGGCGGCGACGAACGGCCGCGTGCTGTGGGTCCTCGACGAGGTCGCCGACCCGGCGCGCGCGTCGGGCCCGTTCGTGAACCCGAACCACTTCGCGGCGTGGCTCGAGATCGTGATCCCGGCCGGCGTCGCCTACGGCGCCGCCGTGTCGGCGCGGCTCGCGCGCCGGATCGCGCGCAGCGCCGAGACCTCGCGCGCGATGGGCGTCCGGGCGCGGCGCGCGTGGGCGGGAGCGCTCGCGGCCAACCAGGGGCGGTTCTGGCTTCCGCTCGTCGTCGGGAGCGCGGTCGTCCTCATGCTGCTGGCTCACCTCGCGACCGGCTCGCGCGGCGGGATGGCGGGGCTCCTCGTGGGCCTCGCGGTCGCCGGCTTCGGCATCGCGCGCACGGCGCGCGCGCACGCGCCGCACGGCGCGCTCCGCTGGGTCGCGCCCGCGCTCGTGGCCGCGCTCGTCGGCGCCGCGCTCTTCGCGGTCGCGAGCTGGGCGCGTCTCGAGGACGAGGCGACAGTCGCGAGCGGCGGCGGCGATGCGAGCCTCGCGTCGCGCGTCGTCGTCGCGGCGCAGGGCCGCGCCATCGTGCGCGACTTCCCGGTCTTCGGAACCGGACTCGGATCGTGGCTGCACGCGTTCCGCGCGTACCAGGCGCCGCCCGTGGACTACGGCATCTGGGACCACGCGCACGACGACTACCTCGAGCTCGCGGCCGACACCGGCGCGCTCGGGCTCGCGCTCGCGGCGCTCTTCGCGTTCGCAGTCGTCGGCGCCGCGCGCGGTCGCGGTCGCTCGGCATCGCGAGCGACGGACGTCGACGTCGCGCGTCCGCGCGACGCGGGAAGGGCGCTGCCGCCCGGGTTCGAGATGGCGGAGTGGCGCACGGCGCTCGCGCGCTCGTCGTGGCTCCGCTGGGGCATGGCGGGCGGCGCCGCGGCGGTGCTGGTGCACAGCTTCGTCGACTTCGGGCTCCGCATGCCCGCGAACCTGCTCCTCCTGTTCGTGGTCGGGGCGCTCGTGCTCGTGAGCCGGCCGGCGCGCGGCGCCGGCGGCTCGTGGGCCGTCGCCGCGCTGCTCGTCGCGCTGTGCGCGGCGGCCGCGCCGGTCGTGAGCGGCCGGCTGGCGCCGCTCGTCGGCCGAACCTCGAACGACCCGGCCGCGCTCATGGCCGCGGCCGACGCCGCGCTCGCGGAGGACGGCGACCAGGCGCGCGCGGTCGCGCTCGCGCGCACGGCGCTCGACGCGTCGCCGGCGAGCCGCGAGGCGCACGAGGCCCTCGCGACCGCATACGGCAGCGGGCCGGAGAGCGTGCTCGCGCTCCGCCGCGCGATCCGACTCGATCCGTCGGCGAGCGAGCTGCGCGACCGCCTGGTGCGCCAGCTCGCCTCCGAGGGCGCGCTGGCGGATGCGGCGCGCGAGCTCGAGGAATCGGTCGCGCTCGCGCCCGACCTCGATGCGCACGTCCTGCCCGACGGCGCGGTGGCGCCGACCGCGGCGCCGGCGCCGAGCGGCGAGGAGACGAGCACCCGTCAGTTCCTGCGCGACCTCGCCGACGGTCCGAGCTTGAAGGCGACGCTCGCCGACCTCGATCCCGCGCTCGCCGCGGCGGCGGAGCGCGGGCTTCGACGCGCGCTCGACGAGCGCCCCGCCGGGCGTCCGCGCCAGGAGGTCGTCGACGACCTCGTGCTGCTCCTCGAGGCGCGCGAGCGCTTCGCGGAGGCGGGCGCGGAGCTCCGCGCCGCCGCGGCCCCGACGCCCGAGGATGCTCTTCGGCTCGCGCGCGCGGCGAGCGACTTCCTCGCGGCCAACCAGCCGGCCGCGGCGGAGGAGGCGCTGATCGCGGCGCTCAAGCTCACGCCCGAGCAGGGCGAGCTCTACCGGACGCTCGCGGTCGACGTGTTCGCCGCGCGCGGCGACTTCGCGGCCGCCGAGCAGGTCCTGCGCGCGGCGCAGGACAACTCGCAGGACATGCTGCCCGTGTATCGCGGACTGACGAAGGTCCTCTCGATGCGCGAGGCGGCGCGCTTCGACGCCGCGGTGCAGGTGCCGATCGACGAGCGCGTGAGCGCGCTCGAGGACCCGGATCGCGCCGACGCGCCGGGCGGGAGGGTTCTCGACCCATGATGGCGCCGTACAAGCTGCTTCTCGTCGCGGGCGCGCGCCCGAACTTCATGAAGGTCGCCCCGATCTGCTGGGCGGTCGAGCGCGGCGCGAGCGACCTCTTCTCGATCGAGCTCGTCCACACCGGCCAGCACTACGACGCGGCGATGTCGGACGGCTTCTTCCGCGACCTCGGGCTGCCCGCTCCGGACGTGAACCTCGGCGTCGGCTCGGCGTCGCACGCCGAGCAGACCGCGCGCGTGATGATCGGCTTCGAGCAGGTCCTGCTCGACCGCCGGCCCGACGCGGTCGTCGTCGTCGGCGACGTCAACTCGACCGCGGCGTGTGCGTTGGTGGCGAGCAAGATCGAGTACGCGGCGGACGACGCGCGCGGCGCGCGCCGGACGCCGCGTCGGCGCCCCCTCCTCGCGCACGTCGAGGCCGGGCTCCGGAGCGGCGATCGCACGATGCCGGAGGAGATCAACCGCATCGTCACCGACGCCATCTCGGACCTCCTGCTCACGACCTGCCGCGACGCCGCCGCCAACCTCGCCGCCGAGGGCGCATCGTCGGAGAGGGTGCGTTTCGTCGGGAACCCGATGATCGATTCGCTCCGGCGCTGCCTCCCCGAGGCGGACCGCTGTCCCATCCTGGCCGACCTCGGCCTCGCCGAGCGACCGTTCGGGCTCTGCACGCTGCACCGGCCGTCCAACGTCGATCGCGCCGAGACGCTCGCGGAGATCCTGCGCGCGCTCGGGGACCTCGCGCGCGACATGCCGATCCTCCTCCCGCTCCACCCGCGCACGCGAGCGAGGATCGCGGACTTCGGCCTCTCCGCGCACATCCGGGACGCCTGGAGCGCAGACGCATGCGAGCGGGAGCTGCCGCGCTCCGGCGTCGTCGCGCTCGCGCCGCTGTCCTACGTCGAGATGCTGAAGGCGATGAAGGAGGCGCGCTTCGTCCTGACCGACTCGGGCGGAGTGCAGGAGGAGACGACCGCGCTCGGCGTCCCGTGCGTCACGCTGCGCGCGAACACCGAGCGGCCGGTCACGATCGCCGAGGGCACGAACGTGCTCGCGGGAGTCGGAAGGCGCGAGATCGTCGCGGCGCTCGCCGCCGCGCGCCGGAAGTCGCTCGGGGCGGCGCGCATGCCGGAGCTCTGGGACGGCGCGGCCGGGCCGCGCATCGTGCGCGCGCTCGCGGACGCCGTGGCCGGCGGCCGGCGCAGCGAGCGATCCGTCGCCGCCTGAGCGGCGCGGCGGAGGGGGACATCCGGACGGAGTCATGCGGACCCTGGCGACGATCTTCGCGCTCGCGTGCGCGATCGCGCTCGCGCTGACGCCGCTCGTCCGCGAGGCGGCCGCTCGCCTCGGGCTCTTCGATGCCGTCTCGGCGCGGAAGGTCCACCGCGGCGCGATCCCGCGCCTCGGCGGGATCGCCGTCTACCTCGCATTCGTCGGGCCGTTCGCGGCCGGCCTCGTCTACCAGGGACCCTGGACCGACCGCTTCGACTTCGATTTGCGCGCGCCCGCCTTCCTCGGCGGCGCGACCCTCATGTTCGCGATCGGCCTGCTCGACGACCTCTTCACGCTCGACGCGCGCATCAAGCTCGCCGGGCAGGCGGTCGCCGCGCTCGTCACCGTCTCGGGCGGGACGTATTTCGCGAAGATCGCGCTGCCGCTCGCGTCCGAGGTCACGCTCGGCTGGATCGGCGTCCCCGCGACGGTCTTCTGGTTCGTCCTCGTCATCAACGCGTTCAACCTGATCGACGGGCTCGACGGCCTCGCGGCCGGCATCACGCTCTTCGCCTCGTGCATCCTGCTCGTGATGTCCGTCGTGTCCGGCAGCTACCTCGTCGCGATGGGGTTCGCCGCGCTCGCGGGCGCGTCGCTCGGCTTCCTCCGCTACAACTGGAACCCGGCGTCGATCTTCCTCGGCGACGGCGGCAGCTACTTCCTCGGCTACTGCCTCGCGGGCCTGAGCCTGCTCGCGGCCCGTAAGAGCGAGGCGACGGTCGCGATCCTGATCCCGATCATCGCGCTCGGCGTGCCGATGATCGACGCCCTGTGGGCGCCGCTCCGCCGCTTCATCCTCGGCCAGCGCCTCTTCCAGCCCGACCGCGACCACATCCACCATCGCCTGCTGAAGCTCGGGTACACGCCGAGGCGGGCCGTGCTGCTGCTCTACGCGATGACGATCGCGATGGGCACGGTCGCGCTCCTCCTCGTGCACGCACGCGACGATCGCGGCGCCGCGATGCTGCTCGCCGTCGGCATCGGAGCGTCGGTCTTCATCCGGAAGCTCGGCTACCTCGAGTTCATCCGGAGCCGCCAGCTCGTCGACTGGTTCGGCTCGGTCACCGACGCGCTCGGCATCCCGCAGGCGCGCCGCTCCTTCCTCGAGCACCAGGCGGCGATCGCCGTGTCGCACACGCCGGGCGAGATGTGGCAGGGCATCTGCGCCGCCGCGACCTTCCTCGACCTCGACTACTGCGAGCTCGTGCTGAAGGCCGGGCCCGAGAACGCGCCGGGCAAGCGGAATGCGCTCGAGGAGCTCGTCTTCCGCTACGAGAGCAAGAAGCGCGCGCCGGGCGCGCCGGTGACCGCCGGATCGAACGAGGCGCTCCACCTCTCGCTCCCGTTCCTCCAGAGCGGCGTCGGCATGGGCCGGCTCGTCGTGCACCGGAGCTATCCCGACCGCGTGGCGCACCCCTTCCTCGTGCGCCGGATCGACCAGCTCCACGGCACCGTGCGCGACACGCTCGCCCGCCTCCAGCAGGACGACGTGGGCGGCGCGGGCGCGGCCGGAACGGGCGGCGCGCCGCCCCTGGCGAGGGCGAGCTGATGCGGATCCTCTTTCTCACGCACTACTACCCGCCGGAGGGGAACGCGCCCGCGAACCGCGTGCACGCGCTCTGCCGGCGCTGGGCGCGCGACGGCCACGACGTGACCGTCGTGACGTGCGCGCCCAACGTGCCGAGCGGCGTCGTCTACGACGGCTACCGGAACCGCATCCGGCAGCGCGAAACGATCGACGGCGTTCGGGTCGTGCGCGTGTGGACGTACCTCGCCCCGAACGAGGGCACCGTCCGGCGGATCGCGAACTACCTCTCGTTCATGGCGAGCGGCGCGCTCGCCGCCGCCGCCGAAGCGCGTCCGGACGTCGTCGTCGCGACCTCGCCGCAGTTCTTCTGCGGCTGGGCGGGCGCGATCGTGAGCCGCATCCGGCGCGTGCCGTTCGCGCTCGAGATCCGCGACCTCTGGCCGGAGTCGATCGTCACCGTCGGAGCGATGCGGAAGAGCGCGCTCGTGCGCCTCCTCGAGCGGCTCGAGCGGCGCCTCTACGCGTCGGCGAGCGAGATCGTCACGGTGGGCGAGGGCTATCGCGATCGCCTCCTCGAGAGGGGCGTCGATCCGACCCGCTTGTCGGTGATCCCGAACGGCGTCGACCGGGAGGTCTTCGCGCCGCGCCCGCCCGACCGCGCGCTGCGCGAGCGGCTCGGCTTCGGGGATCGCTTCGCGTGCGCCTACGTCGGGACGGTCGGGATGGCGGCGGGGCTCGACGTCGTGCTGCGCGCGGGACGGCTGCTCGCCGAGCGCGGGCGGCAGGACGTCGTGCTCGCGGTCGTCGGCGACGGCGCGGAGCGCCGCGCCCTCGCGGAGCGCGCGGCGCGCGAGGGCATCCCGAACGTGGTCTTCACCGGCAGGCTCCCCGCGGACGTCATGCCGGCGCTCCTCGCCTCCGTCGACGCGTGCCTCGTGCACCTGCGCGCGGCGGAGCTCTTCACGACGGTCCTGCCGTCGAAGATCTTCGAGGCGGCCGCGATGTCGCGCCCGATCGTGCTCGGCGTCCGCGGGCACGCGGAGCGCCTGGTGCGCGCCGCCGGCTGCGGCCTCTGCATCGCGCCCGAGGACGCGAGCGCGCTCGCGGACGCGGTCGTGCGCCTGGCCGACGACCCGGCGCTCGCGGCCGAGCTCGGAGAGGCGGGGAGGCAGTACTTCACGGCGCGATACGACCGCGACGCGCTCGCGCGCCGCTACGTCGAGATGCTCGCGCGGCTCGCGCGCCGGCCGTCGACGGTCGCGCCGGCGCCTGAAGGGCCGGCCGCGCGCGGGACGATCGCCGCTCGGAGGGCCTCGTGAACGCGAGCGCTTCGACCACCGAAGCGGCCGCGCCGGTCGCGCGCCGCGCGCCCGCGAGCGCGACCCCGTCGCGCGCGGCGGGCGACGCCGTCTGGCGGGCGATCGATCGCGACGCGCTGCCGCCGCCGGTCGCGGAGGAGCCCGCGGTCGGCCGCGTCGGGCGCCTGCTGCGCGACCTCCGCACCGCGCGCCGCGTGCCGGCCGCGCAGCTCGCGCACCGCGCCCGCTTCGTCGCCCTGCGCGCGCTGTACGCGCGCATGCCGGCGCGTCCGATCGCGGACGCGCGCGCCGTCGCGCGCGCGCTTCGCGCCGCCGAGCCGACGCCGGCGCTCGAGCGCGATGCGATCGCGCCCGAGCCGATCGCCGAGATCGAGCGCAACGCCGAGCGCGTCGCGCGCGGTCGCTTCCTCTTCCTCGGGCGCGAGGCCGACTTCTCGGACGGCATCCGCTGGCGCGATCCCGGCGCGTCGCCGCTCTGGCTCTTCCAGCTCCACTACCTGGGCGCGCTGCGCGATCTCGTGCTGACGGGCCGCGCCCGCGCGGCGGGCGAGCTGCTCGAGTCGTGGGCGCGCGTCCACGGCGCGCGCTGGGACGCGGTCGCGTGGCATCCGTACCCGACGTCGCTCCGCTTGACGAACCTCTGCGTCGCGGCGTCCGCGGCCGGCGGGTTCGACCGCGTCTCGCCCGAGGCGGCGCCGCTCGCGGCCGTGCACGCGGCGTTCCTCGCGCGGCACCTCGAGCGCGACCTCGGCGGTAACCATCTTCTCGAGAACGCGTGCGCGCTCGCCTTCGCGTCCCGCTTCCTCGACGGCCGTCCGGCCCGCGACTGGGACGCGACCGCGCGCTCGCTGCTCGCGCGCGAGGTCCGGCGCCAGGTGCTCGCGGACGGCGCGCACTTCGAGCTGTCGCCGATGTACCACGTCGCGGTCCTGCACCGGCTGGCGCAGGTCGCGTCGCTGCTCGGCGCGGACGACGCGCTCGTCGTCGCGACGATCGCGCCGGCGCTCCGCGCGATGGTCGGCTTCCTCGACGGGATCCTCGCGCCCGACGGGGACATCCCGCTCGTCGGCGACTCGGCGCGCGGCTTCGCGCCGCCGCCGGCGGCCGCGCGCGCGCTCGCCGTTCGGATCGCGGGCGAGCCGGGCGCGCCGTCCGAGGACGAGGTCCCGGCGGCCGCGGCGGCCCGACCGCACGTGCGATCCGCGCGGGCGACCGTGCGCGCGCATCGCGAGAGCGGGCTCTACGTGCTGGCGAGCGACCGCTTCTGGTGCCTCTTCGACGCCGGCCGCGCGGCGCCGGACTCCCTGCCCGGGCACGGGCAGGCGGACGTGCTTTCGGTCGAGGTCTGGGTCGACGGCGTCCGCGTCGTCTGCGACCCCGGCGTCCACGAGTACACCGGGCCGTGGCGCGCGTGGGGGAGGTCGACGCGCGCGCACAGCGCGGTCGTCGTCGACGGCCGCGACACGGACGAGGTCTACGCCAGCTTCCGGATCGGTCGCCGGTCGCAGGTGCTCGACGTCCGGGCCTCGCACGACGCGGTGACGGCGACCGTCCGCGTCGCCGGATCCGACGCGATCGTCCGGCGCAGCGTGCGCCTGAACGGCACGCGCGGCGAGCGCCTGCAGATCGAGGACGAGGTACGCGCGGCGCCCGGCGCGAGCGTCGAGTCGCGGCTCCACCTCGCACCCGACGTCGGCGTGCGCGTCGACGTCACGACCGGCCTCCGCGCCCGCATCGCGACCGGCGGCGCGGCGGTCACGCTGCACGCGGCACGGCGGCTCGTCGCCGAGCGCGGGGCGGCCTCCACGCGCTTCGGCGAGCTCCGCGAGACCGTGATGCTCGTGCAGCGCGCGGCGATCGCGGCGGGACGCGACGGCCGGAAGGTCCGGCTGTCGACCGTCCTCGCCGCCGATCCCGCGATCCCGCGCGCGGTTCGACCGCGGACGAGGTGACGATGCGCCAGGTGCTCCAGGATCTCCGGTCGGGCCGGATCGAACTCGCCGACGTGCCCGCCCCGCAGTGCCGGCCGGGCCACCTGCTCGTGCAGGCGACCGCGACCCTGCTCTCGCCGGGCACGGAGCGCATGCTCGTCCAGTTCGGGCGCGCCGGGTTGGTGGAGAAGGCGCGGTCGCAGCCCGATCGCGTGCGCCAGGTGATCGCGAAGGTCCGCACCGACGGCGTGCGGCCCGCGCTCGAGGCGGTCGCGAGCCGGCTCGAGGAGCCGGTCGCGCTCGGCTACTGCGGCGTCGGCCGCGTGCTCGAGGTGGGCGCGGGCGCCGGCGGATTTCACGCCGGGCAGCGCGTCGTGTCGAACGCCCCGCACGCGGAGATCGCCTGCGTCCCGGCGACGCTCGCCGCCGCCGTGCCCGACGGTGTCGACGACGAAGCCGCGAGCTTCACGGTCCTGGGCGCGATCGCGCTGAACGGCGTCCGGCTCCTCGACCCGACGCTCGGCGAGACCTTCGCGGTGATCGGCCTCGGCGTGGTCGGGATGCTCGCGACGCAGCTGCTGCGCGCGAGCGGCTGCCGCGTGCTCGCGATCGACGTGAACCCGGCGCGCTGCGCGCTCGCGCGCTCTCTCGGGGCCGACGCGACCTGCGTCGCCGGCGCGGCGGATCCGCTGCGCGCGGCGAGCGAGCTGACGCGCGAGCGCGGCGTCGACGGTGTCTTGATCGCTGCGGCGTCCGATGGCGACGAGATCGTGAGCCAGGCGGCGCGCATGTGTCGGAAGCGCGGCCGCATCGTCCTGGTCGGTGTCGTCGGGCTCCGGCTTCGCCGCCACGACTTCTACGAGAAGGAGATCTCGTTCCGCGTCGCCTGCTCGTACGGGCCCGGTCGCTACGACCCGGAGTACGAGGTCGGCGGGCACGACTACCCGCTCGGCTTCGTCCGCTGGACGGCGGCGCGGAACTTCGAGGCGGTGCTCGACGCGATGGCGAGCGGGCGCCTCGCCGCGCGCGAGCTGGTGTCCCACCGGGTGCCGATCGCCGAGGCGGGGCGCGCCTACGAGGCCATGCTGAGCGATCGCGGCGCGCTCGGGATCGTGCTGCGCTATCCCGAGGGTCCGCCGCCGCTCGCGCGCTCGGTCGACGCGTGCGCGGAGACTGCGGCCGCGCCGCGGCGGACCGCGGCTCCCCGGCTCCGCGCGGTCGCGCCCCGGCCCGGATCGCCGCTCGCGGTCGGCCTCGTCGGCTCGGGGCAGTTCGCGCGGAAGGTGCTTCTTCCCGCGATCGCCGCGACCGGCGCCCGCATCGCCGCGATCGCGAGCGCGGGCGGCGTGTCGAGCGTCGTCGCCGCGCGGAAGTTCGGCGCCGCCTGCGCGACGACGGATGCCAGGCGGATCCTCGAGTCGCCCGAGATCGACGTCGTGTTCGTCGCGACCCGCCACGACAGCCACGCGCGCCTCGCGGCGGCGGCGCTCGCGGCGGGGAAGCACGTGTTCGTCGAGAAGCCGCTCGCGCTCGACGAGGAAGAGCTCGCCGCGGTGCGCGAGGCGGCCGCCGTGGCGCCCGACCTGCAGCTGCTCGTCGGCTTCAACCGCCGCTTCGCGCCGCTCGCGGGCGAGGCGCGCCGCCTGCTCGACGGCCGGCGGGAGCCGGTCGCGATCGCGATCACGGTGAACGCGGGCGCTCTGCCCCCGGACCACTGGACGCGCGATCCCGCGGTCGGCGGCGGCCGGATCGTCGGCGAGGGCTGTCACTTCGTCGACCTCGCGGCGTTCCTCGTCGGCGCGCCGATCGAGCGCGTGTGCTCGCTCGCGCTCGGCGACGCCGGCGCCGGCCGGCTCGCGCAGTCCGCGTCGATCCAGCTCGGCTTCCGGGACGGCTCGAACGCCTCGATCCAGTACCTCGCGTGCGGCCCGTGGTCCTTTCCGAAGGAGCGCGTCGAGATCTTCAGCGAGGGCCGCGCGCTCGTGATCGACAACTGGCGGCGGCTCCGGCCGTACGGCTGGCCGGGCGCGCGTCGCCGCTGGACGCGGCAGGACAAGGGACACCGCGCGCAGATCGCCGCGTTCCTGCGCGCGATCGAGCGCGGCGATCCGCCGGTCGTCCCGTTCGCGGAGATCGAGTCCGTCATGCGCGCGACCTTCGCGGCGGCCGACGGGACGGGGGCGGCGCGCGACCCCGAGGTGTTCGCTCGACCGGCGACGGTCGCGCCGGCGGGCGCGACCGTGCTGCCGGCCGACGTCGCGCGCGAGGAGGCGGTGGCGCTGCGTGAGGTGGCCGGGTGAGCGCCGTCGCGGATCCGTCCGCGGCGGCCGCGCTCGCTGCGCGGTCGCACGCGCTGCGCGCGAACCTGCGCTGGACCGTCGCCGGCAACGTCGCCTACGCGGCGTGCCAGTGGGGCATGCTGGTGCTGCTGGCGCGGCTCGGGACACCGGACCTGGTCGGCGACTTCGCCTTCGCGCTGGCCCTCGCGGCGCCGATCGTCCTCTTCGCGATGCTGAACCTCCGCGCCGCGCAGGCGACCGACCGGCGCCGCGAGTTCGCCTTCGGCGACTACGTGCGGCTCCGGATCGCGTGCCTCGCGGCTGCAGCGCTCGTCCTCGCGGCGATCGTCGTGTGCGGGCGCTTCGATCGCACGACCGCGTGGACCGTGGCGCTGGTCGGGATCGCGAAGGCATTCGATGCGATGAGCGACGTCGTCTACGGCCTCCTCCAGCAGCGCGAGTCGATGCGGCGGATCGCGGTGTCGCGCGTCCTGCAGGGAACGCTCCAGCTCGCGGGCGTCGCGGCCGCGCTCGTCGCGACGGGGAGCGTGGTCGCGGCCGCCGGCGCGATGGCGGCGATGTCGGCCGCCGTCACGCTCGGCTACGACGTCGCGAGCGTCCGCCTTCAGCGCGAGGGCGGCGCGCCGCTCGGCGCCGCTGCGCGCAGCGCGCTCGCTTCCGGCTCGTGGGACTTCCCGAAGCTCGCGCGCCTGGCCGCGCTCGCGCTCCCGCTCGGCCTCGCCGCCGTGCTCGACGCGGTGAATGCCAGCGTCCCGCGCTGGGCGCTCGACGCGTACTCCGGGCGCGCGGCGCTCGGTATCTACGCGGCCGTCGCGTACTTCCTGGTCGGGCAGGGGACGGTGCTCACCGCCGTCGCGGACGTCGTCCGGCCGCGCCTCGCGCGCGACTTCGCGGAGTCGCCGGAGGACTTCTGGCGGCTCGTGGCGCGCCTGGCGGCCGTCGCGGCGGCGTGCGGCGTCGCGGGCGTCGCGGTCGCGGCGGCGTTCGGCGGCGAGCTGCTCCGGCTCCTCTACGGGAGCGCATACGCCGGCCAGGGGACGCTCCTCGCGTGGATGATGGCGATCGCGATCCCCTGGAACCTGTCCGGCATCGCGACGACCGCGATCGGCGCGGCGCGCCGGTTCCGCTCGGTGTCGGCTTGCTTCGCGGTGATGACCGCCGTCACGGCCGCGGCGTCGCTCCTCCTCGTGCCGTCGCACGGCGCGCTCGGGGCGGCGTGGGCGCTCGGCGCGGGAATGGCGGCGCGGCTCGCGGTCGCGTGCCGGCTGCTCGCGCGGCTGCGCGCTCCGGTCGCCGTGCGATCCGCGCTGGTCGCGGCGGGGGCGCGATGAACCGCTACTGGCGGGACTGCGGACCGCTCCTCGGAACGCTCCGGTTCCTCCGGCGCGCGCTCGTGTTCGCGATGCACCGCGCGGCGACCGCGCTCTGGCGGACCGCGCTCGCCGAGCTCGGCGAGGGATCGCTCGTGCAGGCTCGTGTCGCGATCGAGCACCCGCGGCGCGTGCGGATCGGGCGCGGCTGCCTCGTGACGTCCGGCGCGCGCCTCACGAGCGAGCTTCCCGAGGGCGAGCTCCGGCTCGCGGATCGCGTCCAGGTGAACCAGGGCGCCCGCCTCGACCACACGGGCGGCCTCACGCTGCTGTCGGGCGCGCTCGTCTCGGAGGGCGCCGTGCTCATGACGCACGGGCACGGGCACGACCCGCACTCGACACCGGTCGCGAACGCGCTCGCGATCGGGCGCGACGCGTGGATCGGCGCGTACGCGATCGTGCTGCCGGGCGTCCGGTCGATCGGCGATCGGGCGGTCGTGGGAGCGGGCGCGGTCGTGACGCGCGACGTCCCGGCCGGGACCGTGGTCGCGGGGAATCCCGCGCGCGAGATCGGCCGGCGAAGCGGCGGAAAGGTGGCGGTCGCGAGCGCGCCGCGCGACGCGACGGGAGCGCGCGCCGCGTCCGTCGCCGAAGGGCGCCCGCACGCCGCGCAGGCGGCGCCGGCGGCCGCGGAGGCGGCGCGATGACGCTCGCGTTCGCGCTTCTCCTGGCCGCGCTCTTCGCGGCGCCGCTCTTCGCGCATCGGCGGGGCCGCGCGTCGGCGCGCGCGCCGATCGACCTGCTCGCGCCGGCGCGCGTGACGGCGGTATTCCACCTCGTCACGATCGTGCCGTACCTCCTGCTGGTCGCGCTCGACGAGTCGGTCGTCGATCCGCTCGTCCGGCAGAATGCCGACGTCGGCGAGCTCCAGCCCGCGATCGCGTGGTACGCGCTCGTGCAGGCGGTCGGGTTCCTCGCGCTCCTCGCGGGGACGCGCTCGCGCCGCGCCGCGCGCCTCGCCGGGCGGCTCCCCGTGATCGCGACCGACGCGCGGCCGCAGCGCGAGCGGCTCGCGATCGCGTGCGCGCTCGCGATCTCCGGGATCGGCTTCGCGGTCTTCGTCGCGCAGGTGGGCGGGCTCGACTTCCTCCTCCGCAACCTCGACCGGCGCACCGCGCTCACGGCCGGCGCCGGCTACGTGCTGTCGCTCCTGAACCTGCTGTTCTTCGCGATCGCGATCGCGATCGTCGGGATGCGCCGGCGCCGCACTGCGCTCAAGTGGGCGTTCCTGGGCGCGCTCGTGCTCGCGGCGGCGATCGTGTTCTCGTCGCTCGGCGGCCGGAAGGCGACGCTGCTGATCTTCGTCTCCGGAGTCTTCGCCTGGCACTACGGCGTTCGCCCGATCCGGCGCGTCCGCTTCCGCCATCTCCTGCCGGCCGTGGCTCTCGTGCCCTACTTCGTGATCATGCCGATCCTCCGGAGCCCGGGCGGCTTCGAGTACTTCTCGCGCAACCCGGGCGCGCTCGCGACCGAGATCGCCGAGAACATCACGGTCGCGGTCACGGACCTGAGCTACGTCGACACCTACCTCTACGTCACGAACGCGTTCCACGCGCACGACGTCTGGTGGGGCGCGACCTACCGCGACCTCCTGAAGGCGCCCGTCCCGAGCACGCTCGACGACTCGAAGCCGCCGCTCGACGACGGCGTCTACGTCCGGACGCTGGCCGGCGGCATGCGCGCCGAGCCCGGGATGGCCTTCAAGCAGCTCTTCTACTCGTCGTGGCCGCCCGAGACGCTCGGCGCGACCTACATGAACTTCTGGCTGCCGGGCGTCGTCGTCGGGATGTGGCTGCTCGGCGCCGTCTATCGGCTCGCCTACGCGTACATGCGGCGCAGCCGCTGCACGCTGTACTCGATCGTGGTCTACGCGCACGTCGTGGTGTCCTTCCACCTGAGCAACCTCCGGATCGTGCAGGCCGTCGTCTACTTGACGATCACGACGCTCTTCTTCGGCCTCCTGTTCGGCTTCCGCGCGCGCCGCCGGCGCGTCGTGCGCGTGCCGCGGCTCGCGCCCGTCGCCCGGCTCGCGCCGTCGGGTCCTCCGTCCGCGGCCGGCCTGGCGGGTGCACGCGGATGAACGCGGCGGCGAAAACGCCCTTCCTCGGCGCGCGCTCGCGACGCCCGCGCGTGCTGGTCTCGTGCGACCACTATCTTCCGGGCGTCAAGGCGGGCGGACCGATCCGCAGCATCTCCGGCCTGGTCTCCGCGCTCGGCGGCGAGCTCGACTTCCGGATCGTCACGCGCGATCGCGACCTCGGCGCCGGCGAGCGCTACGCCGGCGTGCGACCCGGGCACTGGTACGCTCGTGACGGCGCGCAGGTCCTGTACTGGCCGCCGGCCGGCGCCGCGCCCGCGGCGTGGCGTGCGGTGATCGGCTCCCTCCGGCCCGACGTCGTGTACCTGAACAGCTTCTTCTCGCCGCGCTACACGCTCGCGCCGCTCCTCGTCCGGCGCGCCGGCCGCGCGCCCGCCGCGCGCTTCGTCCTCGCGCCGCGCGGCGAGCTCCACCCGGGCGCGCTCGCGATCCGGAGCTGGAAGAAGCTGCCGTTCCTGCGGCTCGCTCGCGTCGCCGGCTTGACGGCGGGCGTCACCTGGCACGCGACCGCGGAGGAGGAGGCGACGAACATCCGACGCTGGTTCGGGCGCGCCGCACGCGTCGTCGTCGCGCCCGTGCTCGCGCCGCCGGCGCCCGAGGTGCGCGTCGCCCGCGCGCCGAAGCGCGCGGGCCAGCTCGAGGTCGCGTTCCTGTCGCGCATCGGCCCGAAGAAGAACCTGCTCGGGGCGATCGAGGTGCTGCGCGGGGTGACGGGATCGGTGCGGCTGAACGTCTACGGTCCGAAGGAGGACGCGGCCTACTGGGAGCGCTGCCGGCGCGCGATCGTCGCGCTGCCGCCGAACGTCCGGGTGCGCGATCGCGGACCGCTGGCCGCGGCCGACGTCGCGAGCGCGCTCGCGCGGAGCGACGTGCTTCTCTTCCCGACCTTCGGCGAGAACTTCGGACACGTCGTGCTCGAGGCGCTCCTGGCCGGCGTGCCGGTCCTCGCGAGCGACCGGACGCCGTGGCGCGGCCTCGCGGCGCGCGAAGCGGGCTGGGACGTGCCGCTCGAGGACGTCGCTGCGTTCCGGGAGCGCCTCGCCGCGCTGGTCGCGATGGACGATCTCGAGTGGCAGCGCTGGTCGCGCGGGGCGCGATCGCTCGGTCGATCGTACGTCGACGACCCGGGCGCCGTTGCGCGAAGCCGCGAGCTCTTCGCTCACCCGGAGGCCGCATGAGGATCCTTCTCGGCGACGACTGGCGCGACGGCGCGCTCGATCCGGAGCGCGACGACGGCGACGTCCGGATCGCGGTGAGCGCCTGGCTTCCGCTCGCCGCCGTCGACGGCCTCTACTTCGAGCGCGCGCGAAGCCTTCGGATGCTCTGGAACTACGTCCGCGAGATCGGACCGCGCGCGACGCTCGTGAAGGTCGCGTCGCGCCACGGCGAGCGTTTCCGGAACCGCACGTTCGTCGCGGCCGGCGTCGGTACCGTCGTCGACGGCGCGGCCGAGGCGGGTCTCTCACCCGGGGCGCGGGTCGCGTTCGTCGCGCCCCGCCATCCCGCGTGCGCGGAGCGGGTCGTCGTCGGGCGCGAGCTGGTCGTGCCGGCGCCGGCGGCGCTCGCGCACCTCTTCGAGGACGGCGTGCTGCTGCGCGCGCGGCCGGAGGGCGACGCGCGGCTCGACCGCCTCGGCGACGCTCTCGCATCGCTCGCCGGGTGGACGCGCGAGTCGGGCGTCGCGCTCGAGCCCGCGCCGGCGAAGCGGGCGCTCGAGCGCGCATGCGCCGAGCTCGAGAGCGCGCCCTGGGATACGGCGCTTCGCCTGCCGGTCGATCCGCCGAGCGCGATCGCCGAGCGGCGCGCGCCACCGCCGGCATCCGCGCCGGCGGCGAGCGGCGCATCGCTGCCGCCCGCGGTCGTGACGGTCGCGCCCGCGCGCGCGACCGCTGCCGCCGGCACGCGGGCGCGCCCCGCCGCGACCGCGGTCCTCTTCGGCTACGGCAACTACGCGAAGACGATCGTGCTGCCGAGCCTGCCGCGCGGCATCCGGGTCGCCGCCATCCACGAGGTGGACCCGCTCCAGATCCCGCCTCCGTCCGCGGCGCCGCGGCACGCGCGCGGCGCGATCTGGGACACGGCGTCGCGCTTCGGCGCGGACGAGCGTCCGGACGTCGCGCTGATCGCCGGCTTCCACCACACGCACGCGGCGCTCGCGATCGAGGCGCTCCGCCGCGGCGCCGCGGCCGTGGTCGAGAAGCCGATCGTCACGACCGAGGAGCAGCTCGCGGAGGTGCTGGATGCCGTGCAGCCGGGCGGCCGCCGCCTCTTCTCGTGCTTCCACAAGCGCTACTCGCCGTTCAACGAGCTCGCGCTCGCGGACCTCGGGATCGCGCCCGGGGATCCCGTCTCGTACCACTGCATCGTGTACGAGGTGCCGCTGCCGGCGCGCCACTGGTATCGCTGGCCGCGCTCGCGGAGCCGGATCGTCTCGAACGGCTGCCACTGGCTCGACCACTTCCTCTTCCTGAACGGGTTCCCGGACGTGCGCGACGCGACCATCGCCGCCGTGACGCCCGACGCTCTGAGCTGCGCCGTGACGCTCGCGAACGGCGCCGTGTTCACGATGGTCCTGACCGACCGCGGCAGCGAGCGGCTCGGCGTCCAGGACCACGTCGAGCTGCGTGCCGGCGGCGTGACGGTCGCGATCGCGAACGGCGCCGTCTACCGCGCCGAGGGACCGGATCGCGTGCTGCGGCGGCGGCGTGCGAGCCGGCTCGCCGGCCATCGCCGCATGTACGCGGCGATCGGGCGCGCGATCCTCGAGGGCGAGCCGGGCGACTCGCCGCGGTCGATCGAAGTCTCGGCAGGGCTGATGCTCCGGCTCGAGCGCGCGCTCGCCGAGAGGGCGACGGACGCCGGGGATGCGCCCGCGCGGCGCTCGCCGGTCGCCGTCCGCGCGCTCCAGCGGCGGAGCGCTTGACGCCGGCGCGCGAACGGACCCGAAGCAGCGGCGCGTCAGCCGTGGCCGCGCTCGCCGTGTGCGCCGCCCTCACGAGCGCCGTCGCGGCGGAGCCGGCGAGCGCGGGACCTTCCGCGACCGAGACGTTCGCCTTCGAGACGCACGAGGCGCGCCTCGTGCTCGACGCGGCCGGATGCGCGCGAAGCCTCGTCCGCCTCGCCGACGGGCGCGAGCTCCTGCGCGACGCCCGCACCCCGTTCGCGCTCGTCCGGGTCGGGGGCCGCGAGCAGCAGGCGACCGGGATCGCGCGCGAAGGCGATCACCTGCGAATCGCGTTCGGCGATCTGCCGGTCACGGTCGCGCTCCGGATCGCGGGCCGCGGTGCGTTCCTCGACGTCGCCGTGGAGGCGATCGACGGCGGACCCGTCGCGACGCTCGAGCTCGTGCGCCTGCCGGTCGCGATCGACGCGGCGGTCGGATCTACGCTCGCGGTGCGCTCGGACGCGAGCGTGGCCGTATCGCTCGTCGGCGGCAGCGAGAACGTCGAGACCGCGGCGAACCACGGCGGGCTCCTGATCGGCGCGGTACACGCCGATCCCGCCCTCGCGCCGGCACGGGTCGCGCTCCTGGTCACGCCGATCGCGCGCTTCGACGAGGCGATGGAGGAGGTCGAGCACGCGCTCGGCCTCCCGTCGCCGCGGCTCGGCGGGCGCTGGGCGAAAGCGTCCGACGCCGCGCGACGGAGCTACCTCTTCATCGACCTGACGCGGCGAAATGCCGAAGAGGTGATGCGATGGGCGAAGCTCGGCGGCTTCGCCGCCGTCCTCGTCTACGCGAGCACGTGGGCGGAGTCGCCGGGGTCGTACCGGGTCGCCGAGGAGCGCTTCCCGGGCGGCGACGCCGGGCTCGCCGACGTCGCCGCGCGCCTGCACGCGGCCGGTCTCGGCTTCGGCCTGCACGTCCTGACCGGTCTCGTCGGGAAGCGCGATCCGCTCGCGTCGCCGCGGCCGGGACCGGGCCTTCTCGCCGACGCGCGCGCCGCGCTCGGCGCCGACGTCGGCCCGGACGACCGCGAGATCCCGCTCGCCGGCGCCGCGCTCGACTTCCCCGGCGCCGAGTCGACTCCCGGCAACGTCAAGGCGGGGCGCGACGTCCGGATCGGCGACGAGGTCGTGCGCTACGCCGCGATCGAGCGCGCGGCCGACGGCGCGCTCGCGCGCCTCGTGGGTTGCGAGCGCGGCGCGAACGGCACGAGCCGCGCGCGCCACGCGCGCGGCTCGCCCGCCGAGCACCTCGCCGAGCGCTACGGCTCGTACCTCGTCGACCTGCGCGGTCCGCTCGTCGACGTCGTGGCCGGGCGCGTCGCCGGCCTTCTCGATCGCGTCGGCGCCGATCTCGTGTACCTCGACGCCGGCGAGGTGAACGACGCGAACGGTCCGGCATGGTACTGGGTCGGTCGCCTGCAGAGCGCGATCCTCGCGCGCGTCGCGCGTCCGCTCCTGGTCCAGGGCTCCGGCATGACCGCGTGGACCTGGCACTGGTTCGCGCGCCAGACGTGCGACGACGCGGTCGCTGTCGGCGCGAACGCCTGGCTCGACGCGTGGAAGATCGGACGGTCGCTCGCGGCGCATCGCCGCGACCGGATCCCGGCCGAGCTCGGCTGGTGGGCGTTGAACGCCGATTCGGTGCGCCACCCCGCGACGACGATGGCCGAGGTGGATCACCTCGGCGTCCGAAGCGTCGCGTACGACGTCCCGTTCTCGGTCGAGACGCGCGTCGCGAGCCTGCGCGACCACCCCGCCGCGGAGGAGATCCTGCGCCGGCTCGGGCGCTACGAGGAGATCCGGGTCACGGGCCGCGTGCCGGCCGGCGTGCGCGCGACCCTCAGCGTCGGCGAGTGGCGCCTCGCCGACGGCCCGAGCGCCGAGCCGACGTTCGTGCCGGCCGCGGCCGACGTCGCGTCCGCCGGCACGGCGACGTCCGCGAGCGACGCCGCGGGTGCCCGCGGGGCGGCCGCAGAGCCCGGCGGCTGGCTCGTGGTCGGCGACGCGGGCAGCGCGCTCACCGTCCCGCGCCAGGACGCCGTCGTGACCGGCGCGCTCGCGGTCCGGCTTCCCGTGTCCCCGCCCTCCGCGATCGCGCGCTGGCTCCTCCGACCTCCGGTGTCCCGTCCGCTCTTCGTGACGCTCGACGTGGAGGGACCGGCCGTCGCCGAGAGCGCCGCACCGCCGATCCTGAACGTCCAGCTCGAAGCCCCGGGCCCGTGCTATCGCGACTACCTCGTCGACCTCGACTTCCGGGGTCGGCGCACGCTCGCGATCGCCCCTTCGGCGGACCGGGTGGTTCGGGACGCATCACCGGCCGCGCGGACGTATTCGCTGAAGGCGTCGCTCGTCGATTGCGACCTGTCGAACGCGCGAGCCGCGAACCTGCGGTGGATGCGCGGAGCTCTCGGATCGGACGTCACCGTCCGCATCCTCCGGATCGGGTGAGGTCCGGAGGCGCGCCGGCCGGACCGGCCGTCGGCGGCGGCCGGACCGGCTCACCTCCGCCCCTACGGCAGATTGCGCGTCGGATCCTTGAACTTGTCGCCGTCCGACTCGAAGCGCGCGGCACGGCCGTCGAGAGCGCGCAGGAAGACCAGGAGGTTCGCCTCGTCGGCGTCGGCGAGGGCGTCGTGGATCGTCACGCCGCCGATCAGGTGCTGCTGGAAGACCTCCTCCAGCGTCTGCGCCGAGCCGTTGTGGAAGTACGGCGCCGTGTAGGCGACGCCGAGGAGCGACGGCGTGTTGAAGCCCGCGGCTCCGAGCGGCGCCTGGCCGATGCCACCTCCCTGACCGCGGATCTCGATCGGATTCGCGGGAATGAACGTCCCGACGTCGTCCAGGAACTTGAGCGTCCCGGTGTCGACCTTCGCGTCGGTGTAGGAGACGACCTGGTTGGCGGTGACGACGAGGCCGGGATCGCGCGGCGTCCCGCCCGCCGCGGCGGCCTTGTCGAGCGCCGGATTGTTCAAGTAGAAAACCTGGCTCTTCGTCCACTTCGCGCCGCCGTGGCACGACGAGCAGCTCGCGCCGAAGACGGTGCGCCCGGCGTCCAGGGCGCTCACGTCGGCGGGCTGCGGCATGTTCAACGTCCGGATCGTCTGGATCCACGCGGTCTGATCGTCGAGCGCCTCGCTCGCGCCCTGCGAGATGCCGTGGTCGAAGATCGCCGGGTTCGCGCCCGTCGGGCCGCTTCCGGGGCAGGGAAGGTTCGGGCCGGCTACGAGCGCGGGCGGGTCGCCGCCGGCGAAGCCCTTGCCGCACTGGACGTTACGCGAGTTGTTGTTGAAGTCGGTCGGGCTGTCGCGGGCCGCGCTCCAGTTGTTGATCCGGATGTCGTGCGCGCCGTTGATCTTCGAGTAGAGCCCGTCCATCTGGATGGCGTTGCGCGGCCCGTCGCCGAAGAGCCACGTCACGTGGTCCGCGAGGCCGAAAGGGTGGCACGACGCGCACGTGCTCCACGCGTCGCTCGACTGCTTGCCGCGGAACTGGAGCGGCACGATGTCGCGGATCGGGATCTCCGAGAGACCGTTGTCCGGGACGCCGAGCGCGGTGAAGAACGCGAGCTTGCCCTTCAGGATGGCGTCGCGCGTGCTGCCCGGAGCCGGCGGCGTCCCCGATGGAACGTCCCTCTGCGTCACCATGCCGTTCTCGAGGTTCAGGATCGAGACCGACAGCCCGGCCTCGTTGTTCGCGTAGGCGCGCTTGCCGTTCCGGTGGATCGCGATTCCGGTCGGAAGATTGCCGGTCTGGAACCGGACCACGTTGTTGGGCGCGCCGATGTTCAGCTTGCCGCCCACGAGGGTCGCGCGCAGGACGTAGTTCCCTCCGCGGCTGACGACGAGGAACGTCTGGCACGCCGGATCGGACGCGATGTCGACCAGGTCGTTGCCGAAGAGCCGGCCGAGGCTCGCCAGCGGATTGGCGGGACTCGGCTCGGTCTTGATCTGCGCGTTCAGATTGACGTGCAGGTCCGCGCGCTCGGCGAGCGTCGCGACGTCGACCACGTCGACCAACGCCTGCACGTTCACGTTGAAGAAGAGGGGCGGGGACGGCTGCGCGCCGATGTTCGGCAAGTACAGCTTGCCGCCGCACACGAGGGCCGACCCGAGCTGGTTCGGGAACACCGCCTGCGGCGCCGCGACGATCGAAGGATCGCCGGGTCCGGCCGCCGGATTCGGGCAGAACGCCTGGTTCACCGGATCGGGATCCGTCGTGTTGTTGCAGAACTTGCTGAGATCGGCCGTGAAGCCGGAGTCCGCGATCGGCGACAGCGTGATCTCGCTCACGCTGCCCGGGCTGGACAGCGTGAACGTGCTGACGACGCCCTCCTTGCCCTCGTCGAATCCCTCGCCCGGTCCGCCGGCGATGAGGCGCGCGAAGAACTGCGTCACGAACACGCGATTGCCGGCGATCGCGATCGCGCCCGGATTCCCGCCCACGGCGACCGTGTCGACGACCTCGTCGGTGGACGTGTCGATGAGCGAGACGGTCCCGTCGGTGTGGTTGCCCACGAGCAGCAGATCTCCCGCCTCGGTGACGGCGCAGGGCCGCGGCTCGTTGCCGACCGCGATCTCCTTCACGACCTTGAAGCCGCCCGAGGCCCGCTTGATCACCGAGACGGTCCCGCTGGCGGAGTTCGTCACGTACGCCTTCGGCGAGCGCACCGCGACGCACACCGGCTCCCGTCCCACGGCGACCTCGTCGATCTTCTCGAGCGCGTCGCCGCTGCCGGGAACCGCGAACACGCTCACGCTGTCGGACTCGACGTTCACGTTGAAGAGCCGGGTGCTGCCCTCGCTGAGCGCGATCGAGCTCGAGCGCGTGGTGGTATCCGCGAGCGCGGGAATCGCGGTCAGCCAGAGAGACGCCAGCACGACGGCGACGCTCGCTGGACGGAAGCGGGTGCTCATTGTCTCCTCCTGTTCGTCGCGGGAACGGCGCGCTCGCGGAGGTCAGCGGGTCGTCATGTCGCTTCGCCGGTTCTTCGCTGCGGCCACTGGCTCATGGGCGAGCGCCAAAGCACTAGCGTGACGCTGGAAGGGGAGTCATGATCGGGCGGTCATTTTCGGGTCATCGTTCGGTTATTGGCTTGGGGGATTGGAGCGATGGCCGGGCGCAACGATCCACGCTTCGGCGACTTTCGCCTCGACCTCGGCAAGGAAACCCTCTGGCGAGGCTGGTCCGAGGTGCGCCTGACGCCGAGGGCGTTCGTCCTTTTGCGCCACCTCGTCGAGCACGCCGACCGTCTCGTCACGAAGGAAGAGCTGCTTGACGCCGTGTGGGGAGGGCTCCACGTCGGCGATTCCGTCGTGAAGGTGCGGATCGCCGAGCTCCGGCAGGCGCTCTCCGATTCCGCGGAAGAGCCTCGCTACATCGCGACGATCCACCGGCGCGGGTATCGCTTCGTGGCCGCGGTGAGCGGCGACGCGGTTCCGGCCGCCAGCGCGACGCGGCCGTCGGCCGTGCAAGCGTTCGCGCGCGGCCTCCCGGGTCCCGGAGGCGGTGTCGGGCTCGCGCACGCGCCCCCGGCGCCGTTCGTCGGGCGCGGGCCGGTCCTGGCTCGGCTCGAGGCCCGGCTCGGCATGGCGCTCGCCGGTGAGCGGCAGGTCGTGTTCGTCGCCGGCGACGCCGGGATCGGAAAGACCGCGCTCGTGGGCGAGCTTCTACGCCATGCGAGCCGCATGTCCGAGAGCCGGATCGCGATCGGCCGGTGCGCCGACCACTACGGAACTGGAGAGCCGTATCTCCCGTGGCTCGAGGCGCTCGGTCGCCTCTGCAAGGACGATCGCGGTCGGCTGCTGACGGACGTCCTGCGCCGGCATGCGCCGATGTGGCTGCTGCAGCTGCCGTGGCTGGTCGAGCCGCACGACCGAGCTGCCCTGCAGCGCGAGGTGTTGGGCGGGTCGCGGGAGCGGATGCAGCGCGAGCTCGACAGCGCTCTCGAGGCGTTCACCGCCGAGCACCCGCTCGTCTTGGTACTGGAGGACCTCCACTGGAGCGACGCCTCCACGCTCGACCTGGTCCGCTCGCTGGCGCAGAGCCGAACGCAAGCCCGGCTGCTTCTCCTCGTCTCCTACCGCGCTTCCGACGCGATCGCGCGCGGCCACCCGGTCCGCGCGCTGCGCAACGAGCTCCATCTCCACGACGAGTGTCACGAGGAGATCCTCGATCTCCTCACGAGAGCCGACGTCGCCGACTACATCGCGGCTCGCTTGCCCGCGGCCGAGCCGTCGGCGCCCGAGCTCGCGGCGATCGTTCATCGCCGGACCGACGGCCATCCGCTCTTCATGGTGAGCCTCGTCGACGATGCGATCCGGAGCGGGATCCTCGAGATTCGCGAGGGCGCCCTTCGGCTGCGGGGCGAGCCGACGCAGCTCGAGAGCGGCATCCCCACCTCCGTCCGCGAGATGGTCGAGCGCGACTACGAGCGGCTCGACCCCCGCGACCGCGAGCTTCTCGCCGCGGCCAGCGTGGCGGGAGTCGAGTTCTCGGCGCGTGTCGTCGCCGCGGCGATCGAATCGGATGCCGTCGAGGTCGAGCGGCGGTGCGACGATCTCGTCCGGAGCGGCCGGTTCCTCGAGGCTCGCGAAGCTTCGCGCTGGGCCGACGGGGTCGTCGATGCGAGCTACGCCTTTCGCCACGCTCTCTACCAGGCGGTGCTCTACGAGGAGGTCCCGCGCGCGCATCGCATGCGGCTCCATCGGAGCCTCGGCGTCTGCCTCGAAGAGAAGCTCGCCGATCGCGTGGTGGAGCGCGCGGCGCAGCTCGTCCTGCACTTCGAGCGCGGCGGCGATCCCTTGCGCGCCATTGCTCACCTGCGACGGGTCGCGGACAACGCGGTGCGGCGCTGTGCGAATCGCGAGGGAATCGAGGCGCTGACGCGGGCGAGCGATCTGCTCGCGGAGGTGCCGGCGGAATCGAGAGGGTCGCTCGAGCTCGACGTGCGCGAGCAGCTGGGGCTCGTCCGGCGATCGATGGGGGACATGCGCGGCGCGGCCGCCGATTTCGACGCGGTCGTCGCGCTCGCGCGTCGCGCCGGCAGCGTCGATCGCGAGGCGAAGGCGCTCCTCTATCTCTGCAGTGCGCTCACCTGGATCGATCGCGAGCGCCGGAGCGCGACGCTGGCAGAGGCGATTCGTGTCGCGGAGCGTGTCGAAGACGAGCTCCTCCGTGCCCACGCGCTCGGCTACGCGGCCTATTGGAACCTCTCGCTTCGCGGCTGGAGCGCGGAGCAAGAGCGCGCCTGCGCCGCGGCCGTCGAAGCCGCGCGGCGCGCCGGCGATCGTGAGCTGCAGGCCCTCCACGTCGGGCGATCCGCGTACTTCCATTGCATGCACGCCGACTACGACCTCGCGTGCCGAACGGCGGAGGAGGGCCTCGAACACGCCTTCGCGGTCGGCAACGCCTTCGAGGCGATGGCTTGCCAGCACTATCGCTCGTCGGCCCTCCTCGAATCCGGCCGCTGGGGCGAGATGCTGGACACCCTCCAGGAAGCGATCGCGGTGGCGGAGCGGAACGGGCACCGCCTGTGGGCGAGCTTCTTCCACCTGCAGATCGCCCTGCTGTGCCTCCAGACGGGCGCCTTCGAGCGCGCGAAGGCGATCGCGGAGCGCGGTCTCGAAGAGTCGCGGACGGCGGGCCACGTCGACGGCGAGGTCTTCGCGCTCACCGTCCTCGCGCAATCGCTCCTCGGGCTCGGCGATCACGAAGCCGGGATGTCGACCCTCGCTCACATGGAGGAGCGAGCCGGGCCGGACGGCGCTCTCGGCGGCTGGATCTCGCACATGTCGTTCCGCCAGGCGATCGCGGACCATTGGCTCGGTCGCGGCGACGTCGAGCGCGCACGCGTCGAGGCCGAGCGGATCCTCCGACTCGCCCGCCCTCCCGGCCAGAAGACCTACGTCGCCTTGGCTCGCGTGACGCTCGCCGCGGTCGCGGCCGAGCTCGGCGAGCGCAGGAAGGCGGAGGACGAGCTCCGGGGCGCGCTCGAGATCGTCGAGCGCGCGAACGTGCCGCTCGCCGCGTGGCGCGTGCACGCGCTGGCCGCGCGATGGGCGAAGCTCCGGGAGGACCACGCGCGTGCGGTCGATCACCGCCGCCGGAGCGCCGCCGTCGCGGGCGCGCTGACCGCGTCGCTGGGCGATCGCGACCCGGAGCTGCGAGCCGCCTTTCTCGGGCGCATGCGCGGCAGAGCGTCGGCGGGACGCCGCGGGCTCGCGGTCTTCCGAGCTGCGGTCGCGACGCCCTGATCAAGGAGCATGACTCGAGGTGAAGCCGGCCCCAGGGGGCCCCGGCGGGCTTTGCCCGACGGGGCGAGGGGAGCGATCCCCTCGTTGAACTACTCGGCGTCGCGCTCCTGTACGGCTCGCGCCTGCTCGACGTCCGGCGTCAAGTCGCTGTGGCAGGCGTGCTTGCCGGCGACGACCGCGATCCGCGCGGCTGCGCCGCGCCGCGCGAGCAGGTCCGCCCCTTCCGCGCCGACGCCCGGACTCCGCTGCGCGCGGCGCTCGGGCTGGAACTCGGCGTCCTTGCCGCTCGCGAACGCGACGATCTCCTTCGAGATGCGCATGCTGCACCAGTCGTGGCCGCACATCGCGCAGAAGTCCGTGTCGACCTCGAGGTCCTCGTCGTGGAGCGCGCGCGCGGTCTCGCCGTCGAAGGCGAGCTCGAACTGGCGCGGCCAGTTGAGAGCGGCGCGGGCGCGCGAGAGGTCGTCGTCCCATTGCCGGGCGCCGGCCACGCCGCGCGCCACGTCGCCGGCGTGCGCGGCGATCTTGTAGGCGATGCAGCCGTCCTTGACGTCCTGCGGGCGCGGCAGCCCGACGTGCTCCTTCGGCGTCACGTAGCAGAGCATCGCGGCGCCGTGGCGGGCGGCCTCGGCGGCGCCGATCGCGCTCGTGATGTGGTCGTAGCCGGGGAAGACGTCGGTCACGAGGGGACCCAGCACGTAGAAGGGCGCGTCGTCGCAGATGCGCTGCTGGAGGCGCATGTTGAAGCCGATCTGGTCCATCGGGACGTGCCCGGGGCCCTCGACCATCGCCTGCACGCCGGCGTCGCGCGCGCGCTGCACGAGCTCGCCGAGCGTCTGCAGCTCCGCGAGCTGCGCCGGATCCGAGGCGTCCGCGAGGCACCCGGGACGGAGGCCGTCGCCGAGCGAGTAGGTGACGTCGTACTCGCGCATGATCGCGGAGATCTCGTCGAAGAGCTCGTACATCGGGTTCTGCTTGCCGTGGTGGATCATCCACTTGGCGAGCAGCGAGCCGCCGCGCGACACGATGCCGGTGACGCGGTTCTTGACGAGCGGGAGGTGCTCGCGCAGGACGCCGGCGTGGATCGTGAAGTAGTCGACGCCCTGCTGCGCTTGACGCTCGATCTCGGCGAGGATGGCGTCGTACCCGAGGTCCTCGATGCTGCGGCCGAGGATCATGCTGTAGATCGGGACGGTGCCGATCGGGATCGTCGAGTGGTCGATGATCGCCTGGCGGCAGGCCGGCAGATCGCCGCCGGTCGAGAGGTCCATGAGCGTGTCCGCGCCGAAGCGCTGCGCCCAGCGGAGCTTCTCGACCTCCTCGTCCGTCGAGCTCGAGACCGGGGACGCCCCGATGTTGGCGTTGATCTTCGTCGTGATCCGGCGCCCGATGCCGGTCGGGTCGAGCCGCTTCGGGGCGCGGTCGCCGGGGAGGCGGCCGGGATCGCCGATCGCCTGCTGGCGCTGCGAGACGGTCTGGTTCACCCAGAGCCGCGCGTCCGCGCGCGCGCCCGGGTGTCCCGCCGGCTCCGAGCCGAGCCGTGCGGGGTGCGCGCTTCCGTTCCGCGCGTGGGTCGCGGACGGCGCCTCTCCTCCGCTCCCCGCGAGGTGCCGCACGTTCGCGGGAATCACGAGCCGGCCGCGCGCGACGTCGTCGCGGATGGTTTCGACCGCGACGTTCTCGCGCTCCGCCACGCGGAGCATCTCGGGCGTGACCGCTCCGCGTCGTGCGCTCTCGAGCTGTGTCATCGGGGAACCAGCTCGGTTCTACGCCGCCCCCGGTGACCGATCAAGGTCGGTCGATCGCGGCGCCAGCAGCGCGCGCCGGAAGCGCGTGCGCGCGATCAGGCTCGCGAGCGCGGAGAGCACCACGAGCGTGGACGCGCTCGACGTCAGCATGGCGAGCGCGACGAGCCCGCCGAGCTGGATGTGGAACGCGAACCCCGAGAAGCAGAGCGTCGAGTAGCCCGCCGCGATCGCCGACGAGACGAAAACGATGGCCTTGCCCGACGTGAGGAGCGTGGCGCGCAGGGCGGCGGGGACGTCGCCGGTGCGCTGCGACTCCTCGCGCAGCCGGAAGAGGAAGTACACCGCGTAGTCCGCCCCGATGCCGACCGCCATCGCCGCGACCGCCGACGTCACGATGTCGAGCGGGATGTGCAGGAAGCCCATCACCGCGAAGTTGATCGCGACCGCGAGCGCGAGCGGCACCGCCACCAGCAGGCCCGCGAGCGCGCTTCGGAGGACGATGCCGCCGACCGCGATCGTGATCACGGTGATCTGGAGGATGTTCGCGACCTTGCCCTCGACCATCGCTTCGGTGAGCGCGCCGTTCGAGGCGAGCGAGCCGGCGACGCGGTAGTGGAAGCCCGGAGGAAGCTCGCGCGCGAGGATCGCTTCCGCGGCGGCGATCATCTGCTTTCCGTAGCGCGTGCTGTCGTCGTGCAGCAGCACGACGATCTTCGCGAGCCGGTTGTCCGGGGTGACCAGGGTCGAAAGGTCGTCGCCGCCCGAAAGCGTGTAGAGGAAGAGGTACTGCGCGGCGAGCGCCTTGGTCGGCGGAAGCTCGTCGGGCGGAGCCCCCGGCGCGCCCGCCGCGTCTCCTTCGTGGGCCGCGTCGGCGGCGAGCGCGCGGTGCAGCGTCTTCACGCGTCCGGCGACGGATACCGCCTTTCCGACCCCGGGGAGCGCCTCCATCTGTCGCTCGAAGCGTTCGATCGCCCGCAGCGCTTCCGGGCGAGCGATCGCCCCTTCCTCGGGCCCCTCGATGATGAAGACGAGCGTGCTCGTGCCGGCGAAGCTGCGGTTCAGCGCGTCGTCCTGCAGCCGCACCGGAGACGACGCGGCGAACTCGCGCCTGAAGCTCGTGTCCACTTCGACGCGCCGCCCGAGGAACGCGCACATCGCCACGACGCCCAGCATGCCGACCACGATCCACGCGGCGCCCGAGCCGGACGCGGCGCGCGCGAGCGACTCGAGCCCGCGGTCGAGCCACGGATGCGTGGTGCGCTCGCGGGTGCGCTCGCGGTCGAGCGGAACGGGCATCGCGGCCCGCACGGCCGGCACGACCGTGAGCTCGATCGCCAGGGTGGAGAGGATGCCGAGCGCGGTGAAGATGCCGAACGTCCGGATCGTGTCGACGCCGAAGCTCAAGAGCGAGAGGAACGACAGTGCGCCGATCGTCCCGGCCGCGATCATCACCCGCCCGACGCGGACGATCGATTCGACCACCGCCTCCCGGTTGTCTCCGAGGCGCGCGAGCTCCTCGTAGTATCGCTTCAGGATCTGGACGGCGTGTCCGGCGGCGACTGCGAGGATGAGGATCGGCGTCGTGGTGTTGAAGGGATCGAGCGGGACGCGCAGCCAGCCCATCATCCCGACCGCCCACGCGACCGCCAGGAGCGCCGTGAGGAGCGGCAGGAAGATCGCTTGCACCGTACGGAACGCGTCGTAGTGCACGAGCGCGATCACGAGCAGCGCGATCGGGAAGAAGTACACCATGCGCGCCGCGTACTCGCCGACGGCGCCCGACATGACGACCGGTCCGGAGAGCGCCCACGTGAAGGTGCCGTCGTCGTTGGCCACGACGACCCCGCGCGCCGCCTCGTAGAGCGACCGGTAGTCGGGAAGCTGCGGCGAGAGCTCGAACGTCGCGTAGATCGCGAGCGCCCGCCCGTCCGACGACACGAGCGTTCCGACGTTGTCGGAGTTGCCGAAGACGCGCGTGCGAACGGCGGCCGCGCCCTCGGCCGTGGTGGGTACGGCCTCCATGAGCGGCTCGACGGCGATGCCGTCCCGAGTCGGCTGCACGTCCTTCATCGCGGGCGAAGCGATGCTCTGGAGAAGCGGCTGCACGGTGCCCGGAAGGCGCGCGAGCCCTTCGGTGATCCGCTTCACGGCCGCCAGGAAGCGCGGCTCGAACGGCGACCCGTCGTTCGGGAAGAGGCCGACGATCACCAGGTTCTTGTCGCCGAACGTCGCGTGCAGCTCGTTCAGCGCTTGGATGTAGGGATGCTGCTGAGGGAGGTTGCGATCGGGGTCCACCTCGACGCGGAGGCGCGCCGCGCCGGCGCCGAGGACGGCGGAGAGCACGAGGCCGAGCGCGACGATCGCGCGACGCCGCCTCACGACGAACGACGCGTAGCGACGCAGCCAGTCGCCACGCGCGTCGGCGCCGCCGGAGCCGGCCGCGGCGTCAGAACGTGTATCGGATGCGCGCATACGCTTCGGAGTTCCGATCGTATTGCCCGATGAGCGAGTTCCGGTCACCGAAGATTCCGAGGACGCCCGCGACGACCTGCACCCCCTCGCGGACCTCGTAGGCGAGCTGTCCTCGCAGCAGCTCGTAGCCGCTCTCGATGCCCCACAGCGCGATCAGCTGTCCTTCCAGCCGATCCGACATCCAGCGCTTGCGGAGGTTCGCGGCGAGGCGCGTGTCCACGTCCCGGACGAGGAGCCGGCGGTCGTTGTGGAGCAGGATCAGCTGGTATAGCTCCACGAGCGGCACGAAACCGTCGAGCACCGTGTCCGCGCCGATGCCCCACTCGACGGCGTCACGCTCGGCGAACGCGGGCACCTCGACCGTCTCGCCGCGCACGAGGTGGTCGACCAGCGCCGGGTCGCCCAGGATCTGGTTCGTGATCTCCTGCACCGCGGACGGGTAGGGGCGGCGGAACCGCCACGCCGCCTCGGCGCGAACGGTGAGCGGGCCGACCGGGGTCGCGGCGTCGGCGCCGAGCGAGCGAAATCGGCGATACGCGGGAACGAGCTGCGTGAACGCGGTCACCGGGACGACGGCGCCGGGCTCCGCTTCGCCCACCGCGACGCGGACCGGCACGCTGAAGTTCGGCGCCGGGTCGAAGCCGTCGTAGTAGACGAGCGCGACGTCGGTCTCGCCGAGGCGCGCCGAGAAGCGCGCGCCGAGGTTGCCGTTGTCGAATTGGCGCGCGGGCGGCGGCGCGTTCCGGAGCGTCTGCTCGACCGCCACGTCGCACGGACAGGGCGTTCCCTCCAGCTCGCCGACCGAGAGGCGAGGGGTGACGCGCGCCGCGGGCGCGAACCAGCGCTCCTCCGCGAGAGGAAAGCGCCACGGAACCGCGATCGGCTCCCACGCGATCGTGAAGCGGCTCTCGTCGGGCAGGGTCTCGCGCCAGGCGCGCGGAAGGAGCCACGTGAACGCGATCGCCGGCACGCCGATCTTGAGCTCGCGCTCGTCCATCAGGAACGGGTCTTCGTACTGCCGCGGGTTCAGGAGGTCGTTCGGCTGGACGGAGTCGAGACGTCCCCAGAAGAACTTCTGCTTTCCGACCCGGAGGTCGAACGCCTCTCCCCGGTAATCGACGTACGCTTCCTCGAACTCCAGCGACGGCGAGAGGTTCTGGAACGAATGTCCGAGGTCGAAGACGCCGGCGTGCGCGTCCTCCGGCGGCCCGCCCCAGAGTCCGATCGTGGCGATGCGCCAGCGGAGCCGGCTGCCGATGCTCTGCTCCGCGTGGAGGTCGATCCGCGCCTGCGGCAGCTGGCGCGGGCTCGCGTCGTCGAAGCGCGCGATCCCGTATCCCTCGATCCGGCCTCCGATCCTGACGGGCGACGCCGTCGGGAGCTGCGCGCGGGCGTCGCCGACCGGCATCGTCGATTGCGACAGCGCCAGGGCGCCGAACGCCACCAACACGCGCCACGCGACGCGCGCGTCGCCAGAATGCCCGACCGTATCCGCCATCGCCTCGAAAGCGAGCCGCTCCGCCGCCTCTCCGCGTCCGGCGCCGGGCGCACCGGACCCGCGTCGTGCCGGCCTCCCGGAGCCCCTCGGTGGCGGACGCGTCGCTGTAGCACGGCGCGAGCGCGGGCGGGAAGGCGCGCGCAGACAATGAATCGAGCGCCTTGCCGCGACGGCTCGACCGTGCTCAGTGTCGAAGCTCGATTCGCCGCACGGATCCCACATGATCGGAAGACGACGCTTCGTCCGACTCGCCGTGCTCGCCGCAGCCGCCGCCGCGACCCCGGCGGCGTTCGGGGTCGAGCTGCCCGCCGCGACCCGCGCGGCGCTCGAGAGCGCGTCGCTGCTCTACGTCGCGACCCGTCGCAAGAGCGGTCGGCGCAGCGAGGCGGCTCCGATCTGGTTCATGTACGAGGGCGACGCCGTGTTCTTCACGACCTCGCCGGACAGCTGGAAGGCAAAGCGCATCCGGCGCGGAAGCCCGCTCTACATCTGGGTGGGGAGCGCGGACGGTCCGTTCGTCGTCGGCGAGGCGAAGCCGGTCACCGATCCGGCGGTCGTCGCGCACATGGGAGAGGTGTACGCGAAGAAATACTGGATCGCGTGGCTCGGGCTCTTCCGCCCACGGCCGGATCGCGTCGCGGCGGGAAAAACGCTCGCGTACCGCGTCGAGCTGAGCGAAGGCGTTCCTCCGCCCGCACCCGCCGCGAGCTGAGCGGCCGGCGCGCCGGCTTCGACCGCGGCGGCCGCGGTGCGCGAGCAGCCGCAGCTACTGCGCCAGCCAGCTTCGCTTGCGCCAACCCGGCGGCGGCGCGAACGCCTCCGGAGCGACGGCCGCGCGCTCGACGCCGAGGACGCGCGTCTCCGTGGCCGGGACGTCCTCGTCCCGGACGCGGACCCGGATCGGGACGCCGTCGAGCGCGGCGATCGCCGCTGGATCCATCGCGACGCCGCCGATGCCTCCGCCCGGCATCCCGCGCGTCAGCTCGGCCGCGACCGTCGCGAGCCGTCGCGCCGGATCGAGGTCGGAGCGCGTCATCCCGAGCGTGGCGTAGTCCGCGATGCACGCGTCTCCGATCGGGCGGCTGCCGCGCAGGATCGTGTGCTCGCGGCAGCTCCTTCCCGCGGTGCTTGCCGTCTTGCCGGTCGCGACCAGCCGGATCTCCGCCGCCTTCCCGTTCGGCTCGGAGAGGCCGGTCGCGTCGAGGACCTCCTCCATGCGCGCGCGCGTCTCCGGCGACATCCCCTTCATCTGCGCCCGCACCTCGCCGCGCACGGCGTCGAGCTGCCCCGTCACCCACTCGACCGACTCGCGATCGATCTGCACGTAAGACCGGTCGCTCGGCTCGAGCACGTAGAGGGCGTCGCGATCGCCGCGGAAGACGAGCACCACGTCGCCGTCCTGCGGGCGCGGGCCGGCGGGGACCTCGGCGCGCAACCGGTCGCCGGCGAGCATGACCTTTCCCGAGCGCGTCGTCGGCTGCTTGCGATCGAGGAAGGTCGTCTCCGTCCGCACCACCAGCGCGCCCGCCGCCGCCGCCGACACCGGCGCGACGAGCGACAGCGCGACCGCGACCGACAGCGCCCAGCCCGAACGTCTCATCGCTCCGATACAGCCAGAGAAGGAGATGGGCGGCAATCCGGGCGAGCGCGGCGCGCGGTCGGCCGGGGCCGCGGCGCCCGGCCCCGTCGCGTCAGCGCCCCGTGAAGAGGGGCGTCCGCTTCTCCGCGAAGGCGCGCTGCCCTTCGGCGAAATCCGCGCTCGCGAGCGCGCGGTTCCGGAGCTCGGTGAAGCGCTTCACCTGCTCCGGCGAGAAGCCGGCGTTCTCGCCGAGCGCGGCGAGCATCTCTTTGCTCGCGGCGAGCGTCCGCGGCGCCAGCTCCGCGATCTCGGCCGCGAGGCCGAGCACCGCGCGCTCGAGATCCGCGGCGGGGTGCACCCCGTTCAGGAGGCCGAGCGCCCACGCGCGCTGCGCCGACATCGGCCGTGCGGTCAGCAGCAGCTCGCCGACGAGCGCGCGGCTCGCGCGCGTCGCGAGGCGCGCGATGCCGACCGGGTCGTAGACGACGGAAAGCTTGGCGGCCGGGATCGCGAAGCGCGCGTCGTCGGCGGCGAAACGGAGGTCGCAAGCGGCGAGCAGCTCGACGGCCGCTCCGTACGCGCCGCCGAACGCCATCCCGACCACCGGAAATGGAAACCGCTCGATCGCTTCGAGCCCGTCGGCGATGGGGTGGCGCGACGCTTCCTCTCCGCGGCCGCCGCGGATCGCCGAGATGTCGTAGCCGGACGAGAAGACCTGCGTCCCCTGGCCGCGCAGCACGACCGCGCGAACACCGTCCGCGGCGCAGGCGTCGAGCGCGGAAGCGAGCGAGCGGAGCAGGTCGGGATCGAGCGCGTTCCGCTTCGTGGGGTTCGAGAGCGTGACGACCGCGACGGCGCCCCGGCGCTCGACGGAGACGCCGGACCTCGGACCTGCGTCGCCGGGGCCGCGGTCGCTCACGGCAGCGCGACCGTCGCCGTGCCGATCACGAGCCGGTCGCCTTCGGCGTTCTCCATCCAGACGTCGCACTCGATCGTGCGGGCGTCGTCCGCCTTCTCGGTCACCGTGCCGTGGATGCTGACGGCGATGCCCGCCGGCGCGAGGCCGCGGAACGTCGTCCCGAGCCGGAGGAGGCGCGCGCCCGGGATCCACGCGAGGAGCGCGTTCGCGAGCAGCGCGAGCGAGAGGTTGCCGGGCGTGATCTGCCCGGGAAGGCCTTCGGCGCGCGCGCCCGCGTCGTCGGTGAAGCGCGGGAACGCCATGTCGAGCACGCGCGCGTGCCGGGTGACGAACTCCTTCGCGAGGTCGACGCGCGACGGCGGGAGCTCGTCGCCGATCTCGATCGAGTCGAAGTCGACGCGGCTCATCGCTCGCCCTCCGCGCGGTCGCCGCCTGCGCCCGGCGCCGATCGCCCGCGCTGCATCATGCGCGAGTCGACGTTCGCGAGCAGCTCGCCGCGCTGGTTCACGAGCTCCTGGCGGTACACGACGAACCACATCGACCCGCTCCGCCCGGTCTTCTCGTACAGGTCGACGACGCGCGAGCGCGCGGTGATCACGTCGCCCGGCCGGATCGGCGCGTGAAACTCGATGTCCTTGCCGGCGTCGAAGCCGCCGGTCGACATCTCGCGCACCACGACCTGCGGCATGTGCTTCCCGCCGCGGAGCTTCACGACGTAGGTCGGGAACGCGACCAGGCCCCCGAACGGCCCGTTCTTGGCGGCGGCCTCGTCGAGGTAGATCGGGTCGGTGACGCCGAGCGAGCGCGCGTACTCGATCAGCTCCGCGGCGGTCACGGCGGGATAGGTGAAGACGTCGTACTCGACGCCGATGACCGAGCGCGGGATGTCGGAGAACGCCATGTCGGGCTCGTTTTAGCCGCCCGTCCCGCGCAGTGCACGGCCGATCGCCTCGGGCATCTTGAACGCCGTCCAGCCGCGATCGCACTGGATCGTCGCGCCCGTGAGCGAGCGCGCGAGGTCGCTCGCGAGGAACACGACGAGGTCCGCGATCTCATCCGGGGTCTGCAGCCCGGTCGCGTGCCCCTGGCGGAACCCTTCGCGCAGCTCGTCGGCGCCGAAGATGAGCGCGTTCATCGGCGTGTCGACGTAGCCGGGGCTGATCGCGTTCACGCGGATCCCCATGCTGCCGCAGGAGACGGCCATCGAGCGCGTGAGGCCGGCGACCCCGGCCTTCGACGCCGCGTACGCGTCGACCGCTCCGAGCGGCAGGTGCGCCATGGAGGAAGCGGTATTGACGATCGACCCGTGCCCCGAGCGCGCGAGGTGCGGGATCGCGTACTTGCTGCAGAGGAACACGCTCGTCAGGTTGACGCGGATCACGCGCTCCCACGCTTCCTCGCTCATGACGGCCGTCGGCCCGTCGTCGCCGACCGGCGCGATGCCGGCGTTGTTGTAGAGGACGTCGACGCCGCCGAGCTCGGCCGCCGCGCGCTCGACCATCGCGCGCGCGCTCGCCGGCTCGCCGACGTCGCATGCGATCGCCGCGGCCGTGCCGCCGGCTTCCGCGACCTCGGACGCCACGCGCGCGGCGCGCGCTTCGTCGAGGTCGGCGACCGCGACGCGCGCGCCGGCGCGCGCGAGCGCGAGCGCGCCGGCGCGGCCGAGGCCGGAGCCGCCGCCGGTCACGATCGCGACCCTTCCGTCGAGCAAGCCCGCCATGTCGTCCCTCCGTTTCTCGCCGGTCGTCGCTCGCGCCGCGCCCGCCTCCGCCGCTGCCGCCGCCGCGCGACATCGGCGGCGCGCCGTCAGGCGCCCGCGCGCGCCGCCTTCGCCTCGATCTGCTCCCGGAGGAAGCGCTTGTGGACCTTGCCGCTCGGCGTCCGCGGGAAGTCGTCGATGATCTCGAGCTGCTCGGGAAGCTTCTGCGGCGTGAGATCGCGCGCGCGCAGGAAGTCGACGAGCGCCGCGAGCGTCGGCGCGTCGGCGCCCGCGCGCAGGCGAACGCACGCGCACGCGCGCTCGCCCGTCGCCCGATCGGCGACCGGAACGACGGCGACTTCCGCGACCGCGGGATGGGCCGAGAGCAGGTCCTCGATCTCGCGCGCGCTCAGCTTCTCGCCCTTCCGGACGATGATGTCCTTCACGCGCCCGGTGATCCGGAGGTAGCCCTCGGCGTCCTGGACGCCGAGGTCGCCCGTCCGGAAGAACCCGTCGCGGTCGAAGCTCTCGGCGTCGAGCGCCGGGTCGGTGTAGCCGAGGAAGCAGTCGGGCCCGCGCGCGCGGATCTCGCCCTCCGCGCCGGCCGGCAGGGCGCGCCCGCGCTCGTCGGTGATCCGGATCTCGACGCCGGCGAGCGGGCGACCCTCGGTGTCGAGGCCGCGCGCCGCCGCGTCCTCGGCCGTCGTCGTCGCGATCGTCGGGAACTCCGACGATCCGTAGACCCGCTTGGCGACCATCCCGGGAAGGCGCGAGCGCGCCGCGCGCAGCAGCTCGGGTGGAACGGTCGCGCCCCCGCACGAGTACAGGCGGAGGCTCGAGAGGTCGCGCCGCGCGACGTCGGGGTGCGCGAGGATCTCCTGCAGGAACGTCGGCGCGCCGATCATGTACGTCACGCGCTGCCGCTCGATCGCGGCGATGCCCGCGCCCGCGTCCCAGCGCTCCATCAGCACGGCGCTCGTGCCGAGGAGCGCGGGGCACAGGATGCCGTGGACGACGCCCGAGACGTGCGTGAGCGGCGACGGCATGAGGACGCGATCGCGCGCGCCGAGCGCGTGCGCGGCGACGAGGCTCGCGACCTCCGCCGAAAGCGTGTTGTGCGAGTGGACCGCCCCCTTGGGATCGGCCGTCGAGCCGGAGGTGTAGATCACGACGGCCGGCGAATCGGGGTCGATCGGCACGCGCGGGTCTCGCGCGCTCGCCGGAGCGTTCGCGAGCAGCGACTCGAAGGACGTCGCGCCCGACGGCGCGCCCGCGCTTCCGCGCACGACGACGATCACGGGACGGTCGCGGCCGAGCGCCGCGCTCGCCGCTTCGGCCTGCGCGGCATGGTCGACGTCGCGGTGGCGCGCCGGAACGAGAAGAGCGCGCGGCCGCGTCTGGTCGAGGATGAACGACACCTCGCGCGTGCGGAGGATCGGAACGATCGGCACCGCACAGGCCCCCGCGAGCGACGTCGCGAGCAGGGCCGCCGCGGCTTCCCACCAGTTCGGCAGCTGGTAGGCGACGGCATCGCCCGGCCGCACGCCGATCGCGGCCAGCCCCACGGCGAGTCGGAGCACGCGCTCGCGCAGCTCGCGGAACGCGATCGCTTCGTCTCGGTCGAACAGCACGACGTCGTCCTCGCGCGCCGAGCAGGCGGCGAGGAACGCGTCGCCGATCGACGCGTCGCGCCAAGCGCCGGAGGCGCGGTAGCGGACGGCCCGCTCGCGCGCGACGCGCGCCAGCCGCGCGCGCGCTTCCTCGCGGGGCATGCGCCGTTCATAGGTGTCGTGTCCGCTCGAGATCAAGGACCAGGGTCGCCGCGGCGCCGGATGGTCGGCGGCCGCGGTCGGAGCGCCGCGCGACCGCGCGTGGATGATCGCCGCGAGCGCGTGGTTCCACGCGCGCGCCGCGACCGACCGCCGGGAGTTGTAATCTGCTGCGAGCGGGGGAAGATGAGTCTCGTGGCCGTCGATTGTCGCGCTCCCAACTGCGCCGTTCCGGCGTCGCCGCGACCGCGAAACGCCACCATAGCGGGCGTTACAGAGCGCTTCGCCGCGGGCGCCGACGTAGGGTTGACACCGTCGGAAACGCCGACCTATAAGCGGCCGAACGGCCGTTCCCGACGATCCTTCCGCGCGACTCCGAGTGAACGAATGCACTCGACCCGAAGAGCTTCTCGGGCGTACACCGCCCATGCCTTCTTTTGCCTTGCCGTCCTCGCCGCCCTCGCGATCGCGTCCGCTGCGCGCGCGCGGGTCGTCGAGAACCTCTACGGCGCGAAGCTGATCGACGAGAAGACCGGCGTCGTCGTCGGCGCGTTCGGCGCGATCTTCCGCACGACCGACGGCGGCAAGACCTGGGAGCCCGCCAAGACCCCGACGGAGGAGTACCTCTTCTCCGTGGACTTCGGGTCGCCGCAACGCGGGGTGGCGGTCGGCAAGGCCGGAACCATCCTCGCGACCGAGGACGGCGGCACGACGTGGGTCAAGCGGACGTCCGGGACCGACCGCAACCTGTTCTCGGTGGCCTTCGCGAGCCCGCAGCACGTGTGGGCGGTGGGCGACTGGGGCGCGGTGCTCGAGTCGACCGACGGCGGGAACGCCTGGACCAATCGCTCGTTCAAGGACGATGTCGTCCTCACGTCGCAGTCGTGGCCCGACGACAAGCACGGATTCATCGCCGGCGAGTTCGGAGCCGTGCACCGGACGGACGACGGCGGCGCGACGTGGACGAAGATCCAGACGGGGACGGACAAGACGCTCTTCGGCGTCGCTTTCCCGACGCCGGAGAAGGGCTGGGCGGTCGGGATCGACGGGCTGATCGTCCGCACGCAGGACGGCGGCGGAAGCTGGACCGTGCAGCGCGGCGGCCTCGGCAGCGAGTCGCTCGAGACGCTCGGGTTCATGGAGGCGCTACGCAATCCCGGCCTCTACGACGTCCGCTTCTCCGATCAGTTCGGCTACGTCGTCGGGGACATCGGAATGATGCTCGTGAGCGAAGACGGCGGCGAGACCTGGCACGAGCGGAAGCTCCCCGCCGAGATGAGCCTCTTCTGGCTGCGCGGAGTGTCGACGGCGAAGGGAGGTCGCGCGCTCGTCGTCGGCTCGAGCGGGCTCATCGCCGTCGCCGACAAGGGCGAAGTTCGTCTCAATCAGGGCGGATGAGCGCGGCCGGGTGCCGCCTCGCGCATCGAAGAAGACGCGGCGGCGCGCCACCGTAGTCAAGGAACCACATGATACCGAGACGATACATCGAGGCGTACCTCTTCTTCCTGCTACGCCACAAGTACGCGGTCAGCACGATCATCACGGTGCTGACCGGGTTCTTCGTCTACTACATGTGGGCGCACATGGCGGTGACGACGAACTTCTTCGACCTCTACCCGCCCGGACATCCCTACATTCAGCTGTACACGAAGTATCGCTCGATGTTCGGCACGGCGAACGTCCTCCAGATCGTCGTCGAGACCCCGAACGGCACGATTTTCGACGACCCCGAGACCTTCCATAAGGTCGACCGCATCACGGTCGCGCTCCTGCACGACATCCCGGGCGTGAACGGCGAGCAGGTGCTCTCGATCACGCACCCGAAGCTCAAGACCACGCTGACGGCGGGCACCGGCATCAAGGTCGTCCCGCTGACGTATCCGCGGCTGCCCGAGACGAAGGAAGACCTCGAGTTCATGCGCATGAAGGTCTACTCGACCGAGCAGGTGCGCGGGCTCTTCGTGTCGCCGAACGACAAGGCGACGATGATCATCGCGGGCTTCTGGGAGGAGTACTTCGACCTCGAGGGCATGCTGAACCAGCTGAACTCCCTCATCGCGCGCGAGCAGGTCGTCGACAAGAACGGCGAATGCGCGGGCCTCCCCGACCCGTCGAAGTGTACCAAGATCTACGTCACCGGCTTCCCGATCCTGTACGCGTACTTCCTCTCGATGAAGCAGCCGATGATGTGGGTGCTGTTCGCCAGCATCGGGACGATGATCCTGATCCTCTGGTTCGAGTTCCGAAGCTGGCAAGGCGTCGCGATCCCGATCCTTTCCGGAGGTCTGAGCGCCATCTGGGGGCTCGGATTCGGTGGTCTCTGGGGGTACCACCTCGACCCCCTGGTCCTGGTCGTGCCGCTCCTCTTGTCGGCGCGCGCGCACTCGCACTCCGTGCAGTCGATGGAGCGCTTCCACGAGGAGTACGAGAAGCTCGGCGACAAGCACGCCGCGATCGTGAAGTCGTACACCGAGATCTACGCGCCGGCGATGGTGTCGATCGCGGCGGACTCGCTCGCGATCCTGACCCTCTACGTGGCGCGCATCCCGATCATCCAGAACCTGGCGATCCTGTGCACGTTCTGGATCCTGAGCATCTTCGTTTCCGTCGTGACGCTGCACCCGATCATCCTCGACTTCATTCCGCCGCCGCGTCACCTCGCGACGCACCACGGCAAGGGTATCTTCGCGCGCGCGTACGACCAGTTCGAGCGCTTCCTCATCTGGCTGTCGACCGGGAACCGCCGGATCGGGATGGCGGTCGCGCTCGTGTGCATGCTCGCGTTCGGCGTGTACTTCTCGCAGAAGGTGAAGCCCGGCGATACGACTCCGGGCGCTGCGCTGCTCTACGACGACCATCCCCACAACGTCGCGTTCCGGAAGGTCAACGAGAACTTCATCGGTGCGAGCCAGCTCGTCGTGATCGCCGAGGGCAAGAAGCCGGAGGCGATCAAGGACGCGACGACGCTCAACCAGCTCGACCTCTTTGCCCGCTACATGAAGCAGACGGACGAGACCGGCGCCGTCGGCGGCGCCGTGTCGGCGACGACGATGCTGAAGCGCATCTTCCGGACCTTCCACGAGGGCGATCCGAAGTGGGAGATCCTACCGCAGACGAGCGAGCACGTCGGGCAGCTGTTCTTCCTGCTCACGTCGAATACCGCGCGCGGCGAGATGGACCGCTTCTTCGACATGGGCATGACGAACGCGACGCTGACGATCTTCTACAAGGACTACAACCACGAGATCATCAAGAACTCGATCGCGAAGGCGAAGGAGTTCATCCAGCAGCACACCTCCCAGGACGACACCGTCCGCTACCTTCTCGCGGGTGGTCTCCTCGGCATCCTGGCGGCGACGAACGAGGAGGTGGAGTGGTCGTACCGGGTGAACCTGATCCTGATCCTCATCACCATCTTCATCCTGAGCTATCTCACGTACGTCTCGGTGATGGGCGCGTTCATCGTGATGCTGCCGTCGCTCATCGCGCAGCCGCTCTCCGAAGCGATGATGTATTTCCTCAACATCGACTTCAACATAAATTCTCTACCTGTCGCGGCGGTCGGCATCGGGATCGGCATCGACTACGGCTACTACGTCCTGAGCCGGATCATCGAGGAGTATCCGAAGGATCGAAGCTTCGACGGCGCGATCGTGCGCGCGTTCAACACGACCGGGAAGACGGTGCTCTTCACCGGCCTCTCGCTCACCGCGAGCGTCATCTACTGGTGCTTCTTCCCGATGAAGTTCCAGGCGCAGATGGCGCTGCTGCTGGTGTTCCTGCTCGCGTTCCATCTGATCGGCGCCCTCATGTTCATCCCGCCGATGGTCTCCCTCCTGCGGCCGAAGTTCGCCATTCAGTACGCGGACGAGCGTGAGCGCCGCGTGCTCGAGGAGGGGATCCAGGCGAGCGAGGCGGCGACCGGCGCCTGAGCGCGACCCGCGCGGAGCGCCGCCCGCTCCGCCGGGCGGGCGCCGAGCGCGGATCTCTTTCCGGCATGGACTTCTTTCGCACCCGCGAGGAAGAGGCGTTCCGCGCGTCGGTCCGCGACTGGCTGCGCGCGCACGTGCCGCCCGAGTGGAAGGATCCGGCGACCCGGCCCAAGACGGCGGCGGACAAGGTCGCGTTCGCGCGGCGCTGGCAGCGCGAGCTCTACGACGGCGGGTGGGCGGGACTCGCCTGGCCGCGCGAGTACGGCGGCCGCGACCTGACGCCGCTCGAGCACCTGGTCTTCAACGAGGAGTACGTCGCGGCCGGCGCCCCGGAGATGATCGACATCGGCGTCGGACCGGGTCTGACCGGCCCGACGCTCATCCACCACGGGACGGAACGGCAGAAGAAGCGCTTCCTGGAGCCGATCCTGCGCGGCGAGGAGGTCTGGTGCCAGGGCTTCTCCGAGCCCGGCTCCGGCTCCGATCTCGCCTCGCTCCGGACGCGCGGGGAGGTCGTCGGCGACGAGATCGTCGTGAACGGCCAGAAGGTCTGGACGAGCTACGCGCGCTTCGCGGACTGGTGCATCCTGATCGTGCGCACGAACCCGAGCGCGCCGAAGCACCGCGGCCTGACCTTCGTCCTGCTCGACATGAAGACGCCCGGGATCACGATCCGGCCGCTCGTGGAGATGACCGGCATCGCGTGGTTCAACGAGGTCTTCTTCGAGAACGTCCGCGTGCCGCGCGACATGGTCGTCGGCGAGATCGACCGCGGCTGGGAGATCGCGATCACCACGCTGTCGCACGAGCGCGGAAGCAGCATCCCCTACCAGCGCCTGCAGCAGCAGGTCGCGGCGCTCGCCGACCTCGCGCGACGCACCGGCGGCGACGTGCCGGCCGCGGCCGACGACGTCGTCCGCCAGCGCATCGCGCAGCACGCGATCGACGTCGCGGTGCTCCGGCTGTCGGCGTATCGAAACGTGTCGCAGATCATGCGCGACGGGCAGCCCGGGCCGGAAGGCTCGATGCTGAAGCTCTTCTGGAGCGAGCTCGAGCAGCGCCTCATGGAGACGGCCGGGACCGTCGAGGGCGCCTACGCGCAGCTCGACGAGCACGCGCCCGAGGCGTTCGACGCCGGCCGCTGGCAGTACGGCATGCTGTGGTCGCGCGCGGCGTCGATCTACGCGGGGACGTCGGAGGTGCAGCGCAACATCATCGCGCAACGGGTGCTGGGGCTGCCGCGCGCATGAGACGCGCTGCTGAGTCGCTCGCCGCGCGGCGTTTGCATTGTGAGCTCGTCGGTGACGCTGCTCGTGCCTGTGGGCCGCCGGAGCCGTGTGTGCGGGCGCTCGCTCCGGGTCTCGCTCGCGGGGAGGTGGAGCGCGCCGAATTGTCTCATGGATCAATGTGGGCGCGATTGATCGTCCCGCTCGTTCGACAGTCGCTCGCTCGCCCGCAAACACGGCTCCGGCTGCCTCCCGCGTTTCGCGCCGGCAACGCATCGCCGAGCTCGTTACCGCGGACGTCGGAGGACGCCGGCAGCGTGCAAACGCCAATGCGGTGCGCGCAGTGCGCCGAGCACAAAAAAACCTCTACCCCGCGTCCGACCGCCGCGCGTTCGATGCGATGGTGTCCGCGCCATGCGCGCGTCGCGGACGCGATCCGCGCTGGCGCGTCGGTCGCCCCTGTGGCCATGCAGGACGCAGCCGGCGGCGGTGTTTGGGCGGGCAAAGGAGCGACTGTCGAGCGAGCGGGACGATCACCCGCCCCCACCTTGATTCATGAGATCAGTCGGGGCGCACCTCCGCCCCGCGAGCGAGACCCGGAGCGACGGCGCGCCCAAACGCCGTCGCCGGCGGGCCACGGCCACGACCGCTGCGAGGTCGCCACGAGCGATCTTCCGGGAACGTCGCAAGACGGCGACGCGCGCTGAACGGACCAAGGCACGAGGACGCGGGGACAATGACACTCGATTACGGAATCGTCGACGTCTGGACGCAATTCATCTCGCCGAACGTTCCCGGCGCGAATCCGGCGGGTGAGAACGTTTTTCGGAACTACGGGATGCTGGACATGTACTACAACGGCACCGACGTCGATCGGATGATCGAGGTCATGGACCGCGCCGGCATCGAGGTCGCGCTCATGGCCGGCGACAACGAGTCGGTCGCGCGGGTCGCCGCGAAGCATCCCGGTCGGATCATCGGCGAGTACCACGCCGACCCGACCGACATCATGAAGGCGGTGCGCGAGCTCGAGCACTACGTGAAGGAGCACGGCTTCAAGTCGCTCCGCATCGAGCCGTTCATGTGGCGGAAGGTGCCGACGGACCGCATCTACTACCCGCTCTACGCGAAGTGCTGCGAGCTCGACGTCACGTTCCAGACCCAGGTCGGGCACACCGGACCGCTCTATCCCTCGGAGACCGGGCGGCCGCTCTACATCGACGAGGTGGCGCTCGACTTCCCGGAGCTCCGCATCGTGTGCGGGCACATCGGGTGGCCGTGGACCGAGGAGATGATCGCGGTCGCGTGGAAGCACCGGAACGTCTTCATCGACACCTCCGCCCACCTCCCGAAGCACTTCCCGGAGCGCTTCGTGTACTGGATGAAGCGGAACCTGCAGGACAAGGTGATGTACGCGTCGGACTATCCGCTCGTTCCGTTCGAGCGCATCCTCGGACAGGTCGACGAGCACCTGCAGCTGACGCCGGAGATCAAGCGCAAGTACCTGCGAGACAACGCGCGGCGAGCGTTCAAGCTCGACTGAAGACCGCGCGACATTCCATCGAAAGGACCGACTGCATGGCCGACGTGGAGTTCCAGCTCGAGAACGGCGTCCTCTGGATCCGGCTCAACCGGCCGGAGCAGATGAACGCGATGACGGCGGCGATGCGCGACGAGATCATCGAGCGGCTGTCGTCGGCTCGCGCGGACGCGGCGACGCGCGCGGTCGTGCTGACGGGGACCGGCAAGGGGTTCTGCACCGGCGCGGATCTCTCGCGTCCCGCCGGCGCTCCCGCGCCGACGGAGCCGCCGCCCATCGGGGCGACCCGCGAGGTCATGCGGACCGGGTCGCAGCGGCTCCTGCGCGCGATCTGGGAGATCGAGAAGCCCGTCGTCGCGGCGGTGAACGGGACCGCGGCAGGCCTCGGAGCGCACCTCGCGTTCGCGAGCGACCTGATCCTGGCCGCCGAAAGCGCGCGCTTCATCGAGGTCTTCGTGCGGCGCGGCATCGCGATCGACGCGGCGGGCGGATTCCTCGTCCCGCGCGTGATGCCGCTCTGCAAGGCGAAGGAGCTCGTGTTCTTCGGCGACAGCCTGAGCGCCGGCGAAGCGCTCGCGATGGGGCTCGTGAACCGCGTCGTTCCGGATGGCGAGCTGGAGGCGCTCGCGCGCGAGTGGGCCGATCGCCTCGCGCAGGGGCCGACGTTCGCGATCGGCGTGTCGAAGCGGCTTCTGAACCGGGGGACGGAAGTCGGGCTCGAGGCGAGCCTGGAGGAGGAGGCGTACGCACAAACGATCGTCTCGAACTCCGACGACGCCAAGGAGGGACTCGCGTCGTTTCGGGAGAAGCGAAAGCCGGCGTTCCGCGGGCGCTGATCTGATCGCCTTCCGCGCCCGGAGCGGCGCGTGAGCCGGCGTCTCCAGGCGCGCATCGCGCGCGCGGTCGCGGTCGTGCTGGTCGCGCTCGCGATCGGCGTGGCGGCGGGTGGTCTCGAGCGGCGCACGACGTGGTACCTCGCGAGCGACCAGTTCGCGTTCCTCACGATCGCGAGCGACCTCGCGCGCGGCCACGTCCTGCACCCGACCGAGGAGCTCGAGCTCATCGCCCCGGTCCCGTGGGGATCGAAGCCGCGCGACGCGCTCTTCCAGACCTACTACTGGTCGGGACGGCGCCTCTACTCGCGCTACCCGCCCGGCTTCCCCGCGATCCTCGCGGCCGCCGGATGGATCGGCGGGGAGACGGCACAGCATGCCGTCAACCCCGTCCTCTTCCTCGTGCTGCTGGGGGTGGTGGCGTGGGCGTGCTGGGCGGCGCTGCGGTCGCACGACCGCTCGCTGGCGGCGGGCGCGGCGGTGGCGGCCGTCTGGCTCCTCCTCCTCCTTCCGACCCAGGTCCACCTGTGGGGCATCACGGTCGTGCGGGATCTGCCCGCGCACCTGCTCGCGCTGTGCGCGATCGTCGCCGCGCTGTACGCGGCGTTCGGCGTCGCGGGCCTCCTCCTCGGCTTCGCCGCTTCGGTCCGGCCCGACGCCGTGCTGTACGGCGTCTCGCTGGCGACGCTCCTGGCCGTGCAGCGCGCGGGCGCGAGCGCGTACGTTCGCGCCGCGGTCGGGTTCGCGATCGGCGCGGTGCCGCTCCTCCTCTACAACTACGCCGCGCGCGGAAACCTCTTCGCGTTCACGCAGGCCGGCGAGTTCGACCGCTTCCTGTCGTCCGCCGGGTCGCCGTGGATCGTTCTCGCCGAGCTGACGGGGATGCCTTCGGGCGGCGGCTTCCGGGTGGCGCACTTCGCGACGACGCTGCCCGGGCTCGTCCGCATGCTGATCGCTTCCTTCTCGTGGAGCGGCCTGCTCGTGGCGGTCGCGCTCGCATGGTCCGTGCGCTCGCGCGCGGTCGTGGCGGCCGCGTTCGTGCCCTACGTCGCGATCGCGGTGCCGTTCTACGGCTTCTGGTCGCACCCCGACGCGCGCTACCTCGCGGGCGTGGACGTCGCGCTGGTCGTGCTCGCCGCGACGGGCGCCGCGGTCCTCTGCCGCTACGTCGCAGACCCGCGCACCGGCCTCGGCGTTCGGCTCGCCGTCGCGGCCGCGGCGCTCGCGGTCGCGTTCGCGGCGGCGTCGGGCGTCGGAGTCGAGCGCGGCTGGCTGGCGGCGACCGACGTCGGGCTCGCGCTCGCCGTCGTCGCGGCCGCGCTCACGTCGTTCGCCGTGCGGGCCCCGGGCGGCCTGCGCGCGGTCGTGCTCGCTCCCGGCGTCGCGCTCGCGCTCGTCGGCACGTGGCGCATGTGGACGGCCGAGCACACCCGCGACCCCTTCCAGCGCGACCAGGTGGAGCGCGCGCGCGAGGTCGTCGAGACGCTCGTTCCGGTCGACGGCATCGTGCTCGTCGGAGAGGGACTCGGACGCCCCGCCGAGAACATCGCGCACTACACGCACGCGAACGCCTACTACGTGTCCGAGCTCCGGCTCCTCCAGACCGACGTGGTCGAGGCGGCCGCGCGCGGCGCTCTCGTCGACCGGAGGACGTTCCTCCTCCTCTCGAACGGCGACCCGGTCGGCGAGCGCAGCGTCCGGAACCGCGGGCAGCTGAAGCTCGTCGAGAGCCGCGACGGCGCTTCGCTCTACGATTGGTTCGTCGATCCCCGAAGCGCGCGCGCCGGCGCCGCGATCTACGAGGTGCAGCCGTCCGATTCGGCGCTCGCGGCGGTGCGGGAGCGCGTGCGCCTGCCCGAGCCAGACCCGGCCGCCGGCCGGCGCTGAAGCGCCTCGCCGCCGCGGATCGCCCTGCGGACTACGACCACTCGAGATGCGAGCGAAGCGAGCCCGCAGGGAGTGTGGCCCCGTTCGGCTTTGCCGAACGGGGCGAGGCGAGCGTTCCCCTCGTTGGACAACCCTAGTACTTGACGGAGCACCCGTACGGCGGAGCGCTCGCGACCGTGACCGGCTTGCCGGAGCGCGTCTCCGCGACGGCTGCGGTCACGAGGTTCTTCGCGGTCTTCACGTCGGCGACGTTCGTCGACGGCGTGTCGTCGATCGCGCCCGCGTACACGACGGTGCCGCGGCCGTCGACCACGAACATGTGCGGCGTCGTCTTCGCACCGTACGCCTTCCCGACCTTGCCGTCGGGATCGAGCAGCACGGCCGCCGGCGCGGCGCCCTTGTCCGCCACGAGCTTCTTCCACGTCTCGGGCGGGTAGTTGCCCTGCTTGCCGGGCGCCGACGAGTTGATCGACAGCCACACGACGCCCTCCGATGCAGCGCTCTTCTGGAGCTGCTGCATGTTCCCGCTGTCGTAGTGCTTCCGGACGAACGGGCACTCGTAGTTCACCCACTCGAGCACGACGACCTTTCCGGCGTAGTCGGCGAGCGCGTGCGGCTTGCCGTCGATGTCGGTGAGCGAGAACGCCGGCGCCGGCGAGCCGACGACGGCTTCGGCCGCCGCCCGCGACGGCGCGGCGACGACGAGCGCCGACAGCGCGACGAGAGCGAGCGCGGGGGTGGCGATCGCGCGACGCGCGACGGCCGCTGTGCTGTTCATCGTCCGATCTCCTATTCGTTCGGGGGGAGGTCAGGGCACGCGCGAGCGCGGCCCGGACGCGGTTGCGGCGCTCGCGAGCCCTTCTCCGGCGAGGGGCAGCCTCCCGAGCGCCTCGATCACGAGCCGGGGAGTGAGGAGGCTCGGCAGGATCTCGGGCGGCGCGTCGCCGTCGCCGCTCGGAAAGAGCACGTAGAGCGGCACGCCGGCTTTGCCGAAGCCCTCGAGCGCGCGTGCGATGTCGGGATCGCGGCTCGTCCAGTCGGCGCGGAGGAGCGCGACGCCGCGCGCGACGAACGCGCGCCGGACGTCCGCGGCGGCGAGCGCGACCCGCTCGTTCACCTGGCACGTGAGGCACCAGGCCGCCGTGAAGTCGACGAAGACGGGCCGGCCGGCCGCGCGGAGCGACTCGAGGCGCGCCGCGGAGAACGGCTGCCAATCGCCGTGGGAACCGGCGGAGAGCGCGTCGCCGTCGTCGCCGGGTGCGCCGGCGCGGTCGGGCGCCGGCACCGCCACCGCGACCGCGAGCCCGAGAGCCGCGAGCGCGACCGCCGCACCGCGCGCGGCGCGCGACGCCGGCCTCGCGGCGCCGCCGGCGCGGCCGACGAGCCAGAGCGCCATCCCGACGAGCAGGATTCCCGAGAGGAGTGCCAGGATCGCCGTCGTCGGGCCCTGCTCGGCGCGGACCCACACGAGCCAGATCACGGTCGCGAGGAGCGGAAAGGCGAGCGCCTGCTTGATCGACTCCATCCACGGGCCCGGTCGTGGCAGTCGGGCCACGGCCCCCGGAGCGAACGCCAGCGCGACGTAGGGAGCGGCCATGCCGACGGCGAGCGCGGTGAAGACCGCGAGCGCGGCGACCGGCGGGAGGACGAGCGCGGCGCCGAGCGCTGTGCCCATGAACGGCGCGGTGCACGGCGTGGCGAGCACGGTCGCGAGGACGCCGGTCGAGAACGATCCCGCGAGGCCCGTGCCCCCGGCGAAGCGGCCGGCCCAGCCGGTCGCCGCGACGCCGACGTCGACGATGCCGAGCAGCGACAGCGCGAGCGCGAAGAGGAGGAGAGCCATGAACGCGACGAAGGCGGGCGACTGAAGCTGGAAGCCCCACCCGATCTCACCGCCCGCGGCGCGCAGCGCGAGCAGCGCTCCAGCGAGGATCCAGAACGAGAGCACGATCCCCGCCGCGTAGGCGACGCCGTGCCGGCGGAGCCGCCGCGCGTCGCCGCCGGCCTGGCGCGCGAAGTCCAGCACCTTGAGCGACAGGACGGGAAAGACGCACGGCATGAGGTTCAGGAGAAGGCCGCCAGCGAATGCGAGCGCGATCGCGGCGGCGAACGACGCGCCGTCGGCGGAGAGCGCGACATCGGGGCGCGCTCCGGCCGCGCTGCCGATCGCGTCCGGCGCGGGCGCGCTCGCGAGCGCGAGCGGAGCGTCGACCGCGAGCGCGTGCCCCGCTCCCGCGGACGACTCGACGAGCACCCCGTCGAGGCGCGCGGGAAGCGGCTGCGGCTGCGGCGATCGCCGGAGGACGAGCTCGAGCCCGTCGCGGCCGGCGACGACCTCCTGCGGCGCCGCGTTGTCGATCAGGCCTGGCGTCGCCGGGAAGAAGGCGACCTCGCCGGCGGGTGGCGAATGCGCGCTCGGCGACGCGACCCGCACGCGGATCGAGCGGTCGTCCGCGGTCGCCGTGATCGCGCCCGGGGATGCGGCGCGCGGCAGCCGGGCGAGCGCGGCGGCAAACGCGCCGGCGTGCTCTCGATCGGGCTCGGCGGGGCCGGCGGCGACGGGCACGTCGAGCGCGAGGTCCGCGCGGCCGGGGAGGCAGTCTTCCCGGCAGACGAGCCACTCGACGTCGGCGGCGACGCGAGCGCTTCCGCCCGGGGGGGCGTCGCTTCCAGGCGTCACGGATGCGGGCAGCAGGACGTCGCCCGAGTAGCCGTAGTCGACGAGCGGGCCGACGGCGATCCGTTCGGGAACCGGCCATTGGATCTCGCCGCCCGTCCAGCCGGGCGGCAGCTTCCACCGCACGCGCGGCGCGAGACCGGAGTCGCCGGGGTTCTTCCAGTAGACGTGCCAGCCCGGCTCGAGGAGGAAGCGGACGCCGAGGCGAAGCGCCCTTGCCGGGGCCGCCGAGCGGTCCTGCGCGACGAGCTCGACGCCCACGTGCGGTGCCGCGACGCGGCGCGCAGGCGAAGCCGGCGCTGCTGCCGTCGACCCGCCGGCCGCGCCGGGCTCATCCGACGAGGCGGGGGCGCCCGCGAGCGCGCCACCGGCCAGCGCGAGCGCGACGAGCGCGATTGCGGCGAGCGCGGCCCGGGCGGGGCGTTTCGGCGCGGCGGGCGATTCCACGTCGGCTCATGCTACCGGCGATTTCGCGCGCCCGCCAAGTCGCGACGGGGCGAGGTTCGCGCGGATCGGCTCAGCGGCGGCGGGCGCGCGCCCGCTGCTCGGCGAGGGCCTGCGCCGGCGTGACGATGAGCGACGAGCGCGCCTCCTCCTGCGCCTTCTCGGCGCGGGCTTCGAGGGCGAAGCGCGCGCTCAGCTGCGCCAGGTGCGCGAGCGCCGGAACCTCGGCCAGCGGCCGACCCGCGTCGGTCGCGATGGCGGCCGCCAGCAGGGCACGCGCGCGCCGGACGTCGCCGCGCTTCGCGTCCAGGTAGGCGGTCTCCTCGAAGCGGCGCGCGAGCAGCCGGCGTCGCTCCGGCGCCGCGAGCGCGTCGGCAAGGCCGTGCTCGAGCGCTTCGCGCGCGCGCTCCTCCTGCTGCGCCGGGCTCACGACCACGAGCGACGTGCGAGCGGCGTCCACCGCCTCGACGACCGGCGTGAGCCATTCCGCTGGCAGGAGCCAGCCGCTCCCCGCGCCGCGCGCGCGGAGCGCCTCCGCCGATGCGCGCAGCGCATCGGCGTCCGCTGCGACCGCCGCCCGGTCGAGCAGCGAGTCGACCGGCGCGGGGATGTCTCCCGGAGCGCGCTCGGGCGCGATCACGCGGCGCGCGCGCGTGACGTCGGCGAAGCGCTCCTGATCGGACTTCTCGTGCGCCTCGGCGAGGAGCGCGTCGACGTGCCGCCAGGGCGCCTCCACGAGCGCGATCTTCGAGCGCGAAGCGAGGTCGCGGTGCGCCTGGCGGAGGGCCTTCCGGGTCGTCTCGCCGGCGTGGAACTCGAGGATGCCCGCGACGTCGTTCACGACCGCCGAGAGGCTGGCGACGCCGTCGCCCGCGCGCCGCGCCATCCACAGGAGGCGCGTGCCGGTCGGGTCGATCTCGCTGAGCCACGCCTCGGGCTCGTCGTCCGCGGGCCCGAGAAGGTGGCGCGCGCTCGGGGGTGGAGCGGCGCTCGGCGGCGACCAGAGGCCGCGCTGCTCGAGCCGGTAGAGCGCCCGTCGGATTTCTGTTTTGACGGCCTTGCTCTCGGTGCGCGGCGCGAGCGCCTGAAGGCGAGCGCCGGCGTCGGCGCCGCCGGCGGCGCCGAGCCACGCGACCGCCGCGGCCTCGACGTCGGGCTCGCGGCCCCACGAGCGCTCGAGCGCGTCGAGCGCGGACGCGGGATCGTCGACCGCGGTGCCGCGCTCGGCGAGGCGTGCCCGGACGCGGTCTGCCGTCGCGAGCGCTTCGCGCCGGCTCACGGAGCGGCGCCGGCGCCGCTCGCCGAAGGCCCGGGGGTCGCGGCCGGGCGCGCGCCCGGGGCCGCGCCGCCGGCCGCGGCTGCGTCCGCCGCCGCCGGAGCGGCCGCTGCGGGCGCTGCGGCCGCCGGTGCTCCGGGCGCGGCCGCGCTCGCAGCCGGTGCAGCCTTCGCGCCGGCCGCCGCCGCGACCGCGAGCTCCGGCGCGACGTGATCGCGGATCCACTTGCCGTCCCACCACTCGACCGGGTCGACGTGGACGCCGTCGACCAAGACGCTGAAGTGCAGGTGATCGCCGCCGGCGAGGCCGGTGTCGCCGGTTCGGCCGATCGTGTCGCCGCGCGCGACCGCCTGCCCGGGCGCGACGCCGATCTGGCTCAGGTGCGCGTAGAGCGACTCCAGCCCGAGCCCGTGGTCGACGACGATCGCGTTGCCGTAGATGCCGAGGTTGCCCGTGAAGAGCACCGTCCCGGAGTTCGCGGCGACGACCGGATCTTGCTTGACGGATGCGAGATCGGTTCCGAGGTGCGTCTGCTCGTCGATCACTCGGCCGTTGTAGCGGTAGGTCCTGCGCTCGGCAAAGCGCGATCCGACCGCGGTGCCCGGCTGCTGCAGGAACGCGCCGTCGAAGAGAGGTCGCGGCGCCGACTCGCGGCAGATCTCGCGCACGCGCTCCTCGGTGGACCGCCGGAGCTCGCGATTGACGAGCAGATAGCCCTCGACGGGATCCGCCGGCGCGACCAGGCCGTTCTGCGAGATGAGATCCGGCACCTTGACGCGGAGGAAGTCGTCGGTGAGCACGATCTCCTCGGTCGGGAAGCGCTTTGGCTTGATGATCGACGGAACCGGGACCTCGCGCCGGTTCCCGGCGCGGTCCTCGGCCACGACTTTCGGCACCACGCGCGCGTCCGCGTCGTGCGGAACGGCGAAGAGCGCGACGTACACGGAAGCGGACGGCGCGTCGCCCGTGCGCCCCGGGAAGAACGCCGGCCCGACCTCGACACCGGAGCGCGCCGTGTCGGGAGAGGCGTCGTAGACCGCGATCGCGCTGCCGCCGAGCGCGATGCGCTGCTGCCCCGAGAGCAGGGTCACCTTCGGCGGCGTCAAGTCGATGGACACCGGCACGGAGAGGACCTCGCCGCGACCGCGCATCCAGCCGACCGGCGAGTTCTCGTCCGCGAGAACGACGAGTCGCGCGTCGCCCTCGCCGACGCCGATCGCCGCCGGCTCGATCGTCACCTGCAGCTGGCTCTCGCGGATGCCGCTCCCGAGCCAGCCGGGCCGAGGTACCTCGTCCGAGGCGACGCGATGCGGCCCGTCGGCGGTGTCGAGCCGCACCTCGTAGGAGCGGACGCCGGGACGCCCGGCGTGAAGCGCGATGGTCACCGGCGTCTTCCGGCCGACGACCTCGAGCGGCGTCAGGAGCTCGGCGCGCGGCCGCCCGCGGCCGCTCCACACGAGCACGACCGCGACCGCGACGGCGAGCGCGAGCCAGAACGCGAGGAACAGGAGCCGTCCGGCGCGCGCGACCATCCGCGGTCGCGCGCGGTCGCGCGGGCTGCGCGCGAAGGCGAGCGGCTGGCGCGCGGATCGCCTCATCGCGGTCGCCTCCCGTGCGGGACGCGGGCGGAGCCGCGCGCTCCCGACGACGCGGCATCGCGGCGAGCGAGCGCGGCCTTCACCTCGTGGTCGAGGCGCGCGGCGCGCGCGCGCTCGAGCGCGGAGAGCGCTTCGCCGAGCGACGGCGGATGCGGGCGGCGGCCGCCGTCGGAGGCGGCGTCTTCTTCGCCGGCGCCGGTCGGCGCGACGACCGCCGCCGGTGCGAGCGCGGGATCGTCGAGCGCGCCGAACGCGGGCGGCGCGCCCGTTCGCGAAAGGCGCGATGAGCGCGGGCCGATCGGCGGACCGGCGACGATCCGGATGCGCGCGACGACGTCGCCGCCCAGGATGCGATTGATTTTCTCCTTGATGTCCGACGCGAGGTACGTGAGCTCCTGCCGCCAGACCGCCTCGTTCGACGCGACCGCGAGCTCGCCGCGCTGGAATCCCGCGGGCGCCGCGTGCGCGGCGATCGTCGGGCCGACCGCGCGCTCCCACGCGTCGGCGATCCGCCAGAGATCGCTCGATGCGTCGAGCCCCGAGCGCGCGAGCGCCGGCGCGAGCAGATCCCGCAGCCGGGAGATCATGCGCGTTCCGCTCCCGGCCCCGGCCGAAAATCGCGCGCGAGTGGCGCACGAGGGTTGACAGTACTACATCTTGTGTGGCACATGCGGACCCCACACAAGATCAAGGAAGCGGATGGCGCCACGCGGCGCGCGGCGCGAGCAGCCGGTCGGGAGGAGAGGGGGGGCCGACGGGACGGGGGTTCCGGCGGCGGCCCGGACGACGGGGGGTGCGGCGTGGAGAGAGCGACGGGGAATCGGGTGCCGGCGGAGCCGGCGGAGCGGCCGGCCGAGCGATCCGATACGTTGATCGAGCGCCCGGCCGACCGGCTCGCGGAGCGGTCGGGCGCGGACGGCGCGCACGCAGCAGGCCAATCCGACATGGAAGGAAAAGCTCCAGGCGCGGCGGGACGCGGGCTCCAGATCGCGCGCCGCTTCACCGCACCCGACGAAGCGGCGACCCGCGCCGGGCGGAATCGCATCGATCCCATCGACCGCCAGACCTGGGAGCGCCGGAGCGCGGTGATCAGCGGCGAGGGCGGCGACGTCGTGTTCGAGCAGAACGACGTGGAGGTGCCGGCCGCATGGTCGCAGCTCGCGACCAACGTCGTCGCGTCGAAGTACTTCCGCGGGCCGCTCGGCACGCCGCAGCGCGAGACCAGCGTCAAGCAGCTCGTCGGCCGCGTGGTGTCGTCGATCCGGCGCTGGGGCGAGGAGCAGGGGTACTTCGCGACGCCGGCGGACGCCGAAGCCTTCGCCGACGAGCTCACCGACCTCCTGGTGAACCAGAAGGCGTCGTTCAACTCGCCGGTCTGGTTCAACGTCGGCGTCGAGCCGAAGCCCCAGTGCTCCGCCTGCTTCATCCTCTCCGTCAAAGACACGATGGAGTCGATCCTCGACTGGTACCGTCGCGAAGGGATCATCTTCAAGGGGGGCTCGGGATCCGGTGTGAACCTGTCGGGGATCCGCTCGTCGCGCGAGCGTCTCGGCGGCGGCGGCACGGCTTCGGGCCCGGTGTCGTTCATGCGCGCGGCCGACGCGTCGGCCGGCGTGATCAAGTCCGGCGGCAAGACCCGCCGCGCGGCAAAGATGGTCGTGTTGAACGTCGATCATCCCGACATCGCCGACTTCATCGAGTGCAAGGCGGCGGAGGAGAGGAAGGCCTGGACGTTGATCGACGCCGGCTACGACGGCTCGCTCGACGGCCCCGCCTACAGCTCCGTGTTCTTCCAGAACGCGAACAACTCCGTGCGAGTGACCGACGACTTCATGCGCGCGGTCGAGAACGACGCGGTCTGGCACACGCACTACGTGACGAGCGGCGAGGTCGCAGGATCGTACCGCGCCCGCGACCTCATGCACACGATCGCCGAGGCCGCGCACTTCTGCGGCGATCCCGGCATGCAGTTCGACACCACGATCAACGCCTGGCACACATGCCCGGCGAGCGGACGGATCAACGCGTCGAATCCCTGCAGCGAGTACATGCACCTCGACGACTCGGCCTGCAATCTCGCGTCGATCAACCTGATGAAGTTCCTGACCGAGTCGGGCGACCTCGACACGGCGGCGATCCGGCACGCGGTCGACATCCTGATCACGGCACAGGACATCGTCGTCGACGCCTCGAGCTACCCGACGCCCGAGATCGAGCGCAATGCACGCGCCTACCGCGAGCTCGGCCTCGGGTACGCGAACCTGGGCGCGCTCCTGATGGAGCTCGGCATGCCGTACGACTCCGAGGCGGGCCGGCAGTACGCGGCCGCGGTCACGGCTCTCCTCTGCGGCGAGGCGTATCTCCAGTCGGCGCGCATCGCCGGCGAGCTCGGGCCGTTCGCGGGCTACGAGAAGAACCGCGAGCCGATGGTCGGCGTCATCGAGAAGCACCGATCGCATGCGATGAAGCTCTCCCCGACGCACGTTCCGCTCGACCTCCTCCACGCCGCCCGCAGCTCCTGGGACCAGGCCCTGACGCTCGGACGCGACGTCGGGTTCCGCAACTCGCAGGCGACCGTCCTCGCGCCCACCGGCACGATCGCCTTCATGATGGACTGCGACACGACCGGCGTCGAGCCCGACATCGCCCTCGTCAAATACAAGAAGCTGGTCGGCGGCGGCATGCTCAAGATGGTGAACCAGACCGTCCCGCGCGCGCTCCGCCGCCTCGGCTACGATCAGAAGGAGATCGAGGAGATCGTCGAGTACATCGACCAGGAGGACACGATCGAGGGCGCGCCGCACCTGAAGGACGAGCACCTCGCCGTCTTCGACTGCGCCTTCAAGGCCGCCAAGGGCTCGCGGGCGATCTCCCCGAGCGGCCACCTCCGGATGATGGGCGCGGTCCAGCCCTTCCTGTCGGGCGCCATCTCGAAGACCATCAACATGCCGAACGACACCACGGTGGAGGAGGTGGAGAACGCGTTCCTCCTCGCGTGGAAGCTGGGCCTGAAGGCGGTCGCGATCTACCGCGACGGCTGCAAGCGGACCCAGCCCCTCAACACGTCGCGCGGCGACGCGAAGGCGGCACCGGCGGCCGCGACCGCGGTCGCTCCGGTGGAGGCCGGTCGGGCCGAGCCCGCACCGGCGGAGTTCCAGCCGGTACGCCGCCGGCTACCCGCCGACTGCCGGTCGATCCGCCACAAGTTCGACGTCGCCGGGCACGAGGGCTACATCCACGTCGGCTTCTACGACGACGGCACCCCGGGCGAGATCTTCATCAAGATGGCCAAGGAGGGCAGCACGATCTCCGGCCTGATGGACACGATCGCGACCCTGACGTCGATGTCGCTCCAATACGGGGTCCCGCTCGACGCCCTCGTGAGCAAGTTCAGCCACGTCCGCTTCGAGCCGTCCGGCTTCACGAAGAACGCGGAGGTTCCCTACGCGAAGTCGCTGACCGACTACATCTTCCGTTTCCTCGGCGTCCGGTTCCTGACGCCCGAGAAGCGGACGCAGGTCGGCCTCACGGCGGACGACGCCGTCGAGGCGCGGCCGGACGTCGAGGCCCTCGGCTCCGCCGATGCGGCGGCCCACGCCGCCGGTCTGCCGGTCGCGGCGGTCGCGGACGGAGGTCGGCGAACGATCACGTTCAGCCCGCAAGCGGATGCCCCGACCTGCTCGGATTGCGGCTCGATCATGATTCGCAACGGCTCCTGCTACCGCTGCACGAACTGCGGCGCGACGAGCGGGTGCTCCTGACCGGATCCCGCGGAAGCGGAAACGAAGACGCTCGCGCGGTTGCCTGGCCGCGCGAGCCGGGCGCGGCGACGGCGGTGTGGTGGGGAGGTGGCGGCGCCGGCCCGGGGTGTGGGGGGTGGTGGCCAGGCGGTGGTGGGAGCGGGGCGCTCGCGAGGGCGCCCCGCTCCTCGTTCTGGCCCGCTTCGCGGGGCGAGCCAGACGTCCCTACGGCGGGGCGCTTCTAGCTTGACTCCCGCCGACTCCGATCTTAGGACCCTCGCACGTCGGGCGAGGTTGCTGCAATGGCGGAGAAAATGAAATTTTCCGACGAGCACCTGTGGGTGCGAATCGAGGGCGAGGTGGCGCACGTCGGCGTCACCGACTTCCTCCAGGACAAGCTGGGGGAGATCGTCTCCGTGAACCTCCCCGAGGTCGGCGAGGAGATCGAGCGCGGCGAGCCGATGGGCGAGGTGGAGTCGGCGCGCGAGGTCCACGAGCTCATCTCGCCGGTGACCGGCGTCGTCGTGGGGATCAACACCGACCTCGAGGACCAGCCCATCCTGGTGAACGAGGACCCCTACCGCGACGGCTGGCTCCTCGAGGTCGAGCTCCGCGACGACGAGGAGCTCGGCGAGCTCATCGAAGCCGAAGAGTACGACGAGCTCATCGCCGGCGAGCAGGACGACGAGTAGGTGCGGACCGCGCCGCCAGGGGCCGAGAGCCCCTCGCGCAGTGAGTATCGTTGCGCTGGGTTCCGCGCGCGAAGCGCGCGGCCGAGCGCAGCGAGCTAGGGAGCGGGGCCCCGACTGGCTTTGCCAGGCGGGGCGAGGGGCGAGAGCCCCTCGACCTGATAAAGCGTCTCGCCGTCGCGGACGAGGCCGAGGCGGCGGCGGGCGACGCGGTCCAGGGCGGCATCGTCGGTGCGGATGCGGTGGAGTTCGGTGCGGGCGCGGTCGATCCCCTGCACGAGCTGGAAATTGCGGTCGTTCACGTGGGCGAGCTCGCGGCGGAGGCCGCGGATCTTCGCGAGGCCGTGCTCGCCGGCGACGGCCGAGCCGAGCAGCGCGCAGCCCAGGCCGACGAGCGCGATCGCGAGCCAGCGCTCGCGTGCCGCCTGCAACCACCGCACCACCCGGGCGGTGTAGCCCGGGTGCCGGCCGGGTGGCAAGCGGAGGACGGCGAAGGACAAAACGAAGTTCTCGACGACTCGCCGCTAGCGAGAAACGGTATTCTGACCCCCGAATCGGTTCGCACCGCCGCGCGTGCCGCTTTAAAAAGTCATTCTCCTATTGACAACCCTAATGAGACGCGCGTAAAATGCCGTTTATTGGAGGAGTGGAGGGTGGTGGTGGTGGAACTCGCCTGAGAGGGGACGAATTTCGGATCGAACCGAAGGAGGCAATTTCATGCCAATGAAGAAGAGAGCCAAGAAGGCTACGGCGTCAAAGGCAAAGAAGAAGGCTCCCGCCAAGAAGGGCGGCGCCAAGAAGTCGTCGGCCAAGAAGTCGCCGGCCAAGAAGAAGTAAGCATCACCGTTCCGTTTTTTCGTTGATGTGAAGTGGGGGGCGTGAGAGCGCCTCCCGGATTTTCAGGGTTTTTGATCGAAAAAGATTGATCTCAGGCGAGCTGGGCTGAAAGCCCGAACCAAGGAGGGAGCCCTCGGTCGAACGTCGACCCGAGGGCTCTCTTCGTTTCGGGGGCTTTTCCGTCGCACAATGCAAAACTTGGAAGCAGTCGAGCCGGAGGGTGAGCGCTACACGGCCGACCTTCTCCTTTTGCACGGCCTCTGGGCCGCGCCGACCCTCTGGAGGTCGATCGCCCTGGGCTTCGCCCAGCGGGGATGGCGCTGCTGGCTGCTCGACGCGCGTGCGTCGGCCGACGCGGGCGAGCCGGCGGGGCCGTCGGAGGTCGCGGATTGGTGCGGTCGCGCGGCCGACGCCGCGAAGTCGCTCGCCGCTCCCCCGATCGCGATCGGGCACGACGCCGGCGGCCTGGTCGCGCTCGCGCTCGCGGAGCGCGGTCTCGTCCGTGCCGCCGTGGCCGCTGCGCCGCTGCTCGCCGGGAGCGGCGGGCTCGTGCCCGCGCTCGCCGGGTGGGCGGCGCGGCTCGCCGGGCGCGATGTCCCGCCTCCCGCGCCGTCCGATCCGCGGCTCGGCGGGCTCTCCGCGTCGGCGCGAGGTCGCCTCGTGGAGGGCCTACGCCCGGAGTCCGGCCGTCTCGTGGCGTCGCTTCGGGGACGCGCCCTCGCGCCCGGCTCGCCGAGGGTTCCCGCCCTGCTGATCGCTCAATCCGACGACCCGTTCGTGCCCGCTCCGCTCGTCGCGGTCACGGCGCGCGGCATCGAGGCCGACGACCTCGTCCTCCCCGGGAGCCATTGGCCGATGGTCGACGACCGGATCGACGCGTGGACGACGCAGGTGCACCGCTGGATCGTGCGCCGCGTGGGCCAGGGGCTCCTGATCCTTCGGGGGGACGAGGACCTGCGCGACGACTGACGCCGGGCGCCGGTCAATCGGCCGGCTTGCTCGCGGGGCCGCCGTTCCGGGCCGCGGCATCCGGCTCCGCTTCGGCCGGCCCATCGAGGAAGGTGTGCAGGCCGCACTCGACCTTGCCGCGGCCGGCCCAGCGACCGGCGCGCTCGTCCTCGCCCGCGAGCACCGGGCGCGTGCACGGGGCGCAGCCGATGCTCGTGTACCCCTGCTCGAAGAGCGGGTGGGTCGGGATGTCGTGCGCGGTCAGGTAGCGATACGTGTCGCGCGACGTCCAGTTCGCGAGCGGGTTCACCTTGATGATCCCGCCCGCGAGCCGCTCGACGATCGGCATCGCGCGCCGCGTGATCGCCTGGTCGCGCCGCCGTCCGTTGATCCACGCCCGGACGCCGACGAGCGCGAGCTGCATCGGCTCGACCTTGTTGATCTTGCAGCAGAGGTCGGGGTCGCGGTTGTAGAGATCGTCCCCGTAGCGGCCGACGAACTCGCTGCGCGGCATCGCCGACGTGAGATTCCGGATCGGGAACCCGAAGCGCGCGACGAGCTCGTCGCGATACGCGAGCGTCTCCGGGAAGTGGTACCCGGTGTCGATGAAGAAGATCGGAGTCTCCGGGGCCACCGACCGCAGCATGTGCGCGATCGCGACACCCTCGTGCTGGAACGACATCGTCAGGACGGCGTCCGGCGCGAACTCCGCGACCGTCCAGCGCAGGATGTCCTCGGGCGCCGCGGTCTCGAATCGATCGTTCAGAGCGGCGAGGTCGAGCGAAGCCTCGGGGATCACGTCGACGCTCGACATGCCGGTCGCCTAACACGGCGGTCCACCTGCGGCAATTCAGCGTCCGCGCTGGAGAATCGCGCGAACGCGACGGCGCCGCCGGGAGCGAAACGCCGGAGCTACAAACCGCCGGCGCCGACGAGCGGCTCGTCGTCCCGGCGCTCGTCCTGGATCCGCTCGGCGCTCTCGCGCACCTTCTGGCGCTGGATCGCGATCCCGTGGTGCTCGAGGATCGAGCGGATCGTCTCGTAGTGCGCGTCGATCGACGCGGTCACCGAGAGGTACCCGTGCGCGGCGGCGCGCCGGCGCGCCCAGAAGTTCATCGGGAACATCTGGAAGAACGTGTCGTCCGTGTCGCCCGGCTCGATGAGGATGATGTCGCCGGTGAAATCGGGGTTGTCGCGATACTGGTTGAGCGCGAGGTGCAGCCGCGAGTGGAGCATCGAGCGGAACACCTGGTTCAGAACGACCAGCATGCCGTGCTCGGCGAGCGGCGTCCCCTCCTCGCCGCGCCGCCGCCTGCCGGGAACCACCTGGTTGTTGAACGGCCGGAACGGGTTGTAGCAGACCACCAGGTCGGCCCCGTGCTCGAGAGCGACGTCGATGTTCGCGGTCCGCCGGACGCCGCCGTCGATGTAGTCGACGCCCTTGATGCGGGCCGGCTTGTAGAAGCCGGGGAGGGCGGTCGACGCCTGGACCGCCTCGGAGATCGTGAGCGCCGAATCCTCGTCGTGGCCGAACACCACCCGCTCGGCCGTGTCGAGGTTCATCGCGACGATGTAGAGCTCCTTGCCGCGGCGCTGGTAGAGCGTCCGGAAGTTGTTCGTGAGACCGCGCGCCTTGAAGCCGCTTCGGATGAACCGCTCGAGCCGGCTGTTGTCGAAGAGCCCGGACGGGAGATAGTCGAGGAGGATCGGGAAGCTACGCCGGGTCTGGAGCGCCGCGACGAGCGTCGACGCGACGGTGCCGAGGTTCGCGAGCGACGGCTCCTTGAGGCACGCGAGCGCCGGCTCGCGGAGGTTCGCCACGGTCTCCGGGCTCTTCGCGAGGAAGTCGCCGACCGCGAGCGGGAAGAAGCTCACGAGGTCCGCGACGAACTCGAGCGGCCGGGAGACCATCTCCTCGAGGTTCGGGGCGTACACGTCGCTCACGCGGAAGTGGCCGAGCTCGCCCTCGCCGTCCAGGCTGTCGAGCATCTCGGCCGGCGTGATGCCCGACGCGATCGGCGCGGCGAGGAAGGCGCCCGCGGACAACCCGATGTGGATGTCGAAGTCGACGACCTTGCGGTTCACGAGCAGGTCGTCGAGGGCGTTCAGGCCGCCGAGCTTGAACGCGCCGCCGGTGACGGCGCCGCCCGCGAGCACCAGCGCAACCTTCGGATTCAGCTTCCGGGTCTTCGGATTGCTCTTTCGGATGATGGTGATGCCCATGGGTCCTCGGGGGTCCGGCGCCAGGGTGCGCGACCGGTGGCATCGCAAACATCGTGCCGGCAGCGCCGCGACCCCGGAGCGCCGCGCCGAGCGGGCGGCGCGGCGACCGCCTCCCGCCCTCTCTCGCTTTCTCGCGTCTCGCGCAAGCGCTCGGCGGGCTCGGATGCCCGGCAGGGCATTCGCGTTGCGTCGAACGCCCGGGACCAACGCCTCCCAGGATTGCAAAACGCTTCAACCGGGCGGTTCTGCGAGGTCGCGCATGTAGGCCGGCAGCCCATCGCGCCGGAGCGCGTCGCCCGCGCGCTCGACGTCGGCCGCGGTGTCCGCCGTGAACCAGCGGCCCGGGTACACGTAGCCGTAGAACGGCTCGCCGGCCGCGAAGAGCGCGGGATAGAGATCCCGCATCGTGCCGAACGGCCGCCCCTCCGGCATCCGCTCGATCACCGACGGCTCGATCACCTGCAGCGACGCGAACATGAGCTCGCGCAGCGCGGGATCGGGGTCCCCGGCGCCGAGGAAGCGCCGGATGCGACCGTCGCGGTCGATCCCGAAGACGCCGTACTCCGCGGCCCGCGGGTCGTCGCGGAGGACGAGCGTGACGAGCGCCCGGCGGGCGCGGTGGAACGCGACGACGTCCCGGACCGGGATCTCGCACACGACGTCGCTGTTCAGGATCACGATCGGGCCGCCCGTGTCGCCGGTCGCGCGCCCGATCTCGTCGAGCAGCGGGGCGGCGTGCCGGATGCCGCCGCCGGTGTCGAGCAGCGTCGACTCGAGCGAGTAGTGGATGCGGACGCCGAAGCGCGCGCCGTCGCCGAGCGCCGCGACGACGCGCTCGCCGAGGTGGTGCAGGTTCACGACGACGTCGCGCACGCCTTCCGAGCGCAGGAGCCCGAGCCCGTACGCGATCAGCGGGTGCCCCGCGATCTCCACCAGCGGCTTCGGGGTCCGGTCGGTCAGCGGCCGGAGCCGCGACCCGCGTCCGGCCGCGAGGATCATCGCGCGCGCGGTCGCAGCGGGCGCCGGCGCGCGCGGCGTCGGGTCGCGGGGCGCAGTCAAGCGAAGATCGCCGCGCGGGCCGCGAGCAGCGCGAGGAGCTCGCGGTCTCCGGTCGCGCCGAGGGCCCGCCGGGTTTGCCGCGCCATGTCCGGGAGGAAGCGGAGGTAGCCCTTCTTCCTTCTCTCGATCGCGAGGAAGCGGAAGCGACCGATCACGCGCAGCGTCCGATAGGCGACCGCCTGGAAGTACGACCGCTCGAGCGCCGCCCCTGCGCCGAGGTCGGGACCGCCGCGCGCCACCAGCGCGCGCGCGAAGCGCTCGACGAGGTCGCGCTCGAGTTCGGGCGGGACGAAGCGATGGCTGTCGCGATCGGTGCAGAGGCTCGCGAGGTCGTAGAGCGCTGGCCCGAGCAGCGCGTCCTGGAAGTCGATCACGCGGAGCCGGCCGGCGGGATCGATGTGCAGGTTCCACGCGTGGTAGTCGCGGTGCATGAAGACCTCCGGCTGGGACGCGATCGCGTCGCCGAGGCGCGCCAGGCCGCGCTCGAGCTCGGGATCGCCGCCCGTCGCGCGCGCGGGGCCGTCGTCGGACTCCGCGAGGCCGTGCGTGTGCACGACCTCGAGCTCCTTCCCGATGAGCGCGCGGTCGTAGCGTTCCCGGAACGCGCAGCACGTCGGGTCGGGCGAGCGGGCGAGCGCGGCGATCCGCGCGAGCACGTCGACGGCGGCCTCCATCGGCCCGCGCGCCGGCCCGTCCGTCGCCGCCTGCGCGAGCGGGACGTCGCCGATGTCCTCGAGGAGGAGCACGCGTTCCGGCACCTCCGCGCGGAACACGTCGGGGACGGGGATGGCGTGGCGGGAGAGGAAACGCCCGACCGAGAGGAACGGCAGCTCCGTCGGCACGCCGCCCGCCGTCAGCTCCTCCGAAGCGTACGCCGCCTGAGCGGGGAGCAGCATCGCGACCGACGTCGCCGGCGCGCCGCCGCCGTCGAGACCGAGGCGCGCGTAGCGCCGGGCCGAGGCGTCGCCCGCGAGCATCGCGAACGACGTGACGCGAGCGCCCGGCCACGCGCGCGCCACCACGCCGGCGACGCGCTCCTCCAGCGACTCCGCTCCACCTTCCGCCGCCGTCATGCGGCGCGCGTACCAACGCGCGTCCGAAAACTCCAGGTGCGGCTCATCGCCCGCATGAGGCGCGCAAATTTGACACCGCCTTGCGATTTCCCTAGTCAAACGCGGTTCAGCGCGGAAGTCGCGGAAGGTCCCGCGGCGGATCGAGACCGGCCTGGTGGAACAATCATACGCGGCGGTGCTGATCAGCGCCGGGCTGTGCGCCCTGGTCGTGGCGATCATGGTCGGAGCGAGCCGGCTCCTCGGGACGCGCACGCCGAACCGCGCGAAGCAGTCGGTCTTCGAGGCCGGCAACCGCTCCGTCGGCGAGGTGAAGACCCATCGCTTCCCCGTGAAGTTCTATCTCACCGCGATCCTGTTCATCGTCTTCGACGTCGAGGTCGTGTTCATGTACCCGTGGGCGATCGTCTTCCGGCAGCTCGGCTGGTTCGGGCTCGCCGAGATGGCGGCCTTCGTCGTGGTCCTGGGCGTCGGGCTGGCCTACGTCTGGAAGGTCGGCGCGCTCGAGTGGGATTGAGCGGCCCGCGCAGCAGCCGTCGTCGCTGACTATGGATCTCCTGATCGCGTTCGCGAAGTGCCTGGTGTCGCTGCTCATCGTGCTGCAGGTGGGCGTGATCCTGCTGTGGGTCGAGCGCAAGGGATCGGCGCTCATCCAGGACCGCGTCGGCGCCAACCGCGCGAACATCTTCGGCGGCATCCTGCCGTTCAACCTCGGGATCGTGAACACGCTCATGGCCGATCCCGTGAAGCTCTTCCACAAGGAGGACATCGTCCCCGAGGGCGCGGACCACTTCCTCCACTGGCTGGCGCCGTTCCTCGCGCTCTTCCCGCTCTTCCTGACGTACGCGGTGATTCCGTTCGGCGACGTGCTCGTGATCGGCGACACGACGATCAACCTGCAGGCGGTCGAGCTGAACGTCGGGATCCTCTTCGTGCTCGCGATGGTGTCGCTCGGCGTCTACGGCGTCGTGCTCGGCGGCTGGGCGTCGAACTCGCGCTACGCGCTCCTCGGCGGCGTCCGCGGCTCGGCGCAGATGATCTCGTACGAGATCGCGATGGGTCTCGCGCTCGTCGCGGTGGTGCTGACCTACGGGACCCTCGACCTGCAGGCGATCGTCCGCGCGCAGGGCGACCTCATGTGGGGCGTGATCCCGGCGTGGGGCGTCTTCTACCAGCCGCTCGCGCTCGTGATCCTCTTCATCGCCGGCATGGCGGAGTCGAAGCGCGCGCCCTTCGATCTGCCGGAGGCGGAGTCGGAGCTGATCGCCGGCTTCTTCACGGAGTACTCGGGCTCGAAGCAGTCGGTGTTCATGATGGCCGACTTCGTCGAGGTCGCGATCGTCGCGGCGCTCGTGACGACGCTCTTCTTCGGCGGCTGGCAGGTGCCCTACCTCTACCGCGACGGCTTCCACTTCCCGGGCGGCTTCTCGATCGCCGTGCCGTCGCTCCTCGTCACGGTGCTGCAGGTCCTGTCGTTCCTCGTGAAGCTCTTCCTCTTCTGCTGGTTCCAGATCCTGGTCCGCTGGTCGCTGCCGCGCCTGCGCTACGACCAGCTCATGGACCTCGGCTGGAAGCGCCTCCTCCCGTACGCGCTCGCGAACCTCGCCGTGAGCGCGGTCCTGATCCTGCTCCTCCAGGGCTGGACGGTGCGCTCGTGATCGTCTTCTACCTGCTCGCGATCCTGTCGGTGCTGTCGGCGATCGTCGTCGTCGTGCACCGGAGCCCGATCTACTGCGCTCTCGCGCTGGTGAACACGCTCTTCCTGATCGCGGTGATGTTCGTGCTGCTCGACGCGCACATGATCGCGTTCCTCCAGGTGATCGTCTACGCGGGCGCCATCATGGTGCTCTTCCTCTTCGTGATCATGCTGCTCGGGTCGCCGGACGAGCCCGCGTCCGCGGAGCGTCCGGGGCTCCGCACGGTCGTTCTCGCGGCGGCGGTCGTGCTCGCGGTCGAGCTCGGCGCCGTGGTGGCCGCCAAGCCCGGCGGGGAGCCGATGGCCGAGCCGCCGTCGTACGGCAGCACGCAGGCGCTCGCGGAGCGGCTCTTCACGACGCACCTCCTCTCGTTCGAGCTGACGAGCCTTCTCCTCCTCGTCGCCGTCGTGGGCGCCGTCGTCATGGCGCGGCGGCGGGCGTAGGAGGCGGCCGAGCGATGGCGGTCCCGGTCCAGCATTACCTCGTTCTCTCGGCGATCCTCTTCGCGATCGGCGCGGTCGGCGTGCTCGTCCGCCGGAACGTGATCGTCGTCTTCATGGCGATCGAGCTGATGCTGAACGCCGTCAACCTCGCCTTCGTCGCGCTCGCGCGGCAGCGGGCGTCGATGGACGGGCAGGTGATCGTCTTCTTCGTGATGACCGTCGCCGCGGCCGAGGCGGCCGTCGGCCTCGCGATCATCCTCGCCAACTTCGCGCAGCGGCGGACGCTCCACGCCGACGAGATCAGCACGCTGCGCGGCTGAACCGCGAACGGGAAAAGACCGTCGTCATGCCGGAAGCCACGACCTCGCTGCTGCGCTGGATCCCGCTGCTGCCGTTCCTCGGCACGGCGGCCTGCATCTTCGCGGCCGCGACCGGCAAGAAGGCGCTCGCGCGCGCGACCGGACCGGGCGTGATCCTGCTCGCGTTCGCGGTCGCGCTCGTGTCGGTCGGACGGTTCTGGTCGCTGCCCGCGGGCGGCTCGCTCGTCGACCACGTCTACACGTGGATCCGCGTCCCGCCGCTCGACGTCGCGATGACCTTCCGCCTCGACGCGCTGACCGCGGTCATGGTGCTCGTCGTGACGGGCGTCGGCTTCCTGATCCACCTCTACTCGCTCGGCTACATGCATGACGACCCGGACGTCGCCCGCTACTTCGCGTACCTGAATCTCTTCACCGGCTCGATGCTCGTGCTCGTGCTCGCGGACGCGCTGCCGGTGCTCTTCATCGGGTGGGAGGGCGTCGGCCTCTGCTCCTATCTGCTGATCGGGTTCTGGTACGCGGAGCTGCCGAACGCGATCGCGGGCAGGAAGGCGTTCGTCGCGAACCGCGTCGGCGACGCGGCCTTCCTGATCGGGATGTTCCTGCTCTTCTGGAGCCTCGGCTCGGTCGGCACGCCGTCGCTCTCGTTCCCGGACATCAACCGCCTCGCGCCCGCGCTCGCCGAGCACTCGCCCGCGATCGTCACCGCCGTTTGCCTGCTCCTCCTCGTCGGCGCGACCGGGAAGTCGGCGCAGATCCCGCTCTACGTCTGGCTCCCCGACGCGATGGCCGGCCCGACGCCGGTCTCCGCGCTGATCCACGCGGCGACGATGGTGACCGCCGGCGTCTACATGATCGCGCGCCTCTCGCACCTCTACGTGCTCTCGCCGGTCGCGCTCGAGGTCGTCGCGACCATCGGCGCGCTCACCGCGCTCTTCGCCGCGACGATCGCGGTCGTGCAGACGGATCTCAAGAAGATCCTCGCCTACTCGACGATCTCGCAGATCGGCTACATGATCCTCGGCGTCGGGGTCGGCGCGTTCTCGGCGGGCGTCTTCCACCTGATGACGCACGCCTTCTTCAAGGCGCTCCTCTTCCTGGGCGCCGGGAGCGTGATGCACGCGCTCCACGGCGAGCTGAACGTCTTCAAGATGGGCGGGCTTCGAAAGCACCTGCCGATCACCTCGAAGACGTTCCTGATCGCGACGCTCGCGATCGCCGGCGTGCCGCCGCTCGCCGCCTTCTTCTCGAAGGACATGGTGCTCGAGGCGGCTTTCGCGGGCGGCTACCGCGTGCAGTGGTTCCTCGGTCTGGTCGCCGCCGGGATCACCGCGTTCTACATGTTCCGCGCCTACTTCCTCGCCTTCGAGGGCGAGAGCCGGATGGACCCCGAGAAGGAGGCGCACGTCCACGAGTCGCCCGCGACGATGACGATCCCGCTGCTCGTGCTCGCGGTGCTGTCGATCGTCGGCGGCTGGGTCGGGCTGCCGCACGGGTTCCTCTGGGGCGACCGCTTCGGCGACTTCCTCCAGCCCGTCTTCGCGACGCCGGCGGCGGCCCACGCATCCGCGCACGCCGCCGAGTCGGCCGCGCACGCCGGCGGTCACGCCGAGCTCGCGACCGGCACGCTTCTCTTCCTCATGCTCCTCACGACCGGGGTGGCGCTCGCCGGCATCTTCGCCGCGTGGCGGCTCTACGGAAGGCCTTCGGAGCAGCCGTCGCGCCTCCAGGAGCGCTTCCGCCCGGCGTACGAGATGCTCGCGAACAAGTACTGGGTCGACGAGCTCTACGACCTCGTCTTCATCCGCCCGTACGTGGCGACGTCGCGCTTCTTCTGGAAGGTCGTCGACGCGACCGTCATCGACGGCGTCGTGAACGGCGTCGGCCGCGTGTTCGACGGAAGCGCGCTCCTCTGGCGACGGGTGCAGAGCGGCAACGTCCAGCACTACGCGCTCGCGATGGTGCTCGGCGCGGTGGTGACGGCCGGCTACTACTACTGGGTCGCGCGCTGAGGCCGGGACGACGACGATGACGGATTCCGTCCTCTCGCTGATCGTCTGGTCGCCGCTGGTGGCCTCGTTCATCGTGGTGCTGCTGCCGGGGCAGGCGCTGAACGTCGTGCGCATGACGGCGTTCGTGCTGTCGCTCGTGCCGTTCGGGCTCTCCCTCGCGATGCTCGCGATGTTCGACCCGAGCGTCGGCACGCTGCAGCTGAGCGAGAAGGTGACGTGGATGCCGAGCCTCGGCGTCTACTACTCGCTCGGGGTCGACGGTTTCTCGCTCTGGCTGATCATCCTCACGACCTTCTTGACGCCCGTCATCCTGCTCGCGTCGTGGCACGACATCGAGAAGCGCGTGAAGGAGTTCCTCTTCTTCATGCTGCTCCTCGAGTGGGGCATGCTGGGCGCGCTCGCGGCCGTCGACCTGTTCCTCTTCTTCATGTTCTGGGAGCTGATGCTCTTCCCGATGGCGTTCGTCATCGGGATCTGGGGTGGGCCGCGCCGCCGCTACGCCGCCGTCAAGTTCGTGCTCTACACGATGGCGGGAAGCGCGCTGATGATCGTCGCGATGCTGTACGTCGTGCTCCGGCACGCCGGAGCCACCGGCGCGTACACCTTCGACGTCGTCTCGCTCTACGACACCCCGCTGACCTACACCGAGCAGGTCCTCTGCTTCGCGGGCTTCGCGCTGCCCTTCATGATCAAGGTGCCGATGGTCCCGCTCCACACCTGGCTGCCCGACGCGCACACCGAGGCGCCGACGGGCGGCTCGGTCGACCTCGCGGGCGTGCTGCTCAAGATGGGCGCCTACGGCTTCGTCCGCTTCGCGCTCCCAATGTTCCCGGCCGCCGCCGAGGACGCGTTCCCGCTCATCATGATCCTCGGCGTGATCGGGATCGTCTACGGCGCGATGGTCGCCTTCCCGCAGCCCGACATGAAGCGGCTCGTCGCGTACTCGTCGGTGAGCCACCTGGGCTTCGTCATGCTCGGGCTCTACGCCTTCAACATGGCGGGGATCACCGGCGGCGTGCTCCAGATGATCAACCACGGCCTGTCGACGGGCGCGCTCTTCATCATGGTCGGCTACATCTACCACCGCCGGCACACGCGCCAGATCGACGAGTACGGCGGCCTGTGGAGCGTCGTGCCGATCTTCTCGGCGCTCTTCCTGGTGGTGACGCTGTCATCCATCGGCCTGCCGGGAATGAACGGCTTCGTCGGCGAGTTCCTGATCCTGCTGGGCGCGTTCCGCGCGCATCCGCTCGCGGGCGGCATCGGGACGCTCGGCGTGGTGCTGGGCGCCGGCTACATGCTGACGATGTACCAGCAGGTCATCTTCGGTCCCGTCAAGAACGCCGCGAACAAGGCGCTGGTCGACCTCGACTGGCGCGAGATCGGCGCCGTCGCGCCGATCGTCCTCATGTTCTTCTGGATCGGGCTCTATCCCGATCCGTTCCTCTCGCGCATCGAGCCGACGACGCAGGTGCTGCTCTCCCGCCTCAGCAAGGCGGGCGCGACCCGGTACATGGCGGACGCGGGCGCGGGAAGCAGCGCCGTGGCGCTCGCGTCGCCGGGCGGGGCTCGCCCGTGACGGGCGTCGCCTTCGGACCCGCCGAGTGGCGAGCGATCGCGCCCTTCGCGCTGGTCGCGATCGGCGGCATGGCGGTCCTCCTCTACGAGGTCTTCGCCGCCGAGCGGCCGCCGACCGCGCGCATCCTCTGGCTCTCGCAGATCGGCCTCGCGGCCGGCCTGGTCGCGACGATCCTCCTCTGGGGCCGCAACGAAGCGGCTTTCGGCGGGACGTTCGCTCTCGACGGGATCGCGCTCTTCTCGAACCTCGTCTTCCTGCTCGCGGCGAGCCTGTCGCTCTTCATGGCGCAGGGCTACCTCGAGATGATCCACGTCCGCGCGCGCGAGTTCTATCCGCTCGTCCTCTTCGCGACCTCCGGCATGATGATCATGGGCGCGGCGCGCGACCTGATCGTGCTCTTCCTGGGCCTCGAGATCATGTCGGTCGCGTCGTACGTGCTCGCCGGGATCCACCGCCGCGATCCCGCGTCGGGCGAGGCATCGCTCAAGTACTTCGTGCTGGGCGCGTTCGCGACGTGCTTCCTCCTCTACGGCATCGCCGCGCTCTACGGCGCGACCGGCGCGACGAGCTATTCCGGCATCGCGGCCGGAATCCCGAGCGCGCCGCGTCTGGCGCTCCTCGGCGGTCTCGCGCTCCTCATCGTCGGCCTCGGCTTCAAGGCGGCGGCGGTGCCGTTCCACTTCTGGACGCCGGACGTGTACCAGGGCGCGCCCTCGGCGGTGACGGCCCTGATGGCGGTCGGGGTGAAGGCGGCGGCGTTCGCCGGCCTCGCGCGCCTCTTCCTGTCGGGCCTCGCGTCGCTCTACGTCGACTGGGCGATGGTCGTCTGGTGGCTCGCCGTGCTGACGATGACGGTCGCGAACGTGCTCGCCATCGCGCAGCGGAACGTGAAGCGGATGCTCGCGTACTCGAGCATCGCGCACGCCGGCTACCTGCTGGTGGCGATCGTCGCCGGCACGCCGCGCGGCGGGGCGGCCGTGCTCTTCTACCTCCTCACGTACGCGTTCATGACGCTCGGAGCGTTCGGGGTCGTGATCGCGCTCGGCGCGAGCGGCGACGCGAACGAGATGATCGAGGACTACCAGGGCCTCGGCGATCGCCGCCCGCTCCTCGCGGGCGCCATGGTGATCTTCCTGCTGTCGCTGACCGGGATCCCGCCGCTCGCGGGCTTCGTCGGGAAGCTCTACCTGATCGAGGCCGCGGTCAACGCCGGCTACTTCTGGCTCTCCTTGGCCGTGGTCCTGAACAGCGTGCTGGCGGCGTACTACTACCTCGCGGTCGTGATCGCGATGTTCATGCGCGACCCGGTGAAGCCGGTGCCCGCGTGGGAGCGCCGCCCGTATCTCTCTTTCTCGCTCCTGGTCGCGACCGTCGGGACGATCTACTTCGGCGTCTTCCCATCGCACGCGCTCGACTTCGCGCGCCTGTCGTTCCACTCGATCGTGCGCTGACGCGCGCGGAGTGGAGCTCCCCGGCTACCCGCACGAGATGCCGTCGACGTAGCGCATCGCGCACACGCTGTTCCCCTCGGTGTCCTCGAACCGGAACATCCGGCCGACGCCGACGATCTCGTACTCGTCGAAGACGATCTTCCCGCCGTTCGCGAGGACCGCGGCCTTGATCGCGCCAAGGTCCTCGACCGCGATCGTGCACTCGAACGCCGTCCGGCCGCCCGCTTCGACCGGCTTCTCGCGCTTGCTGACCGAGCCGTGGATGCCTGGGTCGGACGCGGTGCCGGTGTGGACCATGTAGAAGTCCGGCGGCCCGAACGGCTCGAAGCGCCAGCCGAAGACGCGCTCGTAGAAGCGGCGAGCCCGCTCGACGTCGTCCGCCGCGATGTCGAAGTGCGCCACGTTGTTTGCCATGACGCCGATCTATCGCTTCCCCGTGCGCCGTTCTTTCGGTATTTCGACAAAGGATGTCGCGAAAGCGACAAAGCGCCGACCCGCCGGCGCTGCTCGTACGGACCCTCGCGGTCGGCTACGCGTCGGGCACGCTGCTCGAGCAGCACGCGCATCCGTGGGGCCAGCTCGTCTACGCAGCCGAGGGCGTGATGAGCGTCCAGACCGCGGACGGCACGTGGGTCGTTCCGAGCCATCGCGCGGTCTGGATTCCGGCGCACACCGAGCACTCGATCGCGATGTCGGGCCGGGTCGCCATGCGGACGCTCTATCTCGCGCCCGAGCTGCTCCGAGCGCTTCCCGACCGCTGCAGCGTGCTCGCGATGACGCCGCTCGCGCGCGAGCTCGTGCTGCACGCGGTCGCGATCGGCGCGCTCCGGAGCGACGTTGCCGCGCACGTCCGCCTGGTGGATTTTCTCCTCGACCACCTCGGTGAGCTGCCCGCGGTCGTGCCGTTCGAGCTGCCGCTGCCGCGCGACCCGCGCGCGCTTCGCGTGGCGCGGCGGCTGCGCGACGATCCGGCGGGCGGCGTCGACGTCGCGGTGCTCGTCCGCTCGAGCGGTGCGAGCCGGCGGACGCTCGAGCGCCTCTTCCTCTCCGAGACCGGGCTCACGCTCGGCCGCTGGCAGCAGCAGGCGCGGCTGCTGCACGCGATGCGCCTCCTCGCGAGCGGCGCTTCGGTCACGTCGGTGGCGCTCGACGTCGGCTACCAGACGACGAGCGCTTTCGTCGCCGCGTTCGCGCGCGCGCTCGGCACGACGCCCGGGCGCTACGCGCGCGACCGAGCCGAGCCGGCGGCAGCGCCGAGTGCCCGCGACCGGGCGGGGCGGTCGTTGCCCGGCGGAGGCCGTGATATGGGTCGGCGCCGAGGAGGGTGATCGATGGTCCTCTTGCTGCACTGGGTGCTGAGCGCGGTGAGCCTCCTGATCGTCGCGCACATCGTCCCGGGGTTCATGGTCGACAGCTTCGGGTCGGCGCTCCTCGCCGCCATCGTGGTCGGACTCGTGAACGGGACGCTCGGGCTCTTCCTCAAGATCGTCACCTTCCCGATCACGGTCATCACGTTCGGGCTCTTCTTCTTCGTGATCAACGCCCTCATGCTGAAGATGGCGGCGGCCATCGTGCCGGGCTTCCACGTCCTCGGCTTCGGGCCCGCCTTCCTCGGCGCGATCGTGCTGACGATCCTGAACGCGCTGCTCCGGGGCGTGTTCCTGACGTAGCGGTGTCCGACCGGGCCGCGGGTACGGCGCTGCGCGCGCTCCTCGAGCGGCCGCACGCGCTCGCCGACGTGGAGGACCTCCTGGCGCGCGACCCGTCGCTCGCCGGCGTGCGCGCCGCCGCGATGGGAGACGATCGTGCGCGCGGGCCGTGGGCGCACGTCGCGGCGGTCGTCGATCGCGTCGAGCGCGCCGCGGCCGGCGACGACGACGCCTGGCTGCTGAAGCTCGTCGCGCTCGTTCACGAGGCGCCGCGCGAGACGCTCGGGATGATCGCGGACGCCGGGTTCGCCGACGCGGTGCCGATCGCGGACGCGATCCTGTCCGGGTTCGGGGAGATCTGGAAGGCGCGCGACGCGGCCGACGTCGGCCGGATCGTCGCGTCGCGCTCGGCGACGCTGCGCGCGCTCCTTCTCTTCGAGGTCGCACACGAGGACGCCGCGACCACGGCGATGCGCGCGGCCGCGCGAGCGGGCGGCCTCGAGCGCGAGCTCGACGGCTGGCTCGCCCGCCTGGCCGCTACGAGGAGGCACGAATGATTCGACCACCGAGCGAGATCCGGAGCGCGCGCCCGAGCGAGATGCCGCGGACGGTCGCCGCGATCGTCGCCGCGTTCATGACCGATCCGCTCGCGCGATTCGCGTGGCCGACGCCGCACCTGCACCTCGACGGCATGCCCGTCGGCGCGCGCGAGTTCGCGGGACGCGGCTTCGAGCACGGCGCGGCCTACGTCTCCGCCGACTTCCTCGGCGCCGCGCTGTGGCTGCCGCCGGGAGTCCATCCGAACGGCGAGGCGCTCGAGCGCCTCTTTCGCGCGACCGTGCCGCCCGAGCGCCTGGACGACCTGCTCGGCACGTTCGAGCAGATGGAGACGCATCACCCCGACGAGCCGCACTGGTACCTCGCGATGCTCGGCGTGGATCCGGTCGCGCAGGGGCGGGGACTCGGCGCGGAGCTCATGCGCCACGCGCTGGCGCGCTGCGACCGCGAGGGCGCGCTCGCCTACCTCGAGTCGTCGAACCCGCGGAACATCTCGCTCTACCGCCGCCACGGCTTCGAGGAGATCGGCGAGATCCGGGTGGGCGCGGCGCCGCTCGTGACGCCGATGATCCGACGGCCGCGGTCGCGCTAGCGAAGAGCGCTACCGCCGAAGCCCGAGCTCGGCGGGATCCCAGTACTCGCGCCACCAGGCGATGAGCCCGCCCGCGATGCGACACGCGCTCATTCCGGAGTACTCGACGATCCGGCCGGTCGCGCGCTCGGCGATCCGGATGCGCCATTCGGCGAGGACGTCGTCGCCGTGGACGGCGAGCCGCTCGAAGTCGAACGAGACCGGCCGCATGCGCGCGTTCGACGCCCGGACGAGGTCCGCGAACGCCGCGTGGCCGAGCGGTTCCGCGTGGACGGGCGACCGGAACTCGAGGCCGGGCGCGAAGAGCGCGAGGTAGGCGTCGAGGTCCTCGGCGAGCCAGGCGTCGCGCCGGCGCTCGAAGAGCCGCACCGCTTCGTCCCACGTGAGCATGCGGCCGGGCATAGCACGGGACCCCACTCCCTGCGGGCCCCGCGGGCCCGCTTCGCTCGGGCGCGCGCGATGCGCGCAGAGTGACGAGGTGGCGCCCTTTCGCCGACAATTCGCGGGGCTGACACGAGCCCGCCACACGCGGCCGCTAAGGTCGCACGCGTGAATGAAGGAAAAATCGAAAGTGAAGGGTGCGCCGGCGTGCGCCGGATGGCCGAAGGCGGCCGCGTCGTGCGGCCGCTCCGGCGCGAGGATTTCGAGGAGCTGATGCGCCTCGAGGAGGACGTGTTCGGGGCCGAAGGCGAGGCGGTCCTGGGCGCCTACTACGTGCGGCTCTGCTGCGAGTTCTTCCGCGACACCTGCTTCGTCGCGGTCGATCGCGGGAAGCCGGTCGGCTATGCACTCTGCTTCGTCCAGGACCGCGAGGCGTACTGCACGACGCTCGCCGTCCTGCCGCGCTACCAGGGCTCGCGCGTGCTCGTCGGTCTCGTCGCCGCGCTCGTGCGCGCGCTGGTCGCGCGCGTCGACTCCTGCTGGTTCACCGTCAAGGCCGACAACGTAGCCGCGCGGTCGCTGCACGCCGCGCTCGGCGCACGCGAGGTCGAGGTGCGGCGGGACTTCTACGGGCCGGGCGACGACCGGATCGTGTCGCGCATCGACCGCGGCGATCTCGTGCGCGCGTGGCGGCGGTACGCGCGCGTCGCGGCGGCGTTCGGAATCGAGCCGGCGCGCGCGGAGGCCGCGGCATGATCGCGACCGGCGCGGGATGGCTGCCGGGCGCGGGAGCGTCGCTGCCCGGCGATCGCTTCGACCATCCCGGCTCCGCCGACGCGCGATCGCGCGCCGGCCGGAGTCGCGCGGCCGCGGCTTGGTGCGCGATGCGGAGCGTTTCGCGCGTCGCGCGCCGGATCGCGGCCACACGCCGCGCCGCCGCGCCGCCTGCCGGGACGGCGGACGGCATCCGCGCGCGGGCTTTCGCCTTCTCGCGGCTCGCTGGCGAGATCAGCGCGGCGCACGGGCTTCGCACGGCGATCGCCGGACCGGTGCCGCGGGCGCCGGTGATCCTCGCCGCGAACCACGTGAGCTACGTCGACCCGCTGGTGCTGGCGGCGCTCGTCCCGTGCGTGCCGCTCGCGAAGCGGGAGGTCGCGCGCTGGCCGCTCATCGGCTCGGCCGGCCGGGCGCACGGCGTCCTGTTCGTCGAGCGCGGCGACGCGCGGAGCGGTGCGGCGAGCCTCCTGCGGGCGCGCCGGGCGCTCGCCTCCGGCGTCTCGGTCCTCAACTTCCCGGAGGGCACGACCACGCGCGGCGACGGCGTCCTGCCGTTCCGGCGCGGGATCTTCGGTCTCGCGCGCGCTCTCTCGATCCCCGTGGTGCCGGTCGCGATCCAGCTCGAGGACCCCGCGCTCTCGTGGACGGGCGACGCGCGCTTCGTCCCCCACTACCTCCGCATGGCGGCGCGCGGCGGCGCGCTGGTCCACGTGCGCTTCGGGTACCCGATGACGCCCGAGCGCTACGGCAGCGCCGAGGACCTCGCACGCGAGGCGCGCGCGATCGTCGGACACATGCTCGCGGTGGCCGCATGAGCGCGCCCGCGATCGCGGAGACCGAGCGCGCGCGCGCGGCGGCGCAGCAGCCGGCGCTCGACTACATCCGCTCCGGCCAGACGCCGTTCTTCCGCTTGCCGCTGTGCGATGCCGAGCGGCGGCGCGGGTCGCGCGAGCGCGCGGGCGCCGTCGTCCTCGGCGTCCCGTACGACGGCGGCGCGACCGTGCACGCCGGCGCGCGCCTCGCGCCGTACCACGTGCGGAGGGTGAGCGCGTTCCTGCAGCCGTTCCACCCGTACCACCAGGTCGACGTCTTCGAGGCGACGCGCGCCGTCGACGGCGGCAACGTCGCGTTTCCGCCCTTCGACCCGCACGCGGTGCGGGAGGCGATTCGCGCGGAGGTCGCGGACGTGCTCGCCGGCGGCGCGGTGCCGATCCTCCTCGGCGGAGACCACTCGATCGCGCTTCCCGCGCTGCGCGCCGCCGCCGAGCGGCACGGTCCGCTCGCCGTCGTCCACGTCGACGCGCACCCCGACACCAGCGACGACGCCGTCTGGGGCGACGCCTACCACCACGGCACGCCGCTCCGGCACGCGCTCGAGGAGCGCCTCGTCGAAGACGGGCAGCTCTACCAGGTCGGGGTCCGCGCGCCGTCCGCCGACGCGCTCGAGGCGTCGTTCTCGCGCCGCCGCGGAGCGCGCGTCTACACCGCGTTCGAGACCGCGGAGCGCGGCGTCGACAGCATCGCCGCGGACGTCCGCCGCCGGATCGGCGATCGCAAGACCTACTTGACGTTCGACGTCGACGCGATCGATCCGGCGTTCGCGCCCGGAACCGGCACGCCGGTGCCGGGCGGGCTCACGTCGCGCGAGGCCATCCAGCTCGTGCGCGGTCTCGCGGGCGTCTCGCTCGTCGGGATGGACGTCGTCGAGGTGTGCCCCGCGCTCGACCACGCGGACCTCACGTGCCACCTCGCGGCGCACCTGCTGTACGAGGGGCTCGGGCTCGTCGCGCTGCGCGCGGACGCGGGCTGAGCTTCTTCAGACGCGCGAGAGCAGAAGCTCGCGCTGCAGCACGAGGGCGCGCGGCATCGTCGCCGACAGCTTCTCGAAGAGCTCGTCCTGCAGCTTGAACTCCTCGCGCCACTCGTCGCGATCGATGTGGGTCGCGGCGTCGAGCTGCTCGGGCGAGATGTCGAGGCCGTGCATGTCGAGCTGGCCGTGCTTCGGCACCCAGCCGAGCGTCGTCTCGTGGCCGCCGACCCGCCCGAGCGCGCGGTCGACGATCCACTTGAGCACACGCATGTTCTCCCCGAAGCCCGGCCAGAGGAACTTCCCGTTCTTGTCCTGACGGAACCAGTTCACCTGGAAGATCTTGGGCGGGTTCGGGATGCGGTGCTGCATGTCCAGCCAGTGCTGGAAGTAGCGGCCCATGTCGTAGCCGCAGAAGGGCAGCATGGCCATCGGGTCGCGCCGTACGACGCCGACCTTGCCGGTCGCCGCGGCCGTCGTCTCGCTGCCCATCGTCGCGCCGAGATACACGCCGTGCGTCCAGTTGAAGCTCTGGAGGACGAGCGGGACGGTGGTGGAGCGGCGGCCGCCGAAGATGATCGCCGAGATCGGCACGCCCTGCGGATCGTTCGCCTTGGGCGAGAGCGCCGGGTTGTTCGTCATGGGCGCGGTGAAGCGGCTGTTGGGGTGCGCCGCCTTGTCGGCGGAGCCGCGCTTCCAGGGGCGGCCCTGCCAGTCGATGAGGTCCTCCGTCGGCGCGCCGTCGATGCCCTCCCACCAGACGTCGCCGTCCTTCGTCATCGCGACGTTGGTGAAGAGCGTGTTCCTCTGCACGGACGCCATCGCGTTCGCGTTCGACTTGAGGCTCGTCCCGGGCGCGACGCCGAAGTACCCGGCCTCCGGGTTGATCGCCCACAGACGGCCGTCGTCGCCGACGCGCATCCAGGCGATGTCGTCGCCGACCGTCCACACCTTCCAGCCCTTGAACGCCGGCGGCGGGATCAGCATCGCGAAGTTCGTCTTGCCGCACGCGCTCGGGAACGCGGCGGCGACGTACGTCGTCTCGCCCTGCGGGCTCTCGACGCCGAGGATCAGCATGTGCTCGGCGAGCCAGCCCTCCTGCCGCCCGAGGTAGGAGCCGATGCGGAGCGCGAGGCACTTCTTGCCGAGGAGCACGTTGCCGCCGTAGCCGCTGCCGCACGACCAGATCGTGTTGTCCTGCGGGAAGTGGCAGATGAAGCGCTTCTCGGGGTCGAGGTCGAGCGTCGAGTGGAGGCCGCGGTTGAAGTCGTTCGAGTCGCCGAGCATCTCGAGCGCCGGAGTCCCCATGCGCGTCATGATGCGCATGTTCAGGACGACGTAGACGCTGTCGGTGATCTCGATGCCGATCTTCGAGAGCTTCGATCCGACGGGGCCCATCACGTACGGGATCACGTACATCGTCCGGCCGCGCATCGAGCCCGAGAAGAGCTTCCCGAGCTTGGCGTACGCGTCCTTCGGCTCCATCCAGTTGTTCGTCGGACCCGCTTCATCGCGCGTAGGGGTGCAGATGAAGGTGAGGTGCTCGACGCGGGCGACGTCGTTCGGGTTCGAGCGGTGGAGGTAGCAGCCGGGGCGCTTCTCGGGGTTGAGCGGGATCAGCAGGCCCTGCGCGACGGCTTCCTCGGTGAGGCGCTTCCGCTCCTCTTCCGAGCCGTCGCACCAGACGATGCGGTCGGGCTGCGTGAGCTTGGCCATCTCGCTCACCCAGGCCTCGAGATGCGGGTTGGCCGGAAGAGCGTCCCTGCGCTGCGCTGCCGTGCTCATGCCTCTCGCTTCTCCCTTGTTGCGCGTATCGCCGTGGGGTGGGGCCGGTCGGCGCGGCTGGCGCCGGCGCGTGAGAAAGCGCCAGTATAGCGGAACCCGGGAATACGACACCAGCTACGAATCTGGAGGGTCCCGCATGAGGACTGCTTATGCGCGGGCCGAATCGATAGGCGCTGCTCGCGCCCGGCCCGGGGATCCCTCAGGAGGCCGCGGAGCGGAGGAACGTACGCCCGACGATCCGGAGGAAGCGCGCGCTCAGGTCGTCGAGCGAGCCCGGCATGCCGCTCGCGACCCACTGCGACAGGTGTGCCTGGTCGATCCCGCTGAACAGCACTGCCAGGTACGCGGGGTCCTCGTCGATGAACGCGCCGCTCGCGACCCCGCGCGCGAAGATGTCCGCTTGCAGCGCGTGGATCTTCTCCGACAGGGCCCGGCGCGCACCCACCGCCGGCTGGAGCGCCCACGACGTGCCGGTGCGGAGGTGCATGCGAAGGAAGTCCGGGTGCTCGTGGAAGTACGCGACGTAGGCGCGGGCGAGCTCCTCGAGCGCCCGGACCGGGTCCGCGTGCTCGGCGACGACCGAGCGTGCGAGCGCGAGCAGCTCGTTTCCGCGCCGATCGATGATCGACGCGAAGAGCTGCTCCTTCCCGGGGAAGAGCGTGTAGATCGACCCCATCGAGAGGCCCGCGAGCCGCGAGATGTCCTGCACCTTGGCGGCGTCGAAGCCCTGGTCGGCGAAGACGCGCTCGGCCGCGATCAGGATGTGCTCGCGGTAGAGGTTCTCGCGGGCCTCGCGCGCGACTGCGCGCGGGCCTGTCCCGTTCGCGGCGCGCGCGCGGCGGCCCGCCTGGCCGGCCGGCGCGGCGCTGCGCGCTCCGCTCTTGCCCGTTGCCGTCGTCATCGAATCGCTGCTCGAATCGCTGCTCCGACTGTCGAATCATATCAGAACGAAACCGATTGACAAGTCGCGATTCCGAATGGTAGTTCGGAAATCCTCGCGTCGCGCCTGCGGACCCGTTGCCGGGGGGTGCGGCGCGCGCGCGTTCAGAGGCCAGCGGAGGACGAGCGATGGAGTTCGGGATCTTCTCGCAGATGCACGTCCCGCCGGGGGAGAGCGAGCACGACCGGTTCCTGCGCGAGGTCGACGTCGCGCTCGCCGTCGACGACGTGGGCTTCAAGTACGACTGGGCTCCCGAGCACCACTTCCTCGAGCACTACTCGCACCAGCCGGCGCCGGAGGTCTTCCTGTCCTTCGTCGCCGCGCGTGCGCCGCGCATCCACGTCGGCCACGCGATCGTCAACATCACCGCCGCGGTCAACCACCCGGCGCGCGTCGCCGAGCGCATCGCGACGCTCGACCACCTCACGGAGGGGCGCGTCGAGTTCGGCACCGGGCGCGGGTCGTCGTCGGCGGAGTGGGGTGGGTTCGCGATCCCGAACGCGCCGCTCACGAAGGACATGTGGCTCGAGTCGATCGAGCAGATCCCGTGCATGTGGCAGGACGCGCCGTACTCGTTCGAGGGCCGCTTCTTCCGCATGCCGGAGCGGAACATCCTCCCGAAGCCCTACTCGAAGCCGAACCCGCCGATCTGGCTCGCGTGCTCGAGCCCGCCGACGTTCGCGCTCGCCGGAGAGATGGGCCTCGGCGCGCTCTGCTTCGTGAACGGCACGCTCGACGACATCCGGCCGCTCATCAAGGCATACAAGGACGCGATCCGCCGCTGCACGAAGCCGGTCGGCGGCTTCGTGAACGACAACATCGCGGTCACGAGCCAGATGTTCTGCCTCGACGACGGCGACGAGGCCCGCCACCACTTCGCGAAGGCCAAGACCAGCAAGTTCCTCGAGTTCTTCTTCAAGTGGCTCGACTCGGTGCCGCGGCCCCCGGGACTTCCGGCGACCGGCCCGGTCGTCCTCCCCGAGCCCACGCCCGAGATGCTCCTCGAGCGCACGAAGGCGGGCGGCTACATGGTCGGCTCGCCCGACGAGATCGCCGCGTCGATCCAGCGCTACGAGGACCTCGGCGTCGACCAGCTCATCTACGCGCCGCTCACGATGGTCATGGACCAGAAGCTCGTGCTGCGGTCGATCGCGACGTTCGGGAAGCACGTCGTTCCGCGCTTCGATCGCGACCCGGTGCACCGCACCACGCGCCTCCGCGAGGCCGCGCTGGCCGCGCGGGCCGCCTGAGAGGTAAGCTCGGGCACCGCACATGAGACGAGGCACTTCAGCCGGAAGGCGGATGCGAGCGTGAGCGCGGCGGTTCCCGTCTTCGATCGCGTGCTGATCGGCGGCGAGTGGGTGCCGGCGGCGCGCGGGACGTACGACATCGTCAACCCCGCGACCGAGGATCTCGCGGGTCGCGCGCCCGAGTGCTCGCTCGAGCAGGTCGCCGCCGCGGCGCGCGCCGCGCGCGAGGCGTTCGAGCGCGGGCCGTGGCGCCGCATGAGCGGTGCGGAGCGCGGCGCGCTCCTCCGCGAGGCGGCGGAGCGCTTCGGGCGCGAGGCGCCCGGCCTCGTCGACTTGACGGTCGCGGAGACCGGCGCCCTCCGGCCGATCGCGGAGCGGCTGCAGGTCGGCGAGGTGAAGGCGCGCCTCCTGAAGTACGCCGAGCTCGCCGCGACGCCCGCCGAGGAAGGGCTTCCGCCGATCGAGCGCGAGCCGGTCGCGGGCTCGAGCGCGACCGTCGCGGCCGGCGTCGTCGTGCGCGAGCCGGTGGGCGTCGTCGCGTGCATCAGCCCGTTCAACTTTCCCATGACGAACTGCGCCGGGAAGATCGGGCCGGCGCTCGCCTGCGGCAACACGGTCGTGATCAAGCCGCCGCCGCTCGACCCGATGGGCATCTGCGAGCTCGCGCGCGTCGTCGCCTCCGCGCTGCCGCCGGGCGTCGTGAACCTCGTGTGCGGGTCCGGGCCGGAGGTCGGGGAGGCGCTGGTCGCGTCGCCCGACGTCGACATGATCTCGTTCACCGGCAGCTCGCTCGTCGGCAAGAAGATCGAAGAGGTCGCCGCCGCGGGCCTGAAGCGCACGCTGCAGGAGCTCGGCGGCAAGTCGGCGAACGTCGTCTTCGCGGACGCGGATCTCGACCGCGCGCTCCGCAGCTCGATGAGCGTCTGGACCTTCCACTCCGGCCAGATCTGCATCGCGCCGACACGCCTCCTCGTCGAGCGCTCGATCTACCGGGAGTTCACCGAGCGCATGGCCAAGGCCGCGGGCGCCCTCAAGATCGGCCATCCCGACGAACCCGGCGTCGTCGTGGGCCCGCTCGTGTCGCGCGCGCAGCGCGACCGCGTGGAGCGCTACGTCGAGATCGGCAGGAAGGAAGGCGCGACCGTCGCGTGCGGCGGACGCCGCCCCCCCAAGCCCGAGCGCGGCTGGTACTTCGAGCCGACCCTCTTCACCGACGCGCGCAACGACATGACGATCGCGCGCGAGGAGATCTTCGGCCCCGTCATCACCGCAATCCCGTTCGCGGACGAGGACGAAGCGATCGCGCTCGCGAACGACTCGGACTTCGGCCTCTACGGGTACGTCTGGACGAGCGACCTCGCGCGCGGCCTGCGGGTCGCGCGCGGCATCCGCACCGGAACGGTGCAGATCAACGGGAGCCCGCCGAATCCGGACGCGCCGTTCGGCGGGTTCAAGCGCAGCGGCATCGGCCGCGACGGCGGTCGCTTCGCGCTCGGGACGTACAGCGAGCTCAAGTACATCGGATGGTCCAGCTGACGCGCTGGGGCGCGCGGGCTCGTGCCGTCCGCGCGATCGCGGCGGCCGAGCGCGGGCGCGGCCGGCGAGCGAGGTTCAGTTGAAGGCAGCGGTCTTCCACGAGGTCGGGGCACCGGTCGCGATCGACGACGTTTCCGTGCGGCCGCCCGCCGAGGGCGAGGTCCGGGTCGCGATCCGGGCCGCGGGCCTCTGCCACTCCGACGTGAGCGCGATCAACGGCACCTATCCGACGCCGCGCCCGACCGTGATGGGGCACGAGGGCGCGGGCGTGATCGAGTCGGTCGGTCCGGGCGTCCGGACGCTCAAGGAGGGCGACCCGGTCATCCTCTCGACGCTCGCGCACTGCGGTCACTGCCCGGAGTGCGACGTCGGCCGTCCCACGCTGTGCTGGAACGCGCCGCGTCCGAGCACGCCGTTCACCGTCGGCGGCAAGCCCGCCTACAACTTCGCCAACAGCTCGACGTTCAGCGAGCTCACGGTCGTGCGCGCGTCAAGCGCGATCCCGATCCCGCGCGAGATGCCGATGGCGCAGGCGGCGCTCATCGGGTGCGGCATCATCACCGGCGTCGGCGCCGTGCTGAACCGCGCGAAGGTGGAGGCCGGGCGCACGATGGCGGTCTTCGGCGCGGGCGGCATCGGGCTCAACATCGTGCAGGGAGGCGTCCTCGCCGGGGCGCGCCGGATCATCGCGGTCGACCTCGTTCCGGCGAAGCTCGAGTGGGCCGAGCGCTTCGGCGCGACCGACGTGATCGACGCGCGCGCTGCGGATCCCGTGCAGGCGATCAAGGACCTGACCGGCGGGCGCGGCGCGGACTACGCCTTCGAGGCGGTCGGCAACTTGAAGGCGATCGGCCAGGCGTTCGAGTCGCTCGCGCCGGGCGGGACGCTGACGATCGTCGGCGTCCCGAAGCTCGACGCGCGCGCCGACTTCCTCGTGAACGCGCTCCGCGTCGACCGCGCGATCCTCGGCTGCCGCTACGGCACGGCCCGCCCCCAGCACGACTTCCCCATGCTCGCCGAACTGTACCTGGCAGGACGTCTCAAGATCGACGAGCTCATCACCCGGCACTACGCGCTCGACGACGTCAACCAAGCGATCGAGGATCTCGAGAAGGGCGAGCTCGCGCGCGGCGTGTTCGACATTTCGCAGTAGAGAGTGCCCGCACGGGGCGAAGGGAGACGACCCAATGAGCAAGTTCGGATACCAGGTGATCGACGCCGACGGGCACGGCGGCGAGTTCGCGAACTGGCAGGAAGACGTCCCGGAGCGCTTCAAGCCGACCCTCGCCAAGTACCGCGAGAGGATCAAGCAGCACTACGGCAGACTCCCGCTTCCGGGCGGCGGTCAGGCCCGCAAGGGCGACCGCTTCGACATCCGTCCGGGCATGAACGACCCGAAGCTCCGGCTCGAGGACATGGACCTCGAGGGAATCGACGTCACGGTCACGTTCCCGGGCGGCGCCGGCGAGGAGTGGGCGATGCTCGACCCCGAGTTCTCGCTCGCGCTCTGCCAGGCCGTGAACAACTCGAAGGCGCGCTTCAACAAGGAGTGCGGCGGGCGCGTGAGCTCGGTCGCGAAGCTTCCGATGATCGATCCGCAGGCCGCGGCGAAGGAGCTCCGGCGCGCCGTCACCGAGCTCGGCTTGAAGGGCATGGTCTGCACGCAGCACGTGCGCGAGAAGAACCTCGACCATCGCGACTTCGACCCCGTGTGGGCCGAGGCCGAGCGGCTCGGCGTCGCGGTCTGCATCCACGGCGGCGGGCAGGCGCCCGACCAGTACCCGGTCTGCGTCGACCGCTTCAATACGCGCCTCGAGGTGCACGCGATCACGCACCCGGTCGGCAACATGGTCGCGCTCGACTCGTTCTGCGTCGGGGGCATCATCGCGCGCTTTCCGAAGCTCAAGGTCGCGTTCATGGAGTCGGGCTGCGGATGGCTGCCGTTCTGGCTGTGGCGCCTCGACGAGCACTACGAGAAGATGCCGGAGCAGGCTCCGAACATCGATCGCAAGCCGAGCGAATACTTCTACTCGAACTGCTTCATCTCGTGCGATCCGGACGAGCCGATGATCCCCGAGGTCGTGAAGCTCTGCGGCGACGACCGGATCATCTACGCCTCGGACTACTACCACTGGGACTGCGCGTTCCCCGACACGGTGAAGCTCATCGCGGAGCGGAACGACCTTTCCGACTCGACGAAGAAGAAGATCCTCGGCGACAACGCGAAGAAGCTCTTCCCGTTCTAGCGGCGCGGCGCGGTGGTGCGCGCGCGGCGGTCGCCTCGGCCGCCGCGAGCTGATAGGGGGGCGCCATGCGATCGCCGTCTTTCGACCAACAAAGCCTTTCGAGTCCGGCCTCTGCGCGCCGCGCCGGGCTGGCTCTCCTCGCGGCCGCGCTCGTTCTCGCGGGCCCCGCGGCGCGCTGCGCCCGCGCCTCGGGCGACGACCCGCTCCCGACCCCGACCGCGGGCAAGCACGCAGAGCCGTCGGCCGAGAGCCTCGTGAACGACGGCCTGGCGCAGGCGAAGCGCGGCGAGTGGAAGGCCGCCGAGGCGAGATATCGCGCCGCGATCGCGACGTCGCGGACGATCCCCGAGGCGTGGAACGGGCTCGGCCACGCGCTCAAGAACCAGCGCCGCTTCGACGAGGCGATCGCCGCCTACGACGAGGCCCTGAAGCTCCGGCCGGCCTACCCGCAGGCGCTGGAGTATCTCGGCGAGACGTACGTGATGATGGGCCGCTACGGGAGCGCGCGAAAGGTGCTCGCTCGGCTCCGGCCGCTCGATCGCCAGCTCGCGGCGCAGCTCCAGTCGTCGATCGACAACCGCACGCTGCGCGCCTCCAACTGGTAGGCGACCGGCGCGCGCCCGCCGCGACGCCGTCCGCGCCGTCGCGCGCGGCGCGGCGCACGAAGCTCGGGGACTTCAACCTCGGTGAGACGATGACGATGGCGCCGCTCGTCGTCGATCACAAGGTGCTGGTCGGCAACAGCGGCGGCGAGTTCCGGGTGCGCGGCTGGCTGGCGGCGCTCGACGCGACGACGGGCTCATCCTCTGGCGCGCCTACAGCACCGGCCCGGACTCGGACGTCCTGATCGGCGACGACTTCAAGCCGTTCTACCCGCAGGACCGCGGCAAGGACCTGGGCGTCACGTCGTGGCCGCCCGACGCGTGGAAGACCGGCGGCGGAACCGTCTGGGGCTGGATCTCCTACGATCCCGGCCTGCGCCTCATCTATTACGGCACCGGCAATCCGGGTCCATGGAACCCCGAGCTGCGGCCCGCCGACAACAAGTGGACGGCGGGCATGTTCGCGCGCGACCCGGACACGGGGCGCGCGCGCTGGGCGTACCTGACGCCGATCGAGGACCAGCAGCTCGGCGGCCTCGTCATGTGGGTGCCGGCGGCTCTCGTGTACCTCGTCGCCGGCCTCGCGCTGGTCGCCGGGGGCTGCGCGAGTCCGACGAGCGAGCGCGGCGCGCGATCGCTGCGGCGATGCGCGTCCCCGCCGTCGGTGTCGCGGTCGTCGGCGCGGGATCGCGCGGGCGGGCGGCGCGCGACCGGTGAGGGCGATGCGACCCGCGCCCCGTCGACCCGCGCGCACCGCGACCGCCGTCGCCGCCATCGTGGCGGCGCTCGTCGCGGCCGCGCTCGCCGCCTGCGACGACGGCCGGGAGCGCCGCGCGATCGCGCTCACGGGCGGCGACCCGGAGCACGGCCGCACGCTGGTGCGAAGCTACGGCTGCGGGACCTGCCACACCGTCCCCGGCGTGCGCGGAGCGCGCGGGCTCGTGGGCCCGCCGCTCGACGGCCTGGGCGACCGCGTGTGTCTCGCGGGCGCGCTTCCGAACACGCCCGAGAACCTGATGCGGTGGATCCGGGACCCGCAGGGCGTTCACCCCGAAGCGCCATGCCCGCGCTCGGCGTCGACCCCGAAGACGCGCGCGACATCGCCGCCTATCTCTACGCCGAGCGCTGAGCGCGGCGCGCGGGCCCGTGCGTTCGCCGCCGACGCTTGACTAGAATAATCCTCTAGAACAACATTCAGGTATGGAAGATCCCAGCTACGAGCAGATGGTCGCGGATGCGCGCGGCGAGGACCGCGCGCTGGTCGAGGTCGAGCGCGATCCCGGTCGGGCGTGCGCGATCGTCCGGCTCGACGACGCCGAGCGGCTGAACCCGCTCAGCGCCGCGCTCACCGTCCAGCTCCTCGATCGCCTCGCAGAGCTGGCGTCCGACCCCCACGTCCGGACGATCGTGCTGACCGGTCGCGATCCCGCCTTCTGCGCCGGCGGCGACCTGCGCGCGATGACCGGCACCGTCCACGGCCTCGTCGATCGCGGCGAAGCCGGAGCGACCGCGATGTGGCGGTGGATCCGCTACCAGTTCGGCGGCGTCGTGCGGCTCATCTCGCGCACCGACAAGGTCTTCGTCGCGGCCCTGAACGGCGCCGCCGCCGGAGTCGGCCTCGCGTTCGCGCTCGCGTGCGATCTGATCGTCGCATCCGAGCGCGCGCGCCTCGTGCTCGCGTTCGGGCCGATCGGCCTCCTCCCGGAAGTCGGGACGAGCTGGCTCTTGACGCGTCGCCTGGGCGTCCACAAGACCTTCGAGCTGTTCCTGTCGGGGCAGGTGCTGAGCGCGGCGGACGCGCATCGCCTCGGCCTGGCGAACGAGGTCGTCCCGCACCAGGAGCTCCTCCAACGCGCCGGCGAGTGGGCCGAGCGCGTGCTGCGCTTCCCCGCCCACGGCGTCGCGATGACGAAGCCGCTCCTGCGCGCCGCCGCCGACGCGACCTGGGACCAGTCGCTCGCGATGGAGGAGTTCGCGGAGCCGATGTGCTTCACCACCCGCGCCCACCGCGACGGCGTCCGGGCGATGCTGGACAAGAGGAGCCGCCGATAGCGGTCTCGCATCGTCGTCCGTCTTGGCTCCGCATGTTGTGACGACGTACGAGGACGTGCGCGTTGGCGCACGTCCGCCGACCAGGCTGGTTTTCGATCTGAAGACGCAGTTGGTGGAAGACGACGGTGCCTCGGTAGAGCCGTAGGATCGGCTGCGCCTCGGCCACCGGCACGCAGCGCGGCGATGGACTCTGGTGGCGGCGATCCCACAGCCCGTCGTAGCCGCGCTCCTCTTAGCGGCGCCTCCAGCGCCGCATGCTGCGCGCCGTCATCCCGGCGATCTCGGCAGCCCGGATCCACGAGATCTCTCCGCTCATCGCCTTGGCGATCACCTCTCGCACCGTCATCGCGCGCTCCAGGGCTTTGCGTGCGATCCGCACCTCCACGTCTCCCATGGAGGTCAGTCGCTACCGCGCACCCCGGTCAGGGCGGTCAATTCACTTGCTTCGAGCGGACAGATCATCTGCTCCCTACAATATTGTGACGAGCAACTTGACTCCGGGGAGCGTCATTTTGTAGTGTCGCCCGCCCCTTCCGCGCCGTCGCATCGACCAGCGACGGCGACACGTCTGCATTAGCCGCGCAAGCAAAGAGCGGCTTCTGGTGCCGGAATCGCGTCCGGCACGATACGCCATGCGCCGAAACAGTCGTCATCACGCGGTACGCAGGAGTGAGGGACGCCTCCTCAGCGTCTTGTTCGTAGCGATTTCGCTGGCGACGGCCGCGACATCCCGCGCTGACGTACCCAATGGCGCCGTGTTGAGGACCTTCGCGGGGCACACCGAATTCCGCTTTGACTGCGACAGCGCAGTCGGCGACGTTCACTTCGTCGAAATCAGCAACCGGGCGCTTCGCGTATACGACAAGGCCACCGGAGGCATCGCGTACGATTCTGGATCGCTCGATGCGTTCTGGCTGAACAAGGCCGGGATCAGCCGCGGAGCTTTCGACCCGCACATCGAGTACGATCGGCAGAGCGGGAGATGGTTCGCCATCAGCCTCGCGGGCGCCTTCAGCGCGACCAGCGCGGTCTTGCTCGCGATCTCGGATTCGAGCGATCCGACGGGGACGTGGAAAGGGCTGGTACTCGATGCCGATCCCGCCGATCTCCGGTGGGCCGACTATCCGCAGCTCGGCGTCGATGGAGCGGCCGTCTACGTGCGGTTCAACCTGTGGGGCATCGACGCGGCCACGACGCTGAGAACGGAGCTCATGTCGATTCCCAAGGAAGATCTCCTTTTAGCTGAGCCATCCGCGACCCGTATGACGCGGCTTGTCGGCACTCCGCCGGTCTTCCCTAACGATTTCGGCCCTCTCGACCTGCTGCCCGCGTACCCGCAAGTCGACACCTCCGGGGCCAGCGCAGACGGACTTCTCGTTTACGGTGGTGCGTACTTCTCGTCTGGCGGAGCGCGGTCGACCGGGTACGTCTGGTTGCGGGGGCAGCAGATCCTCGGCGCCGGCGGCGCCGGCGCGACGTTGACTGCATGGAGTGAGGTGTCAGGCTCGTTTTCCGGACCCGATGACTACTTCGCCGCCCCCACGCCTTCGGGCGGCGACCAACCCGCCACCGATGTGAACCTTGGGATCAACGTCGGGAACGTGAACTTTCGCGCGGGCGGCGACCTCTACACGGCAATGTTGGCGACCATCTACGGACGCGTCGGAGTCGTGTGGGTCAAGGTGGACGCGTCGACGCTCGAGATCGTCGACGCGGGGGTGATCGCGGATCCCGACCACGACTATGTCGATCCTTCGATCGCCGCGAACGACACCGGCGACGTGGTCGTCGCGTATACGCGCAGCGGCCCCGACGAATTTGCGAGCTCGTATTGCTCGGTCGCTCGGCTCGGCGCCGAAGGCCGGCTCCGATTCGACGCGCCGTTGCTGCTGAAAGCGGGGACCGAGATCTACGACGAGAGTGGGCCGACCTATGCTCCAGGCGTCGCCCGTTTCAGCGACTACAGTGCCGCCGTGACCGTTGATCCGAGCGACTCGCGGATTTTCTGGGTGAGCGGTGCGTTCGTCCCCGTGCGAAACCGAGCATCCACATGGATCAGTGCGATCGAAATCGACGATTCGCCTGTCCGGACGCCGACGCCCACTCCCACGGAAAGCCCCACCGGGACACCGACCCCCACCGCCACTCCAACGTTGACCGCGACGCCCGCCCCCACTGCGACGCCGACCTCTACCTCCTCGTACACGCCGACGCCTACCCCAACCGCAACAACCACACCGAGCGCCACGCCGACGTCGACGACGACTCGTACCCCGACGCCGACCCCCGCACACACGGCGACGCCTACGCCAACCGCGACGGCCACACCGAGCGCCACGCCGACATCGACGCCGACCCGCACCCCGACGCCGACCCCCACACACACGGCGACGCCGACGCCTACTGCGACGGCTACACCGAGCGCGACGCCGACGTCGGCGCCAACCCGCACCCCGACGCCGACCCCCACGCCCACCGCAACACCGACACCGAGCGCGATGCCGAGTCTCACACCGACCCCGGTTTCGACGGCCGGCGACGTGATCTTCGCGGACGACTTCGAATCTGGGGACGTTTCGCGTTGGATGGGCTTGGCCAAAACGGACGCAGGCGACCTGATGACCGCCACCGATGCAGCTATCGTCGGTCACTGGGGTCTGTCGGTGAGGCTTGACGACACGAGGCAGCTGTTCGTCACCGACGAGTCGCCGAATGCCGAGGGCAGCTATCGTCTGCGCTTCTATCTCGATGCGAGTGGCTACGCACCCGCGCGAGCTGCTGATCGGTTGAAGGTCGTACAGGCAATGTCGACATTCGGAGGACTTGCCGCGGTCGTTAGGCTCGACCTACGTGTCAAGAACGGCGCTCCCGCGATAGCAGCGCGGTTGCGACTCGACGACGGCACGATCCTCAAATCTCCATTCGTGCCGCTCGCCGGTGCTACCGCCGTCGAAATCGAATGGCGGCGGGCGAACAGCGGCATGACGGACGGCCATTTCAGGATGTGGATCGGTGGCTTGCTGCGCGTCGACGTGACGAAAATCGACAATCCCAGCGGCAGAATCGATCGCTTGCGAATAGGTGCAATGAACGTTCCAGAGGGTGCCACTGGCACGCTGCACTTCGACGATTTCGAGTCGCGGCGGTTCACGTACATCGGGCCGTGAATCTCCGGGGCGCCGCTACCGTATCGACGCTCGCACCGTGGCTCGGTGCAGTAGCGCGGCGAAGAAGCGCGATGGTCGCTTCGCGTTGGCCGGCGCACCGTTGTCGGTTGACGCACGTGCGACGGCCGGAAATACCCGGTACGTGGCCCGCCGACGACGCGACGATCTCGATGCCGACGCTATCGCCGCCGTGCTGGAGCGCGCGGGCGGGCGGCCGCTGACGTTGCGCGACATCGCGGAACGGCTCGGCCTCGAGCGCTACGACCGCCGGCGTCTGGAGGCTGCGCTCGCCGAGCAGGCGACCGCGGGCAGGGCGCGCCGGATCGGGTCGAGTCGCTGGCAGTGGCCGAAGGACCGCGACGCCCGCCGCGGGCGCGACGACCGGCGTGGAGTCGCGCACATCGGCCAGCGGCGAGACGGCCGGGACGAGCGCGACCGCGCCCATCGCGCCCGCGGCCGTGACCGGGACGAGTCCCCCGAGCGTCGCGAGCGCACCGAACGTCGCGATCGCGAGCCGCGTGGCGATCGGCACCTGCGCGGCCGGGGCGAGGGAACACGCGCCGATCGCTACACGCGCGCGCGGCGCGACCACCGCGACGACGGCGAGCAGCGCGGTCGCGGCGCGCCCGCGCGCCCCGCCGGGGCGCCGCTCGAGGGCCGCTACACGCGAGCCCGTGCAGGCTTCGGCTTCGTGCAGGTCGAAGGGCCCGCGCGCGCCCGCTTCCCGCGCGACCTCTTCATCCCGGAAGGCATGTCGGGCCCGGCGCTGCACGGCGATCGCGTGCGCGTCGAGATCGTCCGGCGCGACGCGCGCGGCGATCGCGCGAGCGGCCGCGTGACGGACGTCGTGCGGCCCGGCATCGATCGCGTCGTCGGCATCCTCGAGGACGCCCGCCGCTCGGCGACGCTCAGAGGGGCGGCGCGGGCGGCGCGGCGGGGATCGCGCGAAGAGCGCGACGGCGGCGCGCCGGGCCGCTGGTGGGTCGTGCCGCAGAACGACCTCCTGCCGATCGTCCAGGTGGCGGGCGGGATCGAGCCGGGTCCGTTCGACGCCGGCAAGGTCGCCCTCGTCCGGCTGTCGCGGCGTCCGGACGCCGCGCGCCCGCCCGCCGGCGACCTCGAGCGCGTGCTCGGCGACCCCGAGGACCCGGAGGTCCAGTTCCTGACCGTCGCGCTCGAGAACGGGCTTCGCGTCGAGTTCCCGCCCGACGTGGAGCGCGAGGCGGCGACCCTTCCGCGCGATCCCGGCGTCGCCGACGTCGGCGGGCGCGAGGACCTCCGCGACCAGCCGTTCGTCACGATCGACGGCGAGACCGCGCGCGACTTCGACGACGCGGTCTGCGCGACTCCGCTCGCGAACGGCGCGCGGCTCGTCCGGGTCGCGATCGCGGACGTGTCGCACTACGTCCGGCCGGGCAGCGCGCTCGACGCGGAGGCGCGCGAGCGCGGCACGAGCGTCTACTTCCCCGATCGCGCGATCCCGATGCTCCCCGAGGCGCTCTCGAACGGCCTCTGCTCGCTCGTCCCCGAGCGCGACCGCCTCGTCCTCGTCGCCGAGGTCGAGCTCGACCGCCGCGGCGCGCGCCGCGCGTCGCGGTTCTACCGCGGCGTCATCCGGAGCCGCGCGCGCTTGACGTACACGCAGGTCGCGGCGGTCCTCTCGGCGACCGACACGGCCGCGGTGCGCGCGCAGCGCGAGGAGGTCGCGGACCTCCTGCCCGAGCTCCAGCAGATGCGCGAACTGATGCGCGTCCTCTACCGCCGGCGTGTGGCGGCCGGCTCGCTCGACCTCGACCTGCCGGAGGCCCTCATCGACCTCTCCGAGGAAGGCCGCAGCATCGGCGTCCGGTTCTCGCCGCGCAACGACGCCCACCGCATCATCGAGGAGCTGATGCTCGAAGCGAACCAGGCGGTCGCGCAATTCCTCGCCGATCGCGACGTCCCTCTGCCGTATCGCGTCCACGAGCCGCCGGACGCCGGCGACGTGGCACAGCTGAACGAGCTCCTGGGCGCGTTCGGCTTCGCGATCGAGCTCGACGGCGATTCCGTGCGGCCGGGCGACGTCCAGCGCGCCCTCGCCGCGCTCGAGGGCCATCGCCTGGCGCGCGTCCTCTCGCGCTACGTCCTGCGCGCGCTCAAGCTCGCGCACTACTCGACCGAGAACGTCGGCCACTTCGGGCTCGCGTTCCCGATCTACTGCCATTTCACGTCGCCGATCCGGCGCTATCCCGATCTCCTGGTCCATCGCCAGCTCGCGGCGGTCCTCGACGGCGAGGACGACGCGGCGCGCGAGCGAGCAGCCGAGCTGACGGAGCTCTCGATCGCGAGCTCGCAGCGAGAGCGGCAGGCGGTCGACGCCGAGCGCGCGATGCTCGACCTCAAGAAGGCCGAGTTCATGCTCGACCATCTGCTCGAGCCCGAGCCCGCGACGATCACCGGCGTCACCAAGTTCGGGTTCTTCGTCGAGCTCGACGCGTGCCCGATCGAAGGGCTCGTTCGCGCCGACCAGCTGAACGAGCGCTTCGAGCTCGACGAGAGCACGCAGGCGCTCGTCGGCACCCGCACCGGTGCGCGCTTCCGCCTCGGCGATCGCGTGCGCGTCGAGGCGACCGAGGTCTCCTTGCGCCGGCGGCAGGTCACGTTCGCGGTCGTGGAGCACCTCGCGCGCGAGGAGGACGCGGGAGAGCGCCGCCGGAAGCCGGCCCGGCGGCCCGCCCGAAAGGTGGCTCGCGGCCGGGCTCGCTGAGGCGGGCGGCCACCAGCCATTCCCGGCGTTGCGACGGTCGGCCGCGCGCCGCTTGCGCTCGACGTCCTCGCCTGACACGGCGAGGGGCACGATGGAGCGAGGATTCAGCGACCGCGCGGCGATCGTCGGGATCGGCGAGACCGACTACGTCCGCGGCTCGGACAAGCTGCCGCTCGAGCTCATGCTGGACGCCGCGCGCGACGCCGTCGTCGACGCCGGTCTCACGCTGAAGGACGTCGACGGCCTGATCCCGCCCCCGGGCTTCACCACGACGGAGGAGCTCGCCGCGAACCTCGGCATCGAGGACCTGCGCTTCGCCGCCACCGTGCACATGGGCGGCGCGAGCCCGACGGCCGCGCTTCAGAGCGCGGCGATGGCGGTCGCGAGCGGGCTCGCGCGCGCGGTGCTCGTCGTCGTCGGCTGGAACGGCTACTCCGCGTTCCGGCCGAAGCCGGGCGCCCGCGTCCCGAAGCTCGGCTTCGCGCCGACTGCGCTCGCCGAGACCGTGACCGACTTCTACATGCCCTACGGCGCGATGCTGCCGGTCCAGATGTACGCGTGGATCTGCACGCGCCACAAGCGGACGTTCGGCATCCGCGACGAGGACACGGGCGCGGTCGCGATCGCCTGTCGCAAGCACGCGCAGCACAACCCGCGCGCGCTCATGCGCGGGAAGCCGCTCGACATGGCGACGTACCTCGCCGCGCGCTGGGTGTCCGAGCCGTTCCGGCTCTACGACTGCTCGCTCGAGACCGACTGCGCGAACGCGATCGTCGTCACCTCGGCCGAGCGCGCGCGCGACCTCCGCCACCGACCCGTTCGCATCCTGGCCGCGGCCGAGGGGCACCCGTTCCCCGCCGACGACATCCCGAACCGCCCGGATGTCTTTCGCATCGGCCTGAGCTTCGCCGCGCCGAAGGCCTTCGCGATGGCCGGGGTCGCGCCGCGCGACCTCGACTTCATCGAGATCTACGACTGCTTCACCTACGTCGTGCTGCTCCAGCTCGAGGCGCTCGGCCTCTGCGGCCCGGGCGAATCCGGCGCGTTCGTCCGCGACGGCCGGATCGAGCTCGGCGGCGAGCTGCCCATGAACACGCACGGCGGCCTGCTCTCGCAGGGACACATGTGGGGCATGAACCACGTCGTCGAGGCGACGCGACAGTTGCGCGGCGAAGCCGGCGCCGCGCAGGTGCGCGACGCGGAGATCGGTCTCGTCACGGGCTGGGGCGACTTCGGCGACGGGAGCGTCGCCATCCTCGCGCGCTGAGGCGACCGGGATCGACTCGGAGGCGAACGTGTCCGAAGAGATCGGCTGGAAACCCGGCTTCACGCCGAGCCCGAGCGGGCTCCACGCCGAGTTCTACGCGCACTGCGCGCGCGGCGAGCTCCGCTTCCAGCGCTGCGACGACTGCGGCACGTGGCGCCACCCGCCGCGCGTCCTCTGCCCGCGCTGCGCTTCCGAGCGCTGGCAGTGGGCGCGCTCGAGCGGGCGGGGCACGCTCTTCTCGTGGACGATCACGCACCAGCCGCTCGTGCCCGGCTTCGGCGACCGGGTGCCGTACGCGGTCGCGGTCGTCGAGCTCGAGGAGGGCCCGCGGCTCGTGACCGGCCTCCGCGGGATCGCGCTCCGAGATCTCGCGATCGGCGTTCCGGTCGAGGTGGCGTTCGAGAAGCTCTCGGATGCGCTCGGGCTCCACTACTTCCGGCCGCGCGCGTAGCGACTTCGCCGCGTGAGGAAGATGCCGGCTGCGATCGCGGCGAGCGTGCCGCCGGCGATCGCGAGCCCGTGCTGCAAGCCGAGCTCGCGATAGGCCACGACGATCTCGTGGCTGCCCTGCGGGACTTCGAACGCGAAGAGAAAGCCGCCGGCAGGGTAGACGGTGGCCGGCGCTCCATCGATCGCGACCTGCCAGCCCGCATAGTAGGGATCGCGCGCCAAGAGCCAGGTGGGCCGATCGACCGTCACGGCGAGCCGCGAGCGATCCCAGCGCGCTTCGACGACCTCGACCTTCCCCGCCGGATCGCCGCTGACCGGCACGTCGCCGGTCTCCGAGGTGTCGCCGGCCTCGTTGCGCGGGCGCTCGACGAGGACGGGCCCGGGGCCGAGCGCTGTGCCGGCGCGCGCGGCCGCGATCGCTTCACGGCGGGACGCGAATCGAACGTCGGGCGCGAGGGCGAAGCGCGGCCGCACCTCGGGTGCGAAGAGCGCGCGCATACCGAAGGCGGGCGGTGGCGGGCCGACGAAGCCCGCCGCCTGCAGCGTCGCGTCGAGCGGGCCTCCGGTCCAGACGACGACGGGGCTCGCTCCGATCGCGAGTGCCACGGCTGCGGCGTCGCCGATCGCGATCCCGCCTTCGAGGACCGCGGCTTGCCGGGCCTGCGCGAGCGGCCCGACGCCGTTCCAGGACGGTTGCGCGAACAGGCTTCCGAAGTTCATGCCGATCTGGCGGACCTCCTGCGTGTCCGCGAGCGCGAGCGAGCGGGCGAACGGCCGTCCCGCGAACGAGTTCGGCAGCGGACGCTCGAGCAGGCGCTGGTATCGCGCGGGACCGAACACGTGGGCGACGTGCACGGGATCCGTCGCGGCGAAGGTCGCGATCGCCGCGGCGAGCGTGACGCCGATGAGGACCGCGGATAGCCGCCGCGCCGGCGCGGCCGCGCTCGCCACGGCGGCCGCCGGCGCGATCCATCCCAAGCTCGACGCGAAGCTCGACGCCACCGCGTGCGCGGCGGGTACGATCGAGACGCCCACGATGCCGATCGCGATGCGCTGCCCCGCCGCCGGCAGGCGGAGCGCTCGATCGAGGCCGATCGCGGCAAGCGACGATACCGCGAACGCGAACGGGTAGAAGAGCTTCATCGGCGCCGGAAAGGAGCTCAGGACGGGAATCGATCCGAGCGTGGCGCGGAGGACGCCGCTCGCGAGCGCGGCGGCGGCGATCGCCACCGCCGCGAGCCAGCGCGCGGGCGCGCCGCCCCGCGCCGCGCCGAGCACTGCGAGGACGGCGACGGCGGGCGCGATCCGGAACGGCGCCAGATCGTTCATCGGCAACGGTGCCAACGCGTCGGCCCAGTTCTCGAACCGCATCGACAGGCCGGACATCGCCGCCAGCATCGGTCCGCTCTCGGGCCCGCTCCGGATCGAATCGCGCGCCATCGCGAGCGCCGGCAGGATCTGCGGCGCGGCGAGCCCGATCGCCGCGCCGCCGATGGCGATCGCAGCGGCGACCCCGGTCGCGCGCCCGAGGGCACCGCCGCCGCGCCGCCCGACGCGGAAGGCCACCCACGCGAGCGCGGCGGCGCCCGAGTAAAGGCCAAACTCGGGATAGCCGGCGTAGACCTGGGCCGCGAGCGCGACCGCCGCGAGCACGGCCACCGGAAGCGAAGGCGCGCGCGTGAACGTCAGCGCAGCGCCGAAGAGCCACGGCCACCAGGAAAGCGCGGCCCAGTACTGAATCCAGCTCGCCGCCACCGCGACGAACGTCGGGCACGACAGCAGCAGCGCGACCCCTGCGACCGCCGGCGCTGCCGAGACCCCGAGGGCGCGGAGCCACCACGCGGCGCCCGCGGCGAGCCACACCAGGTGGAGGGCGACGTCGACGTCGAGCGCGCGGCGGTGGGGGAAGGGCGTCACCAGGAAGCCGACGAGGTGGGGCGGGTAGAGCGCGCCGACGACCGGGTCGCCGATCAGCGGCGAGCCGCCCCAGCGATCCCACGACCAGATCCGCAGCTGTCCGCTCTGCAGCCGACGCGCCACCTCGGAGAGCAAGGGATGCGTCAGCGTGAGGTTATCACCGCCGAGCGCGAACGGCGTGGGGCGGGCGAGGAGCCACAGCGAGACCGCGCACGCGATCGCGATCGAGCCCCCGACGGCGATTCGCAGGGCAGGGGTCGCCGAGCTCGAGGCGCGGCCGCGCATGCCGTCGTTTCTAGCCCATCGGGTAGAGAATCTCGCGGGTGATCGCGTCGCACGCGGCGCGGAGTTCTTCCGGGAGCGTCGTTTCCGCGCCGCGGACGAGGTCGTCGAGCTGCTCGGGCCGTGTGGCTCCGACGATCGTCGACCCGACGAAGTCGTGCGCGAGCGTCCACGCGACGCCGAGGGTGACGAGCGGGAGACCGGCGTCGGCCGCGATCGCGGCGAAGCGCCGCGTCGACTCGAGGGTCTTCGCGTTCACGAAGCGGCGGGCCATCGCCTGCGTGCGCGGGCTGTGCTCTCGGTACCAGGTGAAGCGCGCGCCGGCGGGCCAGGCGCCGTCGAGGTACTTGCCGGACAGGACGCCGCCCGCGATCGGGCTGTAGGGAAGGAGGCTCACCTGCTCGCGCCGGCACACCTCCGCGAGCGCGTCCTCGAAGCGGCGGTTCAGGAGGCTCCAGTTGTTCTGGATCGTCTCGTAGCGCGGGAGCCCGTGCGCGTCGGCCGCCCAGAGGCTCTTCGTGAGGCCGTACGCCGTCTGGTTGCTGCAACCGATCGCGCGCACCTTGCCCTCGTCGACGACGCGCGCGAGCCCTTCGAGGGTCTCCTCGATCGGCAGGTCGGGATCCGGCCAGTGCGTCTGGTAGAGGTCGATGTAGTCGGTGCCGAGACGCGCGAGGCTCGCGTCCACGGCGCGCGCGATCGAGTGCCGGTCGAGCGCGGTGCGGCCGTTCCGGACCGGCGCCTGGAACCAGCCGCCGCCCGGCCCCGCGACCTTGGTCGCGACGAAGACCGCGTCGCGCGGCTTGCCGGCGAGCCACTTGCCGACGATCTCCTCGCTCCGCCCGGCCCAGCCGCGATCCGGCGGCACGGGATACACCTCGGCGACGTCGAGGAAGTCGATCCCGGCGTCGTACGCGCGGTCGAGGATCCGAAGGCTCGTCGCCTCGTCGGCCATCGAGCCGAACGTCATCGTGCCGAGGCAGATCTCCGAGACCACCAATCCCGAGCGCCCGAGCCGTCGCCGCTTCATCGTCACCTCCCTCGATCGCGAGCGCGCGAGCTTAGCGAATGCCCGCCGTGGCCTGCGAACAGTGTTCGATGCAATGTAACGCCCCGTACATCGGGCGTTCACGACCAACCCGCCCGCCGTGAAGGGAGGACGTAGATGCCGACCGTGAAGATCGTAGCGATCGCGCTGGCCGCACTCGTGATTGCCGTGCCGGCTTCGGCGCTCGACTGTGCTTCTACCCGACGTCACTGGTCTTCGTTGCGAAGAGCTACAAGAGACCTTCGAGAGGGAAGTGCCGTTCGTTGACCGGATACGAGGGGTCGACGTCGGTTCCCCACGCGGCCACCGGGACGGCATGCTTGAACGCAGCCGGCACACAGCTCTACGTCAATTGGAACGTCCTGCGCGACGAAGGGACGGACATCGCATTCTACAGCGTGAGGATGAAGCTGCCCTATCCCTCCCTGACCGGTGGCTTCACCACGTTCTGCAGCAGCAGCGCGATCGCGGGGATCAATTGCGGCGCCAATTCCCCGGAGTCCGCCTTCCCGTGCGTGCCGGCGCCGCTCCCGTGACGAGAACGGTCGGCGCTGTATCGCTCGATTTCGGTTCGGACACGACCCACGGGCAGAGGTGACTTGTCGGCCGGCGGTCCGATCGCCATACTGCGCGCCGCCCGGCCTCTGCCGCGATCCCACCCAGGTTCGATGACCGAAAGTTCCGAAGAGCTGCGCCGCCGCGCGCCCGACCCGACTTCCGGCGCCGCCGTCGTGATCGGCGGCGGCATCACCGGGCTCGCCGCCGCGCTCGTGCTGTCGGCGCGCTTCGCTCGCGTGACGATCCTCGAGCGCGATCTCGAGCCCGACGCCGCGACCCCGCGCGAGGCTTTCGACGTCTGGCGGCGCCGTGGCGCCGTGCAGGTGCGGCACTCGCACGCCTTCCTCGGCCGCCTCCGGAACCTGCTGCGCGACCGCCACCCCGACCTGCTGGCCGCGCTCGTCGACGCCGGAGCGCGCGAGCTCCGCATGCTGGACTTCCCGCCCGTCACGCTCGGACCCGTCCCGCCGGAGCCGGGCGACGACGACCTCGTCATGCTCGGCTGCCGGCGCATCACGTTCGAATGGGTCCTCCGCCGGTACCTCCGGGCGCGTGCGAACGTCGACATCGTCGCGGGCGCGCTCGTCGACGGGCTCGTCGCCGAGCCCGGGGATCCGCCGCGCGTCACCGGCGTGCGGTTCAGGGTGGACGGGGACGCGCGCGAGCTCACCGCTGCCATCGTCGTCGACGCGAGCGGGCGTCAATCACCGGCGCCGCGCTGGCTCGAGGAGATCGGCGCGCGCGCACCGAGGGAGGAGACGGATCCCTCGGGCATCGTCTACTACACGCGCTTCTATCGCCTGCGGCCCGGCGCCGAGGAGCCCGCGCCCGATCGCCATCCCGGCGCGGCCGACTACAACTGGATCAAGTTCGCGATCTTCCCGACCGACGATCGCACGTTCTCGATCACACTGGCGGCGCCGCTCGCATTTCCCGAGATGAAGGTGCTCGCGCGCACCGCCGCGTTCGACGAGGTCGCGCGCTCGCTGCCGGCGGTCGCTCGCTGGATCGACCCGGCGCGCGCCGAGCCGATCGGCGATCCCGAGCGTCCCGTCCAGGCGATGGGCGGCCTCATCAATCGCCTGCGGCGCTTCTGCGACGAGCGCGGGCCGCTGGCACTGGGCCTCTTCGCGCTCGGCGACGCCGCGTACTGCACCAACCCGCTCTACGGGCGCGGCTGCGCCCAGGGCTTCCTCCACGCCGAGATGCTGGGAGAGGCGCTCGACCGGCATGGCGCGGACCTCGCGGCCGCCGCGCGGGCGCTCGACGCCGCCGCCCGGCGCGAGATCGAGCCGTTCTACCGGGCGTCGGTGATCGCGGACCGCGAGGCGGTCCGCAAAGCCGAAGGTCGGCGATCGCGCAGCTGGCGCGCGCGCCTCGCGCAGCGCTTCTTCGAGGACGGCGTCGCGGTCGCGACGCGCTGCGATCCCGTCGTCTATCGCGCCTTCGTGCGCATGATGAACATGCTCGAGACGCCGGAGGTCGCGTTCGGGCGGAGGAGCGTGGTCCTGCGGTCGCTCCGCGTGTGGATGCGCGGGCGCCGGCGGAACCGGGCGTACGCGATCCCCGATGGACCCGATCGCGCCGAGGTGCTCGCGCGCTGCGAACGAGCGCTCGCGCGCGAGACCTGAGCGCCGAGCCCCGCGGCTCGCGTGCGGTCGAGGTCATCCGCACGCGAGCCGCACGCGCGTCACTCCTGGCAGTAGATCGCGGGCGTCGACGTGCCCGAAAACGCCGTCGCGGCGTCGACCGCGCTCTGCGCGTTCGCCGGCGGCAAGCAGGCCGGGAGCTTCTGCATCTGGTCGAGGTCCGCGATCGCTGCCGCCGCGTGGTCCGAGATCTTGTCGAAGCAGCGCTGGATCTTGTCGAGGGTGTACTGGTCGAGCGTGCCGCCGTTCCGGAGCGCGTACGACGCCGCCCTCGAGTAGCACTTGTCCGCGGACAGCTGCGCCTTGAGGACGATCTTCGCGACCTCGTTCTCGCCGATGACCTCGCGCTTCTCGTCCGGGATGTTGAACCCGGTGACGGGATCCGGCGCGGCGCTGTCGCCATCGCAATAGACGGCGCTCACGCTCGAAGCGTGCTGGTTGTCGACGGCCGTCTTCTGCGCGTCGATCCCGGTCTGGTCGAGGCAGGAGGGAGTGCCCTTCAGGAGGAGCCTGTCGCGATGGCCGGCGTACCAGTCGTTCGCGTACTGCACGCACCCCTGCCAGCTCGCCTGGATGTCGGGGACCTTGTGCTGGTTCTGCGGCGTGTACGCGAGCTGGAGGTTCACGAGGGCGATCGCGTCGCACTTGACGCGCTTCTTCAGATAATCCCCGAGGAGCTTCTTGACGTACTCTTCCTGCTTGAGGACGTACTTGTCCGGGGCGACGAAGCCGCCGCTCGCGAACGGCGGGTTCGGAAGCGTGGTGGCGAAGCCGGCGGCGGGAACCAAAAGCAGAGCAAACCCACACGAAGCGACCAGGTGTCGCAGCATGGCCGAACCCTCCCTGTCTTAGCCCCACCGAACGCATAGCTTCGCGCATGGGTTAGCGCAATCGCCAAAAAAATACGGCTGGGCAGCCGAGCGCTGGCTTCACGCCGATTCGGACGCGAAAGCGGCCGCCTCGCGTGCGATCGCGCCCATTCCGAGCTCGCGTGCGAGGTTCTCCGCGTCGCGCGCGGCATCGCGCGCGGCGGCCGGAACGGCCCGCCGGCGGCCCGTCCGCGACCGCGCGGCGAGCGTCCGGGCCTGATCGAGGCGCGTGATCGCGAGCCAGGGGAGGGCCCCCATACGGTCGTGCTCCGCGCGCGCCCGCTCGAGGAGCGCGGCCGCTTCGTCCCATCGCCCGAGTGTCCGCGCGAGGAGGCCGAGAGGCCGGGTGCCGTGGCCGAGCGACGCGAGGTTCGGCCCGACGCCGATCACGCGCTCCGCGTACGGCCGGAAGAGCGCTTCGAGCGTCGCGGCCGCGCGCTCGTCAGCGAGGCCGGCGCACACCTCCGCGGCGGTCGCGATGCAGATGAGCCACACGGAATCGCGCGCGATCTGCCGGAAGCCCTCGGCCGCCAGCACGTCGAGGTCGGCGCGCGCGCCGGCGACGTCGCCCGACCGCAGCCGGACGAGGGCGAGCGTCGCGCGCGTCGAGTGCTGGTCCGGGCTCCGCTCGATCCAGGCGCTGGCCATCGTCGCCGCTTCCGCGAGCCGTCCTTCGAGGACGCGCAGCTGGAGCCGCTGGACGCCGAAGACCGGGAGGACGTTCGGGTGGTCCATGCGCCGCCCGAAGGCGGCGGCGCGCCCGATCAGCCGATCCGCCTCCGCGAGCCGGCCGTCCTGCGCCGCGCGCAGCGCCGCCAGGCGGAGCGCGAACCAGCAGAACCACGGGATCCCCGCTTCGTCCGCGAGCGCCTCGAAGTCGGCGAGCGCCTCGCCCGCCTCCGCGACGTCGCCGGCCTCGTGCAGGTCGGCGATGCGCAGCAGCTGCAGGTCGAGGGCTTGCTCCTTCGTCGTCGCGCGCCGCGCCAGCTCGCCGAGGTGGGCGGCCTCGGAGCGCAGCTCGTCGACCGCTTCCCGGCCCGAGAAGCCCCAGCGCGTGTAGCGAAGCACGCCGAGCAGGACGTCGGGGTCGTCGAGCCCGCGCGCGATCGCGATCGCGTCGCGGGCGAGCGGCTCGCGCCGCTCGTGTGCGCCGGCGATCGGCGACAGCGCCGCGTCGAGCCGCGCGAGCAGCAGCGCGCGCAGCGCGACGTCGGCGGGCGGCACGCCGTCGAGCGCCTCCTCGAGGAGGGCGACCAGTTCTTCGTCGACGCGCGACACGACGTGATGCCCGCGACCCATCCCGAGCGCGGCCCGCGCGAACAGGTCGTGCGCTTCGGCGGCGCGCGCGAGCTCCGCGGCGCGCGCGAAGGTCGCGCGCGCGTCGCCGAGCGCGCCGCTCCGCTCTTCGGCCTCGCCGAGCGCCACGAGGACGCGGCAGCGCTCGCGCAGCGGCGCTTCCGGTGCGTGCGCGAGCGCCTCGAGCGCGAGCCGATAGTGCGCCGCCGCCTCGGCGTGCGCGTGCACGCGCTCGGCGCGCTCCGCCGCCTTCAGCGAGTGCGCGATCGCGCGCTCGACGCCCGCGGCGCCGGCGTCGAGGAAGTGGCGCGCGGTCTCCGCCGGGCTCGCGCCGATTCGCTCCTGCCATTCGCCGATCGCGCGGTGGAGCGCGGCGCGGCGCGACGGTCCGAGGCGTGCATGCAGCACCTCGCGGTGGAGCGCGTGCGCGAACGCGAACCGGCCGGACACCTCGCCATCGGGCAGCGCGGCGCTCCCGAGCGAGCGCAGGAACTGCCCGCGGCGCGCCTCGCCTTCGCACACCACCTCGACCTGCGCCGGCGGCGCGTCGAGCGCGGCCGCGACGGCCGCTGCGGCGAACTCGCCGCCAGCGACGCTCGCCGCCTCGAGCACGCGCGCGTCGTCCGCCGACAATCGCTCGAGCTGCTGCTCGATCATCTGCCGGAGTCCCTCCGGCACCTCGTCCCCGAGCTTCGCGCGCGACACGCGCCACGACGCCGCGCCGCCCACGGCGGTGAGCCAGCCGCGCTCGAGCATCTGGTCGACGAGGCTCACGACGAAGAGCGGGTTGCCGGCCGTGCGCTCGAGGACGGCTTCGGCCAGGCCCGCCGGCAGGTCGCGGACCCCGAGCCGGCGCTCGAGGTAGAGCGCGACGTGGCCGCGCTCGAGGAAAGGAAGGCACAGCTCGGCGGCGAGGCGCTGCATCTCGAGCCGATGCTTGACGACCTTCAAAGGATGCCCGGTGACGATCACGTCGACCGGGCGGTAGGTGCCGACGACCAGGAGGCGCGCCGGCGCCCGGCGATGCGCGAGCAGGGACAGCACGTCGACCGTCGACGGATCGCTCCAGTGGAGGTCCTCGAGCGCGAGCACGAGCGCGCGGTCCCGGGTGAGCGCCTCGAGAGCCTCGGCGAGCTCGCGCAGCATGCGCTCGCGGGTCGTGCCTTGGAGCTCGCGCTGGAGCGTCTCGCGATCGCTCGCGGAGAGGAGCCACGGGAGCTGCGTGAGCCAGGTCGGCGCGACGCGGCGGAGCGCGTCCGTGACCGGCTCCGCGTCCGGGCCGCGCGCGAGCTGGGCGAGCGCTTCGAGGATCGGGAGGTAGGCCTCGCCGCCGCCGTGGTGCTCGAGGCACTGGCCGCGCGCGACGAGCGCGCAGCCGGACGGGATCGCGGCGAGGAAGGCGTCGACCAGCGAGCTCTTGCCGATCCCGGCCTCGCCGCTGACGAACACGATCCGGCGCCGACCCGCGCTCGCGGCGCGGAGCGCTTCGGCGAGCTGCGACAGCTCGCGCTCGCGGCCGATCGGCGCCTCCGCCGCCGCGATCGCTTCGATCGCCGCGGACGCAGCCGGGGTCGCGAGCTCGCCCGCGCGCGGACGCTTCGCGCCGGGCGCGCCGTCGGCGCCCGCGGCGAGCGCGCCGCCGTCGCCGACCGCGTCCGCGCGCACCTCCGCGATGAAGCGGTACCCTCGGCGGTGCACGGTCTCGATGAAGCGCGGCGCCTCCGCCTCGTCCTGGAGCAGGGCGCGGATCTCGCGCACGCGGACCTTGAGGACGCCGTCCGCGACGTACGTGTCCGGCCAGATCGCTTCCAGGAGCTCGTCCTTCGTCACGAGGCGGCCGGCGTGCTCGACCAGGTAGTGGAGGACCGCGAAGCTCTTGGGCGGCATCGCCAGGCGGCGATCGCCGTGCCAGAGCGATTCGTCGCGTACGTCGAGGCGGTAGGGGCCGAAGGCGAGGCGCGGACCGCCCACGCCCGTCGTTCTACCGGGACCGTGAAAAGGCGTTCAACCCTTCCTGCCAACGCCGCCGGCCCGATCGTCACCGAATCGTGACCGGGCCGTCATGACTCGCCGGGCGGGCTCGCCCTATCGACGGGGCGTGAGGACCAAGGCGAAGGACGGAAGGGCCGGGATGCTGCCGCCCGAGGCGGCCTTCGTGCTGCAGCTGCAGTCCGGGGCCGCCATCGCGGGCGATCGGCTCGTCGGACGGGTCGAGCACGTGAAGTCGGGCCGGGCCGCGCGCTTTCGCTCGATCGACGAGCTGCTCGTGTTCATTCGAGGGACGCTCGCGTCGGCCGATCGGAAGCCGTCGCTCGACGATCCATGAGGGCGGCGTCCCGCGCTCGCGAGGCCGGCATCGTGCGCACGGCGACGCGCCGCGGATTCGCCGGTCGCCGCCCTCGTGCTACGAGCCGCCGCATGGCCGGGCGCCTCGCGGGCAAGGTCGCGATCGTCACGGGCGCGAGCCGGGGCATCGGCCGCGCGATCGCGGAGCGCTTCGCGCGCGAGGGCGCGGCCGTCGTGCTGGTGGCGCGCACGGCGGAGCGGCTCGACGAGGTCGCGGCCGGCATCGCGCGCGACGGCGGCTCGGCCGCGGTGCTCGCGGGCGACGCCACGACCGAGGCCGTGAACGCGCGCATGGTCGAGCTCGCGGAGCGGCGCTTCGGCCGCGTGACGACCCTGGTCGCGAACATGGGCGCCGACTTGACGGCGACGGTCGCGGACACGACGCCGGCCGACTGGAACGCGTGCCTCGCGAGCGACCTGAGCCATCTCCACCTCGGCGCGCGCGCCGCGCTGCCGTCGATGATCGCGGCCGGGGGCGGCGCGATCGTCGCGATCGCCTCGACGGCCGCGCTCCGGGGCATCCCGAATCACGCGGCTTACTGTGCCGCGAAGGCCGGGCTCGCGAGCCTCACGCGATCGATCGCAGTCGACTACGGGCGCCGCGGCGTGCGCGCGAACTGCATCTGCCCGGGCGCGATCGAGACCGAGATGCTGGCCGCGTGGCTTCGCAGCTTCGGCGACGCCGAGGCCGACGTGCGCGCCCGGCTTCTCGCGCGCTCGCCGCTCGATCGCATGGGGCGCGCCGACGAGATCGCGAGCGTCGCCTGCTTCCTCGCCTCGGACGAGGCGTCCTACGTGACCGGCGTGGTCATCCCGGTCGACGGGGGCACGAGCGCGGCTTGAGACCCCGGCCGCGCGCGTCGCCGTCACGGTCGCGGCAGGTGCGAAGCGTCGATCACGGCCTGCCAGATGTCGGAGCCGATGAAGATCCCGGAGACCCACGGCGGGTCGAGCACGACGTCGCTCGAGTACCAGGCGGTCGCGAAGCGGTGGTCGTCGATGGCGGCGACGCCGGCATACGAGGTGTCGCCCGCGCTCGGGACCTCGCCGTGCTCGAAGATGCCGATCGGCCCGCCGTCGAGCTCGCCCGTGATCTCGTAGAGCGCGGTGCGCTTGCGATTGTCGAGCCCGAGGTGCTTGCGCGCGATCACGAAGAGCCGCCCGCGCCACCAGAACGCGACCGGCCCGTCGAGCCGGACGCCCTCGAGCTCCTGCGGGCAGTCCCAGGCGTCGTACGGCGGCGTCGCCCAGCAGACCTTCGTCCGGAGCCGGCGGTTGCCGCTCAGCTCGGGGTCGGTGCCGTCCATGCGGACGAGGCCCAGCATCCGGCCCGATGGCACGACGACGAGCTCCGTCTCGAGCGGCGTGTCCTCCGACACGCCGTAGATCTCCGCGCCGCGCTCCCAGTGGAGCCCGTCCTGCGAGCGGAAGAGCACGACGCGCAGGTCGCCGTCCTCGTACGCCGCCGAGTAGAGCGTTCCGCCGGTCTCGGTCACGCGCCAGAACCCGAAGCGCACCGGGCCGATGTCCGTCGGCATCGACCACGCGCGCCCGTCGTCCGAGTGCGTTTCGATCGAGATCGAGTCGACCGCCGTGTCGCGGAGGCCGATCCCGGGCAGGCGCGTGATCGCCTTGATGAAGAGCCGTCCGTCGCGCTGGTAGAACGACGGGTCTCGGATGTCGCGCCCGTTCACCGCGGGAATGATCGACTGCAGCTCGAACGACCGCCCGTCCTCGGAGCGGTACACGCGCAGCGAGCTGTTCGGCCCGAGCACCTGGCTGAGCGCGGTGCGGTGGACGAGCCAGATCGCGCCGTCGAAGCGCGTCATGTCGCAGTTCTCGTTGTGGCGGCAGACGCCGGTCCGGCAATCGTCGTTCGCGACGCCGACGCCGGGAACGAGGATCGCGGCGTTCTCGAGGAACGCGCCGTCGGGCGCCGGCGCGTCGGAGCAGCCGACGAGCGCGGCGAGCGCGCCTGCGGCAACGGCCGCGCAGAGACGGTCGCGGCGAAGCTCTCTCATGGGGCAACCTCGTGTGGGCCGGCCTTGTCGGCTGTCAAGCAACTGCGGGCGGGATCGCGACCCGGTGGTCGGGGTGGGCGCGCTCGAGCGCGAACGCGATCCGGAGCGCGCGCCCGTCCTCGCCCGTCGGCGCGATCACCTGGATCGCGAGCGGGAGCCCTTCGCTCGATCCGGCGGGAAGCGAGACGGCGGGGAAACCGACCAGGTTCGCGGCGCCCGTGTACGGAACGGCGCGCGGGGTGAGCGCGAGCTCTTCCTGGTCGATGCGCGGCGCCTTGAATGGAGAGACCGGCGACACGATCGCGTCGACCTCGCAGAACGCCTCGGCGTAGCCGCGCGCGATCCGCTGGCGATCGCGCTGCATGTCGATCCAGAGCCCGGGGTCCGGCTCGAGCGAGCGCGAGCGGATCATCTCCACCTGCGGGCTGAAGCGCTTCGGGCGGTCGCCGATCAGGCGGTCGGTGAGCGTGCCGCCCTCGATGCCGAACACGCCCATCACGCCGCGCAGCACGAGCGACTGGCTCGGCAGCGCGATCTGCACGATGCGCGCGCCGAGGTCGGCGAGGCGGCGCACCGTGGCCTCGTAGGCGGCGCGCACGTCGGGGTCGGGCTCGGGCACGAGGAGGTCGTCGCTGACGCCGATCCGGAGCCCTTCGACGCCGCGCTCGAGCTCGCCGAGGAGATCGGGCACGGGGTGGGGAAGCGAGTACAGGTACGCGGGGTCGAAGCCCGCGAGGAGCTGCGAGGCGAGCGCAGCGTCGCGGACGCTCCGCACCAGAGGTCCCGGCACGGAGAACGACGTGCCCTCGCCGCCGAACTGGCCGCGGATGCTCAGGAGCCCGAGCGTCGGCTTGTGCCCGACGACGCCGCAGAACGCGGCCGGGAAGCGGATCGACCCGCCGCCGTCCGTTCCGACGTGGAGCGGGCCCATGAGCGCCGCCGCGGCGGCGCTCGCGCCGCCGCTCGACCCGCCCGGGACGTGGTCGCGGTTCCACGGGTTCCGCGTCGCGCCGAAGAAGAAGTTGTTCGTCGTCAGGCCGAGGCCGAGCTCGTGAGTCGCCGTCTTGCCGGTCACGATCGCGCCGAGAGCCTTCAGGCGCTCGGGCATGCCGCCGTCGCTCGCGGGGACATGGTCGGCGAACATGCCGCTCCCGTACGTCGTCCGGAGGCCGGCGGTGTCGATCAGGTCCTTGACGCTCGCGGGGATGCCGTGGAGCGGTCCGAGGTAGCGACCGTGCGCGATCTCGTCGGCGGCGCGGCGCGCGGCCTGCATGACCTGATCGCGCGGGACGAGGGTCGTGAAGGCGTTGAGCTCCGGGTTCAGGCGCTCGATCTGGTCGTAGACCGCGCTCGCGAGGTCGACCGGGGAGAGGTCGCCGCGCCGCACTCGATCGGCGGCCTCGGCGAGCGAAAGGCGAAGCAGCTCGACGTTCGGCATGCGCGCCCGTTCTAGTACGGGCGCGCATGCCGAGACCAGACGTCCCGATGCGCCTACTTGTCCTTCCCCGACTTGCCGTGCTTGTCGGAAGCGTTCGCCTCGACGGCCACCTCGCGCAGCGCGGTCGGGAGGCAGAGGCGGTGCGAGAAGAAGAGGAACGGCTTGATCGTCCCGAAGCGCTCGTCGAGCGTGAGCGAGACCGGCCGCAGCGGCGTCGGTGCGCCCGAGCGCCACTCGTCGTAGGTCGCGTAGCAGACGAGGTGGGCGAGCGGCTGCTCGACCGGCCCGCCGTCGACCGACGTCGGGTTGCACAGCATCGTCGGCCGGCCGACGCTGACGCGCGCCTTGCCGAAGCGGTCGCGGAGCTCGACGGACCGGCGCGCCGGGTCGGGGTCGCCGTATGGGACGTGAGCGGCATAGCAGGTGTAGTCGTCGAGCAGCGTCGACGGCTGGCCGCCATGCTCGTTGACGCGAAGGCAAAGCTCGCGCGCGCTGCCGACCGACAGCTGCTGCACGCCGAGCGCGTTCTTCACCACGGCGCGCCGCTTCGGGTCGGGCGCGGTCGACGAGCTCGTGCGCGCCGGATCGACGTCGTGGCAGGCCATGAGCTCGGGCAGCGCGTCGTCGTCGGTGGTGAGGAGCGACGTGTTGGCGGTCGCGCACACCTCGGTCGGACGCATCAGCCAGTAGCTCGCGGACGCGAACTCGTCCGAGAGCGCGACCTGGCGCGCGCGCCAGCGAAGCGCGTCGAGCCAGCTCAGCTCGGAGTGGTAGCAGCGCGACGGGTCGAGGCAGGCGCTCGGCTCGACGTCGCCGGGCTGGCAAACGCCGGACAGGCAGAGGTCGCCGACGGTGCACGCCTCGCCGTCGTCGCAGGCGGTTCCGTCGGGGGCGTCGACCATCGAGCACGACCCAGTCGCCGGCTCGCAGGCGCCGGCCGTGCGGCACGCGTCCTGGGAGACCGGGCACACGACCGGGTTCGAGCCGACGCAGGCGCCGGCACCGTCGCACGCGTCGGTCCGCGTGCAGCGGTCGCCGTCGTCGCAGGCGGTACCGGCCGGTGCGTTCGCCGAGGAGCACGTGCCGGTCGCGGGATCGCACGCGCCCGCGCTGCGGCACGCCTCGTCCGACTCGGGGCACACGACCGGGTTCGAGCCGACGCAGGCGCCCGCGCCGTCGCAGACATCGGTCTGGGTGCAGAGGTCGCCGTCGTCGCAAGGCGTTCCCGCCGGAGCGTCGACGGTGGGGCAAGTGCCGGTCGCCGGATCGCACGCGCCCCCGGCGCGGCACGCATCGTCGCCGTCGGGACAGACGACCGGGTTCGAGCCGACGCAGGCGCCGGCGCCGTCGCAGGCGTCGGTCCGGGTGCACAGGTCGCCGTCGTCGCATGCGGTTCCGGCGGGAGCGTCCACCACGGGGCAGGTGCCGGTCGCGGGATCGCACGCGCCGGCGGTGCGGCACGCGTCGTCCGACTCGGGGCACACGATCGGGTTCGCGCCGACGCAGCTGCCGCTGCCGTCGCACGCGTCGCTCTGCGTGCAGAGGTCGTCGTCGGAGCACGCGCTGCCTGCGGTCTCGAAGCCGCACTCGGCGTCGCAGCAGTCGCCGTCGTCGAGGTTGGAATCGTCGCACGACTCGTGGACGTTCAGCACGCCGTTGCCGCAGTCGTTCGTGTTGACGAACACGTCCTGTGCGGCGTTCCCGTCTCCGGCGACGAGGTTCGACGCCGAGCTGGCGAACGCGACCGCACGTCCGTCGGCGGTGAGGGTCGCCCACAAGGTCGCTCCGCCGTCGCCCTCGTCCCCGGCGGACGAGACGCTCGCGCGCCGCGTGCTGCCGTGCCGGCGATCGCGCACGAACACGTCGTTCACGAAGTTGACGTCGGAAGCGGCGAGATTGGTCGACGCGGACGTGAACGCCACGAACCGGCCGTCGGCGGAGAGCGACGGCGGGTCGGTGAAGCCGCTCTGGCCGTTCCCCTCGCTGCCGTCGCTCGCGACGCTCGCGCGCTCGGTGACGCCGGTCTGCAGGTCGCGGACGAAGACGTCCGTCCGGCCGTTGCCGTCGCCGGCGACGAGGTTGTTGGCGTCGCTCACGAACGCAGCGAAGCGACCGTCGGCCGACAGCGTGCCGGCGAGGCTCTGCTGGTTCCCCTGCGAGCCGTCGGACGCGACGCTCGCGCGCACGGTCACGCCGCTCGCGCGGTCGCGGACGAACACGTCGGCGACGGCGTTCGTGTCGCCGGCGACGAGGTTCGACGCGAAGCTGTGGAACACGACGCGGCTGCCGTCGCCCGACAGGCGTGGAGTGACGCTCGAGCCGTTGCTTTCGGCGCCGGAGCTCGAGACGCTCACGCGCTCGATCGCGCCGGTCGTGAGGTCGCGCACGAAGACGTCGAAGGTCGCATTGGTGTCGCCCGGCACGAGATTCGACGAGAGGCTCGCGAAGGCGACGAAGCGGCCGTCGCCGGAGAGCGCGGGCTGGAAGCTGTCGCCCGTTCCGTCGCCGCCGGTCATCGACGTGCTGGCGCGGACGGTCGTGCCCGTGACGAGGTCGCGGACGAAGACGTCGAAGAAGTTCGACGACTTGCCCGGGACGAGGTTCCGGGCTCGGCTCGCGAACGCGACCAGGCGCCCGTCGGCGGACACCGAAGGCGTCATGCTGGTGCCGTTCGCGGGCAGCCCTCCGGGCGCGACGCTCGCGAGGATCGTGGAGCCGGTGCTGCGATCGCGCACGAAGACGTCGGAGACGGCATTCGTGTCGCCCGCAACCAGGTTCGAGGCGACGCTGGCGTAGGCCACGATCCGCCCGTCGCTCGAGATCGACGACGCCGTGCTGAACGAGTTCGCCTCCGTGCCGCTGGACGCGATGCTCACGCGCTCCGTCGCCGCGTCGGCGGCCGGCACGGCGAAGACGGTCACCTCGGCCGCCAGGAGAGCGACGGCGAGCGCCAGGACTGCGCCGAGTGCGCGGGCGCTCGCGGGGGCGAGGGAACCAGCGACCGCGGTGGCGCTGCGGCCGAGCGGGCAATGCGACTTTGCGGTCGACGGTTTCACGCCGGGCACCCGGAGCAAAGGCGGGACCGCTCGGCGCTGCGCCGACGCCTACGGCTCGGCGCCGGAGGTCGCCCGCTCGCCTGCGCGGTGGCGACGCGACGCGCCGACGGACCGGGCCGCGAACGCGGCGTGTCGCGGAAATCTCCTCGGATTTCCGGCGAACGAGCGCTCGCAGCGCGTTGCGGCATCGACGCTCCGGCGTCGCATTCTCGACGGTGCGGCACGGGGTCGTCGTCGCCGCCGCGCCGGCGTGCTACCCCTCAGGTGCCATCCGAGCGCAGAGTGCCGTGAGCGATCCGGAAGCGAGCGCCCCATCCCGTGCGCCGGGACCGCGAGCCTTGCGCGCCACCGCAGGCCCGGTGACGCTCGTCCTCACCGCGATCGGCGGCCCCTCGGCGATCCGCGGCAAGCTCCTCCGGCTCGCGCGGACGCTGCGACTCTGGACGGACGCGGCCGAGATCGACCGCCGGCTCCGGACGCTGGAGCGGAAGGGCTACGTCTCGCGCCGGCCCACGCGTTGGCAAATTCTGTTCGGCGGCGTCGACATGCTGCGGTTCGTGATCGAGCCGGCGGCGCGCGACTACTACCGCCAGAAGGGCATCTCGTTCGGCTTTCACCAGCTGCTGCGCGTCCTCGACGACCCGGTCTCGATGGTCGATCCGACCGGCTTCCTCTCCGATCGCGACACGATCGTCGGCCACGTCATGCAGGTCGTTCACCTGAACCCGGTCTACGACCTGCAGCTCATCCAGATGTTCGAGGACGGCCTCGAGGACTTCGAGCGCCAGGTTGCGGCGATGGTCGACGGGACGCACCCGCGCCATCGCACGATCGCCGCGATCGTCGAGGACCCGGGCTACCACGCGCGCCTCCTCGATTACGTGCGCCGCTTCCGAGCCGACCCCGGAGCCGCGCCCCCGGTACGCGAGGAGCAGACGCTGCGCTCGGATCCCTCCTTCGCGGCCGCCGAGCGGACGTTCGCATCGCTGCCCGGCTTCATCGAGTACTGCAACCGGCTGCCCGCGCGTCCGAGCGAGCTTCTCCTGCGCTGGCGGCGCCTCCGGGAGTTCCCGCTCGAGCTCGAGGTGCGCCCGACCGCCGACCGCGCGGCGGCGCGCTCCGGGCACGGAGACGGGCTGGGCGAATCGCTGAGTTCGACCGGCTAGCCGGAACGCCGGCTTCGCTCACGCGGTCGCGCGACGGCCCTCCCGGAGCGCCGCGTCGACGCTCCAGACGCCGGAGCCGCGCGACGCGATGTAGAGGAAGACCCAGGCGTACACGACCGCGAGCTCGCCGCGGTTCTGGATCGGGAGAGGCGTCTCCATGCGGTGGTGGGCGAGGAAGTACGCGAACGCCATGAGGCCGCTCGCGAGAAAGGCGGCCCAGCTCGCCGCGAGCCCGACCGCGATCAGGATGCCGCCAACGAGCTCGATCGGCCCGGCAATCCAGCGGATGCCGGGCGGGATGTCGGCCATGCCGCCGAAGAAGCCGAGCAGCTTCTGCGCCCCGTGACAGGCAAAGAGAAACCCCACCACGATCCGCAAGAGAGCGTACGTTTCCTCCGAGTAGCGCCCGAGCACTCGCTCCATCGAGCACCTCCCGCAGCCGCCCTATCACCCCGCAGGTTTTGCGTCACACCAGGATCGGGCGGGCGGCTGCTAAAGCGACGCAGCATCGCCGGCCGATAACGAAAAAGAATGAGCCTGGGCACCGACATGCCGTGCCCGCCAGTCACCCCGTCCGGCGCCGGGCCGGGCGCCGGTTCCTTCTATCGCGGCCGGGTCCGGTGGTTCCTCCTGGTCACCTGCCTGGGGTGGATCTCGTTCGCCGTCCAGAACGCGCCACAGGGACGGTGGATCGCGAGCGCGATCAACCTGGTCGCGGCCGGCTCGACGTTCGCGCTGTGGCGCTGGGTCCGGGCCTCGGAAGACGACCGCCGAGCCCGCATCGCTTCGCACGCGGCGCTCGCCGTGTCCTCCCTCGGGATCACGGGGATCGCGCTCACGAGCGGGCAGTCCGAGTCGATGTCGGTCTGGTACCTCGCGGCGATCCCGATGTTCGCGGCGCACCTCCTGAGCGCCGGCGCGGCCGCGGCGTGGTCCGGGATCGCGATCGCGGCCATGGCGCTCGTGCACCTGAGCGAGCTCTTCGTCACGATCCCGCCCGAGTACACCGCCGTCGGCACGGAGCTGCTGGTCGCGCGCGCTCTGTTCGTCCTGGTCCTGCTCGGGTTCGCGCTCGCGTCGTGGCGGCTCACGGCGCGCCACGTGACGGCGCTCGAGGAGCGCGAGCGGACGATCTCCCACCAGGCGCGCGAGCTGACGGTCGCGCGCGACGAGGCGCTCGAGGCGTCGCGCGTCAAGAGCGAATTCCTTGGCCGGATGAGCCACGAGCTCCGGACGCCCATGCACGGCGTGATCGGCATGACCGGGCTCCTTCTCGAGACGCGGCTCGACGACGCGCAGCGCGAGTTCGCCGAGACCGTCCATCGCTCGGGCGAGACTCTGCTCGCGATCGTGGACGACATCCTCGACTTCGCGGAGATCGAGGCCGGTCGCATCGAGCTCGAGACGCGCCGGTTCGAGCCGGTGCAGGTGACGCGCGAGGCGGTCGCGTTCTTCCAGCAGCGTGCCGAGCAGAAGGGAATCGCGGTTCGGCTCCACGTCGAGCCGGGCGTGCCGGACGAGGTGGAGGGCGACCGCCGGCGCCTGCGACAGCTGCTGATGATTCTCGTCGGCAACGCCGTCAAGTTCACGGGCGAGGGCGGCATCGACGTGCGCCTCGCGCCGCTGTCCGACGCGCCATGCGGGCTCCGCTGCACGGTGACGGACACCGGGATCGGGATCGATACGGAGCATCGCGCGCGCGTCTTCGAGGCCTTCTCGCAGGTCGACGGGTCGATGACCCGCCGACACGGCGGCACCGGGCTCGGGCTCGCGCTCGCGAGCCGGCTCGTCGCGCTGATGGGCGGCGAGATCGGCGTCGAGAGCGAGCCCGGGAGGGGGAGCTCGTTCTGGTTCACGGCCCGCCTCGGGCAGTCGCCGGCGCCGGAAGCGGCTCGCGAGGCGGCGGACAGCGCTCGCCCGGCGCGTGCTCCCGCGGCCTCGGAGCCCGAGCGCGCGGCGCCGCCTCCCATGCCCGATCCGGCAGCCGCGCGCGCTCGCGATCGCGCCGTCCATCCCCTGCGGCGCGGTCGGATCCTCGTCGCGGACGACAACGACATCAACCAGCGCGTCGCGGTGCGGATGCTCGAGCGCCTGGGCTTCGCCGTCGACGTCGCGGGCGACGGCCGGGAAGCCGTCCAGGCGGTCCAGGTCTCGAGCTACGACCTCGTCCTCATGGATTGCCAGATGCCCGAGATGGACGGGCTCGCGGCCACGGCGGAGATCCGGCGCGCGGAGAACGGCGTCCGCCACACGCCGATCGTCGCGATGACGGCCAACGTCGCGCCCGGCGACCGCGAGCGCTGCATCGCGGCCGGGATGGACGCGTTCCTCGCGAAGCCCGTGAAGCGCGATGCGCTCGCCGCGGTGCTCGCGCGCTTCGTGAGCGCGCAGGACGGGGCGGGCTCGCCGCCGGCGGGGTCATCCGCCGCCTAGCGCCTGCTCGGCACTACGCCTTCGTCACCAGGTGGAGCTGCGGCTCCATTCCCGCGGGCGGCCGGATCGTCGCTCCGGCTTCCCGGCGGGCTTCGGACTCGGCGTCCGAGTCGGACGCGAGGCTCGGCGGCGCGCTCGCGAGCCGCATGAGCTCGGCGAACGACTCGCGGGTCGCGCGCACGAACGCCGACAGATCCGGAACGAGGTCGTAGTCGGCGTTGAAGCCCCAGAAGAGCTTCCCGGTGTAGCTCATGAGCGCGATGCCGAGGCCGAGGTTGTCGACGAGCGGGACGAGCGGGAACGTCTCGAGGAGCCGCGATCCCAGCATGTAGATCGGGAACTGCGGGCCCGGGACGTTCGTCACGACCAGGTTGAACGGCAGCATCCGGGTCATGTTGCGAGCGCCCAGCGCGAGCAGCGTCGACGAGCCCCACTCCGCGACCTCCGTCAGCATCGACGCCGCGACCGCTTGCTTCGACTCCTTCAGGGCGAGGCTCGTCTCGCGGATCTGGCGGAGCTGCTCGCGCGGGTCGGGCTCGCCGATCGGCAGGTCGAGGAACCAGGCCGACACGCGATTGCCGAGCTTGCCGCGCTGGTCGGTCGACCGGACGCTGACGGGAGCCATCACGCGGAAGTCGATCTGGCCCGGGTTCACGTTCCGGCGCTCGAGGAAGCGCTGCACGGCGCCGGTCACGACGGTCAGCACGACGTCGTTGATGCTGCCGCCGAGCGCGCGCCGGATCTGCTTGATCTCGTCGAGGCTCATCTCGAGCCAGTCGAAGCGGCGGTGCGGTCCGATCTTGTCGTTGAGCGGCGTCGCCGACGGGACCGAGAGCGACGTGCCGAGCATTCCGGCGATCGCGCGTGCGCGCGACAGCAGCTCGCGCCGCAGGTCGGCGGCCTCGCGCACGAAGTGACCGACGTCGCGGATGGTGTCGACCGGAAGGCGGAGGCGCCGGAGCATCTCGTCGCGCCAGAGCTGGAACGCCGTCGGCACGCGGCGCGGAATGAAGCGCGGGGGATCGTGCGGCTCGACCTCGGGCGTGGGCGACAGCATCGTGTTCAGGAGATCGACGCCCGAGATGCCGTCGATCATGCAGTGGTGGACCTTCGAGATCAGGGCGAAGCGGTCTCCGCCCTCGAGCCCCTCCACGACCCACATCTCCCAGAGCGGACGCGACGGATCGAGCGACTGCTCCATGATGCGTGCCGAGAGCCGCTTCAGCTGCTGCTCGTCGCCCGGGCGCGGCAGGCTCGTGTGGCGGACGTGGTAGTCGATGTTGAACCGATGGTCGTCGACCCAGACCGGGCGCTGCGTGAACGGCACCCAGGCGATCTTCTGGCGATAGCGAGGGATGCGGTGCAGCTCGCCCGTCAAGCGCGCGCGGATGGCATCGGCGTCCACGCCGCCCTGCGGAGTGCGGAGCGGACCGGCCTCGAACGTGAGCGTCGAGGCGACGTGGAGCGGCGCGTGCGGCGTCTCGAGCAGCAGGAACGAGCTGTCGAGAGCCGTCAAGCGGTCGTATGCGGGCGAGGTCATCTTCGCACCCCCTTGTGGCCGGCCCGGCTCACCGTCCCCCACGGTGTGGCGGGTTTCAAGTCGGCAGGGATTGACACTCGCGTGGCGCGCGAGCAGGTCCATTCCAGACATTGCACCTGCGCTCGCGGCCGGGCGCGAATGCACGGCCTTGCAGCCGTGCGCCACCGGGCGGGGTCGCGGAGGGGAAAAGATCCAGGAAAGACGGGCATCCCGCTCGTCGGTCCTGGAGTTCCGGTTGCTACCTATAGCGAGTTCCCGAGGCGATCCGGATCGGCGCCCGTGCGGCGACGTGCCGGATCCGAGGGGGAGGGCTGCCCTCGGCGGCCCGGCGAGAGGATCCCGACATGACCTGTACCGAACGCCACCTGGAGGCGACTCGCCCGTCCCGTCGCCGTCGCGCGCTCTGCGCGGCGCTGGCGATCGCCGTCCTCGGAGCGGCCGCGCTCGCGCGCGACGCCGCAGCCGCGAGCCAGCGAAAGCTCGTCGACATCCAGATCTCGCCCGCGCTGGCGAGCGTGATTCCCGGGCGAACTCAGGCGTTCACCGCGACCGGCGTCTACTCCGACAACACGACCGCCGACCTCACCGGCCAGGTGACGTGGGCGGTGCGCGACCCGCGCGTCGCGACCATCGACGCGACCGGCCTCGCGACGGCGGTCGGCAGCGGCCGGACGGATATCAGCGCGAGCGTCGCCTCGGCCCGGGTTGCTGCGCGCCACGCGGCGCGGCTCGAGGTCGCGGAGCTCGACTCGATGGTCGTCGATCCCGTCTCGGCGAACGTGCGCGTCGGCGGCAGCGTCGTCCTGAAGGCGATCGGGACGTACGACAACGGGACGACGGGCATCGACATCACGCCGCAGGTGCAGTGGGCGTCGAAGAAGAAATCGGTCGTGCAGATCGGCACCAACGCCGACGGCGCCGTGGTCGCGATCGGCGTCGCGGCGGGGCAGACGAACGTCGAGGCGCGCGATCCCGAGACCGGCGTTCGCTCGGAGTCGACCACCGGTCGCATGAACGTCGTCGGGACGCTGGTGTCGATCGAGGTCACGCCGGACGACCGGATCATCCGCGTCGGCGAGCGCGTCCGCTACAAGGCGACCGGCACGTTCGAGAAAGGGTACACCACCGACGTTTCGACCGACGTCGACTGGAGCACGGGCAACGCCGCGGTCGCAACCGCCGACGCGGAAGGCCGCGTGACCGGCGCCGGCATCGGCTCGACCTCCGTCGTCGCGACCGACCGCGACACCGGGATCTCGTCGACCGACAGCGGGGCCGACGGCCGCGTCGAGGTCGTGGGCGACTTGACCAGCTTGACGGTTCGCCCGACGCCGCTCTCGCTCGCGCTCGGCGCGCGTACGAACATGAAGGCACAGGCGATCTTCCAGGGCGTCACGAAAGCCGTGAACGTGACGACGAAGGTCGAGTGGCGAACGACCGATCCGGCGAAGGTGAGCGTCACCCGCACCGGGGTCGCGACCTGCCTCTCCGCCGGCAGCGTGATGCTGTCGGTGCGCGATCCGTTCTCCGGCCTCACGTCGACGACGACGGGCGGCGACGCGCTCGTGCGCTGCGGCGTCCCGGTGGTCGGGGTGCAGATCTCACCGGACACGCTCAGCTTCCGCGTCGGCAAGCTGAAGAAGGTGAAGGCGTTCCTGGTCTACGGCGACGACAGCCGCGACGAGATCACCAAGCGCGTGACGTGGGCGTCGTCCAACCCGGCAATCGTTTCGATCGACGTCGCCGAGCCGAACATCGGCCGCCTGCATGCGAACGCGCCCGGGACAGCGACGATCACCGCCGACGACGCGTCGACGGGCCTGAGCTCGACGGCGCCCGGCGGCAAGAGCCTGTCGGTCACGGTCCTTCCGTAGCCGACGATCTCGCGCGAACGGCCGCGGTGCGCGGCCGTTCGCGGCAGCGAGCGGTGCGCCGCGCGGCGTGCGCGGCTAATCGGGAAGCGGCGTCTCGAGCGCGTCGAACGCGCGCACCAGATCCGCGCCGGCGGGCTGCGCGAGGAGCCGGCGGTGGATCGCGTCGCGCAGGATCGGCCTCTGCAGGCGCGGGTTCTCGACCGCGTGCCAGGCGACGAGCGCGCTCCACATCGGATCGATGACGTCGCTTCCCGGAAGGTCGCCGCCGTCGACCGCCCTCCACGTGAAGCTCCGCATCTCGGAGAGGACGGTCTGGAGGTACGCGACGTGGATCGCCTCGTCGATCCGGATGCGCTCGACCATCTCGGCGGCGCGCTCGGCGCGATCGCGGCGGTCGGCGAAGAGGCCCGGGTCGCGCAGAACGCGGAGGGTGAAGTCGAACCCGACCTCAGCCCGCACCTCGATCATGAGGACGTTCATGAGGAGCGTCAGCATCTGCTCGTGCCCGAGCGGGATGCGCGGCGCGAGGCGCTCGGCGTCCGGCCGCGCGATGCTCGCGGGCACCTCGGGGATGGGGTAGGCGTCGCGGCCGAAGACCAGGTCGCGCACCGCGAACCACATCGCGTCGTGCGCGCCGAGCCGGGTCGCCGGGTCGCCGCCCTCGTCCATGCCGTGCGCGACGAGAAGCCCCTTGTTCAGGTGCCCGGTCGCGGTCTCGGAGACGTCGTCCGCGATGACGCGCGCGAAGTCCGGCGCCGGGAGGTCGACGAGAAGACGCCCGCGCGCCTCGATGACGCCGGTGATCGTGAGCGAGTTCCAGAAGGTCTGGCCGAGCCCGCGCTGCAGGAGCAGCTTCTGCTGCTCGTAGCTGGGATAGGGACCGGCCTTCAGCAGCCGCGCGTCCGCGTCGAGCAGCGGCCACCCGCGGCGCGCGAGCTGCTCCCGCCAAGCGCGCACCGCGGGCCACCGATGGAGGGTCCGCGGCGACCGGTAGGTACCGGTCGCGTCGAAGCCGCCGTGCAGGCGGACGCCGTCGACCTCGAGCGGACGAGCGTACGCGTGCTCGGCGAGGAGATCGTCGCGGGTGTAGGCGAGGCGGTCCATCGAAGAAAGATGTTGTGCGGCGGGGAGCGGTCAGTCAACCGACGGTTCGCAGGCATCTCGGCGGGATGGTGCGTTGTGGATCGTCGTTACGACCAAGCGCCGGTACGGGCAACGCGGTCCCCGCGCCGAGGAGGAAGCTGATGATTGAGGAGCTTGCCTAGTGTGATCGGGGTGGGGTTGGCGTCTTCCGAACCCGTCGACTAGCGCCAGCGATCGCTGCAAGAGCAATTCGGTCCTCGACGAGCGCCGCCACGCTGGCTGGATACTCGTGGTGGAATGCCTCGAAGCTGACGCCGATTCCGGGCACAGCGAAGAGGCGTCTGGCAAGTGGTAGGAACTCATTGCCCAGCCCGACCGGTCTGACCACCGTTCGGTGCCTGTCCGCGAGGAAGCAGCCCGCCAGGTAGTCAGGCAGGAGCAGCAGAGGCTCTTGCGCCTCGGCCTTGAATGAAATCGATTCGACGCGCAGCCCGAATCCCTGGTTCTTGAACGAGCTATCCCGCATTGCGACGAGCGCCCGCCACTGCTCCCGATAGATCTCTACATTCGTGTCGCCCTGAAGATCACTGTCGTTCACCAAGTTGGCATAGATCGGTGTCCACTTCGATCGCGCGCCCGATCGAGCTGGCGCCGCGGAGCGCGTCAATGACCCGCTCGAAGGATTCAACAGTCGCGTGCTTCCACTTTGGAAGCCCGACGAGACGTGATCGCGTTGACAACTCGTGCGTCAAGCACAGCTTGCGTGATTTGTATTGGCTGCATGTCGGGGGCCGTCGCGAATTCGCCGCAGCGGAGCGCTGGCACGGCGCAGTGCTGTCGCGCCGCTGACCGGAGCAGGTGGTCCGTCGTGACCGCGTCGATCGCGCGACGCGACGTCACCCGCGGGATGCTGCTCTTCGACGGCGCGCGACACGTCGACTATCTTGCGCTGCGTGACGCGCAACGGTTCTCCCACCACCCCCGAACGCTCGCGCTACGCGCGCCTCGTCTGTGACGCCGCCGGAGTTCGCGGCCGCTGCGCCTTGCGACGCGCCTTCGCCGTGGTCCCGCGCGAGCGGTTTCTCGGACCAGGTCCGTGGCACGTCTTCGATGGGCCGGGGCCGTATCGAATGACGGAGGACGCCGACCCGCGGCACGTCTACCGGGACGTCCCGGTGGCGATCGATCGCAAGCGGCTCCTGAACAACGGTCAGCCCTCGATCGTGGCGTGCCTGATCCAGGCGCTCGCCCTGCGCCCGGGCGCGCATGCGGTGCACGTCGGATCTGGAACGGGATACTTCACCGCGATTCTCGCCGAGGTCGTCGGCGAGAACGGAAGCGTGACGGCGGTCGAGTACGACGCCGAGCTCGCGGAGCGTGCGCGGGCGAACCTCGCCGATCGGCCCAACGTCACCGTCGTCCGGGCCGACGGCAACGCGTACGACCCGGGACCGTCGGACGGCATCCTCGTGAACGCCGGTGCGACGCTGCTGCGCCGACTGTGGGTCCAGTCGCTTCGCGAAGGCGGCCGCCTCGTCCTGCCGCTCACGGGGCCGCACGCGTGGGGCAACGTCCTGGTCGTCACGCGACGCGCGGGAACCTTCGACGCTCGGTTCCTCGACCCGACAGGGATCGTGATCTTCCCCTGCGTCGGCGGACGCGACGACGCGGATGCGGAGCGGCTCGCGTCCGCCTATGCGGCCGGCAGGGCCGGCGAAGTTCGCCGGCTTCTCCTGGAGCCACATGCGCCGAGCGCGTCTTGCTGGCTTCATCGCGACGACTCCTGCCTCTCGCTGTGACGATCCGCGCGTCGGAGGCGCGCGACCGGAGACGGCTTCAGCTCGCGCGCAGCGGCTCCGCGCCCGCGTGCGGAGCCTCTTCCGTCGCCGCCGGCACCCAGACCCGGAACGTCGATCCCCTCCCGAGGTCGCTCTCGACGGACACGGTCCCGCCCAGCATGTCGATGATGCGCCGGACGATGTAGAGGCCGAGGCCGACGCCGCCCTGCCGGCGCGCGGCGGTGTGCGCCTGGCGGAACGGCTCGAAGATGATCCCGAGCTGGTCGGGCGCGATGCCCATGCCGGTGTCGACGACGCGCAGCACGACACCGTCGTCCTCCGGCGCCGCGCTCAGCGATACCGCCCCCTCGTCGGTGAACTTCAAGGCGTTCAGGACGAGGTTCCGCAGGACGACCTTCAGCTTCGCGGCGTCCGTCGTCACGTCCGGGAGAGCCGTCGCGACGTCGAATTGGAGAGCGACTGCGGGCGCGCGCTCGAGGTGCTCGAGCTCGACGGCGAGCTCGGCCACGAGATCGGAAATCGCGACGCGGGCCTGGCGGAGAGGCACGCGCCCGCTCTCGAGGCGGCTCAGGTCGAGGACGTCGCTGATGAGACGATGGAGCTCGCGGCTGCTCCGGCCGATGCGGTCGAGCACTTCTCCCTGCTCCCGGTCGAGGTCGCCGAACGCGCCTTCGCGCAGCAGGTCGCCGTAGCCGATGATCGCGTTCAGCGGCGTCCGGAGCTCGTGCGACATCATCGCCACGAACTCCGACTTCAAGCGGTTGGCCGCGTCGAGCTCGTCGACGATGCGGGCGTGCTCGAGGGCGAGCGACGCGAGCTGCGCGAGTCCCTGACCGATCCGGATCTCGCTCGTCTGGAAAGGTCCGTGCTCGGCCGAGCGCGACGCGACCAGAAGGCCCACGATCTCCGCGCCGCGGCGGAGGGCGACGACGAGCCGCGGGCCGACGCCGCCGCCGCGAGCGAGCGTGCCGAGCCCGGCCGCGCTCGCCTCCACCGTTCCGACGAGGGGCGCCACGCCTTCGTCGCCGAGCGGGCCGAGCGCGTCCGCGATCGCGCTTCCCGGGATCCGCACGAGCCCGAGCGCGTCGAGCTCGTCGGCCGGGATGCCGTGCGCCGCGACCACCGAGAACGCCTGCTCGGCGGGTCGCCAGAGGAGCGTCTGCGCGATCTCGCACCCGAGGACCTCGGACGTGATGCGGCACAGGCGGTCCGTCAAGCCGGGAAGGTCGAGCGAGCCGAGGAGCTCGCGCCCGACGCGCGCCAGCGCTCCGAAGACCTCCGCCGCCTCGCGCTCCGTCCGGTAGAGCTCGACGCGCTCGAGCGCGACCGCGAGCTGCGATCCGATCGCGGTGCAGAGCTGGGCGTGACCATCGTCGAACGGGCGCCCCGGGGCCGCCCGGTACGCGCACAGCGATCCGAAGTACCGCCCGGGGACGCGGAGCGGCGCCGCGATGAGGGCGGAGAACCCGAAGCGGCGAGCGAGCTCGCGCATCGGCCCCGGCTGCGCGGCCGCGTCGTTCACGATCACCGCTCCCGAGTAGAGCCGGCCGTCGAAGGGCTCGGTCGCCCCGAACGAGAGATGCCGCACCTGCTCCACCGCCTCGGGCGACATGCCGAACTGCGACGCCAGCCGGAACCGCTCCTCGTCCGGGTTCCAGCGGTACGTGGTCACGATGTCGCAGGGCAGGACGGCCGCGATGCGCCGCTGCACGCGATCGAGGATCTCCGCGGGGTCGAGCGTGCTCGCGAGATCGCGCGCGACGTCGAGCAGGACGGCGGTCCTGTCCTCGGCGGCGCGGCGCTCGGTCACGTCGCGCGAGTGGATCACGAAGCCGCCGACGCCCTCGTCGGGGAGCGGATGGCTGCCGATCGATTCGATCACGCGCCAGGAGCCGTCGTTGTGCCGGTACCGGAACTCGAGCGTCGCGACGCGCCCCGGGTCGGTCAGGCCGTCGGCGAACGTCTCGAGGATGCGGCCGGCGTCGTCGGGATGGACGAGGTCGAAGGCGCCACGGCCGACGAGGTCGTCGGGGCGATAGCCGAGCACGCGCTCGTGCGACGGGCTCGCGTAGAGGATGATGCCGTTCGCGTCCAGGATCGAGACCAGGTCCAGACCGTTCTCGATCATGGCGCGGAAGTGGCGCTCCCCGAGCTGGAACGGGACTTTCCGCTCGGGAGCGGCAGTCGCGGGCTGCGCGGTGGCGGCCGCGCGCTCCGCGGGCTCGGCGACCGGATCCGGCATTGGATCCGGTATCGGATCCGGCATGCTCGGCGTGGGCCCGGGCTTCGACACGATGGGCATTCCTCGGCGCCTGGCGCCGCCCCGAGCCCCGACGCGCCTTTCCGGATCATCGGCCGCCGAGGCGCGTCAGTTGACGGCGCGTCGGCCATCGCGCCGTCCCGGGCGAGCGCGATACCCGGCGGCGTCCGCCGATCGCGGGACGACGGATCAGTCGTACCAGTCGAGCGCCTGGCGCATGGCCTGCTCGTAGGCCTCGAACTCCATCCCGCGGTAGGCGCCCGCGATCATCTTCGCGTCGTCCCCCGCGAGGTAGCGGAGCTTCGGCTCGGGATCGTGGACGGCGCGGTGGATCAGCTGCGCGACGTCGTCGGGCCCCGGCGCCTCGCCGCCCGGGACGAGGCGCTTGACGACCTCGTCGAACTGGCTGGAGCGCTCCCAGTAGGGCGATTGCGGCGTGAAGGCGCGGCCGGTGTAGGCGTTGTCGAGCAGCTGCGTGCGGTACTGCCCGGGCTCGATCAGCACGACGCGGATGCCGAACGGCTGCACCTCGTAGTGAAGGGCCTCGGAGATCGCCTCGAGTGCGTGCTTGCTCGCGGCGTAGAACCCGCCGAACGGCCGCGAGACGAGCCCCGCGATCGACGAAACGTTCACGATCGTCCCGGACCGCCGCTCGCGCATCGCGGGCAGGACTGCCCGGATCGTCCGGAGCGGCCCGAAGACGTTCGTCTCGAACTGGCGGCGGACGTCTTCCTCGCTCGCATCCTCGATGGACGACCGGAGCTCGATGCCGGCGTTGTTGATGAGCACGTCGATCGGCCCGGAGCTCGCGGTCGCCTCGCGGATCGCCGACTGGACGAGCGCGGGGTCCTCGACGTCGAGGCGCAGGACGCGCAGCGGGAGGTCCGCGCGCTCGGCGACCTCCGTCAAGTCGCGTCCCTTCTCTGGCGATCGCATGGTCGCGAACACACGGTCGCCGCGGCGGGCGAAGAGCAGGGCGGTGGCGCGGCCGAAGCCGGTCGAGCAGCCGGTGATGAGGACGTTCTTCATGCGGGCTATCATAGCGAGGGGATCTTCCCCTCGCCCGAGTCGCGGCAAAGCCGCGACCAGGGTCCCACTCCCCAGGTCGCTCCGCTCGCGCGGTACGCGCGGGCGCTGCGCCGCGCATGCGGCCGTTACGAGACCCCGCCCTCAGCCGCGCACCGCGGCGAGCACGCGCAGGAAGTTCTCTCCGAGGATCTTCCGGATGCGCACGTCCGACCAGCCGCGGTCGAGCATGTGCTGCACGAGGCGCGGAAGCTCGAGGCAGGTCTTCATGTCGGTCGGAGGCATGATCGTGCCGTCCCAGTCGCTGCCGAGCGACGCGTGGTCTTCGCCGACCGTGTCGACGATGTGCGCGAGGTGGTCGACGACGACCGACGACCGGCACGACGACGAGCCGCAGAGGAAGCTCGAGTGGTACATGACGCCGATCGTCCCGCCGCTGTCGGCGATCGCGCGCAGCTGCTCGTCGTCGAGGTTCCGCCAGTGCGGGTGGACGCCGCTCACCCCGGTGTGCGTGACGACGAGCGGGCGCGAGCGGTCGTGCGCCTCGACCGCGTCGAAGAAGCCGCGGCGGCTGACGTGCGCGAGGTCGACCAGCACGCGCCGCGCCTCGAGCGCGCGCACCATCTCGCGGCCGGCGCCCGTCAAGCCGGTGTCCGGGCCGCGGCGCGTGGGGGCGCTGGTCGCGCCCAGGCTCGACGACGAGAGGTGGACGAGCGTGACGCGGACGACGAGATCGTCCACGAGAAGGTCGAGCGCGGACGGGTCGCGGTCGATCGCGTTGCCGCCCTGGATGCCGACGAACGCCCCGTGCTTGCCGGCGGCGCGCGCGGCCCGGTACTCGGCGGCGCTCCGCACGAGGGCGAACTGCTCCGGGACCGACGCGAAGATCCCGCGCAGGCGCGCGAGGTTCGCCGCGAACGCGCGCCCGCGGCCGGCGGCCGACCGGAGCGGGTTCGTCGTGATGCTCCAGATCGCTCCCGTCACCCCGGCCTCCAGGATGCGCGGGAAGTCGACCTGCGAGAGGAAGTCGCCGCCGAAGAGGCCGGCGCCGTGGCGGGTGCGGAGGTCGTAGCCGAAGACGCGCGTCCAGATGAACGAGTCGACGTGCAGGTCGATCACGTCGGACGCGAGATGAAGCTGTACGGCCTCGGTCGAGATCGCGAGGTCGCGCGCCCACGCGTCGGGGTGCGAGCGGTGGTCGACGACGGCGAGGCGCACGCGGCGCATGGTGTATGGGACTCGGCGCGGCGGCAAGCGCGGTGGGCGCTGCAGGCGTGCCACGCTTGAATCGCTTCAGCGCATCCGTCGTCATTGCGGCTCGTGACCACGCTCGAGCCGCTCGCCCCCGACCTCTGGGTCGCCTCCCGGCCGCTTCCGATCGCCGTTGGCGACGTCGGCTGCCGCATGACGGTCGTCCGCCTCGCCGACGGCGGCCTCTGGCTGCACTCGCCGGTCGCGATCGACGCGGCCCTCCGCGACGCGGTCGCGGCGCTCGGCCCGGTGCGCTTCCTCGTCGCGCCGAACAAGGTCCACTCGCTCTTCTTCGAGGCGGCGGCCGCCGCCTGGCCCGACGCGCTCCGCTTCGGGGCGCCGGGGCTCGCGGAGAAGCGACCGCAGCTCGCCTTCCACGCGACCCTGGGTGACGACGCGCCGCCCGAGTGGCGCGGGCAGATCGATCAGCGCGTCGTCCGGGGGGCACCGGTCATGAACGAGGTCGCGTTCCTCCACCGCGCCTCGCGCACCCTCGTGCTGACCGACCTCGCGTTCAACGTGCCCGCCGGCAGGACTTCGGGCGCGCGGCTCTTCTACTGGCTCGTCGGGGCCGCCGGCCGCTTCGGCCCCCATCGCGTCGTCCGGCTCGGGATGCGCGATCGGCGCGCCGTGCGGCGTTCCGTGGATGCGATCCTCGCATGGGACTTCGACCGTGTGGTCGTTTCACACGGCGAGGTGCTGGCGAGCGGCGGGCGCGCCGCGATGGCTCGGGCGTTCGCGTTCCTCCCGCCGGCCGCTTGACGCTTGCGATGGGGGCGGGCCGTTGCCGATCGCCAGCCGCTCGCAGCGCTCGGCGAGCTCGCGGAGCGGCAGCCGGGGCCCGGCCGACTCGACGAGCGCGACGAGGCTCCCGAGCGGCGATGCCGGCTCCACGGACGCGGAGGACCAGCAGCGCCGGAGCGCCCGCAAGACGGCCGCGACCTCACGCTCGGCCGCGCGTCGGTCGGCGAGCTCCTCCGCGAGCCGATCGAGGAGCGCGAGCAAGGTCGGACGCGCGCGCGCCTGCAAGGCCGAGCGCTCGAGGCGCTCGTGGAAATCCATCGCCTGCATGCCCAGCGTTCCTAGCGCCGGTAGGTGACGGCCTGATGACGCGGCGATGATCGTTGGCGGACCGAATGCGCTTCAGAGCCAGCCGCTCTTCTTGAAGCGCCAGTAGAGCAAGCCGCACGCGACGAGCGTCGCGCCGACGATCGGCGGGGACCCACCGAGGAAGTGCGCGCCCGGCAGCCAGTCGACGTTCATCCCATAGACGCCCGCGACGACCGTCGGGATCGCGAGGATGGCGGCCCACGCCGCCAGCATCTGCATCGTCTCGTTCTGCTTGACGGAGATGAGAGCGAGGCTCGCCTCGAGCGCCGAGTGCACGGTCTCGCGGAGCTGCTCGAGCGACTCGTTGATGCGCACGAGATGGTCGTACACGTCGCGGAAGTAGGGTCGGATGTCGTCGCTCACGAGCTTCAGGTCGGCGCGCGTCTGGCGCGCGAGTACCTCGAGGAGCGGCGTCACCACCCGTTTGAACCGGCCGAGCTCGCGCCGGACCTGGTAGACCCGGCGCGTGAAGCGCGGGTTCGGGTCGTCCCGGAACAACCGGTCCTCGAGGTCCTCCACGGTCCCCTCGAGCTGGTCGAACACCGGAAAGTAGTTGTCGACCATGAAGTCGAGAACCGCGTAGAGCGCGTAGCTCGGTCCCTTGCGCAGGAGGTGCGGGACGGACTCGGCGCGCGCCCGCACCTCGGCGTAAGGCGCGGACGGGCCGTGCCGCACGGTGACGAAGTAGTTCGACCCGACGAACATGTCGGTCTCGCCGTACTCGACCTTCTTGTTCTGCTCGTTCCAGCGCGCCGTCCGGACGACGATGAAGAGCGACTGCCCGTACTCCTCGATCTTCGGCCGCTGATGTGCGCGGAGCGCGTCCTCGACTGCGAGGTCGTGCAGGTGGAACACCTTCTGCACCTTGCGCAGGAGCTCCGGCGTCGGCTCGTGGATGCCGACCCAGACGAAGTTCCCCTCGGCGCACTCGAAGTCCTCGAGCTCGTCGACGTTCAGCTCGCGGTCGAGCTGTCCGTCGGCGTAGAGGCCGCACTTCACCACCTCGCTCATGCACCGTCCGCCGTCGGCATGGCTTCGCCGGCGGCGACCTTAGCAGGCTCGGGCGCTCGAGCGGAGCCGAGCGCGCAGCCGTGCGCGTGCGCGCGATTCAGCGCGCTCACGACCGCCTCGAGCGACGCCGTCACGATGCTCGGGTCGCGGCCGGCGCCCCACACGCGGCCCCCGTCCTCCGTCGCGATCTCGACGTACGCGATCGCGACCGCCGAAGCGCCGCCGGACGCCGCATGCTCGTGGAAGTCGGTCACTCGGACGTCGACGCCGACGCCGGCCTGGAGGGCGCGCGCGAACGCGTCGATCGGGCCGTTGCCGGTCCCGGCGATCCGCCGGCGCTCGTCGGCGACCGCGACGTCGGCGCGCACCTTCCAGACGCCCGGAGCGCGTGCGTCCTCGCCGACCTCGTGCGCGACGATCGCGAGCGGGCCGGCCGCGGCCAGGTACTCGCGCTCGAATGCGGCGCGCACGGCCGCGCTCGTGACCTCCTCGCCCGTCCCGTCGGCGATCTCCTGCACGACCCGCCCGAACTCGATCTGGAGCCGCCGCGGCAGGACGAAGCCGTGGTCCTCCTCCATCACCCACGCGACGCCGCCCTTGCCCGACTGGCTGTTCACGCGGATCACCGCCTCGTAGGTGCGGCCGACGTCCGCGGGATCGATCGGCAGGTACGGCACGTCCCAGACGCCGTCGGGATCCGCGCGCCGGGCCGCCATGCCCTTCTTGATCGCGTCCTGGTGCGAGCCGGAGAACGCGGTGTAGACGAGCTCGCCCGCCCAGGGATGGCGCGGGTGGATCGGCAGCCGGTTGCACGCCGAGACCACGCGCGCGATCGCATCGACGTCCGAGACGTCGATGCCGGGGTCGATGCCCTGCGTATAGAGGTTCAGCGCCAGCGTGACGACGTCGACGTTGCCGGTGCGCTCGCCGTTCCCGAAGAGCGTCCCCTCGACGCGCTCGGCGCCCGCCATCACCGCGAGCTCGGCGGCCGCGACCGCCGTGCCGCGATCGTTGTGGGGATGGATGCTCAGCACGATCGCGTCGCGGCGCGAGATCGTGCGGCCGAACCACTCGATCTGGTCGGCGTAGACGTTCGGCGTCGCCATCTCGACCGTCGCCGGCAGGTTCAGGATCATCTTGCGATCGGGCGTCGGCTGCCAGACGTCCATGACCGCCTCGCAGATCTCGACGGCGTAATCGAGCTCGGTGCCCGTGAAGCTCTCGGGCGAGTACTCGAGGACGACCTCGGTCTCCGGCATCTCGTCCGCCAGATCGCGGATCCGGCGCGCGGCGTTCACCGCGAGAGCGGTCACGCCCGCGCGATCCATGCCGAAGACGACACGGCGCTGCACGCAGGACGTCGAGTTGTACAGGTGGACGATCACGCGCCGGGCGCCGCGGATCGCGTCGAACGTCGGGACGATCAGGTCCTCGCGCGCGGCGGTCAGCACCTGGATCGTGACGTCGTCCGGGATGCGGCGCTCTTCGACCAGCGCCCGCACGAACTCGAACTCGGTCTCCGATGCGCTCGGATAGCCGACCTCGATCTCGCGGAACCCCATGCCGACCACGAGGTCGAAGAAGCGCATCTTCCGATCGACGCCCATCGGCTCGACGAGCGCCTGGTTGCCGTCGCGCAGGTCGACGCTGCACCAGATCGGGGCTTGCTCGATCACGCGGCTCGGCCAGCGCCGGTCGGGCAGCGCGACCGTGGGATAGGGCCGGTACTTCCCTTTCGCGGGTCTCATCGTCGTCTCCTTTCGTCTCGCCGTCTCGTCTCGTCAGAGACGCGAGGCCCGATCCGCCGTGGACCGGCCGAAGGAGGCGACGCCGAGAAGCGCCGGGGGCCAGAAACAGAAAACCCCCTCCGGCCGGATCGGCGGGAGAGGGCTTCGCGTCGCTCTATTCTTCGGGGCTACGCGCGACGAGCCTCTCCCGCCCTGCGAAGGAGCAGGCCGAGGAGGCCGAGCCGGGTGATCGCGCGCGTTGCCACGATGGGGCGTCGATATGGGACCGGCGCCGACGAGTCAAGCGGTTTCCGTCGCGACCGCGTCGCTCTAGACTCATCCGACCGCCGGGGAGCCGGCCCGGCGCGTAGCCGGAGGGCGATTGCAGGCAGACCGACGCAAGCCGATTCGGGACGTGAGGCCGCGATCGCGCGAGGCGGCGGCGCGCGCCGCGCAGCGCCGCGCGGCGTTCTGGGTCGCGCTCCTCGTCGGCCTCGGCATCCTCCTCTGGCTGCTGGGGTCGATCCTCCTGCCGTTCGTGCTCGGCATGGCGATCGCCTACTTCCTGAGCCCTCTCATCCAGCAGCTCGAGCAGCGGGGCATCTCCCGCACGATCGCCGCCGGCGGGCTCGTCGTCGGCTTCATCGTCGTCACGGGCGTCGCGCTCGTCTTCCTGGTTCCGCTCGTCGTGGAGCAGGTGACCGCGCTCGTGCAGCGCCTGCCCGACCTCGTGGCCTGGTTGCGCCAGTCGCTCCTGCCGATCGTCGCCCGGTTCGCCGGACGCTTCGGGCTCCGCATCGCGCCGGTGGTCTCGCAGCCGTCGCCCGAGATGGTGCAGCGGGTCGCGGGATTCGTGAGCGGGCTCGCGACGGGCCTCCTGAGCGGGGGCCTCGCGCTCGTGAACGCGCTCGCGCTCCTCGCGATCACACCCGTGGTCGCGTTCTACCTCCTGCGCGACTGGCCGAAGATCGTGCGCGACGTCGATTCGTGGCTCCCGCGCGACCACGCCGACACGATCCGCGAGCAGATGCGCGCGATCGACGGCGTGCTCGCCGGCTTCGCGCGCGGTGCCGCGCTCGTCTGCCTGGTGCTGGGGGCGTTCTACGCGGTCGCGCTGACGCTCGCCGGGCTCGAGTTCGGGCTCCTGATCGGGCTCGCCGCGGGAGCGATCTCGTTCATCCCGTATCTCGGGGTGATCGTCGGCTTCACGACGTCGGTCGGCGTCGCGCTGTATCAGTTCTGGGGCGACTGGGGGTGGATCGCCCTGGTCGCGGGCATCTTCGTCGCCGGTCAGATCCTCCAGGACTACTTCTTGACGCCGCGTCTCGTCGGCGAGAAGGTCGGTCTGCACCCGCTCTGGGTCATCTTCGGCGTGCTCGCCGGCGGCGTGCTGTTCGGATTCGTCGGCGTCCTGCTCGCGGTGCCGGCGTGCGCGGTGATCGGCGTCGTCGTCCGCTTCGCGATCGCGCGCTACAAGGACTCGGAGGTCTACCTCGGCGAGGAGTGACGGCGGCGCTCGCCCGCGAACCGGCTATTGTCCCGGTACGCCGTCCGTGCCGGGCTTGAAGCGGAAGATCTGGTACGGCGCGTGCGCGTCGACGTTCGAGCGCGGCTGGAAGATCACCTCCTGCAGCGAGCTGCACGTGAAGTAGAGCCAGCCGCCCGGTCCGAAGCTGAAGCCGTCGGGCCAGCGGATGCGATCGCTCTTGAGGAGCGTCTTCAGCTCCCCCTGGCGGTCGAGGCGATGGATCGCGTCGTGCTCCATGTCGCTCAGGTACACCTGGTCCTGCGCGTCGATCGTGATGCCGTCGCTCATCGGCTTCTCCGCGAAGACCTCGATGCGATGGGAGAGGTCGTCGTTCGAGAGCGACTCGTCGTCGAGGTCGCGCGCTCGGATGCGGTAGAGGAGGGTCGACGTGACGGGCGCGAAGTAGAGCCACTCGCCGCGCTTGTCGAGCGCGATCGAGTCGACGTTCGGGCGCACCGTGAACACGCCGAGCACGACCATGTCGCGGCCGCGGACGCGCGTGACGTACGGCATCGCCTGCACCGCCGGGTGCGCTTCGAGGAGCCGGCGCGCGCGGCGGCGCTCGACGTCGTAGGTCACGATCGCGCCGCGGTTCCGGAAGATGCTCGCGTCCGCGATGTAGATGCGGTTCGCGTCGGGCGAGATCTGGCAGTCGTTCAGCATCGATCCGAGGCCCGCGACGTCGCTCGGGAACTCGAACTCGTGCACGAGGCGGTTCGTCGCGAGGTCGAACGCGAGGAGCTTCGGCGCGCCCGCGCCGTGGCGGGCGTAGTCGAGGACCCAGAGGCGATCCTTCGCGTCGATGCGGAGCGCGAGCGGGGTGTCGAAGGACGGGCCGTCGTCGCGCGGCTTCTGCGAGGCGGCGTCGGGGTACGGCACCGGCTTGCCGTCGACGAGCTCGGCGACCTTCACGTCCGGGCCCGCCTCGGGATGGAACGTGAAGAAGACGCGCCCCGATCGCGACACCGCGACGTTCCCGGGCGGCAGCGGAAGGTCGGCGACCGTCTCGAGCGCCGACTCCGGCAGCGCGGGATCGGTCGTCCAGCGGTCCTCGAGGTGCGAGCCGCCGCCGTGGCGCAGGCGCACCACGAGCAGGAACATCGCGGCGACGGCGGCGATCGCGAGCAGGACGCGTCCGAGGATTGTGAGAGCGCGCTTCATCGCTCCTCCGGCCGACGCACGTGGCGCCGGGTGCGCGACCCTTGCATCCCTCGGCGGTCGCGGACAAGACTCGCCGGATGACGCATCACCCAGGCGAGCGCCGTCGGTCGGCTCTGGCCGTCGCGCTGATCCTCGCGCTCTCCACTCTCCCCGCGTGCTCGTTCGTCGACAGCTCCGCGAGCATCTCGCAGTCGATCGGCGCGAGCTTCGCATCGAGCTCGGCGAGCTCGCGCAGCTCCTCTCCGGGCGACGACCAGACCGCCTACAAGAACGACGTCCGCGACTACACCTACGCGTACGTGCGCTCGACGAAGAGCGCCGGGGACTTCGAACGCGGCCTCGCCGGGGTCGCGGAGAAGCACGGCATCTCGAACTGGCAGAGCGACCAGACGACCTGGGTCGGGATCGGCGAAGGGCTCGCGAAGGCGCGCGTCAACCATACCGAGCTCGAGGTGTTCAAGAAGAACCTCGCCGACTCGGACCCCGATCACATGACCGACATCCAGCGCGGCTACGACGCGTACCGGCCGGCCTGAGGTCGGGTTGCGGGGCGCTCGGCGGCGCCGGCCGCCGCGGATCCGGCCGCAGTCGCTCGGCCTCGCGCTCGCAATCGCGCTCTTCGCGGCCGACGCGTCGGCGGCGCGCGCAGACGGCCTGACACGCGCGATCGACTACCTGACGATCGCGGCGAACGAGGGCGGCTCGAGCGGAGGCCACGCCGCCATCCGGTTCGGCGACGAGACCTACCACTTCCAGCACGACGACCTCGGCCTGGTCCGCTCGACGCGCGAGGACTCGCGCGAGTTCCTGGCGGCGTACGCGGTCCTGCAGAACCGCTCGATGCACGTGGGCCGGATCGCCGTGTCGGAGGAGACGTACGGCGCGCTGCGGGACGCGTTCAACGAGCGCTTCCTCGCGCAGACGCGCGACCTCGAGCGGCTGGAGTCGCTCAGGCGCGATCGCGATCTCCTGAGCGCGCTCGTCGCGGCGCGCGACCGCCGCGCCGAAGGACCGCTCGTCTCGGTTCCCGCCGCCGGCTTCTTCTTGGCGGACGCGTCCGACGAGCGGCCGACGGAGGGCGGCGCCGCCCGCGAGTCGCCCGCTCTCGCCCGCTTGCGCGATCGCGTCGCGCGCGAGCGTGGCGCCGCGTTTCTCTCGGAGCGACGAGCGGCGCTCGCGCGCGACCTCGCGAGCGGCGGCGCCGATGCCGGCGAGCTCCCCCGGCCCGGGAGCATCGCGGCGCGCTACCTCGATCGTTTCGCGGGCGTCCTCGCGCTCGACGCCCTCGAGCGCGCGCTGCCGCTTCGCGCGAACGCGTACCGGGCGCCCGGCGACGGGTCGTTCGCGCTCGCGGACGACGAGCGCGCGTGGATCGCGCGCTTCGCCGACGACCTCGAAGCGTCGCTCGCGCGCCTCGCAGCATCCGAGCGACCGGGCTGGAGCCGGGCGCTCATCGTCGGAATGGCCCGTCTCGCGGCGCTTCGCGAATCGCTCGACTCGAACAGGCTCGTCGTCCTGGATGCGTACCCCGCGAATCCACTTCGCCTGGACCGCGCTGCGATCGGCCGTCAGCGTGATCTTCTCCCCGAGCTCGTCCTGGAGGCGCGCGACGATCTCGCGACCGCGCGCGCATCGCTTCCGCAAGCGGAGCGGCCGCGCGAGGCGGACTGGACGCGCGTCGAGACCGCGGCGAACCGCGTGCTCGAGCTCGAGCGCGCCGCCTCGTTCGGCGACGAGCTGCGCGTCGCGCCGCATGCCCTCGTGCCGTCGCGGCCGGCGCGGCGGAAGGCGGCGATCGTGCCGGACCTGGCGGCGGAGAAGCTCGCGCGCGCGCTCGCCGCGACGAACGATGCGCTGCGCGCCGCCGAGGACGACCTGCGCGCTCGCGCGGGCTACGGCCTCGTCGCGCGCAACTGCGTGACCGAGATCTGGCGGGTGGTCGACGAGACGCTGGGCGGCGAAGCGGTGGTGTCGCTCGGCGGCCGGCTCGCGCCCGGCGAGCGCTTGACGTTCATCCCGATCGTGTCGGGCGCGGCGGTGAGCGCGGAGCTGCGGGTGGTCGCGGAAGAGGACGTGCCGTCGTACCGGGCGCTCCGGCTCGCCGCGCTCGCCGAGCGCGACGGCGACCTGCCGACGCGCCTCCGCGAGTCGACGACGTTCTCGTCCACGATCTCGCCGCGCCCCGGCGAGCGCGACTCGTTCTTCGTGTTCTTCACCGACGGCCTGGCGGCGGTGCGGCCGGTGCTCGGGGCGGCGAACCTCGCGGCGGCGGTCGGCGCCAGCGTCGCCGGCGTCGCGGTCGCGCCGGTCGACGGCGGGCGCCTCCTCTGGCGCGGCCTCCGCGGCGCCTTCTTCAGCGCGCCGGAGCTCGCGTTCGTCGCGATCCGGAAGGGGTCGTTCGACTTCGTCCCGCGCCGGGATCGGCCGGAACCGGAGACGCTCGATCCGCTGCTCGCGCTCGCGCGCTGACGAGCCGGCGTCTGGCGGCCGACGTGGCCCCTTGATATCGCGGGCGGCGATGTCGTCCGCGACGTCCTGGTTCGGCGGCTTGCGTCCGCTCGCAGCGGTCGCGTACGCGCTCGTCGCCTCGTCGCTCGTGTTCGCTCTTGCGGGATGCAGCGATCGCGCGGCGCCGGGCGGCGCCGACGTTCGCGTCGAGCACCTGGGCGATCGGACGCGCATCGTCGGACGCGAGGCGACGGTCGAGATCGCGCACGCGCCGTTCCGCATTTCGGTCTCCGATCGCGACGGTGCGGTGCTCGCGAGCCAGACCGCGACCGGCGGTCTCTTCTTCGAGCGCTCCGGCGGACGCTTCGACCTCCGCTCCGTGGACTCGGAGAGCGACGTGGAAGGCGGCGTCGCTCTCGACGTCTCGACGAGCGAGGAGGATCCGCTCGCCGGCGTTTCGGCGCCGGCGTCGGTGACCGTGCGCTTCGCGAGCGCGCGCACCGTCGAGGTCGTGTTCGCGCCCGCGGCCCCGACGAGCGTGGTCGCGCTCGGAGCGCGCTGGGATTCGCGTTCCGACGAGGCGATCTACGGCTTGACGGAGCGCCTCCGGGACGCGCCGCCGTTCGCGCCCGGGACGATCGACATCCCGGTCGACGACGTGCGGCCGCCGGAGGTCGGATCGCTGAATCGCCGCGGCGAGACCGTCGCGATGTTCGTCACCCCGACCTTCTCGCTGTACGCGCCGTTCTACCAGAGCTCCCGCGGCTACGGCCTCGCCGTGCAGGGGACGATGCCCGGAGCATTCGACGTCGCGTCCACCGAGAGCGACGTGCTGAGCTTCCGGTTCGAGACCGGGACGCGGCCCGAGAACCAGCGGCTCGCGTTCGACCTGTACGTCGGTCCCGAGTACGCGACGATCCTCGACGAGTACACCGCGCGCTTCGGCCGACCGTTCGTGCCGCCCGACTGGGCTTTCCTCAACTGGCGCTGGCGCGGCGAGCTCGAGGTCGCCGACCCCGCGGTCCTCGACGGCACGCCGGTGAACGCAGAGTTCGCCGAGGACGTGTCGATGTTCGACGACCTCGGCATCCCGCCCGGCGTCTACCTGTTCGATCGCCCGGTGTTCCCGGGGAACTACGGCTTCGCGCGCTTCGCGTGGGACGAGACGCGCCTCCCGAACCCGGGCGCGATGCTCGCAGCGCTCGATCGGCGCGGCTACCGGACGATGATCTGGAGCTCGACGTGGACGTGCGGCTCCGAGCCGGGCGACAACGGCCTCGAAGCGCAGGCGCGCGGCTTCCTTGCCCCCGGCTCCGCGGGCCCGCCGAGCTGCGCCGACGTCGGCGGCACGAGCTTCATCCTCGACGTGACGAATGCCGACGCGCGCGAGTGGTGGAAGGAGAAGGTGCGCGACTTCGTCGCCGCCTGGGGCATCGACGGCATCAAGCTCGACCGCGGCGAGGAGCACATCCCGTCAGCGGCGTCGGACCTCTGGGCGGACGGCCGCACCGGCCGCGAGGTGCACAACGACTACGTGAACATCCAGACGAAGCTGCACAACGAGGCGCTGCGCGAGGCGCACCCGGACGGCGACTTCGTGCTCTTCACGCGCTCGGGCTACGCGGGGGCGCAGCAGTGGGCGGTCGTCTGGGGAGGCGACATCCCGGGCAGCGAGCTGTTCGGCGGCGGCCCCGGAACGGATCTCGGTCTCCGCAGCGCGATCATCAGCCAGCAGCGCGCCGCGTTCATGGGCTTCCCGATCTGGGGCTCGGACACGGGCGGGTACTACGAGTTCAAGGACCGCGACGTGTTCGCGCGCTGGATCGAGTTCAGCGCGTTCTCCGGGATCATGGAGATCGGCGGCGTCGGCCCGCACGCGCCGTGGACGATGCCGACCGAGCCGTCGTACGACGCGGAGATGATCGAGATCTACCGTCGGTACACCGTCTTGCGCTCGGCGCTGCAGCCGTACGTGGTCGCGGCCGCGCGCGAGGCGGGCGAGAGCGGGATGCCGATCGTGCGGCCGATGCCGTTCGCCGATCGCAGCGACCCGGCGCTGCGCGATCTGTGGGACGAGTACCTGTTCGGGCCCGACCTGCTCGTCGCGCCGGTCTGGCGGATCGGCGAGCGAGCGCGGAGCGTCTACTTCCCGCGCGGCCGCTGGCGGAGCTACTGGAACGCCTCCGAGGTGCACCAGGGCGGCACCACGGCCACCGTCGAGGCACCGCTCGACGTGATCCCGGTGTTCGTCCGGGACGGCGCCGAGGTGCCGGGACCGTAGCGGCGGCCGTTCACGTGGTTCGACGGACGCGGAGGCAGACTTGACGGACCGTCTCGACCGTCCGCTTCGCGAACGGCGTGCCGGCGACGAAGCTCGAGAACGCGCGGAAGCCGACGCCGTCGATCAGCACCATCGCTTCGAGGTCGCGATGGCCGGGCTCGCCGTCGAAGTCCCAGGCGGCGTAGACCGGCGTGAAGATCGATCCCATCGAGTGCCCGCCCAGGATGACGCCGCGCCTTCCGCCGTCGCGCGCGGCGAGCACGACCGCGCGCACGTCGCGGATCGGCACGTTGAGGCCCCACTCGCGCACGAAGGGTGCGTCGTCCGGCTCGACGGGATCGATCGTCCACACCTGGAGGCCGGGCACGCGCGCGACCAGCTCGGGTGCGAGCGACGTGTAGTTGCCTTGCCCCGACGGCGAGCCGGCGTTGAGGACGAGCACGTGCTTCGCGTCGCGCGGGCCGTACTTTCGGACGAAGACGCAGTCGTAGATTTCCGGGCCGGGACCGTGCGGCACCGCGAACGCGGTTCGTTCGCCGTCGAAGCTCTGCGCCTCGGCCGGCGCGGGTGCGAAACCGGCCAGCGGATGAAGGCCGAGGGTCGCGAGGAGCCCCCACGACCAGAACGTTCGCTTGGTCGATCCGATCAGGGTCGGCATCCGCGATTCCTCTGCATGGATTCGCCGGCTCTCGACGAGCCGCCTTAGCGGTCTCCCGACGTGTGCCGCGGGCGAGCTTGACCGCTCGCCGGCGCCCGCATAGTCGGTCTCGCTCTGCCTGAACGATTGGAGTGCGACGTCTGCGTGGTCGGCGCGGGATTCGCCGGCTTGACGGCCGCGCGTCGGCTGAGCCAGGCGGGAAAGTCGGTCGTCGTCCTCGAGGCGCGCGACCGGGTGGGCGGTCGAATCTGGACGCACCATCTGCCGGATGGCTCGGCGGTGGATCGCGGCGGCGGATGGCTCGGTCCACGGCACGACGCGATCTTCCGCCTCGCTGCCGAGACCGGCGTCACGACCTACAGGACGTGGGTGAAGGGCGCGCACCTTCTCGTCGACGACGGACGCGTGCGCCGCTACACCGGGCTCATCCCGAAGATCGGTCCGCTCGCCGTGCTGACGGTCGTGCTCGCGCAGTGGCGGATCAACCGGATGGCGCGGCAGGTCCCGCTCGACGCGCCGTGGACCGCCGCGCGCGCGGCGGAGTGGGATGCGCGCTCCATCGCGTCGTGGATCGACCAGTCCGGGATCCGCCCGAAGATCGCTCGCGACCTGTTCGAGTCGGCGGTGCGCGGCCTCATGACGTCCGACCTCTCGGAGGCGTCGTTGCTCCATCTGCTCTTCCTCGCCCACTCGCACGGGAGCATCGACACGCTCTTCTCGATCGAGAACGGCGCCCAGGAGAACATGGTGGAGGGCGGACTGGGCTCGATCGCGCGACGGATCGCCGACGCGCTCGGCGGATCCGTCCGGCTCGGCACCCCGGTGCGCGCGATCACCCAGCGCGACGATCGGGTGCTCGTCGCCGGCGACGAGCTCGAGGTCTCCGCGCGGAGGGCGGTCGTGTCCGTGCCGCCGGCGCTCGCTCTCGGGATCGCGTTCGCCCCGCCGCTTCCCGACGACCGGACGGCGCTCTATCGCAACGCGATCGGCGGCTGGGAGACCAAGACGCTCGTCGTGTACGAAGAGCCGTTCTGGCGAAGCGACGGCCTGAGCGGCCAGACGGCCGGACCGCGATCGGCCGCGGAGGTCACGCTGGACGCGAGCTCGTCGTCCGGAAGCCCGGGCGTCATCGCGTCGTTCACCTTCGGGCCGGTGGCGCAGCGCATGGAATCGCTCGATGCCGGCGCGCGGCGGCAGGCGGTGATCGACGCGCTCGCTGCTCGACTCGGCCCTCGCGCGGCGAAGCCGTCGGACTTCGTCGAGACCTCGTGGTGGAAGGAGGAGTGGTCGCGCGGATGCTCGATGGCGCACTTCACGCTCGGCACGCTCACGCGCCACGGACGACTGCTGCGGGAGCCGTTCGGACGCGTGCACTGGGCCGGCACCGAGACGGCGACGGTCTCGCACGGCGCGGTCGACGGTGCCGTTCGCTCCGGCGAGCGCGTCGCGGCGGAGATCCTCGATCGGGCGTAGCTTGCGCCGGATGGTCGCTGCGCTCGCTCTACGTCGCGCACGTCTTCTTCCTTCTCGGTTGGTCGGTCGTGTCCGGGCGGATCGTGCGACGTCCACGGCGGCGACGCTCAGTGATGCGCGACGCCCTCGACCCTTCCCGTCAGGCGGTCGAGTGCCTGCTGCCAGATCAGCTCGGGATCGAAGCGCTCCGCCGTCCATGCGTTGGTGTAGAGCGCCCCGGCGTCTCTGAACCCCGTCATGATTCGCAGAGGCTCGGGCGACCGGACGAAGCGCCGGAGGTCCTCGGGCGCACGCCAGATCGAGACGGAGACTTGCCGTCGGCCGAACTTGAACGAAGCGAACCAGAGACCCAGCGCGCCCTCGGTCCGACGCCATCGGCTGCGGAGGCGCAAGCCTTCGCGCGCGACGCGCGGGACATCGCGAAGCCGGTGGATCAGGTAGTCGTTCATGCTCACGTGGACGGGGCCGGTCCCGGGATCCAGCGAGCCGCTCTTCCAGATCGCGTTCAGTCGGAACGGCATTGCACCTCCGATACGACCGTATCGTAGATCCAATACGATTGTATCGTCAAGTGGAGACGGCGTGCTGCTGTGCCGAGCCTCGACGCCGCCGGCCCCGTCGGCGTATCTTCGTCGTCCGGCGAGCCCCGCCGCCCCGCATGGCTGCCCGATCACCGAAAGCATCCACCTACGAGCGCATCCGCGCGGCCGCTCTGGAGGGGTTCGCGCGGAAAGGTGCTGCCGCGACCTCGATCCGCGACGTCGCGGCCGCGGCGCGCGTCTCGCCCGGCCTCGTGCAGCACTACTTCCCGTCCAAGACCGCCCTGCGCGCGGCCGTGGACCAGCACGTCACCCAGCTGGCGCGCGGCGCGCTCTCGGTACGCGAGGTCGAAGGCGACGTCGTCGAGGACATCGCGCAGCGGGTCACCAGTCTCGTGTCCGACCATTTCCTCGCGCTGCTCTACGTCGCGCGCGGCGTCGCCGAGAAGGACGAGGCGGCGATGGCGATCTTCGACACGCTGACGAAGCTCTGTCGCGACCAGCTCGCCGCGTTCCAGCGGCGCGGGATGCTGCGCGCCGATCTCGACCTCGAGTGGGCCGCGCTCCACACCGTGCTCATCAACCTCGGGACCGTGATCATGGAGCCGGGCGTCAGCCGGCAGCTCGGCCGTCCGTTTCTCACGAAGCCGCAGCTGAAGCGGTGGAAGGAAGCGACGACGGCGCTCTTCGTCGTCGGCGAGCTGCGACGGAGGCGCCCGCGGCGATCCAGCCGGCGAGCGCATTGACCGCCGGCGGTCCCGCCGTGCTAGCTTCGGGCGTGGCGGCCGCTGAGAGCGCGAGGCCTTCCGCTTGGGCGACGTTCCGCATCGCGCGGTGCGCGACCGCCGTCGCGCTCGCCGCCCTCGCGCTCGCGGGCTGCGACCGCTCGCGCGGCACGGCGGGCGGCGCAGCGAGCTCGAGCGCGACGAAGCTGCGCGATCGGGCGATCGCCGCCGCCGGCGGCCGCGAGCGCTGGGCCGCCATCGAGGACGTCGCCTATGCGAGCACGTTCATCCTGTACGGCCCGATGGGAGAGGTCCGCTCCGAGACGATCGGCATCCAGAAGGAGCCGCTCCACGGGTCGCCGCCGCGCGTTCGGTTCGAGCCCCTCGGCATGGTCGAGCCGCTCGTCCTCGGGTTCGACGGCAAGGAGGCGTGGGCGTTTCGCGGCCCGCGGCCGCTCGCGGAGGAAGACCGCCTGGTGTTCTCGCGCTTCAACATGCTCAGCAACGCGTTCTGGTTCTCGCTGCCGTTCAGCCTGGCCGAGATGCCGGTGGCCCTGGAGGATCTCGGACCCGAGCGCGCGGACGACGTCACGCTGGATCGCCTGAAGGTCAAGCTCGACAAGGGCGCGTCGGAGGCGCCGCTCGACTGGGTCGTCCTCTACCTCGACGCGCGCACGGGTCTGATCGACCGGGTCCTCGCGCACCTGACCGCGTCGTTCCTTCCGCACGACCTCTGGCTCGGGCGGTGGCTCGAGTTCCAGGAGTGGGACGGGATCAAGAAGGAGCGCCGCCGCCAGTTCTACCCGGCCGACGACAGCGGGCACCCGATCGGCGGGCTCGTCGTCGACCAGTTCATCGAGGACGTGCGCTTCAACAACCACTTCCCGGACGCGATCTTCAACAAGCCCCTCGCGATTCGCGGCGAGAACGAAGCATAACGACCGCATGGCGGACGACGATCGCGATCCCCCGGACGTGCGCGGCCTCACGCGACGCGCATTCGTCGCCGCGTCGCTCGCGGCCGGATTCGCGGCGGCGGTCGCGCCGGAGGTCGGCCATGCGACGGTGACGACGGACGCGGACGGGCTCGAGGCGGGCGCGGTCGAGATCCCGACCGCCGGCGACGAGAAGACTCCCGCCTACCGCGCGGTCCCGAACGGCGCCGACCGCCGTCCAATCGTGCTCGTCGTCCAGGAGATCTTCGGCGTCCACGAGCACATCCGCGACGTCTGCCGGCGGCTCGCCAAGCGCGGCTACTTCGCGGTCGCGACCGAGCTCTTCGCGCGACAGGGCGACGTCTCCAAGATGACCGACGTCCAGGAGATCGTCTCGAAGGTCGTCGCGAAGGTCCCGGACGATCAGGTGATGAAGGACCTCGACGCGACGGTCGACTGGGCCGTCAAGTCTGGCCGCGCCGACGTGGCGAAGCTCGGCATCACCGGCTTCTGCTGGGGCGGCCGGATCGTCTGGCTCTACGCCGCGCACAGCGCCCGCTTGAAGGCTGGCGTCGCGTGGTACGGCCGGCTCGCGACGCCGCCGGATGCGCTCCATCCGAAGGGCCCGCTCGACGTCGCGGCGCGGCTGAAGGCCCCCGTCCTCGGCCTCTACGGCGGCGCCGACACCGGGATCCCGATGAAGGACGTCGAGGCGATGCGGAGCGCCCTCGCGGCTGCGAAGAGCCCGTCCGAGATCGTCGTCTATCCGGAGGCGGGGCACGCGTTCTTCGCGGACTACCGGCCGTCGTACCGTCCGGACGACGCCGCCGACGGGTGGAAGCGGATGCTCGCCTGGCTAGAGCGCTTCGGCGTCGCCTGACCGTCGCGGGCGCGGAGGAGGTCCATGGCGGTACGCAGGCGCCGGAGAGTTCGAAGACACGAGGTCCGTGCTCAGCTGAGCGTCCTCGAGCTGACGAAGACCGGGACGTCGCTCGATCTGGAGATTTTCGCGTCCGGTGAGAAGATCGGAACTCTCCAGATCGGCCGGGGATCCCTGCGCTGGCGCGGCGGCAAGGGGCAGCTGAGCAAGCGAATCAACTGGTCGCGCTTCGCCCAGCACATGGACGAGCTCGCGTATCGCGACTGATGCGGCGTCGCACCGAGGGAGCTCCGTGAAGCCGGACGACCTCTGCTACGAGTCCACCGTCCGTCTCGCTCACCGGATACGCGGCGGCGAGTTATCGCCGCTCGAAGCCGTGCGCGCGTACCTCGAGCGCATCGCGCGGATCGACGGCGAGCTTCACGCCTACCTTCACGTCGCCGGCGACCACGCGCTCCGAGCGGCACGCCGCGCCGAGCAGGCGATCGCAGAGCACCGCGATCTCGGCCCGCTGCACGGCGTCCCGGTCGCGGTGAAGGACATCTTCGACACCGCAGGCATGCCGACGACGTGCGGATCGCCGCGCATCCTCGGCGGCAACCTGCCGGTGCGCACCGCGACCGCCGTGGAGCGGCTCGAGCAGGCGGGTGCGATCGTCCTCGGCAAGCTCCACATGACCGAGTTCGCCTTCATCACGCACCATCCCGAGACGCCGCTCCCGCGGAACCCGTGGGCCGCCGACCGCTCGCCCGGCGGCTCGTCCAGCGGCTCCGCGATCGCCGCGGTCGCCGGCCTCGCGAGCGCGACGCTCGGAACCGACACGGCGGCGTCGATCCGCCAGCCCGCGGCGTGGTGCGGCGCCGTCGGCCTCAAGCCGACCTGGGGCCGCGTGTCGCGCGACGGCGCCTTTCCGCTCTCGGCGTCGCTGGATCACGTCGGCCCGATCACCCGGAGCGTCGCAGACGCAGCGCTGCTGCTTCACTGCATCGCCGGCCCCGATCCGCGCGACCCGTCGACACGGCTACAGCCCGCGCCGCCCGCGGAGCCGATGCCGCGAGACGACTTCGGGAACGTCCGGATCGGGTGGGACGAGGAGTTCGCGACGATGGGCGTCATGCCCGAGGTCGTCGCGGCGGTGCGCGCGGCGCGCGACCGCATGGAGCAGCTCGGCGCGACGATCGTCCCGGTCTCCCTTCCGGACCTCGAGACGACGCTGGCCACGATCGCCGACGTGTTCGACGTCGAGATGCGGGCGGCGCATGCGGCGCTCCATCCCGAGCGTGCCGCCGACTACGGACCGCTGACGCGTCACGCGCTCGCCCACGTCGCGACGCGCGATCCGCTCGTGCACGTCGACGGCGCGATCCGCGCGCGCGCGTTCCGGCAGCGGATCGACACGCTCTTCGACGACGTCGATGTCCTCATCTGTCCCGTGTCGCCGCTCACGGCCTCGCCGCAGGTCGACGCCGAGACGATCATCCAGATCTTCGGAAGCGACCATCGCAACGTGCTGCGCTTCGCCCGCCTCACGAACTACTGGAACCTCGCGGCCACGCCCGCCATCTCGTTGCCGTGGGGCTTCGCCGGCGACGGCCTGCCGCTCGCCGTGCAGCTCGTCACGCGGGTCGGAACGGACGAGGCGCTGCTCGCGCTCGCCGCGCGATTGGAGCACGAGGCGCCCGATCGCGGGCGCCGTCCCGCGCTGGGCTAGATCGACCGGTTCACGACCCCGCATCCGGCCACGTGCACAGCACTCCGTTCGTCGCGACCCCGTCGCCGATGTGAAAGGCGGCAGCGTCGTCGGCGGCCGCATCGGGCTGCAGTGGACGCACTGAAGCCAGGTCGTTCGCTTCGTCCGCCGAGCATCCGCTGAATCCCCATCTGCGTCCGCGCTGCCCCTTGACGGCGATCGGGGCGCGCGACAAGCCGGAGCGTGAGGACCGGCGATGTCGCGGCGATCCGCCTTTCTCGCGAGCGCGCTCGTCGTTCCGATCGTTCTTGCCATGTCCTTCGCGGATCGCCTCGTCTACTTTCCGGTCGGCCCGCACGACGCGACCCCGACGGCGCTCGGGCTCGCGTACGAGGACGTTCATCTGCAGGCGAGCGACGGCGTCGCGATCCACGCCTGGTTCGTTCCCGCGGAGGAGAGCGCTGCGACGCCGCGCGCCGTGGCGCAGCGCCCCGCGGTCCTCTTCCTCCACGGCAACGCCGGCAACATCAGCCATCGCCTCGACAAATTGGCCGTGCTGCACTCGCTCGGCGCGAGCGTCCTCCTGCTCGACTACCGCGGGTACGGCGCGAGCGAAGGCACACCGAGCGAGGAAGGGCTCTACCGCGACGCCGACGCCGCCTACGACTGGCTGATCGCGCGCGGCGTCGCGCCGGCGGAGATCGTCCCGTACGGCGAGTCGCTCGGCGGCGCGGTCGCGACGGATCTGGCCGCGCGGCGGCCCGTCGGCGGCCTGGTCCTCGAGAGCGCGCCGACCAGCATCATCGAGGTCGCGCGTCACCACTACCCGTATGTTCCGGTCGCGCTCTTGCTATCCGATCGCTACGACGCGGCGTCGCGCGTCGCGCGCGTGACGGCACCGATCCTGATCCTCCACAGCCCGGACGACGAGATCGTCCCGTTCGCGATGGCGGAGGAGCTCCTCGCCGCGGCGCGCGGGCCGAAGCGGCTGGTGCGGCTCGCAGGCGGCCACAACGACGGGTTCCTCGTCGCGGCGACCGCGTATCGCGAGGCGCTCCGCACGTTCCTGGCCCGCCGCGTTCACGGCGCGCCATGACGCTGCTCGGCAACGGCGGGTTGCCCCTCCGACCGGATCCGTGCCACGAGAGCGGCGCGTCCGAGGGGCTCCGAGCGCGAAAGGAAACGCGAGATGCTGAAGCTTGGGGGCTGGACGATCGGGTCGATCGCCGTCGCGATCGCGCTGACGGCGCGGGCCGCGACCGCCGACAGCGAAGCGACGACCGCCGCGCCGGAGCCGTCGGCCGCTCCGTCGGCTGCCGAGGCGAAGCAGCTCGATCCCAAGGCCGTCGACGTTCTGAAGGCGGCGAGCCGCCGTCTGGCCGCCGCGAAGACGATGTCGTTCACCGCGACCGCGGAGTACGAGAGCCCGTCGCGGCTCGGACCGCCGCTCGTCTACGCGACCGTCTCGCACGTGGCGCTGAAGCGTCCGGACAAGCTCCGCATCATCACGCCCGGCGACGGCCCACCGTCGGAGTTCTACTACGACGGCAAGGAGATGATGGCGTACTCGCCGGCCGAGGACCTGGTCGCGGTCGCGCCGGCTCCGCCCACGATCGACGGCGCGCTCCGGGTCGCGTACGAGTCGGCCGCGATCTACTTCCCGTTCACCGACGTCGTGGTCGAGGACCCCTACCGCGACCTCGAGCCGAGGTTGCGGAAGGTCTTCTACATCGGACGCTCGAAGGTCGTCGGCGGAACGACGACCGACGTCGTCGGCATCGTGACCGATGACCTCTTCGGCCAGATGTGGATCGGCGCCGACGACAAGCTGCCGCGCGCGTATCGCGTGACGTACCTCGACGACCCGTCGCGCCTGCGTCAGGCCGTCGCGTTCTCCGACTGGAAGCTCGACGGGAAGGTGGACGACGCCGCTTTCCGATCGGCGAACGCGGCGAAGGCGAAGAAGATCGCGTTCGCGAGACCGGATCCGCAGCCGCCGGCGGCGAAACCGTCGCCGGACGCGACGAGCCAGCCGCAGGCGACGGCCGGCGAGCCGGCGAAGTGATCGGGCTCGAGGAGGAAGTGCGATGAAGACCTCGATCGTTGGAATGGCAGCGGCTCTGATCGTCGCCGCGTCGAGCGCGTCCGCGTATGCGTGGTCGCACACCGGGTTTCGCGGCGGCACGGCATCGGGGGGCGGCGGCTCGTGGAGCGCAACCGGGTTCCGCGGCAGCACGGCCTCGGGAGGCGGGGGCTCGTGGAGCGCGAACGGCTTCCGGGGCGGCACGGCTTCGGGCGGCGACGGCTCGTGGAATGCGACCGGCTACCGCGGCGGGACCGCGTCGGGCAACGACGGCTACTGGCACGCCAACGGCGCCGACGGCGGAGCGGCGGCCGGCGGCTACGGCCGGTGGGCGGCCGTCGGCCCCGACGGCGGGGTCGCGTACGGGACGCACTACTACGGCGGCAGCTACGCCGCGTACCACCCGCCCACGACGGTCAACACGTACTACGAGAGCGGCTGCTGGGATTGCGGCGGCTGGAACACCGCGGGAGCGGCGGCGGCCGGTGCGATGGTCGGAGCCGCCGTCGGCTCGGCGAGCGCGAACGCCTCCGCGTCCAACGCGTACGCCGCCGGCTACGCGGCGGGAAGCCAGTACCCGATCGGCTCGATCTACACGACGCTGCCCGCCGGCTGCACGTACATGGCGCTGCCCGGCGGCGCCTTCTACAAGTGCGGCGGCGGCGTGTGGTTGAGCCCCGCCTACGGCGCGAACGGCGTCTACTACCGCGTCGTCCCGGCGCCGTGATCGACGCGAAGCCCGGCGATCAGCGCATCGATCCGACCGGGACCAGGCGCGTTCGCCTCACCTTCGGAGGACGAAGATGTCGATTCGTGGATTGATCTTGACGGCAATGGTCGCGATGTCCGCTTCCGCCGCATTCGCGCAAGGCGGCCCGATGCGCGGAGCGAAGGCTGAGGAGGCGAAGATGGTGCTCGGAGCGTGCAAGCCGGACATCGCGCGCTTCTGCGGCCAGGTCCCTCCCGGAGAAGGGCGCGTGAAGGCATGCATGAAGCAGCACATGCACGAGCTCTCCGAGCCCTGCAAGGAAGCCCTCTTCCAGGCGTGGCTGCACGACTGATCGTCAGCGCTTCCTCCCGGCCGCGCCGGCGCGGCGCTCCTCGAGCTCCTCGTACGTGCGCGGCCAGTCGTCCTTGAGGAGGCGCGACAGCGCGCGGTCGGCGAGCAGCCGGCCGCCGGTCTGGCACCGCGCGCAGTAGTTCGCCTCGTTCTCGGCGTAGACGATCCGCTGGACCGGCGCTCCGCAATCCGGGCACGGCTTCCGGTAGCGGCCGTGCACGGCCATCCCGTCGCGGAACGCGGTCACGCGCTCGGGGAGGCCGGCGCCCGCTTCGGCGCGCAGGCGGTCCGTCCATTCCCCGAGGACCGCGCGCGTCGCGGCGTGCAGGCGCTCGATCTCCTGGTCGTCCATCTGTCCGGTCTGGCGGAACGGCGACAGGCGCGCGCGATGCAGGATCTCGTCCGAGTAGGCGTTGCCGATGCCGTCGACGAGGCGCGGGTCGGTGAGCGCGCGCTTCAGCGTGTGGTTCTCGCGCCGGAGCGCGGCGGCGAAATCGGCGCGATCGGCCGCGAGCGCGTCGACGCCGCCGCGATCGAAGGCGGAGAGCGCTGCCTCTCCCGCGACCAGATGGAGCGACGCGCGCTTCTTGCTCCCGGCCTCCGTGAGCACGAGCGTCCCGTGGTCGAAGTCGAACGCCGCCTGCCCGGTCCGACCGCCGCGCGCTCCGTGAGCGCGCCAGTGGAGGCGTCCCGCGATCATGAGGTGGATCACGAGGAAGAGGTCGCCTTCGAGCTCGATGGCGATCCGCTTCCCGATCCGACGGATACCGCGCACGCGGCGCCCGTGCGCCGCGGCGAGCGGCGGATCGACCGAGCGCAGGAGGAACGGGCTCGCCAGCCGGATGCCGCCGAGCACCCGATCGACGACGAGCGCGCGGAGGCGCTCGACGTAGACCGTCACGTCGGGGAGCTCGGGCACGCGTACCGGCTATCAAAGCGCCGCCGCGCTGTCGCGACGGCGGACATCGCGCTATGGGATGGCGCCCGATGCGCGGGTCGACGAGGATCGCGGAGATCGCCGCCGGACCGCTCGACGTGCCGATGCGCGAGCCGTTCGCGATCGCGGGCGGCGAGACGACCGCCGTCCGGAACGCGCTCGTTCGCGTTCGGCTCGCGAGCGGCATCGTCGGGTGGGGCGAAGCGGCGCCGCTCGCCGCGTTCAACGGCGAGACGCAGGCGCAGGTCCTGCGCGAGGTCGCGGCCGCGGCCGATCGCCTCGTCGGGCGCGACGTCGCCGACTGGCGGCCGGTCCTCGAGGCGGCCGACGATCTCCTCGCCGGCTCCGGGGCCGCGCGCGCCGCCCTCGGGACCGCGATCGTCGACGCCGCGACGCGCGCCGCCGGCACGCCTCTCCGCCGCCTCTTCGGGGGCGCGTCCGCGAGCGTCCGCTCCGACGTCACGGTCGCGCTGGTCGACGCCGAGGCGGCCCGCCGCTCGGCGCGCCGCATCGTCCGCCTCGGGGTCGACACGATCAAGGTGAAGGTCGGCGCGGGAATCGACGAGGACGAAGCGCGCGTGCGCGCGGTCGCGGCCGCGGCGCCGCGCGCGCGCCTCCTCCTCGACGCGAATCAGGCGTTCACGGCGGGTCCCGCGATCCGTCTCGTGCGCTGCCTGCGCCGGGCCGGCATCGCGCCCGTCCTCTTCGAGCAGCCGGTCGCGCGCGACGACTGGCAGGGGCTCGCCGACGTCCACCGGCTCGCGCGCATCCGCGTGGCAGCCGACGAGAGCGTCGCGACGCGCGCGGACGCGGTCGCGCTCGCGGCGCGCGGCTGCGCGCAGGTCGTCAACGTGAAGCTCATGAAGTCGGGCATCCTCGCGGCATGGGAGATCGCGGTCGTGGCTCGCGCGGCGGGCCTCGGGCTCATGATCGGCGCGATGGTCGAGTCGCCGCTCGCGATGACGGCCGCAGCGCACCTCGCGGCGGGCCTCGGCGGGTTCGAGTTCGTCGACCTCGACACGTCGCTCTGGTTCGCGCGCGATCCGATGCGCGGCGTGCGGTTCGGTCGCGGCGGCCTCTACGACCTCCGCGTCGTGCGAGCGGGCGTCGGCGTGGTGCCGCGCGCCGCTTGGTCGACCGCGGTCGCGAACGGGCGCGCGACGCGCGGTTGACGCGCGGTCCACGCGCGGCGTGCGTGCTCATCCGGGCGGCCCCGCAATGTGCACCGGCACGCGGAGCGGCGCGACGCCGCAGCGGGCGAGCGGAAGGTCCCCGCGCTGGACGAGCGAGACGACGAGGTCGCGCTGCCCTTCGGCGCGGCGGAGGTCGAGCGTCACCGGGACGTCGAGCGATCCGCCCGCCGGGACGTCGCCGGGAAGGCGGCGCGCGGGCGCGCTGCAGTCGCGGCCGCGCGACGCGAGGCACGCGACGATCGCGACCGCGTGCTTCGGAACGAACGCGAGCCCGGGCCACGCGCGGCTGCCGTCGTTCCGCAGCGTCACGGTGAGGTCGACGCGGCCTCGGGCCGGCCACGGCTCGGGCGGAGACTTCGCGAGCGCGATCTCGCCCGGGCAGGCGTCGCCGAGCGGTGCGAGCGGCGTGCCGTCGAGGGTCTCCGAGGTCGAGAGGAAGCGCGCCTGCCGCGCGCGATCTCCCGTCCGCATCACGCGGAAGAGGAGGTCGTCGCCGAAGCGACCGGCGAGATCGAGCCCGGGCGGCGTCGCGTCCCAATGCGCGCGCGCGTGCGGCGGGAGCTGGTCGAGGTGGACGAGGATCCACCCGAGATCGACCGTGTCCAGGAGCCGCTGCAACGTCGCCGGGCGCGTGAGACCGGCAGCGGCGAGCCCGTGGAGGTAGCCGACGGTCGCCGGCGGATAGCCGCTGTAGCCGTCCACGATCGGGAGCCAGTGCACCGTGCTCCGCACCATGCGCCGCCCGATCTCGACGAAGTCGCCGCCCGGATGCTCGAAGAGGGGCCGACCCTCGCCGTGGCTCGCGAGCCACGCGTCGGCGGGGTGCGGGCTCGTCACGATCGGGTCGGGCGCCACGTCGAGCGCGGGAAGCGCGAAGGACGCGAGCGCCGCGGCCGCGATCGCCATGGCTCCCGCGATCGCGGCGCGCTGCGGCGCCCGGTCGAGGAGCCGTGCCGCCCCGAGGCCCGCCAGGACGGCGAGACCCGTCTGAGCGACGACGAGGAAGCGAACCGGCAAGCGCACGGCGCCGAACCCCGGCACGACGGCGACGAGCAGCGAGTAGGGGCTCCACCACTGCGTCGCGCCGATCGAGATGCGCGGCCCGTGCGCGAGCAGCGTCCCGGCCGCGACGAGCAGCACGCCGGCGAGCGTGACCCGTTTGCGCCCGCGCCACGGCGGCAGGACGGCGATCGCGATCAGCGCGTAGCCGACCCATCCGACGCTCCGGCGCGCGAAGAACGTCCGCACCGCCTGTGCCGTCACGTTCGGCCAGAGGCCGAAGGGCAGGGTCGAATAGTCCTCGGCGTCGGCCGGGATGAAGCCGCTCGCGCGCGCCCGCAGGAGCGGGATCGCGAGCAAGGCGAGGGCGGTGGCCGCGGCAGCGGTCGCCGCCGCGAGCCCGATCCAGCGCCGCGCATCCAGTCGATCGCGCCAGGCCCACAGCGCGAGAGGGATCCAGACGGCGTACGCGAAGGCCATCGCGTAGCCGAGGTAGAAGGACGTCGCCCCCTGGATCGCGAGCGCGGCCGCCAGCGCGACCGCGTCGATCGCGGAAGCGCGCTCGAGCCAGCGCTCCGCGAACAGGAACGCGAGCGGCATGCACTCGACGCCCAGGATGTGGAGGTGCGCGAGGTCGGCGAGGCGCTCGGGCGTGAACCCGTAGAAGAAGCCGGCGACGAGCGCGCCCGGCGCGGCGAAGAAGCGGCGCGCGAGCGCGTACATCGAGAGCGCGCAGACCGGCTGGAGCGCGACGAGGAGCAGGTTGCGCGCGAGCACCGCGTTGGCGGTCGCCCAGAAGACCGGCGCGTGCAGCGGGACGAGCCCGAGGAAGCTCTCGGAGTAGGCGAGCGAGCTCGGCGACGGGTGCAGGATGTTCGCGTGGAAGAGCCGCGACGGCGCGGTCGCGATCGCGTGCGCGTCCCACGCGAGCGCCCAGGTGATGAGCGAGAAGTCCGCCGACACGACCTGCGGCTGCCCCGCGAAGGTCGGGGTCGCGGTCGCCGCGGCGCGCGCGATCGGCCACAGCCACCAGACGCCGAGCGCTGCGTAGGCGGCCGCCGCGAGCGCGACCTCGCGAAGGGAAGGCGCCGGACGCACGCTGCTCCATGAGCGGCGGCCGGCCGGGTGTCAACGCGCACGGGCGCTGCGCTGCGCCGCGCGCGCGTCGACCTTGTCGCGAGCGGCGCGGACCCCGACAATCGGTCGCGAGACCGCCATGCCGAAGCCGGGGAACCGCCGCAGCGAGGGAAGCCGGACGCGAATCGCGGCCGCGCCCGCCCGCGGTCCTCTCGCGGCCGGGCGGCGGCGCGCGCGACCGGAGCGCCAGCCCGACGGGCACCTGTACGACCCGGCGTTCGTTTCGCCCGCCGAGCGCGAGGCGATCGTGCGCTGGCTCGCGGGCCTCCGGCCGCTCTGGGAAGACCGCTTCTCGCCGCACTTCCCGCCGCCGCCCGGCCAGTCGCAGCGCCGCCTCCTCCGCCCCGTCTACTGGCTCGGGAACTGGCAGTTCGCGTGCCTCGGGTACTACCGCCCGCCGCGCGGCGTTCACGACCGCTGCGTGCGCGCGGAGCCGTTTCCCGACGTCCTGGCCGGCCTCGTCCGCCGCATCGAGGCGCGCGCCCGCGCGCGCTTTCGCGGGCCCGACCTGCCGCGCGGCTGGCGGCTCAACACCTGCCTCGTGAACCTCTACGGCAGCCGGCGCGAAGGCGACGCCTGGATCGACAGCGCGCGCGTCGGCGAGCATCGCGACTTCGAGCCCGGGCCGGTCGCCTCGGTGTCGCTCGGCGAGCGCGCGCTCCTCCAGTTCGTCGGCCCTTCGCGGCGCGGCGAGCCGGGCGACGTCGTGTTCGAGCAATGGCTCGACGACGGCTCGCTGCAGATCTTCGGCGGCGAGCGCTGGAAGGACCGGACGTTCCACCGCGTCCAGCGCGTCGACCGGCGCGGCGGGCACGAGCTGCCGCCGGCGATGGCGGACTTCCGGACGAGGCGCGTCAACTTCACCTTCCGCTACGTGCCGGACGAGCACGTCGTCCGCTTCCGCGACCTCTCGCCGCCGGCGCGCGAGGACGTGCGGCGCTACGTCGCCGAGCTCGCCGAGGGCTCCACGTTCTTTCGCGCCGAGCTCGCGCGCTGCGACGACCGTGCCGGGACGTAGGCGTCGCGCCGGCTCGCCGTTGCGCGCGTCAAGGGCGCTCGCAGAGCGCGTCGACGATGGCGATCGACACTTTCGTGAGCCGAGCGACCGCGGTGCGCGTGTCGCGCCCGAGGCGAACGAGGGCGGGCACGCTCGCGGGGTGTCGCAGCACGTGGCGGAGGGCGGCGCCGATTCGTGGTCGGCCCTCCGCGTCGGTCAGCAGGAGCGCCTCGGCCGCGATCTCGGAATCCGCGTCGTCGCTGATCGAGCGCGCGCAGAGCCACGGCACGCCGGCGCGCTCGCACGCGTCCGCGATCGCCGCCGACTCCATGTCCACCGCGTCCGCTTCGTGGCGGCGCCGGAGCTCCGCCTTGTCGGCGCGCGTGAGCGCGGCGGCCGGCGCGCTCACGAGGCGGCCCGACGGACGCGGCGCGCCGAGCGCCGTCTGCGCCAGCATCGGCTGGAAGCGCGCACCGCTCGCGCCGTCGACGACATCCGCCGGCACGACGACGTCGCCCACCGCGAGCCCGCGTCGCAGCGCGCCGGCGATCCCGATCGCGAGGGCGGCGCGCGGCGCGTGCGCCCGCAGGAGCGCGTCGGTCGTCGCGCGCGCCCGCGCGAGGCCGATGCCGGTCGTCGCCGCGACGATGCGAGCGCCGCGGCGAGCCCCGTGCCAGGTGCCCGCCGCGTCGCGAGCGAGGCCGAGCCGCCTCACGAGCGGCGCCAGCTCGATCGCCAGCGCGGCCACGACGAGCAGCGGAGCCGTGCCGTCGCGGGCGGTCACGGCGCCCCGCTGCGGCGGAGCTCGACGACGTTCCCTCCCGGGAAGGGACGCGCCGGCGCGCGCGCGAAGCCCGCGCGCTCGAGCGCCGCGAACAGCGACCGGAAGTCGGGCGACACGCCCTTCCCGAACGCGACCACCACGCGGGTCGCGCGTGCGAGGTCCGCGACCGCGACGTCGCGCGGTGAGGTGGCGCAGGCGACGCGCGCCTCGGCGAGCGCGCGCGCGCGCCGCGCCTCGTCCGGGAAGCTCGCGCGGTCGAGGTAGTAGGCGAACGGCAGGCACTGCCACGCTGGAGCGACCACGATCGCCGTGCCGGGACCGGGCTCGGCGAACGCGACGGCCGCACGCCAGTCGGCGTTCCGCGTGCGGTGCCAGTCGAGCTGCGAGGCGGCGAGGATCGCGATCGCGAGCGCGGCGGCGGCGCGGAGCGCGCCGTGGATCGGCAGCCGGGCGAGCGCGGCGGCGACGAGCAGGAACCAGCCGAGCGAGGAGAAGAGGAGATAGCGCGTCCCGAAGGCCGGCGTCCGCTGCGAGAGCGCGTACGCGAGGGCGATCGGGACGACCGCCCACGCCGCGAAGGCGACGACCGCGACCCGCGCCGTTCCCGGCGCATCGCCGGCGGCGACCGCGGATGGAGGCGGAGACGACGCGCGCGCTCCGCGTGCCGCGAGCAGCAGCGCGGCGCCCGCGACCGCGAGCACCGCGATCTGTGCGACGAGCGCACCCTCTCCGCCCGCGAGCTCGCCCACGACCTCGCGCGCGTCCGCGAGCGTCGGCGGCGCGAGCCAGAACGCCCCCGCGCGCGGCAGGTTCGCCAAGAGCGGTCCGATCCAGGGCGCGAAGAGCGCGAGCGCGAGGACCTGCCCGGCCGCGTAGAGCGCGACCGCACGCGGCCGCGCCCGCGCGTGGACGACCGCCGTCGCGAGCTGCGCGACGAGCGCCAGGATCGCCGTGAAGTGCGTCCACGCTGCCGCCGCATTGACGCCGCCGAGCGCGAGGGCGGTGCGCCACGCGGGTCGCGCGAGGTTCGCGAGGAACAGAAAGTAGGAGACGGTGCAGAGCAGCCCGACGACCGCGTACGAGCGCGCCTCGCGCGCGTAGTAGAGCTCGGGCTCGGACGCCGCGAAGAGGAGCGACGCGTAGAGGGCCGCTTCGATGCCCGCGAAGCGCCGTGCGAGGAGGAAGAGCGCGGATGCCGTCGCGGCGCTGGCGACGATGGACGGCCAGCGGAGCGCGGCCTCCGAGTCGCCCGCGAGCGCGACCCACGCCCGCATCCCGACGTTGTAGAGCGGCGGATTCTGGTCGACCGCGGCGGCCGCGACGATGTCGCGCACCGCCCGGTGCGCGAGCGCCGCGGTCCAGGCCTCGTCGAGCCAGAGGCTCCGGCTCCCGACCGCGGGCGCCTTGACGGCGAGGTGGGCGAGGAACAGAAGGAGCGCCGCGACCGCCGCGTGGCGGTCGATCGCGCCGAGCCATCGCGACGCGGCCGATCGCGTTGCGTCACCCGGCGGGTCTGCGCAGAGTGGAGCCGGCGGCGAGGAGGCTCGATCCATGTCCGATCTCGGCTTGACGCACGTCGCTCTGTCGGTCAGCGATTCCGAGCGCAGCATCGACTTCTACGCGCGCTTCGCGGGCATGACGGTCGTCCATCGCAGGAAGGACGACGCGACCGGCCGGAGCGTCGTCTGGCTGAGTGACCTCACGCGGCCCTTCGTGATCGTGCTGGCCGAGGTCGAGCACGTTGCGAACGAGCTGTCCGGCTTCGCGCACCTCGGGATCGGGTGTCGCGATCGCGCCGAGGTGGACCGGCTGGCGGCGCTCGCCCGCGACGAGGGCCGTCCCTGCATGGGACCCGTCGATTCCGGGTATCCGGTCGGCTACTGGGCGTTCATCGGCGATCCCGACGGACACAACCTCGAGATCTCCTACGGACAGGAGGTCGGGCTCACGGTCGCGAGCCATCGCTAGGAGCGGCCGCTACGGCGCGGGCAGCGTCTCGGCGACCCGAGCGCGGTGGCTCTCGAAGGGCGGCGCGTCCTCGTCGAGGATCGTGCAGCGCCACTTGTCGCTGCCGCCGGGCGCGATCGGTTCGAGCTTCGCGGACGCGAGCTTCGCGCGCGCCTCGGGGCCGGTGAGGTCCGCGAGCGCCTCGGCCCGGCCGTTCCAGCAATCGGTCTGCGCGACCACCTTGCCGTTCGCATCGACGAGCTCGGTCTGGATCTTGACGGCGCCGATCGCCTCGCCGCTGCGGTTCGTCACGTGCCCGACCACCTGGAAGAACTTGGCGCCGTAGCCGGATTCCCACTTCGCGGACTCGATCGCGAGCTCGGGCGCCGGCGGCGCGCCCGCTTCCGCGCCGGCCGGCGAAGCGGGCGGGGCGAGCAGCGCGCACGCCACCGCCACCGCCACCGCGACGGCGACCGCGCGTCTTCGCCTGACATGGGAGCTCATGGTCGTCTCGCCGTCTACGGAGGCCGTCGCAGCGGCTCCGAGGGCAGCGGCCGCGTTACAGCGCAGAGCGTGCGCGCTGTCAATGCGCGCGGCCGGCTCGCGGGCGCACGTCGGCGCACGCGCGCGGCACGACGCGCGAGCGCCGACGTGCGGCAACCCGCTCGCACGCGACACGCGGAGCCGCAGGTTCGAGCGGAAGCTTCGGCGCCCCGCTTGCGGCTTCCTGCGCGCGGCGCACTGCGCTCGGCGACAAGCCGAAAAAACTGCGTCCGAATCGCAGCTTCCGCGGTTTTTTCCTCCAGTTGCGGGCGCCGCTCGCCGATCTCTCGGATGTCGGCGAGGCGAGCCTCGCCTGCCGACCGCGCGAAAGGAGACGGAAACATGAGGCGGCAAAGGGTGATCGAGGTGGTGATCGCGGCGTTCGTCTTGACGACCGCGCTCGGTGGATGGTCGATCGCGCGAGCGGACGACGGCGACGGCGAAGTCGGGCAGCACGAGGAGCCGGGCGATCCCGGCAGCCCGGGCGACGACGAGCCCAACTGCCGTCCCGCGTGCAACGACGTTCGCCGCGTCTGCAAGCAGGCGGCGAAGACGACGTTCAAGAGCTGCATGGAAGACTGCCGCGGCTCTCTCATGCCCGAGAGCTGCTTCGCGGAGTGCAAGGCGAACCACGGCGACGTGAAGGACGGCTGCAAGTCCGATTGCCACGAGTGCAAGCGGACGTGTCCCCCTCCGGGCGACCACTCCTCGGACTGCGAGGAGGCCTGCATGGCCGACCTGCGCGAGTGCGCGGCCGGCATGAACGACGCCGGCAAGGCCTGCGCGCGCGAGTGCGCCGACGGCGCCCGCGAGGCGTTCGGCGCGTGCTTCGACAGCGACGACCCGATCCCGTGCCTCCTGGGCGTGATCCGCGACCTCTCCGGGTGCCTCGGCGAGTGCGGCAACGACCTGCGTGAGGGCGGCGAGGCGTGCAAGGAAGCGGCGGAGGCCTGCCGCGAGAACTGCAACCAGACCGGCTCGGCGAGCCGCGCGTTCCTGGACCCGCCGGCGAGCCTTCTCGACTGACCCGCATCGGCGCGACCTCGGTGACCGGCTCGTGCTTTGGCTGACCGGTCGCCGGGGCGCGCCGCGACGGGACGCCCCGGCGGCCGTTCGGAGCGAAGCGCTCCGCGTCCGGCGGCCGTGCGGGGCGCCCCGCATCCATTTTTCGAGTCCCGGGCGATCGCGCAGCGTACGATTCAGCGACGCCGGTAGCGGCGGTACGACCAGAGACCGCTCGCCTCGCGCGCCGAGCGCGGCGCGCTCCGCGCCGGGAAGAGCCGCTCGATCGCCGCCTCGTCGAGGAACGACCCGGCGCGCAGCTCCGCGGAGAGCGGCCCCTCCTCGTAGATCGACAGCATGAGCTCGTCGACCGCGAGCGGGCTCTCGTAGAGCGGCGTCGCCGTGTGTGGACCCGCCTCGACGACGATCGTCTGCGCGCCGCGCTCGTCGCGCAGCAGGCGGAGGGTGTCGCGCAGCCCCGGATTCTCGCGCTCCGCCACCGCGACTCCCGCCCGCTCCGCCGCGGACGCGAGGCGCGCTCCCGCGGCCGCCCCGGTGACGACGAGCACCGGGCCGCCCGCGCGGAAGAACGGGTGCGCAAAGTCCAGCGCCGCGCCCGACGTGAGGACCACGCTGAGCGGCGGCTCGCGCTTTCCGAGCCGGCGGCGCCACGCGGCGAGCGCGGGAGCATCGAGCCCGGCCGCATCCGGCCCGTGGTGCGCGTCCGGCTCGGCGCGCAGGATCCTCCCGGTCGTCACGATCGCGTCCGCGCGCGCGCGCGCGGCGTTCAGGAGAAACCAGTCGGTCGCGCTCCGCGGCGCCGCCGGTCCGATCGCGATCGTCGCGAGCGATCCGTCGTTCGTGCGTCCGACGGCGGTGACGTGGATGACGCCCGCGTCGGCGGCGAGGTCTCCGCCGATGCGGCGCTCTCCAGGCGACGGCGGCGGATCGCGGGGATCCGGCCCGTAGATCTCGCGGAGCCGGTGCTCGCAGTCGTCCGCGGTGGTCACGCGACGAGAGTTGGAGGACGACCGGCCTCTTCGCTCAGCGATCGATCGTCATCATCGCCCAGTCGGGGTAGCGGTTTCCCGCTGCGGCGCCGGGCGGCGCGATCTCGTCGAGCTGCGCGAGATCCCCGGGCGTCAACGTCACGCGATCGGCGCCGACGTTCTCCTCGAGGTACTTGCGGCGCTTCGTGCCCGGAATGGGCGCGACGTCGTCGCCCTGCGCGAGGACCCAGGCGAGCGCGAGCTGCGCGGCGGTGATTCCCTTGCGGGCCGCCATGTCCTGGAGCGCCCGGACGATCGCGCGGTTACGATCGATGTTCTCTTCCTGGAAGCGCGGCTGCATCAGGCGCGAGTCGCCGGGTCGCAGGTCGACGGCGTCGTTGAACGCGCCCGTCAGGAACCCGCGGCCGAGCGGGCTGTAGGGAACGAAGCCGATCCCGAGCTCGCGCAGCGTCGGGATGATCTCGGCCTCGACGTCGCGCGTCCAGAGCGAGTACTCGCTCTGGAGGGCGCTGATCGGGTGCACCGCGTGCGCGCGGCGGATCGTGCGCGGGGACGCTTCCGAGAGGCCGAGCCAGCGCACCTTGCCGGCCCGCACCAGGTCCGCCATCGCGCCGACCGTGTCCTCGATCGCGACCGATGGGTCGACGCGATGCTGGTAGTAGAGGTCGATGTGGTCGATGCCGAGGCGGGCGAGCGATGCGTCGCACGCGGATCGCACGTACTCCGGCCGGCTGTTGACGCCCTGGAAGCTCCCGTCCTCGCCCCGCACGATCCCGAACTTGGTCGCGACGACCGCGCGCTCGCGCCGGCCGCGGAGCGCCTTTCCGAGCAGCCGCTCGTTCGTCCACGGCCCGTACATGTCGGACGTGTCGAAGAAGTCGACGCCGAGCTCGAGGGCGCGATGGATCGTCGCGATCGATTCCGCCTCGTCGGTCGTCCCGTAGAAGTCGGACATCCCCATGCAGCCGAGGCCGATCCGGCCGACCTTCAGCCCCTGCGTTCCGAGCGCGACCGTCTTCATGGCTCACGAATGTCGCCCGGTCGAGGCCGTGTCAACGCCGCTCGCCGCGCTTGACGCACGCGCTCTCGTCGCCTCTACTCCCGCGCCGCAGTGGACGCCCCTTCGTCGTCACCGCCGCTCGGGCTCGCGCGCGCGGTCGTCTGGCGCCTCCTCGCGCCGGCCGCGATCGGCGCCGCGACCGGCGCGATCGTCGCCGCCGCGAGCTCGCTCACGGAAGATCGCGCGCTCGGCGCGCTGGCGTCGCTCCCCGACGGATGGCCCGCGCTCCTCTGTCCGCTCGCGCTCCTGGTGACGCTCGCGGTCGCGACCTTCGTGACGCGAGCGACGAGGCCGTCGACCGCCGAGCTCTACATCGTGACGTACCACGCCGACGTTTGCCGCCTGCCGCTCCGGCAGATCCCGGGACGGGTGCTGGCAGCGATGACGACGGTCGGGTTCGGCGGCTCGCAGGGGCTCGAGTCGCCGTCGGCGCTCACGGGGGCGGGCATGGGGGACGCGCTCGGGCGGGTCGTGGGTTCGCTGCCCGAGCAGGAGCGGCGGTCGCTCATCGTCGCGGGTGCGAGCGCCGGGATCGCGGCCGTCTTCTCGTCGCCCGGGGTGGGCATGCTGTACGGCATCGAGATCCCGTTTCGACGGGACGTCGACGCCCGCCGGCTCGTGCCGTGCGCGATCGCCGCGGCCGCCGCGTTCGCCGTCCGCGACGCGCTCGTGGGCGCGCGCCGCATCGCGGTGCTCGAGTCGACGCCGGTCGTCGATGCGACGTTCGCCCTCGGGGTCGCGCTGGTCGCGATCGGATGCGGCGTCGGCGCGCGCCTCTTCGCCGAGACCGGCGAATGGCTGAAGGGCCTCGCGCGCGGCGGGACGCCGCTCGGGCGCGCGGTCGTCGCGGGGGCGGTCCTGGCGGGGCTCGCCTGGACGGGGCACGCGCTCACCGGCTCGTGGATCACGTTCGGCCCGGGCTACGTCGCGTCGGACTGGGTGCGGCACGGGTCGTACCCGATCTGGCTGCTGCTCGCGACGCTCGTCATCCGGGCCGCGGGCACGCTCACCTGCGTCTACGGCGGGGGAGGCGGCGGGGTCTTCACGTCGCTCGCGTGCTGCGGGGTCTTCGTCGGGCAGATCGTGGGCGAGCTCGTCGGGCGGACGGAGTCCGACCTGTTCCCGTTTCTCGGGGCGGCGTGCTTCCTCGGGTCGGGCTACCGGCTCCCGCTCGCGTGCATGATGCTGGTGCTCGAGGGCGCCACGTCGATCTCGGTCGCGGTCGCGGGCCTCGTCGCGATCGCGATCGGGCAGGTCCTCATGGGCCGCGAGTCCGTGTCCGACGCGAAGCGGGACCACCGCATGGATTGAGGGCGCGCCCGGCGCGCCGGGTCGGCGCGCCGGGCCGTGCTGGCTTCACTCGCGCGTGCCGCGCGCCGGCCTCCGTCCTTCCTCCGCGGCTCGCTCGAGATCCTCGCCTTCGCGGCCGTCGAGCGCTTTGGCGGCGTCGCGGGCCTCCTTCTCCGGCTTTCCCGAACGGGCGTGCTCGGTCGCCGCCCGATTGTATCGTCGTGCAGCCGTTTTGTTCCCTTCGCCTTCGTTCTTCTGGGCCTGGTCCCTCACTTCGCTCCTCCTTGTGTCGATTCGCGGGCCGGCGACCCGCGTCGCCGGCCGCCGAGCTCACGCACCGGTCCAAGCCCCGTGCCGTCCGCCCGCTCGGGCCGCGGTCGGCTGGCGGTCGCCGGGTCGGCAAGGGTTTGGCTAGGAAGTTCGTCGTCCGACGATGTCCGTCGACGGAGGATTGGTTCCGCCTCAGGACACACGGGAATCGTACGATCACGGGAGCGCGCCGGAACGTCCCGAACGGCGCAGCACCCTCGGCCACAGCGGGGCGGTGTGAACTTTCGGGCTGTAAGCCTTACAGCGCGGTTGTAAGTTCGTCCCGTCGACCTGCGGCTGAAAGTGCCTGTCGCGGCGTCGCTCCACGCCGGTGCTGACATTTTTTCGTCGCGTCCGCCGGCACGGAACCTGCCAGTGCCGCCCATCCCGCAGGGAGGGTGTCCATGTACGATTCGGCCGATCCAGTTCGCGAGCGGCTCCTCGAGCCCGAAGTCCTTACGCCCGAGCAGTACGTCGATCGCGTGCGCGCACGCAGCACCGACCGACCCGAGGTACGGCTCATGTGCGCGGTGATCGAGGACGCGATCCTCTCGTACCTGAGCTTCGCGTCGCCAGAGCCCGCGGTGCGGAGGAAGGGCAGCTTGAACGCCTTCCGGCAGATCGAGAGCTGGATCGAGTCGCGCGACTACGAGTGGCCGTACTCGTTCGAGAACATCTGCTCCGCGCTCGAGCTCGACGCCGAGCACCTGCGCCGCGGCCTCCGGCGCTGGCGCGATTCGGGCCAGACGCCGCGCTTCGAGCGCACCAAGCCCCGTCAGCTGACGATCGGCCCGCGCCGGAGGCGCCGGGACGGCGTCGCGCGCACGGCCGCGGCTTAAGTTACAGAGCGGTCGTCACCGCGCACTCCGCGCGCAAAGCGCGCGGCCGAGCGAAGCGAACCGGGGAGTGGGACCCTAGCCGGCTTTGCAGGCTAGGGTCAGGGATCCCTCGTTGGAGAGCTGGCTCGCGGGCGTCTGTGGCTGCTAGACGCGCGCGATGGCGAAAGCGAAGCTGTACCTTCACGAGATCATCCACATCGTCGGGACCGGGTCGGAGGCCTACAAGCGGCACACGGCGATTCTGGGTCTCGGTCGGAAGGACGGTGGATCGCCGCTCGTCGGGACGTTTCAGCAGTCGGGCTCGACCGGCGATTGGCCGAAGGTGATCAACCTGTGGGAGATGAACGGGTGGGATCACTGGGCCGAGATCCTGGACGGCCAGTACACGCGCGCGTCGGGTCAGGTCCCCGAGCTGCGCCGCTGGTGGACCGAAGCGACCAGCTTCCGCTCCGGCGGCTTCGACCGGATCCTCGAGCCGGCTCCGTTCTGCCCGACGCGTGAGGAGATCCTGCGCGCGAAGGTGCGCGGGCTCGCCTGCCTGCAGGAGATCGCGACCACCGAGCCGGGAAAGGCGGACCGCTATCTGGAGGCGGTCGACGAGCACTGGCGGAAGCCGGCCGCCAAGCGCGGCATGACCCTCATCGGCGCCTACCGGACGTCCATGCGCGACACCGAGGCGGTCCTGCTCTGGTCGTTCCCGACGTTCCGCGATTACACCCGGCACCTCTCGGATTTCGCGACCGCGCGCGCGACCCGCTCCTGGAGCGATCGGGCGCGGAAGTGGCGCCTCGACTACCGCGAGACGCTCCTCGTCCCGAGTCCCTGGTGCATCATGCATCCCGACTTCGTCGATTCGCCGCCGGAGGCACCCGGAGCGCCGGCGCCCGCGCCGGCGACCGCCCCGCGTCCCGCCGCCCGCGGCCGTCGCGGCCGTCGCTCGCCGCGCTGACGCGCGGCCCCGCAACTGGTACGAGTCGCCCCCATGGCGAAGGCGAGAGCCCGGGCAAAGGAACCGACCAAGCGCCGCAGCGCGGCGGACATCGAGCGCATGATCTGGCTCGAGCGCGCTCGCGGCCCGATCCTGCCGTCGGTGCTCGCGGGCGTCGCGCTTCTCGTCTGGGTGCTCGCGAACGCCGGCGTCATCCCGATGGCCGCCGGCGTCGCGGCCGTCGGCGCGCTCGTGCTCGCGCTCTGCCTGTTCGCGGCAGTGCGCGACTTCATCGCCGACGAGACGACGTCGACCCAGGTGCTGGTGATCCTCCTCTTCGCGATCCTCTTCGCCGCCGCGACGTCCTTGCCGCTCTTCCGAACGCTCTATCCGCGGCCCGCGATCGCCGCCGGCGACCTCGCGACCAAGGGCGCCGCGATCGACGTCGTCACCGGCGACGCGAGCGGGCCGTACCGCGTGATCGTGGAGGGCCACCTCCCGGAGTCGCGCGAGCACGCGACCCAGACCGCGCACTATCGCCTCCGGGTCGAGGGCGCCGCCCCGTCGCCGACCTTCCTCGACGGCGACTTCAGCGATCGCTGGGGCATGCGCCGCCTCGGCCGCCGCGGCAGCGCGCCGGTCCACGTCGTCCGCTCGACCGGCCAGCACGAGCTCGACGCGTCGGCGGGCTCGACGTTCAAGATCTCGCTCGACGAGCTGTCGCCGCCGAATACGGGCTCGGTGAGCGTGTCCGTGCATCCCGATGCGTTCCCGACGGTGCTGATCGCCGGTCTCGGGGTCCTCCTCACGGGCACCGCGATGGTGCTCGACGCGTGGCGGACGTCGGACTCGGGCGACGGTCTCACGACGCTCGTGGCGCTCGGCGCTCTGTTCGGGGTCGTGGCGCTCCGGCGGTTCGCCCCGCCGCACCCGGGCTTCGGCGACCTCATCTTCAACGGGGTCGTCGGCGGCGTCGCGGGCCTCGGCGTCGGGTGGCTTCTCTGGAAGATCGGCGGGCCGGCGCTCCGCTCGCGGCTCGCGGGCGACGGTCGATAGGCGATCTCAGCCCTTCCCGAGGAGCCCGTCCTTCAGCGCCTGGTTCGGCGGGTCGTCTCCGAGCCAGATGCCCCAGAGCGCGCGCATGAACTCCGGGCCCGGGATCGTGCCGGCGTTCTTGCCGGCGATCGTCCCGGTCGTGCCGGTGCCCGGGACGTAGTCGAACGTCACCTGGGATCCCTCGCGCAGCGGCTCCTTGAACCAGCTCGCGAACTGGTCGAACTGCGGTTGCAGCGCGGGCGTGCCGGTGTGGGAGAAGCCTTCCTTCATCGCGTCGACCATCTCGTCGTGCGAGACCTCGCGCAGGAACTGGAGCTGCATCCGCTTCGGCTCGTCCGCGTCGGTGGCGGCCTTGCCGTCGTGCGTGGGGGTCGTGAGGTAGAGGCCCGCGACGTAGACCTTGACGAAGACGTACGCGATGCGGACGCCCATTCCATTGAGCTTGACGGGCTTCCCGCCGACCGTCGACGTGTCCGGGAAGGTGACGCCCTGGACCGACATCGCGATCCCGTTCCGCGGTCGAGCGAGGGCTGCCGCCAAAAGGAGCGCGACCGCAGCGCCGACACGCATCCGCGCAAATGCTCGCATCGTGGGCCTCCTCTCGCGCGCCGGGCTGCCGCGGCGCGGGCCGATCTCCGAGCTGAACGGGGCGGGATCGACGAATCGATCCTACACCGCCCGCCGCTACATCGTGAGCCCGCCGTCGATCGAGACGATCGAGCCGGTCATGTAGCGGCCCTGGTCGGACGCGATGAACGCGATCAGCGCCGCGATCTCCTCGGGCTCGCTGTTGCCGTACGGCGTGCGGACCTTGTCGAGCTTCTTCGGGTCCGCGCCGTCGGGCAGCTCGTAGAAGGCCTTCTGGAGCGGCGTGGCGATGCCGCCCGGCGCGACGCAGTTCACGCGCACGCCGCGCTCGAGGTACTCCTCGGCGAGCGCGCGCGTCAGGTTCACGACGCCGCCCTTCGAGGCGCAGTAGGCCGCGCTGTACGCCTGGCCCATGAGCCCCGCGTTCGACGCGACGTTCACGATGTTCCCGCCGCCGTCGAGAAGGTGCGGCAGGGTCGCCTGGCACATGAGGAACGTCCCGGTCAGGTTGACGGCGATGATCTTCTGCCAGTCGTCGAACGGCATGTCGTGCGCGTTCGCGAAGCGGCCGACGCCCGCGCAGTTCACGAGGATCGAGGGGCGCCCGAGGGCGCCGGCGGAGGCCGACACCGCCGCGCGCGCCGAGGCGGGATCCGCGACGTCGACGCGCTCCGCGCGTCCGCGGCCGCCGTCGCTCGCGATCTCGGCCGCGGTGCGCTCGGCCGCCTCCGCCACGACGTCGAGGCACGCGACCGCGGCGCCTTCGGACGCGAGCGCCTTCGCGGTCGCGCGGCCGAGCCCGGAGCCGGCGCCGGTCACGATCGCCACCCGTCCCGCAAACCGCGTCAAGCTCATGGAAGCCTCCCGGGCGCGCCCGGGAATCCCAGACCGCCGTCTCGAGGGCCAGAGCTATCGAAGGCCCCCCGGCCGCGCAATGCGCTGCGCGCGTTTGCGCCAGTGCCGAATCCTGCTAGGCGAGGCGTCGTGCGTGTCGCAGCCCGGCCGCCGCGACGCGGCACGAGGTGATCGGACGCGGCGATGTCTCTCCTCACCTGGGGGATCATCTTTGCCCTGATCCTCGTGAACGCCGTGTACGTCGCTGCCGAGCTCGCGGCGGTCGCGGTCCCGAAGAGCCGGGTCCAGCAGCGCGCAGTCGAGGGCGACTCGTTCGCGCAGCGGCTGCTGCCGATCCTCACCGAGCCACGGCAGCTCGATCGCTACATCGCGGCGTCGCAGGTCGGGATCACGCTCTCGAGCCTGGTCCTCGGCGCATTCGGCGAGTTCGCGCTCGGGGACGACGCGGCGGCGCTGCTCGAGCGCGCGTTCTCGCTCGAGCAGCGCAACGCGCGCTCGACCGCGTCGATCGCCGTGCTCGTCGGCCTCACGGTTCTCCAGATGGTGCTGGGCGAGCTCATGCCGAAAGCGACCGCGCTCCAGCACCCGACGGGAACGGCGATCTGGACCGTCGTCCCCATGCGCTGGTCGCTCGCCGTCCTCGGCCAGTCGATCACCGTGCTGAACGGCTCGGCGAGCCTCCTGCTGCGCGCGATCGGGATGCGCGACACCGCCACGCCGCACGTCCACTCGCCGCGCGAGATCGAGTTCCTGCTCGCCGAGAGCCGCGAGGGCGGAATTCTCGAGCCGCACGAGCACCGCCGCCTGCGCCAGGCGCTCCACCTCGGCACGCGCACCGCGCGCGAGCTGATGGTGCCGCGCGACCGCGTCCGGGCGCTCGACGTCGCGAGCTCGCGCGACGAGGTCCTGCGCATCTACACGGAGAGCCCGTTCACGCGCCTCCCGGTGTACCGCGGATCGCTCGATCGGATCCTCGGCTTGGTCCACACGCGCGACGTCGCCCTCCACGCGACCGGATCGGGCCCGTTCGACCTCCGGCCGCTCATCCGTCCGGTGCTGTACGTGCCGCGCGACCTGCCGGCCGACCGGCTGCTCGCCCGCATGCGCGAGGCGCGCCGGCAGATGGCGATCGTGTGCGATCAGGACGGCAGCGCGCTCGGCATCGTGTCGATCGACGACATCCTGGACGCGGTCCTCGGAGAGATGGCGGACGACCTGAAGGACGCCGCCGCCGCCCGCGAGCCTCGTCATGCTTGACTCGGCGGCCGCGATCGGACCGGCGCTCATCGTCGCGGCGCTGATCGCGGTGAACGCGCTCTTCGTCGCCGCCGAGTTCGCGATCGTCGCGGCGCCGCGGCCCGCGATCCGCCGGCTCGCCGAGGGCGGGAGCCGCGCGGCGCGCCTCGTCGACCGCGTCCAGAGCGACGCCAACCGACAGGACCGGTTCATCGCGACCGCGCAGCTCGGGATCACGGCGGCGAGCCTCGGGCTCGGCATGTACGGCGAGCACGCGCTCGCCGAGGGCGTGCACGAGGTGTTCGCGGCGCTCGGGTCGCCGAGCTGGCTCGTCGCCCACGGCGTCGCGAGCGCGCTCGCGCTCGCGCTTCTCACCTACCTGCACATCGTGCTCGGCGAGATGGTCCCGAAGTCGATCGCGCTCGTGCACCCGGTCCGCCTGGCGCTCGCGATCGGGCCCATCATGCGGGCGGTGCAGCTGGCGTTCTATCCGGTCATCGTGACCCTCAACAGGGCCGCGAGCGGGCTCCTCCGGCTCGTCGGCATCGAGCGCCGCGGCGGGAGCGCGGAGCACCTGTCGACGCCCGAGGACCTCGCCTACATCGTCCGCGAGAGCCAGGAGGGCGGCGTCCTGCCAGAGGAGCGGGCTCAGGTGCTCCAGGAGCTGCTCGAGTTCGGATCCCTGACCGCGGCCGAAGTGATGGTCCCGCGCGTCAAGATCGCCGGGATGCCGATCGGCGCCACCGCTGAAGAGATGCGCGAGATGCTCCAGGAGGAGCAGCACACGCGCTACCCGGTCTATCAGGACGATATCGACCACGTCGTCGGGATGGTGCACGTCAAGGACATGCTGCGACTCCTGCCGCGCGGGATGCCGCTCTCCGAGCGCGAGGTGCGGACCGTGCCGTTCGTGCCCGAGACGATGCTCCTCGATCGCCTCGTCGCGACGCTGCGCGAGAGCCGCTCGCAGATGGCGATCGTCATGGACGAGCACGGGGGCACGGCCGGCCTGCTGACGATCGAGGACCTCTTCGAGGAGGTCGTCGGCGAGATCACCGAGGACACGCTCGAGCGCCTCGAGATCTACCGTGATCCCGCAGGGCGCCTCCACGTCGCGGGCACGGTGCGGATCGAGGACGTGGGCGAGGAGCTCGGGGTGACCCTGACGCACGAGGACGTCGACACCGCGAGCGGGCTCGTGCTCGCGCTCCTCGGCCGACCGGCGGCGGTCGGCGACGCGGTCGTGTGGCAGGGCGTGCGCTTCGAGGTCACGGCGGTCGCCGGGCACGGCGTCGAGGAGTGCGTCGTGAGCCTCCTGCCGCCGGATCCGGCGCCCGACGACGAGGTGGAAGAGGACGGCGACCGGACGCCGGATCGCGAAGACGGCGCGGCGTAGACGCGGCTCGCGCACGGCCGGGCAGAGGGCGCAGCGTTGCGCGTGAGACGCGGTGCGGCGTGGACGTCCGGGCCGCGTCGGAAGCCACTGGACGGGGTCCGGAAGCGTCGTTACCCAATTGAGGGTGAAGTGGCTTCGTTCGCCTGGGGTGGCGCCGCGGCTGCCCTGGCTCCGGCTGTGGCTCGCCGTTCTGAACGGCACGTTGTTCGTCGCGGGGGTCGTCCTCGGCACGTGGGTCAACCGGACGGCGTTCCTTCTCGCGCTCGTCGTTCCGATCGGGCTCCTGCCGTTTTCGTACGCGCGCCTTCGCCTCGAGCGCATGGTGCGGCGGACGCTCGGTTTGGGGCCGCGCCGGCGGAACCTCTATGCGGCGCTTTCGGGGTGCGCGCTCGCATTCGACGGCCTCATGATCGCGCAGCTCGTGACCGCGCAGCTCGCGCACCAGCTGCCGACGATCCACGGGCCGGGCATCTCCTGGCTCGGGCCGGTGTGGTTCAGCGCGCACGCGCTGCTGTTCCTGGGCTACCTCGCGGTCGACGCGACGCGCGTCGCGCGGCGGGTCGCGAGCCGGATCTGGACGGCGCTCGCGCCCGACGAAGCGGCCGGCGCGCCGCGCGGGCTCGCCGCGTCGCCCGAGCGCCGGATGTTCCTCCGCCGGGCGGGCGTCGCGGGAGCGGGGCTTCCGTTCTTCGTGTCGCTCTCGAGCGTCAACCTCTCGTACGACTTCCGGGTGCAGGAGCGCGAGATCGAGCTGCCGCGCTGGCCGCGCGCTCTCGACGGCCTCCGCGTCGCGCACCTTTCGGACATCCACGTCGGCGGCGGCATGAATCGCGATCGCCTGCTGCACGTCGCGGAGCTCACGAACCGCGCTCGGCCGGACGTCGTCCTCCACACCGGCGACTTCCTCACCCATCGCAGCGGCGCGTTCGACGCGCCTCTCTACGAGGCGCTCGCCCGCATCGAGGCCCCGCACGGGCAATGGGCCTGCCTCGGCAACCACGACTTCGACGACGTCGAGCGCCTCGTCGGGCGCTTGACGGCGAGCGGCGTGACCGTCCTCCGGAACCGCGCGGAGACGATCGCGATCGAAGGACAGCCCGTCGAGATCGCGGGCGCGGACTTCGTGTTCACGCGCGTCGGACGTGCCGGGATCTACCAGCGCGTCGTCACGCGCCTCGGCCCGCGCTCGGATGCGCCGCGCATCTTCCTGAACCACGACCCGATGGCCTTCGCGGACCTGCCCGACGGCTGCGCCGACCTGGTGCTGTCCGGCCACACCCACGGCGGGCACGTCGGCCTGCAGGTGACGCCGACGCTCGCGGTCACGGTCGTGGGGCTCGCGGGCTTGCCCGACCAGGGAGTCTTCTCGCGCGGCGACATGCGCCTCTTCGTCACCCGCTGCGTCGGCTTCTACGGCTACCCGATGCGCGTCGGGATTCCGCCCGAGATCTCGCTCCTCGTCCTGCGGTCGCCGCGCGCGGTCACGACGCCCGCGTGACCGCCGACGTCCTCGCAGATCGCCCCCCCCTCGCGCCCCCGTCGGGATCAGCTGAGGAAGAGCCGGCCGGCGGGGTTCTCGGTCTCCTCGGTGTAGCGGAAGCCGAGGCCGTCGAGGCGGGCGCGCAGCTCCGCGCGCTCGGCCGGAGGAACCTCGAGGCCGCACAGCACGCGTCCGAAGGCCGCGCCGTGGTTGCGGTAGTGGAAGAGCGAGATGTTCCAGCGCGCGCCGAGCCCGGCGAGGAACTGCAGCAGCGCGCCCGGCCGCTCGGGAAACTCGAAGGTGAAGAGCGTCTCGTCGCAGACGTCGGCGCGGCCGCCGACCATGTGCCGGACGTGCGACTTCGCGAGGTCGTTGTCGCTGAGGTCGGTGCAGGGGTAGCCGGCGCGCCCGAGGCCGCGCGCGATGGCCGCCGCTTCCTCGGCACCGGTCACCTCGAGGCCGACGAACACGTGCGCCTCGCGCCGGGAAGAGAGCCGGTAGTTGAACTCGGTGATCGAGCGCTCGCCCACCGCGCTGCAGAACTCGAGGAACGAGCCCGGACGCTCGGGGATCGTGACGGCGAGGATCGCCTCGTGGTGCTCGCCGACCTCCGCGCGCTCGGTGACGTAGCCGAGGCGCGCGAAGTTCATGTTCGCGCCGGAAGCGACCGCGACCACCGGGCCGTCGGGCAAGCCGCCCGAGCGCGCCGCGTGCTTCAGGCCGGCGACCGCGAGCGCGCCCGCCGGCTCGAGCACCGAACGGGTGTCCTCGAAGACGTCCTTGATCGCGGCGCAGGTCTCGTCGAGCGACACGACGACGACGCCGTCGAGGTAGCGGCGGCAGAGCTCGAACGTGTGCTCGCCCGGTTGCTTGACGGCGACGCCGTCGGCGAAGATGCCCACGCGGTCGAGCGCCACGATGCGACCCTCGGCGAGCGACCGCGCCATCGCGTCGGCGTCCTCGGGCTCGACGCCGAAGACCCGGACCTCCGGCCGGAGCTCCTTCACGACCGACGACACGCCGGCGGCGAGCCCGCCGCCTCCGACGGGGACGAAGATCGCCGCGAGGTCGCGCGGCGCCTGGTGCAGGATCTCGAGCGCGATCGTCGCCTGTCCGGCGATGACGTCGAGGTCGTCGTACGGGGGCACGAGCACCATGCCGGACTCGCGCGCGATCTCGGTCGCGCGGGCAGCCGCGTCGGCGTAGTCGTCGCCCACGAGCTCGATGCGCGCGCCGAGCGACTCGACGGCGCGGACCTTGATCGCCGGGGTCGTGCGCGGCATCACGATCCGGCATTCCATCCCGAGGCGCTGCGCCGCGAAGGCGACTCCCTGCGCGTGGTTGCCGGCCGAGGCGGCGATCGCGCCCGCCCGCCGCTCGTCCGGGCTGAAGCGCGCCATGCGGTTGTACGCGCCGCGGATCTTGAACGAGAAGACCGGCGTCAGGTCCTCGCGCTTCAGGAGGACGGGACGGCCGAGCCGCGCGCCGAGCCGGGGAGCCCGGTCGAGCGGGGTCGGGTCCGGAAGGACCTCCGCGACGCGCGCGTTCAGGGCGCGCTTCAGCATGCCGGCGGCGCCTCGAAGCGCACGAGGTAGGGATAGCGCGTCACCTCGAAGTATCCCATGCGGCGGTAGATCGGCTCGCCCATGACCGAGGCCTGGAGCGTCACGAGGCGCGCGCCGAGGTCGAAGCCGACATTGCCGACGGCGCGCGTGCACAGCTCCGCGAGGCCGCGTCCGCGCGCCTCCGGGACGGTCCCGACCCAGTAGATGCCGGCGATGCCGTGCGACAGGATCACCATCGCGCCGCCCGCCGGTCGCCCATCGACCAGCGCGAGCAGCGCGCGGATGTGCGGCGCGCGCAGGACCGCGAGGCGGCCGACCCCCGCGATCCCGCACTCGACCGGCATGCCGTAGGTCGCGTACGCCTCGCCCATCACGCGTCCGAACTCCGCCGCATCCTCGTCCCCTTCGACGACGCGAAGCGCGACGCCGGGCGGCGGCGCGACGTCCGCGAGGCGATGATCGAGGAACATCGCGGGCATGTCCCCGAACGGCGTGAGACCCGCGTCGGACGCCGCGGCGCGGAGATCGTCATCGGGGGCGTGTGCTCGCAGGAGGACGGAGTAGCCGCGACGGCGCTCGCCGAAGAATCGATCGGCGCGCGCGATCGCCTCGCGTCCGGAGAGGCCGCGCTCCGTCCGCATGGCGGCGTTGAAGAGCACCGGCAGATCCGTCGCGCCCGCGAGCAGCAGGAGGCCGTCCTCGTCGTGGACCGCACCGCCAGCGCGTCGAGCCAGCTCTCGGTTTGCCTCCGCGAAGGCGAGGTCGGAAAGCTCGACGAGATCCGCGTTGGTCATGGCGGCAGAGCTTAGGCGCGCCCCGTCGCGATGCAACGGCGCGCGCCTCCACGGTCGAGGAGATCCGAGCGAAGCCCGATGCTGCGCTCGACGGCGCGGCGGCGCGCCGGTTCAGCTCAGCGCACCGCCGGCGCCTTCTCGTCCGGCGGCGGCAGCGGCTCGTGCTTCGCGCGAGCCCCCGAGCGCGCCGGCCGCATCTCCGGGAGGCGGCTCGCCCCGGCGCGACGCCGTCGAGCCGCCTCCATCCAGACCTGCGACCGCCGCCGCCGTTACGCGGTGACGTCGGTCGCCTGTGCCATTCGGCGCGCGCTCTCGGTCTCCGGCCGATACCGCTTGCCGTTCGTGTCTCCGACGATCCGCTCGTAGACGCCGTCGACGATCCACCGCGGGATCCGCTCCGCCAGCGCAGCAACCAGCATGCCTCGCCGATCGAGGCCGAAGATGCGCGACGGCGCGAGCGCGCTCACGGCGCGGCGCGGGGCGACGAGCCCGAAGTCGAGCAGCCGGCCCGCCCAGCGCTCGGTGCGCTTCGCGGCGGCGGCGGCGCGGTCGAGCAGCTCGTTCACGCGCGAGACCTCCGCGAGGTCCCGCTCGATGTCCTTCCCGAGCGCGACGAGCTCGTCTTCGCCGAGCGCCTGGGCGCGCTCGAAGAGGACCTCCTCTTCCTCCTCGATGTGCTCCTCGAGGAGCGACTGGAGGACCCGGGCGCGCGCCTCGAACAGGTCGCTCGCGAGGTCCATGGTGGGAAGCTGGGCGAGGAGCACGTCGACGAGCCGATGCTCCTCGTACGACTCGAGGACCATCTCCTCGGTTCGGCGATCGGCGCGCGCGATCGCGGGGTAGAAGATGCGCTCCTCGAGCGACGTGTGCACGCGGAGCTGGCCGACCAGCGTGTCGACGAGCATCGGACGCTCGTCGAGGTCGCGGCCCTGGTTGATCTTGCGCACGAGGGCGAGCACCTCGCGGTGCTGCTCGCGCAGGATTTCGATCGCGTTCATGGTCTCCTCCGAAAGGTTGCTGCCGCCGCGGTCGCGCTCGAGCGCACCGCTCCCCCCTGGTCGCGAACGTGAGGAACGAGGTGGTGGGACAGCCGGTCGGCACGATCGTACTGCCGTGTGACCGCCGCGGCTGGTTTGTCGCAGGACCAGTGCAACGGCGGTGCCACGTCGCCGCGCTCGTCCGCCGGTCGGTCGTCCGACGCGGTGCTTCGTGGTCGCCGAGCGGCGCCATGCCGCCGTCGCCGGCGCGCTCGTCGCGCGCGCCGCCGCGGTGTAAATCGTAGGGTCGCGCAGATTGCTTTTACAAAGGACGCGCCGATTCCGCGCTTGAGTGAGCGGCGGCGAAGTCCGATGGATCGGTCGGGGGCGAAAGGGGCGACCGCCCCGGAGGGAACGATCATGCGCGCGACGACGACCTGGATCGCAGCACTGCTGGCGCTGGTCCTCACGGCGGGCGCGCCGCGCAGCCAGCGAGCGTCCGCCGTCGGGAGCGATCTCCGGATCGCCGACATGGGCATGGGCGAGCTCGGGCCCGAGCTCGGCGGCTCGCAGGACGACATGATCGTCGACAGCCCCGGTCACTTCGTGCCGCGCGCGAACGACATGATCGTCGGCGACCCGGGACACGTGCCGTCGGACTCGGACATGACGCTGAACGACCCCGGCCGCCTGCCGTCGCAGCCCGACATGATGCTGAACGACCCCGGGCAGCTCCCGGCCCAGCCCAACATGGACATCGAGCAGCCGCAGGACCTCGATTCCAGCGACGACATCGACTGAGCGCCGCCCCTTCCGGCGCCCGTCCACCATCGGCGAGCCACCTGAACGACGCCCTCGCGATCCTGCGATCCATCCATCCCGGGGACGGGGCCGTCGCCGCGGCCGTGGTGGGCCTCGCCGCCGTGCTGCGCGGCTTCACCGGCTTCGGCCTCGCCCTCGCCGCGGTACCCGGCCTGACGCTCGTGCTGCCGCCGGCAGAAGCCGTGCCGTGCGTCCTCCTGCTGCAGATCGCCGCGGGAGCGCAGCTCGTCCCGGGCACCAGGAACGCGATCGACTGGGGCGCCCTCGCGCCGATCCTGATCGGCGCGATCGCAGCGACGCCGATCGGGACGGTGCTCCTCGCGGGCGTCCCGGCGGACGCGATGCGGGCCGCGATCGGCCTCGTGCTGCTCGCGGCGGTGGTCCTGCTCACGCGCCGGCCGCTCGTGGCGCGCCGGCCGTCGCTCGCGGCGCGCGGCGCGATCGGGATCATGTCTGGCGTGCTGAACGGCAGCACCGCGATGGCGGGCCCGCCGGTGATCGCCTACTTCCTGGCCGCGTCCGCGAGCCACGCCGCCGGCCGCGCGTCGCTCCTCGCGTACTTCTTCCTGATCTCGATCGCGAGCCTCGTGTCGGCGCTCGCGGCCGGGCTCGTGACCGTCCGCATCGTCGTCTTCGCGGCTGCGCTGCTGCCGTTCATGGCGATCGGGAACGCCGTCGGCCACCGCCTCTTCGGGCGCGCTTCGCCCGCGGCGTACCGGCGGATCGCGCTCGCGACCCTGAGCGCGATGGCGGTGCTCGCGATCGCGCGCGCCCTCCTCCGCTGAGGGCTGCGGCGCGAGCTATCCCGCAGTGTTCGCGATCGCGACGTACGGGCGGCACGGCTGCCCGCGCAGCGACGGGCAGAGCGGCAGCGCTGGCGGCACGGTGACGCCTCGCAGCACCGGCAGGAGAATGCTCGACGCCACGCCGGGCGATCGACCGATCGTGTTCACGACCTCGCCGTCGGCCGGAAGCGCCTCGAACTTCCAGAGCGGCCGGTCGCCGCCGGGCGCCTCGATCGTGATGCGGACGCGCGAGCCTTTCCGGAAGACGTGTCCGAACGGGAACGTCTCGATCCGGACGAGCGCGTACTCGCCCGCCGGCAGGTCGGCGGCGTCCTCCTCGCGGTGCGACGCAACTGGCCGGAGGTCGGTCGACAGGCTCTCGTCGAGCGTGCGCCGGCTCGCGCGGAGCCAGCCGGTCTGCACGTACTGCTCCTCGCCGTCGGGTCGGATCTCACTCACGGTCACCTGGAGGTCGACGTCCTTCGCGGTCGACTGGACCCACAGGTCGACGCTCCCGGTGCCGATCATCACGAGGTCCTCGACGAGCGGATCGGTCGCGTACGCGAGCGCCTTGCCCTCGGCGAGCTGCCGCCAGTTCCAGGGCGGCAGCGTCCGCCAGATGCCGTCGCCCGGTCCCGTGTACGTCGTCACCTCTGCGCCCGACGGATCGTACACGTACGAGTCGGCGCCGGCGCTCGCGGGCTCCGACTCCGTCAGGCGGCCGCCCTCGTCGAGCCACCAGCGCGTTGGCTCGACGCCCGGGATCGGCCACCGATCGAATGCGAGCTCGAAGCTCGGGACCGGGACGCCGGGCGCGGCGCCCGCGCCGCTCTCGAGCAGCACCCGCACGCGCGGGTCCGCCTCGAAGCGCTGGCGCGCCTCCTCGACCGAGTGCGCGTCGGTGAAGCGATCGGGCGGGATCGGGAGGTCGGTCGTCCCGTAGACCGCCGCGCCGATGCCGGGGATGAGGAGGTATCCGGCGGGCGGCAGCGCGGGGATCTCGTCGGCGACGTAGAGCTCGAGGAACTCCCACCAGCGCGCGAAGATGAGCGGCCCGAGCGAGTCGGTGTGGTTGCCGTTGGTGAGCGTGAAGTGGAGCTTGTCGGTCCCGGTGAAGCGGTCGAGCATGTTCGCGAAGTAGCCGCCGGTCTGCTCGTCCTGCCACGCGCCCGCGAGGAAGACGGGCACGTTGATCTCGTGCACGAAGGTCGCGGGGGCGACGGAGTCGGCGATCTCGGGGTGATAGAAGCGGTTCTCGTCGATCAGCTGGAAGACGTCCGGCGTCTGGTCGCGCAGCTTCTGGTTCGCGATGCAGACCGGGTCGCCGTTCTCGATGCGCTTTCGCGCCCACGGCTGGCCGCCCGGGCGCGAGTCCGACTGCCGCTCCGCGGCCCAGTCCTTCGCGAAGCCGATGTTGTAGATGCCGCCCGGGAAGAGGGTCCCGCGGCCCGTGTCGGAGATGACCGAGAGCGGCGTGATCGCGGCGAGGTGCGGCGGCTGGTACTGCGCGACGAAGAGCTGGCTGATGCCGGGATACGAGATCCCGACCATGCCGACCTTGTTGCCCTTCACCCACGGCTGGCGCGCGATCACCTCGACCGCGTCGTAGCCGTCGGTCGACTGGAGCGTCTCGAAGAACTGGAATGCGCCGCCCGAGCAGCCGGTGCCGCGGATGTTGACGCCGACCGCTGCCCAGCCGAGCGTCGTCGCGAAGAGCGTGCCCGGCTCCGGCTCGTCGGGATTCGCGGGGTCGTATCCCGAGTACTCGATGACGGTCGGGTAGGGCCCGTTCTCCGGCGGCCCGGGCATGTACACGTTGATCGCGAGCAGCGTGCCGTCGCGCGTCTCGATGTAGCCGTAGCCGCGGTCGACGCGCTGCGAGTCGTAGAACGAGTCGGGCGGAACGTCGCGCGCATCGGTCACGGCGAGGCGCGGCGACGCCCGCAGCGCGCCGTCGCTTCCGGCGACGACGTGGACGGAGCCGGGGTCGACGTCACGGAAGATCAGCGAGCCCTGCGCGTCGACCTGGGCGCGCTGCAGGACGTCGCCGTCGGGCGCCGTCAGGTCGAGCGTCTCGCCCGGGTCGGCGTCGACGATCCAGACCTGCCGGATGCTTCCGTGCGCCTCGAAGCTCGCCGGCGCGGCGCTCGACAGGTCGTGGTGTCCGAGCGGCGAGGTCGAGCCGCCGCCGGACGACTGGTCGGCGCACGAGGCGAGCAGCGACGGAACGGCGGCGACGAGCGCGAGCGCGAAGGCGCTCCGGAGGACGCTCGCGATCCGGGAAGGGTGAGACGGGCGCATGTTCGGCTGGGCTCCTCGGGGCGGCTTCGGGAGGCGCTTTTCGCGCCTCGCGCGAGCGATGGGGGATCGAGCCCAGCACCGTAGGCGGCGGGCCGGCGGCCTGTCAACGGGGATTCGGCCGGCCCGCAGCGGGCACAATTCGGTCGAACACCCGGCCGGCTGCAGGGCGCCGGGACGGCGGCGCCGCCGCTCGGTTGCTCGTTACTTGACGGTGACCGCGACGGTCTTGATGTTGACGAGCGCGTCGACGACGATGATCGTCGACGCGCCGACCGCGTCGGCGGTGAACTCGAAAGCGTCTCCCGGCTGCGCGACGACCTGCGGCATGACGGAGCCGCCGATCGTGACGCGGACGGTGTAGGGCGGCGCGCCGCCGCTCACGACGAAGAGGAACGTCGCGCCCTGGGCGACCGTCGCCTTGTCGGGCGTGACGACGAGCGGCGGCACCTTCGGGGTCGGCGTCGGTGTCGGGACGGGCGTCGGCCGCGGGGTCGCGGTGGGCGCCGGCGTCCGGGCCGGCGTCGGGGTCGCGCTCGGCCTCGGCGTGGCGGTCGGCCGCGGGGTCAGCGTCGGCGTCGCCGTCGCGGTCGGGGCAGGGGTGGCCGTCGGCTGCGGCGGCGGCTCGAAGAAGGTCCCGCCGAGCGTCACCGAGCTCAGGAAGGCCCATTCCGGGCAGGTGTCCGGCGGAACGCACGTCGACGCTCCCCAGCAGTCGTAGGTGTACTGCGCGAGCGCGGGATCGGGGTCGTCCACCGCGCTCGTGAGCGAGCAGAAGACGAACGCCGGCGGCGAGCCGTCCGCGAAGTAGACGTTGCCGGTCAGGCTGCCGTCGCTCGCGTCCTGGACGATCGACCAGCGCTCGTCGCCGACGTCCCGGCTCACGAGCACCCCGCTCCCGTCGGGCGCGATCTGGAGCCCGTTGAACGCGCGTGCCGGCGCGGCCGCCAGCAGCGCGGCCAGAGCCGCGATCGCGATGGTCCCTCGACGCAAACGACCCCCCGACGGCCGGCCGCCGGGCCGGTCGCCGGACGGTTCTCGTCACGGCTCGCCGCGAACTTGAGGACGGCCCCGCCGTTTGACGGCCCACCGCGCCGGCGCCATGACGGGCCCATGCCGCTCTTCCTCGACGAGATCTGGTTGAACGCGTCGTCTCGCGAGGACGCCGCGCGCGCCTACACCGCTTTCCGCGCGATGGCGGAGAGCGGCTCGTTCCCGCCCGGGGTCACGCTGAAAGCGGGACCGTGGTTCTCGAACGAGGAGCCGAAGGTCATCCTGATCCTCGACATCCAGGACCACACGAAGACGTTCACCGCGTTCTCGCTCGGGGTCGCGGGCGGGCTCATCCGCCGCCGGCGGCTCGAGCCGATCGTCGAGGCGAGCGCGGTCGACGAGCTCGTCGCCGCGCTCCGGTGAGGCGTCGCCGCCCGCGAGCCGACGAGCGAGGATCGCCGGGCGCGGACGACGAGCCCCGCGGGACCTATCGGCGCGACACCTTCTTCCCCGCGACGACGACCTCCGCGAGCGAAAGCTGCCAGGTCCCGTTCAGCTGGACGCGGACGTAGCGCGCCGTCCGGTCGACCGAAGCCGCCCAGCGGACCGCCACGGTGCCGGGCTCGTAGATCGTCGTCACGCCCGCCTGAGCCTGTACCTGCGCCGGGTTCGTGGAGAGGAACGGATCGTCCGACAGGAAGACCCAGAACTGGCGCAGGCGCGCGGAGCACGGGAACGGGCAATCCGTGCGGTTCCAGAGCTCGATGTCCTTGACGTCGTACGACTGGCCGAGGTCGACCTGCCACCACGCGTTCGGGTCGGACCAGGTGTGGGTCACCGAGCCGTCGTTGATGTTCCCGTCGACGTTCCCGTCGACGGCGCGCGAGGCCGCGAAGCCGCTGAACGTGCTCGACTGCGTCGCCGTCTTCCCGCGAGCGCGGTTGCAGTTCGCGTCGTTCGCGCAGAGCGGCGCGCCGAGCACGACCGCCTCCGCGAGCTCGAGGCCGCGGATCGAGTTCGGCGGCATCTGCACCCGGACGTAGCGGCCCGTCCGGTTCACCGGCGCCGACCACGGCCGCGGCGCGACTCCCGGCTCGGAGATCGTCGTGACCCCGGGCTGCGCTTGCACGACCGCCGGATCGCTCGACGTGAACGGGGTCTCGCTCACGAAGACCTTGAAGTTCGCGAGATCGGTCGTGCAGCACGGATCGGTGCGCGGCCAGAGCTCGATCTCCTCGATCCAGGACGACGCACCGAGGTCGACCTGCCACCACGACTGGCCGCTCACGTTCCCCGCGATCGCCACGGACTGGTCGTTGAACGCGCCGTCGACGTTGCCGTCGTTCGCCTTGTCGGCGGAGCCGCAGATGCCCCAGAAGCAGGGCGTCGACGACTGCGTCGCCGGCTGGCCGAGGGCGAGGTCGATCGTGAGGGGACTGAAGCGGCCGATCTGCCGGCGCAGCGTCTCGCCGACCCAGACGTCGTGCGAGACCGGGTCGACGGAGAGCCCGCTGCCGCTGAACCCGACCTCGACCGGGCCCGGTGGGCAGCTCGGCACGCCCGACATCTGGCGCGAGAAGCGGGTCGGCGACGGCAGCAGCACGTAGCCGGACAGGTCGCGCTTCACGTAGCCCACCGAGGCCGTCCCCTTCGGGTCGGAGCACGCCCCGGCCTGGGCGAACCAGATGTTCTGGAACTTGTCGAAGTCGATGTTGTGCACCTGGTGGAGCGCGTCGAACCAGGTGTCGACGCTCCGGATGCAGGGGTTCACGTCGTTCGGCGGCGTCCCTTGGAGCGCCGTGCAATCGACCATCGGATCGGAGAGCTTCGCCACCTCGACGACGCTCACCGCGCCGTCCATGTACTCGCTGAACGCCACGTTGCCGTTCGCCGCGACCTCCACGTCCCACGGCGCCGACGCGAGGATGCTGTGGTTGTTCGGGTTCGGAGCGGGGAGCGGCAGCCGGACGTAGTCGTTCGTCGGCGAGCTCGGGTCGACGCGCACGATGCTGTTGTCGCCCCAGTAGGCAGTGTCCCAGACGTTCCCCTCGTGATCGACCCGGATGTGCGCCGAGCGGATGATGCCGGGCTGCAGCTCGTACTCGTGGAAGAAGCAGTCGGGGCTCGGATCGTCGAAGGGGCACGCGCGCGAGCCGGCGACGCCGAGCGCGCAGTCGTAGTCGTTGAAGCACGGGCGCGTCGCATCGGCTTTGCAGATGCCCGCGCCGCAGATCGGCGCGCAGGTCGACGGCGGGAAGCAGCCGCGATTGGTGCCGTCCCGGCAGCGGAAGAACCCGCATTGCTGGCATTCGGTGCTGGTCGAGCACGTGCTGCCGTCGGGGCAATGTCCGGCGGTGCACAGCGGGGCGCAGTCGGCGTCGGTGCTGCAGCTCCGGTTCGAGCCGTCGGGGCACGTCTGCTGCGAGCACCCTTGCGTCGCCGGGTCGACGGGGAACGAGAAGGAGCCCGTGGTGTCGTAGGGTGCCACCTCGGGGTCGAACCAGCCCGGTCGCCACTCGCGGATCGAGACCGGTCCCTTCCGCCGCGTGTCCGCCGCGTACCAGACGCGATCGTGCCCGAGCCCGTCGTAGTTCGCCTCGTAAGTGATTCCGTCGAGCGTGTCCGCGTTGAAGGGGATGTCGTAGAAGCGCAGCGCCGATTGTCCCGGGGGCGGCGTCGGGTCGTACATCACGACGCGATCATGCGAAGGTCCGGCGCTGTAGTCGGACTGCTGCCCGCCCGCTTGGGGGAACCAGACGCGCCCGTACGGATCGACGGTCAGGTCCTCGGAGGACGTCGGGCAGGCGGACGAGGATCCGCCGGGTAGGCCGGGCGAGAAGGTCGCGCTCGACGCGCAAGGAACGTTGACCGTCGTCAGCTGGTTGACGGTCGGATCGAACATCAGGATGTCGTGCGCGTCGAACTCCTGGCCGATCCAGAGCCGCCGATCGGGATCGAGCTCCGACGAGATCTCGTAGCCGGCCGCGTCCTCCATCTCGAAGGCGTCGTAGCCGTAGTAGTGCACGCGGATGCTCTCCGACGTGCCGGACGGCGTTTCGACGCGGAGCCGCGCGCGCACCATCGTCGGATCGATCTGCGCGACGATCCCGCCGTCGTTCCACACGACGATGCAGCCGGACGCCGCGGCGGGCGGGTCGGGACACGTCGTCTGCGAGTTGATGAGGAAGTCGCCGGTGGAGTTCTTGACGCGCAGATTCGACGACGCTCCGGGCGGGCCGAAGCCGCTGCCGACGACCACGACGGGAATGAACGACGGGTCGTGGACCACGCCCGCGGCGGGATAGCTCGCCTTCGGCTGCGCCGACGCGTCGGCGGCGAGCATCCCCGCGCACGCGACGGCGAGCGACACCGCCGCGACGCTGGCCATCGACCGAATCCGAGTCGCCATGGGCCTCCCCCTTTGCCCCGAAGGGCAGACTCAGACCGAGCCCTCGGTCGCTCGTCCGTGAAACGGACGAGCAGCCATCGCAGGTGTTCGTATCAGAATTCGTCGGCGAGAGACAACGGGTGGAGCGAGAATTCGGAGCGAGTCGCGGAGCGGAGCGTCAGCGCGCCGGTGTGAAGCGGCAGCGCATGCGCTTGATGCCGTGGATGAACGCGGAGAAGAGCATCTCCGGCTCGCTCGAGATCTCGATGTCCGGCAGCCGGCGGAACAGCTCTTCGAACATCACCTTGATCTCGCGCCGCGCGAGGTTCGCGCCCAGGCAGAAGTGCGGGCCGCCCGCGCCGAAGGCGACGTGCTCGTTCGGGGTGCGGCGGACGTCGAAGCGGAACGGGTCGTCGAACGCGCGCTCGTCGCGATTCGCGGAGTTGTACCACATGACGACCTTGTCGCCCGCGCGGATCTCGGTTCCGCCGACGACCACGTCGCGCGTCGCGGTGCGGCGGAAGTGGATCACCGGCGACGCCCAGCGGACGATCTCCTCGACGGCCGACGGCGATACCGCCTCGAAATCGCGCAGCCAGACGTCGCGCTGCTCGGGGTGGTCCGTGAGCGCCTTCATGCCGTGGCTGATCGCGTTTCGCGTCGTCTCGTTGCCCGCGACCACGAGCAGGATGAAGAACGAGCCGAACTCCTGCGCGGTCAGGCGATCGCCGTCGACCTCGGCCTGCATGAGCGCGGTCGTGATGTCCTCGCGCGGCTCGCGCAGGCGCTCCTCACCGAGCGCCTGCGCGTACTGGAAGAGCTCCATCCCGGCCGCCATGAGCTCCTCGATCGTTTGCGCGTACTCGGGATCGCCCGCGCCGAGGATCCGGTTCGTGAGCTCGAAGATGCGCGCGTCGTCGGAGCGCGGGATGCCCATCATGTCGCAGATGACCTGGAGCGGCAGCTGTGCGGCGACGTCGCGCACGAAGTCGCACTCGCCGCGGGGCGCGACCTGGTCGACGATCGCGCGCGCCTGCGTCTTCACCTGCTCCTCGATCAAGCCGACCATGCGCGGCGTGAAGCCCTTGTTCACGAGCTTCCGGAGCTTCGTGTGCCGGGGCGCGTCCATGTTGATCATCGAGCCGAAGAACTCGTTCAGCTCGACCGGCAGGTCCGCGATGTTCGACCCCTTCCCCGAGATGAACGTGTCGGCGTCGCGGCTCACCTGCATGACGTCGGCGTAGCGCGTCACCGCCCAGAACCCCGGGCCCCTCGGGAAGTTCGGGATGTCGGCCTCCTCGTGGAAGGAGACCGGACGCTCGGCGCGCAGCTTCGCGAACATTCCCTCGCGATCGGGCCGGAGCCACGTCTCGGGCTGGCCGAGCCGGATCTCGTCGACGGAGAGGTCGGTCGTGGGGATGGGCGTCGTCGCTTCGGGCGGCACGTCGGCTTTCCGTGGTGACGCGCGCTCGGCCGGGCGTCGAGCACGCCGTATCATCCTGCCGGATCTCGGTCCAATTCACGACACCGCCATTCGTCGATCGCCGCGCGCACGCGGTCGAGTGAGTCGCTCGACGCGGCGGATCGGACGCCCGTCCGGGCGCTCGCGCTCGCGTGCGCGACGTCGCGCTCGAGATCGGCCCACGCGGCGCAGGCGGTCCGCCGCGCGCCCTCGCAATCCGGGACCGCGCGGAGGCGCCCGTCCGCGACCGCGAAGGAGCACTCCCCGGGATGGGCGCTCGCGTAGACGCCGGCGACCGCGCTCGCGAGGTCCGCGCGCTCGGGCGCGAGCGCGACCGCCTGCAGGAGGCTCGTCGTCGCGCGGTCGACGGCGCCCGCGCGGTACGATGCGGTCGCGAGGTGCTCGCGGATCCCGGGGTCGACCGGCGCGCGCACCGCGGCCTCCGCGAAGGCGGACGTGGCTCGCTCGGGTTGCCCGCTCCGGAGGAGAGCCATCCCGAGCGCGTCGAAGAGGAGCGGACCCGCGAGCTCGGGCGAAGCGTCCGCGCTGTCGCCGTAGCGCTCGCGCCGGAGCCTGCGCTCCTCGAGAAAGCCCGCGGCCGCCGCGCCGAGGCTCTCGGCGGCGCGCACGGACCAACGTGCGGCGTCGTCACCCGGAGCGCGAGCGTCGTCGAGCAGGCGCGACTTCCGGTACTCGAGGAAGCCGAGGCGCTCGAGGAGGGTCGCGGGAACCGCGCCCGAGGGACCGCTTCGCCGGACGATGTCGATCGCTCGCTCCTGCAGCGCGATCACCCGGTCGATGTCGGCCACGCGCGGATCGCCCGGATTCAGCGGGTCGAGCAGCGCAGCCGCGAGGAGCTCGTACGAGCGGTGGCTCGCCGGGCACGACTCGACGGCCGCCGACCAGAGCGCGACCTCGCTCCGCCAGTCGAGGTTCCGGCGCGCCGCGCGCGCGCCGTACGCGAGCGCGACCGCGAGGACGGCCGCGCTCGCGACCGCTTCCGCCGTCCGCCACCGAGCGCTTCGCGGTGGTCGCTGTCGCTGCGCGAGCGCGACGACCGCGGCGGCGCCGGCGTCGATCGCGAGCGCCGCGCAGCCGGCGAAGCCCGCGAGCGGCAGGTAGAGCAGCCGCTCCGCCATGAGGATCGTGCTCGTGAAGAGGAGGTTCGAGGTCGGAAGCCAGGTGACGAGGAAGAACCCGACGAGGAAGGCCGCCAGCCGCGCGCGGCGGCGGAGCGCGACGACCAGCGCCACCGCGACCGCGAACGTCGCCGCGCCCGCGATCCCGAGCAAGTCCGACGTCGCCGCGGGCGGCCAGCGCACGAGCGGAACCTCGTTCAGCGAGTAATCAGGGCAGAGCGTCGCCGGCCAGACGAGCACCCCGAGCGAGCGGAGGAACGCCGCGAAGGCCGTCCCGTACGAGCTCCACCCTCCGACGCCGGCGAGCGCGTTCAGCTCCACGCCGACGACCCACGGCGGCGTGCGGCGGTAGATCCACCAGCGCACGGCGAAGACGACCGCGACCGGCGGGACGAGCGCGATCCAGCGCGTTCGCGCGGCGCCGACGAGGCGCGCGCCGGTGGCGCGCCAGCCGTCCGCGGCCGCCGGAAAATCATCGAAGAGGACGTCGTACAGCACGACGACGCCCGCGAGCCCGACGGCGCTCTCCTTGGAGAGGAGTCCCGCGAGCGCCGTCACCGCGACCAGGACGAGCCAGCTCGCGCGCGCGCGCCGCGTCGGCGCGCGCACGGCCTCGCCGTAGAAGAGGAGGCCCGCGAGCACCGCGAGCGCCGCGAGGAGGTCGGCTCGCCCGACGATGTTCGTCACCGCTTCCGTCGCGACCGGGTGACACGCGAAGAGCAGCGCCGCGCGGAACGCGGTGCCGAGGCGCGCGCCGAGCGTCCGCTGCAGGACGGCATAGAGGAGCAGCGCGTTCGCGACGTGCAGCGCGAGGTTCAGCGCGTGGTAGCCGGCGGGACGGTCGGCATTTCCCAGCACCGCCCAGTTGAAGAGGAACGACAGCGTCGTGAGCGGGCGATAGTTCGCCTGGACGTTGTAGGGCCACCAGTAGTCGGTGGTCAGGATCTCGACGACGTTCGCCCAGGTGGCGTCGTGCACGCGCGTCGCGCGTCGGATCAGGAACGCGTTGTCGAAAACCCAGCCCGCGCCGAACGAGTTCGCGTAGATCGCGGCCGCCGCGGCCGCGATGGCGAGGACGGCCGCGGTGTGCGCGAGACGCCGCATGACGCGGCCGGCACCGTAGCAGCACCGCGATCGCGATGGCGACAGGAAGCGGCCTTCCCTGGCGCGGGCCGGCCGGGCTAAGGGAGCGCGTGGCGAAGGCCCGGCGAGCGGCTCGGGAGCAGCGTCGCCCGCCCGCCGGGAGCGTGCGGCGCGAGCGCGAAGGCGCGCACCGCGCGGGCGATTTCGTGGCGTGGGTCCCGGCGGCGCTCGCGGCCGGCTTCGTCCTCTCGGGCGCGGCCGGCCTGATGCACGAGGTCGTCTGGACGAGGCTCCTCGGGCACGTCTTCGGGGTCAGCTCGTACGCGATCGCGACCGTCCTCGCGGCCTACATGGGCGGCCTCGCGTTCGGGAGCTTCCTCGCCGCGCGCCGGACGAGCGCGATCGGCAGGCCGCAGCGCGCCTACGCCGCGCTCGAGCTCGCGATCGCGGCGTGCGCCGCCGCGATCCCGCTCGCGCTCCGCTTCGTCGAGCCGGTGTACGCGGCGCTCTGGCGGTCGTCCGCGAGCTCGTTCGCCGCCTCGAGCGCGGTCCGGTTCGCGCTCGCGTCCGCGATCCTCCTCGTGCCGACGTCGATGATGGGCGCGACGCTGCCGGTGCTCGCGGAAGCGTGCGCGCGTCGCGGCATGCGCCTACTCACGCCGGACCGCCTCTACACCGCGAACCTGGCGGGAGCGGTCCTCGGAGCCGCGGCTGCGGGCTTCGCCTTCATGCCGTCGCTCGGCGTGTGGGGGACGATCGCAGTCGGCTGCGCGCTGAACGCCGCGGCCGGAGCTCTCGTGTGGGCGCTGCCCGAGGCGGACGCCGCGACCGATGCCGCGCCGGACGAGCGCGCTCGCGGCGCCGGCCCCGGCGCGCCGGCCCGGTCCGCAGCTTCGGCGCGCGGGTCGAGCGCGGCGGACGCGCCGTCGAGCGCGACGCTCGGCGCCGCCGCGTTCGCTTCCGGGCTCCTGTCGCTCGGGACGCAGGTCGCGTGGAACCGGGTGCTCGTGCTGGTCGTCGGCTCGACGACCTACGCATTCACGTCGGTGCTCGTCGTCTACCTCGTCGCGCTGGGCCTCGGGAGCGCGCTCGCGACGCGCATCGCCGGGCGCGCCGCCGGACGACCGGGCTCCGGTGCCGCGCTCGCGCGGGCGATCGCGATCGCGTTCGCCGCCAGCGCCGTCCTCACGGTCGTCGCCGTGTGGATCGCCGGCGACCTGCCGGCGCTCTACCACTCGCTCTACTCGGTGACGGACCCGCGATCCCTCGGCGGCCTCGTGACCCGCGGCGTGCTGTCGGCCGCGATCGCCGTCTTCCCGCCGGTCCTCGCCGCCGGGACGATCCTGCCGCTCGTCCTCGCGGCCGCGAGCCTGCCGCTCGAGCGCGGCACGGGCGCCGCCGTCGGCCGCGTCTACGCCGTGAACACGCTCGGCTCGATCGCGGGCTCGCTCGCGACCGGCTTCCTGCTCGTTCCCGTCTTCGGGTCGCAGGCGACCCTGCTCGGCTTCGGGTGCGTCGCCGGAGCCGGCGCGGTCGCGCTCGGGGGCCCCGCACCGCGGCGCGGCGTCCTGCCTTTCGTCGCCGCCGGCTCGGCAGTCGTTGCGGCGGCGGCGCTCGCTCTCATGCCGGGCTGGAACCAGGCCGTGCTCCACCTCGGGGTGTTCGAGGCCGGGCGATTCGGCGGCGACATCACGACGCTGCGCGTCTCCGACGCCGGGCAGCACGTCATCTTCCACCGCGAGGGGCGGACCGCGAGCGTCGTCGTCGTGGAGTTCGAGGACGACGGCGTGCGATCGATGCGCATCGACGCGCGCACGAACGCCAGCGACGGCGGACCGGACATGCACACGCAGGTCCTCCTCGCGCAGCTGCCGTTCGTCCTCGGCGAGCGGATCGAGGACGTCCTCGTCGTCGGGTGGGGGAGCGGCGTGACCGTGGGCTCGGTGCTCGCATCCGGAGCGCGCTCGATCACCGCGGTCGAGCTCGAGCCGGCGGTGGTGGCGGCGTCGGAGCTCTTCGCTCGCGTGAACGGCGAGCCGCTCCGCGACCCGCGCGTGCACCTCGTCGAGGACGACGCGCGCCACGTGCTGCTCTCGTCGCAGGCGACGTGGGATGCGATCGTGTCCGAGCCGTCGCATCCGTTCGTCGCCGGGGTCGCGAGCCTCTTCACGCGCGAGTTCTTCGAGCTCGCCGCCCGCCGCCTCCGTCCGGACGGCGTGTTCGTGCAGTGGGTCCAGACCTACGGCATGCCGCTGCCGGCCTGGCGGTCCGTCCTCGCGACGTTCCTCGAGACCTTTCCCGAGGCGATCGCGTTCTGGGTGCCGGACTCGAGCGACGTGATCCTGGTCGGCAGCCGTGCGCCGCTCGCGCGCGGCGGCGCGGCGATCGCGCAGCGCTGGCTCCGCCTGCAACGGGAGCTCGCACGCGCCGGCATCGATCGACCGGAGCACCTCGCCGCGGCCGCGGCTCTCGGGACCCGCGAGCTGAAGGCCATCGCGGCCGGCGCGACGCCGAACACCGACGACAACATGCTCGTCGAATTCGAGGCGGCGGCGGGATCGGTCGCGGCCTATCGCGTCCGTCCCGAGCTCGAGGCGCAGGCCGGCCGCGTGTCGGCCGTCCTTCCCGACGGCGACCCCTGGCTCGACGACCCGGCGCGTCGCGCGGAGCTGGTCGCCGGCTTCAAGCGCGTCCAGCGGAACCCGCGCCGCCACGTCGCGCTCGCAGCCGCGGCGGAGGCCGCGGACGCGGCGGAGGCGGAGAGCACGGGTGCGGACGAGCCGGCGGGCGGGGGCACCGCGCCCGGCGGCGCGCCGTGAGCGCGACCGCGGGCGCTCAGAAGCCGTTCAGCCGATCGACGACGGCGAAGAGATCGCCGATGTGGACGTAGTCGACGACGACGAAGTTCGGGATCCTTCCCGTCTCGTTCCGGCAGCGGTCGACGCGCGCCCAGAGGACGTCGAAGCGGTTCACGCGCTCGCCGTTCTCGGGCATCGAGAACGGCGTCGAGAGCCAGTGGTTGATCTGGAAGAGGTCGTTCTCGCGGCGGCCGCGGTTCAGCTCGCAGCTGAAGTCCTCCTCGCGCGCGAAGGTGTACGGCGTGTCCCAGCTCAGGTCGTACGCGTAGTGGTACCAGGCGGGCGGCGGCCCGCTGCCCTCGGCCATGACCAGCAAGCGCTCGTCGCGAGCGATCATGTCCCGGAGCGTCGGCCACGCGCTGCCGGGCTCGTGCGTGTAGACGTATCGCACGAGGCCGGACTCGACGAAGGCGGCTTCGGTCGCCTCGTTCGAGATCCCGTCCTGGATCACGAACGCGAGCACCTCGTTCGGGTTCTCGTCCATGAACGCGCGCACGCTCGCGAGCGCGTCGACGAGCGGGATCTTCCCGAGCTCGCAGTAGTCGTGGCAGAGCCAGGTCTTGCCCTGGTACTCGTGCGTGTCGATCAGGAGCACGCGCACGCCGTCGACGAGCTGGCGCGGGATGCCGTAGATCTGGTTCGGGAGGAGCCAGCCGTCCTCCGCGTTCGACATGGCGTTGTGGGCGCCGGCGAACGCGACCTGGTCGAACGGGCGGTCGCAGAGCTCCGCGTGGCCGTTGCACGCGATCGCGGGAGCGGACGCGGTCGATCCCGCGTCGCTGCAGGCGGCGAGAGCGGCGAGCGCGCTGCAAGCGGCCAGCCGAAAGGCGAGATCGCGCATCATGTCGGGAGCCTCCGTGTCGCGGGCGGCGGCCTCGCGGCCTCGACGTCGCGTGCGCCGTCGCCGGTCGGCGCAGGGACGTCGAGGTGGAGCTGCCGCTGCGGGAACGGGATCTCGATGCCCGCCTCGCGCAAGGCGCGCAAGACGGAAACGCCGAGGTCGCTCCGGATCTGGGGCGTCATCTCGAAGCGGTTCGTCCAGACCTGAAGCTCGAAGTCGAGCGAGCTCTCGCCGAAGCGGAGGAAGAGCGCGGTCGGCTCGGGGTCCTTCATCGCCGCCGGGTGACGGCGGCCGACGTCGCGCAGGAGCGCGAGAACCCGCTCCGGGTCCGCGTCGTACGAGACGCCGACCTGGACGTCGATGCGGCGCGTGCGGTCGGCGAAGGTCCAGTTCGTCACCTGTCCCGAGATGAGGTTGCCGTTCGGCACGATGACGTCCGCGCCCTCGCCCGTGCGGACGGTGCACGAGCGGATGCCGATCCGGCGCACCTCGCCGGTCACGTTGCCGATCTGCACCGCGTCGCCGACCTGCACCGGGCGCTCGAAGATCAGGATCAGCCCCGAGACGAAGTTGTTCACGACGTTCTGAAGCCCGAAGCCGATGCCGACGCCGAAGGCGCCCGCGAGGATCGTGAAGCGGTTCGGGTCGAGGCCGATCGCTCCGAGGCCGAGCACGAAGCCGCCGACCAGGATCGCGTAGTGCAGGAGGGTCGAGATCGCGTACGGGATGCCGCGCGGCAGCTCGACGCGTGGATAGACGTCCTCCTCGAGCGTGAACCGGATGAGCCGGGAGAGGGCGAACGCGAGCCAGACGACGAAGGCCGTCGCGAGAACGTCGCCGAGCGTGACGCTCCAGCCCTTCGGGGCGACGGGCAACGCCAGCGCGTTCTGGATGCTCGCGAGGACGATCTGGTCGAGCGCGAGGTTCTGCAGGACGCCGACCGCCCACAGGACGACCGCGGCGACCATCAGCAGGCGACGCGCGCGCTGCTCGATGAGGATGCGATGGCGCTGCACCATCCGGAGCCGCCGGAAAGGGCGCACGCGGACGGCGAGCGCGACCAGGCTCTCCGCCGCGCGAACCGCGACGTAGAGCCCGGCCGCGACGTACACGCCGGCGAAAACCGCCGTCGCGAGAAGGCGTGCGAGCTGGATCGTCCCGGTCGCGACGGCGACGAGCGCGAGCGTCAGGACGACGAGCGCCGTCCGCGCGATCAGGTGCGGGTACGGGATGCGGAGCGCGTCGCGTAGCCGGCGCGCGCGCTCCGAGTGGCGCGAGACGAGCCACGCGAGGAGCGCGACGCAAACGAGGAGCTCGCCGAAGAGGACGAGCTGCTCGACCTGCGGCACGGGCGAGAGCAGATCGCGCACCCGGTCGGCGACGAAGAACGCCGCGACCGCCCAGATCGCCGGTCGCACATCCGGCGTCGCGACGAGCCGGATGATCCGGACGACCGGCAAGAGGCCGGCGAGCGCCGTCGCTTGCGCGAGGATCCAGGGAAGCTGCGGAAGGAGAAGCTGTACCGCCGTGAGCGTCAAGACCAGCGCGGCGGAGTACGGCGCCTGGAAGACGCGCGTCTTCCGCTCGACGTCCGGATCGGCCTCGATCCAGTCCGCGGTCTTGGCGCGCGCCTTCCGGAAGAGCGCGCACAGGACGAGGAAGAGGAGCACCTGGCACGCGAGCGCCGCGGTGTTGGACGTCACGTAGTCGCGCAGCTCGACAAGGTCGAAAGCGAGCAGGTCGCGGACGCGCGGGACGATCTCCCCGCGGGCACGCGGCCCGAGGTCGAGGCTCCAGATCGGGCGGCTGTCGCGCCGGAAGAGCGACCCGACGCGCGCCATGCGGGCGTCGGAGATCTGCGACAGCGCCGAGTCGACGTCGAAGAGCTCGCTCGCGATCCGGCCCTGCAGGTCGAGCCCGTCGGCGCGGGCGCGCCCGATCTCCTGCTGGACGCGGCGGAGCGTCGCGAGCGCCTCGTCGATGCGGTCCAGGATCGCGCGCGGGTCCTTCGCGGCGACGGCGCTCGCGCGGGTCGCGGTCCAGACCGCGCGCCGCTCGTCGGCCTCGCGCAGGAGCTCGTCGATCGCCGTGACGCGTGCGTTCACGACCTCCGAGGCGCGCGCGAGCTTGGAGCGCACGGTGTACCAGGAGCGCGCGAGGTGATCGAGCGCGTGGAGCTGGCCGCCGTCGCCGATCATCTGCGAGGTGTCCGCGCGGCGCGCGTCGATGAGCGCAGCAAGGTCGGCGAGGCGCCCGCGGACGTCCTCGATCGCGGGATCGGGCTCGACGAGGCGCTCGGCGCGGCGCGCGAGCCCCGCGACGTCCTCGGCTCCGGCGGCGATGTCGGATGCGGGAATCGGCGTGGCCGCTGGCGTCGGGGCGGGCGTCGCCGGCGTAGCCGGCGCGGACGCCGGCGGCGGCGTCGCATCCTGCGCCGGCGACATGCCCGCGAGGCCGAGGACGACGAGGGCCGCGAGGGCGCATGCTGCCGGCCGTGACGTCGCCGCCAGACGCCGACTCATCGTCCCGGGAATACCAGCGCGGACGGCCCGGGACTAACCGGGCATCGGCCGGCGAAGCTCGGGAGAGAGCGTCCAGGTGGCGATCGCCGCAAGGGCGACGATCGCGCCGCCGAGCGAGAGCGCGAGCGGGATCCCGACGCGGTCGCCGAGCGAGCCGAGGAGCCATGCGCCGAGCGTCGGGAGCCCGAAGAGCGAGACCGTGAGCATGCTCATCACGCGCCCGCGCATCGCGTCCGCGACGTTGACCTGGATCAGGTTGTTGAGCGCGGCGATGCACGTGATCATCGCGAACCCTGCGAGCGCGAGGACGATCGCCGCCGGCGCGAAGGACTTCGCGTTCGCGAGCAGGATGACGAGGATGCCGAACGCGAGCGCGCAGCCGGCGACGAGGGTGCCCTTCTGGCGGACGTCGCCGACCGTCGCGAGCGTCACGCCGCCGACGACCGCGCCTGCGCCGACCGACGAGAAGAGCTGCGTGAAGCCGTCGGGCCCGAGGTGGAGGACGTCGCGCGCGAGCGCCGGCATGAGCACGATGTACGGGAACCCGAAGAGGCTCAGCAGCATGCAGAGGAGGAGGAGCGAGCGGATGAGCGGGTGTCGGCGCGCGTAGTCGAGGCCCTCGGCGAGGCTCTGCGCGATCGGCATGCGGGCCGCCGGCCGCCGCGACGGCATGTCGAGCGCGAGCGACGTCGCGACCAGCACCAGGAAGCCGCAGCCGTTCACCGCGAAGCACCAGCCGGGCCCGAACCACGTCATGACGGCGCCGCCGAGGAGCGGGCCGATCACGCGCGCGGCGTTGAACGAGATCGAGTTGAGCGAGATCGCGTTCATGAGGTGCTCGGCGGGGACGAGCGACGGGATGACCGCCTGGAAGACCGGGCTGAAGAAGGCGTTCGCCGTTCCGCTCACGAGCGAGATCGCGATCACCATCCATACCCGGATCGCGCCCGTCGTCGTGAGCCCGGCGAGCGCGAATGCTCCCGCCGCGAAGACGAGCGCGCAACCGCACAGGATGCGGCGGCGGTCGGCGTGCTCGATGATCGCGCCGCCGAGGAGGCCGAGGAGGAGCGTCGGCGCCGAGCTCGCGAAGCCCACGCGCCCGAGCCACGAGGCGGAGCTCGTGAGGTCGTAGATCAGCCAGCCCATCGCGACGCTCTGCATCCAGATGCCGACGTTGGCGACGAAGGATCCGGACCAGAGGAGCGCGAAGTTGCGGGAGCGGAGCGCGCGAAACATCGAGCGGCGGCGCTCAGCCGGTGCGGCTCCGGGCCGCGAAGATGCGCTGTCGGCGCCCGGAGTGCGCGAGCGAGCGGAAGAGGAAGCCGCGGAAGAGCATCATCCAGACGAGCGCGGCGCTCGCGACGAAGGTCGCGACGATCTCCCCGGCGCCGCCCATCTCGGGCAGCACGCGCTCGACGATCTGCATGAGGACGGCGAGCACGCTCGTCGGCCCGAGCTCCGCCATGACCAAGATGCCGGCGCGCACGTCGATGAGGAACACGGGCAGCAGGAGGAGCACGAGCGGCAGCAGCCACTCGACGAAGTTCTCGCGCATGAACTGGACGGCCTCGTCGATCATCGCGAGGCCCTCGCGCGAGCCCTGGTAGATGAGCTCGGGAAGCGGGTTGCAGAGGACGAAGATGCCGGCGTTCACGGCGAGCGCGAGCCAGCGCATCGCCGGGTTCTGCGCGGTGATGAGCCCCAGCAGGACCTCGATGATCCACAGCACGAAGACGACGTTCACGATGCTCCAGAGGTGCCGGCCGAAGCTCGGCGCGAGCTCGCTCGGACGCACTCGATCGCGCGCGACCGCGCCCTCGAGGACGGTGAGGAACGAGCTCACGCACGCCGCGAGCGCGAGCACCATCACGAATCCGCCCGCGATCCCGAGGACGCTCGCGAAGGACGCGACGACCGCCAGCACCACCGAGTACGCGGGTGGCAGGACGATCACCCAGGCGTGGCGCGCGAAGGCGCGCGACGCCTCGACGACCGCGTCGCGATAGAGCGCGAGCGTCGCGCGCACGAGGACCGCGAGGTCGTTCATCGCGTGGCTTCGATCAGCGTGCGAGGGAGCGCGTCAAGTCGCGCGTGAGGTTCTTCTGGTGGGATTCGAGCGTGCCGCCGCCGATCTCGAGGAGCTTCGCGTCGCGCAGGAGGCGCTCGACCTGGAACTCGCTGCAGTATCCCCAGCCGCCGAGCACCTGCATCGCGTTGTCCGCGACCTCCTTGCCCACCGGCGCCGCGAAGAGCTTCGCCGCGTCGGTCCCGATCCGGTTGCGGCGATCGGCGCCGACGCTGCGCGCGACCTCGTAGATCAGGCAGCGCGCCGCCTCCGTCTTGGAGTACGAGTCGGCGACGTAGCGCTGGATCTGCCCGAACTCCGCGATCGGCTTGCCGAACGCGTGGCGGTCGACGCTGTAGCGCAGCATGATCTCGACGCAGCGGTCGGCGATGCCGAGGCTCATGGCGGCGAGGCAGATGCGCTCGATCTCGAGGTTCCGCATCATGTGCGTCACGCCGCCGCCTTCCTCGCCGAGGCGATTCGCCGCGGGGACGACGCAGTCGTCGAAGATCAGCTCGGCCATGGGCGCCGCGCGCATGCCCATCTTGTCGATGTGGGCGCCGGTCGAGAACCCCTCGCACGTGCGGTCCACGACGAAGGCGGTGATGCGACCGTCGACCTTGGCGTAGACGAGGAAGCAGTGCGCGTCGGGGGCGTTCGTGATGAAGGTCTTCCGGCCGCGGAGGACGTACGCGTCGCCCTTGCGGCTGGCGGTCGTCTGCATGCCGAGGACGTCGGTGCCGGCGCCGGGCTCGGTCATGCCCATCGCGCCGATCCACTCGCCCGAGATCGACTTCGGGAGGTAGCGCGAGCGCTGCTCGTCGTTCGCGGCGTGGAAGAAGTTGTTCACGAAGAGGATCGCGTGCGCCAAATAGGCGAGGGTGAAGCCGGGATCGACCTTCGCGAGCTCGTGATGCGCGATCACGGCGCCGACCGCGTCGCTTCCCGCGCCGCCGTGCTCCGCCGGCACCGTCAAGCCGAGCAGGCCGAGGGCCCCCGCCTGGCGGAACAGCGCGACGTTGAGCGCGCCGGCGCGGTCGTGATCGGACGCCTGCGGATCGACCTCGCGCGCCGCGAAGTCGCGCACCATCTGGCGCAGGAGCCGGTGCTCCTCGCTCGGTTCGTCGATGGGTCGGTGGTGGGTGTCGCGGGCCATGCGGGCTCCTGGAACGGGCAACGCCGCATGGTCGCGTTTTTCCCGGCGCGATGCCAGTCGAGCCGGATTGCTCGCCCTCGGGGTGCGGGTTAGGCACGAGCCATCTGCGAAAGGAGCTCGCCATGTCGTACGAATCGATCCGCGTCGAGCGCGAGGGGCACCTCACCTGGCTCGTCCTCGACCGGCCGCAGTCGCTGAACGCGATGAACGGGACGTTGATTCGCGAGGTGAGCGACTTCTTCCGCGGCTTGACCGAGGACGTCGAGACGCGCGTCGTCGTCATGCGGGGCGAGGGGAGGGGGTTCTGCGCCGGGCTCGACCTCAAGGCGCACGCTTCGGACGACGGCGGCGGCGGCGCCGATCGGTCGGTCTCCGGCGGGCTCCGCGGGCAGCGGCGGGTGAGCGAGATCGTCATGCTGATGCGACGGGCGCCGCAGCCGATCATCGCCGCCGTCCACGGCCCGGCCTGCGGCGGCGGCTTCGCGATGGCGCTCGCCGCCGACGTCCGGATCGCCGGCGAGTCGACGCGCATGAACGCCGCGTTCATCCGCCTCGGCCTCTCGGCGTGCGACGTCGGCGTGAGCTACTTCCTGCCGCGCATGGTCGGCGCGTCGGTCGCGAGCGAGCTGCTGCTGACGGGCGACTTCATCGACGCGGCGAGGGCGGAGCGCGTCGGCCTGGTGTCCCGCGTCGTCCCCGACGCCGAGCTCGTCGCCACCGCCCGGGACCTGGCGCAGCGGATGCTCCGCAACACCCCGCTCGGCCTGAAGCTCACCAAGGAGTGCCTGAAGCACTCGATCGACGCCGGCAGCCTCGAGCAGGCGGTCGCGATGGAGGACCGCAACCAGATCCTCGCCGCCCAGTCCGCGGACTTCCGCGAGGGGGTCGCCGCGTTCCTCGAGAAGCGCGAGGCGAAGTTCCGCGACGCGTGACACGTTCGGCGTTCTTCCGTCGGTCCACGCGCCCGCAGGCGGGTGACGCAGAGCGGGCGAGTCGAATGTCAGGCCGGCTCCTCTCGTCGAAGCCGCGGAGCTAGAGTATGGCCATGGCCGTCGCGCGCGCGTCGCTTGCCGCCCCGATCCTCGGCTACCTGTCCCGGCTTCGGTTTCCGACCCTCTTCCTGGTCGCGGCGGGGCTCTTCGTCGCGGACCTGCTCGTCCCGGACATGATCCCTCTGGTCGACGAGCTCCTGCTCGGGATCGCGGCGCTCCTCCTCGGTCGGCTGCGGAAGCGCCCGGAGGCCGGGAGATGATGGTGCGCCGAGAGATCCGGCGACGGCGCGCACCCCACATCCGAGCCGAAACGGGTCAGTCGCGAGCGGCATCGAAGACGCGCATGCGAAGCTTTCTCGCCATCGCCGCCATCGCGGCCGTCGTCGCCGGGTGCGACGCTCCGGGTGCGAGCGAGTCGGCGGACCAGGCCGACGCAGCCCGCCCGAACGGCGCCGCCGCGCCCGCCGCCGCTGCGGGGGCGGCCTACCAGAAGCCCAGCGAGGCCGACCTCCGGAAGCGCCTCACGCCGCTCCAGTTCGAGGTCACGCAGCACGCCGCGACCGAGCCGCCGTTCAAGAATTCGTACTGGGACGAGCACGAAGCGGGCATCTACGTCGACGTCGTCTCGGGCGAGCCGCTCTTCAGCTCGCTCGACAAGTTCGACTCCGGGACCGGCTGGCCGAGCTTCACGAAGCCGCTCGAGCCGGCCAACGTGACCACGCACACCGACTGGAAGCTGGTCCTCCCGCGCACCGAGGTGCGGTCGAAGCGCGCGGATTCCCACCTCGGCCACGTCTTCGACGACGGCCCCGCGCCGACCGGCAAGCGCTACTGCATGAACTCGGCGGCGCTGCGCTTCGTTCCGGCCGACCGCCTGCAGGCGGAAGGGTACGGGCAGTACGCCGCGCTGTTCGCCTCGCAGGACGGCGCGACGGCGGCTCGCGGCGCCGGGCCGTCGCCGGCGCAGGCGAGCGCACCCGCGCACGACTAGGCGCGAGGTCGCTGCCGCCGTCGTCCGAGCCGGCGAAAGCTATTGACTGAACGTTTAGAATATCCTAAACGTTCGCAACATGGCGGATGAGACGAACGTCACCGATCGAGCCCGCGCGATCTTCGTCGACGGCATCGGCGCCGCGGCGGCGACGTCGGGCGTCCTGAACCAGCTCCAGGGGCGCATCTTCGCGCTCCTCTACCTGCAGGACGGCGACCGGTCTCTCTCGCTCGAGGAGATCGCCGCCGAGCTCCAGCAGAGCAAGAGCAACGTCTCGATCCAGATCCGCGGCCTCGTCGAGTGGCACCTCGTTCGGCGCGTGACGGTCCCGGGATCGCGAAAGGACCACTACCAGGCGGCGACCGACCTCTGGCGCGTGATGCAGGAGATCCTCGAGCGCCGCTTCCGCTGGAACCTGCGTCAGGTCCTGGCGACCGTCGCCGAGACCCGGCGCGCGACGCAGGCGCCGTCGCGCGCGCTGCGCGCCGCGGAGCGCGAGCGGGTCGCGTTCCTCGAGTCGCGGCTCGCGATGATGGGCGCGTTCTTCGCCGCCGTCGATGCCGGGATCGGTGCATTCACGCAAGGGAAGTCGTTCGAGCCCGAAGCGGTGCAGAACGCGCTTCGGCTCGTGTCGCGCACGCCGCGCGAGAAGTGAAGGAGGCTCCCATGGAACCGTCGCTCGCCGTCGCGCTCTGGTGGCTGGTCTTCGGCGGCACGCACGTCGGCCTGGCGACCGCGCCCGCGCGGAGGGCGATCGTCGATCGCATCGGGCAGCGGGGCTTCGAGGTGCTCTACGTCGCCGTCGCGGTGGTTTCGTTCGCCGGGCTGATGCACGCCTTCGCCGTGCGGCGCTTCGCGGGCGCGCCGGGCCTCGCGCTCGCGTCGGTCGAGCCCGTCCGGTGGTTGCTCCTCGCCGTCAGCTTCGCCGGGGTCGCGCTCGCCGCGCTCTCGTTCGCGGCGTACCCGCGATCGCCGTACCCTCCCTACGGCGCGCGCGTCCGCCCGCCGTACGGCGTCGAGCGGATCACGCGCCATCCGTTCTTCGCGGGCATCGGCATGCTCGCCGCCGCGCACGCGCTCCTCGCGACGCACCTGGTGGGGACGGTGTTCTTCGCGGGCCTGCTGGTCTTCCTCGCGTTCGGCGTTCGCCACCAGGAGCGGAAGATCCGCGCGCAGCGCGGTCCCGCGTACGACGCCTACGCTGCCGCGACCTCGACCGTCCCGTTCGCGGCGGTGCTCGCCGGCCGTCAGCGGATCGCATGGCACGAGATCGGGTGGCGGAACGTCGCGACCGCCGCGGCGGTCGCGCTCGCGCTCCGCCTCGTGCACTCGAGCATCTTGGCAGCCGGCGGCGCCTACGCGGTGGCTGTCGTGGTCGCCGGCGCCGGGCTCTTGACGCTCCAGGCGTTGCGGCGCGCGCGACGCGACGCCGCTCCGGAGCTCGCGCTGTCGTCGCGCTGAGGCGCCGCCGCGCGCTCAGGCGGGACGCGCCGGACCGAGGTGCTTCCCGAAGAACGCTGCGACCCGCTTCCACGCGTCCTCCGCGCACTCCGCCGAGTAGCCGACGCGCATCGGACCCCACGCCGCCAGCGTCGCGAGCACGCCTTCGTGGCGGCTCACGAAGCTGTGGCCGGCGTCGGGGTAGAGCTTGACGTCGTGGTCGACGCCGAGCTCCGTGAGGAGGCGCTCGAGCCGCTCGCCCTGCGCAGCGAAGACGCGATCGCGGCCGCCGTAGCTCCCGAGCACCGGCAGACGCCGCGGAGATCCTCCGCCGTGGCCGGCACTTCGCCGTAGAACGTCGCGGCCCCGCCGAGCGGCGCCCGCACGGCGTAGAGGAGGGCGAACCCGCCGCCGAGGCAGAAGCCGATCGCCCCGATGCGCGCGGGATCGACTTCCGGCCGCTCGGCGAGCCAGCGGCGCGCGGACTCGAGGTCGTCGAACGCGTCGCCGTGCCGGCGGCGAAGCGCGGCCACGGTTCGCGCGACGCACACGGGCTTCAAGCCCGGGCGATCGTACAGGTCGGGCGCCAGCGCGACGTAGCCCATCGCCGCGATCCGCGCCGCAATGGACCGGATGTCGTCGTTCAGGCCGAAGATCTCGTGGATCACGATCACGCCCGGGTGGCGATCCTGTGGCGCCCGGTGGGGCGGCAGCGCGAGGGCGCCGCGCATCTCGAGGCTGCCGCCGATCGGGAACCTGACCTCGGTGCTCAGAGGCATCGGCGCAGCTCGTTCGACCGCCGCCGCGTCAGAGCGCGAGCTCGGCGAGCGTCCGGAGCGCGTTCACGTCTCCGGTGCCGGCGAGGATGGTCGTGACCGCGCTCTCCTTCCACGCGGCGAGGCGATCGCGGATGCGCTCCTTCGGGCCGACGAGCGAGATCTCGTCGGCGAAGCGGTCGGGCACGGCGGCGGCGGCCTCGTCGCGCTTTCCGGCGAAGAAGAGCTCCTGGATGCGATCCGCCTCCTTCTCGTAGCCCATGCGGCGCACGAGGTTCGCGTGGAAGTTGTGCGACTTCGCCCCCATGCCGCCGATGTAGAAGGCCAGCATGTACTTGACGGGAAGCAGCGCCTGCTCGAGGTCGTCGTTGATGTTCACCGTGACCGGGCAGCAGATCTCGAAGCCGGGCTTCCGGGCCGAGATCGCGTCGCCGTAGAACTCGGGGTGGAACGGCGAGTAGTAGAGCGGCAGCCAGCCGTCGAAGAGCTCGCACGCCATCGCGATGTTCTTCGGACCCTCCGCGCCGAGATAGACGGGCACGTGGTCGCGGAGCGGCTTGTTGATGAGCTTCAGCGGCTTTCCGAGGCCGGAGCCGCCGCGCAGCGGCAGCTGGTAGTGCTTGCCCTCGAAGGTGACCGGACCCTCGCGCCGCATCATCTCCCGGAAGAGCGTGATCCATTCGCGCGTGCGCTCGAGCGGCCGCGGGAAGGCCTGCCCGTACCAGCCCTCCACCACCTGCGGCCCCGAGACGCCGATCCCGAGGACGAGCCGTCCGTTCGAGAGGTGGTCGATCGTCATCGCGGTCATCGCGACGCAAGCCGGCGTCCGCGCGGCGATCTGCATGATGCCGGTGCCGAGCTTGATCCGGCTCGTGTGCGCGCCGATCCAGCACAGCGGCGAGAAGACGTCCGATCCGTACGCCTCGGCGGTGAAGACGACGTCGTAGCCGAGCTTCTCGCATTCGACCGCGGTCGGCACGGGATTCGTCGGCCCGAACATCCAGTAGCCAGCCATCCAACCGAGCTTCATGCGCCCGGTGATAGCTGGCGGGACGGCGCCATGGAAAGAGGACGCGCGCGATGGCGCCACGCCTCGGGGTGCGGCGGTCCCCCGAGCGGGCTTTCCCGGATGCGCGAAAATCGCAGCGCGCGTCTTCGCAGGGCTGAGGAGCGCGCCGTCGAGACCCACGGAATTTCGCGCCTCCGTCGGCGTTGCGGTCCGGCAGGCCACGTGCTCGATGTCGAGCGCGATGGACCGTCACCCCTTCGGCGATCGTACCGACGACGAGGACGCCATCGCCGCGACCGCGGCGACCTTGGCGCACCTCATCGCGCGCTTCGACCCGACCGTGCTCGACGGGTCGGACGAGCGGGCGCGCATCCGGCTCGACGTGCCGGGCGTCGGGACGTGGGACGCGTGTCTCGGCGGCGGACGCGCGCGCCTCGAGCGCGCCGACGAGCGTGCCCGGCCGGACGCCACGATCACCGCCGACGCCGACATCTGGCGGCGCGTCGCCGCCGACGTCCGCGGCGGGATGGACGCGTACCGCGCCGGGCGGCTCCTCGTGCGCCACAACCTCCACCTCGGCGTCGCGTTCCTCGCCGCGACGAGTGGGATGGACGGCCCCGAGCGCCTCCGGTTCGAGCGCATCGAGACGGCGTCGGGGATTCTCTCGATCCTGTCCGCGGGGGCGCCCTCCGCCGAGCCGGTGGTCCTCGTGCACGGCCTCGGCGCGACCAAGGTGTCCTTCCTGCCGACGGTCGCGGCGCTCGCCGGATCGTACCGCACGATCTCGCTCGACCTGCCCGGCTTCGGCGACTCGACGAAGCCGCTCCTCGCGCCCTACCACCCGCCGTTCTTCGCGCGCGCCGTGACCCACCTGATGGACGCGCTCGGGATCGCGCGCGCCCACGTGATCGGCAACAGCATGGGCGGCCGGGTCGCGCTCGAGCTCGGGCTGCGCCACCCCGAGCGGGTGCGCCGCCTCGCGCTGATCTCGCCCTCGCTCGCGTGGCGGCGCGAGCGGCCGTGGGCGCCGTTCGTCCGCCTGCTGCGGCCGGAGATCGGCCTCGTCCAGGCGACGCCGCGCTGGGTCGTCGACTCGGTCGTGCGCCGGATCATCCCCGGAGCCACGGACGGCTGGGTCCGGGCCGGGGTGGACGAGTTCCTTCGCGCGTACTTGACGCCGCGCGGACGGGTCGCGTTCTACGCCTCGGCGCGCCAGATCTACCTGGAGGAGCCGCACGGGGCGAAGGGCTTCTGGACGCGTCTGGCCGGCCTCGAGCCGCCGGCTCTGTTCGTGTGGGGGAAGCTCGACCGACTCGTGCCCATCGGCTTCGCGCGCCACGTCATGGACGTCCTTCCCTCGGCGCAGCACCTCTTTCTCGATTGCGGCCACGTGCCGCAGCTCGAGCGGCCGGCGGAGACCCACGCCGCGATCGCCCGGTTCCTCGCGGAGGAGCGCACGGCGCCGCCGTCGCGCGGCGAAGCGCTGCAGGCCGTCGGGTCCTGAGCTCCTCGCGAGCACGCGGTGCCGCGCGGCCGCGCGGGCGACGCCCGGCGTTTGACAGGTCCGGCGCGCTCCGCGACGCTCCGGCGGCCGAAGGGCGCGACGGGGGACGGCGATGGCGACCGGCTCGTTCGAGGAGATCCGCGCGGAGTTCGAGCGCCGCGTGCAGAAAATCGTCTGGTGCACGGTCGCGACCGTCGACGAGCGCGGCCGGCCGCGCTCGCGCGTCCTGCACCCCATCTGGGAGGGCGCCGTCGGTTGGATCGCGACCGGCCGACGATCGCGGAAGGCAAAGGACCTCGCGCACACGCCGTACCTCTCGTGCGCGTACTGGACGCCCGAGCACGAGCAGATCTACGCCGAGTGCCGGGCGGAGTGGGAAGATCGGATCGAGGAGAAGCGACGACTGTGGGACCTCTTCAAGACGACGCCCGCGCCGATGGGCTACGACCCCGGCCTCTTCTGGAAGGACGCCGCCGATCCCGACTGCGGCTTCCTGCGCTTGACGCCGTGGCGCATCGAGCTTTCGTCGCTGCAGGACCTCTTCACGCGCACGCCACCCCGGGTGTGGCGGCCGTGACGGTCGCTCCGGTCGCGGAGCGCTGAACGCGCATGTCCATCGCCGTCGCCGTCCGGAAGGAGGGCAAGATCGCCGTCGCCGCCGACACGCAGGAGAACTTCGGCGATCGCAAGGTGCTGCGGTCGAACCACCGCTCGGAGAAGATCCTCGCGGTGGGGGCGTCGTACCTCGCCGCGACCGGCTGGGGCCTCTACGACAACCTTCTGCGCGACTACCTCGCGCGCTCGCGGACGCCGCGCTTCGCGAGCTCCGAGGAGGTGTTCTCGTTCTTCGTGCGCTTCTGGAAGCAGCTCAAGAGCCGCTACACGCTGGTGAACGACCAGTCGCACGAGGACGACCCGACGCCGTTCGCCGACCTCGACTCGTCTTTTCTGGTCGTCAACGCGGGCGGGATCTACCAGGTGTCGGGCAACATGAGCGTGAGCACGTTCGAGGAGTACTACGCGATCGGTTCGGGAGCGTCCTACGCGCTCGGCGCGATGCAGGCGCTCTACCCGACGCGGGCGAGCGCCGACGAGATTGCGCGCGCCGGCTGCGCGGCTGCGATCGCGTTCGACGTGTTCTGTGGCGGCGACCTGGACGTGTACGTGGTGCCCGCGGCGCGCCCGCGGACGGGCGCCCGGTCGAAGCGGGCGCGCGGCGCGCCGCGGCGGCGAAGCACGCGTGCGCGACGCGGCGGACGCCGCTGAGCGGCGTCTAGCGAGCCCGGCATGCTTCGTCGCCCGCGAGCGCGGCGCGACGATCCGCGGAGGTCGCGCGGGATGAAGCTCCTCGTCAACGTCGACGTTCCGGACCTCGATCGAGCGGTCGCGTTCTATCGCGACGGGCTGGGTCTCCGGCTCGCACGCCGGCTCTTCGATGGAAGCGTCGCCGAGATGCGTGGAGCGGCCGCGCCGATCTACCTCATCGCGCGCGCGCCGGGGTCACGTCCGTTCGGTCGCTCGCGCGCCGGCGTCGCACGCGACTACCGCCGGCACTGGACGCCCGTGCACCTGGACTTCGCGGTCGCGGACCTCGCGGCCGCGGTCGCGCGCGCCGTCGAAGCGGGCGCGACGCTCGAGCAGCCGGTCGCGCGCTACGCGTGGGGTCGGCTCGCGCTCCTCGCCGACCCGTTCGGACACGGCTTCTGCCTCGTCGAGTTCAGCGAGCGCGGCTACGCCGCCGTCGCGGTGTCGCCGGCGCCACGCCGCGCGCGACCGCGGCGAGACGTCGCGCTCACGGCCCGCAGCGCGCCGCGCTCACGCGCTCGCTGAGCCGTCGGATGCCGAGCCGGTGCCGGGCTTCCGCGGCACGGCGGTCTTGCTCCACGCGTCGGCGTACTGCGGGAGGTCGTCCGCGATCTCGTCCCAGGGCGCACGCGAGTCGACGAAGGTGTGGAACTCCGGCCGGATGCCGGGGTCGTCGTCGAACGCGCCCATCCGGATCGACACCTGCCTTCCGTCGGGCCAGTCGCCGCCGAAGACGCTGGAGCCGCACACGGTGCAGAAGGCCTTCACGGCGCCTTCGCCCCTTCCGTACACGCGGATGAGCTCCTCGCCGGCGAGGAGGCGGAACTGCTCGCGCCGGACGCGCGCTTGCGTACAGACCGCCGTCCCCGAGTGCTTCCGGCAGCGCGAGCAGTGGCAATGGTTGGCCCGGATGAAGGGCGGCGTCACCTCGAAGCGAATGCCGCCGCAGAGGCAGCTGCCGCGCACGACGTCGCTCATTCGCGTCCTCCCTTCTGTGGACCGTACGGATCGGCTAGCGAGGTCGCATGCCCGCGCGCGAGACCGTGAAGCTCTACTTCGACTACAAGAGCCCCTTTGCCTACCTCGCGAAGGACCCGGCGTTCGAGCTGCCGGAGCTTTACGACGTCGAGCTGCGGTGGATCCCGTACCTCCTGCGCATCAAGGGCAAGGGCGAGCGCAGCATCGCATCCGAGTGGAAGGCGAAGTACTCGTACATGGACGCGCGCCGCTGGGCGAACCAGCGCGCCACGCCTCTCGTCATCAAGGGCCCGCTCAAGGTCTACGACTCGACGCCCGCGCTCGTGGGCGGCCTCTACGCCCAGCGCCACGGCTTCTTCCGCCCGTACACCGATCTCGTCTACCGCCGCTTCTTCGAGCGCGAGCTCGAGATCGATCGGCCCGAGGACGTCGCGCGCGCGATCGACGCGATCGCGGAGCGCGGCTCCGCGTCGGGCGCCGGCTATCTCGCGTGGGCGACGGGCGAGGGCGAGGCGGCGATCGCCGCGTGCGTCGAGGAGGCCCAGTCGGACCACGTCTTCGGCGTGCCGCTCTTCTTCTTCCGCGGCGAGCCGTTCTGGGGGCACGATCGCATGCCGCTCCTCGAGGAGCGCTTGACGGCGGCCGGGCTCCGCCGCTGACGCCCACCCTGCGACGGCCGCCCCATTGCGTCCGCGGTTCCACGCCCGTCGTTCCGGAAACGGGCTCGGTCGCTGCATCGCCTCGGCGAGCCCGCTATGGTGCGCGTCGCCGATGAGCGCCGCCCTGTCGACCAGCGAGCCGTCGTATCCCGGCGCCGTGGCCCCCGAGCGCACGCGCGCGCTCGACTCGTTCGGCCTCCCGATCCGGCTCTCCGAGTGGGGCGATCCCGCGGCGCCGCCGGTCGTCCTCTGCCACGGGATGTTCGACCACGGGCGTGGCTTCGACACGCTCGCGCCACTTCTCGCCGAGCGCTTCCGCGTGATCGCGATCGACGCGCGCGGGCACGGCGAATCCGGCTGGTGCGACGCGTACCCCTGGCACGTCGACGTGCTCGACGTCGTCAACGTGCTGCGCTCGCTCGATCGCCCGGCGCGCGTCGTCGGCCACAGCCGGGGCGGCGGCCTCGCGACCGACGCCGCCATCCGAGCGCCCGAGCTCGTGCGCCAGCTCGCGAACCTCGACGGCTTCGGCCCGCCGCCCGACGGCTTCGGCATCCCGGGCGTGCCGCGCGACGCGCGCTCGCTCCCCGAGCGCTTCGCCGACTTCCTCGACGATCGCCGCCGGTCCACGCGCACGCACGGTGCGTCGCGGGTCTACGCGAGCCTCGACGATCTCGTCGAGCGCCGGCGTGCGCAGAACCCGCGCCTCACGCGCGAGTGGCTCCGCTACTTCGTCTTCCACGCCGCGCGCCCGATGGCGCGCGGCTGGGTGTGGAAGGCCGACCTGCGCGCTGCGCGCGGCTTCGGGCCGTGGAAGCCGGAGTGGGTCGGTCCCGGGTGGCGCGCGCTGCGCTCCCCGATGCTCGCCGTGATCGGCTCCGAGCCCGACACGTGGGGGCCGCTTCCCGAGTCGATCCTCGGCGATCGCCTCGCGAACGTCGCGCAGCTCGAGCGCGCGACGGTCGCGGGGGCCGGGCACTTCATCCACATGGAGCAGCCGCGCGCGACGGCGGATCTGCTCCTCTCCTGGCTGGACCGCTCGTGAGCCCGCGCGCCCGGAAGATCGCGCACGGCGAGCTCGAGCTCGCGCTCCACGAGCTGCGCTCGACTTCCCGCTCGGGAGCGCCGGCCGACGCGACACCGCTCGTCCTCGTGCACGCGCTCGAGGGCTCGGCGCGCGACTGGCTCCCGCACGGCGAGGCCATCCTCGCCGCGTGGCGCGGGCCGGTCTTCGCGATCGACCTCGCGGGGCACGGCGAGTCGGACTGGCGGGTCGGTGGCGCGTACACGCCCGAGCTCTTCGCCGCCGACGTCGACGCGGTCCTCGCGGCGATCGGAAGGGCTGCGCTCGCTGGCGCGGGCGTCGGCGCGTACGCGTCGCTGCTGGTCGCGGCCGCGCGGCGCGATCTCGTCCCGGGAGCCGTCCTTCTGCCGGGACGCGGGCTCGCCGGCGGCGGAGCGCTGCCGGTCGCCTCGGGACGCGCGCCGGACTTCGCGCCTGAGGTCGCGCGCGATACGCGCGGCGGATCGAGCGCGCAGCTCGCGTCGCGGGCCGCGTGCGACCCGCTCGTGCGCGCGTGCCTCGAGGACGTGCGGCCCGTCGACTACGCGGAGTCCTTTGCGGGCGCGGCGCGCGCCCTGCTTCTCGCCGCCGACGGCGACGATCTCCCGCCGTGGTGGCGCGCGGTGCGCGGCGCGCCTCCGGCGAAGGCCGCGCCGCGCGAGGCGGCGGCCGCCGTCGCGGCGCTCGCGGAAGCGATCGCGTGAGCGCGCGCGCCGCGCGGCGTCGGCGCGTTGCCGCTCCGCGCGCCGCCGCATAGAAGCGGTGATCACGAGGAGGGGACCCGTGAAGTCGAGAGCAGCGGTCGCGCACCGGGCGGGGGAGCCGCTCGTGATCGAGGAGATCGACGTCGCGGGGCCGCGTGCGGGCGAGGTGCTCGTCGAGCTGAAGGCGACCGGCGTCTGCCACACCGACGCGTACACGCTCTCCGGCCGCGACCCCGAAGGTCTCTTTCCCGCGATCCTCGGCCACGAGGGAGCGGGCATCGTGCGCGAGGTCGGCGCCGGCGTCGCGAGCGTCGCGCCCGGCGACCACGTGATCCCGCTCTACACCCCCGAGTGCCGGCAGTGCGAGTACTGCGTCTCCGGGAAGACGAACCTCTGCCAGGCGATCCGCGAGACCCAGGGGAAGGGCGTCATGCCCGACGGGACGAGCCGCTTCGCGCTCGGCGGGAAGCCGATCCTGCACTACATGGGCACGTCGACGTTCTCCAACTTCACGGTGCTGCCCGAGATCGCGGTCGCGAAGATCCGGAAGGACGCCCCGTTCGACAAGATCTGCTACATCGGCTGCGGCGTCACGACCGGCATCGGCGCCGTGATCAACACCGCGAAGGTGAGGCCGGGCGACAACGTCGTCGTGTTCGGGCTCGGCGGCATCGGCTTGAACGTCATCCAGGGCGCGCGCATGGCGGGCGCCGCGATGATCGTCGGCGTCGACCTGAACGCGAAGAAGCGGCCGCTCGCGGAGAAGTTCGGGATGACGCACTTCGTGAACCCCGAGGAGGTGCAGGGCGACCTCGTCCCGTACCTCGTGAGCCTGACGCGCGGCGGCGCCGACTTCAGCTTCGAGTGCATCGGCAACGTGAATGTCATGCGGCAGGCGCTCGAGTGCTGCCACAAGGGCTGGGGGACGAGCGTCATCATCGGCGTCGCGGGCGCCGGCGAGGAGATCGCGACGCGCCCCTTCCAGCTCGTGACCGGCCGCGTGTGGAAGGGCACCGCGTTCGGCGGCGCGCGCGGACGGACCGACGTGCCGCGCATCGTCGATTGGTACATGGAAGGCAAGATCGCGATCGACGACCTCATCACCCACGTCATGCCGCTCGCCGAGATCAACCGCGCCTTCGACCTCATGCACGAGGGGGAGTCGATCCGGAGCGTCGTCACGTTCTAGCCCGAGCCCGCACGGAGGATCGCGGCGGACGCAGCCCTTCGTGCCCGGGTTTTCCGCCGAATCATTTCGAACGTTCCACGTCGAAGCTTTCGTCATGCGATCCGGGGAGGTCGCCGCCGGGCGGCGAGCACGACCTCCTCGCAGGAGGACGAGATGGAGCGAGTGATCGTCCAATTCCAGGTCGTTTCCCGCGAAACGCCCGCGTCTCCCGAGCGCGGCGCCGGCTCCGGCCACGTCGATGCCGCGCCGCAGCGCGCAATCGCGCTGGGCGAAAGCGACGGCGGGGACGCGGTCGCGACCGACGGGAGCCGCCGCCGGCAGATCGCCGACGCGCGCGAGGCTCTCCTCGACGAGCTGCCACCGGACGAGTACCGGATCACTCGCGTCTACAGCACCATCCCGTTCATCGCGCTCGAGGTCTCGTCGGAGACGAGGAGCCGCCTCTCGCACTCCGAGCGCGTCGTCTGGCTGCAGGAGGATCGCCGCGCGCTCGCGCGCGCCTGAGACCGGGTAGAGGGCGGCATCGCGAGGTGCCGCGAGGTCGCTGTTGCAAGCGGCGGCCGCCTGCGGTCTCTCGTGTGGGATGATCGTCCGAAGCCCACGGCGGAGCGGGCGTGCGCGCGCGCGTGCCGTGGTGGCCGCGCTCGCGCTGCTGCCGGCGGTCGCGTGCGAGCGCGAGCCGGTTCTCGCAGGGGCGCGGCCGGTCGAGCGCTGGGCGGTCGCGAACGGCGGCGGTCACGCGTATGCCGTCGGCGACGTCGCCGGCGATGCCCCGGCGGGGACGTCGAAGGATGCCGAGAAGTCGACGCTCGGGTTCGCGATCGCGACCGAGCGAGACGGGACGACGCGCATCGCGCGTCTTCTTCCGAACGCTCCGGGCGCGCCGGGGTACGCGTTCAGCGAGCCGGGCCCCGGCCACATCGCGCTGCACGCGCTCGCGCGCGCGACGCCGGCCGACCTGCTGCTCACGACGGGCGACGACGAGGCCGCGAAGGCGACGGATCCGACGAAGCCCGCACCGTACGAGGATCGCGGCATCGTGGGCTACCTCGTCCCGTACTTCGAGGTCGGCGAGCCGACCGGCTCTCTCGCGCCCGACGGCGGGCCGCGCGGCATCATGATGGTGATCCACGGCGGCGGCTGGCAGAGCCGCGGCCGCGACTCGGTCGCGAGCGAGCGCAACGCCGCCGAGGTGGAGCGCTGGCGCGCGCGCGGCTGGCGGACGATCGCGATCTCGTACCGGTCGTCGCGCGAAGGTCCGGCTGAGGAGTGGCCGCTCTTCCCGCTCGGGCAGAAGCTCGCCCCCGTCCCCGGCTCGGCGCGCCGGAGCATCGAGGACGTGCTCTGGTTCCACGATCGCATCCGCGACTGGCAGGGCTGGGGCCTTCCGATGTGCGCGACCGGCTGGTCCGCGGGCGGACACCTGGCGCTCCTGCTCGTTGCCGAGCGCCGCGACGTCGCGTGCGTGATCGCGCTCGCGGCGCCGACCGATCTGCCCGCGCTCGTCGCGGCAAGCACCGACGGCGGCCGCGCAGCCGTCTTCGCGTTCGGGCGCGACGCCGCGACGTCCGCCGGCAACGGCCTGTCGCCGGTCGACGTCGCGGGATCGCTGCGCGCCCGCCTGCTCCTCGCGAGCGCGAGCAACGATGCGTGGGTGCCACCTTCTCAGATGGGCGCGCTGCGCGACGCCCTCGCGCGTTCCGGAAGCTTCGCTTCCGTCGCGACGATGGAGCTCGAGCCGGGGCGCCGCCCGTTCTGGCACGGGAACGTGTCGCAGCGCGCGCTCGACGAGTTCCACGCCGCCGAGGCCGCGTTCGCGGAGCAGGTTGCGCGCTAGTTCCGTGGTCGATTCGCGCAATCGAGACGCTGCGATTCGAGCGCCTGCGAATCCCGACCGCCGTCGCTCCGTGGAACCACGCCGATGCGTCGCGGCGGGCCGTCCCAACCCGGCGGCGATCGCAGCGGCGCGCGGCGGAGCTTTTCGGAGCCGCGGCACTTCCGCGCGGGGTGCTTGGTTGCATGTCCGGTCGCGCGCTTCGGGGGTCGCCGTCCCGTGCACGCCCGACACATGCCCGTGCTGGTCACCATGCGCGCGCGCCGGGACATCTCCGCGTTGCGCGCGCCGAACACGTTTCGTTCGCTTCGTCCGGCCGTCGGCATAGGCAGCGGCGCTCCTTGCCAACCCGCACGGCGCGGGCCTACCTTCCCGCCGTGAAGCCGACGCCTCCGACGGCGACCGAGCCGCTCTGGTCCGAGCTCTACGTCTGGAAGGACGGCGGCGCGACGCGCGCGCTCTTCGAGGTCGTCGACGCAGTTCCGCTCGAGGATGGCGTCGCGTGCGCGCTCCAGCGCCCGCGCGAGAAGACCGACCACACCCTCCCCCTGGGCGCGTGCCGCTCGCGCGCCGACGTCGGCCGCGACCACGTCGTGCCGATCGCGCCGGTGCGCTGACGTGGACCCGTCCTGCGAAGCGCTCGCGACGGAACGCCTGGTGAGCGCGCGCCGGCTGGCCGATCTCCGGGTGCTCTTCGTCGCGTCGTTTCTCACGGCCGGCGCGGTCTTCGGGCTCTGGTTCGGGGTCCCGACCTGGCTCGGCGCGTTTCCGCTGCTCTCGGTCTACCTCGTCGCCGCGCTCGTGGTGCTGCTCGCGACACGGCGGTCGGACCGGGTCGCGAGCGTCGGCGGCTACGCGGTCCCGTTCCTCGACGTCCCGGCCGTGTTCCTCGTGACGCGCGCGTTCTTCACGCGGACGACCGACACGCCGCTCACGGCGGGAATCGTACTGGGTGCCTACCTGCTCCTCGTCGTGCTCTCCGGACTCTCGCTCGACGTCCGCCAGATCGCGCTCACCGCGGCGCTCAGTGCGGTGCTCGCGGCTCGCCTGCAGATGCTCGCGGGCGCGCAGCCCGACGCGTACATCGGCTCGGTGCTGATCGTCGCGGTCGCGGCGGTGGGCTGCGCGTATGCGAGCCGCCGGACGATCGAGCTCGTCGCCAACGTCTCGCGCGAGCAGGTGCGGCGCGCGCACCTCGCGCGCTACTTCTCGCCGCAGGTGGCCGAGGCGCTCGCCGCGCGCGACGGCGACGACGGCGCGCGCGGCGAGACCTGCGAGGTGACGATCCTCTTCAGCGACCTGCGCGACTTCACCGCCCTCGTCGAGACCTCGAGCGGCGCGGACGTCGTCGCCCTCCTGAACGACTTCCACAGCCGGATGGCCGGGCCGATCTTCGAGCTCGGCGGGACGCTCGACAAGTACCTCGGCGACGGCTGCATGGCGTACTTCGGCGCGCCGGTCGCACAGCCCGACCACGCGGAGCGCGCCGTCCGCTGCGCGCTCGCGATGCAGGATCGCCTCGCCGAGCTGAATCGCGAGCGGCGCGCACGCGGCGGCGCCGAGCTCCGCATGGGGATCGGCGTGCATACCGGGACCGTCGTCGTCGGCGACGTCGGCTCGCCGCAGCGCCGCGACTTCACGGCGATCGGCGACGCGGTGAACGTCGCGTCGCGCGTGCAGCAGATGACGAAGGCGCTCGGCGTCCCGGTGCTGGTCTCGGATGCGACCCGCGACCGCGTCGCGGGCGGCATCGCGTTCGAGCCGGCGGGACGCTTCGAGGTGCGCGGGCGAAGCCGGACGCTCGAGGCCTGGGTCCCGCGGCTCGACGCTCCCGGGGTCAGGTCAGCGCTCTGACGTCGCCCTCCTGTCCGGTCGTGCCGCGATCGACCCCCACCGCGAGCGACGTCATCTGCCCGCCCGCGAGCGCCTCGATCGCGTTGCCGCCGCGCGCGGTCGCGCCGCCGTCGACGACCATCGCAGACCCGGTCACGAAGCGCGCGTCGTCGCTCGCGAGGAAGAGCGCCGCCGCGGCGATGTCCTCCGGCAGCCCGGCGTCGGGCCAGGGCTGGTACTTCTCGAGGAGCGGCTGCATGAGCTCCGGGTTGCCGCGGTGGAGGAGGGGGGTCAGGATCGCGCCCGGGCAGATCGCGTTCACGCGGATGCGGTCGGGCGCGAGCTCGATCGCGACCGCCCGCGTCAGGTTGATGACCGCGGCCTTCGCCGCCGAGTACGCCTGCGGGCCGTCGCCGCCCGAGAGGCCGGCGATCGATGCGGTGTTGACGATCGATCCGCCGCGGCCCTGCGCGCGGAGGACGCGCGCCGCGTGCTTGATGCCGAGGAACACTCCCTTCACGAGGACGGCGAAGGTGTAGTCCCACTCGCCGGCGTCGAGGTGCGTGATCGGCCCGAAGGCGCCCGCGACGCCCGCGTTGTTGAAGATGCAGTCGAGGCCGCCGAACTCGCGCGTCGCGAGCGCGACCGCGCGCTCGACGTCGCCTTCGGCGGCGACGTCCGTCTTGACGAAGCGCGCGCGCTCCTTGCCGCCGGCGCGCCCCGCGAGCTCCATCGTCTCGGCGCCGGTCGCCTCGTTCAGGTCCGCGACGACGACGCGGGCACCTTCCTGAAGGAACCGGAGCACCGTCGCGCGGCCGATCCCGTTGCCGCCGCCGGTCACGACGGCGACCTTGCCCTCGAGCCTTCCCGCCATGTGTCTGCCTCCGTCGCTCCGCCGCGAGCCGCGTTCGCCGCGGGATCGGAATGGGCGAGCGGGAGGAGCGTCGCACCGAACGGCGCGACCGGCAATCGACCCGATGCCGACGAACGGGAATGTCGACGCTAGCGCGCGATGTCGACGCGGAAGACCGGTCCGAGATCGTCCGGCAGCGCGACCGGACGCCAGGTCGCGCCGCCGTCGTCGGTGACGAGCACGAGGGGAGCGATGCGCGCGTTCGCGCGGTCGAAGTTCTCGCCTCCGACGATTCCGAGGTCGCCGTCGAGGAAGCGAACCGACGTCAGGCCGCCGACGACGTCGTCGGGGATCGACTGGAAGTGCCACGAGTCGCCGCCGTCGGACGTGTGGAGGACGATCGGCAGCGTGCCCCGCGCCCGATCGAAGGCGGTGCCTCCGACGGCCCAGCCCGTCGCGTCGTCCACGAAATGCGCGGCGGAGAGCCCGCCCGCGACGTTCTGGTCGAAGCTTCGCTGAGCGACCCAGGTCGCGCCCCCGTCGGACGAGTGCGCGATCGCGAGCGCGGTCGGCGTCGGGGCGATCACGCCTCCGAACGACGACGTGCCGACGAGCCAGAGCGCCGAGCGGCCGCTGCAGGCGGCTCCGCCCCATCCGACGCTGCCGCCTTGCGTGCTGACGGCTGGATCGAACGCCCACGAGGCGCCGCCGTCCGCGGTGTCGAACACGGTGGCGTACGAGACGAGCGCCATCGAGAACACGAACGATCCCGTCGCGACGCCGGCGCCGTCCGGCGAGACGCACATCGACGAGATCGCGGCCGGGCCGGCCCCCGCGATGCTGCCCTGCACGGGTAGCGACCCGTCGGCGGGCAGCGTCCACGCCTCGAAGCCGGTCGCGTTCAGGAAGTTGTCGTTCCCGAGGTTGGCGAACGCGACCGCGTCACCCGACGGTTGAATGGCGACGTCCGCGAACGAGAGATGCTCTTCGGGCGCCGTGCGCGGATCGCTGATGACCGTCATCCACGTGCGGCCGCCGTCGTCCGTGCGCTGGACGTCCGTCGCGCCCGCCGCGACGCCGCGCTCGCGATCCGTGAAGTCGATGGCGACGGTCGCGTCCGAGAGCGACCCGTCTCCGGCCGGCTCCCACGTCGCGCCGAAGTCGTCCGAAACGACGAGGCGGGTGTGGATCCCAGGGGCCGGGTTGGAAGACGCCAGCGCCAGGACGGAGAGGCGGGGCGCCGGCGTCGGGGTCGGCGGGGTCGGGCCGTTGGAGTTGCCGCACCCCGTCGCCGCGATCGCGGCCAGGAGCACGAGCGCCGTCGCCACGACGTGAGCCCCACGCACGACCGAGCCTATACCCCCGTTCGTCTCGGAGGTCGACGGCCGTCCATGGACAGGGCAAAAAGGAAGCGACGGGCCCCGCCGCGGAAGGGCGAGCCCGTCCGAGCCACCACCCTCGCCTCGGAGGTCGGATGCTCTCGCCGTACCGCGTTCTCGACTTGACGGACTCGCGCGCCGAGCTGGGCCCGCTCGTCCTCGCGGGGCTCGGAGCGGAGGTCATCAAGGTGGAGCCGCCCGGCGGCTCCGCCTCGCGGCGGGAGCCGCCGCTCGCGGACGGCCTGCCGCCGGGCCTCGCGAGCCTCCGCTTCCACGCGCAGAACCGCGGCAAGAAGAGCGTCCTGCTGGACCTCGAGAGCCGTGCCGGTCGCGAGCGATTCCGCGCGCTCGTCGGGAGCGCCGACTTCCTCTTCGAGAACGCGGCGCCCGGCGCGATGGCGGCGCGCGGCCTCGGCTTCGACGCGCTCCGCGAGGCGAGCCCGCAGCTCGTCTACGTCGCGATCACGCCGTTCGGCCAGGACGGGCCGTACGCGGACCACCTGGCGACCGACCTGACGCTCGCCGCGATGGGCGGGATGATGGCGCTGAACGGCGATGCGGACCGCCGCCCGGTCCGCGTCACCGTGCCGCAGACGTGGTACCACGGCGCCGCCGAGAGCGCGGTCGCGGCGCTCGTCGCGCACCACCGCCGGCTCGCGACCGGCGAGGCGCAATTCGCCGATGTCTCCGTGCAGGCCGCCGTCTTCTGGACCGGCCTGAACGCGATGATCGCGCACTCGATCCACGGCCGCGACATCGAGCGGAACGGCACCGTGCTGCAGCTGAGCACGCTCGTGACGCCGCTCGTCTATCCGTGCGCCGACGGCGAGGTCGTGCTCATCACGACGACCGCGACGATCGTCCCGCTGATCCGCTGGCTGGTCGACGACGGCACCGTGACGGAGGAGTGGGCCGCGGCCGAGGACTGGCCGAGCTACGAGGCGCGCATGCTGACCGGCCGGGACCTCGTCTACCCGCTGCCGGTCGTCCAGGAGCGCGTTCGCGCGTTCTGCGCGAAGTACCGCAAGGCGGAGCTGCTCGCGCGCGGCATCCGCGAGGGCGTGACGCTCGCGCCGGTCAATACGGTCGCCGACGTGCTCGCCTTCGATCACCTCGAGGAGCGGCGCTACTGGAGCGCGTATCGCCTCGCGGACGGGCGCATCCTGCGCTTTCCCGGTCCCTTCGTGCGCCTGTCGCGCACGCCGGTCGGGTTCGCCGGCACCGCGCCCGCGGTCGGAGAGCACACCGATGCCGTGCTCGGCGAGCCGTCGATGGCGCGCACCGGGGCTGCCGATGCCGAGACCTCGCTGCCGATCGGGCCGCGCGGCGACACGCTGCCGTTCGCGGGCGTCAAGGTCGCCGACTTCTCGTGGATCGGGGTCGGCCCCATCACCGCGAAGGTGCTCGCGGACCACGGCGCGACGGTCGTCCACGTCGAGACCGAGCAGCCGGCGGATCGGCTGCGCCTCGTCGGCCCGTTCAAGGACGGCGCGCCCGGCATCAATCGCTGCCAGTTCTTCGCGTCGTTCAACACGTCCAAGCTGTCGCTCGCCCTCGATCTCAAGCGCCCGGAAGGGATCGAGGTCGCGAAGCGGCTGATCGCCTGGGCCGACCTCTGCCTCGACTCGTTCACCGCCGGCACGATGGCCGACCTCGGCCTCGGCTGGGAGGTCGTGCGCGAGATCAACCCGTCGATCATCATGGCGAGCACCTGCCTCATGGGGCAGAGCGGACCGGCCGCGCGCCTCGCCGGCTACGGCTACCACGCCGCCGCGATCTCGGGCTTCTACGAGGTGACCGGCTGGGACGATCGCGCGCCCGGCGGGCCGTTCAACGCCTACACCGACACGATCGCGCCGCGCTTCCTGGCGGCGACCTTGATCGCCGCGCTCGACCACCGGCGGCGGACCGGCGCGGGACAGCGCGTCGACCAGGCGCAGATGGAGTCGGCGCTCTACTTCCTCGCGCCCGAGCTGCTCGACCACCAGGTGAGCGGCCGCATCCCGCGCCGGCGCGGCAACGAGGACCCGGTCGCGTTCCCGCACGACGCGTACCCCTGCGCCGGCGACGACGAGTGGTGCGCGATCGCGGTCGAGACCGACGAGCACTGGCGCGCGCTCCGGCGCGCGCTCGGCGAACCCGCGTGGGCGGCGTCGCCGGAGCTCGACACGGCGGAGGGGCGGCGCGCGCGCGCCGACGTGATCGACCGCGAGCTCGCGGCGTTCACCTCGCGTCACGAGCCGCGCGCGCTCATGGAGAAGCTGCAGGCCGCGGGCGTTCCCGCCGGCATGGTGCAGCGGTCGAGCGATCACGTCGAGGACCCGCAGCTCCTCCATCGCTGCTTCTTCCGCACGATGGTGCACCCGGAGATGGGCGAGGTGCCGTACGAGGGGCACCAGTTCCGGATCGCCGGCTACGACAACGGCCCGCGCTTCCCGGCGCCGTGCCTCGGCGAGCACTCCATCCAGGTGCTGCAGGAGATCCTCGGCTACGGCGACGACGACCTCGCGCGCATTGCGGCGAGCGGCGCGCTCCGCTGAGAAGAGGGGATCGTGGAGCGAAGCGAGAACCGCATTCTGACGACGCACGCGGGGAGCCTCCCGCGGCCGCCCGAGCTGCTCGATCTGCTCGTGCGCCGGAGTCGCCGCGAGCCGCTCGACGAGCGCGCCTTCGAGACGGCCGCGCGCGCCGCGACGCGCCGCGCGATCGAGCGGCAGCTCGCCTGCGGCATCGACGTCGGCAACGACGGCGAGCAGCCGCGCGAGAGCTTCTTCACGCACGTGCAGCACCGCATGAGCGGATTCGGCGGCGCGAGCCAGCGACCGGTCATGCGCGACATCGTCGCGTACCGCTCTTTCCTGGATCTCAAGCTCCCCGACTTCTCGCGCACGATGGTGAACCTGCTGGCCGCCCCGAAGGCGGTCGGCGAGGTGCGGTCGCTCGGGACGGCCGCGATCGAGAAGGAGTGCAGCGATTTCGCGGACGCGCTCGCGGCGCAGCCGGGCCCGGCGCGCTTCGTCGAGACGTTCCTCACCGCTCCGTCGCCCGGCATCGTGGCCGCCGCGATGCAGAACGAGCACTACCCGCGGCTCGAGGATTACGTGCGCGCCGTCGCGGCGGCGCTCCGGCCGGAGTACGAGGCCATCGCCGCGCGCGGCATCGTCCTCCAGCTCGACTGCCCCGACCTCGCGATGGAGCGGCACACGCTCTTCGCCGATCGCCCGCTGGACGAGTTCCTCGCCTTCGTGGACGTCGTCGTGGACGCGATCAACGACGCGATCGCCGGCATCGCGCCCGAGCGCGTCCGGATGCACGTCTGCTTCGGCAACTACGAAGGACCGCACACGCACGACGTCGATCTCGCCGCGATCCTGCCGCACCTCTACCGGGCGCGCGTGGGCGCGGTGCTGCTGCCGTTCGCGAACCCGCGCCACGCGCACGAGCTCGGCTGCCTCGAGCGGGAGCCGCTGCCGGCGCGCTGGCTCCTCGTCGCCGGCGTGATCGACACGACGACGAACTACGTCGAGCACCCCGAGGTCGTCGCCGAACGGCTCGAGCGCGCGGCGCGCGCCGTCGGCGACCCGCGGCGCGTCCTCGCCGGCACGGACTGCGGCTTCGCGACCGCGGCGGGCCTCGGAGAGGTCGCGGAAGAGGTCGTCTGGGAGAAGCTCCGCGCGCTGCGTGCCGGGGCCGACATCGCCTCACGACGTCTGCTCTGATACCGAAGGGACATGCTCGCCGGCGGCCCGTCGCGCCCGTTCGTCATCGACGTCACCGATCAGACCTTCGAGGCCGAGGTCCTCGAGCGATCCAAGACGACGCCGGTCGTCGTCGACTTCTGGGCGCCCTGGTGCGGCCCGTGCAAGACGCTCGGCCCGGTGCTCGAGCGGCTCGCAGCGGAGCAGGGCGGCGCCTTCATCCTCGCGAAGGTGAACGTCGACGAGAATCCGGGCGTGGCGCGCGCGGCCGGCGTCCAGAGCATTCCGCTGGTGCTCGGCGTCAAAGACGGACAGGTCGTGTCGGAGTTCGTCGGCGCGCAGCCGGCGAACGTGGTGCAGCAGTTCGTCGCGCGCCTGCTGCCGGGCGAGGAGGAGAAGCTCGCCGCCAGGGGCGAGGAGCTGCTCGCCGAAGGCGACGTCGCCGGCGCCGAGGAGCGCTTCCGGAAGGCGCTCGATGCCCGCCCCGGACACCCGCGCGCGAGCCTCGGGCTCGCGCGCATCCTCGGAACGGACGGCCGCGTCGACGAGGCCGTCCAGCTTCTCGAGGCGGCCGCGCCGGCCGCGAGCGGACAGGTTGCGCGCGACATCGAGACCCAGCTCGCGAGCCTCCGCACCGCCGCGCCCGACGTCGCGCAGGACGAGGCGCCGCTCCGCGAACGCATCGCGCGCGACCCGGCCGATGTGGCGGCGCGGATCGAGCTCGGAAAGCTCCTCGCTGCGGCGCGCCGCTACGAGGAGGCGCTGCAGCAGCTCCTCGAGGCGGTGAAGCGCGATCGCAAGTTCGACGACGAGGCCGCGCGGAAGGCCATGCTCGACGTCTTCACGCTCCTCGGCCGCGATCACCCGCTCGCGTCGCGCTACCAGCGCGAGCTGTCGTCGGCGCTGTTCCGCTGAGTCGGCCGGCGTCGTCTCCCGAGCGGCGCGTCAGCCGACCTCCGACGTTCCCCACGCGGCGAGGTCCGCGGTGTCGTCGCGCGCGCGCTCCCACAGAAGCTCCGCCGCCTGGTCCGGATTCCACGACCCCGACTGCTCGCCGCCGAGCAAGCCCGCGTGCGGCGCGCTGCCCGCGGTCTGCGCGAGGAAGGGGTACTCCGCGAGCCAGCGCGGCACGCGCGACGTCGACAGGTACGGGATGTTGACCGTGCGCACCGCCGCCTCGGAGCCCTTGTCCTCGACCCACTCGTGCTTCGTGCGAAGGATCTCGCCGGCGAGGCGGTAGTACTCGAGGATCGCGTCGACGGCCGAGCGGACGCCGGCGGGCGTGTCGGATGCGTTCACGGTGCGCGCGACCTCCGCCTCGGCGGCGCGCACGCGCGACGCGTAGAGCGGAAGCGGGATGCCGAGATGCGCGACCGGCTCGAGCCGCGCGAGCGCGGCCGCGGCCTCGCGCGCGGCGTTCCGCCCGGCGACCGGCGCGGACGCCGCCGACGGAAGCGACGCGAGCGCGGGCGGCCGCGCCGCGATCGGCGGCGGTGCGGGCGGCGCCGCCGCGACGTCGCCGCTCGTCGAAGCCCCCGGCCAGCTCGCCGGAGGCGAGATCCCGAGCTCGTTCGTCCGGTGCGCGCCGTCGATGCCGCCGACCGTCGCGCTCGCTCCCGCGGGCGCGACGGCCGACGTCGAGCCGGGGAGGCTCGCGGCCGGCGCCCACGCGGCGACCTGGTCCTCGGCGATCCCGGCGGCGAGCGCGACCAGGCGCCCCTGCCGCTGCACCGCGAGCAGAACGGCGAGGCGCGCGCCGAGCGCGGCGCTCGCGGCGCGCTCGAGGTCCTCGCAGCGCGCGACCCGGATGCCGTTCGCCTGGCGCACGACGTCTCCCGCCGCGACCTGCGCGTCGCCCGCGCTCGCCGTGACGACGACCTCGCTTCCGCCGTTCCCCGTCGGGTCCTGCCGAGCGCCGAAGCCGAGGCGCGCGGGAAGCCGGCAGGCCTTCGCGGCCGCGTCGCCCGCCGCGCTCGCGGGCCGCGCCGCCACGAGCAGGAGCGCTGCGAGCAGCGGCAGCGATGCCGCCGCGAGCGACGCGGGCATGACGCGAGCGCGGCGCGACATCAGATCGCCCGCAGCCGGGCCACCACCTCCGCCCACTCCTCGGGGTGGTTCGACTCCGGGCGCGCGTGGCAGATGAGGCTCAGTCGATCGACGAGGCCGCGATAGCGCTCGGCGAGCTTGGTCGGGACGTCCTTCGGCTCGCAGCGCACCGCGAACGCGCGAAGCATGTCGTCGGTGATCAGGTTTCCCATCTCGACCCAGCGGCCCTGCTTCGAGAGCGCGTTGAGCTCGCCCTGCAGCTCGCCCCAGCCGTGCGTCTCGAGGACGACCCGGTACGCCGGCGTCGAGCCGTAGAACGCGAGCTGCATGCGGGTCGACGCCTCCGCCTGGCGCACCTCGTCCTCGGTGTAGCCGGTGACGACGAGCGTCTGACACGCGATCTCGAGCGCGGAGCGCGATCGTCCCGCCTTGTCGAGGCCGCGCGCGATGGCGGGCAGCGTCGTGTCGCGGATGAACTCCGGCGAGTTGAACGGGTGGACGAAGAGGCCGTCCGCGACCTCGCCCGCGACCGCCGTCATCGGCCGGCCGACGCCCGCGAGGAAGATCCGGGGCGGCCCGCTCGGGCTCGGGCCCGGGTCGAAGAACGGCGTCATGAGCGTGTGGCGGTAGAAGTCGCCGCGGAAGTCGAGCTTCTCGTTCTCGTTCCAGGCGCGCCAGATCGCCTTGACGGCCTGCACGAGCTCCCGCATGCGCGCGACCGGCTTGTCCCACACGGCGCTGAAGCGCTTCTCGATGTGCGCCCTCACCTGCGACCCGAGGCCCAGGATGAACCGGCCCTTCGAGAAGAGCTGGAGGTCGTGGCCCAACTGCGCGAGGTGCATCGGGCTTCGCGGAAACGCGATCGCGATCGCGGTCGCGAGCTCGACGCGCTCGGTGTGCTCGGCCGCGATCGCGAGCGGGAAGAAGGGGTCGTGCGGACCTTCGAACGTGAAGAGGCCGTCGACCCCGAGCTTCTCGATCGCGCGCGCCTCGGCCGGTACGCGCGCGAGGTCGGTGGCGAGGAGCGGTACATCGACCTTCATGCGCGCACGTCTATCCCAGCCGGCGTCGATTTCAACGCGTCGGCAGACTCTCGGCCGTCAAGTATTTCCGCCGCCGTTCGGGCTCAGGACCTGGCCGGTCACGAAGCTGGCCTCCGGCGACACGAGGTAGGCGCACGCCGCCGCGATGTCCTCGGGCTGCCCGATCCGGCGCGCCGGGAGCCGCTTCACGATCTCGTCGTAGAGCGACGGCGGCGCGCCCGCGCCGCGGATGAGCGGCGTGTCGATCAGACCCGGGGCGATCGCGTTCGCGGTGACGCCGGACGGACCGAGCTCGAGGGCGAGCGCCTTCGTGAACCCGACGATGCCCGCCTTCGCGGCCGAGTAGTGCGCGAGGCCCGGGCCGCCGCCCGTCAAGCCCGCGGCGGACGAGACGTTCACGATGCGGCCCCATCGGGCCGACGTGAGGTCGGCGACGAACGCGCGGCAGACGAGGAAGGTGCCCTTCAGGTGGACGGCGATCATGCGATCGAAGCTCGCCTCCGACATCGCGGCGAAGGGCTCGAAGCCGGCGATGCCGGCCGAGTTCACGACGATCGCAGCGCCGCCGAGCGCGGCGTGGACGCGATCGGCGGCCGCCGCGACGCTCGCCGCGTCCGCGACGTCGACCGCGACCGCCGCCGCGCGCCTTCCGCACGCGCGCACCTCGTCCGCGACCCGCTCGGCCGCGTCGTCGCGCAGGTCGAGAACCGCGACCTCCGCGCCGTCGCGCGCGAGGCGGAGGGCGATCGCGCGCCCGATGCCCGACCCGCCGCCGGTCACGACGGCGACTTTCCCCTGCAGCGTCATTTCGCCCCGATAGGCCAATCGCTCGGCGATGTCGAAACCCCGACCACCCCGCGGCTCACGACGCGATCCCGTGTACGATCCGTGGGGGTGCTCGCCCCCAGCGAGCGCCCGAGGGCGGCCCGAGAAGCGGGCGCCCGCAGGGCGGTCGCAAGATGGAGCGATACGACCTCGTCGTGCTCGGAAGCGGGCCGGCCGGCCAGAAGGCCGCCATCCAGGCCGCGAAGCTGCGGAAGAAGGTGGCGGTCGTGGAGCCGCGCACGGTCGGCGGCGTCTGCATCAACACCGGCACGATCCCGAGCAAGACGCTGCGCGAGGCCGTCCTGTACCTCTGGGGACACCGCCAGCGCGGCTACTACGGGTCGAGCTACCGCGTGAAGGAGGAGATCACGATCCAGGACCTCCTGAACCGCGCGCGCCACGTGATCGCGCGCGAGGACGCGGTCGTGCAGGACCAGCTCGCGCGCAACCACGTGCGTGTCGTCGTCGGCCGCGGGCGCTTCGTCGACCCGCACACCATCCGCGCCGAAGACGAGCGCGGCGCGACGGACCTCCAGGCGGAGCGCATCGTGGTCGCGACCGGCACCGTTCCGGCGCGCCCGCCGTCGGTCGAGTTCGACGGCCGCCGCATCATCGACTCCGACGGCCTGCTCGAGCTCGACGTGCTGCCGCGCTCGATGGTCGTCGCCGGCGCCGGCGTGATCGGCTGGGAGTACGCCACGATCTTCGCCGCCGCCGGCGTCGAGATCACGCTCGTCGACAAGCGGGCGAACCCGCTCGACTTCGTCGACGGCGAGCTCATCGACGCCGAGAAGTACCACATGCGCTCGCTCGGCGTGACACTCCGCTTCGGCGAGGAGGTGACCGCGGTGCGCCGCGCGCACAGCGGCGACGCGGTGGTCGCCGAGCTCAAAAGTGGAAAGCGCGTGATGGCGGAAACCCTGCTCTACTCCGCCGGACGAGTCGGCGCGACGCGCGACCTGAACCTCGAAGCGGCCGGTCTCGGCGCGGACGAGCGCGGGCGCCTCCACGTGGACGAGTTCTTCCGGACCTCGGTGCCGCACGTCTACGCCGTCGGCGACGTGATCGGGTTCCCGAGCCTCGCGTCGACCTCGATGGAGCAAGGCCGGATCGCCGCGCTGCACGCCTTCGGCCGACCGATCCTGCCGCGCTCGCCGTGCGCGCCGTTCGGGATCTACGCGATTCCCGAGATGGCGATGATCGGCCGCAACGAGGAAGAGCTCACGCGCGACTCGATCGGGTACGAGGTCGGGCGCGCGTTCTACCGCGAGATCGCGCGCGGCGCGATCATCGGCGACGACGTCGGCATGCTGAAGCTCGTCTTCCGGAGCGACGACCGCCGCCTCGTCGGCGTGCATGCCATCGGCGACGGAGCGACCGAGCTGATCCACATCGGCCAGGCGGTGCTGATCTTCGAGGGCGGGCTCGACTACTTCGTCGACGCGGTGTTCAACTACCCGACGCTCGCGGAGTGCTACAAGGTCGCGGCACTCGACGCGATGAACAAGCTCGAGGCGTAGGCGGCGACTCGTCCCGGGTGGCACGGTGCGCCGGCCCGCCCCGCAACATGCGATTGCCGCGCCGAGGCGAACGGCGTAGTCGTCTCTCATGCTCACCACGCTCGGCGTGGCTGCGGCGACCCTAGTGCTCTCCGAGCCGGTCATGACGCTCGTCCACCGCTTCGTGTTCCACGGCCCACTGTGGTGCGAGCACCGGTCGCACCATGCCCACCCGAACGCGCGTCGGATCGTCCGCAACGACCTCTTGTGGCTGTGGCCGCTCGGCGCTTCCGCAGCCCTGATCGCGCTCGGCGGTCCGGTCGTCGCCGGACTCGGCATCGGAGTCGCCGCCTACGTCGCGGCGTACGTCTTCGCCCACGACGGCGTTGCGCATGGTCGCTTCCGAGTTCCGCGACGCGTCCGTCGCTTGACGGTGTTCCGGATCATCGCGCAGACGCACCACCTGCACCATCGCGGCGGCCGGGCTGGATTCGGTGCGCCGCCCTTCGGCGTCTACACGGCGCCGCTCGAGCATCGTTGGCGGTTGCTCGCCGGCGACGCTCCGCCCGACAAGGTCTGCTCGCCTGCTGCCGCGCGATGACGACCGGCGGCGAATGCGGGTCGACAGGAGCGGTGCGACGACATTAGAAGGGGTCCGTGAATCCATCGACCGCACCCCGCCGCCGCCGTCGCGTCCTCGAAGTCCATCTCGTCGCGCGCATTGGTTGCCTCGCGCCGGTCGCCGCGCTCGTCACCGTCGTCGTCTCCGCGACGCCGGCGGCGGCGCTCACCGCGGAGGACATCGATCGCGCGACGGTGTTTACGTCGCTCGGGCTGCAGAACGTCGTCGAGCGGCTCGCCTCGGACGACCTCGACGGGCGGAACAACGACACGTCCGGGTCGGCGCGCGCGCAGCGCTATCTGATCGCGCAGCTTCGGCGGATCGGACCCGGGCTCGATGCCAGCCGCGAAGGCGACGACGCGTACCGGCAGCCGTTCACCGAGGGCTCCGTGCGCGGGACGAACCTCCTCGCGGTCATCCGCGGGCGCGAGCTTCCGGACGAGTACGTGATCGTCGGCGCGCACTACGACCACCTCGGAAGGCGGTGCCCGTCGTCGCCGAGCGGGAACGTGTGCAACGGCGCGACCGACAACGCGACCGGCACCGCTGAGGTGATCGCCGTCGGGAACGCGCTGCGCCGGCTTCCCGAGCCGCCGCGGCGCTCGGTCGTGCTCGCCCTGTGGGACGCCGAGGAGGACGGGCTCGTCGGGTCGCGCCAGTACGTCCTGCACCCGATCGTCCCGCTCGATCGGACGGCCGCCTACGTGAACTTCGACATCCAGGGCGCCGATCTGCTGCCGAGCCTCGCGCAGACGAGCTTCGCGCTCTCGGCCGAGACCGGCGGAGCGGACCTCCAGCGCGTGGTCGCGGATGCGATCGCCGCCGAAGGGCTCGGCACGCGGCTCCTGAGCTACATCTTCGGACAGCTCCGGAGCGACTACGCGAACTTCGTCGCGGCCTCGGTGCCGACCGTGTTCTTCTCCGACTCGACCGGCGCCTGCTACCACAAGACCGGCGACGACGCGGCGCTCGTCGACTACCCGAAGCTGCGCGCGCAGAGCCGGATCTCGTTCCGCGTCGTCGCGTCGCTCGCGGAGTCGCGGGAGCGGCCGCAGTTCGTGGCGCCGAATCCGGCGTTCGCGACGTTCGACGACGCGATCGTCCTGCGCGAGGTGATCGGCACCGGGCTCACGGACCTGCACGTCCTTCCGCCGGCGGATCGGGCGCGCGTGGTCGCGATCCAGGCCGCCGTGCAGGCGATCGTCGACGCCGGACCGGCCGCCTTCGATACCGCCGACGTCCAGACGCTGATCAACGCGGCGCTCGACACGATCGATCTCCTGACGGCGATGGAATGCCCCGGACGACCGCCGCGGCGCCGCGCCCTGCCAACGCTCGCGGACGCCCTCGGCGGCGTCCCGGCGGCCCCCGACGCTGCGGGAGCGGCCGGACGCGCGAGAGTCGCCGGATGAGGCCCCGCGATCGCCTGCGGTTCGCCCTGCGAGCCCGAGTCGTAGCGGCGGCGCTCGGACTGCTCGTCGCCGCCTGCGGCGGCGGCGACGACGTCTCTCGCTTCAATGCCGTGCTGCTCGGCTCCAACGAGGTCCCGCCGGTCACGAGTGCGTCGACGGCGCTCTACGGCTTCGAGGTGAAGGAGAACGATACGGTGATCTTCTATCGCGGCTCGATCATCGGGCTCGACCGCGACGAGATCGTCGGAGCGAACGTCTACCTGGGAGAGCCGGGCGAGAACGGCCCGATCCTCTTCGCGCTCGACGCCCCGCTGGTGGACGACGTGACGGAGTTCGACGTCGAGGGCGTTCTGCTCGCCGAGGACCTCGCGCCCGACAGCGGCCTCGCGACCTTCCAGGACGCCGTCGCGGCGATCCGCGCCGGGCGGGCCTACGTGAGCGTGCAGACGACCGGCAACCCGACGGGCGAGATTCGCGGCGCGATCGTGAAGGGTGCGCCTTCGCGGCGCGGGCTGAGCGGGATTCCATCGTTCTGAGCGGGAACCGCCGGTCGCTACTCGAACTTGCCGTGCCGTCCCGCGCCGGCGGCGAAGCGCGCCGCTCCCGCCTGCGTCTCGCCCGACCGGATGACGTCGAGGCCGCCGCGCGTCTCCGCGCGCAGCGCGTCGTCGAGGTCGAGGCTCCACTGCCGGTACGACGAGAGGCGATCGGCGCGTAGGCAGCGCTGCGGGAACGCCGCGAGCTGGCGCGCGAGCGCGACCGCGGCTTCGAGCGCCTTGCCCGCCGGGACGAGGCGGTTCGCGAGGCCCATGCGGAGCGCCTCCGCGCCCGAGACGCCCCGCCCCGTCAAGATCAGGTCGAGCGCGTGGCTGTGGCCGAGGAGGCGCGAGAGGCGGATGGTGCCTCCGTCGATGAGCGGGACGCCCCAGCGCCGGCAGTAGACGCCGAAGACGGCGTCCTCCGCCGCGACGCGCAGGTCGCACCACACCGCGAGCTCGAGGCCGCCCGCGACGGCGTGGCCCTCGACCGCGGCGATCGTCGGCTTCGAGAGCAGCATGCGCGACGGGCCCATCGGGCCGTCGCCGTCCTCGGTCACGCGGTTGCCGCCGCCCTTCGCGACCGCCTTCAGGTCGGCACCTGCGCAGAACGTCCCGCTCGCTCCGGTCAAGACCGCGACCGCCAGGTGGTCGTCCGCCTCGAAGCGGCGGAAGGCGGCGGCGAGCGCCGCGGCGGTCGGCCCGTCGACCGCGTTTCGGACGTCGGGTCGATCGATCGTGACGATCGCGACCGGACCGTCGACATCCCAGCGCAACGTGCTCATTTCTTCCTCCCGGGCCGGCTGCCGTAGTCGCCGAACGGGTCGTCGCGCTCGCGCACGGCCTGGCGGAATCCGACGTCCATCGCGCGGTCGACGAAGTCGAGACCTTCCTGCGTGTGGCGCGCGACGCCGTCGAAGAGGGTGCCGAGGAGGCGGCTCGACGCGAAGCCCATGTTCTCCACCGTCTGGTTGCAGAGGAGCTTCAGCATGACGAGCTGGTTCGTCGGCACCTGGGCCATGCGGCGCGCGAGCGCGAACGCGCGCTCGTCGAGCTCGCCGTCGGGCACGCACTCGAGGACGAGGCCGATGTCGGCCGCCGTCCGCGCCGGGATCTCGTCGCCGGTCAAGAGCCAGCGCTTCGCGCGCTCGAGGCCCATGCGGTAGACCCACATCGCGGTCGTCGGCGTGCCCCACACGCGCGACGGCGGGTATCCGAAGCTCGCGCCCTCGCCGGCCACGATGATGTCCGCGCACAGCACCATGTCGGTGCCGCCGCCGATGCACCAGCCCTGGACCGCGGCGATCGTGGGCTTCTTCGCGTACCAGAGCTTCATGTAGGTCTCGACGAAGCGGCCCATCATGCGGAGGTCCGAGACGGAATCCCAGGTTCTCGAAGCGAGGGGATCGCTCCCCTCGCCCCGTCGGGCAAAGCCCGCCGGGGCCCCACTCCCCGCGGGCTCGCTTCGCTCGCGGGCAGCGGACGCCGAGGAGACCCGCTCGCCGGCCTGCGCCGCGGTCGACCAGTCCAGGCCGTAGCCGGCGCAGAAGGCGCGTCCCTCCGCTCGCAGCAGGATGACGTGCGCCGAGCGGTCGGCGTCGCCTTCCTCGATCGCCGCGGCGAGCTCGTCGCGGAGCGCCGGGGTGATGGTGTTGTATTCCTGGGCGCGCGTGAGCGTGATCACGTGCACGCGATCGCGCACCTCCGTCCGGAGCGTCGACCCGTTCATGCGGCAGGCATGTCCGAGCCGCACCGCCCGCGCAACCGGCTCGCGGCCGGCGGCAGCCGCTCGCTCAGACGCCGGCGAGCGCTTGCTCGATGCGCCGGATGACCTCGGCTTCCGAGCGCGACGTCCTGAGCGCGAGGCCCAGGACGCCGCCCGACGCGTCGGCCGTGTGCTCGGCGCGCTGGAGGATGGTCGACGCGAGCCACTCGCGGTCGCGCGGCTCGAGCGTCGGGAGGAGCGCCCTGGTGTACGCGACCCAGGTGTCGAAGACCTCGGGCGGGGGACGGCGCGCGAGCCAGCTCGCGATCATCTCGTAGGCGGGCGAGCCCTTCGGGATCCGGTGGGGCGACAGCTCTTCCAGGATCGCCGTTCGCTCTTCCGGATCGACGGCGCCGTCGGCCCACGCGACCTCGATCGCGGGGACGAGGCCGAACGCGAGCAGCGTCGAGGCGTCGAATCCGAGATTCACGAGGCGATCGAGGACCGCGTCGTCGCGGATGCCGGTCGCCTGGCGGAGACTCTCCTTGGCGTCGCGACGGCGGTCTTCCGCCTTCAGCCGATCGAGGAGCTGCCCGTTGTACTTCCGAAAGAACGCTTCCTCGAGCGCGCGCCTGCGATCCTCGAAAATGTCTTCCGCCACGCAACCTCCGTCGATGTGGGACCGTCATACCATGCGGAACAGGGCAAGCCACGCCGGACGGCCACGGCGCGCGACCACTGCCGACGCTCGCGAGCCGCGCCGGTCGTCAAGACCAAAGTCGTGTCGTCACGATCGTGGGAACGACGGCCTGGTTTCTGCGGCGCGACGAGGATATGTCGGTCGGCGAAAAGGAGGAACCAGACGATGAACCCCTTTGGCTTGACGACGTTCGTGGACCTCGCCCCGCGCCTGGTCCTGCCCTTCTCGCTGCAGGCGGCGCTCGCGCTGCAGGCGATGGGTCTCCTCGTCGTGTCGGGCCTCGGGGTGCTGCACGCGGTGTGGCGCGCCGAGCGCTCGGCTACGGCCGGGATCGCCCGCGTGCGGCCGACCGCCCGCGTCGTCCCTCTGCGTCGCCCCCTCGGCGAGCCGGTCGCCTGACGTCCGCGGCCGCCGGGGCCGAATCGGCCCCGGCGGCCCGGCTCGCCTGGATTGCGAAGCGACGAGCGCAGGCTTTGCCTGCGCGACGAGGCCCATCGGAGGAGCGCAGCCCGGCGAGCGAAGCTCGCGCGGCGAGCACCGCACGGGGGCGCATTGCTATAGGTTTTCGCGCGACATCCGATAGAATCTGTCGCCGCACCGGTCGGCGACGGGGGACGAGGGGTGGCAGAGGAAGGATCGTCTGGCGAGCGGGGCTCGACCGCCCTGGCTCTCGTGTTTCCTCCGGCGGAGGCGATCCGGGCCAATCGGGCCCTGCGCGCGCGCCGCCCGGGCATCGGGGAGCCGTCGCCGGCGCTCGGTGATGCCGAGGTGTCGCACTGGCGATCGCTGCTCGAGGGCTCGCCGACGCTCGGGACGGTCGTCGACCAGATCTACGAGGAGGCGGTTCGGCGCACCTCTGTCGCCGCGACCGCGGCCCACCAGAGCGTCGCGACCGCGGCGATCGTGACGAGCGTCCTCGTGCTCACGATCGCGCTTCCGGCGGTGGGGCAGATGTTCGAGGTGTCGCCGTGGTTCCTGATCGCGGTGGCGTTCGCGTTCGTCGGCCTCCTTTCCGCCGCGCGCGCCGCTCGCCTGGCGCGCTTCGCCGCCGTCGACCTCGACGTCATCGGCGACCCGATCGAGAGCGGTCGCGCCGCGCGCGGCGAGGCCGCACGCGACGTCTTCCTGGTCGCGGTGCGCGCACGGCGCGCCGCGGCGGCCGCCCACAACCGCGTCGTGAGCGAGGCCGTGACGAACCTCGTCACGGCGGCGTGGGGCTGCCTCCGGAACGCGTTCGTCGCGCTGCTCGCATGGATCCTGATCGACGTCGCCCCGGCCGCTTTCGCGGCCGGGGCGCGTGGCTTGGGTCGAACGTTCGGCGCGTGACCGCCGGAATCAGGGCAGGTTCAGCAGCCAGCCGTTCTGCTTTTGGATCCAGTCGTTGGTGGTCTCGAAGTCCTCGGGCCCGATCGAGAACTTGACGGTCATCGTCGGGACCGTCGCGCGGGCCTCGAGCGCCGGGTCGAACGCCTGGATGTCGATCTTGTAGGCGAGGCCCGGTCCGTCGCGCTGCGAGATCTTGATGAACGCGATGCCGCCGTTGTCGCGCGCGGCGTCGTTCCGGAACGTCCACGTGCCGTCGCCCTGCTTGACGAAGTTCAAGCCGTTCACGGGGACGACCTGCGGTACGCTGAAGATCTCCTGGAAGAACTGGTTCGAGAGGTGCAGCTCGAACGGCTGGTTCGGCGGGTCGAGCGGCGCGCCGGGTATGAGCAGCGAGTGGAACTCGAAGAAGTCCGGGTCCTGCGGGCCGCCGCGGAAGATGATGCGCTCCGGGCACGCGTGCGGGCAGGTGATGATGCGCTGCCCGAAGACGAGCGTCGTGCAGCCGGAAGCGTCGCAGTCGGCGCACACGTTCGGGACGTGCGAGGAGCAGGCGCGGAGTGCCCCGGGCTGGGTGAACGCCATCAGCCCGAGCTGCGAGATGTTGTCGTTGTTCACGACCTGCAGCCGGATCGTGGCGAGGTCGACCGACCCGTTCGGCGGGATGGTGATGCCGTTCGCCTTCAGGTCGATCGTGACGGCGTTCGGTCCCGCGGCCGAGCACGAATTGACCTGTGCCGCCTTGTCGACGCAGCCGCTCGGCCCGACCGGCACGAACGCCAGCTTCCCGGAAACCTGGTTGTTGCAGAGCGGATCCGTACACGCGAGCTTGACGGTGATCGGCCCGGTGAGCTGTGCCGGGACCGGCGCGACGCCGTCCGCGGGAGCGACCATCGCCGGCGTGTCGGTGCTGGTGTTGTTGGCGGTGACGACGACGTCGATCAGCTCGCCGACGGGGAGGATCCCCCAGTTCGTGGGAAAGAGGGAAAGCGAGCCGCCCGCCTGCACGGCATGCGCGCGGCCGGGGATCGCGAGGACGAGAGCGAGAACGAGGAGCGGAGGAAGATAGCGCGGCAACGAGCGCGCGGTGCTGGACATGACGAGCTCTCCTTCTGCATTCCTTTGCTCCGGGGAAGCACCGTGGCGCCTGAAGGTGCAGGCGAGGCGCCGGCGCCATCGAAGTACGTGGGCCTGGTGGACGCGGCTGCGTCCCGTGCGCTTCTCACCCCCTTCCAACCCGACCGGCTGCCGCCGCCCGCCCTCGCGGGACGACGGACTGCTCAACTTGCGACGCGCCGCTGCGCCAACCGCAGCCGGTCACGTCCGGTCACGACGCGCGCCATATCAGGAATCATCGCGGGCGCCAATGCCCTTGACGGGGATTTGCGCGATTCCGTCGCTCCGCGCGCGAGCGCGGCGAGTCGGTGCGGGAGCGCCGCGTCAAACCAATGCGGCGCTGATGAGGGTCGGCGCTCGTCAGGCGAAGCGCGCGAGCTCGCGGCGCGCGATCACCTGCTTGTGCACCTCGTCGGGGCCGTCGGCGAGGCGGAGCGCGCGTCCCTGCCGCCACATGACCGCGATCGGCAGGTCGTCGGTCACGCCGAGCGAGCCGTGCACCTGGATCGCGCGGTCGAGCACGTCCATGTACACGTTCGCGGCGATCACCTTGATCATCGAGATCTCCTGGCGCGCCTGCTTCTTGCCGACCGTGTCCATCTTCCAGGCGGCGTAGAGCGTCAGGAGGCGCGCCTGGTCGATCTCCATGCGGGAGCGCGCGATCATTTCCTGCACGAACTGCTTGCTCGCGAGCGGCTCGCCGAACGCCACGCGCTGGTTCGCGCGCTTGCACATGAGCTCGAGCGCGCGCTCCGCGCCCCCGATCGCCCGCATGCAGTGGTGGATGCGGCCCGGGCCGAGCCGCGACTGCGCGATCATGAACCCGCCGCCGACCGGCCCGAGCGTGTTCGTGACCGGCACGCGGCAGTCCTGGTAGAGGATCTCGCAGTGGCCGCCGCCGCCGGTGTGGCCCATGACCGAGATCGGGCGGACGATGTTGAAGCCGGGCGCGTCGATCGGCACCAGGATCATGCTGGCCCGGCGATGGGGCGGCTGGTCGGGGTCGGTCACGACCATCGCGATCGCGAGGCTCGCTCCGATCGCGCCCGAGGTGAACCACTTGCGGCCGTTGATCACCCAGTCGTCGCCGTCGCGGACGGCGCGGGTCTGGATGAGCGTCGGGTCCGAGCCCGCGACGTCGCGCTCGGTCATCGAGAAGCAGCTCCGGATCGTCCCCTCGAGGAGCGGCTCGAGCCACCGCTTCTTCTGCGCCTCGGTCGCGAACTCGACCAGGATCTCGATGTTGCCGGTGTCGGGCGCGGCGCAGTTGAAGGCGGAAGAAGCGACGAGGCTCCGGCCCATGATCTCCGCGAGGAACGCGTACTCCCAGTTCGTGAGCCCCGCGCCGTACTCCGAGTCGGGGAGGAAGAGGTTCCAGAGCCCGGCCACCTTCGCCTTCTTGCGGAGCTCGAGCATCGTCGGGCCGTACGGGACGCCCGGCTTGATGAGCTCGCTCTCGTGGAAGACCTTGGCCTCCGCGGGATAGACGTGCTCGTCCATGAAATCGAGCAGGCGGCGGCGCAGCTCCTCGGTGCGAGGAGACGGATTGAAGTCCATCGCGGATCCTCCGTGACGTCCGGGCTCGCGCGGCGGCGGGCGGGAAGGCGTCGACGCTACGCCGCGCCCGGCAGCGAGTCCAGTGCGGCGTCGCCGCGCCCGCGCGCGGCGCGCCTGCTTGCCGGATCGGCCGCGTGAGCGACGCCGGCGATGCGACTGCCGCGCGCGCGGCGCGCACGGCGCTGGTCGCCGCCGCGCGCGAGTTCAACGCCGGTCGCTACTTCGAGGCGCACGAGGCGCTCGAGGAGGCGCTCGAGGACGTTCCCGACGATTGCTGGCGGCTCTTCCTCGGCCTGATCCAGGTCGCGGTCGGCTACCACAAGGTGACGCAGGAGCTGTGGACGGGCGCCGCGCGCATGCTCGAGATCGGGCTCGCGAAGCTGGCGTCCGAGCCCGACGGCGCGCGCGGCGTCGCTCTCGGCGCGCTGCGCGCCCGCGCCGGGAGCGATCTCGAGCTCCTGCGAGCCGGCCGCTTCGATCAGCGCGGCTTCGCCGCGTCGCCGCCGCGGCTCGTGCTCCGTCCCGCCTTCGCGCGCCCGACGCGCAAGCCCGGCTGAGACCCGCGGTCCTGCCAGTGCCGACGCCGATCGTCAGGGCGGCGGCGGTGGCTGCGGAGGACCAGGTCGAATCGTCGCGGTCAGTGTGACGCGCGAGGTGATCGCGATCTCGCCCGCGCTGATCGAGGTCGGCGGAGCCGCCTCCGCAGCGTCCGCCGCTTTCGCGAAGGCCATCGGCCGCGGCATCGGATGGCTCTCCGACTGCTCCTCGATCCGCTGCACGGCGTCGATCGTCACGCCGGCGCCCGCCGCCGCCGCATCCGCGCGCGCGCGCGCGTCGGCGACCGCCCGACGGAGCGCCTCGCGCTCGAGGGCGGCGCGGTCCTTCAGGTCGAAGCGGATGCCCGTCACGTCGTTCGCGCCCGCGGCGACCGCGAGATCGATCACCTCGCCGACGCGCGCGACGTCGTCGAGCCGCACCTCGACGGCGTTCCGGGCGAGGTAGCCGCGCGGAGTCCGCTTCCCCTTGTCCCAGTCGAACTCGAGCTCGAGCTGGTAGGCGAGCGTCCGGACCGCTTCCGGCGGGATGCCGGTGGCGCGCAGCTTCTCCTGCACCGCGTTCATCACGACCGCGTTCTGCTTCTGCGCCGCCTTCGGATCGCGGTCGCGCGACTCGGTGGCGATCGTGACGAACGCGCGGTCGGGCGCGGCTCGGACCTCGGCCTCGCCGCCGACGACGACGGCCGGCTGGCGCGGCGCGTGCTCGTCGGCGCGGGCGCTCGCCGCACCGGCGAGAAGCAGCGCGGCGGCGCCGATCGCAGCCGCGGCGGACGCCGCCGCGGAGCACCGGCGATCGATCGGGCCTCGGCTCGGATCACCCTTCATCGCCGCCTCTGACGCGCGCGCAGCCGGTGAATTCACCACCGACGGCGCTCTCACGTCGAGCCGCGGGTTGCAAACCCGCGTGCCCCCGAGCGCCGGCGCGACGGCGTCGCGAGTCGCGGGCCTTTTCCGTAGCATGGCCTCGTGGCGAGCCGGCCGACCTCCGAACGGCGGAGCCATATCGGGGCCGTCTCGCTCGCCATCGCCGCGACCGGAGCGATCGCGACCCGGGCGGCGCTCGCGTTCGCTCCGCCGCGCTGGGCCCCGTGGCTCGAGATCGTCGCCGCGGGCTTCGAGGCCGGGGTGGTGGGCGGCCTCGCCGACTGGTTCGCGGTCACGGCGCTCTTCCGCCACCCGCTCGGCCTCCCGATCCCGCACACGGCGATCATCGCCAATCGCCGCGAGAAGATCATCGACGGCATCGTCCAGATGGTCGAGAGCGACTGGCTCTCGCCCGACGTGATCGGCGCGCGCCTGACGCGCATCGCTCCCAGCGGGCTCGTGGTCGACTGGCTCGGCGATGCCGAGCACGCCGGCCGCCTGGGCGCGCCGGTGCGCGATCTGCTGCGCGCGGTCGCGCGCATCCTGGGCGAGCCGGAGCTCTCGGGCTTCGTCGAGCGCCTCATCCGCGGCCGGCTCCGCGACCTGCCGGACGACGACACGCTCGCCGACTGGCTCGCGACCGCCGTCGACAGCGACGCGACCAGCACCGTAATGCAATCGATGGCGACCTCGCTCGCGAACCTCGCCGACCGGCCGACCACCGCCGACGAGCTGCAGTGGTGGATCGAGCGGTCGGCGGAGAAGCTCCGCGAGGGCGGGAAGCGCGTGCTGCCGTTCTTCCTCCGCCGCACCTTCGTGCAGCGGAAGATCATCGAGGCAGCCTGCTCGTACGCGTCGTCCGAGCTCCGAAGCGCGGCGCGCGAGCCGGAGCACCCGCTCCGGCGCGGGGTCAAGGACGCCGTCAAGCGCTTCACGGCGCGCCTCGCCGCCGGCGATCCCACGACGCGGCTCCAGGTCGATCGCCTGCGCGTCGCGCTCACCGAGAGCCTCGACGTCGAGCCGGTCGTGCGCGACCTGCTCGGCCGCGTGCGCGATCGCCTCGACCTCGAGCTCGCCGATCCCGCGAGCGACCTCTCCCGCTTCGTGGAGCGCCAGCTCCGCCAGGGGATCCGCGATCTCCTCTCCGATCCCGTGCGCCGCGACGCCTTCGACACCTGGGTGCGCTCGAGCGCGATCGACCTGCTGCGGCGCCACCACCACCAGATCGGGCTCACGGTGCGCGAGAACCTCGACGCGCTGGATACCGGCGCGCTCGTCCGTCAGATCGAGGGCCGCGTCGGCAACGACCTCCAGTACATCCGCCTGAACGGCGCGCTCGTCGGCGGCCTGATCGGGCTGGGGCTGGCCGTCGTGCGCTGGGCGATTCGTTAAGTCAGGAAGCCGAGCGTCGAGAACGACCCGCCGAGGATGGGCACGTGGTCGCCCGGGCTGCCGAGCCACTTGTCGATCACGGTCGCGTAGACCTGGCGGAAGTCGGTGTGGAACTTGAGATTTCCCTTGTCGTCGAGGTCCGTCAGGTCGGGCAGGGTGCCGTAGATGCCGCCCTGCACGCCGCCGCCGAGCGCGAAGAGGACCGACGCGGCGCCGTGATCGGTGCCGGCGTTCGACGGCCCGCCGTTCTCGGCGACGCGCCGTCCGAACTCCGAGAACGTGAGCGTGAGCACCTGGCTCGAGATCCCGAGGTCGACCGTGTCCTGGTAGAACGCGTCGAGCGCGCGGCTCAGCTTGTCCATGAGGTCGGGGTGGCGGGTCCCCTGGTTGCTGTGGGTGTCGAAGCCCCCGATCCGGACGTGGAAGAAGCGCGCGCCGGTCGCGGAGCCCGGGTTGAGCGTGTCGTAGCGCAGGATGGACGACACCTGCCGGAGGCGCTTCGCGAGCGAGTAGGTGAGCCCCTGCAGGTTCGAGGGGCCGAGGTTCACGGCCTCGTACACGTCCATCTTGTCGAGCAGCACGGATCCGGACGTGCCGATCGTGAGCTGGACGCCGCTCGTCTCGAGCGGATCGGCCTCGTAGCCGTATGCGGTCTGGAGCGCGAGCTTCTTCGCCACCGGGTCCTGGTAGAGCGGGTTCGGGTCGTCGGGCAGCGCGAACTCGTCGAGGTCGGTGACGGCGAGGACGTTGCAGTCGGTGCACGTGAAGAGCGGGTTCAGCGTCTCGTTGACGTCGACCGCGACCAGGTCGGTGCTGGTGTACTCGGAGTCGAGCCAGCGGCCGAACCAACCCGTGCTGAACGGCTGCGACGAGGAGAGGCCGCCGAACCAGATGTCCTCCGAGCGGAAGTGCGAGAGGCTCTGGTTCGAGTAGCCGACGCCGTTCACGACGGCGAGCTTGCCCTCGTCGAATCGGCTCTTCACCTCGACGAGCTGCGGGTGGAGCGCGAGCTCGTTGCCCTTCGCGGGATCGGCGCCGAGCGACGTCGGACCGCCCGACGTCAGCGCGACCTGCAGGTTCGGGCGCTTCGTCTCGTACGTCGAGCGCTGCGGGAACCCGGCGACGTCGTCGACCGGGATGATCGTGTTGAGCCCGTCGTTTCCGCCCTCGAGCTGCACCAGCACGAGGATCGCGCCCGGCGGCGACGCGTGCGCGAGCGAGCTCCCGAGGACGGCGCGCAGGAGCGGGTGCGGCGTGGCGAAGGCGGCTGCGGTCGCCGCGCTCCGCTTCAAGAAGCTTCGTCGATCGATCGACATGGCGAACCTCCGCTTCCTCGCCGCCTCAGTGGAGTTGGAACTCGGGCAGCTCGAGCATGAGCGCGATCGCGCCGCGCACCTTCTTCTCGACCACCGCCGGATCCTTGAAGTTCGTCGCGCCCTCGAAGTAGTCGATCAGCGCCTGGCGCGCGCCGGGCGGCACTGCGTCCGCCACGTGCAGCTTCGCCAGGAGCTGGTCGACGACCGCGTCCGCGCTGGTCGACGAGTCGTCGAAGCTCTGCTTGGGCACGAGCTTGAACCCGTCGGTCGACGTGATGCGTCCCGCCGCGATCGCCTGCCCGAACGCGAAGCGCGAGAGCAGCTGTCCGCTGGAGAGCCATGCCAGGCCCTGGTTCCAGCCGTTCACGCTCGGCGGGTTGAAGAGCTCCATGCCCATCGCGAGCAGGTGCTCGGGGATCGGCTTGTAGTTCGACGTCACGCGCAGCGCGCGCATCGCCGACGCGGCGTACTCGACCGGGTTCTTGACGGTGCTCGACTTCGCCTGGTCGCTGTAGAACTCGTCGTGCAGGAAGATCGCCTGGAGGAGGTTCGAGATCACGAAGTCGGTGTCGGGATTTCCGGCGCCCACGAACGGAACGACGATCTCGTCGAGCAGCGCCTTGGACGGGTTCGGGTACGCGAAGTACTCCCAGAGCTTCTTCGCGAGGAAGCGCGGCATGGTGCGCTCGCCGTCCGAGTCGCGATGGCCGAAGAGCGCGTCGATCAGGTTCTGCGGGCCCGGGAGCAACGCCCCGGAGGAATCGACCAGGCCGATGTTCGCGGGTCCGACCTGGTAGCTCTTGCCCGAGAAGAGCGTCTTGTTGCCGCCGTCGAAGCGGCTCGGCGTGAACACGCCCTCGTCGCTCACGATCTGCCAGCCGGTCAAGCAGCGCGCGAGCTGGACGACGTCGTTCTGGGTGTAGTTCTCGGTGCCGTTCAGGTCGGTCACGCCGAGGACGAAGAGCTCCTGGAGCTCGCGCCCGTAGTTCTCGTTCGGGCGGTTCTTCGTGTTGGTCTTGCCGTCGAGGAACTCCAGCATCGCCGGGTCGCGCGTGACCTCGAACACGAGGGTCTTGAACGAGCCGAGGCCGTGCAGGCGGAAGACCCGGTTCTGGAGCGACATCCAGAGCGCGTTCTTGACGACGTCGAAGCTCGAGGCGAAGTGGTCGTGCCAGAAGAGGCACATCTTCTCCTGCAGGCGCCGCGTGTTCGCGGTCGCCATGCGCTTGAACCACCAGGTCTCGATCGACTCGAGGCCCGCCTGCGTCGAGTCGTTCGACTTCCCCGGCGGCTTCGACGTCGCGCCCTTCTGGAAGCAGAGCAGGTTGACGCTCAAGGCCTGCCCGCGCTTCACCCAGCCGCTGATCTCCTGCGGCTTGGCGCCGAAGCCCGCGCGCGACAGCAGGTGGACGACGTTTTCCTCGTTCCAGGTGACCATGCTTCCCCCGCGCGCTCCTATGCGGTCGATCGACGTGGGGCTGCGCGATGGTCGGGGGGTGGGAAACGTCGAGGCGCCGGACCGCGGGCCCGTCTGCTGCATGCCTCAGATGCGCCGGGGCGGCAATACGGTAAATGGCGGATCGCCGCGCGACGCGCTCCCTACGGCTCCGGCCCTGCGCCGCAGACCGTGCCTCCCGCGATCGCGCCCGGGAGGCTGCGCGGGCACGCGATGCCGATCTGACGCAGCGCTTCGAAGAGGTAGTAGATCCCCTCGTATGCGACCGGTTTCCCGCTGGTCAGGATCGCGCCCGAGAGCTCGCGCTCGGGGTCGGCCCAGCCGATCACGTTCGTGAAGCCGATGTGCCCGAACGCGTGCGGCGTGTACGGCCCGTACAGGCTGAACCACTCCGCGCCGAGCATGAACCCCATCCCGTAGCGGAAGGGCAGGAAGAGCATCATGTCGGGCTCCAGGTACGACTGCTCGGCGGTCGCGCGCACGATCGTCCGGCGATCGAAGACGCGCTTGCCGTCGAGCTCGCCGCCGCGCCGCAGCATCTCGTAGAAGCGGCACAGCTCGTCCGCCGTCGTGACGACGTTCGCCGACGGGAAGACCGACGTCAGGAAGCGCGTATCGTTCGTGAGCTCGACCGCGCGATAGAAGTCGAGGCCGAGCGCCCGCCGGAAGAACGTCGTGATCGGCGGCACGAGGAGCGGGCCCGTGAACGCGTTCACCGCGACGCGATCGACGTCCTCCGGCTCGACGCCGAAGCGCATCCAGCGAAGGCCGAGCGGCTCGCGGATCTCCTCGCGCAGAACGGTTTGGATGTCCTTGCCGGTCACGACGCGCACGAGCTCGGCGATCAGGAAGCCGGTCGTCACCGCGTGGTACGCGAGGCGCGTCCCGGGCCGCCAGAGCGGCGTCTGCTCGCACAGGAGCTCGACGATCTCCTCCGGCCGCTCGAGGAGATCCGGGTCCATCGTGTCGGGCGGCGGGTTCGGCACGCCGGCGCGATGGGTCAGCACGTGGCGGAGCGAGATCGTGTGCTTGTCGTGCCTCGCGAACTCCGGGATGTACTCGCAGATCGGGTCGTCGAGGCGGAGCAGATCGCGCTCGTCGAGGAGGTGCGCCACCATCGCCGCGACCGGCTTCGACGCCGACAGGATCGAGAACGGCGTGTCCGGCGTCGCGGCGACCTTGGGGGCGTCCGGGGGATCGTCCGGCGAGTTCCCGCGCGCGTGTCCGAGCGCCCGATCGAGCAGCACCCGGCCGCGACGGCGGAGGCAGACCGCGATCGCCGGGTGCGCGCCGCTCGCGTAGAGCCGCTCGATCGCCCACCAGGCGCGCGCCAGTGCGCTCGGATCGGCACCGACCGACCGCGGATCGACCTCGGCGTGGGGACGCAGAGTCGTCACGCTCGCGATGTCGTTCGGGACGCGGCAGCGCGGGTTCAGTCGGTCGAGCATGCAGCCGTTCACGGGGGGTCGGCGGTGGTCTAGCAGAGGCCTCCTGGAGCTGCCGCGCGGGCGACCGCGCGCACGGGGCGCGGTTGTGAACCGCGGGCGGCCATGGAACGCTCGCCGCGGCGGGACGCCCGATGTTCACGAGCCGGCGAGCGGAAGGACGGATCGAGCTTCGGAGCGAGCGCTCGGTCGCGATGGCGCTCCACGGCATGGTCGCGACGAGCCAGACGCTCGCGTCGAGCGCGGCGCTCGCGACGATGCGCGCCGGCGGCAATGCGATCGACGCGGCGGTGACGGCGGCCGCCGTGCTGGGAGTCGTCGAGCCGTACAACACGGGCGTCGGCGGCGACTGCTTCGCGCTCGTCTGGAGCGCGCGCGACCGGGAGCTCCGGGGCTACAACGGGAGCGGCCGGTCGCCCGCCGCGGCGACGCTCGACGATGCCGCGCGCCGCGGAGCGGGGAGCGGGCCGCTCCGCGGCCCGCTCGCGATCACGGTGCCGGGAGCCGTCGACGCCTGGTGCGCGCTCCTCGAGCGCTTCGGCCGCCGCTCGCTCGCCGACGCGCTCGCGCCCGCGATCGAGTACGCCGAGCACGGCTTCCCGGTGAGCGAGATCGTCTCGTTCGAGTGGCGGCTCGCGGTGCGCGCAGGCTTCCTCGCGAACGAGGAGGCGCGGCGCGCGTTCGCGCCGGGCGGGGAGCCGCCGCGCGCCGGAGAAGTCGTGCGCCTTCCGGCGCTCGCGCGATCGCTGCGCGCGCTCGCGGCCGGTGGCCGCGACGTGCTGTACCGCGGCGAGCTCGCGCGCGCGATCGCGCGCACGGCGGCGGACGCCGGCGGCTGGCTCGCGCTCGACGACCTCGCCGAGCATCGCGGCGCGTGGGTCGACCCGATCTCGACCGACTACCGCGGCCGGCGCCTCTTCGAGCTGCCGCCGAACGGGCAGGGCCTCGCCGCGCTCATCGCGCTCGCGATCCTCGCCGAGCACGAGGTCGGCGCTCATCCCGCGGACTCCGCCGAGGCGTTCCACCTGAAGATCGAGGCCGTCAAGCTCGCTCTCGCCGATCGCGACCGCTGGGTCTGCGACCCCGAGCACGCCGCCGTCCCGGTCGCGGAGCTCCTCGCTCCCGCGACGGCGCGACGGCGCGCCGCGGCGATCGACCCGCGGCGCGCCTCTGTCGCCGTGCCGGCGGAGATCGGCGAGCCGTCGCGCGACACGATCTACTTGACGGTCGCCGACGGTGAGGGAAACGTCGTCTCGCTCATCAACAGCCTCTTCGGCGCGTTCGGGTCTGGCATCGTCGCGGGCGAGACCGGGATCGCGCTCCAGAACCGCGGCGCCGGGTTCTCGCTCGAGCCCGGACACCCGAACGCGCTCGCGCCGCGGAAGCGCCCGCTCCACACGATCATCCCGGCGATGCTGTTCGAGGACGGGCGGCCGCGGGTGTCGTTCGGCGTGATGGGCGGCCACGTCCAGTCGCAGGCGCACGTGCAGGTCGTGACCGCGCTCGTCGACCACGGCCTGAACGTCCAGGAGGCGCTCGACTTCCCGCGCTTCCACGCCGTCGACGGGACGCGCGTCTGCCTCGAGCGCGAGGTGCCCGAAGCCGTCCGGAGCGGCCTCGCGCAGCGCGGCCACGAGATCGCGGAGCCGATGCTCGCCCTCCTGCGCGGCGGCTACGGCGGCGGCCAGGCGATCGCCCTCGACCCCGCCACCGGCGCGCTCTGGGGTGCGTCCGACCGCCGCAAGGACGGCTGCGCGATCGGCTACTGACGCTTCGCCGACGGCGCGTGCGCGAGCGCCCGACGCCGCGTCCCGGTCGCGAACACGACGAGCGCGACGAGCGCCATCGCGCTCGCGCACGCGAACGTGACGCGCTGGCCGAACGCGTGCGACACCGGCCCGAGGGCGAGCGAGCCCGACGTGACGCCGACGTTGAAGCTGCCGTTGAAGAAGCTCTGCACGCGTCCGAGCTCGCCGTCGGGCGCGAGGTCGACGCTGAAGGCGTTCAGGGTCGGATAGACGACTCCCTGCGCGAGCCCGAACGCGATCCCGGCGATCGCGAGCTCCAGCCGGCTGTGGACGGCCGCGATGCCGAGGATCGCGACCGAGAGGACGGCGATGCTGGGCAAGATCATGCGGCGGAGCCCGTACTCGTCGGCGACGCCGCCGGCCCACAGGCGGATCGCGATCGCGGCGCTGGTGTACGAGAGGAAGAAGATCGCGACCGGGCCGAGCTTCTCGTCGAGCGCGAAGGTCGGGACGAACGTCATGACCGTCCCGAACGCGAGGCCGCAGCAGGCCGTGGTCGCAAAGCTCGCGCGCAACGCGGGGGGGATCGGCGCGCGCCGGATGCGGACGGGCGCGGCGCCCGCCGGTCGCGTCGACGCTTCCCCGAGCGGCTCCGGAAGCGACCACGCGATCGCGAGCCCGATCGCGGAGAAGCCGGCGCAAACGGCGAAGAGCGCCGGGAAGCCGGCGATCCGGACGACCTGCTCGCCGAGCGTCGGCGCGAGCGCGTGCGTCGTGAGCGTCGAGACGCCGAAGAGTCCGAGCGCGGTCGCGCGCCGGTCGCGCGGCGCGAACGCCGCGGCGAGCGTGGCGGCCGCGTTGAAGCCCGCGGAGAACGCGAGTCCCTGCACGATCCGGAGCGCCGCCATCGCGACGCCGACCCGGTCGACGAACGCGAACGCGAGCGCGACCGCGGACATGACCGCGAGCCCGAAGCGGAGGAACACGCGGCAGCCGAGCCGGTCGATCATGGTGCCGACGAGGAACACGCCCGCGAGCCCCGACACGCCGAGGAGTCCCATCACGAGGCCGACCTGCTGATCGTTGCCGCCGAGCTCGCGGATGCGGACCGGCAAGAGGAAGAACGTCGCGAACGTCATGAAGAAGCAGAAGTTCGCGGCCGTCACGCGGAGGAAGCGGCCGGAGAGGACCCGCTCGCGCGGCGCGGCGCCGGCCGCGCTGCGCTCCGCGTCGCGGTCCGGCTCGGCGAGCCGCGCGGCGTTCCTCTCCGGTTCCATGGAGGACGCTACGATGGCGGTCGGTCGCGGCCTGCGCAACGCAGCCAGACGCGCATCGCCCCGTCGTGGCCGTCGCGGTCGAGCTCGCGCTCGAAGCGCTCCACCCGGTCGCGCGCGTTGTGCTCGATCCACGCCGGCACGGCCTGCCGGAGGACGCCGATCCCGCCCGGGCTGCCGCGGCCCTTCCCGTAGACGATCCGCACGACCGGCTCGCCGGCGCCCGCCGCGTCCGAAAGGAACGCGTCGGTCGCGCGCAGGGCATCGCCGACCGCGAAGCCGTGGAGGTCGAGCGCCGGCACGATCCCCAAGAGCCGGCGGAGCCGGCGCCATAGGCCGCGCTCGGGCGCGGGCGCGCGCTCGTCGTCCATCGCGCGAGCATAGCGCCCGGCACGCCGCGGCGAAGGGCGATCGCGCGCGGCGCTCGCGCATGGTCAAGCGGCGCTCGCGGACCGCCGATATCGCCTCAGCGCTCGACGAGCGCGCCACCGGGAGGCACACGCCATGTCGCAGTTCATGGAAGTCATCGAGTGGCTGGACGACGGCGGCAAGGAGATCGTCCACCGCTTCCCGCCCGAAGGATCGGGCGAGATCAAGCTCGGCGCGCAGCTCATCGTGCGCGACAGCCAGGCCGCGGTCTTCTTCCGCGACGGCCGCGGCCTCGACGTCATCGGCCCGGGCCGGCACACGCTCGCCACGCTGAACCTCCCGATCCTCACCAAGGTGCTGTCGCTGCCGTGGGCGTTCCACAGCCCGTTCCGCGCCGAGGTCTACTTCGTCAACCTCAAGGTCTTCACGAACCTGCGCTGGGGCACGCGCGACCCGGTCGCCTTCCGTGACCGCGAGCTCGGGCCGATCCGCCTGCGCGCGTTCGGCGTCTACACGATGCGGGTGACGCAGCCGCTGCTCTTCGTGAACTCGCTCGTCGGGACGCAGGGCGCGTTCGGGACGGCGGACGTCGAAAGCTACCTCCGCGACGTCATCGTGTCGCGGCTGAACGACTACCTCGGCGAGCACCTCGAGACGCTGCTCGACCTCCCGAGCCGCTACGACGAGATGGGCGCTGCCGTGCGCGACCGCCTGGTCGCCGACTTCGGGAAGTACGGCATCGAGCTCACCGACTTCCTCGTGAACCGGATCACGCCGCCGGAGGACGTGCAGCGCATGATCGACAACCGCTCGGGCATGGGTGCCGTCGGCGACCTCGACGCGTTCCTCAAGTTCCAGGCGGCGAACGCGCTCGCGAGCGCGGCGGGCGGATCGCGCGGCGGCTCGACGCCGCTCGCCGACGACGGCGGCAGCTCGCCGAGCGGCGGCGGATGGCCCGGATCCGGCGGCGGCGGTGGAAGCGGCGGCGCCGCGGGCGGCAACGGCTCGGGCGCGGCCGCGCTCGGCGTCGGGATCGGCGCCGGCGCCGGCCTCGGGCTCATGCTGCCCGGGATGCTTCTCCGGACGCTCCGCGGGAAGTCGATGTCGCCCGAGGACCTCGCGGCGGAGGGCGTCGCCGACTGCCCGGAGTGCCACGGCGAGGTCTCGCTCGCGAGCCGCTTCTGCCCCCACTGCGGCCACCAGCTCGTCGTCGCGCGCAGGTGCTCGCGCTGCGATCACGACGTCACCGCGCAGGCGAACTTCTGCCCCTCCTGCGGCCTCGACCTGAAGAGCGAGCTCCGCTGCGAGAAGTGCTCGACCCGGCTCCCGCCGGGGACGCGCTTCTGCTTCCAGTGCGGCGAGCGCGTCGCCGAAGCGGCGGCGCCGGCGCCGGCATGATGCGCGCCGCGGACTCGGCACGCAGGGCACCCACGTCGCAGCGATGAGCGCCGCCGCGACCGTCCTCGTCGTCTCGACGGAGTGCCCGACGTGCGGCGCGCCGCTCCACTTCGACGAGGGGAGCAGCGCCGTGCGCTGCGACCACTGCGGATCGAGCCTGCTCGTGACCGGCCGCCGCCGCGTGCTGAGCTACTTCGTCCGCCCGCGCGTCCCGGGCGACGAGGCGCGCGCCCTCGCGCACTTCTCGCGGCGCTCCGGCGAATCGAGCGAGGCGCGGCTCGGCGAGCCGCTGCTCTGCTTCGTCCCGTACTATCGCCTGACCGCGACCGAGCTCCGCTGGCAGCATCCCGCGGCCGCGGACGCCGAGCGCGAGCGCCTGCGCGACGCCGAGCGCGACTGGTCCTTCCTCGATCGGCGCATGGCGTCGTTCGAGCGGGTGGCTCTCGGCGAGGCGGGGCCGTCGGCGCCGCCGCGATCGCTCCGCCGCCGCTGCGTCGAGTTCGCGGGCCGGCGGATCGAGCGGAACCTGCGAGCGTCGGCCGGCGCGATCGGTGCGCCGTCGCTCGGCGTCCGGGCGAGCGTCGTTCGCCTCGAGCTCCATCGCGCGGATGCGCTCCCGGAAGGCTCGGTCGTGTGCCCGGTCGACCTCCCGGCCGACGAGGCGCTGCGCATCGGGTCCGAGCCGATGGACGAGGACGGTCTCGTGCGGCGGGCGGTGGTCGGACGCCTCCTCTCGCTCGTGCACTTTCCGCTCTGGGTTCTCCCGTCGGCCGCGAGCGCGGGCCCGCGCGTCGTCACCGTGGACGGCGTGTCCGGCGCGGTCACGGAGCATGCGACGGCGAGCGGCGAGCTCGATCGACTGTGCGCGCGCGGCGCGCACGAGCCGCGAGCGACCGTCGGCTTTCGACCGCTCGCGTGCCCCAACTGCGCGTGGGACCTCCCGGTCGAGCCGAGCGACGTCGTCTTCCAGTGTCCGGGCTGCGACCGCGCCTGGCTGATCGACGGCGAGGAGCTGGTGCCCCAGCCGGTCGCGATCGCGGCGCCGCCCGCCGGCGCGCGCGCGACCTTCGACTACCGGCCGTTCTGGGACTTGCCGCGCGATCCGACCGGCGGCGCGGGGGTCGCGCGCTGCCTCGTGCCCGCGTTTCGCCACCCCAACCTGAAGCGTCTGAACGACCTCGCGGTGCGGCTCTCGCGCCGGGCCGGCGCGGTGACGCCCGTCGAGGGGCCGGGGCGGGATCTCCGCGGCTGCGCGATCGACGCCGCGGACGCGGCGGCGATCGCCTGCTTCCTCGCCGCCGGCGAAACGCCGGACGGAAACCCGCTCCTCGGCCCGCCGAAGAGCGCGCCCGCGTACACGTCGGACGGCGCGCAGCTCCTCTGGCTGCCGTTCGTGCGCGAGGCGTACGGGTGGCGCGAGCCGATCACGGGAACCGCGCTGCCGCCCGAGCTCGCGGCGTAGACGCCCTTCAGTCCGGGTCGCGGAAGCTCGGGGCGCGCTTCTCGAGGTTCGCGGCGACCGCCTCGATCTGGTTCGGCGATCCGATGAGGGTCCGCTGGAGGCTCTCCTCGAGCGCGAATCCCTCGGCCGGCGGCGCGACCCAGGCTTCGCGGAGGAGCCGCTTCCCGGCGCGCACGGCGTGCGGCGACTTGCCCGCGATCTCGCGCGCGAGCTCGAAGGCGGCCGCGTGCGGGTCGTCCGCGACCCGGGTCGCGAGCCCGAGCTCGACGGCCTCGTGCCCCGACACGATCCGCCCGGTGAACGTCAGCTCCTTCGCGACGTCGAGGCGGACGACGTGTCGCAGCGTCTGCGTCAAGCTCATGTCGGGGACGAGGCCCCACTTGACCTCCATGACGGAGAAGCGGGCGTCGGGCGCGACGATCCGGATGTCGGCGCCGAGCGCGATCTGGAGGCCGCCGCCAAACGCGACGCCGTGCACCGCGGCGATCACCGGCTGCGGGATCGCCGCCCACACCCACGCCGCGCTCTGCGCGAAGTTGGCCGGTTCCTCACCCCGGCGCGCGAGCAGGTCGCCCGCGGCCGCGCCGCCGCCGCTCCCGGAAGACTCGTCGCCGCGCATCGCCATGAAGCTCGCGAAGTCGAGGCCGGCGCAGAACGCGCGGCCCTCGCCCGAGAGGACGATCGCGCGGACGGCGCGCTCGCGCCCGAGCGCCCGGCCGGTGTCGACGAGCGCACGAAACATCGCCTGGTCGAGCGCGTTCATCTTGTCGGGGCGGTTGAGCTTGACGTCGGCGACGCCGCCGTCGACGGACACGGTCACCCGTTCGGACATCTCGCGAGCTCCTTTCGCCGCAATCCCTCGCCGGTCGCCCGAGCCGTGTCAATCGCGCTCGGGCGGGCCGCGATGCGAGCGACCCGGCCGCCCGGGGCTCACGCGATCCGGCGGCCCCAGCACTGCATGGTGCGGACGTGAGCGACGAGCGTGTCGCTGCGCTCGCTGAACGCGAGCAGGCCGGCGAGCGTCCGGTCGACCTTCGCGCGCGTCGCGAGACCGGAGGCGACCACGGCATCGGACACCTTCGCGAGCGTGAGCCAGGGGAGGAGCTTCCCCTCACCGTCGAGGAAGGCCGGCTGCACGACCCGCACGCCGAGGACCTCGAAGCCCGAGTCGCGGAGGAGCTCGGGCAGGCGCGGGCCGAGGTCGGCGTCGCCGCCGCGCTCGCGCACGACCGCGCGGTAGAGCTCGAGCGAGGCCGCCAGCTCCCGGCACGGGGGATGCGAGAACGCGCCCCGGAAGTCGACGTCCTCGACCGCCACCACTCCGCCGGGCTCGAGCGCGCGCGCCATGCCCGCGAGGACGCGTCCGGGCTCCGCGACGTGCGAGAGGAGGAAGCGCGCGTACGCGAGGTGGAAGTCGGAGGGGACGTCGAGCGCGAGCGCGTCGCCGACCGCGAGCTCGACGTTCTCGAAGCCCGCGGCGCGCGCGTCGGCCGCGGCGAGCTCGACGACCTCGGGATCGCCGTCGACCCCGACGACCCGGCCCCAGCGCCCGACCAGGCGCGCCATCTCGAGGCTCACGTGGCCGCCGCCGCAGCCCACGTCGAGGCAGCGCATGCCGGGCCGGATCCCGGCCGCCCGGAGGAGGTCGAGCGTCGGCTCGCCGTGGACGCGCGCCAGCACGTCGAGCCGGCGCTTGCCGTCGGCGCCGCCCGCGAGCGCGTAGCGCGCCGTCGCTGCCGGGCCGTTTCCGCCGTCTCTCACTTGGGGTCTGTCGGCTGCCGTCGCCCCGGGCTGTAGCGCGACCGGCGGCGTCCGGCATGGTGCCCGGTCGCCGGGCGGTGCAGCGCGCCCGGTTGCAGCTGCTCCCTGCCGCACCTGTTTCGCGCGTCGCGCCGATCGGTACAATGGGCCAATGGCCCAGGAGCCCGGCGCCGCGCCCACGGCATCCACCGCATCGGCGTCGGCGCCGGACCGGAGCGGCTCGGCGGCGATCCGGCCGCTTCGGCCGCCGTCCAAGATGCTGCTCGCGCTCGAGGGGCGCGCGTGGATCGAGCTCGCGAGCCTGGTCCCCGCGCTTCCGATCCTGCGCGGCGCGACGCCGACGGGCGACGGTCACCCGGTGGTCGTGCTTCCGGGCTATCTCGCGACCGACGCGTCGACGGTGCCGCTGCGCTGGTTCCTTCGCGATCGCGGCTACCCGGTGTGCGGGTGGGGCCTCGGGCGGAACTTCGGGCCGGGCGACCGCGTCGTGAAGGGCCTCGCGCGCCTCCTCGACGACGTGTGCGACCGACACGGGGCGAAGGCGAGCCTCGTCGGCTGGAGCCTCGGCGGCATCTTCGCACGCGAGCTCGCGCGCCGTCGCCCCGAGGACGTGCGCCAGGTGATCACGCTCGCGAGCCCCTTTCGATCGCTGCACGCGTCCAACGTGCCACGCCTGCCCCGGTCCGGCCCCCCGCCGGCGCTCGGCGAAGCCAGCGAGATCGAGCGGCGGCTCGGCGAGCCGCTGCCGGTTCCGACGACGGCGATCTGGAGCCGGAGCGACGGGATCGTCGCCGGCCGGAGCTGCGTCGAGCACGCGGGCCCGCAGCGCGAGAGCATCGAGGTCGAGACGAGCCACTGCGGCATGGGCTTCCATCCCGCGGCGCTGCTCGTGATCGGCGATCGCCTCGCGCAGCCTGAGGGCGAGTGGCGGCCCTTCGACTGCTCCCGCCTCGCGCGCTGGCCGTTTCGGGGCTGGCCCCGAAAGCGCACGCGCCCGCCCGCGACTTGACCGGCGCGCCGCCGCGTGGCCAACGCGGTGAGCATGCGCCGGCTGTCCCGCCTGGTCCTCTGCCTCGCCCTCGCCGCGCCTTTCGCGGCCTGCTCCGACGCGCCGGCGCCGGCGACCCGCCCGAACTTCGTCTGGATCGTGGCCGACGACATGAGCTTCGAGGTCGCCGCGTTCGGCGACCTCCCCGACAACGGCCGCGGCGGGCGAGCGTCCTAGCTCGACGCCGCGCCGGGCGGCGCGTGCGATGGGCGGGCGGTCGCGCTAGCTGTGGTCCGGTCGTCGCATTGCCGCGACGCGAATCGGATCGGAGGTACGATGACGCTGCATCGCTCGGCCACCCGCGTTCTTTCGCGAGCGCTCGTCGCGCTCACCGCGAGCGCGCTCGTCGCCGCCGCGCCGGCGCTCGCCGACGAGCCGTGCCAGTCGCCGTACATGGCGAAGATCGTCGGGCAGGAGGACTACGTCTACGTCTGGACGCTCGGCGACCCGGCGCTCGGCGCGCAAAGCGATTCGCTCGTCACGATCGACGCGAACCCCGCTTCCGCGACGTACGGCAAGGTGCTGTCGCGCGCCGAGGTCGGCTCGATCAACGAGGCGCACCACGGCGGCCTGACCGACGATCGCGCGCGCCTCTGGCTCGGCGGCCTCGACAGCTCGCGCATCTTCGTCTTCGACGTCGCGACAGATCCCGCGAAGCCGAAGCTCGTCCGCACGATCGACAACACGACCGAGGTGACGGGCGGACTCGCCGGCCCGCACACCTTCATCGCGCTGCCGGGCCGGATGCTGGTCGCCTTCCTCTCGAGCAAGGACGGCTCGGGCAAGACCGGCATGGCGGAGTTCACGAACGACGGCCGCTACGTGCGGACGATCTGGATGCCGGCGGACGCGCCCTACGGCTACGACGCGCGGCCGAGCGCGAAGCTGAACCGGCTCCTGACGTCGTCCTTCACGGGGAAGAACGTCTACATGACGGAGCTCCCGAAGGTCCTCGCGACGCCCGAGCTCATGAAGCAATTCGGCGACTCCATGATCGTCTGGAACCTCCACACGATGAAGCCGCTGCAGACTTTCCGCGTCGGCGGCGCGCCGCTCGAGATCCGCTGGGCGTCGTCGCCCGAGAACGACTGGGCGGTGTCGACGACGGCGCTCGACCACAAGATGGTCCTCGTCAAGCGCAAGCCCGACGGCACGTTCGAGGCGAAGACGGTCGCGGACGTCGGCGAGATCCTGCCCGTCGATCTGAGCCTCTCTGCCGACGACAAGCACCTCTACGTGACGGGCTTCATGACGGGCGAGCTCAAGCACTACGACATGAGCGATCCCGAGAAGCCGGTGCTCGTCGAGACGATCAACCTCGGGCCGCAGGCGAACATGGTCTCGCAGTCGTGGGACGGGAAGCGCATCTACGTGACGGGGTCGCTGCTCTCGAAGTGGGACAAGCCGGACGCGAAGTGGTGGATGAAGAAGTTCACGCTCGGGCCCGACGGGAAGCTCGCCGAGGAGAAGGGCTTCGAGGTCGACTTCTCGAAGCTCGGCCGGCCGCACCAGATGAACTTCGGGAGCAAGGCGCTCTACGGCGAAGCGGGCGGCGTCGATCGCGTCGCGTCGCTCGGCGCGCCCGCTTCCGCTGCGCGCTGAAGGTGCGCTTCGCGCGCGCGGTCGCGACGCCGGCGGCGGCGATCGCGGGCTTGCTCGCCGGCGCGATCGCGTGCGCGGCGGCGGCGCAGCCGGCGGCGACGCCTTCGCCCGCCGACGGCGAGCCGCTCTATCGCGCCGACGCGCCCGGGACCTTCGAGCTGCCGGTGCTCTACGAGGCGCCCGACTTCGAGGTGCGCGACGCCGCGACCGGCGCGCCGGTCGCGTTGCGAACGCTCCGCGGCCGGGTCGTCGTGCTCTCGCTCTTCTACACGCATTGCCCGGACGGGAACGCCTGCCCGCTCGCGACTGCGACGCTCCGCTCCGCCGAGCGCGCGCTCGCCGAGAAGGGGCTCGCCGGTCGCGTGACGCTGCTGAGCGTCACCTTCGACGAGGCGCGCGACACGCCGGAGGTCCTGCGCGCGCATCGCGACATGGTCGGCGCTGGACCGGGGTGGATCCTCGCGACGCCGGAGACCGCGGAGCGGCGCGCCGCGCTCCTCGCGGCCTACGACCAGCGCATCGCGCGCGCGCCGGACGGCTCGATCGTCCACCCGCTCCGCGTGTACGTGATCGACCGTCGCGGCCGGGTGCGGCAGATCTATTCGCAGAGCTGGCTCCGCGCCGACGTCCTGATGAGCGACGTCGAAACGCTCCTCGCCGAGTGAGGCGGCCGGCCGGCCGAGCGGCGCCGAGCCGACCGCGCGACGTCAGCGCGCGAGCCCGAGGCGCTCCAGCTGATCGCCCGGCGCGTCGATCGCGACCAGCGCGTCGCGCAGGCGGTCGGCCATGTCGCGCTCGAGCCCGGGCCCGAGCGTCGCGCCGCGCGGTGCCGCGAGGTTTCGCTCCTCGCCCGGATCCTCGGCGAGGTCGTAGAGGAGGTGCTCCTCGTAGCGGGCGATCGCCCAGAAGGGCAGGCGGTCGCCCGCCGCGAACGGCTGGCGCAGCACGGGGATGCTCGACCCCGGCATGCGATCGAGGAACGCGCGCTCGTCGGGTCGCGGCAGGAGAAGGTCCTCCTCGATCCCGTGCACCGGCATCGTCGACCAGCGGTTCGACCACATTGACAGCGGGGCGTTCGCGCCGACCGGCGCGCGCGCGTACTTGCGGCGGCCGTCGACGAGGTGCACCTCGCGGCCCCAGATCCCCGACAGCACGTGGTCGCGCACCGCCGCGGCGCCGTCGCGCACCAGCGGGACGAGCGATCGCCCGTGCGTCCGGTGGCGGGGCGCGACGCCGAAGATCTCGCAGAGGGTCGCGTGCAGGTCGACGGTCGTCGTGAGCGCGTCGACGTCGCGCGCCGCGGCGCCCGGCCACGCGACCAGGAGCGGGATGTGGCCGAGCGGCTGGTACACGGGCACCGCCGGCTTCCCCCACACGTCCTTCTCGCCGAGGTAGTGGCCGTGGTCGGTGCAGAGGAAGACGGCCGTGTCGCGCCACAGGTCGCGCCGGTCGATCGCGTCCAGCACGCGGCCGAGCCAGCCGTCGATCATCGTGAGCTTAGCGCCGTAGCAGGCGCGGACCTGGTGTGCTTGACGGTCGTCGAGGACGCCCTTTCGGCGCGCGCCGCGGACGTAGGGCGGCCAGATGAGGTGCGGGCCGCGCCAATCCGGGTCGTACAGCGACGCGTACGGCTCGGGCGTGTCGAACGGCTCGTGCGGGTCGAACTCGTCCACGAGGAGGAAGAAGCGGTCGTGGTGCGGGGCGTGCTGGTCGATCCAGCGCGCGGCCGCCGCCATCGTGCGCGGGCCCGGGAAGTCCTCTTCGCCGCAGAACCAGCCGCGCGAGTCGTCGTAGGGCGTCCAGCCGCGCCCGAACGAGGGCGCGCCCGCCCAGCTCGGATCGGGGCGGGTCTTCCACGGGTCGCTCTCGTGGCCGCGCTGGTAGTCCCAGGCCGCGAAGTGCGCGTGGTAGTTCTCGCCGCCGACCTCGAACAGGTGCGGGTGGTCGGTCACGAGCTTCGTCGTCACGTGCGCCCGTCGGAGCGGCGCGGTGATCGGCTCCTCCCAGAGCTCGATCGAGCCCCACGGCTTCCAGAGGAAGTCGAGCGCGCCGCACAGGAGGTCGTGACGTGCGGGCATGCACGGCAGCGACCCGGCGTAGTGGCGCGTGAAGCGGAGCGCGCGTGCCGCTAGGCGGTCGAGGTTCGGGGTCGCGAACTCGCGCCCGCCGTACGCGCCCACCATGTGGCGGTTCAGGCTGTCGAGCAGAAGGACGATCGCTCGCCGCGGAAGCTTCTCGCCTGCCGCGCCGCTCTCGCGACCGCCCTCGTCGCCGGCAGCCATCCGCTCAGCGGCCCGTGAAGCGCGGCGCCCGCTTCTCGACGAATGCGCGCGCGCCCTCGCGGTGGTCCTCGGTCGCGAAGAGGAAGGCGAGGGTGGAGGCGATCCACGCGCCGAGCTCTCGCACGTCGCCGTGGGTCGCGCGCCGCAGGCCTTCCTTCATGTAGCGGAGCGCGAGCGGCGGGTTGGCGGCGATCCGGCGCGCGAGCGCGACCGCGGCCGGAAGCAGCTCGCCGTGCGGGACGACGCGTGAGACGAGCCCGATGCGCTCCGCCTCGCGCGCGTCGATCGCGTCGCCGGTGAAGAGGAGCTCCGCGGCGCGTGACGGGCCGACGACCTGCGGCAGCCGCCAGAGCCCGCCGAGGTCGGCAATGACCCCGCGCTGGATGAAGAGCTCGGCGAAGCGCGCGCGCTCGGACGCGAGCCGGATGTCGCAGAGGAGCGTCAGGTCCATCCCCCAGCCGACCGCCGGCCCGTTGACCGCGGCGATGACCGGCCGGTCGCACTCGAGGACGGCGACCGCGGCTGGGGTCGGCTGGGGGCGCACCTCGCGGAGCTTCTGGAGCGTCTCGTCGCGCTCGCCGCCCAGCATGATCTGCTTGACGTCGTCGCCGCTGCAGAACGCGGGGTCGCTTCCGGTGAGCACGACGGTGCGGACCTCGGGATCGCGCTGGGCGCGGCGGAACGCGGCCTCGAGCTCGCCGTAGGCGGCGTGGTTCAGCGCGTTCCGCACCTCGGGGCGATCGAGCGTGACGGTCGCGACGTGGTCTTCGACGGCGTAGCGGACGAGCGGCGCACCCATCGCAATGCCCTCCCGCCGAGACCGTAGCGCGGCGGCGGCTCGAAGCGCGAGCGGCCCGCATCGCGCCGACCTACCTGCAGCGGTTCACGGTGAACGCCTGCGGCGAGCGCCGATCCGTGATCGCGGCCAGGAAGCCGCCGTCGCGCGCGGCGACGACGAGGATGCCGTGCAGGCCCATCTCGGAGGCGCCGACGCGCGCGGCGGCCGCCGCGAACACACCGCTCAGGTCGGGAAGCGCGACGACCACCGTGCCCGCCGGATCGGCGAGTCGGCCGCTCGCGCGCGCGCCCTCGATCGCCGCCCGGACGCCGGGTTTCAGGCGCAGCATGTGGACGTGCATCTGGTTCTGGCTGCGCGCGTCGATCGGGTTGATCGCGAGGCCGATCTCGACCTCGGCCGGAATCCGCGAGCGCGCGACCTGCCACGCGAACGGCCAGATCGCATCCGGCCGCGCCGGATCCTCGATGCCGGTGATGCGCGTGCGCGGCAGGGCGAGCCCGGCGACGAACGACCCCGGGCAGCCGCACGCGACGAGGTCCCGGATCGCGACGAACTGCGCGGTCTTCGACCAGACGACGTCGCCGTCCGGCGTGCCCGCATCGTCGCAGCACGAGTGCACGAGGGCCGGGCAGGAGCAGAGCGCGGCCTGCGGGTCGGAGCGCTCGTCGATGCAGGTCGACACGATCTGCCAGAGCGCGTCGGGATCGCCGGCGAGGAGATGCGACGCGAATGGGGCGGATGCGAGGCCGTCCGTCATCGCGGCGGCGGCCGCCAGAGCGGCGGCGAGCCGGGGGAGGAAGCGGCCGCGGCTCGGATGTCGCGGCTCCTCCCCCCGGAGCGCCTCTCCACCCGAGACCACCACGAGCCGACCCGTCTACCACGGCCGATGCCCGCGGTCGCCTTCCGGCCGCGTCGTCGGAGCGGCCGGAGCGGGGCATGTTGCCACGTTGACCGGTACGGGGCAGCCGAGGATCATCGGCGTGCCGCAGCCGGCATCCCCACTCTTCGACACGAGGTTTTCTGCACCATGGGCTCACGACTCGGCGCCGCCGTGGTGGCGCTCGCCCTGCTCTCGACGTACGCGCTCGCCGCATCGGCGGACGACGGCCAGCTCGACGCCTCGTTCGCCGACGAAGGCGTTCTCGTCGCCGATCTCGGCAGCGACAGCGACGCGGTCGCGGGCGTCGCGCTCGCTCCCGGGGGCGGGCTCGTCGTCGTCGCCGACGTGCCGGGCGCGAACGGCCGCGACGTCATGGTCGCCGCGTTCACGTCCGGCGGCGTCCCGGACGCCGGCTTCGCACAGACCGGTCGCATCACGGCGGACTTTGGCGGGGACGAGCGAGCGAACGCGGTCGCGATCGCGGCCGACGGCTCGATCGTCGCGATGGGAACGCGCGACAAGGACGGCCGCCACGAGATCGTGCTGCTGCGCTATCGGAGCGACGGCACGCTGGATGCGGGCTTCGCCGGCACCGGCCGGCGGGTCCTCACGTTCACCGACGGCGCGGACAACGTCGGAGGCGGCGTCGCGATCGACTTCGAAGGCCGGATCGTCGTCGCGGGGACGCGGACGACGCCGGCCGGATCGGTGATCGCGGTCGCGCGGCTCCTGCCCGACGGGGAGCTCGACGCGAGCTTGAACGGCAACGGCAAGCGCTTCGTGGACTTCGGCGTCGACAACGGCTCGAACGCGTTCGGCGCCGCGGTCGCGCTCCAGGACGACCGCAAGATCGTCGTCGCCGGCACGCGGATCGGCGCGGGCGGCTCGGACTTCGTGCTCGCGCGGCTCGAGGAGGACGGCGACCTCGATCCCGGCTTCAACGGCAGCGGCAAGGTCTCGATCGACTTCGGCGGAACCGATCGCGCCCATGCCGTCGCGGTCCGACCGGACGGAGCGATTGCCGTCGCCGGCGAGCGCGCTGGAGCGTCGGGCTCGGACTTCGCGGTCGCGATCCGGCTCGAGGACGGCGAGGCCGACACCCGCTTCAAGGGGAACGGCAAGGCGACGACGGACTTCGGGGGCGACGAGGTCGCGCGGGCGATCGTGCCGCAGCCGAACGGGATGCTGGTCGTGGTCGGCGAGCGCGACGCCGCCAACGGGGTCGACTTCGCGATCGCGCGCTACTCGCCGGACGGCACCCTCGATCCGGTCCTCGACGGCGACGGCAAGGTCCGTCTCGATCTCGCGGCCGGCAGCGACGACGCTGCGACCGGCGTCGCGCTGCTCGCGGACGGACGCCTCGTCGTCGCCGGCAGCACGACGAGCGGCGGGCGAAGCGATCTCGCGATGGCACGGCTGCTGTCGAATCCGGCGCTCCCGCTCGGCGTGCTCGAGATCCCTTCGCCGGGCTCCGAGCAGAGCGGCATCGGGCTCGTCTCGGGCTGGCTGTGCAGCGCGACGTCGGTGTCGGTGCGGATCGACGGTCAGACCGAGCTGGCGACCGCCTACGGCACCCTGCGAGGCGACACGCGCGCGTCGTGCGGCGACACGAACAACGGGTTCGGGCTGCTCTTCAACTGGGGACTTCTCGGCGACGGACCGCACCTGATCCGCGCCTTTGCGGACGGCAAGCAGTTCGCGTCCGCGCTCTTCGACGTGACGACGCTCGGCACCTCTTTCCTGCGCGGCGCGAGCGGCGCGTACACGCTGCATGACTTCCCGCACCCCGGAAGCAGCGTCGACGTCCAGTGGGTGGAGGGCCTGCAGCGCTTCGTGATCCGGAAGCTCACCGCAGGCGCGGCGAGCGCCCCCGCCCGAGCGGCGCCGGCGACGGAGACGGCGAGCGCGACGCGGCTCGGCCTCCTCGAAAACCCCGCGCCCGGCTCCTTCCAGAGCGGCATCGGCGTGATCTCGGGATGGGTCTGCGACGGCAGGACCGTCGACGTCCGGATCGACCGCCAGCCCGCGATCCGCGCCGGCTACGGAACGCTCCGCGGCGACACCGAGGCCGTCTGCGGCGATGCCGACAACGGGTTCGGCCTGCTCTTCAACTGGGGCCTGCTCGGCGACGGCATGCACGAGATCGACGTCCGGGTCGACGGTCTCTCGCTCGGGACGAGCCAATTTTCGGTTGCGACGCTCGGCACGAGCTTCGTCCGGGGCGCCTCGGCCTCCTACACCCTCGCGGACTTTCCCGAGTCGGGGCGCAGCGTTGACGTGGAGTGGGACGAGGGCCAGCAGAACTTCGTCGTCGTTCGGCTGCGCTGACCCGGCCCGGCTCCGGGCGAGCGCGCCGAAAAATGCGTTGACTGGCTCGGGTCGCGCCTCCGAAAGTATGCCGGGCTCGGTGCCCAGCGGGCTGCGAATCGACGATCGGAGGGATGCCACGTGGTTGTAACGACAAAAGTTCGTGGGAGGGGTGCGTCCGTAACCTCGTTTCTCGTCGCCATCGCGGCGCTTCTGACGATGCTGTTGTCCGTCGCGCCCGCGCTCGCGCAGGTCTGCGGTGACGGCACCGTCGACGCGGGCGAGGCGTGCGACGACGGCAATACGCTCGACGGCGACTGCTGCTCGTCGACCTGCACGATCGAGCCGAGCTCGGTCGTCTGCCGTCCCGCGGCGGGCGCGTGCGACGTCGCGGAGAGCTGCGACGGCGTGAGCCCCTCGTGTCCCGGCGACGCGCTCGTGAGCTCCGGCACGGAGTGCCGGGCATCGACGGGCGCTTGCGACGTGGCGGAGAGCTGCGACGGCGTCTCCGCGTCGTGTCCCGCCGACGTGCTCGTGAGCTCCGGCACGGAGTGTCGACCGTCTGCCGGCGGCTGCGATCCGGCCGAGTCGTGCGACGGGGTCAGCGCCGCGTGCCCCGGCGACTTCCTCTTCCCCGCCAACTCGATCTGCCGCGCTCCGGCGGGCCCGTGCGACGTGTCCGAGCTGTGCGACGGCACGAGCCCCGCCTGCCCGACCGACGTCTTCACGGCGGCGGGCACGACCTGCCGTGCCGCAGCCGGCACCTGCGACGTCGCCGAGACCTGCACGGGAACGGCCGCGGCATGTCCGGCCGACGTCCTCGTCGCCGCTGGCACCACGTGTCGCGGCGCGGCCGGCGTGTGCGACGTCGCGGAGACCTGCGACGGTTTGAGCGCCGCGTGTCCGGCCGATGGGTTCGTCGCCGCCGGGACGACGTGTCGCGGCGCCGCGGGCGTGTGCGACGTGGCGGAGTCCTGCACCGGCTCGAGCGCCGCCTGTCCCGCGGATGCGCACGTGGCGGCCGGCACGACGTGCCGCGCCGCCGCGAGCAACTGCGACGTCGCCGAGGTGTGCGACGGGACGAACGCGGCGTGCCCCGCGGATCAGCTGAAGCCGAACGGCACCGTCTGCAACGACGGCGACATCTGCTCGTCGTCCTCGACGTGCGTCGCCGGGACCTGCACCGGCGCGGGCGCGACGGCGGCCGGGCAGGTCTGCCGGCCGATCGCCGGCCCGTGCGACATCGCCGAGACCTGCGACGGCGTGACGCCATCGTGCCCGGCGGACGGATATCGGCCGGCGGTGTCGACGTGCCGCGCTGCGGCTGGCGTCTGCGACGTGGCCGAGTTCTGCACCGGAACGTCGGTGACCTGTCCGGCGGACGCCAAGAGGACGACGGAGTGCCGCCCGCCCGCGAACTCCTGCGACGTGGCCGAGTTCTGCGACGGCGTCCACGACGCCTGCCCGTCGAACCAGCTCCAGCCGAACGGGACCTTCTGCGACGACGAGGGCAACCCGTGCACGCGCGACACGTGTCTGAACGGCCAGTGCGCGCATACGGCCGGCAACACCGGCGCCGTGTGCCGTCCCGCCCTCGACTCGTGCGACGTGCCCGAGACCTGCGACGGCGTCTCCAAGAACTGTCCGGCGGACGTCATCGCTCCGAACGGCATCGCCTGCGACGACGGCCAGAGCTGCACCGGCGGCGACGCCTGCGACGGCGGCCAGTGCAAGGGCGTGTCGCTCACCTGCGGCAACGGGCTGATCGAGTGCGGCGAGGAGTGCGACGACGGCAACCTGAACAACAACGACGATTGCACGTCGACGTGCCGCTTCGCCGAGATCTGCAGCGACCTGATCGACAACGAGCCGGACGGCCGCATCGACTGCGCCGACCCGGAGTGCGCAGCGGTGTGCGGCCCGCTCGTGAACGGCGGCGTGCCGCCGCGCCCGTCGCGCATCATCTTCAAGCGGACCCTCGACCTCGTGCGGCTCTTCGGCTCCGTCGCCGCCCCGGCGCCGTTCGACGCGGCGAACGACAAGTTCGGGATCTCGATCAGCAACGCGAACGGGGTCCTCTTCACGGCCGTCATCCCCGCCGGCGGCGTGTCGCCGCGCGGCGATCATCACTGGGTCGCCCGCAACCCGCTCGCGCGCGTGACGGGCGGGATCTTCTCGCTCGCCATGGTGCGCGCCGAGACCCAGGCCGGCCCGGTCCTGCGGTTCTCGATCGTCGCGTTCGGCGACCTGACGAACGCGACGCTGCCATCGATGTCCGTGCAGGTCGTCACCGGGAACGCCGCGTTCATGGACACGCGCAACTGGGACCAGCTCGGCTCCGGCTGGAAGGTCGAGCTGCCGTAGTCGCTCTGACGCGGACGGCGGCGCCACGCTCGCGAGCGGGCGCCGCCGTCCGCCGCGCACGCGAAGTGCGCCGGTATCAGCCCACGAGCAGGCTGCGCGCGATCTGCGATCCACGCATCAACCTGCCGGGAGGGTGCAGGCGCGCCGACGCCGGTCGGGATGATGCTGGTGGCGGGTTCTCGACGCGAACGGATTCGTCGTGCTGCCCGACTTCCCGCTGGGCGCGCTCGGGGTCAGGCGCCGTAGCCGTCTGCCTGGGCCGACCGGCTCGGGAATCCCGGCGTCAACCCCCGCAGCCCGCCGAGAGTCCCCGCGGCGGCTCGATCGCACCGTGGCCGTCGGCGAGGTAGGTCGCGAAGAAGCACCCGTACTGATATTTGACGTCGTCGCGCTGGGCGAAGACGTGGTGCGCATCGAGAACGCCGTCGGCCGGGTACTGGACGACGGCGCCCGTGAATCGACGACCGTCGTCGGAGCGCGCATCGTCGATCGCGGGATAGGACACGATGCCGGCGAGGTCGCCCAGGGCGAGGACTTCCTGGAACACGGGCGAGTAGGGCTCGCCCGCCTGCGGCACGCCCGAAGCGAGCGCCATCGCCGCGTAGATGCGGTTCGAGAAGCCGGGGTCGTCGACGCCCGCCGGGATGTACAGGGGTCGCACCGGATGCCCGGGCAGCGGGCTCCGGGCGAGGCGGGCGGCGTACACGATCGGATCGGCCGCCTCGAACGCGGCCTGCACGAGCTGGAGGCCGGGGTGCAGGTGATCGACGCGGGCATTCGTGCCGAGGATCTTCGGAATCGCGCCTCCGATCGGCACTCCCTCGAGGAGCTCCGCTTCCAGCGGAACGAGGCTCCACAGTCCGCCCGAGCCGGTCGGTACGACGGCGCGTACTCGCGCCTCGACCGCGCCGACCATGTTGGCGAGCTGCGCACCGAGCGACTGGCCGAGCGCGAGCGTGGTCTCGACTCGCAGCCGGAACGCACTCTCACCGCCCGGCAGAGCCGGCCCCGCGCAGCCGACCAGCGCTGCCGGATCGATCCGCAATCGCGACAGGGCATCGAGCAGGAGACGTTGCTCGATCGTCGCCTGACGGAACGTATCCGGGTAGGAGCCGAGGTTCAGGAAGTTCAGGTAGTCGTGGCTCGCCGCGCCGGGCAGGCGCTCGGGATTGAGCGGCAGCGCACTCGACGCGGTCGCGATCCCATGGGCGGCGAGCACGTGCGCGGGGCCCTCGCCCTTCGCCGGTTGGCCGCCGGGCTCGGCGGTGCGGCCGCGGTCGACGACCTGCGTCGAGAGTCCACCGGAGCCGTGGAAGTAGATCGCGATCGGGTATCCGTCGGCCGGCATCGGCGCGCGCGGCAGAGTGATCGCGACCGGCGCGACTTCCTCCCGCTGCACGAGCGGAAGGCCGTCGTCCCCGTCGATGAACTGGCCCTCCGTGTCGAAGGGCGGGACGCCACGTTGGAACTGGGGCAGCCGGATGCGGCCGTGCAGCTCGCAGAAGCGCTGGTGCGCGGCGCCGTCGTCGGGGTCGAGGCGGAGGTCCGTGATGTCGGCCGGCTCGCGCTCCGCGATCGCCGTCGCGAGCGCCGCCAGATCGGCAACGACGTCGGCCGTGGTGAGCACCGTAGCGGCGGCGACGTCCTCGCGCTGGACGCCGACGGAGTCGAGGGTTTCCCAGAGCGGGGCGAGGAGATCGCGCATCGCGGCACCGCGCGCGCCCGCGGGCGTCTCACCCGCGGCGAGTTGTGCGATCGCGAGCGGAACGCCGAGGGGGGCTCCCGCTGCGTCGCCGAGCGCCCGCCGGACCACGAACGCGTAGGTGCGCCGGCCGCGCAGCACGACCCCCGGATGCGGGGCGACCGCGAGCAGGTAGGGCGGCGCGTACGCGTCCTCCTCGAGAGTGCTGGCGACCAGCGGGAACAGACGGCCGCGCTGGTCGGACTCCGGGTCGACGTCGATCAGCAGCGCGGGCGCGTCCGGTGCGGCCGCGATCGCATCGTCCGCAGCGCGCGGCGCGAGCGGACCGTCGAAGCGGAAGTAGGCTGCGCCGACGACGGGAAACGCCGGCCGGCGCGCCGCGGCGGCCCGCACGGACGCGACGATCGCGTTCCGCGATGGAGCCGGAAAGCCCGCCAGATCCGGGCGGCCGGTCGCATCGAGGCGCAGATCGGACGGAAAGGGAAGGTCGTAGAAGTGCTCGGGGCTCGAAACGTCCACATCGAGCTCGAACGCGACCGTCGTGCCCGGGACGGCTGCGACCGGGGGCGAGATCGAGCCGCGGTCGCCGCACGCGGCGATCGCGCCCCCGAGAATCGGGACGAGGGCGAGCGCGATCCCCGCGCCACGCCGCCACCTCGCCGTCGCGACGAGCCTCACGGCGCAACCTCGCCGACCGGTCGATAGAGCCGGTTCACGTATTCGATCAGGAGAGCCTCGCGCATCGGAGGCGCGAGCGCGTTCATCATCTCGTTGATGGCCGCCATGCGCGCCGGGAGGGCATCGCCTTCGATGCCCGCAAAGGCGAGCAGGCGCGAGAAGTCCTCTTCCGACGGCGCCGCCGGGTCCATGCCCTCGAGCGCGGCGTGCAGGCTCCCGGCGAGGACGCCGCTCGGGAGCGCGCGCGCGGCCTCGACCGATGCCGCGAGGTCGGCGAGAAACTCTTCCACCCACGGGCCGGCCGCCGGATTGATCGAGAGGTGCAAGTTCTCCTTGGATCGCCCGAAGGCGAGCTGCGGCTGCACGAACCAGCGCCGAGCGCGCATCTCGTCGGCGACGTGGAACACGCTCACCTCGTCCGAGGTGAACGCGACCAGGTTCATGTCGGGACTCCCGAGGATCCGGAGTCCCGGGATGCGCTCGATGCCGGCGCACACGCGGCGGGTCGCGTCGAGCATCGCGCGAGCGAGCCTCGTGTACCCCTCGTCGCCGAGGAAGTGAAGCACCGCCCACGTCGCGGCGAGCGGACCGGCGGACTTTGTGCTCTGCACCGTCGGATTCACGACGGTGTAGCCCGTCCAGCCGGCGCAGGCGTAGATCTGGTGCCGGCGCAGCTCCCGGTCGCGGTACATCACGACCGACGCTCCCTTCGCCGCGAACGCGTACTTGTGGAAGTCCATCGAGATCGACGTCACGCCCGGAACTCGCCAGTCGAAGTCGGGGATCGGCTCGCCGAGCCGGCGCAGGTACGGCAGGAGGAACCCTCCCATGCAGCCGTCGACGTGCAGCAGAAGGTCCCGCTCGAGCGCGAGCGCGCCGATCTCGCGGATCGGGTCGACCACGCCGTGGGCGTAGGAGACGGCAGAGCCCACCAGCAGGATGGTACGTGGGCCGATGGCGTTCCGCATCGCGCCGACGTCGGCCCGGAAGCTCGTCGGTTCGACCGGCACGACGACGGGCCGCACGTCGAGATAGTGCGCCGCCTTGTGGAACGCGGCGTGCGCGGTCTCGGGAAGCACCATCTCGGGCTCGCGGATCTCGGGAGACAGCGCCCGCGCGCGGTCGCGGGCCGCCTTGACGGCGAGGATGATGCTCTCGGTACCGCCGCTCGTGAAGGTGCCGACGACGCGCGCGTCTCCGTGGAGGTGGGCGATCGCCATCGCGACGATCTCGTTCTCGAGCGCGAGCGCGCTCGGGAACGCGGTCGGGTCGAGCCCGTTCTCCGAGAGGTAGGTCGAGAACGCGTGCTTGACGACCTCCTCGGCTTCGCGCCCGGGATCGTACACGTAGGCCCAGGTGCGCCCGCTCCGCCAGTCGACGTCTCCGGCGCGGAACGCCTCGAGCCGGGCGAAGAGCTGCTCGCGCGGGAGGCCCTTCTCGGGGATCTTCATCGCCGCCCTCCTCCGGCGCGCGCCGCAGGCGCGCCGGCCATGGCGAGAAGCGCGAAGGCCTCGCGGCCGAGCGCGACCAGGTCCGCTCGACCGCCGCCGTCGAACCATTCGCGCAGGGTGGCGCGCACGGCGCCCATGGTCGCCCCGGCGAGCACCCGCGCGCGCCGGCCGGCGCTGCCGCCGCCACCGCGCGCCGGCTCGAGCGCCGTCGCGACCGCGCGCTCCCAGTCGCGATCGAGCAGGCGCTCGAAGGCGACCAGCGAGGGGGAGGCGTCGACGACCCGCTGCTGGGCCACGATCTCGTCGCGCTCCCGCATGTAGAGCCGGGCGACGGCGAGAAAGGCGCGCTCCACCGTCTCGAACGGCGCCTCGCCGTGCGGCCGCTCGCGAAGCTGGTCACGGAAGTGCGCGAGCCGGAGACCGTAGCGCGGGAACAGCGCGGCCTCCTTGCTCGCGAAGTACCGGAAGAAGGTGCGGCGCGAGACCTCGGCCTCGGCCGTGATGTCGTCGATCGTCACCCGCTCGTAGCCGCGTTCGCGTGACAGACGGAGCGCCGCCGCCGCGAGGGCGTCGCGGGTACGAACCTTCTTCCGCTGCCGCAGCGTGGGGAGCGGCGACACTCGGGCCTCGTGCCTAGAAGACACTCTGCCGATACCCGACCGCTCGCTCGAAGGCGCGGCTCAGCCATTCGGTGGTGAACAACCAGCGCAGGGGCCAGATCGGCGAGTGGCACTGCGCGAGGGGCAGCGTGCCGCCCAGCACTTCCGCGAGCGCGTCGGCGCTGTGCCGCGCGAGCACGTCGATCATCTCGCGTCCGATCGCGGCGGACGCGATCGCGGGCTTCCCGGAGTAGGTCTCGGTCTCGTAGTACTTGAGCTTGTGCTTGAAGCTCTTCACCAGGTCGAGGACGCCGCCCGCCGGCAGAGGCGGCAGGCCCTCCGCGCTGCGCTTTCCGTCGAGCGTGCGCTGCGCGAGCTGCCGGTAGCGCGCGTCGACCCGATCGCCGGCCAGATGCAGCATCATCGAGGTCTCGATCGCCCCGCCGTGATGATCTCCGCGGAGATCCGCCGCCGTGACGCCGTCGATGTGCCCGAGGATCGACGACAGCTCGGAGCCGCCCCGGGTCAGCCGATTGATCAGCAGCGAGAAGGCGCACAGCATCTTCGTGCCGTAGCGTCGATTGGTGCGCTCGCACGCGACCTCGATCGGTATGAAGTGACGTGGCCCGCCATGGAAGCTCGCCACCCAGATGTGGACGAACCCCTGCTTGGCGAGGCTCCGACCGAGATCGCCGAGCACGCGCGTGATCGTCGAGCTGCGGAACATCACCGAGCCGGGATGCGGGAGGACGTCGGCCGCGACGTAGAGGGGCGGCAGGTGGACGAACTCGAGCGAGCGGTCGCGCTCGTGCAGCAGCTCCATCGTACGGATCGAGAGCGACTCCGCCTCGAGATTGTCGGTCACCACGGGCAGGTGCGGACCGTGGACCTCGAGCGGCGAGCAGGTGACCATGACGATCGTCCGAGCTCGGTCCATGCGAGCGAAGTCGGCCCCGGTGAGGTGCTTCCACTCGCGGCGCGCGCGCGTGGCGCCGTCCCGCCCCGCGTCCTCCATCGCCCGACGAGAGCCTGAAGTGGCACTCGGTGTCAATCGGCAATCGGTGCCGCGAGCCGCCCGGCTTCACCGAGCGCCGGTCTCCGCGGGCCCTTCGCCCTGCGGGACGAAGCCGGAGTCGGTCGTGAGCACGATCCGATCGACGGCGTAGCCCCCTTCGCGCGCCCGCAGCTCGAGCCGGTGCGCGCCGCGCGCGAGCGAGACCGGCGCCGGGGCTCGCACCCACTCCCATGCATCGTGCGAGCCCTCCTCGTCGTCGATCGGAAGATCGGGCTCCGCGCCGTCGAAGCCGACCCATGCGGAGTTCGAGCCACCGCCCCCGAGGCCCTGGAGGTGACGGCCCCACCGGCCCGGCACCCAGCGTCGCACCCAGACGGAGTACTCCCCGCCGTCGAGATCCACGTCGTAGGCCAGGCCGGCCGTCGCGTTCCATGCGCGCGGGGTTGCATCGACGGAATTGAAGTCCTGGACGTACCCGTCGCCCGCAAAGTCCGGATAGGTGGCGAAGATCACCCAGGTGCTGTCCAGGGCGTCGGCGTAGTGCTCGCCCTCGATCACGCACCGCCCGTCGCGCTCGCGGCCGCCGTGGGGTGGCTCGTGCAGCCGGTTCTCGAACCACACCACGCCGACGCTCTGCGGCCTCACCTCGGGACGCCAGTAGGCGATCACCTCGTACTCGTCGGCCCACCACTCTTCGCAGTTCGCGACCAGATCGAGGTCGGCGTCGCCGTCGACGTCGACGAGCTGAGCCTGATCCCACTTCTCCCCGAACGTGAAGAGCTGCATCGGCTCGCCCGAACCCCACTTGATGACGTGCGTGCGCCAGTTGTCGGTGCGCGGTGCCTCGCCCTCGTACTCCATCCAGAAGGCCGCCGCGCGATCGGCGGGAATCACGCCGTCGGTGTGGGTCTGCAGCACCACGATGTCGGGCTTGCCGTCGCCGTTCACGTCGCCGACGCGGACGGGACGCGAGCGTCCGATCGCGACCGGGTCCTTGGGGATCACGACGCGCTCGAACGCCACCGGCCAGGTGCTCGTCTTGCGGAACCAGTAGATGGCGTCGTCGACCGCGGTGACGAAGTCCTCGTGACCGTCCCGATCGAGATCGACGAGCGCGATCTGCGGCTTCAGGTAGAACTCGTCACCCGTGTAGATCACGTGCTTCGACCACGGCTGCCGCTGCGCCTCGCTTCCCGTTCCGGGGTTCTCGTACCAGTGCAGCGTCTCCGCCTCGGGCGGGGTGTCGAAGTCCGCATTCTGATCGAGCACGTCGAGGTCCCCGTCCTCGTCGAGATCGGCGAGCACGAATCCGTGGCCGTCGAGCTGGTCGGGATCGATGTCGTGTACCCGCCAGGCCGCGAGATCGCGACGCGCCGACGACTCGCGCGGCGCCTCGATCCACTTGATGCTGGCCCTCGCGCCGTTGTTCCACTGGACGCGCCCGCCGACCAGGACGTCGAGCGCACCGTCGCCGTTCACGTCGAAGGGGACCGCCCACAGGAAGTGCCCCTGATCGATCGTCGCCGGAAACCGCCTGGCGTCGATCCAGGCCGATGGGCTCATCGCGTCCTCGGGCGGTGGGCCCCAGAGGACGCGAACGCCGGGTTGGTTGCCCTCGAAGAAGCTGGTCGGGTGCGTGCCCTGCGAGCCGACGATGTCGAGATTGCCATCGCCGTCCAGATCGGCGAGCGCGGCGCTCTCCGTGTCGACGCCGTCCTGCTCGCCTCCCTCGAAGAACGCGACGACGGTCGGCCACGGGCGGCGCGGGTCGGCGCCTCGCGGCGGGTGGAGTTCGACGACGTATCGCTGGTCGAACTCGTAGTTCGTGACGTAGTCGGTCAGGCCGTCGCCATTCACGTCACCCGACATCAGCGCGTTCGACCCGCGAAAGCGGCTGTCGATCGGGTGCATGATCCACGTCGCGTCGTTCGAGGGCGCGGCCTGGTCTAGCGGGCGATCCCCGCAAGAAAGCGCGACGGCCGCGGTGGCGGCGAGTGCCGCAAGCGCAACGATCCGTCGTGGGTTCCACATGGGTCCTCCCCTCAGGAACGACATCACAGAGCCACGTTCGCTGTCGACCGCCGGTCTCGCTGCGGCCCGGCGAGACGACGAATGCGCGCCGCGGAGCCCATCGGCGTGTCCGAGCTCCGTCGCTCGACCTCCTCGTCGACGACCGGGCGGCGGCGCCACCTCGGACCGTCCCGGTTGACTTTCGAGGGCAATCCCCGAAGCTCGGGTGGCGGCGCTTCTCGGCCGATCGGCCCCTTCTGGCGAGGGAGCCGATCGGGTATGCGCTCAACCGGCGCCAGTGCCGGATGCGTGACGAGCCGGAGGTCTGATCATGGCGTATGCACGAGGACCGACCTACTTCGATGCGGACAGCCATCTCATGGAGCTCCCCGATTGGCTCGTCCAATACGCGGATCCCGGGCTCCGCGATCGCCTTCGCCCGCTCGCGCTCGGCGGCGCGGGTGCTCTCGCCGAGAGCGCCGTCGCCGCTGCCGCAGCGCGGCGCGGCGATCCCCAGGCTGCGCGGGCGCTCGAAGACCGCCTGATGGATGCCAAGGGCTGGAATGCGCTCGGCGCGTTCGATCCGGAGGAGCGCAGCCGCGCGCTCGATCTGCTCGGCATCGCGAAGCAGCTCGTCTTCAGCACCTTCGCCGCGACGCAGTTCGCGGGCAGCGACGCCGACCTGCTCTACGGGGGGACGCGGGCCCACAACCGGGCGATAGCGGACTTCTGCTCGCACGACCGGCGGCTGATCGCGGTCGGCCTCGTGCCCTGGGGTGATCCCGCGCGCACGCTCGAGGAGGCGAGAGAGGCGATCCGCCTCGGCTGCGGCGCGATCCTGGTCGCCTCGGCCCCGCCCAGGGACCGCTCGCCCTTCCATCCCGAATACGATCGGTTCTGGGCGCTGCTCGAGCAGAGCGCGATTCCGTTCATGCTCCACGTCGGCGGTGGCGGTCGCTCCCTGCGTCCCGCGTTCCATCAGAACGGCCTGCCGCCCACCACCGACTTCCTGGGCGGCGGCGAGAACATCCGATCGAAGGACTTCATGGTGCTCCACCATGCGCCCGAGACGTTTCTCGCCTGCATGACTCTCGACGGCGTGTTCGAGCGCTTCCCGCGGCTTCGCGGAGGATGCATCGAGCAGGGCGCGATGTGGGTCGTCCCGTGGCTCAAGCGGCTCGACATCGCGCAGTCGTCGTTCGGCCGCACGGAGCCGGCGCTCGCGCTTCCGCTCAAGGCGTCCGACTACATTCGCCGACAGGTGAAGTTCACTCCGTTCGCCACGGAGCCGGTGGGCTGGATGATCGAGCAGGCCGGCGCCGATCTGTTCCTCTTCTCGACCGACTATCCGCATCCGGAGGGCACCCGCGATCCGATCGGTCGCTTCGAGGCGTCGATGAGCGGAATCGGCGACGCGGCGCGGGAGAGGTTCTATTCGCGAAACTTCGCCGACATGATGGGCTTCGGTGCGTAGGGGCCTACCGGCGCAGCCCGGAGCCGAGGATCGCTTTCACGAGCGGCGATTGCGCCTCGATCGCGCCGCGAGCGGCACCTCGAGCTGAGCCGGGGAGCGCGCCGACGCCGGCGGACACGGCTCCCGCCTACGACGGCTCGACCGGATCGCCGACGCGAACGCGACCGGCGCTCGCCGCCGTCGCGTAGACGGCCACGTCCTGTCCGAGGTCGCGCACGATCGTGCGCAGCACGCTCGGGTCCTTCGGCAGGTCGCCCTGCGGGGGCGTCGTCATCACGCAGCGCGGGCAACCTCGCGACGAACCCCGCCTGTGGTCTTCTCTTCGTCGACTTCGAGGACGGCCGCGCGCTGCAGATCTCGGGGAGCGCGCGCGTCGTCCGGCTCGACGCCGCCGAGCGCGACGCCGCGGGCGTCGAGCGCACGATCGAGCTCCTCGTGGAGCAGATCGTGGAGACGGCCGGTGCCGTCTCGGCGCTCTGGCGCGAGCCGGAGACCGCGAGCCGCGCGCACTGACGACGAGACGAGGTCGGCTCGCCGCCGGCCTTCTCTTCGTCGCGCCCACGAGACGTTTTTGCGAAGGCTGCAACGGCCTGCGCGATCCGAGCGATCGACGTCGCATCCCTTGCAGAAATTTGCGTGAACTTGCGCCGCCGGCGTCGCCGGTCGCGTGCGCGCGCCCGCGGGGCGTCGATCGCGCCGCTGGGGCGGATGGCCCCTGCTGCGCGAGATCCCCCAGGGCGCCGCCGGCGAGCTCGACCTCACGGGGCGCGGACGGGCGCCGTTCCGCCGCTCGCTCCGTTCCCGCTGTGCTCTCACGTCGCGCCGCGGCGGCTGGCAGCGCGCTTGCTTCGTCCAGTGGAGCGCCGCCGGCGCGCGGAGGGGTCTCGCGCGCCCGGAGCGCCATGGAAGGACGGGAATCTCGACGATGGGGCTTTTCGCTCGCCGGGCCGCGGCCTGCGCGGCCCTTGCGGCCGCGTGTTTCGCCGGTACGCCGGCGCTCGCCGCGCGCTACACGCTGATCGGCTGGAACAACCTCGGGATGCACTGCATGGACGGCGACTACTCCGTCCTCTCGCTCCTTCCGCCGTACAACACCATCCACGCGCAGCTCGTGGCGCTCGACGGGACGCTCGTCGCCGATCCCGCCGCGGCCGGGATCACGGTCACGTACGAGGCGATCGCCGACCCCGACGGGTCGATCAACACGAGCTCGCTCGGCAAGACCAATTTCTGGGACCACGTGAGCGAGCTCTTCGGCGTGTCGCTGCCGGTCGACGCAGGTCTCGCCGGATTCGCGATGCCCGGCGATCCGAACACGCCGCAGGCGATGCGCTGGGACTCCGGCGCGCACTGGTTCATCGCCGAGGGCATCCCGATCACGCCGTACGACGACGCGGGGCGGAAGTCGACGTATCCGATGATGCGTCTCGTCGCGCGCGACCGATCCGGCAATCGCCTCGCGACGACCGACATCGTGCTGCCGGTCTCCGACGAGATGGACTGCTCGGCCTGTCACGCGAAGGGGTCCGGCGTCGCGGCGCGGCCTCTCGCCGGGTGGGCGAGCGACCCCGACCCGCAGCGCGAGCTCCGCTTCAACGTCCTCCGTCTGCACGACGAGAAGCAGGCCGGCGATCCGCGCTTCGCGGCGGCGCTCGCCGCCGTCGGCTACGACGCCGGCGGTCTCGAGCAGACGGTCGTGCGGAACGGGACGTCCATCCTGTGCGCCTCGTGCCATCTGTCGGAGGCCCTGCCCGGGAGCGGACAGCCGGGGATCTCGGCTCTCACGAGCGCGATCCACGGCCGACACGCGGGCGTCGTGGATCCGCAGAGCGGCACGACGCTCGACGACTCGAGCAACCGCGCCGCGTGCTACCGCTGCCACCCGGGGTCCGTCACGCGCTGCCTGCGCGGCGCCATGGGAAGCGCGGTCGCCGGCGACGGCACGCTCGAGATGCAGTGCCAGAGCTGCCACGGCTCGATGCGCGCCGTCGCCTCGCCCGCGCGCACGGGCTGGCTCGACGAGCCGTCGTGCCAGAATTGTCACACGGGGACCGCGATCGCGAACAGCGGGCAGATCCGCTTCATGTCGGCGCTCGACGCCTCCGGGAAGCGGCGCGTGGCCGCCGACGCGACCTTCGCGACCAACCCCGACACGCCGGCGCCCGGCACGAGCCTGTACCGCTTCTCCGCCGGGCACGGCGACCTCGCGTGCGAGAGCTGCCACGGCTCGACGCATGCGGAGTTCCCGAGCTCGCACCGGAACGACAACCTCCAGAGCATCGCGCTGCAAGGGCACGCAGGCACGCTCAGCGAGTGCACCGCGTGCCATCCCCAGACTCCCGCGACCATCTCCGGCGGGCCCCACGGCATGCATCCGGTCGGTCAGGTCTGGGTCGACCGGCACCACGACCTCGTCGGCGAGAACGGCGCCGGCGCGGCGCAATGCCGGTCGTGCCACGGCGCCGACTACCGCGGCACGGTGCTGTCGCGCGCCCAGGCCGACCGCGTCCTGACGGGCGAGAGCTTCGGGACGAAGCGCGTGTGGCGCGGCTTCCAGATCGGCTGCTACGGCTGCCACAACGGCCCCTTCAACGACGACCGGAACCCGAATCGAGCAGCCGTCGTCTCCGACGCCACGATCGCGACCGCGAAGAACGCCGCCGTGAGCGTCGCGCTTGCGGCGAGCGACCCCGATGGCAACGCGCTCGCGCTTCGGATCGTCTCCCAGCCGGCGCACGGGACGGCCGGACTGAGCGGCCGCACGGCGACCTACACGCCGGCGCCGGGCTTCGTCGGCAGCGACCAGTTCACGTTCGCCGCGTGGGACGGCTCGACCGACTCGAACCTCGGTACGGTGCACGCGACCGTCTCCGGCTCGGCCGGCGGCCCGGACCTGACCGTCGCGTGGGTGCTGCCGGCGATCCAGAGGTGCAGCGCACCGGGCGGCGTCGCGCGCTGCGTGCTGCGCGGCCGGGTCGCGGTCGCGAACGTCGGCGACGCCGTCGCACCGCCGACGACCGTGCGCTTCTATCTCTCGGCCGACGCCGCGCTCGACGCCTCGGACACCGTGCTGAGCGAGCGGGAGGTCACGTCGCTCCCGGTCGGCCGCAAACAGAGGAAGGCGATCGGAAAGGTGGTCCTTTCCGCCGCGACGACTGCGGCCGGCAAGTTCGTGCTAGCGCAGGTCGATCCGACCCGTGCGATCGACCAGGCGAACGAAGCGAACGACGACGCCGTGTCTGGTCCGCTCGTCGCCTCGCCCTGAGAGAGAGCGCGCGTGGCGCGGGCGGTCGGTGCGCGGCGGGGCGACGCAGCACAGCCTACCAGCGCGATCGCGACCCGGGCTGAGGCATTCCGCCGTCGCGCCGTCGAGGCGCGGCCATCGCTCGTCCGAGGGCTCGGTCGCGAGCACGATCGTCGCGTCGATCAGGGTCGGATCCGCTTCCGCTCGCGCGGACGCGGCGACCCGAGCGATCTCGCCGACGGCGTCGCACGCGCCGGCGACCATGAGCGCGGTGTGTCCCGCGCGATGCGCGAGCTCGTGGAGGAAGCAGCGCTCGCCGCTCGCGTGCCGGACGGCGACGGCGTCCGGGATGCGCTGGCCGGGGCGGAGATCGGCGCTCGCGTCGCTACTCTCCGAGCGCTCGGGGCGGAAGCCGTGGCCGGGGCGTCGGCGCTCCTGGTGGGCAAGATCGTCAAGCATCGCGACCCCGATCGGGTTCCGCGAACGTCGCAGATCCGGTGGCGCGGGCGCCGCCTAGCCGGCTCGAAGGGGAGGGGGCCGATCCGCTCTGCGTCAAGCGCATGCGGGCCACGCCGGCCATCATGGTATCTATCCGCCCTCGCCAAGGGCGAGATCACGAAGCTCCTCCGACGACTCGAAGCCGACGCGAAGTCACTCCACGCCCTCTACGAGTGCGGGCGTCTGCACGGCGCGGTGCGCCTTCGGTGGGTTCGTCGATGAGTTGATCCCCGCTCCATGGGTCCATCGGGACGCCGCCTGCCGGCACCCGACGGGACCGAGCAAGTCCTCCTTCCCCTGGCCGACTTCGTCGCGCTCGTCGATGCGGCGTCGCGGGCGACGCACAGCACGCGCTCGTCGAGGCGCTGCGCCCGCACTTCGAGGCTCGCGAGCCGAGCATCCCCATCGAGGACTTTCTGGCGGCCTACGATGCCGCACACGGATGGGATTGGCGCTGGGCCGGACCCGCGGGGGCAGTGCCATTGCCCTCGGCAAGCCGGGCCTGCCGACGAGCAGGCGTCTGGTGCCGTCGCTACGAGGAACCCGAACCTGCCGTGAACGGGTCGATTGAGGACACGGCCGACCTCACCACGTCACGCACGTTGCGGGTGGCCAGGGTCAGCCCGTGGACGAGCGCCGTCGCGGCGAGCAGTCCGTCGATCGCCGGGAGCGTCCCGTCGGCCATCAGGCGTCCCCACCGATCCGCAACGGCACCGTCCACGGGAAGGATCCTGTCCTCGAAGCTGGTTTCGATCTCGCGCAGCCAGCGCTCGAGAGAGGCGGCCGCGCGCGGGTCGCGTTTGCGGATCGATTCGATGCCGCGCCGAATCTCGCCGGTGACGAGCACGCTGAGGTAGAGCTCGTCTTGATGAGCGGCGATCCAGTTGATCACGGCGCGGTTCCCGCGTCCTCGCCTGCGCGCCTCCGAGATCACGTTGGTATCGACGAGGAAGCCCTTCACAGACGCACCCGACGAGGCATCTCCCTCTTGCGCTTGAAGTCGGCGTTCGACCCGACATTCGGGATTGCGAGGATGAGTTCACCGAGGGTGCGATCCGGAGCCCTCCCCCCGAGCGTCCGTCGCAGGATGTCCCGATGCTCCGCCTCGGCCGAGCGACCATGTCGGGCTGCGCGCGCACGCAGACGACGGACGACATCCTCGTCTAGGTTCCGAACGATGAGCTGCGCCATGGTGCTATCGTCGATAGCACCGGAGCCGAGTCCGGGCAACGCGCTGCCGTGGCCCCCCATCGCTCGATGAGCGCTTCCCGCCGCCGCGCGCGCGGCGGGGTTTCCCGACATCGCCGTACGCTCCGCGGGCGCTCGGAGCGGGCAGCGTCCGATACCCCGGCACTCTCGGCCCGCCAGATCGCAACGGCGTCGATCAGATGCGGTCCCGAGGCACCCAGGGGAGCCGCCGCCGGCTTCGGCGTCGAACCGCCATCGCCCTCAGCGCGAGTGCTACTGCGCTCGGAGCGGCCCCCCGTGAGCTGCCGTGCCCGGCTCGAGGCGGTCGAGAGCGCGAGCGCCGGACGGAAGAGCCTCGAAGGCGTGGCGGCGGTCCACCGGTACCCCACGGAGCGCCGCCCGCCCACCGCAACGACCGAGCCTCCGAATCACCCCGCTAGCAAGCTGCGCGCGATCTGCGACACCTGGATCTCGTCCGTGCCGGCGTAGATCTGCAGCACCTTCGCGTCGCGCGCGAGCTGCTCGACCTGGTACTCGGCCATGTAGCCGTTCCCGCCGAACAGCTGCACCGCCTCGATCGCCACCTCGACGGCGGCCTGCGCCGCGTAGAGCTTGCACGCCGACGCCTCGGCGAGCGTCATACCCTTGCCGCTCGCGGAGAGCTCGATCTGCCGGAACACGATGTTCTGGAGGTTCATGCGCGCGACCTCCATCTTCGCGAGCTTCAGCTGGATGAGCTGGAACTCGCCGATCGGCCGGCCGAACTGGACGCGCGAGCGCGCGTAGCCGAGCGACAGCTCGAGGCACTGCTCGACGATCCCGAGCGCCATCGACGCGACGCCGACGCGCTCCATCGAGAACGTCGCCTTCGCGCCCGAGCGCCCGGCCTTCGCGGCCGCCTCCTCGCTCTCGCCGAGAAGGCGCTCCTTCTCGACGACGACGTCCTCGAGGAAGAGCTGCCCGGTCGGCGACGAGTGGAGGCCCATCTTGCGGAGCGGCTTCGACTGCGTGAGGCCGGGCATGCCGCGCTCGAGCACGAAGTGGAGGACCTTCCGATCGCGCGGCTCGTTCCCCTCGTCGAGCTTGCAGATGAAGACGATCGTGTCGGCGTACGGCCCGTTCGTGATGAAGGTCTTGCTTCCGTTCAGGACGTAGTCGTCGCCGCGCCGCTTGGCGGTCGACTTCATGCTGCCGAAGGCGTCCGAGCCCGAGTCGGGCTCGGTGATCGCCCACGCGCCGATCTTCTCCATCGTGAGGAGCGGCAGCGCCCAGCGCTCCTTCTGCCGCACGGTGCCCTTCGAGAGGATCGCCTGCGCGGTGAGGCCGACGCTGACGCCCATCGCGGTGACCATGCCGGGGCAGTAGCGGCAGAGCTCGATGATCGGGATGAGCTGCATCGCGGCGGAGTCGCCGGTGCCGTCGCCTTCGCGCTCCTCCTCCTGCTTCGCGCCGCGCGGCGCCTTCTCGCCGCGAGCGTGCGCCTCCTCGATCGCGCGGTCCTTGGCGAGCCGCTTCTCGAAGCGCTGCTTCGCCATCTGGTCGATGCCGAAGGTGCGGAGCATCTTCCGGAGGACGTCGTAGGGCGGCGTGTCGCCGTGCTCGAGCTCCTCGAGGTTCGGCTTGATCTCGTCCTCGATGAAGCGGCGGATCGCGTCGCGCAGCATCTGGTGCTGCTCACTCCACTCGATCATGGGCCCGCAACAAAGCCCACCTCGTTCGCCCGAGCAACCCCGAATCGGGCGCTTGCGGTCGCGGGCCGGAGCGGTGACAGTGCGCGCCCATGTCCGGCCGAACGCCCGCCGTGCGCGGCGACCCGCGCGTCGTCTTCGACGCCTCGCTCTGGGACCTGGCGTACCGCTGCGTCGACGGCTGCCCGCGCGGGCGCACCTGCTGCACGAGCCTCGCGGTCGAGGTGTCGCGGCGCGAGGTGCGCGCGATCGACGCGGTGATGGACCAGGCGGCCGGCCTCGTGCCCGCGCTCGGCGGCGACGGCGAGTACGAGAGCGTGTTCGTCGACGACCCGCCCCACCTCCTGATCGAGCCGCGCGACGACGGCTCGTGCCCGTTCCTCTACCGGACGCGCTCCCGCTCCCTGTGCGCGATCCACTCGGTCGCGCTCGCGACCGGCCGGCGCGTGGCCGACGTCAAGCCGGCCGCATGCCGCCACTGGCCGATCGCGGTCGACGACGAGGGCGGTCGCGTCCGGGTCTCGGTGCAGCCGGCCGCACGGCGCATCGGCTGCGTCGCGCCCGCGCGCGAGCTGCCGCGACACCCGCTCGTCGTCGACGCGTTCGCGGACGAGATCCGCGAGATCTGCCACGGTGCCGCGCCGCGCCGGTCGAGCCGGACGTCGCCGCGCCGGTAGGCGGCCGTACCAGCCGTCGAACGACTCGCGCTATTCGGTCGCGGTGGCGACGGCGTCGGAAGCGGCCGCGTCGTCGCGCGCGCGCGCGTCGAGCGGCAGGCGGACGGTGAACGTCGAGCCGCCGCCGGGCTCGCTCTCGACCGCGATCTCGCCGCCCAGGATGTCCAGCAGCCGCCGCGCGATGTAGAGCCCGAGCCCGACTCCGCTGTAGCGGCGGCTCGGCGACGGATCGCCCTGCCGGAACGGCTGGAAGAGGGTGGGAAGCACGTCGGGGGCGATGCCGATCCCCGTGTCGCTGACGGCGATCGCGACGCCGCCGGGAGCGGGGCGCGCATCGATCGCGACCGTCCCGCGCTCGGTGAACTTGAACGCGTTGCTCAGGAGGTTCTTCAGGACCACCTTGAGCTTCGCGCCGTCGGTGCGGACGACGGGCAGGTCGGGCGCGATCCGCACGACGAGCTCGGGCTTCGCGCCCGCGACCCACCGCCGCGACTCCGCCTCGACCGTCTCGATCAGCTCCGCGAGCGCGACCTCCTCGACGTGGAGCACCGCGCGCCCCGAGTCGAGCCGGCTCACGTCGAGAGTGCTCACGATCAGCTCGTGGAGCTCGTGTGCGCGCCGCAGGAGGCGATCCAGCGTCTCTCCCTGGCGGACGTTGAGCGGTCCGAACTCGCCCGCGAGCAGCAGGTCGGCGTACCCGAGGATGACGTGCAGCGGCGTCCGGAGCTCGTGCGACATGGTCGCGACGAAGTCGGACTTGATGCGATTCGCCTGCTCGAGCTCCTCGACCGTGCGCGCGTGGTTCAACGCGAGCGACGCGAGCTGCGCGATCCCGCGCGCGATCTCGTGCTGCGCGTGCGTGAACGGCGTTCCGCTGCGGACGCGTTGCGCGGTCTGCAGACCGATGATCTCGTCGCCGCAGCGGAGCGCCATGCAGAGCGACTCGTAGTCGGCGAGCGTCGGGAGGCTCGGCGCGATGGAAGCCGGGATCTCGCCGACCGAGACGACGTCGTCGTGCTCGAGCCGGCGCAGCATCTCTCCGACGACCGAGCGCGGCACGCGCACGAGCGCGAGCGCCTCGCGCCGGTCGGCGCTGTCGTCCTCGGACGCGATCGGCACGAACGCGTCGCCGTCGGGCAGCAGCATGAGCGTGTGGCTCATGTCGCAGCCCAGGACCTCGGCGGTGATCACGCAGAGCCGGTGGAGGAACGATCCGGAGGCCAGCGAGCCGATGAGCTCGCGCCCGACCCGGACCAGCGCCGACGAGACCGCGGCCGCCTCCGCGACCGCGTCCTGCGACCGTTTCCGCTCGTCGATCTCCGCCGCCGACAGGCAGACGCCGATGATGTCGTCGTCCTGCGCGCGCACCGGGACCGCTTCGTACTCGTACCAGTGCGTGCCGCCGTCGCGCGTCCGCGTGCGCGCCTCGACGCGTACCGTTCTGCCCGCGAGCGCCTCCGCGACGTACGGCGCGATCATGCGATGGTAGCGCTCCGCGTCGAGCGCGGACGCGAAGCGCTCGCCGACGCGGAGCGGTCGCGAGGAGATGCGGCCGAACAACTCGCCGGCGCGACGGTTGAACGCGCCGACGTTGCCGTCGCGGTCGATCAGCAGGATGCCGCGGTCGGCGCTGTCGAGGATCGCGCGCAGCGTCGCCTCGGACGTCCGGAGCGCCTCGCCGGCGCGCTCGAGGACGTCGAGCTCGACGTCGCCATGGAGCGAGCCGGCGCGGCGGCGCGCGATCTCGCGCAGCGCAACGCTCGCGCCGAACGCGTGCGTGAGCGGCCCGCCCTTCGGCGCGACCGCGCGAGGCGCGTCGTCGACGATCGGATCACGCGCGTCGCTCGCCTTCTCGGCGCTCGTGCGCCGCGCGTCGCGGCCGGGCCGCAGGATCGCTGCGAGCGAAACGAGCGTCAAGGCGCGGTCGATCCAGTGCGCGAGATTCGTCCGCAAATCGGTCCCTCTTCGATCGCGAGCTCGTCCCCGGGTCGCCGGCTGCCCCTCCGGCGCACCTCGGCCCCGGCCGTTTCCGGGGCGCACGAGGATACACGCAACGCCGGTGGCGATGGAACTTCGGCGCGCGCGAGATGCGGCGGCGCGATGCACGAGCAGCCGCGGCCGCGCACGCCGCAGACGCCCGCGACAATGCGCTGGCGTTCGCGCGCCCGGGGCGCGGCGAGCGGCCGCCGCAGGAGGCGTCAAGTAAGTGCGTTGGCCGCGCATCCCGTGGATCGCTATGAGGCTCGCGTGACCAGCGAACATGGGCTGCCGCTCGACCGCCTCGAAGCGCTCTTCCTCGACGCCGGGAACACGATCGTCGGCATGGACCTCTCCCTGGTCGCCGAGGTGCTGGCGGCCCGGGGAGTCCGGGTGGCGCCCGACGCGCTCGCTCGTGCCGAGGCCTCCGCCCGGCCGGCCGTGTCGCGTCACCTGGCGAGCGGCGGGTCGAGCGAAGCGCGCGACACCTTCACCTTCTACCTGCGGGCAGCGCTCGGCCGGCTGTCGCCTGCCCTCGACGTGCCGCTCGATCGTCTCGCCGCCGACGTCGCGGCCGAGCTCAAGACCGCGGTCTCCACGCGCCGGCTCTGGTCGAGCGTCCTCCCCGGGGTACCGGAGGCCCTCGCCGCGCTCCGCGCGCGCGGCCTTCGGCTCGTCGTCGTCAGCAACTCCGACGGCTCGATCGAGCGCGGCATCGCGGAGATGGGCCTCGCCGGGTACTTCGACGGCGTCGTCGATTCGACGGTGGTCGGCGCGGAGAAGCCGGACCCGCGCATCTTCGGCCACGCGCTCGACGTGTCCCGCACCGCGCCCGATCGCACGGCGCACGTCGGCGACCTCTACTCGGTCGACGTCGTCGGCGCGCGCTCGGCCGGCCTCCACGGGGTCCTCCTCGACCCGTTCGGCGACTGGGACGGCACCGACTGCCCGCGCTTCCGCGACCTCGCCGCCCTCGCTCGAGCGATCACCGGCCCGTGAAGCGCGGCGGGCGGCGCCCGAGGAACGACGCGACCCCCTCGCGGAAGTCCTCGGTCGAGAAGCTCGCCACCATCTCGCGGTCGGCCTCGCCCATCGATTCCCCGAGGTCCTGGAAGAGATCGCCGTAGAGCTGGCGCTTCATGATCCGGATCGAGCGCGGCGAGGACCACGTCGCGATCTCGCGCGCGATCGAGCGCGCCTCCGACATCAGGTCGTCGTGGGCGACGACGCGGTTCACGAGGCCCATCCGGAGCGCCTCCTGCGCGTCGACGAGCCGGCCCGTGAACAGGAGATCGCAGGCGTTGTGCATCCCGACGAGTCGCGGGAGGAGCCACGCGCTCCCGTGCTCCGCCACGAGTCCGCGGCGCGCGAAGACGGTTCCGAAGCGGGCGCGCTCGGACGCGATCCGGAGGTCGTAGAAGAGCATGTACGAGAGGCCGAGCCCGGCCGCGACGCCGTTCACCGCCGCGATCACCGGCTTCGAGAGCGCGAGCGGATAGCTGTACTCGCCGCGGAACGCGGCGGGAACGTCTTCCGCGAACGGCGGGGCGTCGCCGAGGTCGGCGAAATCGGCGCTCGCGTCGCCGCCCTTCTGGATGCTCTGCAGCATGTCCATGTCGGCGCCGGCGCAGTAGCCCTTGCCGGCCCCGGTCACGACGATCGCGCGCATCGCGTCGTCGGCGTCGGCGCTGCGCATCGCATGCCGGACCTCGGCCGCCGTGCGGAGAGTCCAAGCATTCAGCTTGTCGGGGCGATTGACGGTGATCTCGCCGACGCCGTCGGCGGCGGAATAGAGGATCTCTCGATAGCTCATCGGTCGGGCTCCCGGTTCGTCGTGCGGGCGCGCAAGGGGGCGCGCGCTGCGTCGACGATGGCCTAACCCCGTTCCACCGGCAAGGCGAGCGCGCTACACTCGGATCAACGCGAGCGCCCATCGGGACGCTGCGAGCCGATCTCCGGCCGGCGCCGTCGTCGCGCGGCTCATGGAGCCGCTGACGCCGACCGATGGCATCCGAGGATGCCGGCTACGAGGAGGCAATCGCCATGAAACGTCAGGCCGGGCGCGCGGCTTTCGCCGCGTTCGCATTGTCGTCGCTGCTGGCGTTCGCGCCGTCCGCCGCGCGCGAAGCCCAGGCGCAGGACTGGGCGGGCGAGCAGCGCTGGTCGGTCATGCCGCCGGTGGAGAGCGAGCAGCCGGGCGTCGAGCGCGCCGGAACGCTGCGCGTCGTGCGCTTCAAGTTCGACGGCGGCGATCCGATGCAGGACCAGGGAACGGTCCTCGGTTGGGCGAACGCCGCCGCCACGGGCACGCTCGAGCCCCGGCGCGAGGAGCAGCCCGAGGACGCGCTCCTCGAGATCGTCAATCACAAGCCGCCGACGCCGGGCGGCGCGCTGCACGGCGAGTGACCACGGCGGTCAGCTACTGCAGGAGCGCGGTCGTCTCGAAGTAGACGAACGAGTCCGTCTCGCAGGCGTCGCAGCGCAGGTGCGCGACGCGGAATCGACGCTCGGCCACCTCGCGCGTCCCCTCGCCGACGAGCGCAGGGCGCGAACCGCAGCCGCAGCGCCAGAGGCGGAGGTGCGAGTCCATCTCGTCGAACGAGCGGATCGCGATCGGGTCCTGCAGCGTCGCGCCGGGCCGCTCGGCGAGCGCGCGCTCGGCGCGCGCGCGCTCCCTTTGCTTCCACGCGACGGCGGCGACGGCGGCGACGATCGCGAGCGCCAGAGCGAGCGCAATCGGGCTCATCGGCGCGTCCCCATACCCTGGGACTGTCGGCCGCGCCTGTGATAGTCAACCGCCATGCCGGACGAGGATCGCGCCGTCGCCGACGTCCTCCCGTTTCTCTACCGACGCCACCCGTGGCACGGCATCGCGATCGGCGATCAGGCTCCCCGCAAGGTGACCGCGTTCATCGAGATCGTCCCGACGGATACCGTCAAGTACGAGCTCGACAAGGCGACCGGTCACCTGAAGATCGACCGCCCGCAGAAGTTCTCGAACGTCTACCCGACGCTCTACGGGTTCCTGCCGCAGACGTACTGCGGCGACGAGACCGGCGCCTTCTGCGGCGAGCGCACCGGCCGGACCGGCATCGTCGGCGACGGCGATCCGCTCGACGTCTGCGTCCTCTGCGAGCGCGACATCTCGCACGGCGACATCCTCGTGCACGCGATCCCGATCGGCGGCCTCCGGATGATCGACCACGACCAGGCCGACGACAAGATCATCGCCGTGCTCGAGGGCGATGCGGTGTACGGCAACTGGCTGGAGATCGACGAGAGCCCCTCCGCGCTCATCGAGCGCCTGAAGCACTACTTCCTCACGTACAAGCAGACGCCGGGCGCGCGCGATCCGCGCGTCGAGATCACCCACGTCTACGGGCGCGAGGAGGCGTACGAGGTCATCCACCGCACGCAGATCGACTACGACCGGAAGTACGGCCACCTGAAGGCGTTGCTCGCCGAGGTCCACGGGAAGTAGGTTGGCCACCGTGACGCTCTCCGAGGCGCACCGGCGCTACCTGATCGTCGAGCAGTCGATCGGCGCGGCGGTCTTCAACTTCGTCCTGAACGGGGCGATCGCCTGGCTCACGTTCCGGTCGCTCGAGACCATCCCGGTGTGGGGTCAGCAGAGCATCGCCGGCGACACGATCGGGACCGCGTTCCTCCTTCCGTTCATCACGTGCCTGATCGTCACGCGGCTCGCGCACGCGGAGCTCCGGAAGGGGAGGCTGCCCGCGCTCGAATGGCGGCGCGCGAGCCACCCGTGGCTCGCCCGGCTGCCGCACTCGACCTGGGCGCGCGGCGCGATCCTCGGCCTCGTGTGCGTGGTGATCTCGGTGCCGGTCTCGCTGTGGGCGCTGAGCGTCCTGGCGGCGGACGGGATGGGGTTCTGGGCGTTCATCGCCTTCAAGGCGACGTTCGCGGCGGTCCTCGCGGCGATCTTCACGCCGGTGATCGCGCTCGCTGCGCTCGCCGACGGCGTGCCGCAGCGCGCACCCGTCGGCGCGGCGCGCTGAGGCGTCGGCGCGCGGCGGCGTCGCGTCGGCGTCGGCGTCGGCGCGCGGCGGGAGCGGCGCGTGAGCGGGCACGGCGACTCCTGTCGGAGGCGCCCTTTTGTTGTCTCATGGGCAAGGAGGGGCGCCTCCTCCAACGTCGCTGCCGGTGCTCGCTCACGCGTCGCTCCCGCCGCAGGCAGGACGCTGCCGGGCGACAGGTCGTCGTCGCGATCGTTTTGCCGGTGGCCCGCTCGCGCGGCTCGCCGCGCGACGCTGCGGCAGCTGCCGCCGAGGGGAATGGCGCAGCTTCGTGCGACGTGGGTGTTGACTGACCGAGTCGGTCATGAAATGGTCTGCGTCGATGGCGCGGCGGAGCCCGGAGGATCGGCCGGAGAAGCTGGTTGCGGCGGCGACGCGGGTGTTCATCGAGCAGGGGTACCGGCGGACGCAGGTGGCGGACGTCGCGGCCGCGCTCGGGGTGGCGAAGGGGACGATCTACCTGGCCGTCGAGAGCAAGGAGGCGCTCTTCGACCTGGCGCTGCGCTACGCTGACGCGCCGACTCCGTTTGCGAATCCGCCGAAGCTTCCGGTGCCGACGCCGCGGGCGGGGGCGACGCTGCGATTCGTGCGCGAGAAGCTGGCGAGCAACCGCGTGCCGCCGACGCTGGCCGCGGCCGCGCGCCGGCGACCGCGCGACGTCGCGGCGGAGCTCGAGCAGATCGTCTGCGAGCTCTACGACGTGCTCGCCGCCAATCGGTGGGGGATCAAGCTCATCGATCGCTGCGCGCCGGACTATCCCGAGCTCGCGAGCCTCTGGTTCGTCGGCGCGCGCGGCGGGCTGATGGATCTGCTGTCGGATTACCTCGCCGATCGCATCCGGGGCCGGCGGCTCCGGCCCGTGCCCGACGCGCGCGTCGCGGCGCGCCTGATCATCGAGACCACCGTGTACTGGGCGGTGCATCGCCACTGGGATGCGCACCCGCAGACCGTGGACGAGGGCGTCGCGCGCGCGAGCGTCGTGCGCTTCGTCGTCGGCGCCCTCGCCCCCGAGAAAGCGAAGGAGAAGGCAGCATGAACGCGACCGCTTCCGCCCGCCGTCACGACATCGATTGGCTCCGCGTCGGCGCGACCTACCTGCTCTTCGCCTTTCACGTCGCGAAGGTGTTCGATCCGGCGCCGTTCTACCACGTGCGAAACGGCGACCTGTCGTTCGGCATGACGGTCCTCTGCGGGTTCATCCACCTCTGGCACATGCCGCTCTTCTTCCTGCTGGCGGGGTGGTCCATCGTCGGCTCCCTCGGGGCGCGCGGCGCTGGCGGCTTCGTGAGGGAGCGCATGCTCCGCCTCTTCGTCCCGCTCGTCGCCGGGACCGCGCTCTTCGGCCCGGTCATCAAGTACTTCGAGCTCCGGAGCGGGATGGACGCGAACTTCACCGGCCTCTACGTCCGCCCCGACCTGCTCGACGGCTTCCGCACGGTCATCCCACAGGGCCTTCCCGAGATGAAGCCTTTCCACGAGAGCTTCCTCGCGTTCTGGCCGACCTTCTTCACGACGCCGGAGCGGGTGACCTGGGCCCACCTGTGGTTCATCGCCTACCTCTTCACGTTCTCGCTGCTCTACCTGCCCATCTTCGTCGCGCTGCTGCGCCGGCGTCCGAGCGGAACGCGCGTCGCCGCGCCGTGGGTGTACGCGCCGATCGTTCCGCTCGCGCTCGTGCAGGTCTTCCTTCGCCCGTACTGGCCGGGCCTCCAGAACCTCTTCGACGACTGGGCGAACTTCGCGATGTACAGCACCTATGTCGTCGCCGGCTTTGCCCTCGCTTGGAACCCGGCTTTGGAGGACGCGGCGCATCGCGAGGAGAAGCGCGCGTTCGCGATCGCGGGCGCGGCGCTCGTCGTGCTGGTGCTCGCGCTCTTCGGCGTCGTCCGGTCGCCGACGGTGCTGCTCGCCGGGACGGCGGTTGCGGGCTGGTGCCTGGTGGTCGGAATGCTGGGCTTCGCGCGCCGCGCGCTTTCTTTCGCCACGCGCGGCCTCGACTACCTCGTCGAATCCGCCTTGCCGGTCTACATCCTCCACCAGGCCGGGATCGTCGTCCCCGGGTACTTCATCGTGCAGCTTCCGCTCGGGATCGCGGCGAAGTTCTTCCTGCTCCTGGCGGTCGCGGTGGCTTCGACGATGGCCGTCTACCACTTCGTCGTGCGGCCGTTCGGCCCGACGCGCTTCCTCTTCGGGATGCGGCCGCGCGCGCGCCGCGCCGCGGCCTGGCGCGCCGCGCCGCGCGCAGCGGCTGCCGTCGCGATCGCGGTCGTCGCGACTGGTGCCGGCGCGCGCGCGGCGGACGCGGGGAGCCCGGTCGGCGTCTGGCTCGCCGAGGGCGGCGCCGCGACCGTCGAGATCTTCCCGTGCGACGCGAGTCTCTGCGGCCGCGTCGCGTGGCTCCGCTCGCCGATCGACGACGAGGGCTGCGAGCTCCGCGACGAGCGCAATCCCGACCCCGCGCTGCGGGCGCGGTCGATCGTCGGCCTCGAGATCCTGCGCGGACTGGCCGAGGACGGCGAGCCCGGAGCGTTCACCGGGGGCACGATCTACGATCCGACGAGCGGGCGAACCTACAGCTGCAAGGCGACGCTCGACGGCGCAGATCGCCTGAAGCTCCGCGGCTACCTCGGCGTCCCGCTGCTCGGCCGAACGACGACGTGGGTGCGGCTCGGCGCCGAGCGCGCCTGCGCCACCGGGCGCTCGTGACCGGCGGCGGTACGCCGGCGCGTCGACGGGCGTCGGAGGCAAAGCGCGCCGGGCTTCAGTCTTCGCGCTCGCCCTTCTTCGGCGGCCCCGTGACGCGCAGGCCTCCGAGCTTGATCGCGAGCCAGTAGAGGTCGCCGTCGGAGGCGGTGACGTCGCCGCGCGCGCTCGTCGAGCGAAGCGCGCGCACGGTGGTCTTCGTCATCGCGACCGGCACCGCCGGCTGGCGCACGATCTTGCGCGCGATGTCGCGCGCCCGGGCGACGCTTTCGCCGTCCTCGGCGAGGTGATTGACGAGGCGGTAGGCGAGGGCGTCCTGCGCCGAGATCCGCTCGCACGTCGTCACCAGCTCGATCGTCCGGGCCGGGCCGATCTCGCGCACGAGGAGGGGCAGGGCGCCCCACGTGAGCGGCATCCCGATCTCGACCTCCGGGATCGACATCCACGCGGAGCGCTCGATCACGCGCAGGTCGCACGCGAGCGCGAGAACCGCGCCGCCGCCGACGCACGGGCCGTTGATCGCGGCGATCGTGATCTGGTCGAGGGCGTCGATGGCCCCGATCGTGCGATCGCCGATGCGCGCGCGATGGCGGCGCTCGAGGTCGTTCCGCGGCTTCCCCTCCTCGCGCGGGTTCGAGAGGTCGGCGCCCGCGGAGAATGCGCGCCCGGCGCCGGTCAGGATCACGACGCGCGTCTCGAAGTCGCTCCGGAGCTCCCCGCAGATCTCCTGCAGCGCGCGGTGCTCCGCCGGCGAGAGCGCGTTCAGCTTCGCCGGGCGATCGAGGACGACGGTCGCGATCTCGCCGTCGCGCTCGAGCCGGACCGTGGAGGATGCATTCGACATCGAAAAGCGCCGGGCGGCGGAGCCCGCCCAACGGTAGGGCGGTCGCTCCGGCGCCGTCAAGCCGGAGCCGGATGCGCCGTTCGACGCCCGTCGGCCCGACCCCGTTGCGGCGAAGAGCGCGCCGGTGATAGCGGTTGCGCCGTGAACCTCTCGACCATCCGACGCTGGACCGGGGCGCTCGCTGCACTCCTCGCGATCTCCCTCCCGTGCGCGGCTCACGCCGCCGCGCCAAATTTCGACCGGGGCCCGCACGAGGTCGGCCTCATGGTCACCGACTTCACGAAGCCGTCGGAGACGACCGGGCAGCCCCGGACGCTGAACACGTACATCTGGTACCCGGCGGTCGCGAACACCGGGCACGCGCAGGGCAACGCGCTGCGCGACGCGGACGTGCTTTCCGGTCGCTGGCCGCTCATCATGTTCTCGCACGGCTCGTGCGGCATCCCGAACCAGTCGCCGTTCTACGCCGAGGCGCTCGCGAGCTGGGGGTTCATCGTCGCCGCGCCGTCGCATCCCGGCAACACGACCTTCGAGCTCTCGACGTGCTCGCAGCCGGCCGTGCTCGCCGACTCGTTCGCGAACCGCCCGGCGGACATCGGCTACGTGGCAAGCGTGCTGATCGGCGCGTCCCGCTCCGAGCCCGACTCGCCCTTCTATCGACGCGTCGATCCCGATCGGCTCGGCATGACCGGCCACTCCTTCGGCGGACAGACGACGCTCCGGGTCGCCGCTTCCGACCGCCGCTTCGACGCGGCGGTCGCGCTCGCGCCGGCCGTGGGCGAGGGGCTCTCGACGCTCGACATCGAGATCCCGACGATGGTGATGGGCGCGGAGCTCGACAGCCTGACGCCGTTCGAGACGGCGTCGCGCGACGCCTACGCGCTGCTGCGCGGGCCGCGCTTCCTCGTCGAGCTTCTGAACACGGGCCACTGCGCGTTCGCGATCGCGTGCGGCGAGTCGCTCTGCGGGAACGGCTGCCAGCCCGGGACCGCGAGCCTCGACGAGACCCACCACCTGACGAACCGCTACGCGGTTCCGTTCTTCCTGACGTACCTCGCGCGCAGCGCGAACGACACGTCGCTGCTCCTTCCGAGCGCCGCGCCGGACGGAGCGGTCGTCGTCGCCGCAGTGCCGTCGTCCGGTCGCGTGCCGCTGCTGCGGTCGCGCCTCCCGGGGCTCCGGGTGCGATGACGGACGAGCCGTTCACGCTGATCACGGAGTCGGGCGCGCACGCGATCCGCGCGCGCGTCGCGCCGGTCGTCCGCATCACTCCGGACGCGCTCGCGTCGACGCTCGGCGCGCGCATCGAGTCCCAGGGCGTCTGCGTCGGCGATCTCTGCTTCCCCGTGCGCGACGACCGCGAGCTGGCGACCGCCGACGGCATCGACCTCGCGCGCGTCGCCGACATTCTGGGCCGGCCGCTCGCCGTCGATCTCGACGAGCGCGTCGCGGTGGTGGGGGCATCGCCGGACGAGCGCGCGCGCCGCCTCGAGTCGCTCGACGCTCCCGACTTCACGCTCCCGGATCTCACGGGCGCGCCGCGCTCGCTCCGCGACTTCCGCGGCCGCAAGGTCTTCCTGCTCGCGTTCTCCTCCTGGTGAGGGTGCCGCTACGACCTGCCGGTCTGGCAGGCGCTGCACACGGAGCTCTCGCCGCACGGGTTCTCCGTCGTCGCCGTCGCGCTCGACCGTAGCGCCGACGACGTGCGCCCGTTCGCCGAGGCCGCGGGCGCGACGTTCCCCGTCCTCGTCGACGCGGAGCACCTGGTCGCGGACCTCTACCGCGTCGTGAACGTCCCGACCGGCGTGTGGATCGACGAGCGCGGTCGCATCGTCCGCCCCGCCGACGTCGCCTTCGGGAACAACGCCTTCAAGGACCTGCACGGGATCGACGCGGAGCCGCACCTCGCGGACCTGCGCGCCTGGGTCGCCGAGGGAAAGCTGCCGTTCGACGAGAGCGCGGTGCGGACCCTGACGATCGCGCCGACCGCGGACGAACAGCTCGCGCGCGCGGAGTTCACCCTCGGCTGGTTCCTCCACCGGAGCGGGCGCGCGGAGGCAGCCGAGCGCCACTTCGTCCGCGCCGGCCAGCTCGCGCCGCACGACTTCACGATCCGGCGCGGCTCGATGCCGATCCGCGGCAAGGACCCGTTCGGCGCCGACTTCGCCGAGCTCTTCATGGAGTGGCAGGCGGCGGGCCGGCCGTACTACCGCGCGATCGACCGCGGCGGATCCTGACCCGCGCGCACGCGTCAGAAGACCAGCGCCTGCCAGAGCGGGTCGGGCAGCGCCGCCGCGAGCGCGAGGCCGACGACCGCCGTCGCGACGCCCGCGATCGCGAACGCCGCGAGCGTCCGCAGCGTTCCGGTGCCGAGCGTCTCCTGCACCGCGACGTAGAGCGCGCCCTGCGAGAGGAGCCACGCGAACGCCGCGATCGTCCACGCGAGGACCGTCTGCTCGGTCGCGCGCGTCAGTACGGCGCACGCCACGTACAGGAGCCCGGGCGCGGCCGCGAAGCCGACCGCCCGCAGCAGCGCCGGCAGCGGCGCCGGCGCGCGCAGGAGGCGGAGAGCGACCCACCAGAGGATCGCCGTCGGGACGATCCACGCGAGCAGCGAAGCGACGGCGCCCACGGCGAGGCTCGAGCCGTCGATGCCGGTGCCCTCGTCCCACAGGCCGGCGAGGCCGATCGTCTGGGCGGCGCCGCCGGCGACCGTGACCGCGGCCGCCTGCGCCAGAGTCTCGAGCGTCGAAGGGTCGGCCGCGACCTCGCGGTACGTCGCGCGTTCCAGCACGAGAGCACCGAGGACGCGGCGGACGAAGGAAGAGCCGCCCACCCGCACCGCTCGGATCATACGCTCCTGGCGTCGTCCCGACGAATCGGTAGAGTGTCAAGGACGCTTCGCCGGCGCCGCGCGCCGCGAAGGAGGTGAGCATGTCGACTGCCGATCGCTACGCGTTTCCCGCCGGCGAGAGCGAGTGGAGCATTCCCGGGAAGTTCGCGACCGTCTTCGAGTGGGAGTACGAGAACGGCCGCGACGCGCTCAAGACCCTCTACGAGAAGGGCAAGAACCTCCAGTGGAACGCATCCACGCGGATCGACTGGTCGCAGGACCTCGATCCGGAGAACCCGCAAGGGCTGCCCGACGAGGCGATCTCCATCTTCGGCTCCGACGCCTGGAACCGCATGTCGCGCTCGGAGCGCGCGAACCTCCGTCGCCACCTGCAGGCGTGGCAGCTCTCGCAGTTCCTGCACGGCGAGCAGGGAGCGCTCGTCTGCACGGCGAAGATCGTGCAGCAGGTCCCGTCGATCGACGCCAAGTTCTACGCCGCGACCCAGGTGATCGACGAGGCCCGCCACGTCGAGGCGTACGCGCGCCTCTTGCACGAGAAGTTCGAGCTCGCGTACCCGATCACCCCGACGCTGCGCCGCCTGCTCGACGACATCCTGAGCGACTCGCGCTGGGACATGACGTACCTCGGCATGCAGGTGCTGATCGAGGGGCTCGCGCTCGCCGCGTTCGCCTCGATCCGCGACCAGGCGCAGAACCCGCTCGCCGCCGCCGTGAACGCCTACGTGATGCAGGACGAGGCTCGCCACGTCGCTTTCGGCCGGCTCGCGCTGCGCGACTACTACCCGCAGCTCACGCAGGCGGAGCGCGACGAGCGCGAGGAGTTCGCGGTCGAGGCGAGCTACCTGATGCGCGACCGCTTCCTCTCCGAGGAGGTGTGGGAGACCGTCGGCCTGCCGGTCGAGGAGTGCGTGGGCTGGGTCGAGGCGTCTCCCAACATGCGGGAGTTCCGCTCGCGGCTCTTCAGCCGCATCGTGCCGACGATCAAGAGCATCGGCCTCTGGGGCCCGAAGATCCGGCGCGCCTACGCGAACATGGGCATCCTCGGCTACGCCGACGTCGACGCGGAGGCCCTGGCGCGCGACGACGAGAAGATCGCCCAGGACTTCGACCAGCAGCGGCGCTAGCCCACCGATGCAGGAACAGGTCGATCAGCTCATCGAGACCCTCGATCTCGAGGAGCTCGACCTCAACATCTTCCGGGGACGGAGCCCCGAGGAGAGCCGCATCCGGGTGTTCGGCGGACAGGTCGCGGGTCAAGCACTGGTCGCTGCGGGCCGCACGGTCGTTCCGGAGCTGCGCGTCCACTCGCTGCACGCCTACTTCCTCCGCCCCGGCGACCCGAAGATCCCGATCGTCTACGAGGTCGACCGCATCCGCGACGGCAAGAGCTTCACGACCCGGCGCGTGGTCGCGATCCAGCGCGGGCGCGCGATCTTCCACCTGTCGGCATCGTTCCAGGTGGTCGAGGACGGGCCGTCGCACCAGCTGCCGATGCCGGAGGTGCCCGCGCCCGAATCGCTTCCGACGTGGGCCGAGCGCATGACCGCGCGCATGGAGGACATGTCGTCCGACATGAAGGAGTGGTTCCTCCGGCCGCGTCCGATCGAGCTGCGCTACGTCGAGCCGCCGAAGCGCGAGCGGCACGAGCCGCGCCAGCTCATCTGGATCCGCGCCGACGGCGCGCTGCCGGACTCGCCGCTCCTCCACCAGTGCGTCGTCGCCTACGCGTCCGACATGACTCTCCTCGACACGGCGACCTTGCCGCACGGCATCTACTGGAACGACCCGCGCTACCAGATGGCGAGCCTCGACCACGCGATGTGGTTCCATCGCCCGTTCCGCGCGGACGACTGGCTGCTCTACGCGCAGGAGTCGCCGTCGGCCTCGGGCGCGCGCGGACTCTGCACGGGGCATCTCTTCGCGCGCGACGGCCGGCTCGTGGTCACGGTGGTGCAGGAAGGGCTCGTCCGCCCGATCGCGCCGCGCGGCTGAGACCGGTCGGGGACGTCGCGCGACCGCCGCCGTCACCTGAGGCGAGCGAGCCGGCGATCGACCTCGTCGAGCGTCTCGAGCCGCTTCGCGAACGCCCACCGCACGGTCGAGCGGCCGAGACCGGGCGTGCCGTAGAAGCTCGAGCCGGGGACGACCGCCACGCCGACGTCGCAGGCGAGGTGGCGCGCGAGCGCGTGGTCGTCGCCCTCGAAGCGAAGCGCGGAGAAGTCGCTCATGACGTAGTACGCGCCCTCGGGCGGGGTCGCGCCGAAGCCGTGGCGGTCGAGGATCGACATCATGCGGTCGCGGCGCTCGGCGTACTCGCGCCGCATCGACTCGAAGTACGCCTCCGGCATCCCGAGCGCCGCCGCGGCGGCGTACTGAAGCGGCGCGGGCGCGCAGATCGTCAAGAAGTCGTGCACGGTGCGGACCGCGTCGGAGAGCGCGTCGGGCGCGCACGCGTACCCGAGGCGCCAGCCGGTCACGGCGAAGGTCTTCCCGAGCCCTCCGATCGCAACCGTGCGGTCCTTCATGCCGTCGAGGGCGGCGATCGGGACGTGCGTGCGGCCGTCGTGCACGATCTGGTCGTAGATCTCGTCGGTGATCGCGATCGCGCCGAACTCCCGGCAGAGCGCCGCGACGCCCTCGAGCTCGGCGCGCGTGAAGACGCGTCCCGTCGGGTTGTGCGGCGTGTTCACGATGATCGCGCGCGTGCGCGGCGTGAAGGCGCGGCGCAGGCGCTCGGGGTCGAGCTCCCAGCGCGGCGGCGCGAGCGCGAAGTAGACCTCGCGCGCGCCGGCGAAGCGGACGGCGGGGAGGTAGTTCTCGTGGAACGGCTCGACGATGATCACCTCGTCGCCTGGGTTCGCGACCGCGAGGACCGACGCGCAGATCGCCTCGGTGACTCCGCAGGTGACGACGACGTGGCGATCGGGGTCGTAGGCGACGCCGTAGCGGCGCGCGATGGTCTGCGCGATCGCCTCGCGGAGCGGCGGGATCCCCCACGTGACGGCGTACTGGTTGTGGCCGGCGTCGAGCGCCGCGTGCGCGGCCGCGACGATCTCGGGCGGCGGCGGAAAATCGGGGAAGCCCTGCGCGAGGTTCACCGCGCCGTGCTGGAGCGCGAGGCGCGTCATCTCGCGGATCGTCGATTGCCGGAGGCCGTCGAGGCGCGCGGCCGCGCCCGGGATGCGGGGAGCGTCGGACATCGCGGCCCTCAGTCCGGCAGGCCGGGATCCCAGGCGACCCCGTTGATGTGGCTCCCGCCGTCCACGAAGAGCGTGTTCCCCGTCAAGTAGCGCGACTCCTCGCTCGCGAGGAAGACGGCGACCGGGCCGATGTCGTCCTCGGGGTCGCCCATCCGGCCCATCGGGTTCTGCTCGAGCAGCTTCGCCGCGTTGTCGGGCGCGGCGGCGGCGAAGGCCTGGTAGGCGGCGGTCGCGGCGGCGGGGCAGATGACGTTGACGGTGATCCCGTGGCGCGCCCACTCGCGGGCCGCGGTGCGGCTCAGCGAGCGGAGCGCCTCCTTCGAGGCGTTGTACTCGGCCGTGTACATGTGGGCGTTGACGCCGTTCAGGGAGCAGAGGTTCACGATCCGGCCGTACTTCCGCGAGCGCATGTGCGGAAAGGCTGCCTGCATCGACCAGAAGCTCGCCATGAGGCCGATCCGGAAGCCGTGCTCCATGTCGCGATCGGTCTTGTGCTCGAGGCGCGAGAACGTGCCGCCGCCCCACGCGTTGTTCACGAGGACGTCGATCCGGCCCCAGGTCTCGACGGCGGTCGCGACCATGGCGTGCACGGCGTCCTCGTCGCCGACGTCGGTCGCGACGAACCGACCGTCGCCGCCGAGCGCGGCCAGCTCCGACGCCGTGCGCTCGCCGGAGGCCGCGTCGCGCTCGGCGACCAGCACGCGGGCGCCGGCGCGCGCGAGGCTGCGCGCGATGCCGCGCCCGATCCCCATGCCGGCGCCGGTCACGACGGCGACCCGGTCGCGGAGCGATGCCATGGGGCGGCCGTAGCGGATCGACGACCGCCAGGAAAGCGCGGCGATGTGGGGCCCACGATCGTGGCGCCGGCTGCGATTGCGTCCCCGGCCGGCACGTGGGTTCCTCTGGCGATGCTCTCCGACGAGCAGCTCGCCGAGTTCGATCGAGCGGGATTCGTCCGGCTCCCGGCGATCGTCCCCGAAGGCGATTGCGCACGCATTCGCGAGAGCCTCTGGAGCGCTCTCGCCGCGCACGGCATCGCGCGCGGCGACCGCGCGACGTGGACGGTCGTGCAGCCGCGCCATCTGCAGGCGCTCCGGCGTGCGGGCGCGCTCGACGCGATCGCGCCGCCGGCTCTTTCCGGCGCGATCGACGACCTCCTCGGACCCGGGGCCTGGGAGCGACCGCGCCACTGGGGCGAGCCGCTCGTCAGCTTTCCCGTGCCGGGCGAGGCGTGGCGGCTGCCGCGCTCGGTGTGGCACATCGACTGGCCGGCGCACGGCGCGGCGCGCCCGCCCTTCGGGGTCAAGGTGCTCGCGTGCGCGGCGGACGTGGTGCCGCTCGGAGGCGGGACGCTCGTCGTCGCGGGGTCGCACCGGCTCGTGTCGCGGTTCCTCGCCGAGCGGCCTCGGACGGCACCCGTCGGCTCGCGGAAGATGCGCGGCGCGCTCGTGCGCTCGTACGACTGGTTTCGCGACCTGTGCTCCGACAGCGGCTCGAACGGCGCGGTCGCCGATCGGGCCGAGCGCTTCATGAGCGAGAGCGCCGTCCTGGACGGCGTCGCGGTGCGGGTCGTCGAGCTCACCGGCGCCGCGGGCGACGTCGTCCTCTTCCACCCGTGGCTCTTCCACGCCCCGTCGCAGAACTGCGCCCGGGAGCCGCGGCTCGTGATCGGCCACAACGTCCAGACGCCGCGAGCGCTCGCGGTCTACGCGGGAAAACCGCTTCCGTAGCGCGGCCGCCTTCGGCACGATCGCGCCATGGACCTCTCCGCCGAGCTCGCCGCGCTGCGTGCGCTCGCGATGCTTCCCGCGCTCGTCTTCCTGCCGCTCGTCGTCGCGACCCTGCTCGTCCCGCTCCGCTCGCGCCGCCGCCGCTGATCGACGCGCCGCGGGTGCGAAATCCGCACCGGCGCGCGCGGAATCCGCACCGGGTCTGGCGCGTTCGCCCGATCGGACGCAGTGCGCCGTCCCGCCGCGCGACCGCGCCGTGTCGAGCCGGCGGTGGACAGACCGTAATTTGGGTCGACGGCGAGAAAGTTGCGTGGAGCGCTCCGCCGAAAGGAGCATCCCCATGCGCACGCGTCCCCGTCACCTCGTTTCGGCCATGGCGATCGCCATGGGCGCCTTCGCCGCCATGCCCGCGCTCGATGGCGCGCCCGCCGCTGCCGAGCTCGGCGCCGCGATCCCGGGCTTGACGGCCGAGGAGACCGCCCGCTTCGAAGCCGGGCGCGAAGCCTTCGCCGAGACCGAGGTCGCGGCCGACGGCCTCGGCCCCGTCTTCAACGGCGACTCCTGTGCCGCCTGTCATTCCGATCCCGCCGTCGGCGGCGGCGGCACGCGCGTCGAGACGCGCTTCGGGCGCCGGCGCCGCGGCGCGTTCGATCCGCTCGACGCGCTCGGGGGCTCGCTCCTTCAGGACCAGGGCATCGGACGAGCGGGCGCGTGCGACTTCGGCGCAGAGGTCGTGCCGCCCGAGGCGAACGTCACGGCCGGACGGCGCACGACGCCGCTGTTCGGCCTCGGGCTCGTCGACGCCGTCCCCGACGACGCGCTCACCGCGCTCGCCGCGCTCGAGCGCGTGCGCCGCCCGCAGACGGCCGGTCGTCCGCACCTGGTGCAGGACGCGGTCTCGGGGAAGACCCGTGTCGGCCGCTTCGGCTGGAAGTCGCAGGTCGCGTCCCTGCTCCACTTCTCGGCGGACGCGTACCTGAACGAGATGGGAGTCACGACCCCGATCTTCCCGAACGAGAACTGCCCGAACGGCGATTGCGCGCTCCTCGCCTGCGACCCCGTCGCCGATCCCGAGGACGAGGGCGAGGACATGGTCGCGTTCGCCGACTTCATGGCGCTCCTCGCGCCGCCGTCGCCGCGGCTCGCATCGTTCGGGCGCGAGCGGGCGCGCGGCGGCCGGGACGTGTTCGATCGCATCGGCTGCGCGGACTGCCACCTTCCGACGCTACGGAGCGGCCCGAGCGAGATCGCCGCGCTCGCGAACCGCGAGTTCGCTCCTTACTCCGACTTCCTGCTGCACGACATGGGCTCGCTCGGCGACGGCATCGACCAGGGCGATGCGAAGGGGCGCGAGATGCGGACCGCGCCCCTCTGGGGCCTGCACGCGATCTCCCGCTTCCTGCACGACGGCCGCGCGGCGACGGTCGAGGATGCGATCCTCGCCCACGACGGCCAGGCGCGGACGTCGCGCGATCGCTACCGCACGCTCGGGCGCGAGGAGCGCACGCGCCTGCTCGACTTCCTGAAGTCGCTGTGACCCGGCGCGCGCAGCGGCCGATCAGCGCACCAGGCCCTTCAGCGAGTCGGCGCCGAAGAAGCGCTCGATCAGGCTCTCCACGCGCGGTCCGCGCCGGAGGGTGTGCCCGCCGTCGATCGCGAAGCACTGGCCGGTCACCCAGCTCGACTCCGGGCCGGCGAGGTAGCGGACCCCGGCGGCGATGTCCTCGACCGTCCCGAGCCGGCGGATCGGCATCTGGTCGAGGTAGTCGTCGACGATCACCCGGTCGTCGGTGAGCGGCATCGCCATGTCGGTCGGAACGAGGCCCGGGCGGACGGCGTTGGCGCGGATGCCGAGCGGTCCGAGCTCGTCGGCGGCGCAGCGGATCAGCATCTCGAGGCCGGCCTTCGACGCGCAGTACGAGCTCATGAAGCGATGCGTGAGCGGCCCGGCGATCGACGAGATCGCGACGATCGATCCCCCGCCGGCATGCTCCATCGCCTGCCCGGCATGCTTGACGGTGAGGAAGGTGCCGGTCAGGTTGACGTCGATCGTGTAGCGCCACATGTCGACGGTGGTCGCGAAGATCGCCCCGCCGGCGCCGGCGCCCGCGTTCGCGATCGCGATGTCGAGCGAGCCGGTCGGCTTGGCGGCATGCTCGACCGCCGCCGCGACGGCGGTCTCGTCGGTGACGTCGCAGACCTTCCACTGCACGGACGCCCCCGCCGGCGCGTCCGCGGCGAGCTCGCGCGCGGCCTGCTCGAGCCGCTCCGCCGTGCGGCCGACGATCGTGACCGATGCGCCGTCGCGCAGCAGGTGTCGAGCGCACTCGAGCCCGATCCCGCTGCCCCCGCCCGTCACGAGCGCTCCCTTCCCCTTCAACGCATCATTGGCCGTCACGGTCACCTCCTTCGTCGCAGTGTCGCGCACTTTTCTCTCGGCTTGAAGTGGAGAGTGGAGACGGGGTAATCGGCGGGTCAGCGCGTGTCTCGTGTGGAGGCGAGGCAACCGCGACGCGGCAGCGTCGCGGCAGCGCGTCCATGAAAGTCGTTTCGTTCTTCCATCTGAAGGAGGTGCGCTGGGCGATCTCCGAGACCGACCTGGCGGCGTTCCGCGGCGAGTTCCCGGGCGTCGAGATCCAGTCGGTCGAGGACGCGGGCGACCTCCCGCGCGCGCTCGCGGACGCCGAGGCGTTCGTCGGCTGGACGTTCCCGCGCGCGCTCTTCGCATCGGCACCCCGGCTGCGCTGGGTGCAGTCCGCCTCCGCCGGGATCGAGGCGAACCTCTTTCCCGAGATGGTCGCGAGCGACGTCGTCCTCACGAACGGCGCAGGCCTGCACTCGGTGTCGATCCCCGAGCACACGCTCGGGCTCATGCTCGCGCTCGCCCGCAACATCCACAAGGCGGTCCGGATCCAGGCCGAGCACCGCTGGGACCGCTTCGGCGTCATCGCGTTCGCGGGCGGCGTGCGCGAGCTGGCGGGAAGCCGCCTCGCGATCCTCGGCGCGGGCGCGATCGGAATCTCGCTCGCGCGTCTGGCGAGCGCGCTCGGCATGACGGTGCGCGTCCTGCGGCGCCGGCCGGACCACCCCGTCGAGGGAGCCGAAGAAGTCGTCGGACCCGATCGCCTGCACGAGGTCCTCGGGTGGGCCGACTTCGTCGTCCTCGCGACGCCGCTCACCGACGAGACCCGGAATCTCATCGACGCGCGCGCTCTCGCAGCGATGAAGTCGTCGGCATTCCTGATCAACGTCGCGCGCGGCGAGGTGATCGACGACGACGCGCTCGTCGACGCGCTCCGCCGGGGCGCGATCGCGGGCGCCGGCCTCGACGCGTTCCGCGAAGAGCCGCTCCCGGAGACGAGCCCGTACTTCGCGCTCGAGAACGCCATCGTGACGCCGCACGTCTCCGGATACACCGCGACCTACTTCCAGAAGGTGCTCGACCTCTTTCGTGACAACCTCCGCCGCTTCGTCCGGGGAGAGCCGCTCCGGAACGTCGTCGACAAGCGGCTCGGGTACGTCGTCGGCTGAGGCGCCGAGCAGCGCCGCTCGACACAGGGAGGGATGAACATGAGAACGATCTCGCTTCGAGCCGTCGCCCGGATGGCGGCGGCCGCGCTGGTTGCCGCGTGCATGCTCGCGTCGACGGCTGCGCCGTCGGCCGCGCTCGGGTTCCCGATGCGCGTCCTCGTCACGAACGACGACGGCGTCGGGGCCGAGGGCATCTCCGTGCTGGTCGCGCACCTTTCCGCGATCCGCGGTCTCGAGGTGGACGTGGTCGCTCCGGCCACGAACCAGAGCGGCACGGGCGACAACTACTCCACGACGCCGCTCGACGTCTTCTCGAGCATGACGGCCGCCGGCCACCCCGCGACCGCGGTGCGCGGCTTTCCCTCGGACGCGACGCTGTGGGGGACGTTGTCGGGACAGGTCTCGAAGCCCGACCTGATCGTCTCGGGCATCAACTTCGGCCAGAACATCGCCGAGGCGGTCACGATCTCGGGGACGGTCGGCGCCGCGCTCACCGGAGCGCGCATGGGCATTCCCGGCTTCGCGGTGAGCCAGGGGCTGGCCCAGAACATCAGCTACGAGGATGCGGCCGTGTACACGGCTCAGCTCGTGGAGCGGTTCCGCTCGAGCGCGACCTTCCGGCGGCTGCTGACGCAGACCCGCGTGCGCGGGCGGGCGCGCATCCTGAACATCAACTTCCCGAGCTGCACGGAGGGCTCGCTGCGCGGCGTGCGTGTCGCGATCGTCGGGCGGGCGACGCGCGTGGTCGGCTACGAGCAGACCGACCCGGGCGTCTGGACGCCGACGATCGAGCGGACACCGGTCGGCAGCAACGACTGCCGGTCCGTGCTCCGCGACCCGCGCACCGACCTCGAGGCCATGAACAACGGCTTCGCGTCGGTCACGATGCTGAACCCCGACCTGACGAACGACGAGGGCACCCTGGCCGTCCGTCGCTACGTCGAGCAGTAAGCGGGTTGTCGCACGAGGGGATCTCCCCTCGCCCCGTTCGGCAAAGCCGAACGGGGAGTCATCCGACGAGGGAAACGCTTCCCTCGCCCCATTCGGCGAAGCCGAACGGGGAGTCATCCGACGAGGGAAACGCTTCCCTCGCCCCGTTCGGCAAAGCCGAACGGGGCCCCACTCCCTGCGGGGTCGCTTCGCTCGCTTCTCGAGTCCTAGCTTCGCGAGAAGTCCGGCGGTCGTTTTTCGAAGAAGGCCCGGATCGCCTCCAGGTTCTCCGGCGAGCCGATCCGCTCGGCGAACGCGGCGTCCTCGCGCGCGCGGGCGGCGTGCACCGCCGTGTCGCGCGTGGCGAGGAGGAGCCGCTTCGTGTGCCGCACCGCCTTCGGCGGGTGGGCTGCGATCTCGCTCGCCTTGTGGAGCGCGGCCGGAAGCAGCTCCGCCGCGGGAAACGCGCGCGCCGCGATCCCGAGCTCGACCGCGCGGCGCGCGTCGATCCACTCCGCGGTGTAGAGGATCTCCGCCGCGCGCTGGAAGCCGACGATCAGCGGGAGGAGGAACGAGCTCGCCGCCTCGGGCACGACGCCGAGCGTGACGAACGGGCAGCGCAGGCGCGCCTCGTCCGCGACGTACACGATGTCGCAGTGGAGGAGCATCGTCATGCCGAGGCCCGACCCGGCGCCGTTCACGGCCGCGACGATCGGCTTGTCGAAGCTCGCGAGCCGGTCGACGAACGACGGAAAGCCGTGCGGCTCGCCGCCCGGCGGCGGCGCGGCCGACATCTCGGCGAAGTCCTGCCCCGCCGAGAACGCCTGGCCGGCGCCCGTCAGGACGACGACGCGGACGTCGTCGCTGTCCTGCGCGTCGCGAAGCGCGTCGCGGAAGTCGGCGTAGAGCGCGTGGTTGAAGGCGTTCCGCTTCTCCGGGCGGTTCATCGTCAGAAGCAGAACGCCGCCGCCGACGCGCTCCTCGAGAATCGTTTCACGAGCCATGGCGCGATCCCTCCTTCAAAACCGCGCCGATCACAACCCGCGCCAAATTGTACTTCGCGGGCCGTTTCGCTGTAGATTCGCGCGTGGGGAGCGCGGGCGCGGAGAGGGAGCAGGTGCGACCCGTCGGACCCGCGCCGCCGCGCCCGTCGCCTCGCCTGTGGGTCTCGACGACCTACTTCGCCGAGGGGCTGCCGTACATGCTGGTGCGGTTCCTCTCCGCCGTCTACCTGACCGACATCGGCGTCAAGGAGGCCTTCCTCGGCTTCCTGAACTTTCTCGGGCTGCCATGGAACTTCAAGTTCCTGTGGGCGCCCGCGGTCGACCTGTTCGGCACCAAGCGCAGCTGGCTGCTGAACGTCGAGGCGCTGATCGCGATCGGCGCAGGCCTCCTCGCTCTGCTCGCCGCTTTCGGCCCGCCGACGGAGAGCGTGGTTGCGGTCGCGAGTGCCGCGGGCGCCGGCTCGGAGAGCGTCCGCTGGATGCTCGCGCTGCTGGTCGCACTCGCGTTCATCGCCGCGACCCACGACGTCGCGATCGACGCCTACTACATGGAGGCGATCCCGGACCCGACCGAGCAGGCCGCGTACACCGGTCTCCGCGTGCTGACCTACCGCCTGGCGGTCGTGTTCGCGAAGAGCGGGCTCGTCGGGCTCGCCGCGTGGGCGGGCTGGACGGCCGGCTTCGGCGGCGGTGCGGCGTGCATGGCGGCGCTGCTCGCGTTCCATGCCTGGTACCTGCCGCGCTTCGAGACCGCGCGTGCGCGCGGGTCGATGGCGGAGGTGCTGCGGAAGTTCGGTCAGGCGTTCTCGAGCTACGTGAGCCGGCCGCAGATCGGCCTCGTTCTCGCCTTCGTCGTCACCTACAAGCTCGGCGACGAGGTCCTCTTCGCGATGAACACGCCGTTCCTCATGCGCGAGGTCGGCGTCTCCAAGTCGGACCTGTCGTGGATGGCGGGCATCGTCGGCACGGTCGCGTCGATCGCCGGCTCGCTGGTCAGCGCCTGGGCGATCGAGCGCTGGGGTCTCCGGCGGACGGTCTGGCCCCTCACGCTCGCGATGAACCTCAACATCTGGGCCTACGTCTGGCTCGCCTGGGCCCTGCCCGACGCCGCCACGCGCGCCGGCCTCGCCACCGTCGCCGGCGTTCATGCCTACGAGCAGTTCGCGGCGGGCCTCGGCAACGCCGTGCTCGTCGTCTTCATCATGCGCACCTGCCTCCCCGAGTGGAAGGCGGCCCACTACGCCATCGCGAGCGCGATCGCGTCGCTCGGCGGTACGCTGTTCGGCGGCGTGTCGGGCGTTTTGGTCGAGCAGATCGGGTACCTTTGGCTTTACGTCGCCGCATTTCTGTGCGCGCTGCCCTCGATGGCGGTCCTGCTCGTGCTCCGCATCCCGGACGAGCCGGACTCGCTCGCGGCGGTGCGCTCGTAAGCGCTTCCTGCGTACGGCGCATGCGAGCTTTGCGGACGTGCCGCGCGGCGGGAGCGTCGCGTGAGCGAGCCCGCCGACTCCTGTCGGAGGCGCCCTTTTGTTGTCTCATGAAAAGGAAGGGCGCCTCCTCCAACGTCGCTGGCGGTGCTCGCTCACGTGACGCTCCCGCCGCAGTCACGACGTGCCGCGCGCGCCGGCCCTGAACGCGTCTCTTCGAGGTCGTGGCCGCGCGCGCGGCTCGCCGCGCGGCGCTACGGCAGCGATGTGCGCACGGATTTCCCGTCCCGCGATTGGACTTTTACCGGAGTGATCGCGAGAATCGCGCGATGTCGACGCTTCTCACGCGACTCTCCGGCGAGCTCGATGCGCTCGTGTCTCCGGTGCTCGAGCTGCTCGACGATGCCAACGCGCACCTGATGGCGCTGCGCGGCGCGGACGCGGGCGACGACGTCGAGCGGGTCGCGGCGCGGCTCGCCGGGTTCCGCGAGAGCCTCCGCACGCTGCGCGAGAAGGTCGCCGAGCAGCGCTCGTACGTGCTCCTGTTCGGTCCGCTGAAGAGCGGCAAGTCGACGCTCATGAACGCGCTCAGCGCGGCCTACGTGAGCGAGGTGACGAGCCTCCCCGCGTACCCCTGCATGGTCTACGTCCGGCACGCGCCCCGCCTCGAGGTCGCGGTCGAGCGCTGGGACGGCGAGGTCGACAGCTTCTCCGGGCTCGACCAGATGCGGGCGCACGTCGCGGGCGCGCACGCCGACCTCGCCCGCGCTCTCCGGCGCGCGGAGGCGGCCGGCGTCGACTTCGATCCGACGATCCATCAGCCGCACGCCATCCGACGGGTCGACGTCCGCATGCCGGCGCCCCGCCTGCTCGAGTCGGGCACGGTGCTCGTCGACACGCCCGGCCTCTACACCCGGATGAAGTTCGGCTACGACCAGCTCACGCGCGAGTTCCGCCTCGCATCGGCGTGCGCGATCTTCGTCGTCAAGACCGACAACCTCTTCCTCGAGCAGGTCTTCGACGAGTTCGACGACCTGCTGCGGCTCTTCAGCCGCATCTTCCTCGTCGTGAACCTCGATACCGCCAAGCGGGACCTCGAGCCCGACGGCGGCCTCGGGCCGAGCCTGGAGCGGCGCGATCCGGCGCAGATCCTCGCGGCGTTCGAGGAGCTCGCGATGAGCGAGACGCTCCGGCGTGCGCGCGACGAGGGCCGCCTCCAGATCTACCCGATCGACCTCCTGCGCGCGGCGAGCGCGCGCCTCCGCGCCGGCGCGGCGGCGGACACGGCCTCGTCGGACGAAACGGAGAAGGGCCCGGAAGACGCCGACGCGACCGGCGGCGTGCCCGTCGACTTCGAGCGCTTCGTCTCCGACCTCGCCGCCTACCTCGCGAGCCAGGAAGCGCTCGTCGCCTTCGTCCGCGACAGCCTCCAGCAGGCGAACGACGTCCTGGCCGAGCTCGCGACCGTCTGCCGCGGCGAGGCCGCCGCGGTCGCCGAGCGCCTCGTCGCGGTGGCGGAGGAGACGCGCGCGCGCTTCGGCGCCCGCGCCGACGCCGCCCGGCGGCTGAGCAGCCGGTCGCTCGAGGAAGGCTGCGCGCCGCACGCCGAGGATGTCACGTCGATCACGCGCGAGCGCAGCGTCGACGTCCGGAAGCAGGCCGCCGACCGCGCCGAGGCCGCCCTCGACCGCTGGTTCGAGACCGATCGCAGCTTCGCGCAGCTCGTCGGCGAGGACCTCGTGGAGGTCTTCGCGGCCTGCCGGGACGAGCTCTCCACTCTCGCGCGCGACGGCGCGCGCACCGTCCTCGCGAGCGACGTCGCCGCCGCCGGCATCCGGCGCCTCGCACCCGCCGATTTCGACGCGCTCGACCTCCCGATCGCGCGCATCGCGCGCTCCGCGCTCTCCGGGGGAGAAGCGGCCGAGAGCGGCAAGAGCGCGCTTCTCACGATCCCGTACGGCCTCGTCCCCGTGAAGCGAAGCGCGCTCGACTGGCTGCTGCTGCGGGGCCCGGTGCGCGTTCGGAAGGCGCTCTTCGGACCCGAGGAAGCGCCGACCCGGCCGGTCGCGCGTACCGTCAAGCAAAGACGGCTCGGGGCGCCGGCGCGCGCGGCGCTCGGAGCCGCGACGCGTGTCCGCCTCGACCGCTTCTTCGCCGAGGCGCTCTCGCAGTCGGCCGTCGCGGCTTTCGGAGAGGCGGCGACCGCCGTCGCCGCGCGCCTGCACGCCGCGATCGACGAAGCGGGGAGGGCGGCCGGCACCGCGATGGTCGACATGCGCGCGACCCTCGCCGACCGCGCCACCCTCCGCTCCGCGATCGACGTCCTCGGACGGACTGCGGAGCGCGCGACCGCCGACACCGACCGTCTGCTCGATGCGTGGGGCGTGCGCACGCCGGCGCCGGAGGCATCCGGCGCGCCGGCGGCGGTCGCCGAGGTCGGCGCGCCGGGCGGCGGTGCAACCATCGACGAAGAAGAGCCCGCCGCACCCGAGTTGCCGGTCGAAAAGGACTGATCGCGAGGCCCGTGAAGGCGCGCTGGCTCGCGGTCCCGGTGCTGCTGTGGCTCGCCTGGGGGTTCTGGGCGACCGCGCTCGATTCGCCGTGGCAGCTCATGTTCGAGTCGGGCGGCCAGTTCTTTTCGGGCGTCGCCCGCGTCCACGTCGCGAAGGGCCTCGCCTTCACGCGGGGGCACGACTGGATCTTCAACGAGGACAACCCCTACGAGTGGAAGGGCTCGGAGCCGCTCGAGGCCCGTGCGTACGGCCACCACCCGCCCGCGCTCGGCCTCTCGCTCGCCGGCGTGTTCGCCGCGGTCGGGCAGAGCCGCGCCGCCGCGCGCGCCGCGACCATCGTCTCCCACCTCGCCTCGCTGCTGATCCTCCTGCTCGCGATCCCGCGCTGGACGCGCGATCGCCCGAGCGCCGCGATCTTCGCCGGCCTCGTCGTCGTGCTGGTCCCGATGTCCGGCTTCTTCGGGCGGAACGTGAGCCACGAGGCGTGGGTGATGCCCTGGGTGCTGCTCGCGGTGGTCGCCTACGTGCGGCGGATCGAGCGCCGCGGCGACGGCACCCCGCGCGAGGACGCCGTCGTGTGCGCCTGCACCGCGATCGCGTGCCTGTACGACTGGCCCGGGTTCTACCTGCCGCCGATCCTGTTCGCGTTCGAGATCTTCCGGCGCCGGCCGCTCTCGCGCCTGAACGTCTGGCTCGTCGCGACGACCGCGGCGTCCGCGGCGCTCGCGCTCGCGCACCTCGCGTGGGCGACGCCGGGCGGCCTCCAGCTGCTCGTGTCCGGCGCCCAGAAGCGCGTCGATCCCGCGGTTCTCGGCTTCACGTGGCGCGACTGGCTGCAGCGCGTCTTCGACTTCACCGACCAGACGTACACGCGGCCGGTGCTCCTCGCGGCGGGGGTCGCGGCCGCCGTGTGGCTCGGCCGGGCCGCCGTCCGGCGCCGCGCCGGCGGCCCGGCCGCGGCCTTCGCCGCGATCTGGCTCGGGTTCGCCGCGATCCACATCGTGGCGTTCCCGGGCGGCTCGTGGGTCCACCCCTACTGGATGTTCTACTTGATGCCGGCGATGGCGGTCGCGGCCGGTAGCGCCGCCGCGGCGCTGTGGGACGCCCGGGTGCCGGGCATCCGCTGGCTGCTGCGCGCGGTGGTCGTCGCGTGGCTCGTCGACGTCGTCTGCGCCGCGCACGCGATCCTGGTCTGGTGGCTCGCGGTCGGAGCGCACCCGACCGGGAGTCCGTTCATCGAGTGGAGCGCGGGCGGGATTCCGCTCCTGGTCTGCGAATGCGCCGGCCAGAACGGATGGCTCTGGCCGATCCCGTGCGGCGCGCGCCTCGCAAGCTCGCTCGTCGCGGTCGCCGCGAGCGCGTGGCCGGTCGTCCTCGGCGCCGCGATCGCCGGAGCGCTCCTTCTCTGGCTCCATCGCGCCGGGCCGCGGACGGAGTGGCTGCGCGACCTCGTCGTGGCGGCCGCGCTTGCGGCGTTCCTCCTTCCGCTGACGCCGCCCGACACCTTCTACGACGCCGCGCTTCGCCTCGCGCGGGCGCTCGTCGGCGGCGAGAGCTCGTTCGCCGAGCGGGTGACGTGGCTCGAGATGTTCCAGTACGGGGGGCGGTTCTACACGCCGTACCCGCCGATGACGTCGATGGTGATGATGCCGTGGGTCGTTCTGACGGGCGGCCACGGCAGCCAGCCGCTCTTCAACTCGCTGCTGATCCTCGGCTCCGGCATGCTGCTGCACCGGCTCATGCGCGAGCTGGAGGGCGTCCGTCAGCTCGCGGCCCTCGCGGTGCTCGCGTACGTCGCCGGAACGCCGCTCGTCTACTCGGCCGCGATCGGGAACGTCTGGCTCCTCATGCACAGCGAGGGGAACTTCTTCCTCCTCCTCGCGCTCTGGCTCGGGTTCGCGCGGCGCGCGGACGCGTGGGCGGGCTTCTTCCTGATGGTCGCCTCCCAGTGCCGCTACGCCGTGCTCCTCGCCGGCATCGCGTTCGCGCTTCGCTTCTGGTCGGACGCGCCGCGAGGCGCCGAGCGCTGGCGCACGCTCGTGCGGCGCGGCCTCCGCTTCGGGCTCGCCATGGTGCCGCCGCTCGCGGCGGCGCTCGTCTTCCAGTGGCTCGCGTTCGGCGACCCGCTGCAGACCGCGTACACGCTGAGCTGGCACGAGTGGGGCCCGCACGGGCCCGACTTCGCGCCGGAGTACTTCCGCCGGAACCTCGCGCTCTACCTCTTCGCGCGCCCCGACGTTCTTCCGGCGTTCCCGTTCCTCCGCTTCGACATGTCCGGCCAGTCGATCTTCTGGATGAGCCCGTTCTTCCTCGGCGTGTGGCTTCCGCGCTGGCGCTTCGCCTGGGTGAGGCAGCTCCTCCCGGCGGCGGCGGCGATGTTCGTCTTCTACTGCTTCTACTGGTGGAGCGGGTACGCGCAGTACGGGACGCGCTACATGCAGGACCTCTATCCGCTGCTCGTCCCGCTCGCGTTCGCGGCGTTCACGCGACCTTCGCCGGGATGGCGGCGCGCGCTCGGCTGGCTCGTCGCCGCGGCGGTTGCGATCAACCTCTACGGCGCCTACGTGATGCTGCGCGTCCAGCATTAGGCCGCCAGCGCTCTCATTCCGACGCCTTTCCTGGTCGCGCGACTCGAAATGCGCTTCGAACGGATCGACCAGCTCCGCGGCTTCGCCGCCCTCGCGGTCGTGGTCTGTCACTTCGCGGTCTCCGCCTACAAGGGCGCGCCGAACGCGGGAGAGCCGTTCCTCCCCGGCCTCGGTCTCGTGCTCGGATTCGGCTACCTCGGGGTGCCGCTCTTCTTCGTCATCAGCGGCTTCTGCATCCACTTCCCGAACGCGCGCGCGCTCGCGGCCGCCGGGCGGGTCGAGCCCGCGTGGGGCCCGTTCTTCCGCCGTCGCTTCTGGCGTCTCTATCCGCCGTACGTGGCCGCGATCGCGCTCGCCGTCGTGCTCGCCCTGGTCGCGACCGGAACGCTGCCCGTGTCCTGGCCCGCGGTCGTGTGCCAGGCGCTGCTTCTGCACACGTTGCACCCCGCGACGTTCGACGGCGTCAATCCACCGGCCTGGACGCTCGGGGTCGAAGCGCAGCTCTACCTCGCCTATCCGGTCGTCCTGTGGCTGATCGTGCGCCGGCGCGCGTGGCGCGCGCTGGCGGTCGCGCTCGCCGTCACGATGGCGTATCGCCTGTTTCTCAACTTCGACCCGATGCCGGCGCCCTTCGGCGGCGTCGCGTGGGAGTTCGTGCCGGCGCGCTGGTTCGAGTGGGTGCTGGGCGCGGTCGTCGCCGAATGGGTCGCGGGAAACGCTCCGATGCCCGCGATCGCGCGCCGCTGGTGGGCCGCGGCGATCGTCCTCGCGGCCGCGATCTCGATCGAGTGGCACACCTGGCACTACGGGCTCTACGCGATCAAGGAGCCGCTCTACGGCATCGCCTTCGCGCTCGTCCTCGTCGTCGCGCTCGATCGCGCGCGCCGGGCCGGCGGAGCCGATCGCGTCGCGAGCACGCGCATCGGCCGCTACCTCGCGGGCGTCGGCATCTGGTCGTACAGCCTCTACCTCGTCCACCGGCCGATCCAGCTCGCGTTCGAGCCGCTCGTGCGGCGGGTCGCGACCTGGCCGGTCGTCATCGAGAGCGGGTTTCCGTCGAGCCTCGTCCTGATGGCCGCGACGACGCCGGTCGTCCTCTGGGCGGCGCGGCTCTTCCATCGCCGGGTCGAGGCGCCGTGCATCGCGGTCGCGCAGCGCGCCGGCCGACCGCGCACGCGCGTCGCGACCGACGTCGCGGGCTCGACCGGCAGCCTCGCGACCGGGACCGGCGAGTAGCGGCCGCCGAGGTCTCTACCCGGTCCCAGCCGCATTCGCGGCGAGGTGCGCGAGGACCAGCTCGTTCACGCGCGCCGGCGCCTCGTCGGTCACGAAGTGGCCGACGCCGGGCAGGACCTCGAAGCGGTACGGCGCGCGGACGAAGTCGCGCGTGGCGTGCGCCGCCGTCGGGCCGACGGTGCGATCGGCGTCGCCCCAGACGTAGAGCGTCGGCACCGCGACCGCGCCGACCTCGACGCTCGCGAGCGTTCCGGCAGCGCGATACCACGCGAGCGCCGCCTCGAGCGCGGCCGGCTCGCCGAGCACCGTCAAGTACCCCGCGAGCGCGGCCTCGGGGACTCCCTGCTCGGCGAGGGCCGCGCGCAGACGGCGTGCGCCGTCGGCGAGGAGGAGGCCTGCGGTCGCCGGATCGTGGAACGCGCGATGGTGCGCCGAGCGCTGCTGCTGTCCGTCGACGTCGGATGCGTACGCGCGGCGGAACGCCTCGGGGTGCGGCCGCGAAAGAACGGTCAGCGATGCGATACGCTCGGGGTGGCGATGCGCGACGACCCACGCGATCTGCCCGCCCCAGTCGTGCCCGACGAGGTGGAAGGTCGATGCGCGCTGCGGCGCGGCCGCGTCGGCGAGGTCCAGGACGTCGCGCGCGATGCGGTCGACCGCGTAGGCCGCGAGGCCGGCCGCCGGATCCGGACGCACGCCCGGCGAGTAGCCGCGCTGGTCGGGCGCGATCGCGCGGTAGCCGGCGCGCGCGAGGGCGGGAAGCTGGTCCCGCCAGGCGTGGCGCGATTGCGGAAAGCCGTGGAGCAGGAGCACGAGCGGGCCGGCGGGCGGTCCGGCGACGTCCGCGGTGAACCGCCCTTCGGCCGTCGTGATCGTTTCGGTCGCGACCCGGTCGCTGCCGCTCATGCGTCACCCGGTCATTCGCCGCTCAGAAAGTCCAGTGAACGGGGACGGCCGGGTCCGGCCGATAGACGCAGAACGTCCCGGTCTTGATGCACGCCGCGAGGTGGTGGCCGAGCGAGGGATTGGACTCCGCGATCTTCCGGATCGCCGACTTGACGGACTTCGTCACGTTGACGCGCGACCGCTCGACGGCCGATCCGGCGCGCCGCGAGCGGCCCCCGAGCCCGGTCGCGCCCGTGAGCTCGGCCGCGAGCTCCGCCATCTCGCGCTCCGCCGCCGCGGCCCGCTCCGCGTTCCCGGCCGCGGCCGCCTCGTCCAGGACCTCGCGCAGCTCGGCGATCCGTCGGCGATAGGCGCTCCGCGCCGCGCCGTCGACCACCGGGCCCGCGTCGCCCGGCCGTCGCGCGCGCAGACCGGGCTCGCGCGCGTCCGCGTCGCGCGCGTCCGCGTCGGTCGCGTCGGCGGCCGCAGCGAGGAGGTAGAGCGTGTGCACCTCCTCGCCCGGGCGCGAAAGCAGCGTCGCGACGTAGCGGAGGCCCGTGGAATCGCGAAGTCGCGACACCTCGCCGCGGAACTCGATCCGCCAGACCTTCGCGTCCCGCCGGAAGCCGCCCGCGATCGGCGCGGGCGGGGCGCCGGAGGGCGCAGGTAGCAGCGTGATCGAGCGCGTGCGCGACCCGTTGCCGCCGCCTGCGGCGGCGGGAGCGCGGTCGCTCCTCCTGGTCGCGAAGAGGCCGTTCGCGAGGCGGTCCGCGCTCTCCAGGACTCCGGCCATCCCGAGCTCCTGCGCGAGGCGGGTGGCGCCGTCGACGAGCTGGCTAGCGCGTGTCCATTCGCGCGCGTCGCCGCAGGCGACGAGCGTGCGCGCGGTGGCGAGCCGGGCGAGCGCGGCGAACGGGCGTGCCTGCATGCGCTCGCTCGCCGCGAGCGCGACGTCGAAGTGGCCGAGCGCGTCGTCGAAGCGCCCCGTCGCGTGCGCCAGGAGCCCGAGGTAGAGGTCGGCGGGACCGAGGAACGCGATCACGCCGAGGTTCATGCCGGCGCGCGGCGCGACCAGCTCGTAGAGCCGCGCGGCCGGCGCCGCGTCGCCGATGATCGCGATCGCCGTGGAGAGGTACGCGACGCTGAACGGCCAGCCCTCGTCGAGATCGAGGCTCGCGAAGTCGCCGCGCGCGACCGCGTCCACCTCACGCCGCGCTTCCGCGAACCGTCCCGCCTCCGCGTGCACGAGCGCGAGAGCCGCCCGGTAGACCGACACGCCGGGGTGGTCCTCGGCCGCCTTGCGGGCGGCTTCCTCGAGCTCGGAGAGGCGGCCCTGGAGCCAGCGCAGCGAGAAGAGCTGCCCGCCGAAGGTCTCGATCGCGGACCCGGAGCGCGCTCGTCGGCCGATCTCGAACGCCTCGGCGGCGAGCCGCTCGCCTTCGTCGAAGCGCCCGGCCATCGCGGCTCGGAGCGCGCGGAACACGGCCGCGAGCCACGGCGCGCCCGAGTGGCGCGTCCGGCCGGCGAGGTCCGCGATCGCGGCGATCTCGCGATCGGCGCGGTCGAGATCGCCGACCTCGAGCAGCGCGAGGAAGCGCCATTGCCGGCCGTAGACCGTGAGCTCCGGGCTTCCCATCTCCTCGCTGAGGCGCGTGATCTCGTCGGCCGCGGCGAGCCTTTCCGCCGGCGGCTTCGTCCCCCACGTCGAGCTGTGGGCGACGGAGAGCGCGAGCGCGAGCGCCGCGCGATCGCCGACCCGCCTCGCCATCGCGACGCACTCGCGGCAGAGCGCGGCGCGCCGCTTCGAGTCGCCGTCGAAGAAGCACTGCCACGCGAGCCGGGCGAGGAGCGTCGCGCGCAGCGCGCTGTCGTCCTTCGGGAGCGCGTCGAGCGCTTCCTCGAGGAGCCCGGCGGCGAGCTTGCCGAACCGCCGGTCGTCGATCCAGCCGGCGCCGACCTCGAGGACCGCGCGCGCGAAGCGCTCGGGGTTGCGGAGCCGGCGCGCGAGGTCGATCGCGAGCCGGCAGGTGGCGACCGCGTCGTCGAGCCTTCCCGCCTTCGCCTGCGCCGCGGAGAGCGCGACCAGGACCTCGTAGCGTCGCGTCTCGTCGGCCGACCGCAGCCTGTCGAGGACCCGGAGCGCGCTCTCGAAGTGACCGGCGGCGTCCTCCCACGCGAACGAGGAGAACGCCCGGCGACCCGCTCGCGTCGCCCATTCGACGGCGCGCTCGTCGCGCGCCCGCGGTGCCGCCTGCAGGAAGTGGTGGGCGAGCTCGGCGGCGTGCTCCTCCGCGCTCTCTCCCCAGGCGGCCTCGAGCACGTCGCCGATCTCCCGATGGAGCCGGGTGCGCGTCGCCGCCGACAGCTCGTCGTAGAGCGTCTCGCGGACGAGCGCGTGCGCGAAGCGGTGTCGGCCCGCGATCGCCGGGTCCTCGGCGATCAGCTCCACCTCGACGGCGGCCGCGAGCGTCTCGAGCAGCTCGTCGCGCCCGAGGCGGCACGCCTTCTCGAGCGGCACGAGGTCGAAGTCGCGACCGATGACGGCGGCGATCGCGAGCACGCGTCGCGCGCCGTCGCCGAGGAGCTCGAGGCGGCGGTGGATCGCGCCCCGCACCCCTTCCGGGATGCCGAGGCTCGCGGACGGCGCGGCTCCGTGGAGCCGTCCCTCGGCGACGAGCAGGCGCACGACCTCGGCGACGAAGAACGGGTTGCCGCCGGTCGTCCGGTGGATCGACGCCACCAGATCCGGCGCCGGCGCGCCGCCGGCGGTCTCGCGGACGAGGGTCGCGACGTCGCGCTCCGCGAGGCCGGCGAGGGGTAGGGTCGTCCCCTCGCGCGCGAGGTCGGCGAGCGTCCGCGCGACCGCCGGATCGCGGCGCGCCTCGACCGGCCGGAAGCCGCCGAGCACGAGGATGCTCGCATCGCGGAGCTCGCGCGCGAGGAACGCGAGCAGCAGAAGCGACGGCCCGTCCGCGTCGTGCAGGTCGTCGACGAGCAGCACCAGCGGCTCGCGGCGCGCGGCGCGCTTCAGGAAGGCGGTGGTCGAGTCGAAGAGCCAGAAGCGCTCGTCCTCCGAGAGCGGGAGCGCGGCCGGCGCGGCGACCCGCGGCACGGCGTCCGGCAGGTCGCCCGCGAGCTGCGCGACGCCGGCGGCATCGGCCCCGATCTCCCTTCCGACCGCTTCCGCCGGGCGGTCGGCGAGGTAGCTCCGGAGGATCTGCGTCCACGGCCAGTAGGCCGGCGCGCCGCCGCCCTCCCAGCAGCGGCCGCGCAGCACGCGGGCGCCGCGGGCGGCCGCGAGCCGCGCGAGCTCGTCGCCGAGGCGGGTCTTCCCGATGCCGGGCTCGCCGACCGCGAGGAAGAGGCGCCCGTGCCCCGCGGCCGCGTCGTCGAGGCCGCGGCGCAGCTCCGCGACCTCGCGGTCGCGACCGACGAACGTCGACCCGTCCATCCCGAGCGGCTCCGGGGCGCATTTTTCGACGGCGTGCCGACCTCGCGCAACGGTCCGGCTGCCACATCGTGGCCGGTTTCGTTCACGCCTTCTGGGGAAAGCGGGCTCTCGGCATCCTGCCGAACGCCATCGAGGTCGCCCGGCGCCGCGCTGCGTTGCGCAACGCTTCGCGGTTCGGGCGGTGCGGAGGCATTCCTCGTGAGACGGGAAGTACGGCTCCTTTTGCTTGTCGCGCCGATCGGCGTTTTCCTCGGCTCCGTCGGCGTTCCGGCACGGGCGCGCGCGCAGGTCTCGCAGCCGGGATGCTGCCAGGAGCCGACCGGCTTCTGCTACGACGCCCCGTTCGAGGGCGAGTGCGTTCCTCCTGCGGTCAACACGTTCGTTCCGGGCGGGACGTGCGACCACGCGACCGGGCAGTGCAGCGCGCCGGCCGTCTGCGGCAACGGCACCGTCGAGAACGGCGAGCAATGCGACGACGGGAACACCGTCGGCGGCGACGGATGCTCGGCGGTGTGCGGCATCGAAGGCGCGAGCATCCCGCAATCCGAGGTGCGCGCCGAGGCGGCCGCGGAGTTCGGCGGTCGGTCGGCGACCGTATCGTGTCTGGCCGGCACGCTCGACTCGAACCCGGCCGACCCCGGCTGCTTCGACGGCGTCCCGGGAGGCGCGGAGGGAGAGGCGTTCGTCCTCATGAGCCCCGCCGGGACGAGCCCGGTCCGCGGCGGGGACGCGCGGGCTCGCGCGCTCTTCCCCGGGACGCTCGGCAGCGTCGGCCGCGCCGACATGCCGTCGTTCCAGGGAACGGTGCTGCCCGCGTCGCGCGGGATCGCAGAGGCGCGGCGGGTCGTGCGCTATTTTCTGACGTACACCGGCGCCGGAGCTCCTCCGGCGAGCGTCCCGATGGATCTCATCGTGCACTTCGACGGCGTGCTCAGCACGCTCGTCGTTCCGGAGCCGGTCCTCTGCATCCGCGGGCCGTGCGACGGCGCGACGCGGCCGGGTCGAGCCGACATGCTCGGCCGGGTCGCGGCGCGCGTCGATCTCTTCACGTCGAGCGGCCAGACGGCGCTCTTCGCGGCCGGCGCGGACATGGGTCCGTTCCCGAGCAGCGACATCGTGCCGCCGTTCGGCGCGTTCGGGCCGTGGGCCGGCTCGTTCGACGTCCGGCCGAGCTCGCGACCGGCCGAGCCGAGCGTCGCGGACGTCTCGTACACGCAGATCTTCCCGGCGCTCTACCAGGCGCCTTTGCGCGAGGTGTTCGCGCTCGAGCTCGCGCTCGAGACCGAGGCCTTCACGAGCTTCCAGTCCGGCCGCTACCTGCACTCGGGCGCGCTCGCGGACTTCTTCCACACCGCGGCCGCCGACCTGACGACCTCCGCGCCCGACGTCGTCGTCCAGCGCCTCGCGTCCGACGGCTCGCCTCTGGCCGCGGACGACCCGGACGGCGACGGCCTCGGCATCGGCGCGGACGACTGCCTCGACGTCGCGAACGCAGACCAGGCGGATGCGGACGGCGACGGCGTCGGCGACGCGTGCGACAACTGCCCCGCGACCGCGCACGCCGGCCAGGCCGACAGCGACGGCGACGGCCTCGGCGACGCCTGCGACGACTGCCCGTTCGCCGCCAACCCCGATCAGCGGGACAGCGACGGCGACGGCGTCGGCGACGCGTGCGAGTCGCTGTCGGACTTCCAGTGCTCGCGGACGTCGTCGACGCGGGGCGATCTCTGCAGCGCCGCGTCGCCGGCGAATGCGGGCGCTCCGTGCGCGCGCGAGGAGGACTGCGGCGGCGTCGACGACGAGACCGCCTTCTGCCTCCCGCCGAAGTTCCCGAAGGGGCTCCGCGTGCGGCTCGCCGACGAGCTCGGATCCGCGCTCTTCGACGTCCAGAAGCCGGCGGCGCTCTGCGACCCGGCGGGCGTAGACGGTGCCGGCGTCGACGATCCCACCACGCACCTGCGCGCGTACCAGGTGAAGCCGACCGCCAAAGTGTGCGCGACCGAATCGCTCGCAAATGCCGGCCGCGCGTGTCGCCGCGAGGAGGACTGCGGCGGCGCGAGCCGGACGACGGCGCTCTGCCGGCGGACGTCGCGACCGGCGCCCACCACCGTCCAGGTCGAGAGCCCGCTCGGCGGTTCTCTCCGGCTCGACGTCGCGAAGCCCGACCGCCTGCTCGTGCCGACGGCCGCGAGCCGGACGGCGCCGGTCGCGCCTCCGGATCCGGCGAGCCATGACGTCGATCGGTTCAAGTGCTGGACCGTCAAGCTCGCGAAGGGATCGCCGCGCTTCGCGCCGATCCGGGTTTCGGTCGTGAATCCGTTCCGGCAGGAGACGAAGGCCTACGACGTTCTCGGGCCGACGCGCCTGTGCAATCCCGTCGCGGACGACGCGGGCGCGGTCGCGAACCCGGGCGCGCACCTCCTCTGCTTCCGGCTCGCCGCGCCGCGCGCGGCGGTGCGCGAGCGCTTCGCACGCCTGGCGGGGATCTCCGTCGCGAACGAGCTCGGTCGCGATCGCGTGGACGAGACCGCGCTCGGCGACCTGTGCGTCGCGTCCACGACGAGCGCAGCTCCGTAGGGGGCGAACGCCGGCTCGCCGAGGCGCGTCGTCCGGGGCCGAGCCCGGGGTCAGAGGCCTGCCGGGCGGTCGCCGATGATGCCGGACGCCTCGAGGCGGTCGAGCTCGTCTTCCCCGATGCCGAGGATCTCGCGCAGCACGTCGCGGCCGTGCTGGCCGAGGGTCGGTGCGGGGCTCGCGTACCAGCCCGACGAGCGGCCGGAGAAGCGCATCGGCAAGCCGGGGAGCTCGTGCGTGCCGGTGACCGGGTGGGTCACGGGCTCGAAGAAGCGGCGCGCGCGGAGCTGCGGGTTCCGGTCGACCGCGCGCGCCGGCACGACGGGAGCCGCGGGGACTCCGCGCCGCACGAGCTCGTCGACCACCTCGCCGAGGTCGCGCTCGGCGCACCAGGCGGCGATGCCGCGATCGAGGGCGTCGTGGCGCGCGCGCCGGCCCGCGCGCGTCGCGAGCTCCGGGTCCGCCGTCCACGCGGGTCGCGCCATCGCGTCGCAGAGCGCGCTCCAGTGCTCGTCGGTCGCGACCGCGAGCGCCAGCCACTGCTCCTCGCCGCGGCAGGCATAGAGGTTCTGCGGGGCGGCGAGCGGGCTGCGATTGCCGTCGCGCTGGAGCAGCGTGCCCGACGCCTGCCATTCGAGCACCTGCTCCGCGGCGGCGTTCAGAGCGGCCTCGACCATCGTCGCCTCGACGAGCTGTCCCTCGCCCGTTCGGCGCCGGTGCTCGAGCGCGACGAGCAGCGCGAGCACGGCGTGCATGCCGGCCAGCGGATCGCACGGGCCGCGCGGGATGACGGGCGGCCCGTCGCGGAAGCCCGTCAGCCACGCCATGCCGGAGATCTGCTCCATCGTCTGCGCGAAGCCGACCCGATCGCGCCACGGGCCGTCGAGCCCGAAGGCGGGCATCCGGACGAGGACGAGGCGCGGGTTCTCGCGCGCGAGGTCCTCCCAGCGGAGGCCGAGGTTGTCGAGCACGCGCGGCGAGAAGTTCTCGACCGCGACGTCCGAGCGTGCGATCAGCGCGCGCGCGAGCCCGACGCCCTCCGGCCGCGACAGGTCGAGCGTCACGCCACGCTTCCCGGCATTCATGCCGTGGAACATCGGCGACCACTCCCACCACGAGTCCGCCGTCGGCTGCGCCGACGACGCGAAGCGGATGCCGTCGGGGCGCTGGATCGACTCGACCTTGATGACGTCGGCACCGAGCGTCGCCAGGTAGTGCGTGACGAAGGGACCCGCCCAGAACATCGTGAAGTCGACCACGCGGAGGCCGGCGAAGGGCAGGGCGGAAGGGGCATCGGCGCGGACCGGCCGCGCGTCGTCGCGGCGCTCGCCCAGGACCTGGGCCGTGTGCTGCCCGAGAGCCGGAGCGGGCGCGGGATCGCGCAGGCGTCCGCGCGTCAAGCGATACGGCGGTCGCGGCTGAACGAAGCTCGTCCCCGGCAGCGCGACGTACGCGCCGCGCTCGACGAAGTGGTCGAAGCGGGCGACCGTCTCGCCGTTCCCGATGGGTGCGACCGGGATGCGGAGCAGGCTCGCCTGCTCGATCGTCTCCGCGATCGTGTGCCGGCGCGTCCATGCGTGGATGAACGGGTAGATCTCGGCGCGGCGCTGGTTCCGCGTCCAGAAGTAGGCGAGCTCGGCGTCGTCGACGAGCTCGGGTCGCTCGATCAGCACGAGGAAGTCGCGCCACTGCTGGTTCGTGATCGTGCAGAAGCCGACCCAGCCGTCGGCCGCGGGCTCGATCGAGGGGATCTCGACGGTGCGCGGCAGCGACTGCGAGCGTCCGGTGAAGCTGTCGCCGACGGTCGCGAACGGTGCCATCGAGAGGTGGACGACCTCGAGCAGCGAGACGTCGACGTGCTGGCCGCGGCCGGTCAGGCGCGCGTGCGCGACCGCGCTGAGCGCGCCGATTGCCGCGTAGCCGCCGCCGAGCCATTCGCCGAGCCGGCCGCCGGCCGCGAGCGGCGGCCGGTCGACGGTGCCGCGCATCGCGATCGAGCCGCCCCACGCCTGGAGCGTGAAGTCCGTCGCCGCGCGATCGCGCCACGGCCCCTCTCGGCCGAAGAACGACACCGAAACGAGCGAGCCGCGCGCGTTCCCGTCCGCCAGGCTCGCGAAGTCGAGCCCCGCCTCGGGAGCGAGCGACTCCACGACGACGTCCGCGGTCGCTGCGAGCTCCCGCACCTGCGCGCGTCCGGCGGGCGTGCGCCAGTCGATCGCGACGCTTCGCTTCGAGGCGTTCAAGAAGCGGAAGAGCGCGCCGTCGTCGCCCGGCTGCAGCGCGGCGTCGGGCGTCGCCGCCGACCACCGGCGGAGCGGATCGCCGCCGTCGGGGTGCTCGATCTTGACGACGTCGGCGCCCGCGTCGGCGAGCAGCTTGGTCGCGTACGGGCCGGCGATGTCGCTCGCGAGCTCGACGACGCGCAGGCCCGCGAGGGGCGCGGTCACGGCAGGCGATCGGGGACCTGGTCGAGGCCGTAGAGCCGCTTGCAGTTGCCGTGCAGCATCTTCTTGACCTCGTCCTGCGGCACGCCGCGGAACAGGCGCTCGATCGTGATGCGGTGGTTCGGCCAGTCGCTGCCGGTGTGCGGGTAGTCCGTCGACCAGAGCAGGTGGTCGACGTTCATGTGGTGGCG